>Ga0209050_1000028_pt1 | contig 477133 bp, 403 predicted proteins | sample Araplavi_mTSA_r2_FD_184276 | JGI IMG/M metagenome (GOLD analysis project Ga0209050, IMG submission 184276) | Arabidopsis root microbial communities from North Carolina, USA - plate scrape MF_Cvi_mTSA_r2 (SPAdes) (version 2) | ecosystem: Host-associated > Plants > Roots > Endosphere | place... | reverse complement strand
CATCGAGGCGCGGGGCCACAACCCCACTCAGACGCCGGATAGATGAAAGCAAGCCAACCACGCATCAAAAACAGTATTGCAGAAAAGGGGATAACCATAGATGTGGGAGCGAGCCTGCTCGCGATGAGTGAGCGAAGCGAACGGTTTCCACATTCAATTGAATTCCAAGGCAAGCACATGAAGATTTCGAGACAAGCCTACGCCGACATGTTCGGCCCCACCGTCGGCGACAAGGTCCGCCTGGCCGACACCGAGTTGTGGATCGAAGTGGAAAAGGACTTCACCACCTACGGCGAAGAAGTGAAATTCGGCGGCGGCAAGGTGATTCGCGACGGCATGGGCCAGAGCCAGTTGCTGGCCGCCGAGGTCGTCGATACCTTGATCACCAACGCGCTGATCATCGACCACTGGGGCATCGTCAAGGCCGATGTCGGCCTCAAGGACGGGCGCATCGCGGCCATCGGCAAGGCCGGCAACCCGGACATCCAGCCCGACGTGACCATCGCCATCGGCGCCAGCACCGAAGTGATCGCCGGCGAAGGCATGATCCTCACGGCTGGCGGCATCGACACCCACATTCACTTCATCTGCCCGCAGCAGATCGAAGAGGCGCTGATGAGCGGCGTCACCACCATGATCGGCGGCGGCACCGGCCCGGCCACCGGGACCAACGCCACCACGTGCACCTCCGGGCCGTGGCACCTGGCGCGCATGCTCCAGGCCGCCGACGCCTTCCCGATGAACATCGGCTTCACCGGCAAGGGCAACGCCAGCCTGCCGGAGCCATTGATCGAGCAGGTCAAGGCCGGCGCCATCGGCCTGAAGCTGCACGAAGACTGGGGCACCACCCCGGCGGCTATCGATAACTGCCTGAGCGTGGCCGACCAGTACGACGTGCAGGTGGCGATCCACACCGACACCCTCAACGAATCCGGTTTCGTCGAAACCACCCTCGCCGCCTTCAAGGGCCGCACCATCCATACCTACCACACCGAAGGCGCCGGTGGCGGACATGCGCCGGACATCATCAAGGCCTGCGGTTTCCCCAACGTGTTGCCCAGCTCCACCAACCCGACCCGGCCGTTCACCCGCAACACCATCGACGAACACCTCGACATGCTGATGGTCTGCCATCACCTTGACCCGAGCATTGCCGAAGACGTGGCCTTCGCCGAGAGCCGCATCCGCCGCGAGACCATCGCCGCCGAAGACATTCTCCATGACCTGGGCGCGTTCTCGATGATCAGCTCCGACAGCCAGGCCATGGGCCGTGTCGGCGAAGTCATCACCCGCACCTGGCAGACCGCCGACAAGATGAAAAAGCAACGCGGCGCCTTGCCCGGTGACGGCGAAGGCAACGACAACTTCCGCATCAAACGCTACATCGCCAAGTACACCATCAACCCGGCGATCACCCACGGCATCAGCCATGAAGTGGGCTCCATCGAAGTGGGCAAGTGGGCCGACCTGGTGCTGTGGCGCCCGGCGTTCTTCGGCGTCAAACCGACGCTGATCCTCAAGGGCGGGGCCATTGCCGCCAGCCTGATGGGCGACGCCAACGCCTCGATCCCGACACCGCAGCCAGTGCACTACCGGCCGATGTTCGCCAGCTACGGCGGCTCACGACACGCCACCAGCCTCACCTTCATCAGCCAGGCCGCCGCCGAGGCCGGGTTGCCGGAACAGCTCGGGCTGAAGAAGAGAATCGCCGTGGTCAAGGGCTGCCGCGATGTGCAGAAGACCGACCTGATTCACAACGACTACTTGCCGAGCATCGATGTCGATCCGCAGACCTATCAGGTCAAGGCCGATGGGGTGTTGCTGTGGTGCGAACCAGCCGAAGTGCTGCCGATGGCGCAGCGCTACTTCCTGTTTTGAACCCGCGCAACCCTTGTGGCGAGAGAGCTTCTGTGGCGAGGGGATTTATCCCCTCGCCACAAATGAGTTCCCCACCACGGGGGTCATTCCGGCCTGAAATGATCGGGCCGGATTCGCTTACAGATCGGTGCTTTCCGGCAGCGCGGCCAACTCGGTTCGCGTCAACGACTGGATCAGCTCCGCTTCCTTGATCTTGTGTTGCAAGTCCAACGCCTCGGACTGGTTGACGTAGTCGGATTCCTCCAGGGTCCCGGCCGACTTTGCCTCATCCAGTTCAATCTGCCTGGCGATAAGGGTGTCATTCAGCGCCTGGAAAGAAGCCCCATGCTGCTGCTTCAAATAATCGATCCAGAAATCCCGGCCCACCAATGACTGAAACTGCTGGGGTGAGTCGTCCAGGGCCAGGACCTGACTGGCGGCGGCGTCGAGCATTGCGGGGGTGACATCCCCCAGCGTGAGAAAACTCCCGCCTGCGGGTTGCCCCGGCAGCCTCAGTCGATCCTTGAGCCCCACTCGGTAAGCCAGACGAACCTCGACTTCTTCTATCAGCGCCAGGTTTTCGCGCTTCTCCTCGTCGGTCAGGTCGAGGCGGGCATTGATCGCGTCACGGCGCCGCTGGATATCCTGCAGGGCAATACGCTCCACCTCATCGAGGCGAAACAGCCCCTTGGCCAACTGGATGAGCGCTGTCGCCTCATCCTTGCCAGCCGCCAAGGCCCTGGCGTTGTGGATCATCAATTTGATTTCCAGGTAACTGAACGACAGCGCCGCGCGATCTTCACACGCCGGCCGGCCAGCCAGGTCGAACAACTCATGACGCAGGTCGGTGGAGCTCCCCATCGCTTCGAGCATTTGCCAGACGCGGGCCTGAAGGTCCGGATAATCTCTCAGGCCCTGATAGGAGTCGGCCAACCGGTTCAACAACTCAAAAAACTCTCCCGATTGTGGCTCACCCGCCAGGCTCATCCACAAAGCCCTTTTGTCCGCCAGTTGCTCTCCGGACAGGTTGCGCAACCATCGCTGCATGTTCGACGGCCTGCCCGGCACCGCATGCCCAAACGCACCGGGCAGACGCAGGACCATCCATTCGGAACGCGTTTGCAAGACCGTATCCCAATAATCACGCATGCGCTGTTGGACTATCTCGCTCAGAGGGTTGCCCTGCAACAGCGTCACGCGGTTAAGACGTGCCGTGGCATGAGCACGCTCGGCGGGCGGATCGAGCAAATGATCCGGCACTTCGGTCAACCCGTTATTGCGCAAATCAATCAGCTCCAGCGGTTGGTCCCGCAGACCGGTGGGCCAGGTAGTGATCCCGGTATGCCTCAGATCCAATCGTTCCAGGTCAGGCAAAGCACTGAAATCCGGTAACCGCCCCAGCCCATTGTGATCCAGGTGGAGGTTTTTCAAGCGGGTAAGACCTTGCAGGACTTCCACGCCGCCAGGGCTCAGGCCAATCCGGTTCCTCTGCAGTTCAAGCGTGTCCAGATCCTTCATTGCCGCCACGGCCTGCGGAATATCACTCAACCTGTTCCCGGACATGTCCAACCGACGAAGGGAGGAGAACCCGCTGAGGAAGTCGTCGCAGTGGTTGAGTGACAACCCCATGTTACGAAGCTTGAGTACGCCCACATGACTGAAATCGGCCGTCAGCTCCGGCAATGTCCCGACATTGACGCCGTTGAGCTCAAGCTCATAGCCGATCCTGCGGCCGTCCACCCCCACAGCGACCGGGCTCTGGCGCCGCCAGCATCGCTCGATTTGGTCAGCCGCCACCTGCTTGAGCAACATCGGCACTCGCTGCTGGGAATTACCCACACTGCGCAATGCAGGGCTAGCGACCCAGCGGTCCAGATCCCGCCGCAGCATTTTCAACTCGACTTTACGTCGTTTGAGTTCCTTTACCGCGCCATCGCCCAATGATCGCAACAGGGCCTGGGTTTGTTCCGCCGAATAGCCCGGGTACAACTCCAGGACCCGGCTTTGCGGCGATCGGCCCAGGCCCAACCAATCCCGCAGCCCGCCCATGGGGTAGCCGACTTTGCCCGAAGCCAGGCGCATCGGCGACCGGAAGGAGGGTTTGAGCGCGGGCATCTTCAAAAGGCTCGCCAGCGCATCCCTGGGCAATGGCGCGGCACCAATGGCCTGTTTCAACAGGTCTGCCTGATGAATCGAAGGCCGGCCCATGGCCCTGCGTTCGGCATCCGGAAGGGCGTGCTGCAAGGCATCGAAAACGCTGCCCCAATGGCTCAGTTCATTGCCGCTGTCGTCAAAAGCCTGGTAGCGATCATCGTCCCTGACCACAACCTTGACCTGGCTGGCGTCTTGCGGCCCGATGCTGTCGATCAAAGCACCGGAAACAGCGGCCTCGCGCAGTTCAATGCGTACCGTATCGCTCCAGCCGGGCAAGGTTTTCAAGGTGGCCAACACCAGCCGGGGCGTGTCCGCCGTGGCCAGTGCCTCCTGATACAAACCCTCGTAGACTCGGTTCAAACGCACCGCACGCTGATAGTAACGCAGCTCTTCGGCGATACGCAGCGGGATGGGTTTGGTCTGGGTGGCATCGGCGAAGTCCCAGCGGAGCATTTCTTGCAATTCTTGCGGGCTGGCGAAGAGGCCTATCTGCTCGATCGCCGCGGTCGGTACCGAGGGAAAACGGGATTTGAGCAGCGCAGCAGACGGGTCACTCGGCGGTGTTCCCCTGGTGTAGAGATCATTGAGCAGTTGTACTTTGTCATTCTCCGCCAGCTCGGCCAGGGTCTTGCGCAATTGCCCGACTCGGGCGTCTATTTTCGTTTTTGCAATGGGTGGCCGGGTACCGGCCAACAGATCGATGCCCACGGCGTCCACCGCCTCGATCAGTTTTTTCAGCGCCAAAGAGCTGCGTACGTCCGCCTCGGGAACGATGACGTCACGAATCGGGGCGTCCCCTTCCGATGGCCGAAGGTATTCCCACAGGCTCCGGCGGGAACCGTCGACCACTTGCAGTCTCAGCCCTCTTGGCCACGGCCCGTATTGGGTGAGCAGATGCAACTGGAGCATCGGATCGGCCTGCTCACGGCGCAGCGAATCTTCGCTTTGCAACTGCCCGATGAAACGGTCGATCTGCCGGCAGAGGTCAAAGCGCTCGATCGTATCGGCGAGCAAGACCGGTAGCGGTTCGCCTTCGACATGCAGCCGTCGCAGCACGTCCTCGGTGGGCTGGCGACGCGGATCTGCTCCAGCTCGGCGTCGCTGAAAGCCTTGACGCGATGACCCAGCCGCCTCATTAACGTCCCCCCTTGCCAGGTGCGCGGCCGTTCCAGCTCATGGTTCCAGGCACCGCTGCCGTTGCCCGTCAGCTCGGGTCGGTAAGCCTCCGGGCGGGCAGGGTGACGAATGCGATAGCGCAAGCTCTGCCGGTCCTGTTGCACTTCGTAGTATTGCTCACCCAGAGGCAGGATCCGGCGGTCGTCGAACCGGTACAGGCCCTGGGCATCCGGAATCGAGGTCGCGGGCGGTTCCAATTCACTGCGGTAGGGCGTCAGGTCGGGACGCCAGAGACGCGACTCGCCATTGGCCAATTGGACGGACTCCAACTGCTCCACCCTGCCCGACCATTGAATGTGCGGCAGCACCGCCGCGCCGGTGGCAACGAATGCCGTGTTGAGGGCCACGCTGGAGAAATGCGCCCACAACTCCCGGATATCCCCATGTTCGAACGCTTCGATGCCCTCGAACGCCTCGTTGAACATTTGCACGGCCCCTACCGTCAGCATCAACGGCCCCAATCCGGGCACCACGAACGCCGCCAGGTTGAACACATTGACCACCGCGTTCAGGTAGCTGTCCAGGCGCGCCAGACGCGCGCTCCTGTCTTCATCGCCGGTAGGCACCGCCACCGCCCGGGCGTCCGCCTGAATCTTCTGGAGCTGCCGCAGACGCAGCGCCTCCCACAGGTCGCCGGGAATCGGTGAGTTGTCCATGGGCAGGTTGCGCAATGACGACTTGAGCGGGTAATCGGCCTGATCACTCGCTTGCGAGGAGGGTCGATAAAAACGGTTGAACTGCTTGAAAAATGCCCCTTGCTGGCGCAGCGGTACAAAACGGCTGAAGAAGCGGCGATAGGCAATGCCATGCAGGCGTCGCCGCAGTTCGGCCATGAAGTCGGTACTGGAGGCATATTCCTTGAGGGGATGCTCGGGATCGCCAGGCAGGTAGGCCACGACGGGCACCACCCGACGACTGCTTTCAAGGTCGGGGCCGATCAACACGGGGCCGACCAGTTCGATGTCGAAGATTTTCAGGGACGTGAACGTCACCGCTTCACCATCGAGGCTGATGCCGCTTGCCCCGTGGATCACCTGCTGCAGCATTGAGTAGGCCGCCGGGCTGATGTCCGTCTTGGCCCGGGCGATCTCGATGCTCAGCGCCAAGCCCTGTTTGTGGTGCTCGCGCAACTGATGATCCAAGCGGTTGCGTGCGCCGCTGTCGTCGGGTCGCACGATAGCGTTGATGTGTGCCTGGTATTGGCGCCCCAAATCCAGCGTGCGACATAGTCTGGCGAAGGCTTCAGGGGCCATCGGCAGTGCCGACGCGCGAAAAGCCTCGATGGAAGGCATGACGTCGCTACCATAAAACGGGCGCTGCGTGGTAATGGCGCTGCAGTCTTCACAACCGGGCTTGCGCTCTTCGCCGGACTCGAAATTGGCCAGCGCGGCCTCCAGCAACGACGTGCCCCGGTATTCGTAGCGATCGAAGTGGCCACCTTCGTTGTCCAGGACCAGCGCGGCAAAAAAATCATCGCGGGTCTTGCGCCCGTACTTACGGACGAAATAAACCTCGTTGACGTTCAGCGAGAGTTTGAACTCATCCTGAATCGCCTGCTTGAGCAACGGTTCGGCAAAGGCCCGGATATCCTGGATATTGCCCAAGTAGTTGTCGACCTGGTTCAGGCGTTCACGGTATCGGGCGTGGCTGTCCTTGAGGTTGTTCCAGAGGTCGGGGGACGCTTTCGCGTACCAGTCCGGAAACTCCAGCGCATGGTCGCTCAACTCCTGCTGGCGTTGCACGATGGCCCCGCTGTACCAGCCGGGAATACGGGCTTTGAGCAGGTCGAAATGCTCGCCTTGGGGAATGGCAAGACGGGGGGTGAACTCTGACATGTCGGGTCATCCTTGATAATGGAAAACCCGAGCCTAACCAGTGCGTCACCGCGGTGTGCGGTAACTATTTATTGCGTCTTCGAGCACTGTGGCCGGCGGGCCTGTCAGCCCACCCAGCGGCCCAGTTGCTGGCGCAACCGGCGGTTCTCGGCTCGCAGCAGCTGGACCTCTTCCAATAAATCCAGGGCCAGGGCGACGCCTTCCCATTCCAACTCCAAGTCGTGCCGCAACTTCGCGGCACGCTTGGCCAAGACCAGTTCGTAATCGGTAAAGCGCCAATCCGTCGGGGCCGCGCCGTGGGGTTCGAGGATGCCATGCTCGACGATCTCGATAACATGGACATCCGCCAACGCGGCGGCCTCGCAGAATTCCGTCAGAGTCAGTTCAATGATCGGGTTGTTCATGGTCTGCTTCTCCCAATGCTTTAACTGTCGAGTCTAGCCCCTCAAGACAATCAGAAGTTCTCCCGCGGATCGAACGCAGCCTTCTTCGCCAGCTCCGCCCACAGCGCCTTGACCGCCTCGTCGTTGGCCTTGGGCATCACGGCCTTGAGCTGCACGAACAGGTAGCCGCGCTCGCCGGCCTTGTTGCGCAGGCCGTGGCCTTTGGCGCGCATGCGCTGGCCGTTCTGGCTGCCGGCCGGGACCTTGAGGTTGATCTTGCCGGTCAGGGTCGGCACCGCCACTTCGGTGCCCAGTGCCAACTCCCACGGCGCCAGGGGCAAGGTGATGATCAGGTCCTGGCCTTCGACGTCGAACTTGGGGTGCGGCGCGAAACGAATGGTCAGGTACAGATCGCCATTGGCACCGCCGCCAATGCCGGGTGCACCCTGGCCTTTGAGGCGGATGCGTTCGCCGTCGGTCACGCCCAGCGGAATCTTCACGTTCAGGCTTTTGCTGGTGTTGCTCACATGCTGGCCGGCCGCGTTGTACTGCGGCACCTGGAAGCTGACTTTCTTCGACTCGCTCGAGAGGGTCTCTTCCAGGAAAATCGGTAGTTCCATTTCCACGTCTTGCCCTCGACGGCCGGCGCTGCGACCTGACTGTCCGCCACCGAAACCCGGCCCGCGATTGCCGAAGATCGAACTGAAGAAGTCCGAGAAATCCCCAGTGTCCTGCCCACCAAAACCACCACGGCTCTGCCAGCCCGGCGGGCCCTGGAACGGCTGGCCGTGCTGGCCGTAGCGGCGCAGGTCATCGTATTCGGCGCGTTTGTCGGCGCTTTTCAGCGCTTCATAGGCTTCGGAGACGTCCTTGAACTTGGTCTCGGCGTCCTTTTCCTTACTCACATCCGGGTGGTATTTGCGCGCCAGTTTGCGATAGGCGGCCTTGATCGTGGCGTCGTCAGCCGTCGGCTCCACACCCAGAATCTTGTAATAGTCTTTGAAGTCCATCGAAGGATCACCATCCGTTATCGATATCGCACCGCCACCCGCAGCATGCTCGTGATACAAGTCCTGAGGGTTTGACCGATCTCAAGGTTTGTGACCGGGCGGCGCTTCAGAAGTTTATCGGCAGCCGGTGGCGGTTCTTGCACCGCCCTGTGCTACCAGGCCCATGCCAGCAAGTTTGGGGGTATGAGGGCAGCTTTCAAGGCCAACGTTTACGAATTAGCGGATAACCGGCCTTCGAATCCGCGCCGCACTGACATACACTGCGCGGCCGTTTTTTCAACTGGAACCCGAAAGACATGAAAAACGCATCCCCGGCCCGTGCCTGCGGCATCGACTTTGGCACGTCCAACTCCACTGTCGGCTGGCTGCGCCCCGGCATGGAAACGTTGATCGCGCTGGAGGACGACAAGATCACCCTGCCCTCGGTGGTCTTTTTCAATCTCGAGGAGCGCCGTCCGGTGTATGGCCGCCTGGCCCTGCACGAATACCTGGAAGGCTACGAAGGCCGACTGATGCGCTCGCTCAAGAGCCTGCTGGGCTCCAAGCTGATCAAGCACGACACCAGCGTGTTGGGCACGGCGATGCCGTTCAAGGATTTGCTGGGGTTGTTCATCGGCCAGTTGAAGAAACGCGCCGAAGCCACCGCCGGTCGGGAATTCGAAGAAGTGGTGCTGGGGCGCCCGGTGTTTTTTGTCGACGACGATGAAATGGCCGACCAGGAGGCAGAGAACACCTTGGTGGACGTCGCCCGTGCCATCGGCTTCAAGGAAGTCTCATTCCAGTACGAACCCATCGCGGCGGCCTTCGATTATGAATCGACCATCGAGAAGGAAGAGCTGGTGCTGATCGTCGACATCGGCGGTGGTACCTCGGACTTCTCCCTGGTGCGCCTGTCCCCCGAGCGTCGCACCCACGACAACCGTCACGCCGACATCCTCGCCACTGGCGGCGTGCATATCGGCGGCACGGACTTCGACAAACAACTGTCGCTGGCCGGCCTGATGCCGTTGTTCGGCTACGGCAGCCGCATGAAAAGCGGCGCCTACATGCCCACCAGCCACCACATGAACCTGGCGACCTGGCACACCATCAACGCGGTGTACTCGCAGAAATCCACCCTGGCCCTGGGCAGCATGCGCTACGACATCGAAGACACTGGCGGCATCGACCGGCTGTTCAAGTTGATCGAACAGCGCGCCGGGCACTGGCTGGCGATGGAAGTGGAAGAAACCAAGATCCAGCTGACTCACAGCGACCAGCGCCACGTGCCACTGGACCGGATCGAGCCGGGCCTGAGCGTGGACCTGAGCAGAGCCTTGTTCGAGTCGGCCATCGACGGCTTGCTGGAACGGGTGCGCGGCAGCGTCTCGCAGTTGCTCAACGATGCCAACGTGCGGGTCGATCAGGTGGACACGGTGTTCTTCACCGGCGGTTCCAGCGGCATCCCGGCGCTGCGCAACAGCGTCTCGGCAATGCTGCCCCAGGCGCGGCATGTGGAAGGCAATATCTTCGGCAGTATTGGCAGCGGGTTGGCGATCGAGGCGATGAAGCGCTACGGCACGCAGGCCTGATCCAAGACCGAGGCGCAGCTATCGCGAGCAGGCTCGCTCCCACACTTGACCGGGTTTCTTCAGAAGGAATGCCGTTGACTGTGGGAGCGAGCCTGCTCGCGATGGCGCCAGATCAGACGCCACACCCACCGGTTCAAACCATCCCCACCTGCTTCAACTCACTCTTCAAGTAAGCGTAGTAAATCGGCCCCGCCACCACCCCCGGCAGACCGAATGCCGCTTCGAACACCAGCATCGCCATGAGCAACTCCCAGGACTTGGCGCTGATCTGCCCGCCGACGATGCGGGCGTTGAGGAAGTATTCGAGCTTGTGGATCACGATCAGGTAACCCAGCGCCGCCACGGCGACCCAGATCGACAGCGACAGGCCGACAATGGTGATCAGCGTGTTGGACATCAGGTTGCCGATAACCGGCAGCAGCCCCAGCAGGAAGGTCATCACGATCAGGGTCTTGGTCAGCGGCAGTTTTATCCCGAATAGCGGCAGCACCACCGCCAGGAAGATCCCGGTGAAAAAGGTGTTGAGCAGGGAAATCTTGATTTGGGCGAAGACAATGTTGCGAAACGCCTTGACCAGCAGGTTCAGGCGATCGAACAGCGCTGCGGCCAGGGGTTTGCGCTTGGTCAGGTCGGGGATGCGCTGCAAGGCAACGATGGCCCCCAGGACCATGCCGATCAGCAGCGTCACGAACATGTGGGCCGCGTCCTTGCCCACCAGTTGCAGGTCGCTCAGGTGCTTGCTCACCCAGTCACCGATCGCCACGCGGAACTCGGCGGCGCTGGCTGGCAGGTAAGCGTCGATGAACGGCGGCAACTGTCCGCGGGCACGATCGACCACCGCCATGAACTTGTCCAGGGACGCGCCAGGGTTCTCCGCTTCATGGAGCAGGAAACTGAAGGCACCGGCGAAGATCAACGTCAGCACACTGACCACCAGCGTGCCCAGCAACGCCACCGCCAGCCAGCGAGCGCGGCGGCCTTCGATCAACCGTTGCAACTGCGGGGTGAGCATGTTGACCAGCTCGAACACCAGCAACCCGGCCAGCAGGCTCGGCAACAGGCGCAGCGGCAGCACCAGCAACAGCCCACCAAAAATGATCACCCAACTGATCACCAACAACACATGACGCTGAGAAAACGTTGGCATACAGCCTCAGGACAAAACGGCGTGAAAGGATCGGCAGTCTGCCAGCGATCCGCTGACAGCACTAGGGATTGTGTCGGCCGACCTTGGTCGCAGTTCAGGGGTTTTTTGTAACTTTTGCGCCGGCCATCGCGAGCAGGCTCGCTCCCACGATGGACCGAGCACGACAAATCCACTGTGGGAGCGGGCCTGCTCGCGATGAGGCCCCCCGCAAGCGCCACTTACTTGTTCTTCAGGCAATCACTCATGAACGCCTTGCGGGCATCGCCCTTCAGGGCCTGGGTGGTGGCCGTGGCGTTGCAGGTCTTCATGCGTTCCTGGGGCGTGCTCGGCGCAGCAGGAGTGGCCTTGAGGCAGTTACTCATGAAGGCCTTGCGCTCGTCGCCCTTGAGCGCCTTGGCGGTCGCGTCGGCGTTGCAGGTGGTCATCTTGGTCTGCTGCGCCGTCGCGGCGAAGCCCTGGGAACACAGCAGCAAACCAATCATCAACAAAGGCACACGAAGCATCTTCATGGTGTTTCTCCTGGCTGCCGCACGAGGGTACGGCGATGAAGTGCAGTGTAGACAAAGCCTGTTACACCTTCACCCGATTGATCCTCAGTGCCTGATATGCCGCTTTCGCGAGCAAGCCCGCTCCCACAGTTGACTGAGTTTCTTCAGGAAGAATGCGATCAACTGTGGGAGCGAGCCTGCTCGCGAAGAACGACACCGCGGTCCAACCAGCTACACCCCGGCAGCCTTCAACCGCTCGGCATGCTCGACAAACAACCGGATCGGCTCGGCCCCCTTGCCCACCAGCCCCAGCGACTGGTTGACGATATCGAAGTGGTCCAACGGATAGTCATCGCGGATGACCGTGCCCAAGTGCGAGCTGTAGCGTCCGACCATGCCGTCGCATTGCCCAACCTCCCTTACAAAGGTGCGGGCGAATAAACGGCAACTGCGGTTGGTGCCGTCGAACAGGTTGCGCCCCTTATCGGTCTTGCCCGGTTGCAAGGTGCCGGACCAGGAGTAATAGCGCACGCCGTTGACTTCTTCCGTGCCATGCCCGCCCCAGGTCACCGGCAGGCCCTGTGGATAACGCTGGTTGAACAGCGTTACCCCGGCGGTGGTCAGGGAGGCATGGGAAGCGTGGATATCCACCGGTAGCTTCGGCCCCCGATAACCAGTATCCAGCAGGCTCATCAGGGCGTTGATCAGTCGCAGCACGGCACTGAGCACGCGCCCCCCGGCACTGTCGGCCGGATAGTGGAGTTGCAGGTAATCAGCCAGCTCGGAACCGTGGTTGGTGCCGGCCACCGACGTGACCGACGCCACCAGGTCCGGGCGCTTGGCAGCTGCATAGCGGGCGGTGAGGCTGCCCTGGCTGTGGCCGATCAAATTGACTTTCTGCGCACCGGTTTGCCGCAGGATCTCCTCGATCCGCGCCAGCAATTGCTCGCCGCGAACTTCGGACGAATGCAGCGGCGAAACCTTCACCGCCACGACCACCGCCCCGCCGCGACGCAACGCCGAGACGATCCCATACCAGTACGGGTACAGCACCAGGCGTATGAACCCGAGCATGCCCGGGACCAGCACCAGCGGGTAGCGAGTGGCGCAGCGTTGCGACATGGCGACATCCTTGTGATCAAGAGGTGGTCCAGCATCGGTACCGATGATGACCAGTCTATGACACCCGTGTCACTTGCGAGCCATGAAACTGTGAGCGCTTGCTCCCGTTGGGCTGTGCAGCAGGTTTTTCTCAAAAGGTCCGTGCCAACGCCAGCAAGCGCTCCTCGGCCTCGGCACAGGACAAGGCAAAACTGCGCTCGGCTGATTCTTCGCCTTCGGCCGCCACCACCGTCACATCGGTGATACCGATAAACCCCAGCACGGTACGCAACAGCGTATCAGCGTGGTTCATGCTCTCCAATTGGCCGCCGGGCCCGAAACCAAAATCGCCGCGACTGGTCACGATCAGCGCCTTCTTGCCCAACACCAACGGCTCGTAGTGCGACACGCCGTTATCCAGGCGGTGGTTGAACGTCAGCCCGATGCGCACGATCTGGTCGATCCAGGCCTTCACGCCACTGGGCACGCTGAAGTTGTGCATGGGCGCGGAGATCACCAGTCGATCATGGGCTTGCAACTCCTCGACCAAGGTATCGCTCAGGGCCAGGTCCGCTTGCATGATCAATGGTCGCTCCTGAGGCTCGGGGTAGAACGCCGCGGCGATGAAGGCTTCGTTGACCGGTGCGATCACCGTCCGTCCGACTTCGCGACGGGTCAATTGCGATTGTGGATGGGCAGCCTGCCACGCCGAGACAAACGCCTCGGCCAGGCGCCGGGAATGGGAGCGTTCACCACGAGGACTACCGTGCACTACAAGAATCTTGCTCATCTGAATCTCCTTTTATGCAGCTACAATCAACACTGTTCGTGCCTTGCAGCTTGATATCCAGGGCTGCTTCCAGACAAATGAGCGCTAGTTCATCTGGATGAATTAATTTCATCCATTGTGTTTTCAGGAGAGTTCAGATGTTCGCCAGCCTGCCGCTCAATGCCTTGCGCGCCTTCGAATCAGCCGCGCGACTGCTCAGTTTCAAGGCGGCTGCGGCGGAGTTGTCGGTGACGCCGACGGCGGTCTCCCATCAGATTCGAGCCTTGGAGAGCTGGCTGGGGCTGATGCTGTTCGAACGCCTGCCGCGCCAGGTACGCCTCACCGAAGGCGGGCAACGCTTGTTCCACAGCCTGCACGGGGCCTTGCTGGAGGTGGCGCAAAGTGTCGACACCCTGCGCCCGCAACGCAGCACCACCCACCTGACCCTGTCCACCACCGCCGCGTTTGCCGCCCTGTGGCTGGTGCCTCGCCTGGGCCGGTTTTATGCGCGGCACCCGAACATCAACGTGCGCCTGGACACCCATTGCGAAGTGATCGACCTGCATCAGGACGCCAGCGTCGACCTGGTGGTGCGCTACAGCCTGGAGGCCTACCCGAACCTGTACGGCATGTGCCTGTTCGATGAGAGCTTCGGGGTCTATGGCTCGCCTGAGCAGGTAGCCCTGGCGACCCGGCAGGCGCCGACGCTGATCAGCGTGCGCTGGCACAACTCCAAGCTGTACGCCCACGGTTGGGATGCCTGGTGCGCCCAGGCCGGGGAAACCTGGCTGACCCGACAGCCATGCATGCGCGAGTACGATGAGGAGCATTACGCCTTGCAAGCGGCGATTGCCGGGCAGGGCCTGGTGCTGGCGAGCAATATCCTGGCGTCCGAAAGCATCGCCAGCGGCTTGCTGGTGGGCTATCGCCCGGACGTCCAGGTCAATGGCGCCGGCTACAGTGCCCTGTGCGTCCCGGGTCGCGAACGCCATCCGCCGGTGCGGGCATTCTTCCAGTGGCTGGGAGAGGAAGCGCGGCTGTCCGGTCATGCGCTGAAAAACTCGGTAAAACTTTTTCAGGACCGCGTCACTCACATTTAGAGTGATCGCGCCAGCAGAGCGTGACGCCCAAACCGGATCAGCCTCCAGGAGAACGAGATGAGCGACATGCACTTATCCGATGTAACCACCCTGCGCGAACGTGCACGGCAGAACGTGCAGAATGGCGCAGTGACCGAAGGCTACGGCGCCGATCGACAGGAAGTCATCCGCCTGCTCAACGAAGCGCTGGCCACCGAACTGGTCTGCGTGCTGCGTTACAAGCGCCACTACTTCATGGCCGCCGGCCTCAAGGCCAGCGTGGCGGCCAACGAGTTCCTCGAACACGCGAACCAGGAAGCCGAGCACGCCGACAAACTCGCCGAGCGCATCGTGCAACTGGGCGGCGAGCCGGAGTTCAACCCCGACCTGTTGACCCGCAATTCCCACGCCCAGTACGTGGCGGGCAACACCCTCAAGGAAATGGTATACGAGGACCTGGTGGCCGAACGGATCGCTATCGACAGCTACCGGGAAATCATCCAGTACATCGGTGAAAAGGACCCGACCACCCGGCGCATCTTCGAAGACATCCTGGCCCAGGAAGAAGAGCATGCCGATGATATGGCCGACATTCTGGCCGACCTCTGATACCGCTATCGCGAGCAGGCTCGCTCCCACATTTGATCGGGTTTCTTCAGGAAGAATGCGATCCAGTGTGGGAGCGAGCCTGCTCGCGATAGGGCCAGTAGCCTCACTGCAAGACTTGGCTACCGAGTGGGCTTGACCGTCACCGGCGCCTTGCCCGCCTTCATCTGCTCCAGCAGCGGCGCGCACTGGTTCGGCTCACCGCCGCTGGGCGCCACCAGTGCCAGCAACCCGGCGGCCGGTGCGGCGATCACGCCCAATGCCACCATCCCGGCACCGCGTAGCATCAGCGGTACCGCCTTGACCCCGGCGGCGGGCTTGGCGAACGTGCCTCGTACGTACAATGGCGAGCGCAGGGAAATCAGGCGCCAGCCCTTGGACTCGGGGGTGATGGTCAGGTCCAGCTGTTCACTCGCCATGTTCGCCGTGCCGTCGATGTAGATGATCGCGTTCTCGGTGTCGAACACGAACAGGCGTGTGGTTGCCAGGCCGGTCTTGATGTCGAAGTCCGCCGCCGCGCAATTGATCTTCACTTCCTTGTCGCCAAAGATCTTCCCCACCACGTAGTTGCCAACGTTCAGCCCCGCCAGCTCCATCAATTCCCGGCTGATGGCGCCATCGTTGATGAGCATTTTCAGTGTGCCGTTGGAAGTGCCCAGCAACGCCGCCACCGAATTGCCGCGCCCGGAGATATCGGCATCGCCGTTCAATTCACCGAAGCTGGTTTTCATCGGCTCAAAACCCGGGAACAGCTGCTTGAGCTTGAACCCACGCGCCGTCAACTTCGCCTGGCCTTCAAGGGGCTGGGTGTGCCCGTTCAGGCGGATCTGTGCATCGAGCCGGCCACCAGCCACGCCGAAGCGCAGGGGCTCAAGGCTCAACTGCCCATCGTTGAGCACCAGATGGGTGTAAAGGTCGGTGAACGGCAACTGCTCGCTATGGACAATACGCTTGCCAGTGAACTCCACATCGGCGTCCATCACGCTCCAGCGCTCGGTGCGAAACTCTTCCACAGGCAAGACCTTGTCGGTCGGCTGCTTGCTGGCGCCGCCCCGGGCCTTTTGCTCGGTATTGGAGTCAGCACCGATCAGCGGCGCCAGGTCGCTGAACAGCAGTTGATTGGAGACCAGTGCGCCACTGAGTTTCGGCCTCGGCTGGCTGGCGACATAGGCCAAGTCACCGTGGATATCGCTGTCGCCGATCTTGCCGTTGAACGCCTCATAGCGAAACAGCGCCCCACCCGGCTCATGCAACTTGGCAATCAAGCGGCCATCGGTGGCATAAGGCGGCGAATCCGGCAGGGTCACGCCGGTCAGGGGGTAGAGATGAGCCAGGCTGTTGCCGGCCAGTTTCAGACGCAAATCCAGGGCCCCGAGGTTCATCGGGTCGGTCAGGGTGCCAGCCAGTTCGACGCGGGTATCGGCGATCTTCGCCTGGGCCTGGAGTGGAAAGGGTCGTGATGCATCCTGCAAGGCCAGCAAGCCGCCGACCTTGCCGGAGCCGCTCAGGTTTTGCCCGTGATACTGCCCGTTGACCTTGAAGGCGAACGCGTAGTCCTGCGGTGTCGCCCCTTGGTCCTGGGCTTTTTTCGCGGCCTTGTCACCGACGATATCGCTGAACGGGATGGGTTTGCCCAGCGGGTCGATCAATAGGTCGAGGCGGGTCTTGAGCGTCTGGTCATCAAGGATGACATGGCCTTTGTCGAAGCCGATGGCGCCAATGTCCACCGCCCAGCTGGACGGCTCGGCGTCCGGGTCTTTCGGGTCGAACTGGAAGATCCAGTTGGCGCGCCCGTCGGCCAGGCGTTGCAGGTTGGCGTCGGGTTCAGTCAGGTCAATGCGCGGGATCGCCACCTGTCGGGCCAGCAGCGCCAGGGGCGAAATACGCAATTCAACACGCTTGAGCGTGACCATTTGCGGGGTTTTCGACCAGTCCGGGTTACCCAGGCTCAAGTCCTCGGCCACCACATGGGGCCAGGGCAACCAGGCTCGCCAACCCCCTTCCTCTGGCTCACGCTGCCAAGCCACCGCCAGGTTGCCGTTGATGGCGAAGGGGCGATGCAGTTCCTCGGAAACCTTGGCATTGAGCGTGGGCTTTATGCGGTTCCAGTCGAAGAAAGCGATGACCAGGACCAGCACCGCCAGCAGGACAACAAGGCTGGCAAAGCTCCAGGCGAGGATTTTCGAGGTGCGCGTCATGCACAAGGCTCCTGATGAACAAATCAGCGTCTCGCAATCGCGACGCCTTGGAAACACGAACCTGCAGTCGGTTCGTTATAAAGGGTTGGACTGGTAGAACGGCCCACAGGTGCCGATGAACGGCGCAAAAAAAGCCAGGATCCTGACCAACCAGCCAACAAACTGTTACCGCACCCGCACATTTGCGAGGCGTCGATGGGTACAAAATACCCACGACAGTGCAAAACCGCACCTCGGAAAAGCCCGTTCTAGAGCCTTCCGCGCAAACAATCAATTCCGTTGATTATTACCATTGTCTTTATGAACTTTTATATCGACTTATCGAGAGTAGCATTGCCCTCGTACCCACTTTATCGCCCTCCCAAGGAGCAACGATCATGAAACGCCAATTACTGATGAGCCTGTCCCTTTCACTGCTGGCCTCTACTGCTTTCGCACTGCCAGCTTCCGAACAAGCCACGCCACAGGTCAAGGACAGCCACTCTGTCTACAGCCAGACGGTTGCTGAAGGTGGTCGTGATCGCCTGGAAGAAAAAGGCCTGGTTCAAGATGGTTCCGACCGTACGCCACAAGGCCAGACCCTCGCAGCCGACGGTTCCGATCGCACCCCACAAGGCCAGACCCTCGCAGCCGACGGTTCCGACCGCACCCCACAGGGCCAGACCCTCGCAGCCGACGGTTCCGACCGCACCCCACAAGGCCAGACCCTCGCAGCCGACGGTTCCGACCGTACCCCACAAGGCCAGACCCTGGCAGCTGACGGTTCCGATCGCACTCCACTGGGCGAAACCCTGGCCGAAGGTGGTTCTGACCGCACCCCACTGGGCGAAGCCTTGGCAGCAGACGGTGGTGACCGCGTGATCGAACGCAACAGTGCAGTGAGCTGAGCCCATGGTGGCCCGGAAAAAAGCCCGATTCCTCCAATCGGGCTTTTGACTTTTCAAGCCCTTCGTTTTCCCCAATCGATCCCTCTCTACCGTTCGACGTTGGCAAAGCCGATTTGCTAGAGTGCGTCGCTCCCATGAATCAGAAGTCAGCTTGCGATGCTGCCCCGCGCCGAACAGAAACAACAGACCCGAATTGCCCTGATGGATGCAGCCCGCCATTTGATGGAGTGTGGCCGGGGATTCGGTAGCCTGAGCCTGCGGGAAGTTGCCAGGACGGCAGGCATCGTGCCCACCGGATTCTACCGGCACTTCGACGACATGGACCAACTGGGCCTGGCACTGGTCTGCGAAGTCGGCCAGACCTTTCGCGAAACCATCCGCCTGGTACGCCACAACGAATTCGTCATGGGCGGCATTATCGATGCCTCGGTGCGGATCTTTCTCGATGTGGTGCAGGCCAACCGCTCACAGTTCCTGTTCCTGGCCCGCGAGCAATACGGCGGCTCCCTGCCGGTGCGCCAGGCCATCGCCCAACTGCGCGAAGACATCAGCTCGGACCTGGCTGCCGACCTGGCCTTGATGCCCAAGCTGCAGCACCTGGACCTCGCAGCCTTGGGGGTGATGGCCGACCTCATCGTCAAGAGCGTGTTCGCCACCCTGCCGGACATCATCGACCCACCCGCTCACGCGCTCCCCGAACACCTCACGCCCCAGGCGAAGATTACCCAGCAACTGCGGTTCATCTTTATCGGCCTCAAGCATTGGCAAGGGCTGGGCAGTACCGAATAACCCACTGTTTTCTTTGCAAAGCCGCAAAATGGTGCGAAATATTTCAGCGCGCACCAATATGGCACGCAATCCGCCCCATCCTGAAACGCCATCCCAGCTATTTCCTACACCTCCTTCGATTGGCAAGCCCCTTGCTCTAAACACAGCACTGTTCATTGCTGGAAGCACTCCGATGCTGGTGATTCACCGCAGAATCGACACTCAACCGCGCTGGGACGCCGAGTTGCACCTGACCTTCGACGCCCGCAGCAAAAGCCGCCTGCGCTGTTTCAGTGCCGAGGGTGAAGACGTGGGGTTGTTCCTTGAGCGAGGCCAGCCGCCGTTATACGACGGCGAATGCCTGCAAGCCGAAGACGGTCGCATCGTGCGCGTCTGTGCCCGCGCCGAGCAATTGCTGCATGTCACCTGCGCCAACGCGTTCGAACTGACCCGCGCCGCCTATCACCTGGGCAATCGTCATGTCGCCCTGCAAGTGGGCGACGGCTGGTTGCGCCTGTTGGACGATTACGTACTCAAGGCGATGCTCGAACAACTGGGGGCCCGCGCCGAATCCATCGAAGCGCCGTTCCAACCGGAACACGGCGCCTATGGTGGCGGCCATCATCATTCCCGGCACGGCGACGAAGATTTCAACTACGCGCCACGCCTGCATCAATTCGGCGTGCGCACATGAACCCGGCCTGGGCGCTGCTGCGTCTGGCCAGCCCACAGTTGCCGATTGGCGGCTACAGCTATTCCCAAGGGCTGGAGATGGCGGTGGACAACGGCCAGGTAAAAAATCCCGACGACGCACGTCGCTGGATCAGCGATCAATTGCTGCTGAACCTGGCCCGCTTCGAAGCGCCCTTGTTGCTGGCTCACTGCACCGCAGCAGCCGCTGACGATTGGGACGCGCTGCTGCAACATTGTGAAGCGCACCGCGCCAGCCGGGAAACCCGTGAGCTGTATCAGGAAAGCCGGCAAATGGGCTACTCGTTGCAGCAACTGCTCGCCGGCCTGCCGGAGCTCGACGCCACCGCACGGGGCTTTCTGGAACAACGCAGCGAGCCGCACCTGGCATTGTGCTGGGCCCTGGCCGCCCGCGCCTGGCATATCGCCCCCCAGGACGCCCTCGCCGCCTGGCTGTGGAGTTGGCTGGAAAACCAACTGGCGGTGCTGATGAAAACCCTGCCCCTGGGCCAGCAAGCCGCCCAGCGCCTGACCAGCGAACTGCTGCCGCTGTTGCAACAGGCCCAGCACAACGCCTCGAACCTCGATCCCGATCATTACGGCAGCGCCGCGTTTGGCCTGTCCCTGGCGTGCATGGCCCATGAGCGCCAGTACAGCCGTCTGTTCCGTTCCTAGGAGACACCCATGAATACACAACCTCTGCGCGTCGGTATCGGCGGCCCGGTGGGTTCCGGCAAGACCGCCCTGACCTTGGCCCTGTGCCTGGCCCTGCGTGAACGCTACAACCTGGCGGTGGTCACCAACGACATCTACACCCGCGAAGACGCCGATTTCCTGGTACGCAACGAGGCCCTGGCGCCGGAGCGGATCATCGGCGTGGAAACCGGCGGCTGCCCGCACACGGCGATTCGCGAAGATGCGTCGATCAACCTTGAGGCGGTGGATCAGTTGAATCGACGCTTCCCGGGCCTGGACCTGATCCTGGTGGAATCGGGCGGTGACAACCTATCAGCGACCTTCAGCCCCGAGCTGTCGGACCTGACGATCTATGTGATCGACGTCTCGGCCGGCGACAAGCTGCCGCGCAAGGGCGGACCGGGCATCTGCAAATCAGACCTGCTGGTGATCAACAAAATCGACCTGGCACCGCTGGTGGGCGCGTCCCTGGAAATGATGGACAGCGACACCCGGCGGATGCGCAACGGCAAGCCCTTCGTGTTCAGCAACCAGAAGACCGGCCAGGGCCTGGACGACATCATCGCCTTCATCGAACGCCAGGGCCTGCTGACCGCCGCCTGATCTTTCCGACTGACCACAAGGAAGCCTATCCATGACCTTCAAACGTATCCTCGGCGCCCTCGCCCTGCTACTGACCCCAGCCCTGGCCTTCGCCCATCCCGGCCACGGCGACAACGGTCTGATCGCCGGCCTCGGCCACCCCATCGGCGGGCTCGACCATTTGCTGGCGATGCTCGCGGTCGGCTTATGGGCCGCACAACAACAGGGTGCCGCACGCTGGGCGCTGCCGTGCACCTTCGTCGGCACGATGCTGCTCGGCGGCCTGCTGGGCTTTGAAGGCCTGGCGCTGCCGGCGCTGGAAGGTGGGATCGCCGCCTCGGTGCTCGCCCTGGGCCTGGCGGTGGCACTGGCCGTGCGTCCGCCGTTGAGCCTGGCAATCGGCGCGACGGCACTGTTTGCGCTGTTCCATGGCGTGGCCCATGGCCTGGAACTGCCAGACATGTCGAGCCCCTGGGCCTATGCGGCAGGGTTCGTCGCGGCCACGGCGGCGCTGCACGGCGCAGGTTTTGCCCTGGTGCGGGTGATGCCACGAGCGGCGGCGCCATTGGTTCGGTTGGCTGGGGCGGCTTCTGCGGCGACCGGGGTTTGGTTGTTGGCCGGTTGATTTCAAGCGCCCGTTAAGGCCTCATCGCGAGCAGGCTCGCTCCCACATTAATCGGTGTACACCATACCCTGTGGGAGCGAGCCTGCTCGCGATGGCGGACTCGCAGGCCCCTCATCTCTCGGGCCTGCCACTCTGCTACCATGTCGCGCAATCGCCCCCAGCCGTGACGACGTCCGCCAATGCCTGATGCTTCCCGCCCCGCCCCCCTGCCTGAATTGACCGCCCTGTTCGCCACGGTGCGTGAGCATTTTCACGAGGTGATCGTGCCAATGTGGCAAGGCCCGGGCTGGAATGCCGAACTGGCGTTGCCCTACGAATCCCTGGATGCCAGGCATGCGCCGCTGCCGCCCCAGCGCTACCGCGCCATGGCCTGTGCACGGCAGTTGTATGTGTTCGCCAGCCTGATTGGCGAAGTGCCCCAGGCCGAGGAGCGGGCCAGCGCATTGTTCCGCTCGTTGCAACGGCACTTCCACGATGCCGAACATGGCGGCTGGTTCTACAGCATCGACCCGCAGGGCACACCGCTGGACACCAGCAAGGACCTTTACACCCACGCCTTTATCCTGTTCGCCTGCGCCCATTACTGGGGCAAGGTTCGCGAACCGCTGGTGGAATCAGTGCTCAACGCCAGCCTGGAGGTCATAGCCCAGCGCTTTGCCAATGCAGACGACCTCTACGAAGCCAGCCTCAAGCGCGACTGGTCGACGAGCGGATCCGGCCCGTTGCAAAACCCGTTGATGCACTTGGCCGAAGCGTTCCTCGCCACCCTCGCGGTCCGCGAAGACGCCAACGTCCGCCAAGCGTTGCTGAGCCTGTGCGACGGGATGGCCAAGCATTTCATCGAACCGCAGCAACGGGTCATGATGGAAAAACCACTCAAGGCTGTGGATAACTGGTTCGAGCCGGGTCACCAGTTCGAATGGTATTACTTGCTGGCCTCATCGCCCCTGTTGCGCAACGGCAAGTTGCACAACGCCCTGGAACACAGCTTCGGCCATACCGAACAACGCGGCGTCGAGCCGGACTCCGGTGCGGTGTGCGCGATGCTGGACCTGGAGCCACAAGCAGGCCCACGCGATGCCACCCAACGAATCTGGGCTCAGGCGGAATACTTGCGGGCGCTGACATTGCGTTCGGGAAGCGAAGGGACTTTGTTGTCTCAACTACGGGCGTTGCAACAGCATTTCCTGCATGCCAAGGGCTGGAACGAATGCCTGGACGCCGATGGCATGGTCAGCCGTCGGGACATGCCGTCCACCACGCCGTATCACCTGCTGACCTGCTATCGCGGGCTGGCCGATTATCTAGGCTGATTGGCAAACCGCTATCGCGGGCAAGCCTTGCTCCCACAGGGATTTGAGCAGCCCTGCTCCCCCAGGGATAGATCAAGCCTGTGGGAACAGCCCTATTTCCCAGAAATGAATCAAAACCTGTGGGAGCAAGGCTTGCCCGCGATGAACGATAACGCGGTCTTATGTTTTGTTGCGCTCAATGGCGAAACCAGCCCAGGTCTGGCTCACCGGCATCAGCTCCAGGCTGTTGATGTTGATGTGCGCGGGAGTGTTGAGCACCCAGAAAATCGTATCGGCGATGTCCTGTGGCTGGATCGGCTCGGCACCGGCGTAGGTGGCGTTGTAGCGCTCCTGGTCGCCACCGAAGCGCACCAGGGAAAACTCGCTTTCGCACAGGCCTGGCTCAATATTGCTCACCCGCACGCCCGTGCCTTGCAAGTCGCAACGCAGGTTCAGGGAAAACTGTTTGACGAACGCCTTGCTCGCGCCATACACGTGGCTGCCCGGATACGGGTAGTTGCCGGCGATGGAACCCAGGTTGACGATCCCGGCCCCTCGGCCGTGGGCGATCAGGCGCGGCAGCAGCAGGCGAGTGCTATAGATCAGCCCTTTCACATTGGTGTCGACCATGGTGTCCCAGTCATCGAGATCACACTTGGGCGCCGGGTCGACGCCCAGGGCCAGGCCGGCGTTGTTGATCAGCCCGCGCAATTTGGCGAAGGACGGCGGCAGGTTGGCGATTGCCTCTTCCATGGCCTTGCGATCACGCACGTCCAGGACCAGGCCATGGACTTCGGTCTGCTTCGACAACTCGGCACAGAGAGCATTGAGGCGTTCTTCACGACGACCGGTCAGCACCAGTTTCCAACCGGCCTCGGCAAAACGACGGGCACAGGCTTCACCAAAACCGGACGTCGCGCCGGTGATAAACAGGGTGTCAGACATCGTGTTCTCCTTGTTTGAACTTCAAAAGCCGTTGAATGGAAATCGGCACACAGCATGCCCGGCCTGGCACGCTGGGAGCAAGGCTTGCACACGCGCGTTGCCCCACAACTGCTCATAAAACATCCAATCCACGCCAGGCCTTGTCCAACAAGGCCCGCAGCCGGTTGCCCGCATCTTATCCACAGGCACGTCCACAGTAATCGGGGGCAAGTGCAAATCCCGCAAGCCGCTGTGCATAAGGCTTTGCGAGGTATTTGGAAATTTTTTTCGCTTGACCCTGCAAGTGACGTTGTGCAGCGCAATTTATCTGCTATAAGCCGACACTGGGTGGGCGATGGCTCCAAGCCAGTAACGACGGCCCTCAGCGCGGTCTTTCCAGAGTTTAATCACAGACTTATCCACAGGCTTGCCCACAGAATTTCGAGCCCATTGCAGCGCCCATAAAAGTGTTGACAACAGCTCCTTGAGCTTGACCAAAAACACCTGATCAAAAAATAACCACAGCCCTGTAAGCCACGTATTCAAAGGCTTGCAGCCAGCTACTCCCACGTTACCCACAGCCAGTTCCACAGCAAACGGGGACAAGTCAAAACCGTGACAAAACAACTGTTTGCGGCGACTTTATGTCGCGGTTTCGCAGGGGCTCAGGATTGTTGTCCACAATTCTTCGGCACAGCCAAAATCCCATTATGGGAGCGGGCTTGCTCGCGAAGGTGGCGGGTCAGTCAACATTGACGTCCCCGGCACTCCGCTTTCGCGAGCAAGCCCGCTCCCACAGGGGTTTTCGGTGGGTTGAAGAATAAAAAAACCCGGCGATCACTCGCCGGGTTTTGTTATTGCTGTACCCGCCTCAGTGCCCGCCCAGATACGCGTTGCGCACTTCCTCGTTGGCCAGCAGTTCCTTGCCCGTGCCGGTCAGGCGGATTTCGCCGTTGACCATCACATAGGCCCGGTCCGACAGCCTGAGGGCGTGGTTGGCGTTCTGCTCCACCAGGAAGATGGTCATCCCGGTGGAGGCCAGCTCACGCAGGGTGGCGAAGATCTGTTTCACCACGATCGGTGCCAGCCCCAGGCTCGGCTCATCGAGCAGCAACAACTTTGGCCGGCTCATCAATGCCCGGGCGATGGCGAGCATTTGCTGCTCGCCACCGGACATGGTCATGGCCCGCTGGTTGCGCCGCTCCTTGAGCCGTGGAAACAGCTCGAACATGCGCTGCATGTCTTCGCTGGCGTATTTGTCACCAATGGGGATGGTGCCCATCAGCAGGTTTTCCTCGACGGTCATGTCGGGGAAGACCCGCCGCCCTTCCGGCGACTGCGCAATGCCGTTGGAGGCAATGTAGTGCGACGACTTGTGGGTGATGTCCACGCCTTGGTAGATGATCTGTCCGCCTGCCGCACGTGGCTGGCCGAAGATCGACATCAGCAGCGTGGACTTACCGGCCCCGTTAGAGCCGATCAGGCTCACGGTCTCGCCTTCGCCAATGTGCATCGAGACTTTTTTCAGGGCCTGGATCGGCCCGTAGAACACATCCAGTTCCTTGAGTTCGAGGATAGGTCCACTCATACCAGTTCCTCTTCATCGGCACCCAGGTAGGCCGCGATCACCTTCGGATCGTTGCGGATCGCCTCGGGACCGCCCTCGGCGATCACGTTGCCGTGGTCCAGCACCACGATGTGGTCGGAAATGCTCATTACCATGCCCATGTCGTGTTCGATCAGCACCACGGTCAGATCATGCTCGTCACGCAGCAGCCGGATCATCGCGCTCAGCGCTTCGGTTTCCTGAGGGTTGAGGCCGGCGGCCGGTTCATCGAGGCAGATGATCTGCGGGCGGGTGCACATGGCCCGGGCGATTTCCAGGCGCCGCTGCTGGCCATAGGAAAGCTCCCCGGCGAGGCGGTTGGCACAATCCACCAGGTCCACCACTTCCAGCCAGTAGAACGCATGGTCCAGGGCGTCGCTTTCAGCCTTGCGGTAGCCCTTGGTGTTGAGGATGCCCGCCACCAGGCTGCGGTTGACCCACATGTGCTGGGCGACCAGGAGGTTTTCCAGCACCGACATTTCCTTGAACAGGCGAATGTTCTGGAAAGTGCGCGCCAGGCCGGCGCGGTTCACCAGGTGGGTGCCGCCGAACATCTTGTAGTACAGCCGGCTGGCGAAGGATTTCGGCGACACGAAGTCGGTTGGGCGAAACGCTTCGCCCAACAGCTTGATGACGTTGGTTCGCTCGCCACGCACGTTGAGTTCGATCTTGCCGCCCGAGGCCTTGTAGAAACCGGTCAGGCAGTTGAACACCGTGGTCTTGCCCGCGCCGTTGGGGCCGATCAGGGCGAAGATCGAGTTGCGTTTGACTTGTAGGCTGACATCGCTGAGGGCCTTGATGCCGCCGAACTGCATCATCAGGTTTTCAACTTTGAGTACGACTTCGCTCATGGCGCTACCCCCTTGCGCGGCGTCACACCGGTACGGCTGATACGGATCAGGCCGCGCGGGCGCCAGATCATCATCAACACCATCAGTACGCCGAACAGTAGCACCCGGTATTCAGAGAAACTGCGCAGCAGCTCCGGGGCCACGGTGAGCACGAACGCGGCAATCACCACGCCGACTGTCGAGCCCATGCCCCCCAGCACCACGATTGCCAGGATCAGCGCCGACTCGAAGAAGGTGAACGACGCCGGGTTGACGAAGCCCTGGTAACTGGCGAAGAACACCCCGGCCAGGCCCGCCGTGGACGCGCCAATAGTGAAGGCCGAGAGCTTGACCAGCACATGGTTCAGGCCCATGGAGCGGCAAGCGATTTCATCCTCGCGCAGGGCCTCCCAGGCACGCCCGACTGGCATGCGGGTCAGGCGATGCTTGATGTAGAGCACCAGCAGCACAACGATGAACAGCACGATGTAGATGAACAGGAATTTCAGGTTCGGGTTGTAATCGATGCCGAAGAACTCATGGAACGGCACCCCGCCATCTTTCGCCCTTCGACCGAACTCCAGGCCGAAAAAGGTCGGCGAAGGCACAGGCATGCCGTTCGGTCCGCCGGTGAACGACAGCCAGTTGTTGAGCACCAGGCGAATGATTTCCCCGAAGCCCAAGGTCACGATGGCCAGGTAGTCACCGTGCATTCGCAACACAGGAAAACCCAGTATGCACCCGGCCATCGCCGCCGTAATGGCCGCCAGCGGCAGCACCGTCCAGAAACCCAGCCCCAGGTATTGATAGCCCAGCGCCAGGCCATAGGCGCCGATGGCGTAGAACGCCACGTAACCCAGGTCGAGCAGCCCCGCCAGGCCAACCACGATGTTCAGGCCCAGGCCCAACAGCACATAGATCAGCCCGAGGATGACCACCGTGAGCACATATTTGTTGGCAAAGAACGGAAACACGATGGCAATCACGATCAGCGCCGGGATAATCCAGCGCAGGTTCGACTTGTAGTCCGGTGGCAGTACATGAACGCCGGAACCGGTGCTTTCGAACCCCTGGAGCACCTTCAGGCCCTTGGGTGTTTGCAGGAACAGGCTCAAGGCAAAGCGCCCGATCATCACGATCGCCACCAGCCAGCCGACGCGGGCCGGTTGCAGGTTGAAGCTGTAGCCGTCGAGCACCACGCCGACAATCGGCCCGAACACGATCAGCGAGATCAGGCCGGCCAGGATCGCGTCGATGACGCTCTTTTTGATATCAATCGGTTTATTGGCAGCAGACATACTTATACCTTCGCCACGAGTGGGCGACCCAACAGGCCTTGGGGACGGAAAATCAGAATCAGCACCAGCAGCGAGAAACTGAACACGTCTTTGTAGTCAGAGTTGATCAGACCGGAGAACAGAGACTCGGAGATCCCGAGGATGATCCCGCCAAGCATCGCCCCAGGCAGGGAGCCGATACCGCCGAGTACCGCCGCGGTGAACGCCTTGATGCCGATGATGAAGCCGGCATAGAAGTCGAACGTGCCGTAGTTCATGGTGATCAGCACACCGGCCAGGGCCGCCATGGCTGCACCGATGATGAACACGTAGGAAATCACCCGGTCGGTGTTGATCCCCAGGATCGACGCCATCTTGCGGTCTTGCTGGGTGGCGCGGCACATGCGCCCGAGCTTGGTGTACTTGATGATGTAGGTCAGCAAGGCCATCCCGGCGAATGCGGCGACCAGGATGAAAATCTTGGTGTAGGTGAGCTGGATGAAGCCGCTGCCGATGTCGACGCGCATGGCGCCTTCGAGCAGTGTCGGCACGCCCTGTTGGCGGGCGCCCTGGCTGATCTGCGCGTAGTTCTGCAGGATCAGCGAAATGCCGATGGCACTGATCAGCGGTGCCAGCCGGGTCGAGTTGCGCAGGGGTTTATAGGCGACGCGTTCGATGACCCAGCCATAAACCCCGGTGACCACGACCGTGAACACGAGAGTGCCGAGGATCATAAGCGGAAAGGATTCGATACCGAAGTAAGCCAGCAGAGCCAGACTGATTGCCGCGAGGTAAGCGGAAATCATGTAAACCTCGCCATGGGCGAAGTTGATCATGCCGATGATGCCGTAGACCATTGTGTAGCCGATGGCGATCAGACCATAGACCGACCCGAGGGTCAGGCCATTGATCAGTTGCTGCAGGAAAATACCATCCATAACGCAATCTCACGCAGTGAGAACCTGCACACCCTGGGGTGTGCGGTTCTTCTAAGGAAAATACAGATGTACGTCGGAGCAATGTCAGGCACGACCGCTGCGCATCCCTTGGCAACCGGGGCTTGCCCGGCTCCCAAAGGAGGCCTGGACGGTCGCGTCAGGCCTTACTTCTGTTTTTCCAGCTGGTGGTATTTGCCGTCCTTGTCCCACTGGTAAACCACGTAGTCGGAGACTTTCAAGTCGCCCTTGGCGTCCCATTCCTTCTTGCCCATCACGGTCTGGACAGGGTTGGCCTTGAGCCACTTGGCCGCGTCTTCGCCTTTATTGGACTTGGCGCCATTGAAGCCGGCGGCCAGGGCCTGGACCGAAGCGTAGGCGTACAGGGTGTAGCCTTCAGGCTCGGTGCCATTCTTGCGGAATTCGTCAACCACGGCCTTGCTGTCTGGCAGCAGGCGCGGGTCGGCGCCAAAGGTCATGTACACGCCATCGACGTATTGCGCGCCGCCGGCGGTGGTGACCAGTTCGTCGGTCACGATGCCATCGTCGGACATGAATTTCACGTCCTTGAGGCCTTGTTCACGCAATTGGCGAACCAGCGGGCCGGCTTCCGGGTGCAGGCCGCCGAAATAGACCACATCGGCACCCGTCGAACGGATCTTGGTGACTACGGCGCTGAAGTCTTTTTCGCCACGGGTCAGGCCTTCGTACAGCACTGGCTTCACGCCACGCTCCGTGAGCCGGGCCATGGTTGCATCCGCCAGGCCCTGGCCGTAGGTGTCCTTGTCGTGCAGCACGACGACTTTCTTGCCCTTGAGCACGTCGACAATGTAGTCACCCGCCACGATGCCTTGCTGGTCGTCACGACCGCACATGCGGAACATCGCGCTCAGGCCACGCTCGGTAACCTTCGGGTTGGTCGAGCCCGGGGTGATCGCGATGATGCCGGCTTCGTCATAGACCTCGGAGGCCGGGATGGTATTGGACGAGCAGAAGTGCCCGACCACGCCGATTACCTTGTCCTGTTCGACCAGGCGGTTGGCCACGGCAACGGCCTGCTTGGGTTCGCAGGCGTCGTCGCCCGCAACCAGTACGATTTTCTCGCCGTTGACGCCACCCGCTTTGTTGATGACATCGGCTGCCGCCTGGGCCCCCTTCATGTACTGCTCGCCAAATGCAGCGTTGGCGCCGGTCATCGGCCCCGCCACACCAATTTTCACATCAGCTTGAGCAAACGCAGAAACACCCAGCGCAGCTGCCACTGCGAGGGCCAGGAAACCTTTCTTGTAAAACGTCTGGGACATGAGGTGGTGCTCCAAGGTTTTTTTTAGTTGGCACTGCGACTTCATTTCACTGAAAAGCTCAGAGCAAGGGCCGTGCCATCGGTTTTTTATTCTGAAAAAAGTCGCTGCTTTATTGTTATTTCGACTGTTTCGGGCCCTTTTTCATAGGGCGTGCAACCGTCTAAACCGCACGAGGTGCAACCTTTTACTTAAATGGGTGAAACCCTCCTTGAGCCATCATTGCAACCATCACACGAAACGGCGTGCAACCACTGTGTAACAACCCACGTCACCGAACTGCACACTGTCGGTGCGCGACTGCTACAACCCGCACCATAACAGGCTAGACGCTATGCCGGAAAAACGTGGCTTCCGGCAACATTTTTCAACACTCAAATGACGATCCGCAGGCACTGGCCCGCGTGATACAGCGAAAAGCCCGCCTCATACAAGCAACTGCGCAGGCCCACCCCGGCCAACGGCTGCATGGGTGCGAACGGAATCGGCAGCGCCTGGGCATTGCCGTGGCACAGGTAGTCGGCGAAAGCCTTGCCCACCACTGTACCGGTGGTCACGCCCCGACCGTTGTAGCCGGTCACGGCCACCAGCCCCGGGGCCGGTTCGAACAGACGCATCAGGTGATCAGGGGTGAAGGCAATGCAACCGGTCCAGGTACATTCCCACTCAACCGACTTGAGGTAAGGGAAATAGTGCTGCTGCACCCGGTCGGCCCAAGCCTTGAGGAACCAGGTCGGCTTGCGGTTGCCATTGCCCAGGCTGCCCAGCAGCAAACGGCCGTCCTTGTCCCGACGGATGCTGCTTAACACCTGGCGGGTATCCCACGAACCCTGCCCACCCGGCAGAATGCGTCGGGCGGCCTCGTCGGTCAGTGGGGTGGAGGCGACCTGATAGTAATAACCGGGGAAGAAATTTCGCCGCAGCTCGGTCCAGTCGCCTTCGGTATAGGCGTTGGAGGCGATCACTACCTGCTCGGCCAATACCGAACCCTGGGCGGTCTGCACCGACCAGCGCTGGTCTTGGCGTTCCAGGCGCGTCACCGGGGAATGGTCGAACAACTGGCCGCCAAGGTCCGTGGCCGCCTTGGCCAACCCGCTGGTGTAGGCCATCGGATTGAGGGTGCCGGCGCGGCGGTCGAGCAATGCCGCGGCGATTTTCGACGTACCGGTCGCCTCGGCACACGCCTGGCCGGTGAGTAACTCCACCGGGGCACCACGGCGTTTCCATTGTTCTTCGCGACTGCGCAGGTCTGCCTCACCCCGGGCGTTATGGGCCATGTGCAAAGTGCCTTCGCGGCGCAACTGGCAATCAATGTTGTATTTATCGATGAGGCTGAACACCAGGGCCGGCGCGGCCCCCAGCATGCGGTTGAGCTGGCTGCCCACCGCCTCGCCGAACCCGGCCTCGATGTCGTCCGGCGGGATCCACAGGCCGGCGTTCACCAGGCCGACGTTACGCCCCGATCCGCCATGCCCGGCGCGGTGGGCTTCCAGCACGGCAACACGCTTGCCCTGCTCCAACAAGTGAACCGCCGCCGACAGCCCGGTGAAACCGGCACCGATCACACACACATCGACGGTGATTTCGCCCGTCAGCGCGGTGTTTTCAGGCCTTTGCGGCGTCAACTTTTCCCACAGACATTCTTCGCGTAACGGCATTGCCAGACTCCGAAAAAGAAACCCAACCATCACACACGACTCATTGTGGGAGCGAGCCCGCTCGCGATGGCGGTGTATCTGCCAATATTGATGTCGGCTGATCCGGCGCTATCGCGAGCAGGCTCGCTCCCACAGGGAATTCCGTTGACTCAGCCTCAGTCGAAGGTAATCCCCTGCGCCAACGGCAACTCCAGCGAGTAGTTCACGGTGTTGGTCTGACGACGCATGTAGCCGCGCCATGCGTCGGAACCGGATTCGCGACCGCCGCCGGTTTCTTTCTCGCCGCCGAATGCACCGCCGATTTCCGCGCCGCTCGGGCCGATGTTGACGTTGGCGATGCCGCAGTCGCTGCCCACCGCCGACATGAACTGCTCGGCTTCACGCACGTCGGTGGTGAAGATGCAGGACGACAGGCCTTGGGGCACGGCGTTGTTCAGGTGCAGGGCCTCGGCAAAGTCCTTGTAGCCGACCACGTACAGGATCGGGGCGAAGGTTTCGCTACGCACCACATCGCTCTGCTCCGGCATCTCGACGATGGCCGGCGAGACGTAATAGGCATTCGGGAACTGGTCTTCGAGCTGGCGCTTGCCACCAAATACTCGCCCGCCTTCGCTCAAGGCCTGCTCCAGCGCATCCTGCATGTTGTCGAAGCTGTGCTTGTCGATCAGCGGCCCGACCAGGTTGCCTTCCAGTGGATGGCCAATGCGCACTTTCGAATAGGCGGCCTTGAGGCGGGTGACGATTTCTTCCTTCACCGACTCGTGGGCAATCAGCCGGCGCAGGGTGGTGCAACGCTGGCCGGCGGTGCCGACGGCGCTGAACAGGATGGCGCGCACGGCCATATCCAGGTCGGCGCTCGGGGCCAGGATCATGGCGTTGTTGCCGCCCAGCTCCAGAATGCTGCGGGCGAAGCGCGCGGCGACTTTCGGCGCCACTTCACGGCCCATGCGGGTGCTGCCGGTGGCGCTGATCAAGGCCACGCGCGGGTCATCCACCAATGCTTCACCGGCATCGCGACCACCAATGATCACCTGGCTCAGGTACGGCGGTGCATCGCTGAAGTTCTTCAGTACACGCTCGAACAACGCCTGGCACGCCAGGGCGGTGAGCGGGGTCTTTTCCGACGGTTTCCAGATCACCGCGTTGCCGCACACCAGGGCCAGCGTAGTGTTCCAGGCCCAGACCGCGACGGGGAAGTTGAAGGCACTGATCACCCCGACCACGCCCAGCGGGTGCCAGGACTCACGCATGTGGTGGCCCGGACGCTCGGAGGCGATGGTCAGGCCGTACAACTGGCGGGACAGGCCGACGGCGAAGTCGCAGATGTCGATCATCTCTTGCACTTCACCCAGGCCTTCCTGGGTGATCTTGCCAGCTTCCCACGACACCAGTTCGCCAAGGTCAGCCTTGTATTCACGCAACAGGTCACCGAATTGACGTACCAGCTCGCCACGACGCGGGGCCGGCACCTGGCGCCACAGGTCGAAAGCGTGTTCGGCACGGCTGACCTGCTGCTCGACTTCAGCCGCGCCTTCCCAGTTCACGGCGCCGATGCGACTGCCATCAATGGGCGAATGCACCGGTTGTGTGCCGTTCTGGTACAGGGTCGAGTCGACGCCCAGGCGATCAAGCAATGCAGCAACCATGGAAAATTTCCTCAAACGAAAGACAAAGAATTGGCAGCCGGACGAATACGGCTGATCAGACCTGTAGTTGTAGCTGGCCCGAGACTTGCCAACAAACGACCTTTAAGCGAGATATCATTCCGTTTATTCATGCTGGCCATGACCGGATAAGCAGAGCCACAAGAAATAAGGCCTCATCATGCTCAATAAACGCTATTTGCCGTCGATCACGGCACTGCAGTGCTTCGAAGCGGTGACCCGCCACCTGAGCTTCACCCGCGCCGCCGAAGAGCTGAACCTGACCCAGAGCGCAGTCAGCAAGCAGGTCGCGCAATTGGAGGAGTTGCTGCAGCATTTGCTGTTCCGGCGCATACGCCGCCGCTTGCAACTGACGCCAGCCGGAGACTTGTACCTGGGAGAAGTGCGAAAAATCCTCACGCAGGTGGAGATGTCTACCCATTACCTGCGCTCCTACGGCGGCGATACCGAAGTCCTGCGCGTTTCCACTCCCCCGACCTTCGGTGCCCGCTGGCTGGTCCCGCGCCTGAAGGGCTGGCGACTGCGGCATCCGACGATTCACCTGGACCTGTGCAGCGAGCAGGAGGCCGACGATCTGCTGCAAGGGCGCAGCGACCTGGCGTTCTATTTCGGCCAGGGCTCACGGCCCGGCACCGAATCCCTGAAGCTGTTTGGCGAAGAACTGGTGCCGGTCTGCGCGCCCGGCAGCCTGCCTGAGCAGCCTTTTACCGACCCGACCCAACTGGCCGAGCTGGTGCTTTTGCAAAATGCCTCGCGCCCCCAGGCCTGGCACGACTGGTTCGACAACCAGGGCTATCACACCGAACACAGCTACCACGGGCCGCGCTTCGAAACCTTCTACATGTGCATTCGTGCCGCCCAGGTTGGCTGTGGCGTAGCCTTACTGCCGCGTTTTTTGGTGGAAGAAGAATTGGCCGACGGCAAGTTGGTCATTCCCTGGCCTCATGCGATGCCCAGCACCAACGCCTACTACCTGGCCTACCCGGAACATTCGGCGGAAGTACCCAAGGTGCGGCTTTTTGTCGAGTGGATGCTGGAGCAGATCGACAACCCGGATGGACTGCAGCAATAAGCCATGGATGACGTTCATGGCCAAAAAAGCTTCAGTGACCAAAAAAAACTGGCAATCATCATGAGTGATATGCGCCACTAACCCCTTCACCAACCGCAGCACCCCGCCGCCTACCGCAGCGGCCTGTCTGGAGATTCCCGTTATGAGCGAGAGCGTATTTGCCGATCGTATCGTGCAGAACCTGCTCGACACCGACTTCTACAAACTGACGATGATGCAGGCAGTGCTGCACAACTACCCCAACGTCGAAGTCGAGTGGGAATTTCGTTGCCGCAACAGCGAGGACTTGCGCCCGTACCTGGCGGAGATCCGCTTCCAGATCGAGCGTCTGGCCGAGTTGAGCCTGAGCGCCGACCAGTTGGGCTTCCTGGAGCGTATCAGCTTCCTCAAACCGGACTTCCTGCGTTTCCTGGGACTGTTTCGCTTCAACCTGCGCTACGTGCATACCGGTATCGACAACGGTGAACTGTTTATCCGCCTGCGTGGGCCGTGGCTGCACGTGATTCTGTTCGAAGTGCCGCTGCTGGCGATTGTCAGCGAGGTACGCAACCGCTATCGCTACCGTGAAATTGTCCTGGAGCAGGCCCGCGAGCAGTTGTATCGCAAGTTCGACTGGCTGAGCGCCAACGCCAGCGCCGAAGAGCTGTCCGAGCTGCAAGTCGCGGACTTCGGCACCCGCCGTCGTTTTTCCTTCCGCGTCCAGGAAGAAGTGGTCAACGTGCTCAAGCACGACTTCCCGGGGCGTTTCGTTGGCACCAGCAACGTGCACCTGTCCCGTGAGCTGGACATGAAACCGCTGGGCACCATGGCCCATGAATGGATCATGGCCCACCAGCAACTGGGCCCGCGACTGATCGACAGCCAGATCGCCGCCCTCGATTGCTGGGTGCGCGAGTACCGCGGTCTGCTGGGGATCGCCCTGACCGACTGCATCACCATGGACGCCTTCCTCAAGGATTTCGATCTGTTCTTCGCCAAGCTGTTCGACGGTTTGCGCCACGACTCCGGCGACCCGGTGATCTGGGCCGAAAAAGCCATCGCCCACTATCACAAGCTCGGCATCGACCCGATGAGCAAGACCCTGGTGTTCTCCGATAGCCTGACATTGCCCAAATGCCTGGAGATTTTTCGGGCATTGCGTGGTCGCATTAATGTCAGCTTCGGTATTGGCACCAACCTGACATGTGACATTCCAGGTGTAGAGCCGATGAGCATCGTGCTTAAAATGATCAGCTGTGACGGGCAACCCGTGGCCAAGATTTCAGACGAGCCCGGCAAGACCCATTGCAAAGACCCGAATTTCGTCGCCTACATGCGACACGTTTTCCAAGTACCTGCCGCCCTTTCTGACACATCAAGCAAGGAGTGAATTCATGCAAGCCGTACAGCGTGAGATTGCTGAACAGCTCAAGGTCCAGCCACCGTTCGCCGATGACGCCGCCCTCAAGGCCGAAATCGCCCGGCGGGTGGGCTTTATCCAGGATTGCCTGGTCAACTCCGGTCTCAAGTCCCTCGTGCTGGGCATCAGTGGCGGGGTCGACTCGCTGACTGCCGGGCTGCTGGCCCAACGAGCCATGCGCGAACTGCGGGAGAAAACCGGCAACACCGCCTACAAGTTCATCGCCGTGCGCCTGCCGTACGAAACCCAGTTCGACGAACATGAAGCGCAAGCCTGTGTGGACTTCATCGATCCGGACGAGCGTCATACCGTCAACATCGGTCCGGCGGTCAAAGCCTTGGCCGAGCAGGTCGCAGCGTTCGAAGGCAAGGCAGCGGTGTCGCGGGATTTCGTGCTGGGCAATACCAAGGCGCGGATGCGCATGGTGGCGCAATACACCATCGCGGGCACTGAGCAAGGCCTGGTAATCGGTACCGATCATGCAGCCGAAGCGGTGATGGGCTTCTTCACCAAGTTCGGTGACGGTGCTTGCGACTTGGCCCCGCTCAGCGGCCTGGTGAAAAACCAGGTCCGGGCCATTGCCCGAGACTTCGGCGCACCGGAATCGCTGGTGGAAAAAGTCCCCACCGCCGATCTCGAAGACCTGTCGCCAGGCAAGCCGGACGAAGCCTCCCACGGTGTGACCTACGCCGAGATCGATGCTTTCCTGCACGGCGAGCCGGTGCGGGACGAGGCGTTCAGGATCATTTGCGACACCTACCGCAAGACCGAGCACAAGCGGGTGATGCCGTACGCGCCGTGACCGGCAGTCCCTGTGGGAGCGAGCCTGCTCGCGATAACGGTGGATCAGTTTGCATTGATGTTGAATGTGCCGCAGCCATCGCGAGCAGGCTCGCTCCCACAGGAGATGCGATTATTGGCCGGACACAAAAAAGCGCCCTGCACGGGGGCGCTTTTTTGATGCCGAAGCGGGTTACTTCAGGGTAACAGTGCCTTTCATCATCGAGATGTGGCCTGGGAACGAGCAGAAGAAGCCGTACTTTTCAGCGGCATCCAGTTTCGATACGTCGAAAGTCACCGAGTCTTTCTCCCCGGCACCAATGATTTTGGTATGGGCGATGACGCGAGCGTCATTTTCTTTCAGGTAGTTCTTGTCGATACCGGCGGCCAGGCCATCAGTGGCGATCGGCTGCATGTCAGCCTCTTTGCTCAGCACCCAGTTATGGCCCATGACGTTTTTCGGCAAGCTGCCCGAGTGAGTCAGCTCAACGGTGAACGTCTTGCAGCTCTTGTCGATCTCGATGGCCTTGGTGTTGAAGGACATCTGGTCGGTCGAATCGATGGTGGTCTTGCACTCCGCTGCCATCAGTTGGCTGCTGGCCAGCGTCAACAGGGATACTGCAACAAGTTTGGCAAACATCGTGAATCTCCAAGGCATGGTTAACAAAATTCCTTCAAAGGGGAAGAGTGCCTGAATTCCAGACAAGTTCCTATGACCTGAATCAAACATTGTATACAACTTAAGGCTATCAGCCTGATGGACACAATCAACCAGCCAGAGGAATGACACCTCTCTATGATTGGCCCCATCACCTCTCTGGAGCGCCCATCATGAACCTCAACAGCCTGTTGTGCAGCTTGCTCGCCGCCTATGCCTGCGGCGCCAGTGGTACCTACGAAAAACCCCAACGCGAGGTTTAAGTCCTTTGCGCAGCATAGGCCAGGCTTTACTCTGGATCGGTTACTGATCATGGAGTAAAGCATGTCCATAGCATCCGTTTGTGTATTTTGCGGCGCCAGCACCGGCACCGATCCAACGTATCGTGAAGCGGCGCAGGCCCTGGGCCGGGCGTTGGCGGAACGAAAATTGACCCTGGTCTATGGTGGCGGAGCCGTCGGCCTGATGGGCATCGTCGCCGATGCGGCCCTGGCGGCCGGCGGCGAGGTCATCGGTATCATCCCGCAAAGCCTGAAGGACAAGGAAATCGGCCACGGCGGCCTGACCCGCCTGGAAGTGGTGGATGGCATGCATGCCCGCAAGGCGCGCATGGCCGAACTCAGCGATGCCTTCATCGCCCTGCCCGGCGGCCTCGGCACTCTGGAGGAGTTGTTCGAGGTCTGGACCTGGGGCCAGCTCGGCTACCACGGCAAGCCGCTGGGGCTGCTGGAAGTGAACGGTTTCTACAGCAAGCTCACCGGTTTTCTCGATCATATCGTCGGCGAAGGCTTCGTCCGCCCGCCCCATCGTGACATGCTGCAAGTGAGCCAATCACCGCACAACCTGCTCGATGCGCTGGACGAATGGCAACCGTCCGTGCAGCCAAAGTGGGCCGAACAAAAACCCAGCTAACGGCTCGGCCCCGATACAGGGCAGAATACGCGCCGCTCTACCTCACCTTCGACCCCAGAGGATCGCCCATGGCTAAACCCAATTATTCCTTCGCCAAACGTCAGAGAGACCTGGCCAAGGAGCAGAAGAAAGAGGAAAAGCTGCAGCGCAAGAAAGCCACAGCTGAAGAAGAAGCCGCACTGAGCCCGGATACCGAAGGCGAAGTAGCAGCAGAACATGACGTTGATGCACCGAAAGATCAGGCACCCGACGCCTGATACCCCATCTTGTGTCCAGGGCCGACAGCCCCGCTGTCGACCCTCACAATCCCAGCGCCTTGGTAATCGACAGGCGATAACCGACAGGCAGGTTCACCGGCAACCGGCCCGGCGCGAACAGCCCGATCTCTTTGTGCTCATGACTGACGGTCGGCACGAAACCGCCCAGCAACTGGCAGCGGTACGTGGAGATGAAGACGTGCTTGCCGGGAATGACCTCGAACAGGTACGAATCCAACGGCTCCCCTACACTCACCTCAACCGCCAGCTCCTCGGCAATTTCCCGCGCCAGACATTGCGGCGCCGTTTCGCCCAGTTCGATCCGCCCACCGGGCAGTTCCCATTCGTCCCGTTCGTTGAGCATCAGCACAACCAGGCCTTCGGGGGATTGCAGCACGCCTTTGATGGACACCGGGAACATGCACCCTCCTTAGTTCGATACATACTGTGGGAGCGAGCCTGCTCGCGATAGCGTCACGACAGTCAATTACATGCTGGATGTGATGGCCTCATCGCGAGCAGGCTCGCTCCCACAAGGGAACGCTTCACGACTCCAGTGGCATCACCGTCACACGCACTTCAGGATCATGGGCACCGCCCCCCAGGATCACTCCCCGCAGCGGCGACACATCGGAAAAATCCCGGCCCCAGGCCAGAGTGATGTGTTCCAGGGCCGGCTGTACGTTGTTGGTCGGGTCGAAGTCCACCCAGCCCAACACCGGGCAATACACCGAGACCCAGGCATGGGACGCATCGGCGCCAATCAGCCGTGGCTGGCCGGGTGGCGGCTGGGTCAGCAGGTAGCCACTGACGTAACGCGCCGCCAAACCGCGAGAGCGCACACAAGCCAGCATCAGGTGAGCAAAGTCCTGGCATACGCCCCGCCGCCGCTCCAGCACCTCCACCAGCGGCGTTGCCACCTGGGTCGCCTCGGCATCGAAGGTGAACTCCTCGAAAATTTTCTCCATCAGCGCTCGAACCCCCACCATCAAGGGTCGCCCCGGCGGGAAGCAGCTTTCGGAAAACTCGACGAAACTGCGCTTGAGGTGCACATACGGTGACTCGAAACGGTAACGGCACGCCTCCAGCAGTGGCGCCGCGAGTGGCCGGCCACTGTAGGTCAGCGCGTTGCAGGTCGACTCCCAGGCCGGGGACAGGTTGAAATCCAGCTCGGGGCGAGCCAGCACCTCGACACTCAAGCGAGCATTGACCAACAGCTCGTCATGGGGCCGTTCAAAGGCCAGGCGCGTCAGCGGGTTGCCGAACACATCCTGCTCATCGCGACGGATCGTCGGCTCCGGGCTGATCAGCAACTGTTGTTCGGTGCACCGCTGCCAGTCACAGGCGCGCGGCCACAAGTGAGCGAGTTGCTGGGCCAGGGACACCGGGCTGTCGTAGTGATAATGAGTGTCGTGGAGGATCTGGTAACGAGCGTTCATCAGACGGACACCGTGCGTTGGCTGACATCATCGACATGGGCGAAATGACGCAACGCCAGGCGATCGGAGACCTGGCCACTGACGTCGGCCACTTCCTGCAACAGGTCGGCCAGACCATCGAGTGCGGCGCGCAGGCTGGCTTCACCAAACAGGGGGTTTTCCAGGCATCGCAGGTCAAAGCGTGACAGGCGTGCGACCAAGTCCGGCAATGCGGTTTCCCTGGGCGCGGCAAAATCATCGTTCAAGCGCTTGAGGGTACGGGCCACCAATTTCAACTGGAAGAGCACCGCGTGGGGGTTCTGCTCGTCCAGTAGCAACAGGTCCAGCACCGGGATCAACTGGGCCACCGCCAAATAGCGCGAGCGGTAGGTGATGCTGCTGTTGCCCAGTTCCAACAACCACTCCAGCCCGGCCTGATCGAACACCGCCTCGCCCCGCAGGAACGCAGCCAGGCTACTGCTGAGAAACTGCAAGCGCTCCAGGCGCCGGCCCATCATCAAGAAGCGCCAGCCCTCATCGCGGGTCATATCGTCCAGGGCGAACCCGGACAATGCCGCCAGGGACATCACCAATCGGTTGAGGAAATCCAGCAGTTCACCAAAATCCGGCTCCCCGGTTTCCAACTCCATGGCCTCGCGCTGCAATTCCACCAGCGCTTGCCAGTTTTCCCGGGACAACTTGCCGCGCACCTGCGAGGCCGCCCACTGCAAGCGTTGCAGGTTGGCGCGCAGGCTGAACGACCAGTCATCCCCCAACAGTGCCGCCAGCAAACGCTCGGGCAACTCGCCCTCTTCGGGCAACAGCATCAGGCTTTCGCCCAGGGACACCGCCGATTGCAGGGCCTGTGGGTCGTCGCCATCGACATAGCGCGCCAGCATGATCCGCAGCAGCCGCGCGCTGTCGTCGCAACGCTCGCAGTAGCGACCGAACCAGAACAGGTTTTCCACCACCCGCGAAGGCAAATACGGATCGCGTCGAACCAGGTCGTGGACCCCCACGGTTCGCTGGGCCTTCCATTGTTCACCGCCAGGCGCCTGCTCCCCCAGCACCCAGGTGTCCTTGCTGGCGCCACCGCGCTGCATCGACACCACTTCGGCGTCGGCCTCGGCGGCCACGCGGGTCAGCCCACCCGGTAGCACCCGGTAATCGTCCTTGCCGGACACGGCATACATGCGCATGCCAATCGCCCTGGGCTGGATCTGGCCATCTTCGGCCTGCCAGACCGGGGCCTGGGACAATTGCGCCAGTTCCTGGGCGACATAGGCATAGGGCCGTGCCTGCATGCGCGCCGCCAGTTGGACGCGCTGCTTCTCGCTCAGGTCGCGGCCGAACACCGGGCTGAAACTCTGGGAAGGAAACGCCGGCTTGATCAACAGCTGCGGCAATTTTTCCAGGGCCTGGGCCAGCACCGGCGGCTCACCGCACCACCAGGTGGCGATGGACGGCAGCAGCAGCTCTTCGCCGAACAGGTACTGGTTGATCTTTGGCAGGAACCCCAGGAGGCCCGGTGATTCCAGCACGCCGCTGCCTAGAGCATTGGCCACCAGTACCCGGCCCTGACGCACCGCTTCCAACAACCCTGGCACGCCGAGGGCTGAATCGGTGCGCAGCTCCAAGGGGTCGCAGAAATCGTCGTCGAGCCGGCGCATGATGGCGTGGACCCGACGCAGGCCGCTGAGGGTCTTGAGGTAGACCGTGGCGTCCCGAACGGTCAGGTCACCCCCTTCTACCAGCGGATAACCCAACTGGCGCGCCAGGTAGAGATGTTCGAAATAACTTTCGTTGAAGCGCCCCGGCGTCAACAGCACCACCAGCGGCGATTCGCCGTCGCTGGGAGCCTGTCGTGCCAGGGTTTCCTGCAAGGTACGGAAAAAGCCGGACAAGTGCCGCACCTTCAGATCACGATACAAATCGGGAAAGGCGCGGGAAACGATCATGCGATTTTCCAACGCGTATCCGGCACCTGAAGGCGCCTGGGTCCGATCCGCCGTGACCCACCAGCGTCCATCGGGCGTGCGCGCCAGATCCACCGCATACAGGTGCAGAAAGCTGCCGTCCGGCGGCGCGATGCCCTGGCAAGGCCAAAGGAAATTGTTGTGCCCATACACCAGTTCTGCCGGCAACAGCCCTTCGCTGATCAGCCGTTGTGGCCCGTACAGGTCGGCCAGCACCGCGTTGAGCAGCCGAGCACGCTGGGCGATTCCGGCCGACAGTTGCTTCCACTCTTGCGGGTCGATCACGTGGGGCAGCAGGTCCAGTTCCCACGGCCGGTCGGCGCCTTTGGGGTCCGCGTAGACGTTATAGGTCACGCCGTTTTCCTGGATCTGCCGGGTCAGCAGGGCCTGGCGCTGGACCAACTGGGCCGGCGTGCTGCGCTGCAACTGGTCGAACAGCCGCCGCCAGTGCGTACGCACGGCACCGCTGTCGTCCAACAGTTCATGATAGGTGCCCGTTGTCAGCGGGTAATGGTCAAGCAGGTCAGGCATGGAAAGCTCGGCAGACGGCAATGAAAGGTGAGACTAGCGCAAGCGCATGACGCCCGGATAGTTGAAATATCCGGGCGTCGCGTAAGACTCAGAACCGTCGCAGATCGAGCGTGAGGGGAAACTCGTCATCCATGGCCAGGCTGGGTATAGGAAGTTTCCCAGGCGTGTGTCCAAGACGGAAGAAACGCGCCATCCGCCGGCTCTCAGCCTCATTGGCATTGACCGGCAGGCTGTCGTAGTTGCGCCCGCCCGGATGAGCCACGTGATACTGGCAACCGCCTATGGAACGTTGCATCCAGGTGTCGAGCAAGTCGAAGACCAGCGGCGCATGCACCGGGATGGTCGGTTGCAAGCAGTTGGCCGGTTGCCAGGCGCGGAAACGCACCCCGGCGACGAACTCGCCAACCCGACCGGTGGGTTGCAACGGCACCGGCACGCCATTGCACGTCAGCAGGTAGCGTTGCGGCGCCAGGCCGCTGAGCTTGACCTGCAAGCGCTCCAGGGAGGAGTCCACATAACGCACAGTGCCGCCCACCGCGCCCTCTTCCCCCAGCACATGCCAAGGCTCGAGGGCCTGGCGCAATTGCAGTTCGATACCGTTGACCGCGTAATCGCCCACTTTGGGGAAGCGGAACTCCAGGTGTGCGGCGAACCACTCGGCCCGCAGCGGGTAACCGGCGGCGTTCAGCTCATGGATGACGTCGGCAAAATCCTGCTCGATAAAGTGCGGCAACAGGAAACGGTCATGCAGCTCCGTGCCCCAGCGCGCCAATTTCGCCGGTGCATAAGGCTCACGCCAGAACCGCGCCACCAGCGCCCTTAGCAATAATTGCTGGGCCAGGCTCATGCGCGCGTGAGGCGGCATTTCGAAAGCACGCAGTTCCAACAGGCCAAGACGGCCCGTGGCGCCGTCCGGTGAGTAGAGCTTGTCGATGCAGAATTCGGCGCGGTGGGTATTGCCTGTCACGTCGATCAACAGGTTGCGCAGCAAGCGATCGACCAACCATGGCGGGCATTCCTCGCCCGGCTGGGGCATTTGCGCGAAAGCGATTTCCAGCTCGTACAACGCGTCGTTGCGCGCCTCATCCACCCGAGGCGCCTGGGAGGTCGGGCCGATGAACAATCCGGAAAACAGGTAGGACAACGACGGGTGGTTATGCCAATAGCTGATCAGGCTGCGCAACAGGTCGGGACGCCGTAGGAACGGTGAGTCAGCCGGTGTCGCGCCACCCAGTACGAAATGGTTACCGCCACCAGTGCCGGTGTGCCGGCCATCGATCATGAATTTCTCGGTGGTCAGCCGAGTCTGTCGCGCCTGCTCGTAGAGAAACTCGGTGCGCTCGACCAACTCATCCCAGGTTGCCGAGGGTTGCACGTTGACCTCGATCACACCGGGGTCGGGGGTGATGCGAAAATTGCTCAGGCGCGGGTCGCTCGGCGGCTCGTAGCCTTCCAACAGCACCGGACAGTGCAACTCCTCAGCCGTCGCCTCGATGGCGCTGACCAGCTCCAGATAATCCTCGACCCGCTCCAACGGCGGCATGAACAGATAGAGCCGGCCTTCACGGGCCTCGGCACAGAAGGCAGTGCGGGTCAGCCAGTCGGCGGATATGTCGATCTGTGGGACACGCTCCTGTTCGGTCGCCGACTCGCCGTGACGCGCCAGCGACTCGGTGCCGGGCAGTTCAGGCAAGTCCTGGTTCGGGTCGGTGGGATGAATGTACGGGTACTCGGCCGCCGTCACCCAAGGCTGGGACGCCAGCGGCAAGCGATAGCCCAGGGGCGAATCCCCCGGCACCAGGCGGCAGTGGTTGTCGCGCAGGTACCAACGACCGCTCTGCCATTGATCGCCCTTGGCAGTGCGAGCCAGCGGCAGGACCTGGCCAATCACTTTATCCAGGCCCTGGCTGAAGACCTTGCGCAATCGTGCCCGCTCCAGGGCGTCCTCCAGACGCGGATCCTCGGCCGTGACATTCGACGGCAACGCACCTTCGCGCCAGAGGTAGTAGAAATTGTCTTCGTAGGCCGGAAACACGAACCGCGCAGGAATCTTCAAACGCTCGGCGACGCTCGCCAGGAAGCGCCCAGCCAGTTCGCCATCGGCACCGTAATCCTCCTGCTCGTCGGCGATCAACGCGCTGTTGTGCCAGATCGGCACACCATCGCGTCGCCAATAGCAATTGAGCGACCAGCGCGGCAATTGCTCGCCCGGGTACCACTTGCCCTGGCCAAAGTGCACCAGACCTTGGGGCGCATAGTGCTTGCGCATGCGCTGGAACAGCTCGGCGGAGAGCCGGCGCTTGTCCGGCCCGAGGGCGGCGGTGTTCCACTCGGCGCCGTCCGGGTCATCAATGGAGACAAAGGTCGGTTCGCCGCCCATGGTCAGGCGCACATCGCCCTCCAGCAGGTCGGCGTCGATCTGGCGCCCCAGCGCCTGGATCGCCAGCCATTGCGCTTCGGTGTACGGCTTGGTCACCCGCGGTGCTTCCCAGACCCGTTCGACGGACATTTCGTGGCTGAACTCACACTCGCAAGGCTCCACCAGGCCGCTGATCGGTGCCGCCGAGGACGGATCGGGACTACAGGCCAACGGGATGTGGCCTTCACCAGCGAACAGCCCGGACGTCGCATCCAGGCCGATCCAGCCGGCACCGGGCAGGTAGACCTCGCACCAGGCATGCAGGTCGGTAAAGTCCACCTCGGTGCCGGATGGGCCATCGAGGCTTTTCACATCGGCGGTCAACTGGATCAGGTAACCGGACACGAACCGCGCCGCCAGGCCGAGGTTGCGTAACAACTGCACCAGCAACCAGGCCGAGTCGCGGCAGGAGCCGGACGCGTGCTCCAGGGTGTGCTCCGGCGTCTGCACGCCGGGCTCCATGCGGATCAGGTAGTTGATGTCTTCGCTCAGGCGCTGGTTGAGCGCCACCAGGAAATCCACCGCCGGCAATGGCGTGCGGTCGATGCCATCCAGATACGCCTGGAACCTCGGCGTCAGCGGCAGGGTTTCCAGGTAAGGCGCCAGTTCCTTGCGCTCATCGGCCGCGTAGGCGAACGGAATCTTTTCGGCGTAGGGTTCGAGGAAGAAGTCGAACGGATTGAATACCGCCATTTCCGCCAGCAGGTCGACCTCGATCCGCAGCTCCCGGGTTTTCTCGGGAAACACCAGCCGCGCCAGGTAGTTGCCCTGGGGATCCTGCTGCCAGTTGATGAAATGCTGGTCGGGCGAAACCTTCAGCGCATAGGAAAGAATGCGCGTGCGGCTGTGGGCCGCCGGGCGCAGGCGAACGATCTGCGGGCCGAGCTCGACGGCGCGGTCGTAACGGTAATGCGTGACGTGATGCAATGCGACATGGATCGACACGACGTGCCTCCTGCGAGCCTGGGCGATATCGAAAGCGGCGCAAGACTTATGCCATGCAGGCAGGCCGGACACTTTCTTGATCTACTCAAGGCAGTAGAGCACTAAAAACGCGCGATGCCCGTATTCATCTGCAAAGCAACGCACATAAATGCGGCGCGGGCAGCACGAATCGACTCAGCGACGCGACCGTGGTGCCTTGGCGGCCTGGGTGATGAGTGAGCGCTGGCGGCGGATCTCCACCAGTTTTTTGCGCATTTCCCGGTGGCGCTTGCTGTTGAGCAGCAACAGCCCCAGCAGTGGCAACAGCACCGCGAACAGGTACACCCCCTGATGCGGTCGATAAGCGAACATCGGCAGCACCGCCGCCAGACAGGCCAGGAAATACCCCGCTACCCACCAGACCGCCCAGGCGCGTCCGCGAACGATCAAGAGGTTGCCCAGGACCAGGACGAGCACCAGGGCCAGAGTGCCGAGCCCGATATAGTCGGTCCTGGCTGACGGCTCCAGGGCACGCCAATAAGTGGTCCCCGCCAACACAAGCAGGGTCGACCCGGAAAAGCAGCCCAGCAGGATCGTCCCCATGAAAACCGGAAAATAACGGGCGAGGAATTGCTTGAGCGATCCGCCACCGATCATTCCGTGAATTCCTCATACAGGCCGACGGCAACAGTCTTCACGGCGCCATCGCCGGTATAACTGCCAATGATCCCCAGCGCGCCGCCGAGGGAATCCTTTATCTGGGTCAGGGTCGCGTGCCTGATTTCGGCTGAAGAATAACGCTTGGGCATGGCCCCGGCCCGTTGCTGCAACTTGAGTAGCTTGGCAGTCAGGCTCGGGTCCTTGAGCGTCAACAGTTCCTTGGTCAGCTTGCTTCGCTCTTGCCGATTCAAGCCCTTGAGCAACTGATACCAACTCTTTCCAGTGCCAGCCGCCTTGTTGGCCTTGAGCAGTCGGACAGTCGTCAGGGCCGAGCCACCGACACCCACCAGGGACACTCCGTCAAGGATCGGCGACACGATGTTGTACCAGTCAGCATCATTCATCTCATCGTTGCCAGTCGGATTGGTCAGCTCATTGGCCACCCGCATCCCGCCAATGACACATTGCGCGGTACTGGCCGTCGCGGCAGCGGCGCCCAGGGCAACGACAAAGGCACTGGCCCCCGCCGTAAAGGGCACCGCGACGCTGCCACTGAACACCACCACCCAACCAATCACCGCGGCGACACAGGACAACCCGGCATTGGTTGCTTCAAGCCCGAGCTTGGATTCACGCGGGCTGCTTTTTACCTGGTCGATGAACTGCTGCGGCGCGATGTATTTTTTCGCCTCGCGCAGAATGATGCGCTTGGGCGCGATGCTGCAAATCGGCTTGAATTCGCGCAGGGTCACAACGTTGTATTCGGAATCGACATAGACCACACCCGCCCCGGCGATGCCAGGATCAGCGTCGATGGCAGCGAACAGGCGTGGCAGGTTGATCTGGCTTTCGATGCGTTTGCGGGCCATGAACTGGGAGAAGCTCAGGTCCATGCCGATGCCCGTTGAAGCGCTGCTCATATGAATCGTCCTTGAGAGTCGGAAAGTGAGTCTTTATCCACACACAATACTGTGGCGAGGGAGCTTGCTCCCGCTCGGCGGCGAAGCCGTCGTAAACCGGCCGGCACGGTCTGTCTGAGAACATTGCATGGGATTATTTGGGGCCGCTTCGCAGCCCAGCGGGAGCAAGCTCCCTCGCCACAAAAGGCTATGCATCCGCCATCACGTCGTAAGGCGGTCGCCACGATAACAAACGGCCAGCACCGTCGCTAGAAAGCAAAACGCCAGCACTTAAGGCTGGCGTTTTACGTTGTCGCTCAAGGATCAGCGCGGCACGACAGGCTTGCGCGCCGGTTTCGGGCCCTTGCCCTTGGCGGCGTCCTTGCGTTCCTTGGCGGCCTGCTGGTTGCGGGCGAATGCCGCGGCCTTGGCTTGCTCACGCTTGTCCCATGGGTTGCCACCGTCACTGGCACGCGGTGGCAGCCCAGTGTGCTGGGTCAGGATCTTGGTGGTTTCCTTGCCCACCTTGTGGCTGCCAGCCGGCGTCGAGTTCTTGCGCCGGGCGCTCTGGTAGCTGTCGGTGGCCGGCTGGTGCAACGGGATCAACTGGTTCTTGCCCGGCCCGATCAGGTCGGCGCGGCCCATGCGGGTCAGCGCTTCACGCAGCATCGGCCAACCCTTGGGGTCGTGATAACGCAGGAAGGCCTTGTGCAGGCGGCGCTGCTCCTCGCTCTTGACGATGGTCACCGCATCGCTCTTGTAGGTGACCTTGCGCAGCGGGTTCTTGCCCGAGTGGTACATGGCGGTCGCGGTAGCCATCGGTGACGGGTAGAACGCCTGCACCTGGTCGGCGCGGAAACCATTGCCCTTGAGCCACAGCGCCAGGTTCATCATGTCTTCGTCGGTGGTGCCCGGGTGGGCGGCGATGAAGTACGGAATCAGGTACTGCTCCTTCCCGGCTTCCTTGGTGTACTTCTCGAACATCCGCTTGAATTTGTCATAGCTGCCAATGCCCGGCTTCATCATCTGGTTGAGCGGGCCTTCCTCGGTGTGCTCCGGGGCGATCTTCAGGTAACCACCGACGTGGTGGGTCACCAATTCCTTGACGTATTCCGGCGACTCGACCGCCAGGTCGTAACGCAGGCCGGAGGCGATCAGGATCTTCTTCACCCCAGGCAAGGCACGGGCGCTGCGGTACAGCTGGATCAGCGAAGAATGGTCGGTATTGAGGTTCGGGCAGATGCCGGGGAACACGCACGACGGCTTGCGGCACGCGGACTCGATTTCCGGGCTCTTGCAGGCGATGCGGTACATGTTCGCGGTCGGGCCGCCGAGGTCGGAAATGACGCCGGTGAAGCCTGGGACCTTGTCGCGGATCTCTTCGATCTCGCGAATGATCGACTCTTCGGAGCGGTTCTGGATGATCCGGCCTTCGTGCTCGGTGATCGAGCAGAAGGTGCAGCCGCCGAAGCAGCCACGCATGATGTTCACCGAGAAACGGATCATCTCGTAGGCCGGGATCTTTTCCTTGCCATAAGCCGGGTGCGGAACACGTGCGTAAGGCATACCAAACACGTAGTCCATTTCCTCGGTGGTCATCGGAATGGGCGGCGGGTTGAACCAGACATCGACCTCGCCGTGCTTCTGCACCAGGGCACGGGCGTTGCCCGGGTTGGTTTCCAGGTGAAGTACACGGTTGGCGTGGGCATAGAGCACCGCATCGCCACGAACCTTTTCCACCGACGGCAGACGAATCACGGTTTTGTCGCGGGTCATCTTCGGGCTCGCCAGGATCTGGACGACCTTGGCTTCGCTCGGATCTTCAACCGGCCCCTTCTCCTGCTCGATGGCGCAAGCAGCAGTGTCCTGGGTATTCACATACGGGTTGATGATCTTGTCGATCTTGCCCGGGCGGTCGATGCGCGTGGAATCGACTTCGTACCAGCCTTGCGGCGTGTCGCGGCGGATGAACGCCGTGCCGCGCACATCGGTGATGTCTTCGATCTTGTGGCCGTAGGACAGGCGCTGGGCGACTTCGACAATCGCCCGCTCGGCGTTGCCGTAGAGCAGGATGTCGGCGCAGGCGTCGATCAGGATCGAATTGCGGACCCGGTCCTGCCAGTAATCGTAATGGGCGATACGCCGCAGCGACGCTTCGATACCGCCAAGCACGATCGGCACATGCTTGTAGGCTTCCTTGCAGCGCTGGCTGTAGACCAGGCTCGCACGGTCCGGACGTTTGCCCGCCAGGCCACCGGGGGTGTAGGCGTCGTCGGAACGGATTTTCTTGTCGGCGGTGTAGCGGTTGATCATCGAGTCCATGTTGCCGGCCGCGACACCGAAAAACAGGTTGGGCTCGCCGAGCTTCATGAAGTCGTCTTTGGACTGCCAGTTCGGCTGGGCAATGATCCCGACGCGAAAGCCCTGGGCTTCCAGCAAACGGCCAATGATCGCCATGCCGAACGACGGGTGATCGACGTAGGCATCACCGGTCACGATGATGATGTCGCATGAATCCCAGCCGAGCTGATCCATCTCCTCCCTGCTCATGGGCAGGAACGGCGCCGGGCCGAAACATTCGGCCCAGTACTTGGGATAGTCAAATAACGGCTTGGCTGCTTGCATGTCGATGACCGGTATAAAGGATGAAAAATCGCGGGCGCGGAATATAGCACAAAATTTGACCAATTCCGACGGCTATAGTCGGAAATGGTGACGCCCTCATCGCGAGCAGGCTCGCTCCCACAAAATATCTGCAACACACAGATCCCATGTGAGAGCGAGCCTGCTCGCGATGAGGCCAGATCAGGCGATGAAGAATTTACTCATCGTCATCAAAATTGTAGCTACCCGGCGCCAGGTTCTCGAATCGGGTGTATTTACCGATGAACGCCAGGCGAATGAAGCCGATCGGACCGTTCCGCTGTTTGCCGATGATGATTTCGGCGATGCCCTTGTGTTCCGTCTCAGGGTGATACACCTCGTCACGGTAGACGAACATGATCACGTCGGCGTCCTGCTCGATCGCTCCGGATTCCCGCAAGTCGGAGTTCACCGGGCGTTTGTTCGGGCGCTGTTCCAGGGAACGGTTCAACTGGGAAAGTGCAACCACCGGGCAGTTGAATTCCTTGGCCAGGGCCTTGAGGGAACGGGAGATTTCGGAAATCTCGTTGGTCCGGTTGTCGCCGCTGGAACCCGGGATCTGCATCAATTGCAGGTAGTCGATCATGATCAGCGCGATGTCACCATGCTCACGCACCAGGCGACGGGTCCGGGCACGCATTTCCGACGGGCTGATACCCGCGGTATCGTCGATGAACAGCTTGCGGTCGTTGAGCAGGTTGACCGCCGATGTCAGGCGCGGCCAGTCATCGTCTTCCAATTGGCCGGAACGGACCTTGGTCTGGTCGATACGCCCCAGGGACGAGAGCATACGCATGATCAGCGATTCGCCTGGCATCTCGAGGGAGTACACCAGCACGGCTTTGTCGCTGCGCAGCACGGCGTTTTCCACCAGGTTCATCGCAAAGGTGGTCTTACCCATGGACGGACGGCCGGCGACGATGATCAGGTCGGACGGCTGCAGACCGCTGGTCTTCTCGTCGAGATCGGTGTAGCCAGTGGACAGGCCGGTGATGGCGTTGTCGGTGTTGAACAAGGTGTCGATACGGTCGATGGCCTTGGTCAGCAGGTCGTTGACACTCACCGGGCCGCCGGTTTTCGGCCGGGCCTCGGCGATCTGGAAGATCTGCCGTTCGGCTTCGTCGAGGATCTCGGCGGCGGTGCGGCCTTCCGGGTTGAAGGCGCTGTCGGCGATTTCAGTGCTGATACCGATCAACTGACGCAACGTCGCCCGTTCGCGGACGATCTGGGCATAGGCCTTGATGTTGGCGACCGACGGCGTGTTTTTTGCCAGTTCGCCCAGGTAACCGAGGCCACCGACCTGGGACGTCTGCCCTTCCTTGTCCAATTGCTCGGCCAGGGTGACGACGTCGATCGGCATGTTCTGATCGGCAAGCCTGGCGATCGCACGGAAAATCAGGCGATGGTCATGTCGATAGAAATCGCCGTCGGAGACTTGATCGAGCACACGTTCCCAGGCGTTGTTGTCCAGCATCAGGCCACCGAGCACGGCCTGTTCGGCCTCGATGGAATGCGGGGGCACCTTCAGGGCAGCGGTTTGCAGATCATATTGCTCGGGAGCGGTGATTTCGTTCATGGCCACGTCTGGTTATGAAATTCAGCAATTGCAGAAAGACAAAGGGCACGACCTGTAAACAGGATCGTGCCCGATGTTACCGGCAAGCACCCGAGGGTGCCAGCCGACAGGTGTTGCTTAGGCTGCTACCACGACAACGCGTACGGTGGCTTCAACTTCGGCGTGCAGGTGCACGGCTACGTCGAATTCGCCTACGTTGCGGATGGTGCCGTTCGGCAGACGAACTTCGCTTTTCGCAACTTCAACGCCAGAGGCGGTCAGTGCGTCAGCGATGTCGTGAGTACCGATCGAACCGAACAGCTTGCCTTCGTCGCCAGCGGTGGCAGTGATGGTCACTTCCAGCTCGGCCAGTTGGGCAGCACGGCTTTCAGCCGAGGTTTTACGGTCTGCGGCAGCTTTTTCCAGCTCAGCGCGACGCTCTTCGAACGCAGCCAGGTTGGCAGCGGTCGCAGCGGTGGCTTTGCCGTAAGGCAGCAGGTAGTTACGACCGTAGCCGGCCTTAACGTTTACTTTGTCACCCAGGTTGCCCAGGTTGGTGACTTTTTCCAGAAGGATCAGTTGCATGTGAAAATCCTCTAACTTTTAACCTTCACCGTTCGCGTTGTCGGCGTCTTTCGGCGCCATACGACCGCGAAAATCAATCAGGCTGTCGACGATGGCCAAGACCACGAGCAACGGACCGAGCAAGTGCATGAAAGGCAACAACGTCACGTATATCCCCACCAGCCAGAACGTGGCCAGTCGCTTCTGCGCCACCAGCCCGTGAATCAGGGCCAGGCCGGCGAAGACCAGCGGTACACTGCACAACGGCAACAGGATCAGTGCATGCAGCCCGAAAAACGGGGCAACACACATGACGGCCAGCAGTGACAGCGCCACGCTCTTGGGGAATCGGATGGCGCGAAACTCGCGACCGAAACCACCGGGGTTATACAACGACGCCTGCCAATAGCGCCCAAGAATCAGGCACAGCACGCTAAAGATCTGCAGCGAAGACGCTATCGAGATGATCATCAGCGGAGCGCTCAGCGCGGCGAGAAATGCCTTCTGGTCTGCCGAGAATGTCTCGTAGACCTCACCCATCGCCAGCGGCAGGACGTGTTCGAACGTCTGCGCCAGTGACTCGATGAAGGAACCGAATACGGTCCCCAGGCTCACCGCACACAACAACCCCACGGCCACGCTGCACAGCAGCACGCGGTTCCAGGTATGTCCGGCGCGCAGAACCAACGCCAGGCCACAAGCCCCGAGCAACACCAGGAGTGTTGTCGGGTCCTTCAGGAAATACCAGCTCACCAACGCTGACAGCAACCCGATACCCAGGACGCTCAAGGCGTCCGAACCGCGCCGCAGGAGCACAAGGCACCCAGCGGCGGCACTCAACCAGAACAACAGCGGCAATGCCGCGGATCCGGCCACAACCAACGTGGCCTGCACACGTCCCCGCATGATGAAGTCAGCTAAGGCGCGCATGCATTCAATCCCTTACTACTCGTCGACTGCCCGGTCTCAGCGGCCGTGGCTGTCGGTGTAGGCCAGCAGGGCCAGGAAGCGGGCGCGCTTGATAGCGGTGGCCAGCTGACGCTGATAACGAGCTTTGGTACCGGTGATACGGCTTGGAACGATTTTGCCGGTCTCGGATACGTAGGCTTTCAGAGTGTTGAGATCTTTGTAATCGATCTCTTTCACGTCTTCAGCGGTGAAGCGGCAGAATTTACGACGACGGAAGAAACGTGCCATGTGATTGGCTCCTTAAAAGGTCCGTGGATTACTCGTCAGCGTTATCGCTGTTGTCGCTGTCGCTATCGCTGTCATCGCCATCGGCGCTGTCAGAGTGCTCAGGACGGTCGCGACGCTCACGGCGCTCACTGCGGTTTTCTTCAGCCTTGAGCATCTCGGATTGGCCGGTGACGGCTTCTTCGCGACGGATGACCAGGTTACGGATCACTGCATCGTTGTAGCGGAAGTTGTCTTCCAGCTCGGCCAGGGCCTTGCCAGTGCACTCAACGTTCAGCATCACGTAGTGAGCCTTGTGAACATTGTTGATTGCGTAGGCCAGTTGACGACGGCCCCAATCTTCCAGACGGTGGATTTTGCCGCCGTCTTCTTCGATCAGCTTGGTGTAACGCTCAACCATGCCGCCGACTTGCTCGCTTTGATCCGGGTGGACCAAAAAGATGATTTCGTAATGACGCATGAATGCTCCTTACGGGTTGTAGCCTGCCGCTCAAAAACGGTCAGACAAGGAGTGAATGACACTTATGGACTTGTGGACGCTAGACACATAAGTGCCTGCCATCACAGCAAGGGGCGCAATTGTAGAGAAGGGCCGAGGGAGGCGCAAGGTAATTGGTGATTATTTGAACAGCCACCAATCCACGCTCAAACACAAAATCAATGTGGGAGCGAGCTTGCTCGCGATGAGGACGCCACATTCAACATTTGCGCTGAATGACACGCCGCTATCGCGAGCAGGCTCGCTCCCACAGGACTTACAGCAAGATCAGGGCTTTTTGGCGACAGCCTTGACGCTACGCTGGCGCAGCGCTTCGAACAGGCACACCCCAGTCGCCACCGAGACGTTGAGGCTGCTGACGCTGCCAGCCATCGGCAACTTGACCAGGTAATCGCAATGCTCGCGGGTCAGGCGGCGCATGCCCTTGCCTTCGGCCCCCATGATCAGGATCGTCGGGCCGGTCAGGTCCTGGTCATAGATGCTGACCTCGGCCTCGCCCGCCGTGCCGACCACCCACAGGCCGCGCTGCTGGAGTTTTTCCAGGGTGCGCGCCAGGTTGGTCACCGCCACCAACGGAATCACTTCCGCGGCGCCGCAGGCGACTTTACGCACCACTGGCGTCAAGGTGGCCGACTTGTCCTTGGGCACGATCACCGCCAACGCACCGGCGGCATCCGCCGAACGCAGGCAGGCGCCCAGGTTGTGCGGATCGGTCACGCCATCGAGCACCAGCAGCAAGGGCGCGCCCTCGGTGCGATCGAGCAGTTCGTCGAGCATCGCTTCGCCCCAGACCTGGCTCGGACTGACCTCGGCCACGACACCCTGGTGCACGCCTTCGACCCAGGCATCCATTTCGCGCCGTTCGGCCTGGCCGACCGCGACGCGGCTTTCGTTGGCGAGTTCGACCAGGGTCTGGACCCGCGGATCGCTACGGCCTTCGGCCAACCAGATCTGCTTGACCCGCTTGGGGTGATGACGCAACAACGCTTCCACGGCATGCACGCCGTAGATTTTTTCCAACTGACTCATGACTTGGCCTTGGGTTTACGCGCCCCGCCGCTCTTGGCTGGGGCCGAGCCCGCTTTCGGCGGACCCTTACGGTGTTTGCTTGGCTTGCTCGACGACTTTTCCGCCCCGTGGGACTTTCCCCCAGACGCCGCTTTACCACCGCTTTTGGCTTCGTTGAGCAACTGCTGCTTCAACTCGCGGCTCTTGCGAAGCTCGGCGTTCTTCGCCGCTGCGTCGCTGGGGCGGTAGGCTTCGGGAGCCTTGTCCTTGACGGACGAACGACGATCGGCCTTGGCTGGCTCAGGCTCTGCGGTTTTGGCAGGAGCACCTTTACCTTTACCCTTGGTCGCAGGCGCTGCGGTCTCGCCGCCACGCTTTTTACGGCCAGTCGGCGCTTCGGCGGGCTTGTCAGACATTCCGAAGTCGATCTTGCGCTCATCGAGGTCGACGCGCATGACCTGCACTTCCACGGTGTCGCCCAGACGGAAGCTGCGACCGGTGCGCTCGCCCGCCAGGCGGTGGTGCACAGGATCAAAGTGATAGTAATCACCCGGCAAGGCGGTGACGTGCACCAGGCCCTCGACGTAGATGTCGGTCAGTTCGACAAACAAACCAAAGCCGGTCACCGCAGTGATCACGCCTGGGAACGACTCGCCCACGCGGTCTTTCATGAACTCGCACTTGAGCCAGTTCACTACGTCACGCGTGGCTTCGTCGGCGCGGCGTTCGCTCATGGAGCATTGCTCGCCCAACTGTTCCAGGGCCGCTTCGTCGTACGGGTAGATCCGCGCCTTTGGAATGGTCATGGCACCGGCGCGCTTGACGTGCGGGGTGTTCAGCTTGGAATGGATCACGCTGCGGATCGCGCGATGCGTGAGCAGGTCCGGATAACGGCGGATCGGCGAGGTGAAGTGGGTGTACGCCTCGTAATTCAGACCAAAGTGGCCCTGGTTGTCGGCGCTGTACACCGCCTGGCTCAGAGAGCGCAGCATCACCGTCTGGATCACATGGTAATCCGGGCGGTCCTTGATGCTGGCCAGCAGTGCCTGGTAGTCCTTCGGCGTCGGACCGTCCTTGCCTTTGTGCAGGGACAGGCCAAGCTCGCCGAGGAAGGCGCGCAGTTTTTCCAGGCGCTCCGGCGGCGGGCCGTCGTGCACGCGATACAACGCAGGAATCTCGTGCTTCTTGAGGAACTCCGCAGTGGCCACGTTGGCCGCCAGCATGCACTCTTCGATCAGCTTGTGCGCATCGTTACGGGTCGTCGGGGTGATTGCGGCGATCTTGCGCTCGGAACCGAAGACAATCCGGGTTTCCTGGGTCTCGAAATCGATCGCGCCGCGCACGTGACGGGCACCCAGCAACACCTTGTACAGCGCGTACAGCTGCTTGAGGTGCGGCACCACGCCAGCGTATTCGGTGCGCAACGCCTTGGCTTCACTGGTCTTCGGCGTTTCCAGGATGGTGCTGACCTTGTTGTAGGTCAGACGCGCCTGGGAGTGGATCACCGCTTCGTAGAACTGGTAGTCGGTCATTTCGCCGGTTTTGGAGATGGTCATCTCGCAAACCATGGCCAAACGGTCGACTTTCGGGTTCAGCGAACACAGGCCGTTGGACAACTGCTCAGGCAGCATCGGGATCACGCGCTCAGGGAAATACACGGAGTTGCCGCGCACCTGGGCTTCGTTATCCAGGGCCGAACCGATCTTCACGTAGCTGGACACGTCGGCAATCGCGACGAACAACTTCCAGCCGCCGGAGAACAGGCGCAGCTTACCGGGTTTGGCTTCGCAGTAGACCGCATCGTCGAAGTCGCGGGCGTCTTCACCATCGATGGTGACGAACGGCAGATGGCGCAGGTCGATGCGTTTTTCTTTATCTTTCTCTTCGACTTCCGGCTTGAGCTTGGCGGCTTCCTTGAGCACAGCCTCGGGCCAGACGTGAGGAATGTCGTAGGTGCGCAGCGCAACGTCGATTTCCATGCCCGGCGCCATGTAGTTGCCGACCACTTCAACGATATCGCCCTGTGGCTGGAAGCGCGCAGTTGGCCAGTGGGTGATTTTCACCTCGACGAACTGACCCACCTTGGCGGCGCCATTACGACCCGGAGTAATCAGCACTTCCTGCTGAACCTTCGGGTTATCCGGCACAACAAAACCGATGCCGCCTTCTTCGAAGTAACGGCCGACAATGCTTTCATGGGCACGAGACACCACTTCGACGATCACGCCTTCACGGCGACCACGACGGTCCAGGCCGGAAACACGGGCCAGGGCCCGGTCGCCATCGAACACCAGACGCATTTGCGCCGGGCTCATGAACAGGTCGTCGCTACCGTCGTCCGGAATCAGGAAACCAAAGCCGTCACGGTGGCCGGCGATGCGGCCCAGGATCAAGTCGAGCTTGTCCACCGGCGCATAGGTGCCGCGCCGGGTGTAGATCAGTTGAGCGTCGCGCTCCATGGCGCGCAGACGGCGGCGCAGGGCTTCGAGCTGGTCCTCGGTGGTGAGACCGAACTCTTCGACCAACTGCTCGCGGCTAGCAGGCGAACCCCGATCGGCGAGATGCGCCAGGATCAGTTCGCGACTAGGAATAGGGTTTTCATATTTTTCCGCTTCACGAGCGGCCTCGGGATCGAGGGACTGCCAATCGGCCATTAGAGAGTTTTCACCTTGTCTATATGCGGGTTAGTTTGGCATAGGCTTAATGAAACGGGAAATTTCAAACATGCGATGGCTTTTCCAGATCGATTTGGCCTGCCTTTGAAGCCCCGGAAAAGCACCGCTCGTGAAATTTAGCGGTTTTTTTCTCAGGAGGGGTTTACAGTTAAAAACACGCTCCGTATAGTGCGCGCCATCGACGACGTACACACGTTGCCGATACTGCCCAGATGGTGAAATTGGTAGACACGCCAGCTTCAGGTGCTGGTGACCGCAAGGTCGTGGAAGTTCGAGTCTTCTTCTGGGCACCAATTTCGAGCAACAGGTCAATGACCTGCAAGCCCAACAAAAACCCGCGAAAGCGGGTTTTTGCATTTCTGTCTCCCTGAAATTGCGTTTGGCAATTACTAAAACAAAAACAGGGGTTTACAGATCAAAACGCGCTCCGTATAGTGCGCCACATCAACAGCGGCAACGCTGAAGATGCTGCCCAGATGGTGAAATTGGTAGACACGCCAGCTTCAGGTGCTGGTGACCGCAAGGTCGTGGAAGTTCGAGTCTTCTTCTGGGCACCAATTCAAGCTTCAAGGTCACGACCTTGAACCTCACAGAAACCCGCGAAAGCGGGTTTTTGCGTTTCTGCCATCTGAACTTTTGCTCCCGCTGGAGGGCAAAGCCCTCCCCGACCGAACCAGGCCTGATGGAGGCACGACCGGAAGAACCGGGTCGGCTGTCAGGCCGCCTTCGCGAGCAAGCTTTGCTCCCACAAAATCTGACTGGTGTACCACCGGGAAGAACTAGGCCGGCTGTCAGGCCGCCTTCGCGAGCAAGCTTTGCTCCCACAAAATCTGACTGGTGTACCACCGGGAAGAACTAGGCCGGCTGTCAGGCCGCCTCGCGAGCAAGCTTTGCTCCCACAGATCTGATGGGTGTACGACCGGGAGGACTCAGGTCGGCTGTTAGGCCGCCTTCGCGAGCAAACTCGCACACAGGTTTTGTGTCGCGTATAAGCCTGTGAAAACCCGATCAAGCCCTGAACTGCCCCAAACTCGCCTTCAACTGCGCCGCCAAACTATCCAGCACCTTGCCACTGGCCGTGGTCTCAACCACAGCCTGGGCCGCTTTCTCAGCCTGGGCATGAATCGTCTCCACCCGCCCACGCACCGCCTGCGCCCCCTGGGCCTGATGAGCCGCCGCCTGAGTCGCCAGACCAATAGCCGCATGCACCTGCTCTACAGAGGCCTGCACCGACTGCTGCAACCGCGCGCTGTCTCGCAGCACCAACAAACCTTCACTTGCCTGGCGCCCAGCTTGGCCGATGGCGGCCACAGCCTCGCGAGCCCCCTGCTGCAAGGCCACGATATGCGCCTGTATATCGCCCGTCGAGCTTTGGGTCTTGCTCGCCAACGCCCGCACCTCATCCGCTACTACGGCAAACCCGCGCCCGGTTTCCCCAGCCCGCGCCGCCTCGATGGCCGCGTTCAAGGCCAGCAAGTTAGTCTGCTCGGCGATGCCGTGGATCACCGTCAACACCACTTCGATCTGCTCGCTCTGCTGCGCCAGCCGCTCGATCACTTTCGCCCCTGTGTCCACCTGCCCAGCCAGCGCCTCGATCAAGCCACTGACCTTGGCCGAAGTGCGGGTGTTTTCATCGGTGGCCTGGCGAATTTCTACCACCTGCTGCAAAGCCGCCTGCATCGCCTGGCTTTCCGACTGAGCTTCATCAGCCATTTGCGATAGCGCACGCAGGCTCTCGGCCACTTCATCACGCTGCATCCCGGCCGCCGCATCGGCACCGGAGTTACGCAAGGTCATCGCACCGATTTCCACACCGGTACGCTGGGCCACATCACCCGCCTCGCGCACGATGGGCTGCAACTTATCCACAAAGCGATTGACCGCCGAGGCCATGTCGCCAATTTCGTCCTTGCTGTTGATTTGCACACGCTTGGTCAGGTCACCCTCACCCGCCGCCAGGTCGTTCATGGCCGCGATCAGCAACTTCAAGCGATTGACCACCCTACGCCCCAACACCACAGCCAGCAGCGCCAGTACGCCAAAGCCCACCAGCGCCAGGCCCAGGCCGATGCGCCAGCGCAGGGTAGCCGCGGCTTCCTGCACGGTGGTGGCGGTGTTGGTCTGCATCTGCGTGGCGGTGGCCTGGGCCGATTCCAGGCGACCGCGCATGGCGGTGGCGCTGTCGGCTGCCGCCCCCTTGAGGCTGTCGCCGACCAACTGGTCGCTGCTGGCGATCAAGGCCGAGAAGCGCTGGTCCAGCGCCTTCAGATCGGTTTCAACGGCAGCCGTGGAAACCCCCATCAGTACTTTGCCGATCTCCACGCCGTTGGGATTGATCGAGGCTTCAAGGTAATACACGGAAGGGTCGTTCTTCGCCGCATCCAGCACCTTGTCCAAGGCCCGCTCGCCCTTGCCTTTCTCCAGCAGCGCCTTGTTGATCGGGTTTTCCCGGTTCAGGTAGCGGGTGAGGTGCTCACCATTCGCGTCGTCATAAATGACAAACAGCACATTGGGATTACGCTGGGCCCGACGGGCGAATTCGGAGAGCGTGGGCACGTCGCTGTCCCACATGGCGCGAGGAGCGACGGAAGCCAGGAGTTGCGCCATATCATTGGCGGAATCCCTCAAATCCTTTTCCAATGTCCCACGCAGTTGCGCCTGCTCATCCTTCAGGCGAGCCGACAACCCGGCATTGAGCCGCTGGCGGGTATTGGCAGAGAGACTGTCCAGGCTCGACGTGACTTCACGCCCCGCCTGCTCCAGCTCGCCGGAAAGCTTCTGGCTGTCAGCCCCCAGGCGCGCACCGAGGTCGGCTTCCAGCGCCGTGACCGTGCTTCGGGTCAGCGCAACGGCCACCAGTACCTGCACCAAAAGGGCGATACCGAGGGTAATGAACACAGGCCGCAACAAACGGCTTTGTAACAGTGAGAGAACGGCCGACACGTGAAATCCCTCTACCAAACGCCATTAATTTGATGGCACTTATGGAAGCGGTGCCTTAATGAAGATGCATAGCAAGTGTCGTGCCGTGCGGCAACCAGAAACGACAAAGGACCCAAACGAGGGTCCTTTGTGTTTTACATCAATGACTTATCAGGCAAACGGATGACGCAGAACGATGGTTTCGTTGCGGTCCGGCCCCGTCGAAATAATGTCGATCGGCGCACCGACCAACTCTTCGACGCGCTTGATGTAGTTGCGAGCCGCCACAGGCAGTTCTTCCAGGGTCTTGGCACCCACGGTCGATTCAGTCCAGCCAGGCATCTGCTCGTACACCGGCTCCAGGCCAATGTAGCTGTCGGCGTCGGTCGGAGCGTCGATGACGGCGCCGTCCTGGTTCTTGTAGCCCACGCAGATATTGATGGTTTCCAGGCCGTCCAGCACGTCCAGCTTGGTCAGGCACAAGCCCGAGATGCTGTTGACGTCGATGGCGCGACGCAGGATGACGGCATCGAACCAGCCGCAACGACGGGCACGGCCAGTGGTAGCACCGAACTCGTGGCCACGCTTGGCCAGGAAGGCACCGACGTCGTCGAACAGCTCGGTCGGGAACGGACCCGAACCCACGCGAGTGGTGTAGGCCTTGGTGATGCCCAGGATGTAATCCAGGTACATCGGACCGAACCCCGAACCGGTGGCGATACCGCCGGCGGTGGTGTTGGAACTGGTGACGTACGGGTAGGTGCCGTGGTCGATGTCCAGCAAGGAACCCTGGGCACCTTCGAACATGATGTCCTTGCCGGCGCGACGCAGCTCGTGCAGTTCGGCAGTGACGTCGAGCATCATCGGCTTGAGCAGCTCGGCGTACTCCATGCACTCGTCCAGGGTTTTCTGGAAGTCGATGGCCGGTTCTTTGTAGTAATTGACCAGGACAAAGTTGTGGTAGTCCAGCAACTCGCCCAGCTTGGCCGCGAAACGCTCACGGTGGAACAGATCACCGATGCGCAGGCCACGACGGGCCACCTTGTCTTCGTAGGCCGGGCCGATGCCGCGACCGGTGGTGCCGATCTTCAGCTCGCCACGGGCCTTTTCACGGGCCTGGTCCAGCGCAACGTGATAGGACAGGATCAGCGGGCAGGACGGGCTGATACGCAGGCGCTCGCGCACCGGTACGCCTTTCTCTTCCAGCTTGATGATTTCCCGCAGCAAGGCGTCGGGAGCAACCACCACGCCGTTGCCGATCAAGCACTGGACGCCTTCGCGCAGCACGCCCGAGGGGATCAGGTGCAGGACGGTTTTTTCACCGTCGATCACCAAGGTGTGACCTGCGTTGTGGCCACCCTGGTAGCGCACTACGGCGGCAGCATGTTCGGTCAGCAGATCAACGATCTTGCCTTTGCCCTCATCACCCCACTGGGTGCCCAGGACTACGACATTCTTACCCATAACACTTGTCCTCATTCGCGCAAACTTGGTGCCGGCCGCGGCCGGCAGGAAAACTCAAGAAGCCAGCGGCAATACTTGCCAAAGCCCGTTCTGCTGAATCAATTGCCGGTCGCAGTCCGCTTCACGGGCGGCGGCCAATGGTTGCCCAGGCAAGGCCTGGACGACACGCTGACCCTCACTGCGCAACTGGCAGACTGCTTGCCAGAGTGCCGCATCCGTACTGTCAGGCATCCAGATACCGCCAGACGGTAGCTCGACTTCAGCACGCCCCAGGGTCACCAGGGTTTTCAAATCGGTAGAAAAACCGGTCGCCGGACGGGCACGACCGAAGTCGGCACCGATGTCGTCATAACGACCGCCCTGGGCAATGGACTGGCCCACGCCCGGGACGAACACGGCGAACACCACGCCGGTGTGGTAGTGATAACCGCGCAACTCACCCAGGTCGAAATACAGCGACAACTCGGGGAAGCGCACCGACAGACGCTCGGCAATCGCCAGCAAGTCGTCCAGCGCCGCCAATACAGGCGCCGGCGCACGAGCCAGGCGCTCACGGGCAGCGGTCAACACCTCACGTCCGCCACACAGATCCACCAGCGCCCGCAACATGTCCGACAGATCGGCCGGCAGGCCCTCGGTCAGGCTGATGACCTCGTCGATGGCCTTGCGTTGCAGGGCATCGAACAACTGTTGCTCCACTTCGCCGGACAAACCGGCCGCACGGGCAAGGCCGCGATAGATGCCGACATGCCCCAGGTCCATGTGGACATCCGGCACGTCAGCCAGTTGCAGCATGGCCAACATCAGGCTGATGACTTCTACGTCGCTGCTCGGGCTGGCGTCGCCATACAATTCGGCACCCAGCTGGATCGGGCTGCGCGAAGACGACAAGGCCCGCGGCTGGGCATGCAGCACACTGCCGGCGTAGCACAGGCGGCTCGGACCTTCACGGCGCAGGGTGTGGGCGTCGATGCGCGCCACTTGCGGCGTGATGTCGGCACGAAAGCCCATCTGCCGGCCCGACTGCGGGTCGATAACCTTGAAGGTGCGCAGGTCCAGGTCCTGGCCCGCGCCGGTGAGCAGGGATTCCAGGTACTCGATATGCGGGGTGACGACGAACTCGTAACCCCAACTCTGGAACAGATCCAACACCTGCCGACGCGCTACTTCGATACGCGCAGCTTCCGGTGGCAGTACTTCTTCGATGCCATCTGGCAGCAGCCAGCGGTCTACCGTTGCCATTACGCCATTCCCCTATGGTCCGGGCGGCCAGCCCTCGGGCAAGCCTTGAGTGAAGCAGAAAACACTTGGCCCACACGCAAAACACGCGCATGAGCGACGTGACGAATGGCCCGCAATCGGCCTCGCCCAGCGCTTTCCTCGAAAAACCTGTCGGATCGTTCAACCCGACGCCTGCAACCAAAACCGCAATCAAACGTGCAGACGCAAAAAAGCCGGGAATTTCCCGGCTGCCGCATCATACACACGTTTTCCCAAAGGATCACCCCGCCCGACGCTTTAGCCGCCGGGCGGAGTGTCTCAGGTCAACGTCGCATCAAGGCTTGGACTTTTCCAGGTAGTGGAAGAAGTCGCTGCTTGGGTCCAGGACCAGGACGTCGGATTTGTTCGCGAAGCTTTCACGGTAGGCACGCAGGCTACGGTAGAACGCGTAGAACTCCTGATCCTGCCCGTAGGCCTTGGCATAGATCGAAGCGGCCTGGGCATCACCATCACCACGGACCTCTTCCGATTCACGATAGGCTTCGGCCAGCAGCACACGGCGTTGACGATCGGCGTCGGCACGGATGCCTTCGGCCAACTCGTTACCCTTGGCACGGTGCTCACGGGCTTCACGCTCACGCTCGGTGCTCATGCGCTCGAACACGCTGCGGTTCACTTCCTTCGGCAGGTCGATGGCCTTGACCCGGACATCGACCACTTCGATACCCAGCTCTTTTTCTGCCATCGAGTTCAGCGAACGGGTGATGTCGGCCATGAGCGCATCACGCTCACCGGACACCACTTCATGCAATGTGCGCTTACCGAACTGGTCACGCAGGCCCGACTCCAGGCGACGGGACAAGCGCTCGTCGGCGATCTGCTTCAAACCCGAGGTCGCGGTGTAGAAGCGCTCGGCATCCTTCACGCGCCACTTGGCATAGGCGTCGACCATCACGGCTTTCTTTTCCAGCGTCAGGAAGCGTTGCGTCGGCGCATCCAGCGTCATCAGACGCGCGTCGAACTTGCGCACCTTGTTGACGTACGGCACCTTCACATGCAGCCCCGGCTGGACATCAGCCTGGACCACGCGACCGAATTGCAGCAACACCGCACGCTCGGTCTGAGCCACGATGTAGAAGCAGTTCCAGGCAGCGATCGCCACGACGACACCGACAATAAGGGCGATCAGCGATTTATTGCTCATCAGCGACTCTCCCTGGTACGTGCTTGCTGTTGCTGCAGATCCGCCGCCGCACGAGCGTTGGCTTCATTGCTGGCGGCCGCCGAACTGGTCGCTGGCGTGCTGGTGTTGCGACCGCTCTCGACCATCTTGTCCAGTGGCAGGTACAGCAGATTGCTCTGGCCGTTCTTGTTGCCGGTCACGAGGACCTTGCTGGTGTTGCTGAAGACTTCCTGCATGGTGTCCAGGTACAGACGCTGGCGGGTCACTTCAGGGGCCTTGCGATACTCGGCCACCAACTTGGTGAAGCGATCAGCCTCACCCTTGGCCCGGGAGACCACTTCGTCACGGTAACCGTTGGCATCCTCGATGATGCGCTGGGCCTGGCCACGGGCTTCCGGCACGACGCCGTTGGCATAGGTTTCGGCCTGGTTGCGCGAACGCTGCTCGTCTTCACGGGCACGGATCACGTCATCGAAGGCTTCCTGGACCTCACGCGGTGCCGCTGCGCTCTGGACGTTGACCTGGGTCACGGTGATCCCGGTGCGATAGGTATCGAGGAACCGTTGCAGGCGTTCCTTGATTTCGCTGGCCATCAGTTCACGACCTTCAGTCAGCACCTGGTCCATGGCGGTGGAACCCACCACATGGCGCAGGGCGCTTTCGGTCGCGTGCTGCAGGCTGATTTCCGGCTGGTCGACGTTCAGCACGAAGTCCTGCAGGTTGGTGATCTTGTATTGCACGGTCAGCGGCACTTCGACGATGTTCTCGTCTTCGGTCAGCATCTGGCCCTGCTTGGTGTACGCCCGCTCACGCGTGACGTTTTCCATGTACTTCTGGTCGATCGGCGGGAAATAGATGTTCAGGCCCGGGCCAACCGTCTCGTAGTACTTGCCGAAGCGCAGCACCACGGCCTGCTCCTGCTCGTCCACGACATAGACCGCGCTGTACAGCCAGACAGCCGCCAGCACGACGAGGCCGATGCCGAGCAGGCCGAAACCGCCGCCCTTGCCCGGACGACCACCACCCTCGTCACCGCGTTTTTTACCACCACCGAACAAACCGTTCAGGCTTTCCTGCAGCTTTCGGAAGGCCTCGTCGAGATCCGGCGGCCCCTTGCGGTCGCCGTTGTTACGACGCTTGCCACCCCAAGGATCCTGATTATTCGAGTTGCCACCCGGCTCATTCCAAGCCATAGCGCTCTCCATCTGATAAAGCAAAGACGCACCCACGGCGCGCCGACCAATGCTACAGAATGCCTGACACAGCTTTCTCAGGCTTTTATTGCAAAGTGTGTTGCTCGATGAATTCCATCGGTTGCAGCCCTTCGCGGCTGACCAGCCGGTTGAGCTCCGACCGAGGCAGGCGAACAGCCAGCAGGCAGACGCCTTCGTCGTCGTGTTCTTCTTTTTGCACGGCCCCCAGCTCGAAAAACTGCGCACGCAGCCGGGCGAAACGTTGCGGCAATTTCAGGGTGCCTACAAACAGATCGTTGCCCAACAGCTCGGCCACGGCCTGCCTGAGCAGGTCCAGGCCGGTGCCATCGCGGGCCGACAGCCAGACCCTTTGCGGCTTGCCATCGGCATCGCGCTGGATCTGCGGCTCCACGCCTTCGAGCAAATCGAGTTTGTTGTATACCTCGAGGATCGGCAAGTCCTGGGCTCCGATCTCACCCAGCACCACCATCACCTGCTCGATCTGCAGCATCCGGTCCGGTTCGGCGGCATCGATCACGTGCAGCAGCAGGTCAGAGTTGCTCGACTCTTCGAGCGTAGCCCGGAAAGCCTCGACCAGCTTGTGCGGCAGGTGACGGATGAAGCCTACGGTGTCGGCCAGCACGATCGGCCCGAGGTCGTCCAGGTCGAGCCGGCGCAGGGTCGGGTCGAGCGTGGCGAACAATTGGTCGGCGGCGTAGACGTCGGATTGGGTGACGTTATTGAACAGGGTCGATTTGCCGGCGTTGGTATAGCCCACCAGTGAAACCGTCGGGATATCCGCGCGCTTGCGGCCGCGTCGCGACTGCTCGCGCTGGCTGCGGACCTTTTCCAGCCGCCCCTTGATCTGGCGCAGGCGAACCCGCAACAGGCGCCGGTCGGTTTCCAGCTGGGTTTCACCCGGGCCGCGCAGACCGATACCGCCTTTCTGCCGCTCAAGGTGAGTCCAGCCGCGAACCAGCCGCGTACTCATGTGCTCAAGCTGGGCCAGTTCGACCTGGAGCTTGCCTTCATGGGTGCGGGCGCGTTGGGCGAAGATATCGAGGATCAGCCCCGTACGGTCGATCACGCGACACTCGAAGACACGTTCGAGGTTACGTTCCTGACTGGGCGTGAGGATGTGATTGAAAATCACCAGGTCGACCTGCTCGGCCTTGACCAGGTCGCGCAACTCCTCGACCTTGCCACTGCCGATCAGGAACTTGGCGGTTGGCCGATGACGCGGCACGTTGAAAAACGCGACGGTCTCGGCGCCGGCCGAAAGTGCCAATTCCTGAAACTCCTGCGGATCTTCGCGCGCCTCAGGGTCCTGTCCATCCAAGTGAACGAGAATGGCCCGTTCACCACCACCGTGGCGCTCAAAGAACAAAGGAGGCTCCTATCAGGCGTTACCCGGTTCAGCGTCACCGCCTTCGGATTCGGTTGCGCTAGGCAGACGAATTGGACGAACTGGCACGACTGTAGAGATCGCGTGCTTGTAGACCATCTGGCTGACGGTGTTTTTCAGAAGGATGACGAACTGGTCGAAAGACTCGATCGTGCCTTGCAGTTTGATCCCGTTGACCAGATAGATGGACACCCCAACTTTCTCTTTACGTAAAGTGTTCAAGTAAGGGTCTTGTAGCGAATGCCCTTTTGACATGTGCCGCACTCCTTTAAGGATCAATTATAAAAATCGGAATCAGATGGCTTGGGCCGTCACACCCCCAAGGATAGACGGCAATTGCAAGGACTCAGCTCAATATGGAGATGGTCCCAAGGTATTTCAAGGCGCGTGGCAGATTGTCGCAATCGAGACTGTCGAGCCAATGCAGGTCAGTCCAGCTGCGCAGCCAGGTGAACTGGCGTTTCGCCAATTGGCGCGTGGCAATGATCCCACGCTCCTGCATCTCGGCTGACGTCAGCTTGCCGTCCAGGTAATCCCAGACTTGTCGATAACCTACCGCACGTATAGACGGCAACCCGGGATGCAGGTCACTTCGCTCACGCAGGGCTACGACCTCGTCTATGAACCCCTGTTCCAACATTAATGTGAATCTTTGTTCAATTCGCCGATGCAGCACTTGCCGGTTCGCCGGAGCGATGGCCAGATTCGCGACAGTATAGGGCAATTGTTGCAGTCCCGAAGCGGCTGCTTCAGTACTTTGCGCAGATTGTCGTTGGCGCAGGGCCGTCATGCTCTGGCCGCTGACCCGATAAACCTCCAGGGCCCGACTGAGCCGCTGCGGGTCATTGGGGTGAATACGCGCCGCCGACTCCGGGTCGATGACCGCCAATTGCTCATGCAGGGCTTGCCAGCCAAGGCGCGCGGCTTCTTCTTCAATCTGCGCGCGCACCTCGGGATCGGCCGCCGGCATGTCCGCCAGCCCGTCGACCAAAGCCTTGTAATACAGCATCGTGCCGCCCACCAGCAGCGGGATCTTGCCTCGCGCGGTGATTTCGGCCATGGCCTGGAGCGCGTCACGGCGGAAGTCGGCCGCTGAATACGCCTCGGCCGGGTCCAGGATGTCGATCAGGCGGTGGGGAAATTCGGCCAGCAGTTCTTTTGACGGCTTGGCAGTGCCGATGTCCATGCCCCGGTAGACCAGGGCCGAATCGACGCTGATCAGCTCGCAGGGCAAAACCTTGGTCAACTCGATCGCCAGGTCGGTCTTGCCGGCGGCGGTCGGGCCCATCAGGAAAATCGCAGGAGGCAACTGGCTCATCAACGACCGCGCAGGAACAGTTTGTCCAGGTCGTCCAGGCCCAGTTGGGTCCAGGTCGGCCGGCCATGGTTGCATTGACCGCTACGCTCGGTGTTTTCCATGTCCCGCAGCAGGCCGTTCATTTCCGGCAGGGCCAGGCGCCGGTTGGCGCGGATCGCGCCGTGGCAGGCCATGGTGCCGAGCAGTTCGTTCAGGTGCGCCTGGATCCGGTCGCTGGTGCCGTATTCCATCAAGTCCGCCAGCACGTCGCTGACCAGGCGATTGGCCTCGGCCTGTTTCAACAACGCCGGAATCTGGCGGATCGCCAGGGTTTCCGGCCCCAGGCGCTGCAATTCGAAGCCCAGGCGCTGGAACCAGGCCACATGTTCCTCGGCACAATCGGCTTCGCGCTGGCTGACGGCCAGGGATTCGGGCACCAACAGCGGCTGGCCGCTCAAGCCTTCGCTGGCCATGGCGATTTTCAGCCGCTCGTACATGATCCGTTCGTGGGCGGCGTGCATATCCACCAGGACCAGGCCCTGGGCGTTTTCCGAAAGGATATAGATGCCTTTGAGTTGTGCCAGGGCATAGCCCAGCGGCGGGATATCGCCCTGGCCGTCGGGCATCGCTGCCGCTCCCGCTTCCGGCAAAGGCTTGAAGAACTCGCGATAGGCCGCCTGGGCCTCGGCCGCCGGCACGTTGGATTGCGGGCGCGGGGTGTATTGATACTGGTAGCCGCTGCCGGCACCGCTCCCGGCCGTGTTGTAGCTCGGTTGTGGCTGAGGTTGCTCCAGCAGTGCGTTGGCCGCCAGGCGCATTTCGCCCTGCGGGCCGAACTCGCCCGCTTCCAGCCCCGTTGGCCGGACCATGCCAGCCACTGCCGCCGGAGCCGCCAACTGATCTTCCGGGCGCACATCGCCCAAGGCACGGTGCAAGGTGCCATAGAGGAAATCGTGGACCATGCGCCCGTCACGAAAGCGCACTTCGTGCTTGGTCGGGTGCACGTTGACGTCCACCACCGCCGGGTCGACTTCGAAAAACAGCACGAAGGTCGGATGCCGACCGTTGAACAGCACATCGCGATAAGCCTGGCGCACCGCGTGGGCCACCAGCTTGTCGCGCACAGCGCGACCGTTCACGTAGAAATACTGCAAGTCCGCCTGGCTGCGGGAAAACGTCGGCAACCCGACCCAACCCCACAGGTGCAGGCCATTGCGCTCCACCTCGATGGGCAATGCCTGCTCCAGGAAACCGGCACCGCACACCGCGCCGACACGGCGGGCACGGGCCGCATCATCATGGGCCTCGTGCAGGCTGAGAATGGTCTTGCCGTTGTGGCGCAAATGGAACGCCACGTCAAAACGCGCCAGGGCCAGGCGCTTGATGACTTCCTGCAAGTGATCGAATTCAGTCTTCTCGGCCTTGAGGAACTTGCGCCGGGCCGGAGTGTTGAAGAACAGGTCGCGCACTTCCACCGAGGTACCCACCGGATGGGCCGCGGGCTGGACGCGAGAGGCCATGTCCCGGCCCTCGGTCTCGACCTGCCAGGCCTGTTCGGCGTCACGGGTGCGGGAGGTGAGAGTCAGGCGCGACACCGAACTGATGGACGCCAGCGCCTCCCCCCGAAAGCCCAGGCTCATGACCCGCTCAAGGTCTTCCAGGTCGCGAATCTTGCTGGTGGCGTGACGCGCCAGGGCCAGCGGCAGGTCCTCGGAAGAAATACCGCCACCGTCATCGCGTACCCGCAGCAGCTTGACGCCGCCTTGCTCGACATCCACATCGATGCGCCTGGCCCCGGAGTCGAGGCTGTTTTCCAGCAACTCCTTGATGACCGACGCCGGCCGCTCGACCACTTCGCCGGCGGCGATCTGGTTCGCCAGCCGGGGGCTGAGCAGCTCGATGCGGGCGTTGCTGCCGATCACTTCGTCACTCATTGCTGAACCGCCACGTCATTGCCGGGAATGGTCAGGGTCTGGCCGATCTTGAGCTCGTCGCTCTTGAGGTTGTTGGCGCTGCGCAAGGTCGCAGGCGACACCTGGTAACGCACGGCGATCATCGCCAGGGTTTCGCCGGGGTTGACCCGATGGTCCCGCGGGCCCTGGGCAATCTTGCCGGAATCGCGCAGCCAGGCAATGTAGGTACCTGGCGGTGGATTCTGCTGGAAGAACTGCCGCACGCCACTGCTGATGGAACGGGCCAGGGCCTGCTGATGACTGGAGGACGACAGCTTGGACGCCTCGTTGGAGTTGGAGATGAAGCCGGTTTCCACCAGGATCGACGGGATGTCCGGCGACTTGAGCACCATGAACCCGGCCTGTTCGACGCGCTGCTTGTGCAGCGGCGTGACGCGACCGATGTTGCTCAGGACTTTCTGGCCGACGTTGAGGCTGGAGGTCAACGAGGCCGTCATCGACAAATCGAGCAATACACCGGCGAGCATCCGGTCCTTGTCATCGAGGCTGACGTTGCCGGCACCGCCGATCAGGTCGGAACGGTTTTCGCTGTCGGCCAGCCAACGGGCGGTCTCGGAGGTGGCGCCACGGTCGGACAGGGCAAACACCGAGGCCCCGAACGCAGCGGCCGAAGGCGCGGCGTCGGCGTGGATGGAGACGAACAGGTCGGCGCCCTTCTTGCGGGCGATTTCGGTACGCCCGCGCAGGGGAATGAAGTAGTCGCCGGTACGGGTCAGCTCGGCGCGGAAGCCTTTCATGCCATTGACCTGGCGCTGCAATTCGCGGGCAATGGACAGCACCACGTCCTTCTCACGTTGTCCGCGCGAGCCCGAGGCTCCAGGGTCTTCGCCACCGTGACCGGCATCGATCACCACGATGATGTCGCGCTTGCCGGCCGGGGCCGGTGGTAGCTTGAGCGCAGGCTCGGTAGGGGTCACCGGCACCGCTGGGACCGTGGCGACATTGGTCGGCGGCGGTGGAGGTGGCGCCGCATCGGCCGGGTTGTCGAACAGGTCCACCACCAGCCGGTTGCCGTATTGGGCGTTGGGGGCCAGGGTGAAGCTTTTCGGGGTCACGGCTTTTTTCAGGTCGATGACCACCCGCAGGTCGGTCGGCGTACGCTGGGCCGAGCGCATCGCGGTAATCGGCGTGTTGGCGGTCGCCACGTTCAATGGCGCGCCCAGGGTCGCACCATTGATGTCGATCACCAGGCGATCCGGGGCGGTCAGGGTGAATACGCTGTGCTGCACCGGGCCCGTCAGGTCAAACACCAGCCGTGTATTGTCCGGCGCCCGCCAGAGGCGAACGCTGTTGACCTTTGTCTCGGCCACAGCATCGACGGCCAGTGCCGTAAGCAACAGTCCTACGACAGCAACCACCGCGCGAAAGCGCATACCAAACCCCATCATCAATTAGTTTCCAATGCCAAAGCGGCACACCACGACTCGCCACGCGAGCCTTGCGGCGTCAGTTTCAGCGAACGCCCGCCGTTCTGCGCGCCAATGGTAATGGTCAGGTCGGGCTTTGGCAAAAAGCCTGCACCCTTCTGGGGCCATTCGATCAGGCACAAGGCGTCATCTTCGAAATAATCGCGGATACCGAGGAATTCCAGCTCTTCAGGATCCACCAGTCGATACAGGTCGAAATGGAAGGCGCGAATGTCGCCGATCTCGTAGGGCTCGACCAGGGTGAACGTAGGGCTTTTGACGGAGCCGACGTGCCCGAGGCCGCGAATGATGCCACGGGACAAGGTAGTTTTCCCCGCGCCAAGGTCGCCTTCGAGAAAAATCAGGCCATGGCCGGCGGTGATCTGCGCGATGCGAGCGCCAAATTGTGTCATGGCGTGTTCGTCGGCCACGTACAGGGTTACTTCAGACACGGTGAATGCTCCTCCAACAACTGACGAATGGTCGGGATCAGATCGGTCGCCGCCAACCCCCGCCCCGCACGACCGGCCTGGGCGCCAGCACTGGCATGCAGCCAGACCGCCAGGCTCGCGGCCTCGAAGCTCTCCATGCCCTGGGCGAGCAAGGCACCGACCACGCCGGCCAACACATCCCCCAGGCCCGCCGTGGCCATGGCCGGATGGCCCTGGCTGCAAACCGCCAGGCGACCATCCGGGCTGGCAATCAGGCTGCCGGCGCCCTTGAGGATCACCGTGGTGGTGTATTTCTGACTCAATGCATGGGCCGCCGCCGGGCGATCGGCCTGCACCTGGGCTGTGGATATCCCCAGCAATCGCGCCGCCTCGCCCGGGTGTGGGGTGATCACACACTGCTCGGGCAAACCAACGTCACCGTTGCTCAGCAGGTTCAGCGCATCGGCATCCCACACTTGCGGCAGCGACGCATTGGCCGCCGCCGACAACAGGCTACGCCCCCAAGCGGCCTGGCCCAGGCCTGGCCCGACCACCAGCACGCTAGCCTGTTGGAGCAAGCCCATCAATTGGTTCGCCGAATGGGTGCCCTGCACCATGACTTCAGGTAAACGCGTCAGCGCAGCCGCTACATGCTCGCTGCGGGTCGCCATCGACACCATGCCCGCGCCGCAGCGCAGGGCGCTTTCAGCACTCATCTGGATCGCGCCGCCAAAGCCCCGGTCGCCACCGATCAACAGCACGTAACCGAACTTGCCTTTGTGGGACGTGGCGGCGCGAGGTGTCAGACGTGGCAGATTATGGGGTGAGAGCAGTCGGGCACTGGTCGGTGCTGCTTCAACAATATCCGGATCGGCGTGCAGGTCGTTGAATACCAGCTCACCGACCCGGTCCGCCGCTTCGCCGGTAAACAGGCCCACTTTCAGGCCAATGAAGGTCACGGTCAGGTCAGCCGTCACCGCCGTGCCCAGCACCCGCCCGGTGTCGGCACACAACCCCGAGGGAATATCCACCGTCGCGACCGGCAGGCCGCTGACATTGATCGTATCGATGGCCTGCACATAAGGCTCGCGCACATCGCCACTCAGGCCCGTCCCCAGCAGTGCGTCCAGCAATACGCCACGCAACTCTGCCTCATCCGACCATGGCTCCATCGGCACGCCCACCGCCACGGCTTCGGCATGGGCATTGGCCGCGTCGCCCTGCAATCGCCGGGGCTCGCCCACCGTCAGCACCCGCACCGACCAGCCAGCGCGCCGGGCCAGGGTAGCGACCAGGTAGCCATCACCCGCATTGTTGCCATGCCCGGCCAGCACGGTCAGTTCGCGGGCGTCAGGCCAGCGCCGAACAATCGCTCGCCAGGTGGCGCGGGCAGCACGCTGCATCAATTCGAAACCGGCGGTGCCGGCCGCGATCAGTTGTGCGTCGAGGGCCCGGACCTGCGCAGCACTGTACAGCGCGTCGGGAAAATCATCTTTAGTGTGCGGCATGCGTCTTCGGGCTCCGATGTCTGGCAGAATTATACGCATCTCAGCTCTGGTTTCTCTCGCCTCATGCCTGCCATTCCCACAGACCTCCCCGCCCTCGCTCAATCCATCAAGGAATGGGGCCGCGAGCTGGGTTTCCAGCAGGTCGGCATCAGCGGCCTGGACCTTGCCGAGCATGAGCAACACCTGCAACGCTGGCTCGACGCCGGCTACCACGGCGAAATGGACTACATGGGCGCCCACGGCAGCAAACGCTCACACCCCGAGGAGCTGGTGCCAGGTACGCTGCGGGTGGTGTCCCTGCGCATGGACTACCTGTCGGGCGACACGCACATGGCGCAGATGCTCGGTCAACCGGAGAAAGCCTACGTCTCGCGTTATGCGTTGGGCCGCGATTACCACAAATTGATCCGTAAACGCGTGCAACAACTGGCAGAAAAAATTCAGGCGGTCATCGGCCCCTTCGGTTATCGCGCCTTCGTCGACAGCGCGCCGGTGCTGGAAAAAGCCATCGCCGAACAGGCCGGGCTGGGCTGGATCGGTAAAAACACCTTGGTGCTGAACCGCAAGGCCGGCAGCTATTTCTTCTTGAGCGAGCTATTTGTCGATCTGCCCCTGCCGGTGGACCCGCCCCATGCCAGCGAACATTGCGGAAAATGCACCGCATGCCTGGATATCTGTCCTACGAATGCCTTCGTCGGGCCCTACGTGCTTGACGCCCGACGCTGCATTTCCTACCTGACCATCGAACTGAAAAACGCCATCCCCGAGGAGCTGCGGCCGTTGATCGGCAACCGGGTGTTCGGCTGTGATGACTGCCAGATCGTCTGTCCATGGAACCGCTTCGCCCGACCGTCCGGGGAAAGCGACTTCAAACCACGGCACAACCTGGACAATGCCGGGTTGGCCGAGCTGTTCATGTGGGACGAGGCGACTTTCCTCAGCAGCACCGAAGGTTCACCGCTGCGCCGCGCCGGGTACGAGCGCTGGCTGCGCAACCTGGCGGTGGGCCTGGGTAATGCGCCCTCGACGATTCCCGTGCTGCAAGCTCTGGAGGCCCGGCGCGACTACCCGTCGGAGCTGGTGCGCGAGCACGTGGAGTGGGCGTTGCGCCAACATGCCGAGCGTCAAACTTCGTCGTTGTAGACGAACTTCGGCATTTCCCAGTGGAAGCGAATCGCCAGGAGCCGCAACAGGAAACCACCGAACAAGGTGATGAGGATCGCTTGTTCGTTCGGCAGTTGCAGGAAGACACACAGCAGATAACACCATGCCGCGGCAAACGAGACGCTGGCGTAAAGTTCACGACGGAAGATCAGCGGAATATCGTTGCAGAAGATGTCCCGCAGAATGCCGCCGAACACCCCGGTGATCACCCCACTGACCGACGCCACCAGCATGCCATGACCCATTTCCAGGGCCGTCATGCAGCCGATCAGGGTGAACGCCACCAGGCCCACGGCGTCGAGCACCAGGAACAACGAGCGCAAATGGCGCATCCAGCGCGCCAGGAACACCGTCAGCATCGCCGCTGCCGTGGTCAGCACCAGGTATTCGGGGTGCTTGACCCATGTGAGCGGGTAATGACCGAGCAGCACGTCGCGCACCGAGCCGCCACCCAGCGCCGTGACACAGGCGATCAGCACCACGCCGAACCAGTCCATGCCCCGACGCCCGGCAGACAAGGCGCCGGTCATGGCTTCGGCGGTGATGGCGATCAGATAAAGCATCAGCAACATGATGGCGGTCCGTACGGGAAGGCGCGCAGTCTAGCCAGTTTGGGCAGGCACCAAAAGAGGGCAGCTCCGACATGTCAACACAGAACCCGTGGCGAGAAGATTTGTGGGAGCAAGGCTTGCCCGCGATGATGGCGGTGCGGTCATTCAGAAACCGAGTCGCCTGTTTCGCGAGCAAGCTTTGCTCCCACAAAACCACAAGCTACAAGAACGCCGTGCGCTGGAATCAGAACTTGATGAAGTGCTTACGGTAATGCTGCAACTCGGCAATGGACTCGCGAATGTCGTCCAGGGCCAGGTGGCTGCCACCCTTCTGGAAGCTGTCGCGCACTTGCGGGGCCCAGCGGGCGGCCAGTTCCTTGAGGGTGGAGACATCCAGGTTGCGGTAGTGGAAGTAGCTTTCCAGGGATTTCATGTGGGTATAGAGGAAGCGACGGTCCTGGCAGATGCTGTTGCCACAGATCGGCGACTTGCCCTTTGGCACCCACTGTTCCAGGAAGGCGATGGTCTGGGCCTCGGCCTCGGCCATGCTGATCTTGCTTTCGCGCACCCGCTGGGTCAGGCCCGAGCCGCCGTGCTGGCGGGTGTTCCATTCGTCCATGCCGGCCAGGATCTCGTCGCTGTGATGGATTGCGATCACCGGGCCTTCGGCCAAGGTGTTGAGGTCGCTGTCGGTGACGATGGTGGCCATTTCGATGATGACGTCGGTATCAGGGTTCAGACCGGTCATTTCCAGGTCGATCCAGATCAGGTTCTGCGGGTTTTGCATAGGGAGGCTCCTCGGCGTAGCCACGCAGTTTAGCCTAGGCCGGCCTTTGGGCGTGCTAAACTCGCGGCCGTTTTACCCTATTCGCTGTATTTCTTCATACGGAACACCCATGGCCAAACGCCAACTCAATCGTCGTCAGAACTGGCGCATCGAAAAGATCCAGGGCGAGCGCGCCGCCCGCGCCGCCAAACGCGAATCCAGTGCTGTCGAAGCCCTGGAGGGTGGCGACCTGGGCCCTGAACAGACCGGCCTGGTAATCGCCCACTTCGGCGTGCAGGTCGAGGTCGAGGCCCGGGAAGGCGAATTGGCCGGCCAGGTATTCCGCTGCCACCTGCGCGCCAACCTGCCGGCGCTGGTGACGGGCGACCAGGTCGTCTGGCGTGCCGGCAACCAGGGCATCGGCGTGATCGTCGCACAATTGCCGCGCCACACCGAGCTGTGCCGTCCGGACAGTCGGGGCCAGCTCAAGCCCGTGGCCGCCAACGTCGACATGATCGTCATCGTGTTCGCCCCGCTGCCCGAACCCCACGCCAACCTGATCGACCGTTACCTGGTAGCCGCCGAGCATGCTGGCATCCGACCGTTATTGCTGCTCAACAAGTTCGACCTGATCGACGAACACAACGCTCCGGCGCTGAACGCCTTGCTGTCGGTCTATCGGGACTTGGGTTACCCGGTGCTGGAAGTCTCGGCCCATCACGGCAACGGCATGGAGCAATTGCAGCAGCAACTGGACGGGCGCATCAGTGTGTTCGTCGGCCAGTCCGGTGTCGGCAAGTCGTCGCTGGTCAACAGCCTGCTGCCGGACGTCGAGACCCGTGTCGGGCCACTGTCCGAGCTGTCCGGCCAGGGCACCCACACCACCACCACCGCGCGACTGTTCCACTTCCCCGGCGGCGGTGAATTGATTGACTCACCGGGCATCCGTGAGTTTGGCTTGGGTCACGTGAGCCGGGCCGATGTCGAAGCCGGATTCATCGAGTTCAACGAGCTGATCGGCACCTGCCGCTTCCGCGACTGCAAGCACGATCGCGAACCCGGCTGCGCCCTGCTCAAGGCCTTGGAAGAAGGTCGTGTGCATCAGCAACGGATGAACAGCTACCGCTCGATCATCGCCAGCCTGCCGGAAAGCAGTTACTGACCCGACCGGACACCTTTGTGGCGAGGGGATTCGTGGGAGCAAAGCTTGCTCGCGAAACAGGCACCTCGGTCTCTGAAAGACCGCATCGCCTTCATCGCGGGCAAGCCTTGCTCCCACAGGTCTGTATCGGCCCTTAGGTCACTGCGCAGGCGTTCCAGCAGGCTTGGGCGCAGCATCGTCGAACAGGTTCAGACGTTCGCGCAGCTCATGGGCCGGCACGGGCTGCTGGTCCGCCGGCAAGGCGTTCGGATCAACCGCAGCACCAGGCGTCGCCGGGACTTCACCCGGTGCGCCCTGGCCCTGGGCCGGATCCGGCGCCGGGTCGTCGGTTTGCGAACCTTCGATGGCTTGCTGGGCCTTCTTGGTCAACACCACGATATCGATACGCCGGTTGACCGGGTTGAACGGGTCCTTGCGGTCGAACAACGCCGAGGATGCGTAACCGACCACCCGCGCCACCTGTTCGTCCGGATAGCTGCCAGCCACCAGGGCACGACGCGCCGCGTTGGCGCGGTTGGCGGACAGCTCCCAGTTACCGAAATCACCTTTGCCGACGTAGGGCTTGGCATCGGTATGACCGCTGATGCTGATCTTGTTCGGCACCGCCTTGATGGTGTCGGCCATGGCCAGCAGGATGTCTTCGAAATAAGGTTTCAGGCGCGCACTGCCGGAATCGAACATCGGCCGGTTCTCGGCGTCCATGATCTGGATGCGCAAGCCGTTCGGCGTAATCTCGAACAGGATCTGGTCCTTGAATTTCTGCAGCTGCGGGTTCTCCTCGACCTTGTTCTGCAATTCCTGCAGCAACAATTCCAGGCGCTCGCGCTCGATCTGCTCGGCCATGCCTTCGACCTGCTCGGAATCCACCGTCACCTTGTCGGGCTGGGGCTCGGATTTGACTTCAGGATTGAGGGTCGTGTCCGGCGCCAGGGTCGGTGAACCACCCAGGTCGATGATGTACGGCGTGCCGCTTTCAGTAAAACCGACCGGGTCCTTGAAGTAACCGGCGATGGCGATCTTCTGTTCCGGGGTCGCGGTGGACAGCAGCCACAGCACCAGGAAGAACGCCATCATCGCCGTCGCAAAGTCGGCGAAGGCGATTTTCCAGGCGCCCCCGTGATGCCCCGCGGCTATGCGCTTGACGCGCTTGATGATGATCGGCTGGTTATTTTCCATGACTTAACGACCGCGAACCGCTTGTTCCAGCTCGGCGAAGCTTGGACGGTGCGCCGGGTACAGGACCTTGCGACCGAACTCCACCGCCAGCGATGGCGGCATGCCCGAGGCCGAGGCCACCAGGGAAGCCTTGATGGCTTCGTAGACGTTGAGTTCTTCCTTGGCGTCATGGGCCAGGGAGTGGGCCAGTGGGCCGAAGAAACCATACGCAGCCAGAATACCGAAGAAGGTACCCACCAGTGCCGCCCCCACGTGCAGGCCGATGGACTTCTGGTCGCCGTCGCCCAGGGAAGCCATGGTCACCACGATGCCCAATACCGCCGCGACGATACCGAAGCCGGGCATGGCGTCGGCGATACCGGTGACTGCGTGGGAAGGGTGCTCCAGGTCTTCCTTGAGGCTGTACAGCTCCATGTCGAACAGGCCTTCGAGCTCATGGGGCGCCATGTTGCCGGACGACATGATGCGCAGGTAATCACAGATGAACGCCGTCATGCGGGCATCTTTGAGCACCGCAGGATACTTGGCGAAAATCGGGCTGGCAGCGGCGTCTTCAATATCGCCTTCGATCGCCATCATGCCTTCGCGGCGGCTCTTGTTGAGAATCTCGTAGATCAGGCCCAGCACTTCGAGGTAGAAGGTGTGGCTGAAACGCGAACTGAACATGCCCAGGGACTTCTTGAGCACGTGCATCGTCATATAGCCAGGGTTGGCCTGCAAGAATGCGCCAAGGGCCGCGCCACCGATGATCATCACCTCGAAAGGCTGGATCAGGGCGGCAATCTTGCCATGGGAGAGCACGTATCCGCCGAGTACGCTCGCGAACACGACAATGATGCCGATAATTTTAGCCATAGATAGAAAGTACTTATTTAAGTCGGGTTCAAGGTCATATTCGGAAGCTGAAAAATCTCTTCTTCTACTTATCGGCAAAACTGCGCCAGACTATAGCCAGTTCTGGCGAAAAGCCAGTTTGGCCCGCTTCGGGCGTAGAGAATTCATACGATGATCACGTCCAGCCATGACTAACGAAACTAAGGTTCCAACGCCGCGACCGACCACGCTCGAAGGCTGGGTAAAGCTGCTGGACGGCGTGCACCTACCAGTGCCCCAGGCCAGTCATGACCTGGTCTGCAAGGCCATTGCCGACAGCCGCCGCTCGTTGCGCGACATCGCCGAACTGATGCAGGACAGCCCGGCCCTGGCCCTGAGCGTCATCCGCGAGGCCAACCATCACACCCATGGCAGCCTTGCAGAACCGGCGGAAAATCTCGAAGTAGCCATCAACCGTCTCGGCCTCAAGCGCACCGAGGAACTGCTCGCTCGCTTGCCGTCGTTGCCGGGGCACGAAATCCCCGTTGCCTTGCGCCAGCTGCAATTGATCAGCCAGCACGCCACGCAACAGGCCAATGGCTTTTTTGCCAGCCGCCTGGCGCGACTGTGGCAGGACATACACTGGGGCAGCCTGTTGTTTCTGTCGCCGCTCTGGCCTCTGGCACTGACTCACCCGCGGTTGCTGGGGGAGTGGGAGTTGCGGGTCGTCCATAAAGGTGAGCCCGCGAGCAAGGTCGAGCGCGAATTGTTCGGCGTCAGCCTGCTGAAGATCTGCCTGGCGCTGGTAGAAACCTGGCGCTTGCCGATCTGGGTGATGCAGGGCTATCGCCTGCTGCTCAATGAACGCCGCGAGCTGGTAAGAGTGCTGCGCATCGCCCGGGACAGCGAACACCCACTGCGCCAACAGAATCGCCTGGACGATGACCCGACGCTGCGGCGCTGGCTCAATCAACCGGCCAATACCGTATTGCTGGCCAACGGCCTGGCACTTTCAGCGCAACAGGCCTGGGACAGCCCCCACATTGTCCGCTGGCAATACCTCACCAGTTTGTATCTGCAGATGCCGATGGATGAGGTCCAGCAACAACTGCACCAACAAGCTGTCACCAGCGCCCGTCATGACGCCATGCCGGACCTCTGGCACCCGGCCGTGGCGTTGCTCTGGCCCTGGGACAGCCGTCGCATCCACCCCGGATTGCTCCCCCCCGCCCCACCCAGCGCCGAAGACCTGAGCCAGTGGCGCAAGCAATGCTCCGCACTGTTGGTGGAACCGAGCCCCTTTCGCAATGCCATGCACTTGACCACCTCGGCACGGGACGTGTTGGTGGCCTGTGGCATGCGTCGGGTGATGATCCTGATGGCCGACCGCAGCCAGGCCAGCGTGCGCGTACACCAGACCGCCGGCCTGCCGAAAGAAGCCGCGGCCATGAGTTTTACCATCAGCCAGAGCAAGATATTGCAGCGGTTGCTGGCCCAGCAGGCCCAGGTTCGCCTGAACCCGGACAACAATGCTCAGTTTTCGGCTCTGCTGCCACCGGGCCTGCGCAGCCTGTTCCGGGGTGAGCACCTGCTGTTGCGCTCACTGACCTGCAATGGCCGAGTCATCATGCTGGTGGCGGTGGACCAGGGCGGCGGGCCGTTCTCGGACGTGACCGTGCAAGCCTTCGGCAAAACCGTGCAATGCATCGAACGGGCCCTGCATACCTTTACCAACCGCGGCCGCTGAACTTGCTACAATCCTTTCCCTTTGCGCCCCTGGAGACCTCACATGCCTGACTTCTCTGGCTTGCCACTGGTGATCGAGCCGAGCGAACTGCTACCGCGCCTCGACGCCCGCGAACTGATTCTGGTGGACCTGACCAGCGCCGCCCGCTACAGCACCGGGCATATTCCCGGTGCACGCTTCGTAGATCCCAAACGCACCCAGCTCGGCCAGCCGCCAGCCCCGGGCCTGCTGCCAGCCAAAGCCGACCTCGAAGCACTGTTCGGCGAGCTCGGGCATAACCCGGATGCGGTCTACGTGGTCTACGACGATGAAGGCGGCGGCTGGGCCGGGCGTTTTATCTGGCTGTTGGACGTGATCGGTCACTCGAACTACCACTACCTCGACGGCGGCTTGCTGTCGTGGCTGGCCGAAGGCCTGCCGGTGTCCGTCGACGTCCCTGCACCGGTTGCAGGCCCGGTCAGCCTGACACTGCACGATGCTCCCACCGCTACCCGCGAGTATCTGCAAAGCCGTCTCGGCGCTGCCGACCTGGCCATCTGGGACGCTCGCGGCCCGCTGGAGTATTCCGGCGAGAAAGTCGTCGCAGCCCGAGGCGGGCACATTCCCGGAGCGGTCAATTTCGAATGGACTGCTGGCATGGACCAGGAGCGCAACCTGCGCATCCGCAAGGACATGCCGCAAATCCTCGAACAATTGGGCATCACGCCCGACAAAGAAATCATCACCCACTGCCAGACTCACCACCGCTCCGGCTTCACCTACCTGGTGGCCAAGGCGCTCGGTTATCCACGAGTCAAAGGCTATGCCGGTTCCTGGGGTGAATGGGGCAACCACCCCGATACCCCCATCGAGCTTTGAAGGTTCTTAAGGACAGTTAATGAAAAACCGTTTGTTCATCCTCACTCAATACCTGCTGCCCCACCACCTGCTGTCGCGGCTGGCCGGCTGCATTGCCGAATGCCGCGTGCGCTGGTTCAAGAACGCCTTCACCGCGTGGTTTGCCAAGCGCTACCAAGTGGACATGTCCCAGGCCCTGGTGGAAGACCTGACGGCGTACGAGCACTTCAACGCCTTCTTCACCCGCGCCCTGAAAGACGGTGCGCGTCCGCTGGACCCAACCCCGGGCGCCATCCTCAGCCCCGCCGACGGTGCCGTCAGCCAGCTCGGCCCGATCAAGCACGGCCGGGTATTCCAGGCCAAGGGCCACAGCTTCAGCGTACTGGAGCTACTGGGCGGCGATGCAGCCAACGCGGCGCCGTTCATGGGCGGCGATTTTGCCACCATCTATCTTTCCCCCAAGGACTACCACCGCGTGCACATGCCGCTGGCCGGCACCCTGCGGGAGATGGTTTATATCCCAGGACGAATTTTCTCGGTCAACCAGACCACCGCCGAAAACGTTCCAGAACTGTTTGCTCGTAACGAACGCGTGGCGTGCATTTTCGACACCGAACGCGGGCCGATGGCCGTGGTGCTGGTGGGCGCGATGATCGTGGCGTCCATCGAAACCGTCTGGGCCGGCCTGGTGACACCGCCCAAGCGCGAACTCAAGACTTTCCGCTACGACGAAGTCGCCCGTGCGCCGATCCACCTGGAAAAAGGCGCCGAACTGGGCCGCTTCAAGCTGGGTTCGACCGCCATCGTGCTGTTTGGTCCGGATCAAGTGAAATGGGCCGAGGAACTGGTGGCCGGTTCGCCCGTGCAGATGGGTCAAGGCCTGGCACTGCCAAAAGCCTGAGTCATCGGCCCCTGTGGGGAGCGAGCTCCCCACAGGGCATGCTGCATAGATAGAGCACCTCTTTCGCCCACAACTGCTAGAGTTGGAAACATCACGTTTATTTCCCGCCGGAGCCCGACCACGGCATGAATGAGACCAGCCCTCTCCAGCTATTGCGCGTCCAGCCCCCAACGCAATCACGCCTGTCGTTCTGCGATGCCACGCCACGGGACCTCAAGCGCTGGATCGCCAACCTGCCCAAGGCCAACATCGGCGAAACCGCCCGCCTGTTGTACCAGGCCCTTGGTGAACTCAACCAACTGCTCACGCCCAGCGACAATCGACTGCAACTGCTCGAGCTGCTGCGGCCCGAGGTGTATTACGTCTGCAAGCACCTGGAGCGGCACTTCCTGCAACAGGCCATCGTGCTGGATGAGCGCTCGCGCAAGATCGTCAACCTGTGCCAGGCCCTGCAAACCCAACTGGCGATGGGCTACAAACAGATCGTGGCGCGTATCGCCTCGAAATACACCAAGGATCGGGCTCGCCTGCTGAGCACCGCGCTGCAACGGGCGATACATGCCCTCAACGGCCCGCTGCTGCGTGCCAGCCAGCTGTACAGCCCAGTACCTGAAGGGCTATGGCTCGATTTGCATCAGCTGTACCGGATCGCTTGCCTGCACCGCTTGCAGCACCTGAGCGTGAGTGATGACCTGGCCAGCCAGGTTCATCAATTGAACGCCGAGCAAACCTATGTCGTCGCCCTGCTGCTGGGCGCGTCACGCAGCAATCAACTGCGCCAGAGCCAGATCGGGCGACTGACCCAAGTGCTCGAATCCTGGAGCCAGTGGGTCAAGCTGGACCCTGCCACCGCTGCCAGCAGCCTGTTCGCGGTCGCGCCGGAGCTGGATGTCGGGCCGCGCTACCGCTCCAAGTTCCGAGCCGAACAGCAGCCGACCTTGCAGGGCTTCGATCCCCAGCCCCTGGTGCGTGCAATCGCCACTCACCTGGAACAACCTGCCGAGAACAACCTGCCAGTACCTGGCGGCATGAGCGTCGACACCTTGCATCACCTGCAAGCGGCCTGGGGCGAAGCGGCCGAACGCAGCTTCCAGCGCACCGAGGGCAACGGCACGCTGACCCTGTGCGTGGGCATGAGTGCGCTGCACTACTACCTCGGCGGCGAGCGCTCTTTCAACGAAATCCTGAAAAGCCCCACCACCCGCAAAGCCCGCTTCGAAGCCTCGCCGAGCAAGACAAACGACGCCTGGAAGCAGGCCTTCGACGCCGCCCCCGCCGGTGACAGCGACCTGCTGCCCTATGAAGAAATCGAGTACCCGGTCAACCCGGCCGATGACGACGGCACCAGCTCCGACAATCAGCACCACTTTCCCACCTACGACCTGCCGATCATCAACCACAGCCCTGGCGGTTATTGCCTCGGTTGGCCCAAGGAAGTGCCGGAACAGCTTCAAGCCGGTGAAATGATCGGCATTCGAGACAGCAGTGACCAAGCCTGGAGCGTTGCCGTGGTGCGCTGGATCCGACAAGTGCGCAACGGCGCCATGCAGATGGGCATCGAACTGGTCGCACCCCATGCCCAGCCTTGTGGGCTGCAACTGGTCCGGGAAGAGAACGAGCACGATCACTACCTGCGCGGCTTGTTACTGCCCGAGATCAGCGCCATCGACCTGCCTCCCACCATGATCGCCCCACGCCTGCCGTTCCAGGAGGGCCAGCGTGTACTGATCAACACCAACGGCCAGGAACGCCGCGCCGGCCTGGACCGCCGGGTGACCAGTACCCACAGCTTCAACCAGTTTTCCTATCACCCGGAAGACTCAGCCGAGACTGAGGGTGGCGGCGACCAAGAGGGGAATTTTGATTCGTTGTGGAAGTCGCTCTAAACAGCGCATAGCCCCCTGTGGCGAGGGAGCTTGCTCCCGCTGGGGCGCGTAGCGGCCCTAAACCTGAGACCGAGGAGTGTCAGGTTGGCCGCCTTGGGCCTGCTGCGCAGGCCAGCGGGAGCAAGCTCCCTCGCCACAAAGTGCGTGCCTCCCCAGAGTCGGCGTATTGCTCAAAGCATGTTACTTAGAGCTGCCCGTCACGATCCCTGAAACCCAACAGGTACAACACCCCATCCAGCCCCAGGGTTGAAATCGCCTGCCTGGCCGACTGCTTGACCAGCGGCTTGGCGCGGAACGCCACGCCCAGGCCGGCGATCGCCAGCATCGGCAAGTCGTTGGCGCCGTCTCCCACGGCGATGGTCTGCTCCAGGCGCAAGCCTTCCTTTTCAGCCAGCTCTCGCAGCAGGTCCGCCTTGCGCTGGGCATCGACGATCGGCTCCACGGCCACGCCGGTCACCTTGCCATCCACCACTTCCAATTCGTTGGCGAATACGTAGTCGATACCGAGCTTGGCCTGCAATTGCTTGGCGAAGTAGGTGAAGCCGCCGGACAGGATGGCGGTCTTGTAACCCAGGCGCTTGAGTTCAGCGAACAGGGTCTCGGCACCTTCGGTCAGGCGCAGGGAAGCGCCGATGGAATCCAGCACACTGACGTCCAGCCCCTTGAGCAGCGCCAGGCGCTCCTTGAAGCTGGCGCGGAAGTCCAGCTCGCCGGCCATGGCTCGTTCGGTGATGGCCGAAACCTTGTCGCCGACGCCGGCCGCCTTGGCCAGTTCATCGATGACTTCGGCCTCGATCAGCGTCGAATCCATGTCGAACACCGCCAGGCGGCGGTTACGACGGAACAGCGAATCTTCCTGGAAGGCGATGTCGACGTTCAGTTCCTGGGCCACGCTGAGGAACTCGGCACGCAACGCCTGGGGGTCAGCCGGCTCGCCACGCACGGAAAACTCAATGCAACCCTTGCCCTTGTCGTCCGGAGTGTCCAGCGGCATGCGCCCGGACAAGCGGTCGATATGGTCGATGTTCAGGTCATATTTGGCGGTGATCGAGCTGACGCGCTGCAACTGCTCGGCAGTGACCTTGCGGGTCAGCAGGGTAACGATGTGGCGCTTCTTGCCCTGGCCGGCCACCCAATGCCGGTAATCGTCCTCGGACACCGGGGTGAAGCGCACCTGTTGGTCGAGCTTGTAGGCGGTGAACAGGATGTCCTTGAGCACCGACTTGCCTTGTTCGGCGTCCGGAATTTCAACCAGGATGCCGAACGACAGCGTGTCGTGGATCACCGCCTGACCGATGTCGAGAATGTTCACACCACCCTGGGCCAGAACGCCGGTAATGGCCGCAGTCAGACCCGGACGGTCGCTGCCAGTGATGTTTATCAGGACGATTTCGCGCAAGGCGCACCCCCGCAGGTGGAAAAAAACCGCATTCTACCCACATTCAGTGACCATCGGGCACCGCCAGTGCTTTGCCGGTCATGGGGCTGTCGCTATACTGCGCGTCAATTTCACGGACAAAGAGCCGAGCTCAGTGAACCGGCCCACGCCAGTCAAAACCGACAACTTCTTCCTGCTGATCTTCCGTGCACTGCGTCACCGTCGTGTACCGATTGCATTGCGCATTGCCAGCCATAACGTGATCCTGGTCGCCCTGGCCCTGGTTATCTATGCCTGCGTGATGGGCTTGCAATTCAAGCAGGCGATGCACGAGCAGGCCGATGCCCTGGGTGAAAGCCTGACCACCCAGACCGCCACGTCCGCCACCGAGCTGCTGGTGTCCAACGACATCCTCAGCCTCAACGTGCTGCTCAACAACCTGACCAAGAACAAACTGGTGGCCCACGCCGCCATCTACAGCGTGGACAACCGCATCCTCGCCGAGGCCGGCCAACGGCCCAAGCCGGGCCTGCTGGGTGAGTCCGGCGGCATGTACCAGAGCAAGATCACCTTCCAGGACGTGACCGCCGGACAACTGCGCATCAGCCTGGACATGGACCAGTTCCAGCAACCGATGACCATCAGCCTGCAAAGCATGGGCATCCTCAGCGCGATACTGCTGGCCCTGGCTCTGGCCTTGAGCCTGCGCCTGGGGCGGCACATCTCCACGCCGCTGTTGCAATTGCGCGTCTGGCTGCGTGACATCGACGAACACACGCCAGCCACCCAGCGCCAGGATGAAATCGGCGACCTGGCCCGGCAACTGCACGCCAGCTTCGCGCCGGAACCCGAGCCCTTGCCGGAACCTGAAGACATCGACTACGTAGACGACGAGGACACTGAGCCGGGCTTCGAAGTGCGTAACCTGCGCGACCCGGGCTTTGATGAAAGCCAGCCGATGCCCGCCTCCAAACCGGCGCCACGCCACGTGGTGCGCACGGTGGAGGATGAGGAAGACGATGACGCCTTCGCCGACCTGCGTGACGAATCAGTCGATGGCGCACCTCAACCGCTCGCCAGGCCCGCTGCCTCGAACCTGCCCCAGCACAGTGCCGTGCTGGCCGTGCAACTGGGCGCCCAGGACCAACTGCGCCGCTTGCCCCAGGCCCGCCTGAAGGAACTGCTCGAACGCTACCGCGACTGCCTCGACCAGGCCGCCTCGCTTTATCAGGGTGAACTGCACACCCTGAACGACGGCAGCACGCTGATGCTGTTCCACACCGAAGACAGCGGCGACGACTACCTGACCAACGCCATTTGCTGCGGTGAGTTGCTGCGCGCCTTGGGCCACCAGTTGCAGATCGAAGTCGCCGACAGCGGCATCACCTTGCAACTGCAATTGGGCCTGACCTTGGGCGATGGTCTGTTCGGCCTGAGCCAGATCGACCTGCTGCTGACCGAAACCGCCCAGGACGCCCTGGCGTTGTCGCAACACAGCCGCAACCTGCTGCTGGTGGAACGCAAGATCAACGACGACGCCCTGATCCGCCAGCGCGCCCGCATCCGCCCCATCGCCAGCCCCGAAGGCGCGTGCTGCGTGGAGCGCTTGATGGAGCCTTATCCATCGTTGCTGGAGCGGCAACTGGCGCGGATGCATGAGCGCCAGGCCTGAGTCCCGGTACTTGAAGTAACGAAGCCCGCAGATGAGTGATTGTCTGCGGGCTTTTTGTTGTCTTCAGCGCCGCCATCGCGAGCAGGCTCGCTCCCACATTGGGTCTGTGGCTTGCAGAGCTCCCCTGTGGGAGCGAGCCTGCTCGCGATGAGGCCGGTACAGACACTGAAGAACCAACCCGCAGAAACAACAAAGCCCGCATCAATGCGGGCTTCGCTTTGCATCCAGGCCTGGCGTCAGAACCTGAACACTTCCATGTCCGTACGAATCGGCAAGGCCATGGGAATCTTGTCCTTTTCCTTTTCCACCGGCTTGGCTGGGGCTGGAGCGGGCTTGCGTGGCACTTCGGCGACAGGCGGCTGGTTGGCCAGGGGCTTGAGCGATACAGACAGTTGTTCGGCCAGGCGTTGCAGGAGCACGCCTTGAGCCTGGACCTGCGCGGCGGTGGTGCCGGCATGTTGCTCTTGCAGATGAACGATGCGGTTCTCACGCACCTTGCCACGACGGTCGATCAACCGCCATTGGGCATCGAGCACTGCCGGTTGCGCTTTACCCGAGTCCAGGCGAGTAATCGACAGCAGCACCTGCACATCCGGGGTGAAGCCCTGGGTCGCAGGCGCCAGTACCACACGCTGGCTGTCCAGGTGCCCGGCGACCTGACGCAACAGCAATTGATCGATGTCGGAAGACAGGCTGCCAGCCCAGCGTCCGTCGGTGGCGGCCTGCAGGCTACCGTCCGGTTGGCGTTGCAATAAGGTTTCGCGTTGCAGGTAATCGGCGATCAGGACCGGCCCCAGCAATACTGCCATGCCTGTGCTTTGCGCAGGCTGGGCCGGGGTTCCGCTGTCGAGTTGGTACAGCGACACCGGCTGGTTCATGCTGCAACCCGCCAGGCCAAGCAGGCCGGCGAGCCACAAAATAGGAAGGCGCAGAGCAGTCATCGTTCCGTCCAGGTGGCAGCCACAAGGCTTGCCACAGTGAAAAAATACTCGGTCATTATGAAGAACGCTCGGCCACGCCGGCGCTTGAAAGGGCCTATCATCCGTGAATATGCGCCGCGACTCCAGCGCCAAAGCATCGATCTGCGGCTTTTAATCGCAGACCGAGCCCTCTAGCACGCCTAATTGAGGTTTTCGACGAGCAGTGCATCCACCCGCTGGAAACCTCTTGGAAGCTTGTTGCCTCGCCGCCCGCGCTCACCTTTGTAATGTTCAAGATCGTCTGCTTTCAACGAAAGCGTACGTTTTCCAGCCTGTAGCACAAGCGTGGCGCCTTCCGGCAACACTGCAATATCCGTGACATATTCCTCGCGACTGGCCACCCGTTCGCCGGAAATACCGATGATCTTGTTGCCCTTGCCTTTACCCAACTGAGGCAAGTCGCTGATTTTGAACACCAGCAAGCGACCTTCGGTCGTTACCGAAGCCAGCCAATTGTTCTCTCGATCGCTGACCGCCCTCGGGGCAATGACCTTGGCGTTGTTCGGCAGGCTCAACAACGCCTTGCCCGCCTTGTTCTTGGCTTGCAGGTCTTCACCCTTGACCACGAACCCATAACCCGCGTCCGATGCAATAACGTACAGCCCATCATCATCAGGCATCAGCACGCATTCAAAAGTTGCACCCGGCGGGGGCGTTAAACGACCGGTCAGCGGTTCGCCCTGGCCGCGAGCCGATGGCAGGGTGTGGGCCGGCACCGAATAACTGCGCCCGGTAGAATCGACGAACACCGCAAACTGGTTGGAACGCCCGGCCGCCAGCGCCTTGAAACCGTCCCCAGCCTTGTAGGAAAGCCCGGTAGCGTCAATATCATGACCCTTGGCCGAGCGCACCCAGCCTTTTTCCGACAGTACGACGGTCACTTTCTCGTTCGGTAGCAGGTCGTGCTCACTCAATGCCTTGGCTTCGGCGCGCTCAACGATTGGCGAACGACGATCATCACCATAAGTCTCGGCGTCCTTGAGCAGTTCAGTGCGCACCAGCTTCTTGAGTTTGGCTTCGCTGCCCAACAAGGCTTGCAACTTGGCTTGCTCCTTGAGCAGTTCATCCTGCTCGGCGCGCAGCTTCATCTCTTCCAACCGCGCCAATTGCCGCAGGCGGGTGTCGAGGATGTAGTCGGCCTGGATTTCGCTCAGGGCAAAGCGCTCGATCAGGCTGGCCTTGGGGTGCTCCTCGGTGCGGATGATGTGGATCACTTCATCCAGGTTCAGGTAGGCAATCAGCAAACCGTCCAACAGATGCAGGCGGCGCTCGACCTTGTCCAGGCGGAACTGCAGGCGCCGACGCACGGTCTTGACCCGGAACTCCAGCCATTCGACCAGCAATGCCCGCAGGTTCTTCAACTGCGGTTTGCCGTCCAGGCCGATGATGTTGATGTTGACCCGGTAGCTGGACTCAAGGTCAGTGCTGGCGAACAGGTGCTGCATCAGCGCGTCGTGGTCGACCCGGCTGTTGACCGGAATGATCACGATGCGGCAGGGGTTCTCGTGGTCGGACTCATCGCGCAAATCGGCGACTTGTGGAGCTTTCGACGGTTTTGCCTGCATCATCGCCGCGATTTGCTCCAAGACCTTCGCCCCGGAGACTTGGTGCGGCAATGCCGTGACAATGATGTCGCCGTCTTCGATGTGGTACACGGCGCGCATGCGCACCGAACCGCGACCGGTCTCGTAGATTTTCAGCAGGTCGGCGCGCGGCGTGATGATTTCCGCTTCGGTCGGGTAATCCGGGCCCTGGATGTGTTCGCAGAGTTGTTCCACCGTGGCTTTCGGCTCGTCCAGCAGACGCACGCAGGCCGTGGCCACTTCCCGCAGGTTGTGGGGAGGTACGTCAGTGGCCATGCCCACGGCAATGCCGGTGGTGCCATTGAGGAGAATATTCGGCAAACGTGCAGGCAATACGAGGGGTTCTTCAAGGGTGCCGTCAAAGTTCGGGCCCCAGTCCGCCGTACCTTGGCCCAGTTCGCTGAGCAGAACCTCGGAATAACGCGACAGCCGCGCCTCGGTGTAACGCATGGCAGCGAAGGACTTGGGATCGTCCGGCGCCCCCCAGTTACCCTGCCCGTCCACCAGCGTGTAGCGATAGCTGAACGGCTGGGCCATCAGCACCATGGCTTCATAGCAGGCCGAGTCGCCGTGGGGGTGGAACTTACCGAGCACGTCACCGACGGTCCGCGCCGATTTCTTGTGCTTGGAATCGGCATCCAGCCCCAGCTCACTCATGGCATAGATGATCCGCCGCTGGACCGGCTTCAGACCGTCGCCAATGTGCGGCAAGGCGCGGTCCATGATCACGTACATGGAGTAATTGAGGTAGGCACTTTCGGTGAAGTCAGCCAGCGATCGGCGTTCTACGCCGTCTAAGCTGTCTGCAAGAATGTCGCTCATGCGGGCCTCATCAGTTCGTTGTCTGGCGCAGCAGCATGGTGCCGTCGCGCTGGGTAAATTCAAGTTTGTTCAGGGCGCTCATGCCCAGCAGCACTTGCGTGCCACCCAGGCCTGGCGCCACCAGGGCACGGACATCGCGCAAGACGATGTCGCCCAATTGCAGCCGGTCGACGCGGGTACGGTAGCCCTCGCTCACACCGTTGGCGGTGCTCAAGGTCACGCCGAAACCCTTTTCCAGCTTGAGGCGCTCGGCCAACTCCATCGGAATCGCCACGTCAGTGGCTCCGGTGTCGAGCATGAAGTCCACCGGCTGACCGTTGATCTGGCCGCTGGCGACGAAATGCCCCTGTTGATTGCCGACCAGCTTCACCTCGATAAAACCTTCACCTCTTTGCGAGTACACCTGGGTATTGGGGTTTTGCTGGCGCTGTTCCCATTGGGCAAAAAACCGCGTCGCCAGAAACAGCGCCGCGCACCAGGCCAATATCATCAACACCCGGCCAGCACGCTTGCCCGGCGGCTGCTGACTCATGGCGAGGCGCCCCAACCACCGTCCGGCGCGGCAAAGCGCCAGATGATCGGCCGCGTTTCGCCGTCGGCGCGAGCACCATCGTTGTTGTCCAGGCCGATCCAGGCGCCCTCGGCGTCCACTACCAGCGCTTCGGCCAGGCCATAGGCCTGCGCGTAACGACGATTATCCAGCAACGCCTCGGCGGCGAACGACCAGCAGCGCTCCACTTGGGCGGTCTGCGAGTCACGCCGGCAGATCTGAAAGGCGTTGCGCTCCAAGGTAAACAGCTTGCCATTGAACAGTGACAGATCGGCGAAATCACGTGGGACCGCCTTGGCCTTGGGGAACTGCGCTGGCTGCATCTCCAGCCCCGCTTCGCTCAGCAATACACAATTGCCATCGCAGTCCCACACCGTCTGCTTGCGCTTGATCAGCAACAGGCCGCGACTTTCGCGCTCGGCCGCCAGCCACAATTGATCGCCAGCCGGGTTGATCGCCAGGCCTTCGAACAGGGCATTGAAATGCAGCAACATGCCACTGGCACGGGCCTGGCGGATCAGCGTCGGGGCGATTTTCAACCACGACGCAGGTCCCGATGGCGGCACCTGCAACACCGCGGCATGGGACTCACTGACCACATAGCGATTGCCAGCACTGTCGCAGCTGATGCCTTCGAAATCCAGCTCGCCACCGCGCAGGAACGACGCCGCCCAGGTACGGGATTTCAAGCCCCAGGGAAAACCGCTGTCCGGCACCTCAGGCACCTCGATATCGACCACTTGCGCCGGCCAGACTGGTGCCTCGGAGGGTGTGAGGCGGTAGATCCGATCATCGTCGCGATCAGACACCGTCCACATTTCACTGCCGCACAGGGCCAGCCCGGACAGATTGCCACCGCGCATGCCCTCGACGACGTGCTCGGACAGCAACTTCAGTTCCGGCGCCGGTCCTGCGACCACAACCCCCGCCCACAGCAATAACGCCAGGGCGAAACCGTTGCGCATCAGGCCAGCACCTCGGCCAGGTCCCCTTTGGATTCGAGCCAGGACTTGCGATCACCGGCGCGCTTCTTCGCCAGCAACATGTCCATCATTTCCGAAGTCGCTTCGAAATCATCCAGGGTCAACTGCACCAGGCGGCGAGTGTTCGGATCCATGGTGGTTTCGCGCAGTTGCGGCGGGTTCATTTCGCCCAAGCCTTTGAATCGGGTGACCTGCGGCTTGCCACGTTTCTTCTCGGCCACCAGACGATCGAGGATGCCGTCACGCTCGGCTTCGTCCAGGGCGTAGTAGATTTCCTTGCCCAGGTCGATCCGATACAGCGGCGGCATTGCGACGTAGACGTGGCCGGCATCCACCAGTGGGCGAAAATGCTGGACGAACAAGGCGCAGAGCAACGTGGCGATGTGCAGGCCGTCGGAGTCGGCGTCGGCGAGGATGCAGATCTTGCCGTAGCGTAGCTGGCTCATGTCCTCGGCGCCCGGATCGACACCGATGGCCACTGCGATGTTATGCACTTCCTGGCTGGCCAGCACTTCGCTGCCGTCCACTTCCCAGGTGTTGAGGATCTTGCCCCGCAGCGGCAGTATCGCCTGGAACTCTTTGTCCCGCGCCTGCTTGGCCGAACCACCGGCGGAGTCACCTTCCACCAGGAACAGCTCGGAACGCATCGGGTCCTGCCCGGCGCAATCGGCGAGCTTGCCCGGCAGCGCCGGCCCTTGGGTGATGCGCTTGCGCTCGACCTTCTTGCTCGCCTTGAGGCGCCGGCCGGCGTTGTTGATCGCCAGTTCCGCCAGGGCCAAACCGGTTTCCGGGTTGGCGTTGAGCCACAGGCTGAACGCGTCCTTGACCACACCGGAAACAAACGCCGCCGCTTCGCGGGACGACAGGCGTTCCTTGGTCTGGCCGGAGAATTGCGGTTCCTGCATCTTCATCGACAGGACAAAGGCGATGCGTTCCCAGACGTCTTCCGGCGCCAGCTTCACACCACGGGGCAGCAGGTTGCGGAACTCGCAGAACTCGCGCATGGCATCGAGCAAACCCTGGCGCAACCCGTTGACATGGGTGCCGCCCTGGGCCGTGGGGATCAGGTTGACGTAGCTTTCCTGGACGCTTTCGCCACCTTCAGGCAGCCACAACAGCGCCCAGTCCACCGCTTCCTTGTTACCGGCCAGGCTGCCGCAGAACGGCTCGTTGGGCAGGCGTTCGAAATCGTTGACCGCGTCCACCAGATAAGAACGCAGGCCGTCTTCGTAATGCCACTCGACTTTCTCTCCACTGGCCTTGTCCTCGAAACTGACCAACAGCCCCGGACACAACACCGCCTTGGCCTTGAGCACGTGCTTGAGGCGGCTGACGGAGAATTTTGGCGAATCGAAATACTTCGGATCCGGGGCGAAATACACGCTGGTCCCGGTGTTGCGCTTGCCGACGGTGCCGACCACTTCCAGCTCGGTGGCCTTGTAGCCGTCGGCGAAGGTCATCTGGTATTCGTTGCCATCACGCTTGACCCGCACCCGCACCTGAGTCGACAAGGCGTTGACCACAGAAATACCCACCCCGTGCAGACCGCCGGAGAACTGGTAGTTCTTGTTGGAAAACTTGCCGCCGGCGTGGAGCTTGGTGAGGATCAGCTCGACGCCCGAAACACCCTCTTCAGGGTGAATGTCCACCGGCATGCCGCGACCGTCATCGCTGACTTCCAGCGAGTGATCGGCGTGCAGGATGACCTGCACCGACTTCGCATGCCCGGCCAAGGCTTCGTCGACACTGTTGTCGATGACTTCCTGGGCGAGGTGGTTCGGCCGACTGGTGTCGGTGTACATGCCGGGGCGCTTGCGCACCGGGTCGAGGCCCGAGAGGACTTCGATGGCGTCTGCGTTATAGGAGCTAGCGCTGGGAGTGGCCATGGGGTCTCGTCGTCAGTGTTCAATGAAAAAGGGGCGATGGGCTCACAGCGACGTGAAGTCGATCGCCTGGTACAAATCGGCGCCAATGCCGGCAAAACTCAACAGCGCCGGCAACTGCTGGGCAAACCCTTGGAAACTGTGGTCGCCGCCGGCCTGGATGCGCAAGGCACAGGCGCGGTAATACTGCTGGGCGTGGCGATAATCCAGCGTTTCGTCACCGGTTTGCAACCATACCTGAAACCGCTGCGGATCCCGGGGCGCCGGCACTTCCAGTTCGGCCAAGGCCGTGACGTGGTCGTGGGTCAATTCCCAGGTTTCGTCGGTGTACAAATTCTTCTGCGTGCCCAGGTAACCGTCAAACATCCGATGGGGGCTGACGGCAGGGTTGATCAACAGGGCCTTGAGGCCGTGGCGCTCGGCCAAGTGAGTCGCATAGTAGCCGCCGAGCGAGCTGCCGACCAGCAGCGGCCGTCCCAGTTGTGTAATCGCCTGCTCCAGCTGACCGATGGCCTGGCGGGGGTGGTGGTGCAAGGCGGGCACCTGTAATTGGTCGCTCAGGCCGAGGCGGGCCATCACCTCGGTCAACTGACAGGCCTTGGTCGACGCTGGGGCGCTGTTGAAGCCATGGATATAGAGGATTGAACCCGACATTGCCGACTCCCTGGGTGTTGGGCAAAGGCCGGAGTTTACAGGGAGATTGCGGTGGTTGGGGGGATTTGACCGTGTTGTTGCCTCCTATGACCCGTCGATCACTGCACCTGTGGGAGCAAAGCTTGCTCGCGATGGCGGCCTTACAGCCGGCCAGGATGTTGTTGACCGGGTACATATCCATTGCTGCGGTAACGGCCACTTAGGGTTCCGCTCTTACAGCGGCTCACTTTTGAGAAGCGCAAAAGTAAGCAAAACGCTCCTGCCCCACCACTCGGTGCCTCGCCTAGGCTCGGCATGCCCGAACGAAGGCATTGCTCCGTGGGCCCGCCGCGAAGGGCCATCCATGGCCCAGCGCGGCTATCCCGGCATCCATGCCGGGTTGCCCACTCCACAATGCCTGCGTTCGGCCATCGTGGTTAACGGGGCGCCAAAATCTACGTCCCCCGCGAGGCGGCCTGATAGCCGACCTGGTTTAGGGTGATCGCGTTTCTCCAGTGGGAGTGAGCTTGCTCGCTTCTGCGCGCGGTGTGGTCAGGGTTGTGTATTGACGTTGTCCAGCATTCGATTCGCTAATAAAGCACCCAGCTCGATCAGTTGCTGAATGCCAAGGGCAACATGGCGTCGCGAGCCTTTCAGGTCGAAGGCAAGGTCGCTGACCATCGCATCGGCTGAGGCCAGGGTTTCGCTGAGGTTGGCCAGCAGGCTTTCGGTGTCGACGCCGTCCACGACGGTGAACAGTTGACCTGAGGGCTTTTTCTTTTTGGCTTGAGGTTTGGGATCAAGATAATGGTCGATGACGCGCTTGGCGGCTTCATCGAGTTTTTGGGGATCGAGACCGGCGTGGGCTGATGAGGGATCGGTTTCGGGGGGATTGGGGGTGGCTTTGAACATGGTGCAGCTCCTTGTTACGTAGTGGAACCGCCATTTCCCGTTTCCAGGCGAGAGGGTGGCAGCTATGCGCGGGCTGGAAAACCGGAGTAAGGAGCAAAAACCGGCAGACTCGAAGTCTCCCGCGCACAGCCGCCATAACGCAGAACTGCACACGCAAAAAAGCGTCGCAGTATCTCATGTAGCGCGCTGTTGCATCCTCACTTATCGGGTTTCCAGGCCCGACCGCTGAATTTTCAGCGACGGGAAAAGGTTAGCGACAGCCCTTCCCACCCGGCAACCGCCAGAGCTCGTCGGAAAAATCTACGGCAGCCCGGAGGATTGTCCGACCATTCCCACAATCCTGGCCGGCTGTCAGGCCGCCATCGCGAGCAAGCTCGCCCCCACACAGGTTTTTGGTCGTTTATAAGATCAGTGTCCATCGCCGATCCCTGTGGGAGCTGAGCTTGCTCGCGATAGCGGTGGGTCTGCTTGCATCAATGTTGAATGTACCGCCGCCTTCGCGAGCAGGCTCGCTCCCACAGTTGGATTGGGTACACCCGCAAGAGCAGGTCGGCTATAAGGCCGCCTCGCGAGCAAGCTTTGCTCCCACAGGTCCAGCTCAAACAAGTCTGATGGGTGTACACCCCACAAGAGCCAGGCCGGCTATCAGGCCGCCTCGCGAGCAAGCTTTGCTCCCACAGGTCCAGCTCAAACAAGTCTGATGGGTGTACACCCCACAAGAGCCAGGCCGGCTATCAGGCCGCCTCGCGGTGGACGTTGATCTCGGCGCCCCGTTAACCACGATGGCCGAACGCAGGCATTGTGGAGTGGGCATCCCGGCATGGATGCCGGGATAGCCGCGCTGGGCCATGGATGGCCCTTCGCGGCGGGCCCACGGAGCAATGCCGGAGTGAGGGCATGCCGAGCCTAGGCGAGGCACCGAGTGGTGGGGCAGGAGCGCTTTGGTTACTTTCGCGCTTTTCGAAAGTGACCCGCTGTAAGAGCGGAACCATAAGTGGCCGTTACCGCAGCAACGGATATGTACTCAATCAAAACTCAGTAACCGTTGGACTCATAGTCCGGGGTAAACGCAAACCCAACCACCCGCTCAACCCCCGTCTCCAACCGCCCATCCGGCCAAAGCCGCAACCACCGATACCCCGGCGCCTGCGAGCCCACCGCAAAATCCTCACTCCCCGGCTCAAACTGAATACAGGTCGAAGGCGAAGCCAACAAACGAACCCCCTCCCGCACCCGATCAACCTCCTGATGCACATGCCCCCACAGCACAGCACGCACCTGAGGAAACCGATCCAACACCGCAAACAACGCCTCCGGATTACGCAACCCAATCGGCTCCATCCACACACACCCAACCGACACCGGATGATGATGCAGACAAACAAGGTGATGCCGCTCCGGCGCCTCGCTCAAGGCATTGGCCAACAGAATCAGCTGCTCCTCGGCCAAAAAACCCGGCACCGACCCGGGCACGGCGGAGTCGAGCATCGTCACGCGCCAGTTGCCAATATCCACCACAGGATCGAGCAACGTGCTCTTGACCGCCGCCTCGAGCATCACCTGCGGCTCATCATGGTTACCCGGAATCCAACGCGCCGGAGCCTCGATTAGTCCACTCAACTGCCGAAACGCTTCATAGGATTCCAGCGTCCCGTCCTGGGACAAATCCCCAGTGGCAAGCATCAGGTCGATGTCGGGCTGCTGCTTGAGCACCAGGTCAATGACCGCCCGCAAACTGTCACGGGTGTTCATGCCCAGCAACGAAGCATCGGCCTCGGCGAACAAATGGCTATCGGACAGTTGGACCAACAACGCCGCATCGGCAGTGGTCAGGCTGGATACGCTCGGCAAATCGCTCTCTCCCAGGCGCAATCACGCCGTTGCATGAAGCCGCAATTATGCTGGGGGACGATCGAAAGGGGAAACCCGCGAACCGGAACCGGTTCACAACTACCGAACGACTTCGAACTCGTGACCCAACGCCAGGCAATGACTCAGCCATTCACCCAAAAACAGATTCAACTGGGCTTTTTCGTCCGGCTGGTGCATTGACGCATTGGGGTAAGGATAGATGCCACGAAAGCGTCGTGCATGTTCAGCGCTCACGACTTCGGCCATGCGCGCATCGTGATAGACCTGCACTTCCAGTTGCGGCACCGGCAACCAGGGCAGGCTGTGTTCCTGGCGCACCTGCAAGGTGGTGGTGTAGGGACAGGTCTGCAATACCTCGAGGGCCAGCACGCCGAGCATCTGGTCGCCGTGGGTCACGGCGATGCGCCGTGGCGCCGGGTCGTTGCGCATGTCCGGCAACAGGCGCATCAGGCGGGCGTAGTTGGCCTCGCAGGCGGCCTGCAGCCCCACCAGATCGACGCGATAACGATCGCGCAGCTTGTTCAGGACCATAGCCCCCTCACTTCATCGCGATTCAAGGCCAGCCATTGCAAGGCAATGATGCTGGCCGCGTTGCAGATACGTCCGTCGCGCACCGCCTGCAAGGCATCTTCGAAAGCCCAGACCTTCACCCGAATGTCTTCAGCTTCCTCCTCCAGGCCATGCAGGCCTCCGGCCCCCGTGCTGTCGCAACGCCCCAGGTACAAATGTACGAATTCATCACTGCCGCCCGGCGATGGAAAATACTTGGTCATCGGCCAGAGCGCAGCGAAGACAAGCCCAGCTTCCTCCTGCGCCTCACGATGAGCAACTTCTTCCGGTTGCTCGTCCTTGTCGATCAGGCCGGCCACCAGTTCAACCAGCCAAGGGTTGGTCGTCTTGCCTATGGCGCCCACGCGAAACTGTTCGATCAACACCACTTCATCGCGCTGCGGGTCGTAGGGCAACACGCACACCGCGTCATGGCGTACGAACAGTTCACGGTTGATTTCACGGCTCATGCCACCGGCAAACAACTCGTGGCGCAGGACGAGGCGATCGAGCTTGTAGAAACCCTTGAAGCAGGTTTCACGCTTGACGATGTCCACGGTGCTGGGTGCGGCGTTGGCGAAGTCGGTCATGACAATCCTCGTGTACAGTGAATCAATACGAGGTTCCAACCTCGGCTTCGCGCCATCCTAACGCGCCCGTACCCTTTGATGCAGCCCCTTTCCACTCATCGGGATGGACGGCAGAAGGTGAAAGAACTCTAATGAGCTTAGTGGCGAACTGATTGTCCTGCTGGCAGTCGAAGCGGGTAACTTTTCGCCTTTCCCTGTTCCATGAAGGACGCCCATGTCGCTTTTCAAAACTGCCTCCGTGGCCGCCATTGCCCTGACCCTGGGCGCTTGCCAAAGCCTGTTCCAACCCAACTACCGCGCCCCGCTGGAAACCACCCGCGATGCCTCGGAACAACTGCAACAAGGTTGCGCCAGCGCCGACTGCCCATTGGTAAACATCGACACCTTGCACTTCCCCACCGAACCGGTCCTGGACGGCATTATCGAAAAACGCCTGTTGGAACTGACCCGCACCACCCCGGGCGCCCCCGTGGCACCGACGCTGGCCGCCTATCGCGAGCAGTTTTTGCGCAGCGCCGCACCGCGTAACAGCAGCTATTTGCAAGCCAAGGTACGTGAGCAACATGACGGCCTGGTGATCATCGAACTGTCCAGCTACCTGGACACCGGCGGCGCCCACGGCACGCCGGGGCGCGGCTTCATCAACTATTCGCGCCAGCAACACAAGGTGCTGACACTGTCGGACATGCTGCTGCCGGGCCAGGAAGAAGCCTTCTGGAAAGCCGCGCAGGTCGCTCACAACAGTTGGCTGATCAGCACCAAGCTGGATCAGGAACCCGATTTCCTGAAACAGTGGTCCTTCCAGAAAACCCCACACGTGGCGCTGACCTACGGCGGTGTGATCCTCAAGTACGAAGTGAGCACCATTGCGCCCTACGCCCTGGGCCACATCGAATTGAAGATCGCTTACCCGCGCCTCAATGGCATTCTCAAGCCCGAGCTGTTTCCTGGCCGTAGCTGAAGGCCCGGCCCAGCAACAGCTGCAGCAACCCTGCCAGGATCAGCGACGGCAGGGTTGCGCCGATGTCCGGATAGAAGTTCGCCAGTAGGTGATAAGTGCTCACCCCGCCCAGCCAGGCCAACAGTGCCGGCCAGCGCAACGCGGCTGACAGCACCTGGCTACGGCGTTTGCGCAGGATGAAGTGGTCCACCAGCACCACGCCGAACAGCGGTGCGAACACCGAGCCGATCAGCAACAGGAAGTTCTGGTATTGCGCCAACGGCGCGAAGCAGGCGATCAAGGTGCAGATGACGCCAATCGCCAAGGCCAGGTGTTCGACTTTCAGCCCCGACAGCATGCCACTGGAAACCGCCGCCGAGTGAATGTCGGCGAAGGCGTTTTCCGACTCATCCAGCAAAATCAAAAGCAGTGGAATCCCCAACCCGGCGCCCGCCAGGGCCAGCAGCAGCGCATTGACTTCGCCGCTTGGCGCAAACGCCAGGGTGTAGGCCACGCCCAGGCTCATCAGCCAGAAATTACCGATGAAGAACCCCAGCGCGGTACCGCCGAAGACATTCTTGGCGCGTTTACCGAAGCGCGAATAGTCGGCGATCAGCGGCAGCCACGACAGCGGCATCGCAATGGCGATGTCAAACCCCACCGCCAGCGGCATCGAGCCGTCACCCGCCTGTGCCCACAGCGCGGCCAGGTCAGCCTTGGCGAACAGGTTCCAGGTCAGCCAGATGCATGCCGCCAGCAACAGCCAGATACCCCACTTGCGCAAAACCTTCCGTACGAAGGTCAGCGGTCCACTGACCGCGAGCAAGGTCGCCAGGGCGCCAAAGAACAGCGTCCACAGCAGTGGATTGGCCCCCAGGCTACCTTCACTGAAAGCCCGGGCGCCGAGCAGGCTGGCGGCGTCACGCATGACAATGATTTCGAATGAACCCCAGCCGATCAGCTGCAGCAGGTTCAACACCGCCGGCACGCTCGCGCCCTTGCCGCCAAGGCTGAGCTTGAGGGCGGCCATGGCCGACAGGCCAGTGTCGCTGCCGATCACCCCGACGGCCGCCAGCAGCAGGACGCCCACCAGCGTGCCGAGGAAAATCGCCAGCAGCGCACCACTCAGGCCCAGGCCCGGCGCGAGCAAGGCGCCGACCTGCAAGACCATCAGGCCGATGCCGAGGGAGAACCACAGGGAAAACAGGTCGCGAGCGCCGAAGACGCGTTTGTCCAGGGGGACGGCGGTGTCTGGGGAGTAGGTGCTGGGTTGGATGTTCAAGAGTTGTTATCTCAGAGGAATATTTGTTGTTCTATCGATCGCTTTCGCGAGCAGGCTCGCTCCCACAGGGGACTTGCGGCGAACACGAGATGGGTGAACGACCGAGATCCATTGTGGGAGCGAGCCTGCTCGCGAAGGCGGCGGTGAAAACACCGCCGCCCACAGCTCACATCACACTTTCTTGTAAAGCTGACTACCTTCCTTCTTGAACCGCTCAGCCTGTTCCGCCAAGCCCTGGGCGACATCGACATCCACCGCTTCAATGCGCTGGTTGGCCGCGTACTCGCGTACTTCCTGGGTGATTTTCATCGAGCAGAACTTCGGCCCGCACATCGAGCAGAAATGCGCGACCTTGGCCGAATCCTTCGGCAGGGTTTCATCGTGGTACGAACGGGCGGTGTCCGGGTCCAGGCCGAGGTTGAACTGGTCTTCCCAGCGGAACTCGAAACGCGCCTTGCTCAAGGCATTGTCGCGGATCTGCGCGCCCGGGTGCCCTTTGGCAAGGTCGGCCGCGTGGGCGGCGATCTTGTAGGTGATGATCCCGGTCTTGACGTCATCCTTGTTCGGCAGGCCCAGGTGTTCCTTCGGTGTGACGTAGCAGAGCATCGCGCAACCGAACCAGCCGATCATCGCCGCACCGATGCCGGAGGTGATGTGGTCGTAGCCCGGCGCGATGTCGGTGGTCAGTGGGCCGAGGGTATAGAACGGCGCTTCATCGCAGCACTCGAGCTGCTTGTCCATGTTCTCCTTGATCAACTGCATCGGCACGTGGCCCGGGCCTTCGATCATGCACTGCACATCATGCTTCCAGGCGATCTTGGTCAGCTCGCCGAGGGTTTCCAGCTCACCGAACTGCGCTTCGTCGTTGGCGTCGGCAATCGAGCCCGGACGCAGGCCATCGCCCAGCGAGAAGCTGACGTCGTAGGCCTTCATGATTTCGCAGATGTCTTCGAAGTGGGTGTAGAGGAAGTTCTCTTTGTGGTGTGCCAGGCACCACTTGGCCATGATCGAACCACCACGGCTGACGATACCGGTGACGCGCTTGGCGGTCATTGGCACATAGCGCAGCAGCACGCCGGCGTGGATGGTGAAATAGTCGACGCCCTGCTCGGCCTGTTCGATCAGCGTGTCGCGGAACAGCTCCCAGGTCAGGTCTTCGGCCACGCCGCCGACTTTTTCCAGGGCCTGGTAGATCGGCACGGTGCCGATCGGCACCGGCGAGTTGCGGATGATCCATTCGCGGGTTTCATGGATGTGCTTGCCAGTGGACAGGTCCATGACCGTGTCCGAACCCCAGCGAATACCCCAGGTCAGTTTCGCCACTTCTTCTTCGATGGACGAACCCAGGGCACTGTTGCCGATGTTGCCGTTGATCTTCACCAGGAAGTTACGGCCGATGATCATCGGTTCCAGTTCGGTGTGGTTGATGTTGGCCGGGATGATCGCGCGACCGCGGGCGATTTCATCGCGTACGAATTCCGGGGTGATGACTTTCGGCACGCTGGCGCCGAAGCTGTGGCCGGCGTGTTGCTGGTCCAGCAGGCCGGCGGCGCGGGCCACTTCCAGCTTCATGTTTTCGCGGATGGCGACATATTCCATCTCGGCGGTAATGATGCCTTTGCGCGCGTAGTGCATCTGGCTGACGTTGGCGCCCGGCTTGGCACGGCGCGGGTTGTTCACGTGGGCGAAGCGCAGCTTGGTCAGCTCGGGGTCGGCCAGGCGTTCCTGGCCGAAGTTGGAACTCAGGCCGGCCAGGCGTTCGGTGTCGCCACGGGCTTCGATCCACGGCGAGCGCACATCGGCCAGGCCCTTGCGCACGTCGATGATCACGTTCGGGTCGGTGTAGGGGCCCGAAGTGTCATATACCACCACCGGCGCGTTGATTTCGCCGCCGAAGTCGGTGGGGGTCACGTCGAGGCTGATTTCGCGCATGGGCACGCGGATATCCGGGCGACTGCCCTGGACATAGATTTTTTGCGAGCGGGTAAAGGGCTGGACCGATTGCTCATCGACCTGGGCCGATTCACTGAGGTTGGTCGCGTTTTTTGCTTTTGTCGTCATCACGGGCTCTCCAGACACACATCCAGGCAGTGGATTTTTGTCGGAGCGAACCTGTAGCGAATGGACGCGCCCCTGCACGAGAGTGCGGACGCTGTGCTTGCTGCTCGAGGATGCTCGAAAATCGAAAGTCGATGGTCGAACAACATCCCGGACGAAGCACAAGAGGACTCGCCGGGTGACGAGAAATCTTGTTCCCTACGCAGGCGTTAACCTGATCAGGTTCAACGGGATCCGAAATTATTCGATCTCAGCCTCATAGCAAGGCACCCCGACAAGAACCCGGCCAGTCTAGACACAACTACCAGAGAACGCCATCGCCAGGGCAAAAGGCGTGATGAATGGCGCATATACAGGATTGTTGCCGTGCCATCGCGCAACTACACTCGCTACGCCGCGCCTCTTGTGCGCACTCATCCGTGAAATAGGGATCGCCTCATGTTGCGCAAACTCTCACTGGCCCTAGCCGTGTCTTGTGCGTCCAATGGAATGGCCTGGGCTGCCGAAGCGCCCATCACCACCAAAACCGATCTGGTGAGCGTGTACCAGGAAGCGGTAGACAACAACGCCGACCTGGCCGCTGCCCGCGCCCAGTACGGCGCCCAGAAGGAAGTGGTACCCCAGGCGCGTGCCGGATTGTTGCCAAACCTGTCCGGCGGTGCCGAAGTCGCCAACGTGCGCACCGATATCGACCAGCCTGCCGCGGTCGCCAACCGCAGTGCCCGCTCGTATCAGGCCACACTCTCCCAGCCGCTGTTTCGTGCCGACCGCTGGTTCCAGTTCCAGGCGGCCAAGTCGGTGAACGAACAAGCGTCGCTGCAACTGTCGGCCACCGAACAGAACATGATCCTGCAAAGCGCCGAGAGCTACTTCAATGTGCTGCGCAGCCAGGACAACCTGGCCTCGACCAAGGCCGAAGAAGCCGCGTTCAAGCGTCAGCTCGACCAGTCCAACGAGCGCTTCGACGTGGGCCTGTCGGACAAGACCGATGTGCTGCAATCCCAGGCCAGCTACGACACCGCCCGGGCCAACCGGATCCTGGCCCAGCGCCAGGTCGAGGACGCCTTCGAAGCGCTGATCACCCTGACCAACCGCCAGTACAACTCGCTCCAGGGCATCGTCCATACCCTGCCGATCCTGCCGCCGACGCCCAACGATGCCAAGGCCTGGGTCGACACCGCCGCCAAACAGAACCTTAATCTGTTGGCCAGCAACTACGCCGTCACCGCCGCCGAAGATACTTTGCGCCAGCGCAAGGCCGGTCACGCGCCAACCCTGGACGCCGTTGCGAAATACGAAAAAGGCGACAACGACGCCCTGGGCTTCAGCAACCCGAACGCATTTGGCCGCGCCTACAGTGGCGACGTCGATCAGCGCACGCTGGCCTTGCAACTGAACATTCCGATTTTCAGTGGTGGGCTGACCAGCTCCCAGGTGCGCGAGTCCTACTCGCAACTCACCCAGACCGAGCAACAACGCGAAGCCCTGCGCCGCCAGGTCGTGGAGAACACCCGTAACCTGCACCGCGCGGTGAACACCGATGTGGAGCAGGTCCAGGCCCGACGCCAGTCGATCATCTCCAACCAGAGCGCGGTGGAAGCCACGGAGATCGGCTACCAGGTCGGCACGCGCAACATCGTCGATGTGCTCGATGCCCAGCGTCAGCTATATACCTCGGTGCGCAACTACAACAATGCCCGCTACGACTACATCCTCGACAACCTGCGTCTCAAACAGGCCGCCGGCACGTTGAGCCCGGCGGACCTGCAGGACCTGTCTCGCTACCTCAAGCCCGACTACAACCCCGACCGCGACTTCCTGCCGCCGGACCTGGCCAAGGCGGCAGCGGAGCAGTTGCGTTCGCGGCCGGCGCAGTAACCCCTTGGAGGGAAGCCCTGCCAACAACATCCTGTGGGAGCAAGGCTTGCCCGCGATGAATACCACTCAGTCTCCCTGGAACCGGGGCGCTTGCATCGCGAGCAAGCTTTGCTCCCACAGATATTCAGTCGCTCAATCAATCAACCGCCCCAACCCGTCCAGCAAGCGCTGCAACGCGCCCTGATTGCGGCGCATCACCGCTAGCCCTGCCTCAGCCATGCGCTGGGCATCCCGGGGCAGTTCGAACAGGCGCTGTACCGCCAGGGCCAGGCTTTGGGCATCGTCCACTTCTGCCAGGGCACCGGCGGCACGCAGTTGCGCGGCGATTTCGAGGAAGTTGAACAGGTGCGACCCACTGAGCACCGGTTTCGCCAGCGCCGCCGGCTCGAGCAGGTTGTGTCCGCCGTTGGGCACCAGGCTGCCACCGACAAACGCGCTGTCGGCCAACGCGTAGAGAAACAACAGTTCGCCCATGGTGTCGCCGAGCAACACCGAAGCCTGGGCGGTAACCGGTTGGCCGCTGGAGCGCCGCACCGTGACCAGGCCTTCGTTTTCACACAACTGGTGCACGGAGTCGAAGCGCTCGGGATGACGCGGCACCAGGATCAGCAACGCATCGGGATAACTGTCGAGCAGCCGACGATGGGCGGCCAGCACCACTTCGTCCTCGCCTTCATGGGTGCTGGCGGCGATCCATACCGGGCGCTCGGTGGCCTGCCACTGGCGGCGCAAGGCGCTGGCGTCTTCGAGCAGTTGCGGATCGATGGTCAGGTCGAACTTGATGGAGCCGGTGACCTTGACGGTTTCCGCCCGGGCGCCCAGCTGACGAAAACGCTCGGCTTCGGCTTCGGTCTGCACCGCGAACAGGCTCATCTCGGCGAGCATGGGCCGGGTCAGTCTGGGAAAGCGTGCATAACCCCGCGCTGAACGCTCCGACAACCGTGCGTTGGCCAAAGCCACGGGAATGCCGCGCCTGGCGCATTGGTGAATGTGGTTGGGCCATAGCTCGGTTTCCATGATGACCGCCAGGGACGGTCGGGCCCGGTCGAGAAAACGCTTGGCGGCGCAAGGCAAATCGTACGGCAAGTAGCAATGCTGGATACGCGGCTCGTTGGCGAACATGGCCTGGATCCGCTCCGAACCGGTGGGCGTCATGCAGGTAACCGTGATCGGCAGCTGTGGATAACGTTGCAGCAAGGCACGGATCATCGGCGCGGCGGCAATGCTCTCGCCCACCGACACCGCATGAACCCAGATGCCCCCCGGCACCATGACCGGCAGCCCCCAGGAAAACCGCTCGCCAATGCGCCGGGCGTAAGCCGGCGCCTTGCGGGCCCGCAACCATAGCCGAATCGCTACCAGTGGCAGCCCCAGATAAAACAATGCGCTATAGAGAGTTCTGTTCATGGCGGCGGAGTTTATCGGTTTTTCAGCCGATCGCCTGCAACTGCACGGCAAAACGTTCCGCCAGCCAACGGGCCGCCGGCCCCAGGGGTTCGTCGCGGCGCCAGACCAGTTCCACCACCAGCGCCGGCGGGGTCCACTCGCTGCTGAGTTCAACCATGTCGCCCAGGTACGCCGGGTATTGCACCACATGCCGAGGCAGCCAGGCCCAGCCCAGGCCACTCCTCAGCCATTCGGCCAACACATAGAAACTGTCGGCCCGCCAGACCTGTGGGCTGGCCTGCTCGCTGCCGGGATAGACGCTGGACTGGGTCGCCATCAACAACTGGCGGTGCCGGGCCATTTCCCGGCAGGTCACATAACCATGGTCCGCCAATGCATGGCCCCGGCCGCACACCGTGACCATTTCGACGCTGCCCAGTACCCGGCGCTCCAGCGCCTCGGGGATCTGGTCGTGATAGAACAGCAAGCCCAGGTCGGCGCGCCGCTCCACCAGTTTGCGCGCCACATCGCCCTGGGCGGCACTGGCCAGTTGCACTTCAAGGGTGGGGAATTGCTCGGCCAGGGCCGCCAGGCTGTCGATGACCGGTTGATAGGGCATGGCTTCGTCCTGGGCCAGGCGCAGCGACGCTTCCTGCCCGCGCATCAGGGCCAGGGCCCGGCCATTGAGGCGCTCGCACTGGCGCAGCACCTCCCTGGCTTCTTCGAGCAGGGCTTCGCCAGCGTCGGTGAGCCTCGGCTGACGGCCGCTGCTGCGCTCGAACAGGCTCACCCCCAAGTCGTCTTCCAGCAAGGCAATCGCACTGCTGATGGCCGACTGCGCCTTGCGCTGGTCCCGGGCCACGGCGGAAAACGAACGCTTCTCGGCGACCCCGACAAACAGTCGCAATTGCTCCAGGTTCCACTGTACGTTCATGGCCCAACCTATCTTGATTACAGATAGGTAATGACTTTACCGCATCTGGGCAATCTCTAGAATGGCCTCTATCGAAAGACGCAACTGTCGAAGAGGAACTGCCTATGAACGCCTACTACTACCTGGCCATCGCCATCTGCGCCGAAGTGATCGCCACCGTTTCGATGAAAGCGATCAAGGGCCTGAGCACACCCCTGCCCTTGCTGCTGGTCATCGCCGGCTACGGCACCGCGTTCTGGATGTTGACGCTGGTGGTACGCACCGTACCGGTGGGCGTGGCCTACGCGGTCTGGGCCGGGTTGGGGATCGTCATGGTCAGCGTGGCGGCGCTGTTCATCTACGGGCAGAAACTGGACGTGCCGGCGATGCTGGGGATGGCCTTGATTGTGTTGGGGGTGGTGGTGATCCAGCTGTTTTCCAAGACGGCAGGGCACTGAAGACACAGCTTAATAGGGCTGAAAATACATGTTTGGCAAGGAGGAATCTGGGAGCAAGGCTTGCCCGCGATGAAAACGACGCGGTCTCTCTGGAACCGAGGCGCCTGTATCGCGAGCAAGCTTTGCTCCCACAGGTTGAGCGGCGAAAACTCCACCCATCGAGTCTGTATACTGCGCCCTCGTCTTGAACACTGAGGTCGCTCATGTCATCCGTTATTTCCACCGACATTCTGATTGTCGGCGCAGGCGTCGCCGGTCTCTGGCTGAACGCCCGCCTGCGGCGCCAGGGTTTTTCGACCGTGCTGGTGGAAAGCGCCAGCCTCGGCGGCGGGCAGAGTGTCAAATCCCAGGGCATCATCCATGGCGGCGCCAAGTACGCCTTGCATGGCGCCCTGACCGGTGCCTCGGAAGCCATCGCCGACATGCCGCGCCGCTGGCGCGAAGCCCTGAAAGGGGAAGGTGAACTGGACCTGTCCGGTGTGCGTATGCTTTCCGACGCCCATTACCTCTGGTCCCCCGGCACCCTGGCCGGCAACCTCACCAGTTTCTTTGCCAGCAAGGCCGTGCGCGGGCGAGTCGACCAGGTCAAGGGCGATCAACTGCCGCCGGCCCTGCAAGACAAGCGCTTCAAGGGCAAGGTCTATCGCCTGGCCGAACTGGTGGTGGACGTGCCCAGCCTGATCGCGCGCCTGGCGGAACTGGCCGGCGACAGCCTGCTGGCCGGGCAGCGCATCGAGCCATTGTGCGAAGCGGGTGAGCTGGTCGGCCTGAAGGTCGACGACCGCGAGATCCGTGCCCAACGCATTATCCTCAGCGCTGGCGCGGGCACCGCTGACCTGCTCAAAGCCCTGGGCCTGGACAAACCGGCCATGCAGACCCGGCCGTTGCACATGGTTTTGGCCAAGGGGCCGAGCCTCAAGCCCCTTTACGCCCATTGCCTGGGCGGGGGACCGAAGCCGCGCGTCACCGTGACCACCCACCCGGCCGCCAATGGCCAATGGGTCTGGTACCTGGGGGGTGACCTCGCCGAAGGCGATGCCATCGCCCGCGAACCCGCCGAGCAGATCGCCGTCGCTCAGAAAGAACTTGGCCAATTGCTGCCGTGGATCGACCTCAGCACCGCGCAATGGGCCACGCTGCGGGTTGACCGCGCCGAACCGTTGCAGTCGGGCCTGACCCGCCCGGACAACGCCTTCCTCGCCGAGCAGGATCGTCTGCTGGTGGGTTGGCCGACCAAACTGGCCCTGGCCCCGGACTTCGCCGATCGGGTGGTCAATGCGCTGCAACGCGATGGCATCCAACCCAGTCACCCTGCCCCCTTGCCGGAGCTGCCGAAGCCGCCGATGGGCGTGCCTGCCTGGGAGCAACTGTTGCCATGAGCCAACCGACCCTGCATGACCTCTATCGCCCCTTGGGCCATGATGGCCCGCGGGTCTCCCCGTTGGGCCTGGGCACCGTCAAGCTGGGCCGCGACCAGGGCGTCAAATACCCCAACGGCTTTCGGATCCCCGATGACGACGAAGCGCGCATGTTGCTCAAACAGGCACGCGACCTGGGTATCAACCTGATCGACACCGCGCCGGCCTATGGCCGCAGCGAAGAACGTCTCGGCCCGCTGTTGCGTGGCCAACGCCAGGACTGGGTGATTGTCAGCAAGGTCGGCGAAGAATTCAGCGATGGCCAGTCACGCCACGACTTCAGTGCCGCCCATACCCGCTTCTCGGTGGAACGCAGCCTCAAGCGCCTGGAAACCGACTATATCGACCTGGTGCTGGTGCATTCCGACGGCAACGACCTGGCGATCCTCAACGACAGCGAGGTCTACCCGACCCTGGCGGCACTCAAGCGCGAAGGCAAGATCGGCGGTTTCGGTTTTTCCGGCAAGACCGTCGACGGCGGCTTGAAAGCCTTGGAGCAAGGCGATTGTGCGATGGTCACCTACAATCTGAACGAACGAAACGAAAAGGCGGTCATTGACTACGCCAGCGAGCACGGCAAAGCGATCCTGGTGAAGAAAGCCCTGGCCAGCGGTCACGTCTGCCTGAGCCCGGGCGTGGACCCGGTCCGTGCCAGTTTCGAACTGTTGTTTGAGCATCCCGGGGTCGCCAGTGCTATTGTCGGCACCATCAATCCGCTGCACCTCGCCCATAACGTCGCGACCGTAGCCAAGGTCCTGCGTAAAAACTGACGCCGCCCTACGCGGCCTTAAGGAAGGAGCCGACATGCCGCGTACGCTCATCAGAAAGAATCCAAGCAACTTCAAGACCCTGCCCCTGTTCGTCGAAGCAACACCCGAAGGCCTGACTTACCAGAGCGTCGGGATGCCACTGAATTTCGCCCAGACCTTGCAGCGCCGCCGCCCTGTCGCGGTGGCCGATGCCGAGCGCTTCTCCCTGGAGCTGGCCAACCTGGGCGTCTCGGTGCGCCTGACCCTGCATTGGCAGAACCGCGATTACTGGGTGCTGGTGCGCCAACGCCGACAGGATCGCGGCGACGTGGTGCTCAAGCTGATTTCCGGCTACGTCCCGGCCCATGAACTGAACCTGCCGCTGCTCACCGCCATCAGCGAGATCGCCGAAGAATGCCTGCTGGAAACCCCTGAAGGCTGGCTTGGCGGGCGTTTCAACGACACCTGGCTGCCGGCCCCCTACGCCACGGCCCTGCATTATCGCGAAGCCTTGCCGTTTCGCCTGACGCCGCTGTCGGGCTCGGCCCGCCCGGTGCGCAGCGCCAACCTGCAACTGATCGAGCGGCCACGGGCCTACGTGCACCTGCCGACGGCATCACTGCAACTGATCTATGACTTACGCCTGGATGTGCCCAGAGAAGCCAAGTCCCTGAGCCTGTTTCACGTTGATGAGCGCCTGGAGGGCGATCAACTGGTTGCGCGCCTGGACCGCAAGCGGCCTGACCTGTACCTGATGCCGCTGCAGGATGGGCAGCCCTTGCCTGAGCTGTACACCTTGAAAAAGGATCAGTTGTACCCGGCCAGCACTCGGGGGCTGTACCTGGCGGAAAGTTTCGCCCGACAGGATGGCTGGCTGGTGCGCGACGAGCGGATTCGCTGGAAGGACTGGCTGCGCCAGCAAGGGCTGACACCGCCGGGCAAGGAGTCGGGCCTGACCCGACTCAAGGGCAAGGCCCGGCAATTGCTCAAGAAGATCGTGCCGCGCAAGGTGGCTCGTTAGTTACAGCAATTGGAACGCTTCTGTGGCGAGGGAGCTTGCTCCCGCTTGGGTGCGCAGCGCCCATAAAAAAGGGGTTGCTGCGCAACCCAGCGGGAGCAAGCTCCCTCGCCACAACAGCCGCCAGGCCCTACAAACTGCGGCTCAGTTATTGCGGATCTTTTCCACAATCGCCGTCGTCGAGCTGTTTTCCACCAGCCCCAACACCTTCACCGTACCGCCGTAGGCCGTGACGATGTCCGCGCCCACGACCTGATCGATGCCGTAGTCACCGCCCTTGACCAGCACATCCGGCTTGACCTGGCGCAGCAGGTTTTCCGGCGTGCCCTCGCTGAAGCTGATCACCCAGTCCACCGCGCCCAGGCCGGCCAGGACCGCCATGCGCCGGTCGACGCTGTTGATCGGGCGACCCGGTCCTTTGAGACGGCTTACGGACGCATCGTCGTTGACCGCGACGATCAGGCGATCGCCTTGGGCCCTGGCCTGCTCCAGGTAGGTCACGTGGCCAGCGTGCAGGATGTCGAAGCAACCGTTGGTGAAGACGATTCTTTCGTTGTGAGCTCGGGCGTCGTCAACGGCCAGCAGCAGTTGTTCCAGGCCCAGCACGCCTCGCTCGGAGCCTTCCTCGCGCTGGATGGCGCGGCGTAGCTCGGGAGCGCTGATGGCCGCCGTGCCGAGCTTGCCAACGACAATGCCCGCCGCCAGGTTCGCCAGGGCTACCGCGTGGGGTAATTCCTCGCCGGCAGCGATCGCCGCGGCCAGGGTGGAAATCACGGTATCGCCGGCACCCGTCACGTCGAACACTTCACGGGCACGGGCCGGCAGGTGCAACGCGGGGTGATCGGGGCGCAGCAGGGTCATGCCATGCTCGCCACGGGTCACCAGCAAGGCGCCGAGGTCAAGGTCTTGCATCAGTTGCGCGCCTTTGCTCACCAGTTCGTGCTCATCGACGCAACCGCCGACGATGGTTTCGAATTCGCTGAGGTTCGGCGTGATCAGGCTGGCGCCACGGTAGATGGAAAAATCCTTGCCCTTGGGATCAGCCAGGACCGGAATGCCACGGGCGCGGGCGGCCTGGATCAGCGCCTGGTGGTTTTTCAACGCGCCTTTGCCGTAGTCCGACAGCACCAGGACCTTGATACCTTCGAGCAGGTTGTCGACCTCGGCACCGAGGGCCAAGGGATCAGTGGCGAACGGCTCTTCGAAGTCGATACGCAGCAATTGCTGGTGACGGCTCATGACCCGCAGCTTGACGATGGTCGGTTGGTGCGCAATGCGCTGGAATATCGCCCGCACACCCGCCCCCTTGAGGCTGTTGGTCAGGCTGTCGGCAGCCTCGTCGTCGCCGGTCACCCCCACCAGGGAGGCCGGCGCACCGAGGGCGGCGATGTTCAGGGCAACGTTGGCGGCACCACCGGGGCGATCCTCGATGTGCTCGACCTTGACCACCGGTACCGGGGCCTCAGGGGAAATCCGTGAGGTACCGCCATGCCAGTAGCGGTCGAGCATGACATCGCCGACCACCAATACAGGGGCTTGATCGAATCGCGGCATGGACAACTTCATGGAGCATCCCACATACAAAATGAACAGGGCCGCGATATTAGCACAGGGTTGGCGAAGGCTTATCCATGGCTGCAAGGCGACCCCAGGATGCGCGCTCGATCAAATCTGCAGCAACGCCGACAGCCGGGCACAGGCCTGGGCCATTTCCACCTCGCTGGTATCGATCGCGCAGTCCGGCGCGAGTGGCGCCTCGTAGGGACTGTCGAGCCCGGTGAAGTTCTTGATCCGCCCGGCACGGGCTTCGCGGTACAACCCCTTGGGGTCACGCTGGGCACAGACGTCGAAAGGCGTACTCACATAGACTTCCACGAAGGTGCCTTGGGCAAACAACTGTCGAGCCGCTTCCCGGTCGGCGCGAAACGGTGAGATGGCCGCAACGATGACGATCAGGCCGGCGTCGACCATCAGGCGCGCCACCTCGGCAATGCGGCGGATATTTTCCTTGCGGGCCTCGGCATCCATGCCCAGGCCCCGGCACAGTCCCTGGCGCAGGTTGTCGCCATCGAGCAGGGCGGTGTGCAAACCCTGCTGGTTGAGTTGCACCTCCAAGGCATTGGCCAGTGTCGACTTGCCCGCCCCCGACAGTCCGGTCAGCCAGATACAACGTGGGCGCTGGGCTTTGATGGCAGCCCGATCCTCGGGCGTGAGCGCCTGCGCATAAGGACGAATCTGCACCTGTTGCATCGATACCTTTGACGTTTCATTCATAACCAAGCATCTCGTAGTCACGTTGGTACACCCGCCGCACCAGCCGACGGGTCCGTACCGAGCAAATGTCCCGTACCGGCACCACGACGCGCTGGCGGGTGCGGTTCACATGGGGCAACGTCGCAGCCAGCCCCAGGTACTCGCACACCCGCTGATAGTCCCGCTCCAGGTATTCCTGATAACCGATGAAGTCCAACGCCAGGTGGCCGAGGGAGTCGGTGAGGAAATCTGTCTGCGCAGCGAAATGCAATTGCCGGGTGATGTTCTCCGGATGCAGCCAGCGAACGACAAAATCGTCGAAGTCGCGGTATTGGCCGACCAGTTTCTGAGCCGCATGGTCGCGCGACCCCAACGTGTTGCCCCGCAGGAAAGCATAGGCCGAATATGCACGTTCCAGCGGATCACGGACAAAGGCAAACTTGAAACTGGCGGCGTACTGCTGCGCAAACTGCTCTTCGTACCAGTACAACGGCAGGTGGCCCGGGCTGTAGCCATCGAAAAGCCCGACGCAAATACTGCTGCCGGCGCATTTTGGCACATGGATGAACAAACAGCCGCGTTGGGCGAAAGCTTCGGGAAAACGGCAATTGGCCGACATCGATTTGTTCACGACCTGTCGGTCGACAACCGACAGGCGCCCCAACAGAAAGGAGCGCTGCGACTTGGGCAGTAGCTTCCAGAGATAGCGTTGCAACATTCAAGCACCCGCGCGAGAAGGATGGCCCCCTCGATGACTAAGTTGGTCCAGGAAAAGTCCTGTGGCCAGACCTTAGCAGTCACGAGTCGCGGATTTATTGTGGGTTGGTCAAGGCGGGTAAAGATTTCGATACAAACTTGTGGGAGCGAGCCTGCTCGCGATGGCGTCGGAACATTCGACATCGCCGCCCCGGAGACACCACTATCGCGAGCAAGCTCGCACATTGGTACTGGCTGCACACAACATTTGTGTCCCACAGTTGATCGAAGCCGGCCGAGAGAAACAGGCCGGCTGTCACAGCCTGGAATCCGAACTCAGGCGATATTCTCGGCGGGGGCGTCCAGCCCCATGGCGTGAAGACGCGCGTAGTAGCCGTTCTGCGCCAGGAGCTCGCCATGGGTTCCCCGCTCGACGATACGGCCCTGGTCCATCACCAGGATCATGTCGGCTTTTTCGATGGTCGACAGACGATGGGCGATGACCAGGGTCGTACGGCCTTTCATGACCTGATCCAGCGCGGCCTGGATATGCCGTTCGGATTCGGTGTCCAGCGCCGAGGTGGCCTCGTCGAGGATCAGCAGCGGCGCGTTCTTCAACAACGCCCGGGCAATGGCCAGGCGCTGGCGCTGGCCGCCGGACAGCAACACGCCGTTTTCGCCGACCTCCGTGTCCAGGCCATCGGGCAACTGCTCGATGAAGTCCATCGCATAGGCATCCCGAGCCGCCTTTTCAATGTCGGCCCGTGGCGCACCGGCCAGGTCACCGTAGGCGATATTGTTGGCCACCGTGTCATTGAACAGCGTGACATGCTGGGTCACCTGGGCGACATGACGACGCAGGTTACGCAGGCGGTAGTCTTCGATTTCCACGTCGTCGAGCAGAATCTGGCCGACCTCATGGTGATAGAAGCGCGGGATAAGGCTCGCCAGGGTCGATTTACCACTACCTGAACGGCCCACCAATGCAATCATCTGTCCGGGTGCCGCCGTGAAGCTGATGTCCTTGAGTACCTCGCGGTCAGCGTCGGGGTAGGTAAAGCTCAGGTTGCGCACATCGAGACGACCACTGACCCGCTCCTGCTCGACGGTCCCCCTGTCGATCTCCGGCTCGACATCCAGTTGCTCGAAGATGCTCTCGGCACCGGCCACGCCTTTCTGGATGGTGGAGCTGACCTCCGAGAGTTGGCGAATCGGCTTGGGCAGCAGGCCAGCAGCCGTGATGTAGGCCACCAGGTCACCGGCCGTCGCGTCGCCGCGCAGGAACAGCACCAGGAACATCAGGGCCGCCATGGCGGTGTAGATCACCAACTGCAACATCGGCGTGTAGACCGCGCCGGTGCGAGTCATGCGCAATTGCTTGTCGGTGTTGCCCTGGCTGGCGTTGGTAAAGCGCTGCTCTTCATAGGCCTCACCGCCGAAGCTGCGCACCACTCGGTAGCCCTGGATGGTCTCGGAGGCAACGTGAGTCACGTCCCCCATGGCCACCTGGATCTTTTTGCTCTGCTTGCGGAATTTCTTGCTGGTACTGCTGACCATGACCGCGATCAGCGGCAGGATCGCCAGCATCACCAGGGTCAGCTTCCAGTTCATCCACACCAGGTAGGCGAAGAGGAACACCACGGAGAGACCTTCGCGGATCACCACCTTGATGGCATCGGTGGCAGCACCGGTGACCATGGTCACGTTGAAGGTGATGCGGGAAATCAGGTGCCCGGAATTGTGGGTGTCGAAATAGCGATTAGGCAGCACCAGCAACTTCTTGAACAACTCGACTCGCAAGTCGTGCACCAGCCCCAAGGAAACCTTGGCCAGGTAATAGTTGCCCAGGAACGACCCCAGGCCCTGCCAGGCAGCGATCAGAACGATCAGCAGCGGCACCGCCATCAGCAGTTTCAAATCCTTGAGGTACGGCACGTTGGGGAAGAGCACCGCATCGGGGTTGCTCAAGCCGTCGACGAAATATTTGAGAATCCCGGCCAGCATGGGCTGGGTCGAGGCAAATATCACGAAACCCACGATACTCAGCAGAAAAATGCCCGCGTAGGGTTTGACGTATCCCAGCAACCGAAAATAGATCTTCAGGCTGGAATCCTGTTCCGCTTTGGGCGGTGCGTCACTCATCGTCGGGCTCACTGGTTAGGAAGAACGCGGAATTTTATCACAGCCACCGGCATTGGCCTGCGCCCAGGTCAAAACGCTGGCCAGACCAATCGGCAGCCAGGTAATGAACCATTCGGCGCGGGGGGTTCCGGTCAGGCTCGCAGCGTCGAACTGCATCGCCAGAAATGAAAACACCCACATACCGAGCACGCCCCGGCCCAGCAGGCTTTCCCGGGCGCACCAGGCTTCGCGCAGCACGGCGAACCAGACGATGCACCACAGCAGCAGCCCCGGCAACCCGAGTTGAATGGCGACATGGCTGAACAGATTGTGGGCGTGATCGAACTTGAGGCCGTGGACGATAACCCGGTAATCAGCCGCCACGCCAAGACCGCCCCATGGGCGCTCGGCAATCATGTGCAGGCTCGACATGAAAATCTCGGGCCGATAGGAAGCACCGCGCGCCATGACCAACGGCTCGAGCAACCAGAAAGTCAGCATTGCCAGCACCAGGGTCGTAGCGGCGATAATCCGGACCCTCTGGTCCCGACAATAGATCGGCATGGCCAGTACGCTGAGCAGCAAGGCCAGCGCAGCGCCGCGACTCTGACTCGCCACGACGAATATGCCCAACAGCGCCAAGGCCACGACCCAAAGCACTTGCAACCCCAAATGACGTGGCATCCAATGCAACATCCAGATTGCCGCCAACCCGATCACGTAGCCGCCAAGGATTGGATGAGACAACTCCCCCAACCCTTGCAGACGCACATTCCAGTGATGGTTCGCATACCCATAGAAATGGATGATGGCCAACAAGGCCGTCAGCGCAAGCCCCAGGCCGCCCCATTGCATGATACGAATCACGCGTTCGGGCTGACCGTTGGCAAAGATCGGGAAAAACAACAGGAACGCCAGGATGTAGAGCAATCGCTTGGCCTCGCGGGCAGGCTCTGCCACTTCGGCCCAGGCCAGTGTCACCAGGGCCCAGGCCATCAGCGCCAGCAGCGCCGTGTAGATCACGCGTTGGGCACGCCATACCTCCGCCAACCGATGACGGGCCGGCCAGGCGAAGACGATGACCGGCAGCCAGACAAATACAACCAACCCCTGTTGATAAATCTTGTTAGTCGGTGCCAGGGCTATCGCCAGCAAAAACCATAACAAGCCAAAGGCCATCCAGCCCTGTGCCCAACGTGTTGCCTGCATCTAACGCTCCTAAACGGTCTACCAGCCAAACCGGCATGGTGAAAACAAAAACTTTTGGGCATCATGGCCCGCCACGGCACCGGTTCTTTCAACAAGGTTTCCCTACGATGCAATCCTCACGGCTTCCCCAAGCCGCTTTGAATCAATTGATTGAAGGCGCCAGCATTCTGGAGGCCGACAGCTACGGCCCAAAAGTCTATCTGCTGCAGGATGGGAATATCCTCAAGCTGTTTCGCCGCAAGCGGCTTTTTTCTTCGGCCTTGCTGAGGCCTTATTCAACGCGATTCATCAATAATGCGGCCCGCCTGCAGAAGCTCGGCGTACCGACCCTCGAAGTGCTGGCCTTCTACAAACTGCAAAAACCCGGCATGACCGCCGTACTGTATCGACCGCTTCCTGGTAAAACCCTGCGTCAATTATCAAGTCAGGAAAACTTCAGCTGGCAGCATACCCTTCCAGCGCTTGTCGAGTTGATCCGCAGCCTGCATGCCAGCGGTATTTATTTTCGCTCGCTGCATCTGGGCAACATCGTCGTCACGCCTGAAAACCAACTGGGGTTGATCGATGTGGCCGACATGCGCTTCCTGCGCTCGCCACTGCCACGCTATCTGGCACGTCGCAACTTGCGGCATTTCGCTCGTTATATTGCCCGAGAGAACCTGAACGGGAGCTTTCCGATGCAAGCATTGGAAAATGCCCTACTGACTGCCTGAGATCAACTGCCGGGCGACCTGGCTGAAGCTCGACCAGGCCTCGTCAGGGGCCAGTGCCCGGTACTGAGCCGCTGCGACCGTATCGGCCGAAGCCTGCGCCGCTCGTTCGATCGCCTCGCTCCAGCCACTTTCGTCGTTGGGCATCGCGTACCAGCCGGTGTCGCCCAGTTGTTCACGAAAGACCGCAAGTTCGCTGGCCAGCACCGGGACACGAGCCAGGACAGCCTCTTGGAGGGTCAGTCCAAGGCCCTCGTCCAGGGACGGGATCAGCACCCAGTCAAATGCCCGATAGAGCGTCGCCACATCCTCCAGATGCCCCACCAGCAAGACTTTGTCGACCAGATCCGGCCGGGCGATCCTCGCTTGCAGCGCTTCGCGCCTCGGTCCCTCGCCGACAATCACCAGGCGCCAATCGGGGTGGTGGATCGCCGCCCGGCCAAACGCCTCCAGCAGACAGGCAAACCCCTTGCTGTCCACCAGCCGTCCCACCGCGCCAAATATCCGCGTCTGCGAGTCTGGTAGACCCAGTCGGGCACGTGCCGCTTCGCGAGACAGCAGCGCGGCCTGGAATTGCGCCGGATCGAACGCGCTACGCAGCGCAGCGACCTGCATGCCCAACTCGTCCTGGAGCGACATCGCCAGGGTCTGGGAGACCGCAGCCAGGGTCAGGCGGGAGGCAGGGAAGCCGCGCAACAGCTCGCGCCCCGCAGGATTGAGCCGTGTCGCGCCATGGAAGATCACCACTACGCGGATCTGCGGCATGACCTTGAGGACTGGCAACAGGGTACGGGCCACACCGATGCCATCGAGCAATACCACACGCGCATCGCTGTCGAGCAACGCCTGACGGAAACGATTGTGCATCAGGGGTTTTAGCAGGCGCCAAACGTGTCGACCCTTGAGCCGGGCCGATGTCATATTCCACTCAAGCGCCGCCCCGACATCAATCTGGCAGGCAGCCGCCGACCCCTGCAAGAGCCATGTCTTGACAGGCATCGCTGGTTCCATCCGCGAGAGAATCTGATTATGGACCTTGTGTACCGAAGCGAACGGTGCACCGCCCGCCCACATGACATTGATAATGCTCATCGAGCAGCAAACCTTTTATCGCGGACCAGGATTCATGCTTCGCGGCATTCAGTAGTTGATAAGCCAGCCAATGCAGACCCCGAGCAAGAGAACCAGGGACAACTTGACTTGCTCGCGGCGCTTGCGGCGGGCCTTGCGCTGGCGCTCCACGGGTACTTCCACATGCACCCCGAATCCGGTATGCAAAACAGCATCCCCTTCGAGCGTGACCGCCGTCAAGTTCAGTTCGGCATAACGAAGCGACAAGGCTTTTTCACCGCCGAAACCGGCGAAAGGGGCACACAGCCGATACTCCTTCAACCGCCGCAGGCCAGGATTGAGGGAGAAGCTTTGCCATTCGGGCTTGTCTGAAATCAATGGATAACAGGGCACGCCGCCGATGACTTCACGCTCGCCCAGGCGAATGTAGGGACTGTGCACGCACAAATCGTAGACATAGTTACGCAACCACACCTGAAGAATATCCGGCCGTTGCTCCAGGATCGTGCGCGAATCTTCCACGAAGGCCGGGCGATAGAACGCCCAGTCATCTTCACAGTGAAAGATATAAGGCGTCTTGACGTGCTCGTACGCCAGGTCGATCGAAGCCAGTTGTCCCAGCTTCGGTCGATTGACGAAGGCCGTCGTGCGGTCCTTCCAGTGAGCGGGAATGACCGCATGTACGCCTTCGTCGCCGGCATCTTCGGTAATGAAGACCTCACGGATCGGCGCGGTGTTGAAACGGTCGAAGCTCTCCAGGGTCTGCTTGAGCAGGTCGAGCCGGCCGCAACTGGTTACCACCAGGGTAATGTCACTATCGTCGGAAAACTGCACTGAAATACCATTTAGTCAAACGCCATCTGAACACCGGATGGCTCAACGGTTCGTATCAAACGCCCAGTTTCAGGCGCAATGTTTCCAGCAGATTCAATGGGGCTCGAGGCCGCAGCGGCGGCTCCAATGCTTCAACGATTTTCTGCCCGATGCGCGCGAAGCTGAACTGCTCAAGCGCCAGCTTCTGGCCGTTGTGCGCCACACTGCGCGCCAGCTCGGGGTCGGCGCGCAGCCGGGAAAGTTTTTCCTGGAGCTGTGGGATGTCACGGTACAACACCACGTTGTGCATGTCCTGCAACCCCAACGCCCGCGCCTCCTCGACGCCCTGATCGAACGCCAGCAGCACACAACCGCAGGCCATCGCTTCAAAATTCTTGATCATGAATTCGCCCATGCCTACGTCGGCACTGACGAAAAAACGGATACGGTTAAGGGTTTCGCAATACTCTTCGCCGGACTTGGTCCGGGTCACGACCAGCGGCTCAACGCGCCCCAGCTCATCCAGCAGGGCCTTGCGACCACTGTAGGCGACACTGTTGGTGCTGCCGACGAAGGCCAACTCGATGTCCCGCTCACGACCCTGATCCTGCAATAACGACTGATCGTAGCCCTTGGGCACGAAAACCGCATCGAAACCTTCGCCGCGCAGACGTTCGGTCACCATGAAGCCGGAGCTGATCACCCGCACCCACGGCAGGCGACGGTAATGCGCACTGAACTTGCCGGTGTATTTGCACGGGATGTAATTCTGGTAGGCATCGTGCTCGAGGATCACCAGGTTGGGGATCGTGCGGATGAAACCAGCCTGGCGGATCTCCTGCTTGAAACGCAGGAAAAACACGATCCGGTCATAACGCGATACATCCACGTGGCGGCGGAAATATCCCCGCAGGTTGCGTTGTTCCTTGCTGTCGAGCCAGCGCAAGTCGCACTCGCAATGAGCGGCCACGCCTTCGTAGAGTCGGTCCAGGATGGCCCGCTGTTCTTTCTGCACCAGAAACAGAACTTTCATCGTTTTCCTTGCGGCACCGAACGACTTGATAAATAACCGGAGGCCGGTTTGCGCCGTAGCGCAAAGCCTCCCCACCTTGGGCCGTTACAACCGCCAGAACAGCTCATGGCGACGCACAGCCTTGCGAAAAAACTCGTTCTCGCCATACGGCGAGCCCGTGCGCCCGGCCAGCAGGCGCTGGATGCCACGGCGCAAGCGTCGCTTGAACGGCGCGCGCGGTTGCAGGTCATGCATCATGCCCAGCGCCATGGCCTTGTCGCGCTGTCCAGGCAACGCCAGCGGCAGGCTGACAGGCTGCATCGGCTGGGCCGGCTCGAAATACGGCGGCAACGCAATGCCTGTGCCCGCATCCCCCATGGGCCAGCGATCATTGTCGTGCAGGTGATTGGCGTAGCCCAACAGCGTGGTCGGTTGCCACTCCAGGCCTTCGAGGGCTTGCAGGACGGCATGATGGGCGCAGAGATGATCGGGGTGCGGATCGAGGGTCGGATGTGGCAATACAATGACTTCGGGACGCGCCTTGAGCAGCAGTTCGCGCAGGTCCGCCAGCAGGTTGTTCCAGGTCGGCGCGCCGTCGGCATCGCCCGGCAAGGTGAACGGGTTCAACTGGCGGAACAGCCGGATATCGCTCAGGCCAGCCTCGCGAGAGCCTTGTGGTTGGCTCGGCGCCGCCTGCATGGCCGCCAGTTGCAGGCAGAAATACCCCAACTGCACACAGTGCGCTTCAGGCACCCCAGCCCAACGCGGTACGGCAATGCTGTCCCAGGCGCGCAAACGGCCCTTGAGCCGCGCGGCCTCGACACGGTCCAAGCCCATCTGTTGATAATGCTCAGCTTCGATTTCACCGGCGGTCAGCGTCACAATCCAGGTTTCGTCTGCCTGGCTGTACAAACCATAGGCAGCCAGTTCCGCATCATCGGCGTGAGGGGCGATGACCATCACCCGCTGGCGCTGGACTTGTGGTGGCGTGAAAGACCACAGCGTCGGCTCGCCCAGCAAACGGCAATGGCGCCCACGCAGACGCAGCTCGCCCCGGGACAACGCCGGACCCTGCTCGCTGAGGTTGAGATAGCGCAGGCCATTGACCCCGCGCTCGAAAGTTTGCAGGTCCCTTTCGCCGCCCGACAATTCGACGAGCGGGTCGATAAAGCGTCCCAGCCAAGTGCTCTTGATCCGCAGCGCGAGGATCAGCGTCGCGCCATCGTCCAGGATCACGCCTTCGTCCAACCGTAGCCGCCCGGCATTCAAATGCACCTTGGGTTGCTGGGTGAACGGCGGGAAGCTGTATTGGTAATCGTCCCGGGGCGAATAGAACAAGTGATCGGCGAACCACGCCTCGTGGGCGATCCAGCCCAGCACCGCCAATACCAGGGGCAGCCACCAGGCCACCGCGACGCCCAGCGACACCAACACCACCAGGGCGAGTAACAACCCCACGCGCTTGTTGCGACGGTGGCGCCGGAGCAGCTGTTGCTTGCGACTCATGGGTGGGTTCATACGGTAAACACCGGCACGGGGTTGCACCAACGGTCCTTGTATTCCCGGTCCGCCCGGCCGAATGAAAAACGCAACGGCTTGCCGGCGGCACGAGCATGTTCCCAGGCGCTTTGGGTGTTGAGGAAGCTCAACACGCTGCCAGGGCTGAATTCGCGGGTCTGCGGGTCGACGCCACCGTTGATGTACTCGACGCTGATCCACTCGGGCGCTTCGACGCGATACACCAACTGGATGGCAATCGGCGCATCGTTGAGAAAAATCACCGAGCCGATCAACCATTCGCGCAGCAACTCGATCACCTCGCCCATGCGCTCGGCACCGGTGGCCGCAAAGCCCCAGCGACGCAGGAACAGGTCACAGTAGATCGAGGCCAACTCGGCGCTGGAAAACTCGTCGACCGGCCGTACCACCCCGCCCGCCTCTTCCAGCAAACGCAACTCGCGGCGCTGGTTGTAGCGAAACTTCTTGGACAGTTCTTCCGGCGTGCGGGCCATGGCCAGTTGTTCCTGCTGCAACTTCAAGCCGCTGAAGCGTCCCTCATTGAGGGCCGACAGGTAACGTCCACGATGCCGCAACGGGGCTTGTGCATCGGGCGCCGCCGGCAGGATCAGCTCGGCATTGCCCAGGTCGAACAGGCCCTTCTTGCCGCTGCGCTTGAGCACGTCTTTGGACAGCGCCAGGTCGCGGCCCCAGGTCGGTATGGCGGCCTTGAGTTCGCCATCCTGCTCGAACGCCAGGTAGCGCACGGGAATCCCGGCCAGGGCCGCCAGGCGCTCGACCACCAAAGGATGGGTCGCCACACTGCCGCCAAAACGCTGCCAGGCCTGGGCATAAATCGACGCATCGACAGCGGTCCAGCCGCGCTCGCGCCAGCCTTGGAATCGGTTGAGCATCAGGCCCTCGGCGCCAGTTCGGTGACTTGGGGCAAACGCCAGAATGCCTCGCGTACGGCGCGATCCGAGAAGCGTTCGCGCAAGCGGTCGAGCATCAGCTCGGCGCATTGGCGACGCTGCAGATCGTCCATGGCCGCCAGGTGTTGCAGCCCCTGGGCCATGTGCTCGGCGTCGCCCAGCGGAAACAGGATGCCCACGTCCTCGACCACTTCCTTGGCGCCGCCGCAGGCCGTGGCCAGCAACGGCACGCCAGCGGCCATGGCTTCGAGCAACACCATGCCGAACGGTTCGTGGTCGGAGCTCAGGGCGAACACATCAAAAGCGCGGAAATAACGGCGCGCCTCGGGCACCTGGCCAAGAAACAGCACGCGATCAGCAATGCCCAGCTCACGAGCCAGTGCCTTGAGATCCTGCTCCAGACGGCCCTTGCCGAGAATCGCCAACTGGCTGTTGACCGGCAGATACTCCAGTGCCGCGGCAAAGCCGCGCAACAGTGTGGCCTGGTCCTTGTCCGGGTGCAGACGGCCAACATTGCCGACAATCCAGGCGTCCGTATCCAGCCCGAGCGTATGCCGCGCCTCCTCCCGGGAGACTTGGCCGGCCTGGGCGGCATCGAGGTCGATGCGGTTGTAGAGAGTCTGGATCCGCGTAGCCGGCCATTTCGGCAGGCAGCGACGCATGTCGTCACGCACCGCATCGGACACTCCGAGCAGGCTCAGACGCTTGCGAAACACATGGGCGAACAGCCGGCGTGTACGCCGCTGGTAGTCACCAAAGGCATGGTGCACGCCGATCACCGGCAGGCGCGTGCCCAACAGGGCGATGTAGATCGGCTTGAAGCGATGGGCAATGCAGAAACTGAAATTGCGTGAGGCGGCGATCTTGCGCAGATCGCTGATGGCACCCAGCTTCAGGCCGCGAACGGCACTGGAGCTGTACTCCATGAACAGCACCTCGTCCGAGGCACAGCCGGCGGCGACCTCAGCATCGGCCGCCCCAGTGAGAAACACCGTGGTCACGCGATAGCCAGTGCCCGCGAACAGGCTGGCGTACTGACGGGCGCAGTCGAGGAACGGCCCGTCATAACCGTGGCAGAACTGCAGCACATGTCGCTCAGCCGAGCGTGTCATAAGCGTCCACGCCGTCTTTGACCACCAGGATGTCTTCCATGATCAGGTACTGCAGGTCGGAACCATAGAACATGTTCAGCGCGTCGGTCGGCGAGCAGATCATCGGTTCGCCACGACGGTTGAGCGAAGTATTCAGCGACACACCGTTGCCGGTCAGGACTTCCAGCGCCTTCATCATGTCGTAGTAGCGCGGGTTGTATTCACGCTTGAGCACCTGGGCCCGGGACGTGCCGTCTTCATGGACGACTTCCGGCACGCGGGTTTTCCATTCTTCGGCCACTTCGAAGGTGAAGGTCATGAACGGCGCCGGGTGGTCGACCTTGATCATCTGCGGCGCGACGGTGTCGAGCATCGACGGGCAGAAAGGCCTCCAGCGCTCGCGGAACTTGATCTGTTCGTTGATGCGATCGGCCACGCCGCTGGCGCTCGGGCAGCCAATGATCGAGCGACCGCCCAGGGCACGCGGGCCAAACTCCATGCGCCCCTGGAACCAGGCCACCGGATTGCCGTCGACCATGATCTTGGCGATGCGCTCAGGCGTGTTGTCGATCTTGCGCCATGCCGGCTTGCTCGGATGGCGGGCGCATGCAGCGATCACGTCTTCGTTGCTGTAGGCCGGGCCGAGGTAGACATGTTCCATCTTCTCTACCGGCACACCACGGGCGTGGGACACATAAGCCGCCGCACCCACCGCGGTACCAGCGTCACCGGAAGCCGGTTGCACGAACAGCTCCTTGACGTCGTCGCGGGCGATGATTTTCTGGTTCAGCTTGACGTTCAACGCGCAGCCGCCGGCGAAAGCCAGCTTGCCGGTTTCCTTGAGTACGTCGCCCAGGTAGTGATCGATCATTTGCAGCGCGAGCTTCTCGAACAGCGCCTGCATGCTGGCCGCGTAGTGAATGTACGGCTCGTCGGCGATGTCGCCTTCGCGTTTCGGACCGAGCCACTCGATCAGCTTCGGCGAGAAGTAGAAACCCTTGCCCTTCTCTTTATAGCGACGCAGGCCGATCACGTTGGCATAGTCGGTGTTGATCACCAGCTCGCCGTTTTCGAACGAGGCCAGGCGCGAGAAATCGTACTTGCTGGCATCGCCGTAAGGCGCCATGCCCATGACCTTGAATTCACCGTCGAGCATTTCAAAACCGAGAAACTCGGTGATCGCGCCGTACAGGCCACCCAGGGAGTCTGGGTCGAAGAATTCCTTGATCTTGTGGATCTTGCCGTTTTCGCCGTAGCCGAAGAAGGTCGTGGCGTATTCGCCCTTGCCATCGATGCCCAGGATCGCGGTTTTTTCCTGGAAGCCCGAGCAGTGGTAGGCGCTGGAGGCGTGGGCCAGGTGGTGCTCGACCGGCTCGATCTTGATTTTTTTCGGATCGAAGCCCAGTTGCTCCAGGCACCAGACGATCTTGCGGCGATAGCGCTTGTAGCGACGGTTACCCATCAGGATCGCGTCGAGGGCGCGGTCCGGGGCGTACCAGTAACGCTTGGCGTAGTGCCAGCGAGCCTCGCCGAACAGGCTGATCGGGGCGAAGGGAATCGCCACCACGTCAACGTCGGACGGTTTGATGCCAGCCTGTTCCAGGCAGAACTTCGCCGACTCGTAGGGCATGCGGTTCTTTGCATGTTTATCGCGTACGAAGCGCTCTTCCTCGGCCGCCGCGATCAGCTTGCCGTCAATGTACAGCGCTGCGGAAGGATCATGGCTAAGGGCGCCGGACAGGCCAAGAATCGTCAATGCCACAGGGGTCTAGCCTCTTATGTCTGCATACGGGCGACAAGCGCCGCGAAAAATTGATGTGCCGCGCGCCAAGGGTGCGGGGCAGCTAAAGGGCGGGATTATAGCTTAAAAGCGGCCTTAAGCCTCTAGCGGTGAGTGGCGAGCGTGCAGCACACGATTGCCTGGCGCTTGCAGGGCAGCGTACCTGTGGCGAGGGAGCTTGCTCCCGCTCGGCGGCGCAGCCGTCGTAAACCGGTTGATGCGGTTTTCCTGCGGGAATGCGCCGGCCTTTTTGGGGCTGCTGCGCAGCCCAGCGGGAGCAAGCTCCCTCGCCACGGTGCATCGGCGACCTCACGTGAACAGCACGGTCTTCACTTGCGATTCATAGGGCGGACGAGGCGCTATCGATTGTTTTGGGCAACCGCCCATCAATCACCCGATACAACGCACTGTCCTGCGGCCAATTGCGCATGAACCGCGCGCGATCCCGGGCGTAGGCCGGGGCGAAGCTGGCCTGGGTGCGGTGTTGGCACATGGAGTCGAGGTCGATCAGCGCCCAGCGGTCGTGCTGCCAGAACAGGTTGTGGCCCTTGAAGTCGCCATGGCTGATGCGCTCGCGGATCAGGTCGGCAAACAAGCGATCCAGCGCCAGCAATTCAGCTTCGGGGGCTTCACCGTTCTCCACGTAAGGGCCGAAGCGCTCGATGATGTCCGGCCCCGCCAGGTGTTCGGTGACCAGGTAGGCGCCGCGGCGCAACCACAGGAAGCGCTTCTCCAGCAAAGCCAGCGGCTTGGGTGTGGCAATGCCGAGGAAAGCCAGGCGATGGCCTTCGCGCCAGGAATGCCAGGCACGACTCGGGCGCCAGAAGCGCTTGAGCCAGTGGGCGAAGTTCTTGATGTTGTAGCGTTTGATCACCAAGGTACGACCGTTCGCCTCGACTTTGCCGACGCTGGCCGCGCCACCGGTCTTGTACAGATGGCCCTGGTCAAGCAACGCATCGGCCTGCTCCAGCACCGGCGTCATCGCCGCTTCTTCATCACGACGGACCGCCCGCAGGCCGAACGCCCCGCGCTGCACACTGAACAGGCTGCACTCACGCCCGACTTTTGCCAGGAAGTCCTTGAGACGCCAGGCTTGCACCTTGTCGATCTGTTTTTGCAACGCTTCCATGGGCAGCGCGTGTTCGGCGTTGCCCAGCAGGTAATACACCAGCAGCTCTTCATTGAACGGCTGGAGGGTTTTGGGCAGCTGGGCGAAAAATACCCCCAGGTTCTCCAGGACCTTCTGCCGCGACAACGGTTGCCCCGGGGTCTCAGCGCGGATGCCAGCGCCGTCGATCAAATAGAGCTGGCCGTCATGGCGCAGCAGATTGTCCAGGTGCAGGTCTTCCTGCCAGAGGCCTTTGCCGTGCAGTTGCGCGATGGCGCCGAGGGCTTCGGCCAGCACCGCCGCCTGCTCGTCGGCCAGCAACGGCAGGTGTTCGACCTGTTTCCAGGCATCGCCCAGGCTCTCGGCGTCTTCGAGCAATTGGAACAACAACCAGCCGCCTTCACCCTCTTTCAGGCCATCGGCGAGCAATAACGGCGTGGTCAACCCTTGCTCGGCCAGCAAGCGCACGCCTTGCAATTCCCGCTGGAAATGCCGGGCGGCCTTGCTGCCCACCAATAATTTGGCCAGCACCGGCCGACCACGCCAGACGCCCGCGCCGACATAACGCTGCCCCGGCAACACCCGCAACAGCGAAAGCAGCTGCAATTGCGCCGCGCCAGCAGCGTCGGCCAGTTCCAGGCTCAGCGGCAGGCTGGGGCTGCGGCCGGCATTCTTCAATTCGGACAAATGCATCAACGGGCTTCCTTGTGGCTACGCCGGGCGGTCAGGCGGGTCATCCAGCTGTCGACCAGCCCACTGTCGAGCGGCTGGTCCAGGTAGGTAGACAGCAATTGGCGCACATCGGCATCGCTCCAGACTGCCGCGCGACGCAGCAGAGGCTCCAGGTCCTTGACCCGATCCCGTTGGCCGAACAGCAGTGGCCGGGTCTTTTCCAGGTCGATCAATTGCGCCTGGTAACCGCTGGCGGTGGCTTGCAGGAAGATGTGTTTCGGATAAAAGCAGCCGTGCACCTGATGCATGCCGTGCAGTCGCCGCGCCAACTGACCGCAGGCGTCGAGGATGGTGGTGCGCTGCGCCGTCGTCAGGCTCGGCCAGCGTTGCAAGAGTGAATCCAGGTCGTCCCAGCCATCCAGGGCGCGGGTCAGCAGGATCGCTCGCACCTCGCCATCCACTTTGCGCTGGCCGTAGAACACCGCTTGCAGGGCCGGAATCCCCAACTGGCGATAACGGCTGATGTTGCGAAACTCCCGGGAAAAACTCGGTTCGCCAAACGGGTGGGACCAGGTTCGGGTCAGGTAATTGCTCTGGCGCTTGAGGTAATAACCCTGCCCTTCCAGCTCCAGTCGGAACACGCTGCTCCAGCCGTCGCCCGAGGTATTGGGTTCGTCCACCGCCTCCAGTTGCCGCGCCCACAAGGCCTCGAAGCTGTCCAGGCCATGACGCTGCAACAACGCCCGGTCTTCAGCGGCCAGAAAATCAGTCATTCACGCCCCTCGAAAAATCTCACCACGTGACGGATGCGTTTCTTGTCGCACGCATCGAGCCGGTCGCGCTGACGGTATTGCAGATAAAAACGCAGGCGCTGCGTGGCCGACAAATGGTATTTGGCCACTTTATCCAGGCACGCCAAATCCTTGGTGATACGGTACTTGAGCCAGAAACCACGCCAGAAGTCGCCGTTTGGACAGTCGATCAGAAACAGCCGCGAGCGATCGTCGATCAACAGGTTGCGCCACTTCAGATCGTTATGGGTGAAGCGATGGTCGTGCATGGTCCGCGTGTAGCCGGCCAATTGCCGGCTCACGCCATCGACCCAGGCGCGATCCGCCAGTCGCGGGTCGTGCCGCTCGGCCAGGGCCGAGAGGTCCTCGGTATGCGGCAGTTCGCGGGTGATCAGCGCGCCACGAGCATAGGTCGCGCCGTTTCGCTCCAAGCCCCAGCCCACGACTTCGGCGGTGGGGATGCCCCATTTGGCGAAGCGCTTGAGGTTCTGCCACTCGGACTTGACCCGCGGCTTGCCCAGGTAGCGGCGCAAACCCTTGCCGGCGCCGACGTAGCGCTTGACGTAATAGTTCACGCCGTTGCGCTGCACCCGGATCACCTCTGACAACGGGTCACGGGTCAAACGCTCCCCTTGCAACGCGAACACCGCGTCGAGACTGCCAAAGTCCTGCGCCAGCTCGACGTACTCCGGTTCCAGATTCCAACCCGACATCAGAGCGCGTCCCCGTACCGCTGCTTGCGGGCATACAGCTTGTTGGCCTTGCCTTCGAGCCAGGCCAGCAACACAGCCTCTTCGGCGAGAATCCGCCGTAACGGCTGCTGGAAATAGCCCTTGAGGAAACGCAACTTGTCGCGGCGGGTCAGGCCGATGTCCAGCGCCGAGAAATACAGTGCCGCCAGGTCCTTGTTGCGCCAGCGAGTGGTGATGGCCGGGCGGGTCTGGGCGCGGTGCAGGTCGATCACCGAGAGTTTGAAATCCGCCGACGTCACCGGCTTGTCGGTATGCAACAGGAAGTGGCAGATGTAGCAGTCACGATGATTGACCCCGGCGCGATGCATCATGCCGGTCATGCGCGCCACTTCGGCGATCAGGGCACGCTTGAGTGTCGGTTGCGGCGGCTGCTTGACCCAGTCGATGCTGAAGTCTTCGAGGCTGACGGTCGGCGCCAGCTCTTCGGTGACGATGAACGAATGCTGGTCCGCCGGGTTGCGGCCTTTCTCGCCGTAGGCTACAGCCGTCATGGTCGGTACGCCGACTTCCTGCAAACGCTGGATCGCCTTCCACTCCTGACCCGCGCCGAGTACCGGCAGCTTGGCGGTGAACAGGTTCTTGAAGATCTCGCCCCAACCGATACCACGGTGGATCTTCACGAAAAAACCACGACCGTCCACCTCCGTGCGCAAGGTGCGCCGGGCTTCCAGTTCGCGATAGACCTCGCCCTTGAGCGCCTCGACTTCGGCGAACGCATCGCGCCCGGCCCAAAGGCTCTTGAACGGTTCGGCCAGCATCAATTTCATTGTGCGTGCTCCGCCAATATCACATCGGCCGCGTGCTGCGGCATGCTGTAGAGGTCGGCCGTCTCGGCGAAGGCCAGACCATTGCGGCTCCAGGCCGCCCGGGCATCGGCGTCGCTCAACATACGGCCCAGGTACTCGGTGAGCTGTGCTTGTTCGAACGGCTCGTCGAGCACCAGGCCACTGTCGGCCTCGGCGATGTAATGGGCGTACCCACATACCGCGCTGACCAGTACCGGCAACCCGGCCACCAGCGCTTCGAGCAGCACGGTGCCAGTGTTCTCGTTGTACGCCGGATGGATCAACAGGTCTGCGCCCAACAGGAAACGCGGGATGTCGCTGCGGCCCTTGAGGAACCGCACATTGTCACCGAGCCCCAACGCAGCGCTCTGCAGTTGGAATACTTTGGGGTCGTCCTGGCCGATTACAAACAGCCGGGTGCGTTTTCGCAGTTCGGCTGGCAACGCGGCCAGGGCCTTGAGGCTGCGATCCACGCCCTTGGTCTTGAACCCGGAGCCGATCTGCACCAGCAGCAGGTCGTCGGCGGCCAGCTCGAATTCAGCCCGGAACGCGGCGCGGATCTCCTCGGCATCGGCGGGCCGACGGCGGTCCTGGGCGATGCCCGGTGGCAGCAGGTGAAAGCGTTCCAGCGGCGTGCCGTAATGCTTGATGAACAGTGGCTGCTGGACTTCGGAGATCATCAGCACGTCAGTCTTGGCGTCCTTGGCGAACACCGCCCGCTCGTACTCGGCGAAATGCCGGTAGCGACCCCAGCGCCGGTACAGCGAATTGCGCAGGTTCTGCGCCTTGTCTTCGAAGCAGCCGTCGGCGGCGTAGTACACGTCCAGGCCGGGCATTTTGTTGAAGCCGATCAAACGGTCCACCGGGCGCTTGGCCAGATCGGCCTCCATCCACGCACTGAGCTTCTCGTTGCGGCGATGGTTGAACAGCGCCTTGACCGGCGCCACCAGCACCTCGAAGCCAGGCGGCACGTCGCCTTCCCAGATCAGCGTGTAGACACGGATCTGGTGGCCGCGTCGCTGGCATTCCAGGGCGATGCGCATGAAGTCACGCTGCAGGCCACCGAAGGGGAAGTACTTGTAAAGGACAAAAGCCAATTGCATCAGCGCGGCTCCTCAGCCAATAACGTGCTCAGGTGGCTGGCAACACGCTCGGGGTTCAGACGCGTGAAGCACAGGGGCTGCTCGCGTTTCAGGTCAAACCGCCGAGCATCTTCGGCGGTCGGCGGGTAAGTGCATTGTTTCTGCATGCACGGCGCGCAGGGGAAATCACTGGCGAGGTGAATCTGGCCCTTGCCGTAGGCGCCGGTCAGCACCGGATTGGTCGGACCGAGCAGCGAAATGGTCGGCACGTCCAGGGCCGCGGCCAGATGCCCCAGACCGGTGTCCACGGCCACGCAGGCCTGGGCGCCGGCAAGCACCTTGCCCATCCCGCCCAGGTTCAGTTTCGGCAGTACCAAGGCGTTGCGCAGCCCGCTGGCGATGCGTTCGGCCCGGGCCTTTTCGGCGGGGTTGCCCCACGGCAGTTTTACCACCACTCCGAACTGCCCCATGCGCTCGGTGAGCTGGCGCCAGTAAAGTTCGGGCCAATGCTTGGACTCCCAGGTCGTGCCGTGCAGGAACACCACGTAGGGGTAGGGGCGTGGCAATTCCACCAATCGGTCGATGTCGAGGCCATAACTGCCCTGGGTTTGCGGCAAGTCATAGCCCAGCGCCAGAGCAAACAACTGGCGCACGCGCTCGACCGCATGCTGACCACGGGCCACCGCCAGGCGCCGGGAATAAAAGCGCGCCGCCAGGGGTTCGCGGGCCGAGTGCTTATCCAGGCCGGCGACCGGGGCCTTGACGTAGCGGGTCAGCCAGGCGCTTTTGAGCAGGCCCTGGGCGTCGATCACCAGGTCGTACTTTTCGGCCCGCACGTTCTGTTTGAAGCGTCGCCATTCGCCACTCTTGATGGTTTGCCAGAGGTTCTTGCGCCAGCGCCGGATCGCCACCGGGATGACCTTGCCCACGGCCGGGTGCCAGGTGGGGATTTCGGCGAAGCCTTCTTCCACCACCCAATCGAACTTGATGCCAGGAATCGCTCGCGCCGCGTCGGTCAGCGCCGGCAGGGTATGAACCACATCCCCCAGCGAAGAGGTCTTGATCAGCAATACCCGCAAGTTACCGGACCTCCACGGGTGTGCCTTGCAAACGTTCCAAGGCTTCGTTCACGGCAGGCGGCATAAGCTGGCGCAGGCAGTTGTAATGACCGAAGCGGCAGGTGCGGTCGAAACACGGGCTGCACTCGATGCCCAGGCGCACGACTTCGACCTTGTCGGCCAACGGTGGTGTGAAGCCTGGCGAAGTAGAGCCGTAGACCGCCACCAATGGCCGATTCAGGGCGGCGGCCACGTGCATCAGGCCGGAGTCGTTGGACACCACGGAATCGGCGCAGGACAGCAGGTCGATGGCCTCGGCCAGGGAGGTGTCGCCGCTGAGGTTCACCGACTCTTCCCGAAGCCCCGGGATCAACCGCGAGCGGATGTCCTCGCCCACCGGATGATCTTTTTTCGAGCCGAACAGCCAGACTTGCCAGCCTTCGCGAATCTTCGCCTCGGCAACCTGGGCGTAATGCTCCGCCGGCCAGCGCTTGGATTCACCGAACTCGGCACCCGGACAGAGAGCCAGCACCGGACGATCCAGGCTCAGGCCGAACTTGGCCAGCGCCGCTTCACGGGTCACCGGGTCGATCGCAAGGCTCGGTCGCGGATAGGGTTTGGGCACCTCGACCCCAGGCTCGTAGGCCAGGGCCATGAAGCGCTCGATCATCAGCGGATAACGTTCTTTATCCAGTGTGCGCACATCGTTGAGCAGGCCGTAGCGAAACTCGCCACGCCAGCCGGTGCGCTTGGGGATACGGGCGAAGAACGGCACCAGTGCCGATTTCAACGAATTGGGCAACAGGATCGCCTGGTCGTACTGGCCGGCCAGGGATTTGCCGATACGCCGACGGGTCGCCAGTTCCAACACGCCGTGGCCGAGCGGGAAGCTCAAGGCCTTGCGTACTTCGGGCATGCGCTCAAGGATCGGCCGGCTCCACTCGGGGGCCAGGACGTCGATTTCGCACTGCGGATGGCGCTGTTTCAGGCACTGGAACAGTGTCTGCGCCATCACCATGTCACCGACCCAACTGGGCCCAACGATCAGAATATTCATGTGCTTTCCAAAAACGATACAGGGAGGCCTACGCCTCCCCGCCTCGAGAATCACTGTGGCTTAGGTCGTTGCCTGTTGCCCTAATCTACAACACACCCCCATCAACTGTGGGAGTGAGCCTGCTCGCGATGAGGCCGGTACATTCAACATCAATGTCGCCTGACACTCCGCCATCGCGAGCAGGCTCGCTCCCACAAGGGGCCTTCATCTGTTTCAAGTACGGTGCCGCACCGCAAATCCACTGTGGGAGCGAGCTTGCTCGCGATGAGGCCATCACATCCAACCTCAATGTCGCCTGACACTCCGCCATCGCGAGCAGGCTCGCTCCCACATTCATTCAATACTCAGCTCAGCCCCAGCTCCCGCCAGATCCGCAAGACCTGCCGGCGTTCATCCACGAACTGGTCGCCTGCGATCACCCCGGTATCTTTCTGCAAGGCCTGGCGGTGGGCAGCGGAGCGGTAGGCTTTATAGGCTTCGCGCAACAGCGTGGCATCTTCGGCCGGCATCAACCCGAGCTCCTGCAACCCGTCCAGGATGCGGATGTTATCGGTGTAGCGCACCAGCGAAGGGTGTTCCTCGGACCACGCCAGGGCCGCGTATTGCACCATAAATTCAATATCGACGATACCTCCGGCGTCCTGCTTGAGGTCGAAGGGCGCCGCGGCCTCGAAGGCATTCGGCGCAGTCCCGGCGGCGGTGGCCTTGCTGCCAAGGTTGTCCCGCATCTTGGCGCGCATTTCGCTGACTTCCTGGCGCAGCATCGGCAAGTCACGCTTGCGTCCCAGCACCTGGGCGCGGACCTTCTCGAACGCCTGGCCCACGTCCTGGCTGCCCACCAGCACCCGGGCTCGCACCAATGCCTGGTGTTCCCAGGTCCAGGCTTCATTCTCCTGATAACGGGCAAACGCCCCAAGGGAACTGACCAGCAACCCCGACGCCCCGGACGGTCGCAGGCGCATATCCACTTCGTACAACTGCCCGGAGTTGGTCTGGGCGGTCAGCAGGTGGATGATCCGCTGGCCAAGCCGGGTGAAGAACTGCGCGCCGTCGATGGGTTTCGGGCCATCGGTTTCCGCCTGTGGGTCGCCATCGTGGATGAACACCAGGTCCAGGTCGGAACCATGCCCCAGTTCCAGCCCGCCGACTTTCCCATAACCGACAATAATGAAGCCCGGATCGCACAGACTGCCATCGGTGCGCAATGGCACGCCGTGCTTGGTCACCGTCTGGCGCCAGGCCAGGGCCAGCACTTGCTCGAGAATCGCCTCGGCCAGCCAGGTCAGGTAATCGCTGACTTTCATCAGCGGCAGGCTGCCGGCGATTTCCGAAGCCGCTACCCGCAGGCGATGCGCCAGCTTGAAATGCCGCAACGCCTCCATCTGTTGCTCCAGATCATCCTCGGGAATGCGCGTCAGGCGCTCACGCAACTCCGCCGCCAACTCCGGCGCCAGGGGCGGCTTGAACAGCCGGCCCTCATTGAGCAATTCATCGAGCAACAATGGGAAACGGGTGATTTGTTCCGCTATCCAAGGGCTCGCCGCGCACAGCGTCAGCAAGCGTCGCAGGGCTCCGGGGTTTTCCGTCAGCAACACCAGATAGGCCGAACGGCGGGCGACAGCCTCTACCAATGGCAGCACCCGCTCCAGCACCAGGTCCGGATTGGCATGCTCCACGGCCTGGGCCAACAGGCGTGGAATGAAGGCATCCAGACGCTCGCGCCCCAGGCGCTGCATGGCGCGCAGTTGCGGGCTCGCGCGCAAGGCAGCCAGTGCCTTGAGGGCCTTGGGTGCATCGACGAAGCCACCGTCCTGCAACTGACGACATGCCGCCTCTTCATCCTGGCTGTCTTCCCACAAGGGCAACCATTCGCCACCCACCACCACTTCGCTTTCCCCGCCCTCCTCTTCATCCGGGTCGGCGATGACCTGGCCGAAATGCCAGGCCACACGCCCGCGCCAGTACATCAATTGCTCGTGAAAGGCCGACCAGTCGGCAAAACCCAGCATGAATGCAATGCGCGCCTGATCCTGTGGGCTGTCCGGCAACATCTGGGTCTGGCGGTCGGCGATGGCCTGGATAGCGTGCTCGGTATAACGCAGGAACTCATACCCCTGGCGCAACTCGTCGACCACCTTGGCCGGCAGATAGCCCTGGCCTTCCAGGGTGCCCAGCACTTTGAGCAACGGCCGCTGCTGCAAGCTCAAGTCGCGACCGCCGTGGATCAGTTGGAACGCCTGGGCAATGAATTCCACCTCGCGAATGCCGCCCGAACCCAGCTTGATGTTGTCGGCCATGCCCTTGCGCCGCACCTCCTGCTGGATCAGTTGCTTCATGGTGCGCAGCGCTTCGATGGCGGAAAAATCCAGGTAACGGCGATAGACGAACGGGCGCAACATGTCGAGCAACTGCGTACCGGCCACCTGATCGCCCGCCACCACCCGCGCCTTGATCATGGCGTAGCGTTCCCAATCGCGGCCCTGGTCCTGGTAATACTGCTCCAGGGCATTGAAGCTCAGCACCAGCGCGCCGGCCGAGCCGTAGGGGCGCAGGCGCATGTCGACGCGAAAGACAAAACCGTCGACGGTCATCGGGTCCAGGGCCTTGATCAGGCGCTGGCCGACACGGATGAAAAACTCCTGGTTATCCAGCGGTCGCTTGACGCCAACGGTTTCGCCGCCCTCGGGGTAGGCGAAAATAAGGTCGATGTCCGACGACAGGTTCAGCTCCACGGCGCCAAGCTTGCCCATGCCCAGGATGACCATCTGCTGCGGCTCGCCGCTGCGCCGTCCGGTGGGCGTGCCGAATTGCTGACTGAGGCGCTGGTACAACCATTGATAGGCTTGGTCGATGCAGGTGTCGGCCATGTCCGAGAGATCGCGACAGGTCTGGACCAGGTCGGCCTGGCGGGTCAGGTCGCGCCAGATGATCCGCACCTGCTGGCGCGTACGCTGACGGCGCAGGACGCGTCCCAGTTCATCCTCGGTCTCGGCGGCCTGTACTGCGGCACCGATCTGTGCGCACATTTCACCGGGAGCCAGGCTGCGGTCCAGTTCGCCGCTGCGCACCAGCTCCAGCAGCATCGCCGGGTCACGGAGACTCTGCTCGATGAAAAAATCACTGGCGGCGGCAACGCGCTTGAACGCATCCCAACGCTCGGGCGTCCAGGCAGACAACCCGTGGTCGTCGTCGAACAAGGCGACCGCGGCACGGAACGACTGCTCGGCCCGACTGACCAATGACTGGAGAATGGCCGGTACTTCGGCAAGCGAGGGCAGGCTCATGGTCTATCCTTGATCGGCGCGGGAGAGGCTGGATGTAGTGTTTTTTCAGAAGACACTACCTGATCGACTGTCGAACAAAGATGATAAATAGCTGAAAATCTGATTTTATTGGCAGCCGGCATCAAGTTTTTACCTGTTCGAGTTGGCTAAAGACCAACAGTAACGATTATTCTCACAACGAAACGAGCGGCCATAAGCCGCTCATGTGTAGTTTTACTACTCGTCTATACATTCGAAAGGCTGAAACGGCCAACGATTTGTAGTAAAACTACACGCCGCCGAAACAACCTTCGGCAATCCAAGAATTTATATCGTCTGCCCACAAGGCCAGTCGCAAACTCAGGCAACCGATTCTGGTAGCCTTTCCGCCCTGGAGCAAGCCATGCAAGACCTCGATCCCGTCGAAACCCAGGAATGGCTGGACGCCCTGGAATCGGTTCTCGACAAAGAAGGCGAAGACCGTGCTCATTATCTGATGACCCGTATGGGCGAACTCGCGACCCGCAGCGGTTCGCAACTGCCCTACGCCATCACCACGCCGTACCGCAACACGATCCCCGTTACCCACGAAGCACGCATGCCTGGCGACCTGTTCATGGAACGCCGCATTCGCTCGCTGGTACGTTGGAACGCGTTGGCCATGGTCATGCGTACCAACCTGAAAGATTCTGACCTGGGCGGTCACATCTCCAGCTTCGCCTCCAGCGCGACGCTGTATGACATCGGTTTCAACTACTTCTTCCAGGCCCCGACCGACGAACACGGCGGCGACCTGATCTACTTCCAGGGCCACGCATCGCCAGGCGTCTACGCCCGTGCGTTCATGGAAGGCCGCATCTCCGAAGACCAGATGAACAACTTCCGCCAGGAAGTGGACGGCAACGGCCTGTCCTCGTACCCGCACCCTTGGCTGATGCCAGACTTCTGGCAGTTCCCGACCGTATCCATGGGCCTGGGCCCGATCCAGGCGATCTACCAGGCGCGCTTCATGAAGTACCTGGAAGCCCGTGGTTTCATCCAGCCAGGCAAGCAGAAAGTCTGGTGCTTCATGGGTGACGGCGAGTGCGACGAGCCGGAATCCCTGGGCGCGATCTCCCTGGCCGGCCGCGAGAAGCTGGACAACCTGATCTTCGTCATCAACTGCAACCTGCAGCGCCTCGACGGCCCGGTTCGCGGCAATGGCAAGATCATCCAGGAACTCGAAGGCGTGTTCCGTGGCGCCCAGTGGAACGTCAACAAAGTCATCTGGGGCCGTTTCTGGGACCCACTGCTGGCCAAGGACGTCGACGGCATCCTGCAACGTCGCATGGACGAAGTCATCGACGGCGAGTACCAGAACTACAAGGCCAAGGACGGCGCGTTCGTCCGTGAGCACTTCTTCAACACGCCTGAACTCAAGGCAATGGTTGCCGACTTGTCCGACGACGAGATCTGGAAACTCAACCGTGGCGGCCACGACCCGTACAAGGTCTATGCGGCGTACCACGAAGCGGTCAACCACAAAGAGCAGCCGACCGTCATCCTGGCCAAGACCATCAAGGGTTATGGCACCGGTGCCGGCGAAGCGAAGAACACCGCGCACAACACCAAGAAGGTCGATGTCGACAGCCTGAAGCTGTTCCGCGACCGCTTCGACATTCCGGTCAAGGACAGCGAGCTGGAAAACCTGCCGTTCTTCAAGCCGGAAGAAGGCAGCGCCGAAGCCCGTTACCTGGCCGAGCGCCGTGCCGCGCTGGGCGGTTTCGTACCACAGCGCCGCGCCAAGAGCTTCAGCGTCCCGACCCCGCCACTGGAGACCCTCAAGGCGATCCTGGACGGCTCGGGCGACCGTGAAATCTCCACCACCATGGCCTTCGTGCGGATCCTCGCGCAATTGGTCAAGGACAAGGAAATCGGCCAGCGCATCGTCCCGATCATCCCGGACGAAGCCCGTACCTTCGGTATGGAAGGCATGTTCCGTCAGTTGGGCATCTACTCCTCCGTCGGCCAGCTCTACGAGCCAGTCGATAAAGACCAGGTGATGTTCTACCGCGAAGACAAGAAGGGCCAGATCCTCGAAGAAGGCATCAACGAAGCGGGCGCCATGAGCTCCTTCATTGCCGCCGGTACTTCGTACTCCAGCCACAACCAGCCGATGCTGCCGTTCTACATCTTCTACTCGATGTTCGGCTTCCAGCGTATCGGCGACCTGGCCTGGGCGGCCGGCGACAGCCGTACCCGTGGCTTCCTGATCGGCGGTACCGCTGGCCGGACCACGCTGAACGGCGAAGGCCTGCAACACGAAGATGGCCACAGCCACATGCTGGCCGGGACCATCCCGAACTGCCGCACCTATGATCCGACCTATGGCTATGAGCTGGCGGTGATCATCCAGGACGGCATGAAGAAGATGACCGAAGAGCAACAGGACGTCTTCTACTACATCACCGTGATGAACGAGTCCTACCAGCAGCCAGCCATGCCGGCCGGTGTCGAGGCAGGCATCGTCAAGGGCATGTACCTGCTCGAGGAAGACACCCGCGAAGCGGCGCACCACGTCCAGCTGATGGGCTCCGGTACCATCCTGCGCGAAGTGCGTGAAGCAGCGAAGATCCTGCGTGAAGAGTTCAACGTCGGTGCCGACGTGTGGAGCGTCACCAGCTTCAACGAACTGCGTCGCGACGGCCTGGCCGTAGAGCGCAGTAACCGCCTGCACCCTGGCCAGAAGCCTAAGCTGAGCTACGTCGAAGAATGCCTGAACGGCCGTAAAGGTCCTGTCATCGCCTCTACCGACTACATGAAGCTGTTCGCCGAGCAGATCCGCCAGTGGGTTCCTTCCAAGGAATTCAAAGTGCTGGGCACCGACGGTTTCGGCCGTAGCGACAGCCGCAAGAAGCTGCGTCACTTCTTCGAAGTCGACCGTAAGTTCGTTGTGTTGGCAGCCCTGGAAGCCCTGGCTGACCGTGGCGATATCGAACCGAAAGTGGTGGCCGAAGCCATCGTCAAGTTCGGCATCGATCCGGAAAAACGCAACCCACTGGACTGCTGAGGAGAATTTTCGTGAGCGAACTCATTCGCGTACCTGACATCGGCAGCGGTGAAGGTGAAGTAATTGAACTGTTTGTGAAGGTCGGCGACCGCATCGAAGCCGACCAGAGCATCCTGACACTTGAATCGGACAAGGCCAGCATGGAAGTGCCTGCGCCGAAGGCCGGTGTGATCAAGAGCCTGAAAGTGAAGCTGGGCGACCGCCTGAAAGAAGGTGACGAGTTGCTGGAGCTGGAAGTCGAGGGCGCCGCCGCGGCGCCTGAAGCGGCCGCACCCGCTGCTGCCCCGGCCGCGGCTGAAAAGCCTGCCGCCGCACCGGCTGCCGAGGCGGCTCCCGCACCCGCTGCTGCGCCTGCCGCTGCCACGGTCCAGGACATTCATGTCCCGGACATCGGTTCGTCGGGCAAGGCCAAGATCATCGAAGTGCTGGTCAAGGCTGGCGACACCGTCGAAGCCGACCAGTCGCTGATCACCCTGGAATCCGACAAGGCCAGCATGGAAATCCCATCGCCGGCCGCCGGTGTGGTGGAAAGCGTCGAGGTCAAGCTGGACGACGAAGTCGGCACTGGCGACCTGATCCTGAAGCTGAAAGTAGCGGGCGCCTCGGCACCTGCCGCGCCAGCCCCAGCCGCTGCGCCTGCCGCCAAGACTGAAGCAGCTCCAGCGCCAGCCGCCGCGCCTGCGGCCAAGGCCGAAGCGGCTCCTGCGCCTGTTGCCGCCGCGCCTGCGCCAAGCGGTGCCAAAGTGCATGCCGGTCCTGCGGTGCGTCAGTTGGCCCGTGAATTCGGCGTCGAGCTGTCTGCCGTTGGCCCGAGTGGTCCACACGGTCGCGTGCTGAAGGAAGATGTGCAGGCCTACGTCAAGGCCATGATGCAGAAGGCCAAGAACGCACCGGCCGAAGGCGCCACTGGCGGCGCGGGCATTCCGCCGATCCCGGCGGTGGACTTCAGCCGCTTCGGCGAAACCGAAGAAGTGGCCATGACTCGCCTGATGCAGATCGGCGCGTCGAGCCTGCATCGCAGCTGGCTGAACATTCCCCACGTGACTCAGTTCGACCAGGCCGACATCACCGAGCTGGAAGCCTTCCGCGTCGCCCAGAAAGCCGTGGCGGAAAAGGCCGGTGTGAAGCTGACCGTGCTGCCGCTGTTGCTCAAGGCCTGTGCGCACCTGCTCAAGGAACTGCCGGATTTCAACAGCTCCCTGGCGCCAAGCGGCAAGGCAGTGATCCGCAAGAAATACGTACACATCGGCTTTGCCGTCGACACCCCGGAAGGCCTGCTGGTACCGGTCATCCGCAACGTCGACCAGAAGAGCCTGCTGCAACTGGCTGGCGAAGCCGCTGCCCTGGCCGAAAAAGCCCGGAACAAAAAGCTCACCGCCGACGACATGCAGGGCGCCTGCTTCACCATCTCCAGCCTCGGCCACATTGGCGGCACCGGCTTCACGCCGATCGTCAACGCGCCGGAAGTGGCGATCCTGGGTGTTTCCAAGGCCACCATCCAGCCTGTCTGGGATGGTAAAGCCTTCCAGCCGAAGCTGATGCTGCCACTGTCGCTGTCCTACGATCACCGTGTGATCAACGGCGCCGCCGCCGCACGCTTCACCAAGCGTCTGAGCGACCTGCTGGGCGACATCCGTACCATCCTGCTGTAACACCGGGCGGCCCTCCCTTTGCGGAGGGCCATCCGGACCGCTGTTTTCCGAGCGCCACGCTCGTACCTCAACCCCGCCCGTTTGGCGGGGCTTTTTTTGCCTGCCATTCAAGCCAGTCAGCAGGCCGGGCGCTTCTGTGGGAGCGAGCCTGCTCGCGATAGCGGTATGCCAGACATCCCAGCACTTTTCCTACCCCGCAAGTTTTAAATGACTACGCCCCCTATTAGTCATTACCCACAACCTGTGCCCCCTCCCCTCTCGATATTTATGACGCGCGGCGCTTTAGCATCAAACCGCCAAGGCAACTTGATGCTTACCCCCACCGATTACAACTTCGAATGGATTCGAACATGTTCAAACCTACCGTCGGCCCCATCGTCGGCCACACGACAACGGATCACGCTCGGATATTCCTGCGAGGCGATCTCGACAACAACCTGGTATTCGCCGGAGTTCGCCACAGGCGCCAAGGTGATCCCCACTGGTCGAAAGGGCATTTCGTCCAACTGAAGGCCTACCGCGACATGTCCGATGTCATCGTGTTGAAAGGCCTGCAACCCGACACCGCCTACGAATACCAGGCCGGCTGGTTCAGCCCCCTGAGCCCCACCCATACTGTGGAAACCGTCCAGGAACTGCCGCTGCAATGGCCCCGCAACACTTACTGCTTCCGAACGCCGGCCAGCAGAACCAACGCACCGCGCGCTTACATCGTGGGTTCTTGTCGCTACTTGCGAATCGCCGCCCGCACCCCGTTGTTACCCGGGCTTGGGGACCGCACCTTTGCCGGTATCAATCGCATCGTGGCACAGGCCAACCCGCCGATCAGCGCAGTGTTAATGATCGGTGACCAGGTTTATCTCGATGACCTTAACGTCATCGGCCCGGACCGAATCTATAAGAACATTCTCTTCAGGTACCGTGCGGTGTTTACCCAGCCGCACATCAGGAAGTTAATGTCGGGCATCCCTACCTACATGATCCTCGACGACCATGAAATCGAAGACAACTGGCCCGCCAGGAAAACCGTCAACGACGACGTTCTATACGCAAATGCCATGGACGCTTATGGGCTTTATCAGGCCAGCCATGGGCCCGCCCATGAACTGTCGGGCGACGGAAGATTAAACAAGTCGTTAACGCACTACTGGTACATCCTCACTCACGGCGATATCCAATGGTTCGTCACCGACAGCCGGACGCAACGCAATCTGTCGGCGGACGACCGACGCATCCTCGACGAGGAACAGGAACAGTCTTTGCTCCAATGGCTCATCGACAGCCCCGCCCGGGTCAAACTCATCGTGACCAGCGTCATGTTCTTCCCTGACAGCAAGCACAATGACGGCGATGCCTGGCAGGCCTTCCCCGAACAACGCCTGCGCCTGCTTGAAACCATTCGCCACCATCGGATCAAAAACGTGGTTTTCGTCTCGGGCGATGTCCACGGCTCCATGACCAGCCGATTGCGTCACAGCGAGGATCCTGATTTCGAGGTCAACACCGTGGTTTCCTCGCCGTTCTACAACAGCAAATTGCTGCCTTTTGCAAAAGCCTCGGATTTTATTTTCCACAGGCCCATGGCCCGCACCAAAAGCGGTCAGTATCGCTATGAACTGACCAGCAAAGTGGTGAGCCAAGACAACTTCGCCCGCCTGCATGTCACGGCGCAGAGCCTTCAAGTCACTTTCCACGACCGGGACGGCGCCCCCTTGCAGAGCGTCGATATACCACTGCAATGACAGGCACTGGTACCTTCCATGGCCTCTGATCGGTCGGCGACTGGAGAAATCCCCTCGTCGGCCGATAAAAGGTTTATAGCACTTGGCCTTCATCTCTCTTGTCAGCCAGTGCCGCAATGATGCAACCTTGCGCCAATCCGTAATAACGAGGGCGTCAGCCCGGCGCGATCAGCATTTTCGAAGCGAGTTTCCCCATGAAAAGCCAACCCGATGCCGCCAGCCGTATGGCGGCCGAGGTAGTGACGCAGTTACCGGTGCCCTCGCGGCTCGGTATGCTGCGTTTCGAACGGCTGAATGAAGCAAGCTGGGCGCTGTTGTTCCTCGACCCCAACTGCGAGCGATACTTCGGCCTGCCGGCGGTAGAGCTGTGCTCGCTGGTCAGTGCGCCCTATGCCAGCCTGATGGAGCCCGAAGCGCGCTATCAGTTGCATGACGCCATCCAGCAGCAACTGGCCCAGGCCTCGCATTACCAGATTCGCTACACGCTACACACCGCCAAAGGCCCGATGAACGTGCTGGAAACCGGTGAGGCCTATAAGCAACACAATCGTCATCTGCTGCGCGGTTTCCTGCTGGCGGTGGACAATTTGCTGCAAGGCGAACCCTCCATGCCGGCCCTGGACCTGGAAACCCAGAATTCACGCTTGCAGATCGCCCTGGAACTGAACCAGCGCGCCCAGCAAGAACAGCTCCAGCATCTGGACCGGGTGCGAGCCCAGCAAGACCTGATTCTGCTGCTGACCCGTCAACGCTACAGCGCCAACAATTCCCTGCTCGAAGCGGCCGAACTCATCACCCGCAGCGCCTGTGACATCTACCAGATCGACTGCGCCAGTATCTGGAACCTGGACGACGGCAAACTGGTACCGATCTCCGCCTACAACCGCGCTTCCCAGGAGTATTTCCTGCCGGAGGTGATCGACGCCAACGACTTTCCCGACTACATGGAGGCGTTGCAGACCTGCCGCGCCATCGACGCTCACAACGCGATGCGCGACCCGCGCACCCGGGAAATGGCCGAGAGCCTGCGCGCCCGCGACGTCAACGCCATTCTCGACGCCAGCATTCGTATCGACGGCCAGGTAGTCGGCGTACTGTGCCTGGAACAGGTCGGCGTCACCCGAGCCTGGCAATCGGACGAAATCGCCTTCGCCGGTGAACTGGCCGACCAGTTCGCCCAGGTCATCAACAACCACAATCGACGAACCGCGACCAGCGCCCTGCACTTGTTCCAGCGCGCCGTGGAACAGAGCGCCAATGCGTTCCTGCTGGTCAATTGCGACGGTGTGGTGGAGTACGTCAACCCAAGCTTCACCGCGATCACCCAATACACCACCGAGGAAGTCCACGGCCAACGCCTCTCGGAACTGCCGGCCCTGGAGAACCTCAGCGAACTGCTGTTCGACGCGCCATCGGCGCTGGCCCAGAGCAACAGTTGGCAGGGCGAATTCAAGAGCCGGCGCAAGAACCTGGAACCCTACTGGGGCCAGTTGTCGATTTCCAAGGTCTACGGCGACAACCGCGAACTGACGCACTACATCGGCATCTACGAAGACATCACCCAGACCAAGTTGGCCCAGCAGCGCATCGAGCGCCTGGCCTACACCGACAACCTGACCAACCTGGGCAACCGTCCGGCGTTCATCCGCAACCTCGATGAACGCTTCGCCCGGGACAGTGATTCGCCCATCAGCCTGCTGCTGGTGGACATCGACAACTTCAAGCGCATCAACGACAGCCTTGGCCACCAGACCGGTGACAAGCTGCTGATCAGCCTGGCTCGGCGCCTGCGCAACAGCCTGAGCCCCAGCGGCAGCCTGGCGCGATTCGCCAGTAACGAATTCGCGGTCCTGCTGGACGACACTGACCTGGAAGCCGGGCAGCAGATCGCCAGCCAATTGCTGATGACCCTCGACAAACCCATGTTCGTCGACAACCAACTGATCAGCGTGACCGGCTCCGTGGGCCTGGCCTGCGCTCCGCTGCACGGCCGCGATCCACAGACCCTGATGCGCAACGCCGGCCTTGCCCTGCACAAGGCCAAGGCCAACGGCAAACATCAGGTCCAGGTATTCACCGAGGCGCTGAATGCCGAGGCCAGCTACAAGCTGTTCGTGGAAAACAACCTGCGCCGCGCCTTGACCCAGAACGAACTGGACGTGTTCTACCAACCCAAGTTGTGCTTGCGCAGCGGCCGTCTGCTGGGCATGGAGGCGTTGCTGCGCTGGAACCATCCGGAAAAGGGCATGATCCGCCCGGACCAGTTCATCAGCGTGGCCGAAGAAACCGGGCTGATCATCCCTATCGGCAAATGGATCGCCCGCCAGGCCTGCCGCATGAGCAAGCAATTGACCGCCGCCGGCCTGGGCAACCTGCAAGTGGCGATCAACCTGTCGCCCAAGCAGTTCTCCGACCCCGACCTGGTCGCCTCCATCGCCAGTATCCTCAAGGAGGAACAACTGCCGGCCCGGCTGCTGGAACTGGAGCTGACCGAAGGCCTGTTGCTGGAAGCCACCGAAGACACCCACTTGCAGCTCGACCAGCTCAAGCGCCTGGGGCTGACCCTGGCGATGGACGACTTCGGCACCGGTTACTCGTCCCTGAGCTACCTGAAGAAATTCCCGATCGACATCATCAAGATCGATCGCAGCTTCATCCATGAGATCCCGGACAACCAGGACGACATGGAAATCACCTCGGCGGTGATCGCCATGGCCCACAACCTGAAACTCAAGGTCGTGGCCGAAGGCATCGAAACCGCCCAGCAGTTGGCATTCCTAAGGCGTCACCGCTGCGATGTCGGCCAGGGCTACCTGTTCGACCGCCCGATCCCCGGCGCCGAGCTGATCGAAAAGCTCAAGCGCTACCCCCGCGGGCCGCTCGTCTGACGGCCTTGCCTGCCCCTACGTCCATCCCCTCGTCAACGCTGTGTCTTTCTTAACTAACCGGCATTGGGCACACTGACGGTCTATTTCGCTCAACCCAATCTGACTGAGAGGACTGATGATGGTCTTGCGCTCGGAAATCCTGGTGAACAAAAACGTGCTCCCTACTCAAGAACAAGCCCTGCCTGGCCGTGAAACCCCAATGACCGTGCCGGAAAAACACTTCGTACTCGACGCGCCGCTGCTGGGCCCGTTTGCCATGGACGTGGATTTCGCGATCTTTGGCCTGGGCTGCTTCTGGGGTGCGGAACGCAAGTTCTGGCAGCGCGAAGGCGTGGTCAGCACGGCGGTGGGTTACGCCGGCGGCTTCACGCCAAACCCGACGTATGAAGAAGTCTGTTCGGGCCTTACCGGCCACAGCGAGGTGGTACTGGTGGTCTATGAGCCGGCAAAAGTCAGCTACGACCAGCTTCTGAAAATGTTCTGGGAACTGCACAACCCGACCCAGGGCATGCGCCAGGGCAATGACATCGGTACCCAATACCGCTCGGTGATCTATGCCACCAACCCGGCTCAACTGGCGGCGGCCAAACACAGCGAGCAAGTATTCCAGGCTGAGTTGACCAAGGCAGGCAAAGGCACCATCACGACCGAAATCGAAGAAGCACCGACGTTCTACTTCGCCGAGGCCTACCACCAGCAGTATCTGGCGAAAAACCCGGAAGGCTATTGCGGGATTGGCGGGACCGGCGTGACGTGCCCGATCTGAACCCTCTATCCTGAAAAAAAGCTTCGCGAGCAAGCTCGGCTCCCACAGGGATTGGTGGCAGTGCGTCCACATGTGGGAGCGAGCCTGCTCGCGATGGCGGCCTTCCAGACGCCATCGGTGCATCAGCTTTCAGCGATCAACCAATCCATCTGCCACCCACCCTGGGTCTGCCCCAGTTTTTTCGACAGCCACGGCAGCAGTTCACGCAACTCCTCCTCCAACCCCCACGGCGGATTGGCAATCGCCAGGCCGGAGCCATTCAGGCTGTTGGGCGTCGCCAGTGGGCGCACCAGCAGCTCCACGCGTAACAGCTTCGGTGCCCCCGTGCCGGCCAGGTCCTGGTAGAAGCGGCGCAACATCCGCTGGTCCTTCACCGGATACCAGATCGCGGCCACTGTCTGGCGCATCCGGCCAATGGCCTCCTTGAGCGAAGCGGCGCAGCGCTGCATTTCGTCAAGCTGTTCGAAGGGCGGATCGATCAGCATCAGGGCACGCTTCTCCGCCACCGGCAGCAGTGCTCGCGACACATGCCAACCTTCACCCAGGTGTACCGCCACGCGACGGTCGCCTTTCATGTTGTCCTTGAGCAATACACCGTCTTCAGGGTGTTTCTCATTGAGCAGCACACGGTCCTGCGACCGGGTCAGGCGCCGCGCCAGCTCCGGCGAGCCTGGGTAGTAGCGCAACTGCCCGTCCGGGTTCATCTCGTGCAGCACCTTCATGTAATCGGCGGTCAATGGCGGCAGATCGCTCTCGCCCCACAACCGCGCGATGCCTTCCAGGTACTCACCGGTACGGTTGGCCTGGTCACCCTGCAAGTCGTACAACCCGATGCCCGCATGGGTATCGAGGTAAGCGAAGGGTTGCTCCTTGCGCGACATCAAGGCGATGAGGCGGGTCAAGGTCAGGTGTTTGAAGACATCGGCGTGATTGCCGGCGTGGAAGGCGTGGCGATAATTCATGGCGGCTCCTGCGAAGGGCGACGAGTTTACCTCGAAGCGCGTCGGACGTCAGGCGTTCGCAGCCCGGCGGACAGGCCACAATCAGCCCAGCTCTCGCACCAGATACGCCAGCAATGGCGCCTTTGATGCTTCAACCGACTCCGATCGCTCAAGAAAGTAGGCAATCTTGCTGCGCAGGACGCTGTCGTCGACGCGCTCGAACAAATACGGATGCTCTTCGCCCAGCCAAGTGAGCAAGTTATCCAACAGACAGTCCGTCGGGATCTCGGCCATTGTCTCCAACAACGCGACGGGTACCTGCCACCATGGAAAAGCCCGGGCCGCCCGCTGGGCATTTCCCATGATCTCAAGGGATTGCCCGTTGATCAGGCAGCGCGTGATGACTGGCAAGAGTTGCCCGGCCTCCACCTCCGTCGATTGCAGGATCGACCGCACAAAGCGCCCATCCCAAAAACGCAGGAAGACCGGCTTGCCACCCGGCAACAGCACCTGCGTGAGCCCCCGCAAATGTTCGGCAAGGGTCTGCTGGTTCACACACGAAACCGCCAGCCAGCCCCAATCGAGCGAGTCGGTGGCGGCTATCCAATCAAGAAATCCGTTGTCCACGCCGACAAGCCCTACATAGGGCATGACCGATTCCCACTCGGCGTATGGCGTGTCGGCCCAGATCGGACTCGCCTCCGAGCTCATCGAGCGCTTCCAGGCCGACAACACCCCGGCGCTACTGGCGTTGCTGAAGATGGCGAAAAGTTGCTCGCAGGCCTGCAAGGGATGGTCCTCAAGCCAGGCGCGGGGAGATTGACCGCAGCTCATGGTCGCTCCTGGATATCGACAGGTTTGCGAAAGACCGATGGCGCTACGCAGACGCCGCTTCTGCAACGTTCACACTCCTCGCAGAACGGCGCCGAGCCCTGGAAACTGAGGATTTGCGCGAGGGAAAGCGCAGGCGCCGCAGCGACCCGTTTCTCGGCACTGCCTGGCGTGCCGGATGCCGCGCTCATGACCGCCATCGGCGCCCCACCGACCTCGATCGGCACGCTGCTGGAGATCCCGCCGGCCCCGATGCTGATCCAATGGCCGCCGGCCTGGAGGGTCACACTGGCACCCGCTTCCAATACTACGTGTTGGCCGGCGCTGACATGAAACTGCTGGCTCGCACTCAGCACCTGGCTGGTGACACGAATATGCCGTTCGCCACTCACCAGCAGATGATCATCCTGCCGGACTTCAGCCCGGCGCCGACCATGGGTAAGGCGCTGTTCATCGGCCTTGAGCTCGTGTCGCGCCATACCGGTGACGACAATGCTGCGCTCATGATCGACCTGCACCCGCTGGTCATGCAGCACATGCTGGGTCCAGTTTCGCTGGGCCCGCAGGTAGATCTCCTCGGCGCCCTTGCGATCCTCGATGCGCAGTTCGTTGTAACCTCCCCCGCCAGGGCTGCTCCGACTGCGCAACAGGCTGCGGGTCTTGTCCGCCGGCAAGTCCAGCGGCACCGGGTTGGCGCCATTGGGCAGACAACCCACCACCATCGGCTTGTCCACGTCGCCATCGATGAACCCGACCAGGACTTCCATGCCAACCCGGGGGATCATCACCGCGCCATAGTGATCGTGGGCCCAACCGGAGGCCACACGCAGCCAGCAGCTGGAATGTTCGTCATGTTTACCGTCGCGATCCCAGACCAACTGCACCTTGACCCGCCCGAACTCATCGCAATGGATCTCGCTGTCGACCGGCCCGGTCACCACCGCCGACTGATAACCGTGGGCCCGCGGCTTTTCGTGATGCAGGGGTGGCCGAAAGAACACGTCCCATGGCGTGGCGAGAAAGGTATTTTTGTAACCCTGGAATTCATCCGGGCCGGCACTGGCGACTTCTTCCAGCACCTGCGGTTGACGACCATGATGGTCGACATGCGTCAAGAGCCAGAGATCATTGAACTGCTCACGAGGATGCTCCTTCATGCACATGAAATGTCCGCTGACGAAGGCGCTTTCATCGCTGCCGCCCTCTGCCACGCGCTGGTCGGCACCATGACGCTCAAGGGCGCGCCGGGTCAGATGCTTGCCGTCGTCACGGGCAGAGAATCCGCCGGGATAGCGATAGTCTTCCAGGGCAGGACGCTGCCGATTATCCAAATGGGTTTCCAATAACAAGCCGGGCTTGCGGAAGTCGTAATCGCGCAACGTTACGGCAGTGGTGCAGGTCTGGAGCCGCACCGCCAGGCACTTGATCGCCGACTCGTCGGCGACCATGCCGCTGTCCGGCAGGTACAGCGTCGATTCGGGCAGGCGGGGAAACACCGTCTGGTCGTCACCGAACACCAGCAGATGGCCGTCAGGGCGGTGCCTGAAGTGATAATGGATACCAACTTCGGCGCAAATTCGCTCGATGAAGGCCAGGTCGCTTTCGCCATACTGCACACAATATTCGCGTTCGGGGTACTGCCCGCCAAGCGTGAACTGGCAGGCATCCGCCAGGATTCCGTGTTCCTTCAACACCCGGGCGACGATATCGGGCACGCTCAGGTGCTGGAAAATCCGCTGGTTGATGCGATGGCGCAAGTAGGCCAGGCGAGGCACCAGGCTGATCTGGTAACGGGTCAGGCGTTTGCCCGAATCCCCCTGGGCCACGCTGTAGACCTGACCGTGTATGCCACCCTTCCCGCCATCGAAACCCAGAAATGCCTGGCGATGCAGGAGTTCTTCCAGTGCCAGGTCAGACCGCTCACTGACCAGCTCCAGGTCAAAACGATAGGGCTGGCTGATGGCTTCCGTGCCCTTGAACTCAAGCACCTTGAGGTCATTCGGTCCGCTGTCGAGCGTCAGCGTGAAAAGCGGTGGGTTGGCAGGCGGGAACATCCGATGTGCCTCTGCAAAATGGAGGTGGGCGATTGTGCATGAGCCCTACGCAAAGCTGATCGACCCTCATTAAAAACAGATTTGCCTTACACCCAAGAAGATAAAGGCATGCGGCATGCGCTGTATTTTCCGACAGACATTCCTTGCGTGACGGCAAACTGAAATCGCCGCACGAACAATCAGCAACTTCCTACAAAGTGACGGGCCTCGGGACTGCAACTGGCCGTGCTAACGTTCTTTCGTCGCAAAAAGCAAAGGACGTACCGATGACGATCCGTTACGCAAAAATCGCAATGATCCTGGCGCTCGCCGCCTTCGCCTTCCTGACCGTGTTCAACAACATCACGGACTACAGCTCCAACTTCAATTTCGTCCATCACGTGCTGAGCATGGACACCACCTTCCCCGACAATGCCGCTCGATACCGGGCCATCGATCAGCCCTGGATGTGGCATGGCGCCTATTGGCTGATCATCGTCGGCGAAGCGCTGACAGCAGGGCTTTTGGGTTACGGCACACTGAAACTGTGGCAGGCACGCCGGGCCGAGGCCTCGGTGTTCGCCCGCGCCAAGGGGTGGGCCGTTGCCGGTCTGACGGTGGGTTTCTTCGTCTGGTTCTTCGGTTTCATGGTCGTCGGCGGCGAGTGGTTCCTGATGTGGCAATCAGAAGTCTGGAACGGCCAGGATGCCGCGTTCAGGTTCTATATGGCGATTTTGGGCGTGTTGATCTTTCTCAACCAGCCTGACACCGAGGTGAAGTGATGCGCGTCCTTTGAAGATCCAGCGTGGGAGCGAGCCTGCTCGCGATAGCGGCGTACCAGCTTGCCTGGATGCTGAATGTGACACCTCATCGCGAGCAGGCTCGCTCCCACAGGTAACAGGCGTGGTCGATAAATTCCGCGCATAAAAAACGGCCCGTTTCCATTGGAGACGGGCCGTTTTCATGTTCTTCAAGCGCGCCGTCAAGGCCGCGCTGAAGGTCTTACTGGTTCAGACGGAAATCTTTCTCGGCCGCTTCGAAGCGCTGTAGCATACCGGCGGTAGGCGAGCCCATCTTGCTGACAACGTAGATGGCCAGGCTGGCGAAGATGAAGCCCGGGATGATTTCGTACAGGCCCAGCAGCTCGAAATGCTTCCAGACGATCACGGTGATCGCACCGACCAGGATGCCGGCCAGCGCGCCGTTACGGGTCATGTTCTTCCAGATCACCGAGATCAGCACAACCGGGCCGAACGCGGCACCGAAACCGGCCCAGGCGTAGCTCACCAGGCCCAGTACGCGGTTTTCCGGGTTGGCGGCCAGGGCGATGGCGACCAAGGCCACCAGCAACACCATGGCACGGCCGACCCAGACCAGTTCCAGCTGGGAAGCGTTCTTGCGCAGGAAGGTCTTGTAGAAGTCTTCGGTCAGGGCACTGGAGCACACCAGCAACTGGCAGCTCAGGGTGCTCATTACCGCCGCCAGGATGGCCGACAGCAGGACACCGGCGATCCACGGGTTGAACAGCAGTTTCGCCAGCTCGATGAACACGCGCTCATGGTTTTCGGTCACCGGACCGGCCACTTCAGGGTGCGCCGAGAAGTAAGCGATACCGAAGAAACCGACAGCCACGGTGCCGCCCAGGCACAGGATCATCCAGGTCATGGAGATACGACGGGCGTTGGCGATGGACTTGACCGAATCAGCCGCCATGAAGCGCGCCAGGATGTGCGGTTGACCGAAGTAGCCCAGGCCCCAGCCCATCAGCGAAATGATGCCGATGAAGGTGGTGTTTTTCAGCATGTCGAAGGACGAAGGATCTTTCGCTTCGATGGCCAGGAACGTGGTGTCCACGCCACCGGTGGCCAGCAGCACGATGATCGGCGTGAGGATCAGCGCGAAGATCATCAGGGTGGCTTGTACGGTGTCGGTCCAGCTCACGGCCAGGAAACCACCGACGAAGGTGTAGGCGATGGTCGCGGCGGCACCGGCCCACAGCGCGGTCTCGTAGGACATGCCGAAAGTGCTTTCGAACAGACGGGCGCCGGCGACGATGCCGGAAGCGCAGTAGATGGTGAAGAACACCAGGATGACCACCGCGGAGATGATCCGCAGCAGGCCGCTGTGGTCCTCGAAACGGCTGGAGAAATAGTCTGGCAGCGTCAGCGCGTCACCGTTGTGCTCGGTCTGCACCCGCAGGCGCCCTGCCACGAACAGCCAGTTGAGGTAGGCACCGACGATCAGGCCAATGGCGATCCAGCTTTCCGACAGGCCAGACATGTAGATGGCACCCGGCAAACCCATCAACAACCAGCCGCTCATGTCGGAAGCACCGGCAGACAATGCCGTGACCACGCTGCCCAGGCTACGACCGCCCAGGATGTAATCGGAAAGGTTATTGGTGGAGCGGTAAGCCATCAGACCGATCAGGACCATGGCTGCGATGTAGATCACGAAAGTGATCAAGGTGGGATTACTAACACTCATGAGTTACGCCCTGGCTTTGTTTTTATGTAGCGGTGGCAGTTGAAAGCGTCGACAACGCGGACGTTGTAGCGACGATTTGCAGTCCCGCGAATTTATGACTGATGTTTCCCCAGGAAAGCCATCAGCCGATGCCCCTCGACTTTCAAGCCGGTTGCACCTTGGCCGCGAATGCTATTCAACAAATGAAATAAGGTGCAACCTGTTTCGCTCGAATAAGTTGCACCTGATCGGTTTTATCGCAGAATCTGTACTTTTTGCTCCTTTTTAGTGCAGTCCATAGCGGTCCGCTAGAAGCCAAAGCACTAAGCCGGTGCAGGATTGACGGGGCAGAATTTGCTTCCAGATGAACTGCCTGTCATTTCAAGAAAAAAAGGGTTGCACCCGGTTGCACCTCAATCATCGCGCAGCTAATCTTGCCGCCAGCTGATGCCACGCCATACGTGGTAAACATGAGGATAAAAATATGGCTACCACCACCCTTGGGGTCAAACTCGATGACCCGACCCGCGAACGCCTCAAGGCGGCCGCAACCTCGATTGATCGCACACCACACTGGCTGATCAAGCAGGCAATTTTCAATTACCTGGAAAAACTCGAGGGTGGTGCAACCCTGACCGAGCTGAACGGTTCACCCCGCGCCGACAGCGATGATGCCGGCGATGTACAGGTCGACCACGCTCACCAATGCTTCCTCGAATTCGCCGAGAGCATCCTGCCGCAATCGGTCCTGCGTGCCTCCATCACCGCCGCTTACCGTCGCCCCGAGCCGGAAGTGGTGCCGATGCTGATCGAGCAGGCCCGCCTGCCGGCGCAAATGGCCGAAGCCACCAACAAGCTGGCCGCCTCGATTGCTGAAAAGCTGCGCAACCAGAAAAGTGCCGGCGGCCGTGCCGGTATTGTCCAGGGCCTGCTGCAGGAGTTTTCCCTGTCATCCCAGGAAGGCGTGGCGCTGATGTGCCTGGCCGAGGCGCTGCTGCGTATCCCGGACAAAGGCACCCGTGATGCACTGATCCGCGACAAGATCAGTACCGGTAACTGGCAACCGCATTTGGGCAACAGCCCATCGCTGTTCGTCAACGCTGCCACCTGGGGCCTGCTGCTGACCGGCAAACTGGTTGCCACCCACAACGAAGCCGGCCTGACTTCCTCCCTGAGCCGTATCATCGGCAAGAGCGGCGAGCCGATGATCCGCAAGGGCGTCGACATGGCCATGCGCCTGATGGGCGAACAGTTCGTCACCGGCGAAACCATCGCCGAGGCCCTGGCCAACGCCAGCAAGTTCGAATCCAAGGGCTTCCGCTATTCCTACGACATGCTGGGTGAAGCCGCGCTCACCGAACATGACGCCCAGAAGTACCTGGCCTCGTACGAGCAAGCCATCCACTCGATCGGCAAAGCGTCCCATGGCCGTGGGATTTATGAAGGCCCGGGCATTTCCATCAAGCTGTCCGCATTGCACCCGCGCTACAGCCGCGCCCAGTACGAACGCGTCATGGACGAGCTGTATCCACGCCTGCTGTCGCTGACCTTGCTGGCCAAGCAATACGACATCGGCCTGAACATCGACGCCGAGGAGGCCGACCGCCTCGAGTTGTCCCTGGACCTGCTGGAACGCCTGTGCTTCGAGCCGCAACTGACCGGCTGGAACGGCATCGGCTTCGTGATCCAGGCGTACCAGAAGCGTTGCCCGTACGTGATCGACTACGTCATCGACCTGGCTCGCCGCAGCCGTCATCGCCTGATGATCCGCCTGGTGAAAGGCGCGTACTGGGACAGCGAAATCAAGCGCGCCCAGGTCGAAGGCCTGGAAGGCTATCCGGTCTATACCCGCAAGGTGTACACCGACGTGTCCTACATCGCTTGCGCCCGCAAGTTGCTGTCGGTGCCGGAAGTCATCTACCCACAGTTCGCCACGCACAACGCCCATACCCTGTCGGCGATTTATCACATCGCCGGTCAGAACTATTACCCGGGCCAGTACGAATTCCAGTGCCTCCACGGCATGGGTGAACCGCTGTACGAACAGGTTGTAGGCAAGGTCTCCGAAGGTAAGCTGAACCGTCCGTGCCGCGTGTACGCTCCGGTAGGTACTCACGAAACCCTGCTGGCGTACCTCGTACGTCGTTTGCTGGAAAACGGCGCGAACACCTCGTTCGTCAACCGCATCGCCGACCAGTCCATTTCGATCCAGGAGCTGGTGGCCGATCCAGTGGCCAGCATCGAGCAGATGGCAACCCTGGAAGGCGGCTTCGGCCTGCCGCATCCGCGCATCCCACTGCCACGCGACCTGTATGGCAGCGAGCGCGCCAACTCCAGCGGCATCGACCTGGCCAACGAGCATCGCCTGGCGTCGCTGTCTTGCGCCCTGCTGGCGACCGCCCATAACGACTGGAAAGCCGTGCCGATGCTCGGTTGCGCCGCCAGCGAAGAAGCACCGGCAGCAGTGCTGAACCCGTCCGATCACCGTGACGTGGTCGGCCATGTGCAGGAAGCCACGATCAGCGACGTCGACAATGCCATCCAGTGCGCCCTCAACGCCGCGCCTATCTGGCAGGCCACGCCGCCAGCCGAACGCGCCGCGATCCTCGAGCGCGCCGCCGACCTGATGGAAGGCGAGATCCAGCCGCTGATGGGCCTGCTGGCCCGCGAAGCCGGCAAGACCTTCGCCAACGCCATCGCCGAAGTACGTGAAGCCGTGGACTTCCTGCGCTACTACGCAGTGCAGGCACGCAACGATTTCACCAATGACGCCCACCGTCCTTTGGGTCCGGTGGTTTGCATCAGCCCGTGGAACTTCCCCCTGGCGATTTTCAGCGGCCAGGTCGCCGCCGCCCTGGCCGCCGGCAACCCGGTACTGGCCAAGCCCGCCGAGCAGACGCCATTGGTGGCGGCCCAAGCGGTGCGCCTGATGCTCGAAGCCGGCATTCCGGAAGGCGTGCTGCAACTGCTGCCGGGCCGTGGCGAAACCGTCGGCGCCCGTCTGGTGGGTGACGAGCGGGTCAAAGGCGTGATGTTCACCGGCTCCACCGAGGTCGCGCGCCTGCTGCAACGCAACATCGCCGGTCGCCTGGACAACCAGGGCCGTCCGATCCCACTGATCGCCGAAACCGGTGGCCAGAACGCCATGATCGTCGACTCCTCGGCGCTGACCGAACAAGTGGTCATCGACGTAGTGTCTTCGGCCTTCGACAGCGCCGGCCAGCGTTGCTCGGCCCTGCGGGTGCTGTGCTTGCAGGAAGATTCCGCCGACCGTGTCATCGAAATGCTCAAGGGCGCCATGGCCGAATCGCGCCTCGGCAATCCTGAACGCCTGTCGGTAGACATCGGCCCGGTGATCGACGCCGAAGCCAAGGCCGGCATCGAGAAACACATCCAGGCCATGCGCGATAAAGGTCGCACCGTGTACCAGATGGCAATCGCCGACAGTGACGAGTGCAAGCGCGGCACCTTTGTGATGCCGACCCTGATCGAACTGGAAAGCTTCGACGAGCTGCAACGGGAGATCTTCGGACCGGTGCTGCACGTAGTGCGCTACAAGCGCAAGGAGCTGGATCAGTTGATCAGCCAGATCAACGCTTCCGGTTATGGCCTGACCCTCGGCGTGCACACCCGTATCGACGAGACCATCGCCAAAGTGGTCGATAACGTCCATGCCGGCAACGTCTACGTGAACCGCAACATTGTCGGGGCCGTGGTCGGCGTGCAGCCGTTCGGTGGCGAAGGCCTGTCGGGCACCGGCCCCAAGGCCGGCGGTCCGCTGTACTTGTACCGCCTGCTGTCGACCCGTCCTACCGATGCAATCCAGCAATCCTTCGTGCGTGGCGATGCCCTCACTGCGCCAGACCTGCGTTTGCGTGAAGCCCTGAGCAAACCGCTGACCGCCCTGCAAGCCTGGGCCGACAGCCAGAAACTCGCCGAGCTGAGCGCCCTGTGCGTGCAGTTCGCCGCCCAGTCGCAAAGCGGTATTACCCGCCAGCTGACCGGCCCGACCGGCGAACGCAACAGCTACGCCATCCTGCCGCGCGAGCACGTGTTGTGCCTGGCGGACGTGGAAGGCGATCTGCTGACGCAACTGGCGGCGGTACTGGCTGTGGGCGGCTCGGCCGTGTGGCCGGAAACCGACACCAGCAAGGCTTTGTTCGCACGCTTGCCGAAGGAGATTCAGGCACGCATCCAACGGGTTGCCGACTGGACCAAGGACGACGTGCTGTTCGACGCCGTGCTGCATCACGGCGATTCGGACCAACTGCGCGGCGTTTGCCAGCAAGTGGCCAAGCGGGCCGGTGCTATCGTCGGGGTGCACGGTTTGTCCCAGGGCGAGACCAACATTGCGTTGGAGCGTTTGGTGATCGAGCGGGCGTTGAGCGTGAACACGGCTGCCGCGGGTGGTAACGCCAGCCTGATGACCATTGGCTAAACCGTTGTAGACCAGGCACCTGCAATGGGTGCCTGGTCATAGAAACCCTGTGTGCGAGCTTGGTGGGAGCAAAGCTTGCTCGCGACCCAGGCGCTGCGGTCCTCAAGAGACCGCGGCGCTTTCATCGCGGGCAAGCCTTGCTCCCACAAAACTCGCTCCCATATTGGATTAGTGTCGCCCTAACCTCTGCATCACTGCCATCAATCATCCTGTTCAGCCTCTATTCCCACGCCTAGACTCGGCCCATTCCAAAAAAAGGTAGGCCGCCATGTCCGAGACGTTGCTCAGTTCCCGCAATCTGGCTTTCGAGCTGTATGAAGTCCTCGATGCCGAGGGCCTGACCCAGCGCGAGCGGTTTGCCGAGCACAATCGCGAAACCTTCGACGCAGCCCTCGCTACGGCCCGCAGCATCGCCGAGAAATTTTTCGCGCCCCACAACCGCAAGAACGATGAAAACGAACCGCGCTACGAGAACGGCGAGGCGATTCTGATTCCCGAGGTGAAACCGGCGGTGGATGCCTTCCTCGAGGCTGGCTTTCTCAATGCCGCACGCAGCTTCGAGGCTGGCGGTATGCAACTGCCGACGTTGTTGTCCCAGGCCTGCTTCGCGCATTTCCAATCGGCCAACGCCGCTTCGACCTCTTACCCGTTCCTGACCATGGGCGCGGCGAATCTGATCGAGAGCTTCGGCAGCGAGGAGCAAAAGCAACGCTTCCTGCAACCGATGATCGACGGCCGCTTCTTCGGCACCATGGCCCTGACCGAGCCACATGCAGGTTCTTCGCTGTCGGATATTCGTACACGCGCGGAGCCGGCGTCCGACGGCACCTACCGACTCAAGGGCAACAAGATCTTCATCTCCGGCGGCGATCATCCGCTATCGGAAAACATCGTGCACATGGTGCTGGCGAAACTGCCGGATGCACCGCCTGGCGTGAAAGGCATTTCGCTGTTTATCGTGCCCAAGTTCCTGGTCAACGACGACGGCAGCCTCGGCCCGCGCAACGATGTGCTGCTGGCGGGGCTGTTCCACAAAATGGGCTGGCGTGGCACCACCTCTACCGCGCTGAACTTCGGCGACAACGGCGAATGTGTCGGTTACCTCGTAGGCAAACCGCACCACGGCCTGAGCTACATGTTCCAGATGATGAACGAGGCACGGATCGGCGTCGGCATGGGCGCGGTGATGCTGGGTTACGCCGGCTACCTGTATTCACTTGAATACGCCCGCGAGCGCCCGCAGGGCCGGGTACCCGACAGCAAGGACCCGACTACGCCGCCGGTGGCGATCATCCAGCACGCCGACGTACGCCGCATGCTGCTGACCCAGAAGGCCTACGTTGAAGGTTCATTTGACCTGGGCCTGTACGCCGCGCGGCTGTTCGACGACACCACCACCCTGGAAAGCGAAGCCGAGCGCCGGCGCGCCCATGAGCTGCTGGATTTGCTGACCCCTATCGTCAAATCCTGGCCCTCGGAGTTCTGCCTGAAGGCCAACGAGCTGGCGATTCAGATTCTTGGCGGCCACGGCTACACCCGCGAATACCCGGTGGAACAGTATTACCGCGACAACCGCCTGAACCCGATCCATGAAGGCACCCACGGCATCCAGTCCCTGGACCTGCTGGGGCGCAAGCTGGCGCAGAACGGCGGCGCTGGCCTCAAGCAATTGATCCGGCTGGTGGCCGACACCACTGAGCGCGCCCAGGCCCACGCATCACTGACGCCATTGCGCCAACCACTGGAAGCGCTGGTAGCACGCCTGCAAACGGTTACCCTCGGCCTGCTGACGGACCTGGCCCAAGGCAAGGTCAACAGCAGTCTCGCCAACTCGGCGCTGTACCTCAAGGTGTTTGGTCACATGGTGATTGGCTGGCGCTGGCTGGAACAGGCGATTCGGGCCGAGGAAGGTTTGGCCAAGGGGAACGAGGCGGACAGCGACTTCTATAAGGGCAAGCTGCAAGCGGCGCGGTACTTCCTGACCTGGGAAGTGCCGGGGTGTCACCATGAGCTGGAGCTGCTCGAGACGCGGGATGATACGTGCCTGGGGATGCGGGATGAGTGGTTCTGAGCCTGCTCTTGTGCGGGGCTGAAAACCGATCGCGAGCAGGCTCGCTCCCACAGTGGAACGGGGTGAACACAGATTTTATGTCCACTTAGCCCCTATGTGGGAGCGAGCCTGCTCGCGATGACTCAGGTGCAGACAACACTGCTGCACAAGCCCGTCGCAGGTTCAGGCCTGCTGAATAGTCTTGGCAATCACCTCGACCGTGGCGCTGACTTGCTCTTGGTAACGGTCGAGTTCCGCTTGATGAGCCTTTTGCATTTCCATCTGTTGCGAACACAGGTTCATCGCCGCCAGTACCAGCAGGCGATCACCGATCAGCGTCGGGTATTTCCTCTTGGTATCGGCCAGGGCGGCCTTGAGCATGGCAGCGGCGTCCAGCAGGGCCTGCTCCTGCCCGGCCGGGGCCTTGATTGAATAGTCTTCTCCCAGGATCGAGATGACTGTCACCCCATCGGCGCCGTGCTTCATGCGCTGACAGGACCGGCGCTGGCGCGCTCGATCAACGCCTGGATGCGGGCAGCGGTAGCGCCGTGCAGTTCTTCCTGTTCCATCAGGCTCAGTTGCAGGCTCTCGTTTTCATCCTTGGCCCTGGCAAGTTCCGCGCTCAGGGTTTCGTTCAGGCCGGTGAGGTGACGGTTCTGTTGCACCAGGTCGTTGACCAGTTGCTCCAGCTGGCTGAGGGATGTTTCCAACATATTGATTTCCAGGCATTTTCAAGGGGCGCGTACGATAAAGAAAAGTCACCGCCGATGCCACGGTTACACGGCGGCGGTGCTTCGCTCGCGAGCTGTAGAGACTGCGATTCGGGAATCTGGTTCCTACCCTTCGTCGCACGGTAGGTGTTGCCCTGCGACAAAAGCACGCGTCGGCCTCAAGACTTCAGTCGTATGACCGATAAGTCAGGGAACAGCAGTCACAGCCCCGCACGGACGCGTCTTCTTCCGGTACTTCCCATGTCTCTACGTAATATGAACATCGCGCCGCGGGCGTTCCTGGGGTTTGCCCTGATAGGCGCCCTGATGCTGGCCCTCGGGGTGTTTGCCCTGGCCCAGATGAGCAACATCCGCACCTCTGGCGAAAGCATCGCCCGCAACAGCGTGCCCAGCATCAAGGCCCTGGATGAGTTCACCCAGCTCACCCTGCGTCTGCGGGTGCTGTCCTATCGCTTGCTGACCAACCGCGAACCGGACATCCAGCAGAAAACCTACGATCTGTTCGAGCAACGCAACCAACAGATCCGCGCCGCCCAGACGGCCTACGAAAAACTCATCAGCGCCCCGGAAGAACGGGCCGCCTACGATCAGTATGTGCAACTGCTGGGTCAGTACCGTCAGCTCGAAGAGCGGATGAAAACCCTGTCGCGCAATAATCAGATCGAGGAACTGCGGGTATTGCTCAACACCGAACTGCTGAGCAACTCCGAAGCCATCAACGCAATCCTGGGCCGCCTGCTGGAAATCAATAACCACCAGGCCGAGGCTTTCAACCAGAGCGCTGAGCAGCAATATTCAAAAGCCTTCATGCTGGTCGTCACGCTGCTGGTCATCGCCACCGGCCTGACCCTGCTGTTCGCCTGGCTGCTGACCAATAGCATTACCAAGCCGATTGCCAATGCCCTGGACGCCGCCGAGGAAATCGCCAAGGGCAACCTGACCCGGCCAATCACCGTCGATGGCACCGATGAAGCCGGTCGCCTGCTCAAAGCGATGGCGACCATGCAGGAGAAACTGCGCGACACCCTGCAGCGGATTTCTGGCTCGGCCACACAACTTGCGTCGGCGGCCGAAGAGCTCAACGCCGTCACTGACGAAAGCGCCCGTGGCCTGACCCAGCAGAACAACGAAATCGAACAGGCCGCCACGGCAGTCAACGAAATGACCAGTGCCGTGGAAGAAGTGGCGCGCAATGCGGTCAGCACCTCCGAAGCATCGAAAGACGCCACGACTTCCGCCGGTGATGGCCGTGACCTGGTGCAGGAAACCGTCAGCGCCATCGAACGCATGAGCGCCGACGTGCAAAGCACTGCCACGCTGATTGGCAACCTGGCCAATGAGTCCCGCGATATCGGCAAGGTGCTGGACGTGATCCGCGGCCTGGCCGACCAGACCAACCTGCTGGCGCTGAACGCCGCTATCGAGGCGGCCCGTGCCGGTGAGGCCGGTCGTGGTTTTGCCGTGGTCGCCGACGAAGTCCGCGCCCTGGCTCACCGCACGCAGCAATCGACCAGCGAGATCGAACGCATGATCGGCAGTATCCAGAACGGCACCGAACAGGCCGTGGATTCGATGCGCAACAGCACCGAACGCGCCGAGTCGACGCTGAACATCGCTCGCGGCGCCGGCATGTCCCTGGACACCATCAACACCGCCATCGTCGAGATCAACGAACGCAACCTGGTGATTGCCAGCGCCGCCGAGGAGCAGGCCCAAGTGGCCCGCGAAGTGGACCGCAACCTGGTGAACATCCGCGACCTGTCGGTGCAATCGGCCACCGGCGCCAACCAGACCAGCGCCGCCAGTGCCGAACTGTCGCGCCTGGCCGTGGACCTGAACAGCATGGTTGGACGGTTCAGCCTTTAACCGCAAACCCATTGATCGCTCACAATCCATGAGCGATCAATGCTGTTGTGGCGAGGGAGCTTGCTCCCGCTGGGCTGCGAAGCGGCCCCAAAACTTCAAAAGCGACGACTGCTTCGCAGCCGAGCGGGAGCAAGCTCCCTCGCCACAAGGGCTGCGCCCAGAACCCGATCCCCCAACCTTTTTTGACAGCATCACATTTCAACAGGTTAGAATCGCTGGCACGCAGACTGCATGGTCAGTCTGTGCCCGCCCTTCAGTTTTCCCGGAGTAACGCCTTTGACTGCGACGACCATCAACAGCCTGTTCTTGATCGGCGCGTTGCTGGTAGGTGCGAGCATCCTGGTGAGTTCTCTTTCGTCCCGCCTGGGTATCCCGATCCTGGTGATCATCCTGGCCGTGGGCATGGTGGCCGGTGTCGATGGCGCCGGTATTCTTTTCGATAACTACGCCACGGCCTACCTGGTCGGCAATCTCGCATTGGCTGTCATTCTGCTCGACGGCGGCTTGCGCACGCGGGTGTCGAGCTTTCGCGTGGCGCTGTGGCCGGCGTTGTCGCTGGCCACGGTCGGGGTATTGATCACCACTGGACTGACCGGCCTGGCGGCGGCGTGGCTGTTCAACCTGAACCTGATCCAGGGCCTGCTGATCGGCGCCATCGTCGGCTCGACGGATGCGGCGGCAGTGTTTTCACTACTGGGCGGCAAGGGCCTGAACGAGCGGGTCAGCGCCACCCTCGAGATCGAGTCCGGCAGTAACGACCCCATGGCGGTGTTCCTCACCGTCACCCTGATCGGCATGCTCGCCAGTGGCGAAACCGGCCTGCACTGGAGCCTGCTGGGACATCTGGTGCGCGAGTTCGGCATTGGCTCGGTGCTTGGCCTGGGCGGTGGCTGGCTGATGCTGCAACTGGTCAATCGCATCAACCTGGCCAACGGCCTCTACCCGATCCTGGTCATCAGCGGCGGCCTGGCCGTGTTCGCCCTGACCAACGCCCTGCACGGCAGTGGTTTCCTGGCGGTGTACCTGTGTGGCCTGGTGCTGGGCAACCGTCCGGTACGCAGCCGCCACGGCATCCTGCACATGCTCGATGGCATGGCCTGGCTGGCGCAGATCGGCATGTTCCTGGTGCTGGGGCTGCTGGTCACGCCCCACGACCTGCTGCCCATTGCCCTGCCGGCCCTGGGCCTGGCGCTGTGGATGATCCTGTTCGCGCGCCCGCTGTCGGTCATGGTGGGCCTGCTGCCATTCAAGGCGTTCCATGGTCGCGAAAAAGCCTTTATTTCCTGGGTCGGCCTGCGCGGCGCGGTGCCGATCATTCTCGCCGTGTTCCCGCTGATGGCCGGCCTGCCCCACGCCCAACTCTATTTCAACCTGGCGTTCTTCATCGTGCTGGTCTCGCTGCTGGTGCAGGGCACGAGCCTGCCGTGGGTCGCCAAGTTGCTGCACGTGACCGTCCCGCCCGAGCCGCTGCCGATTTCCCGGGCGGCGCTGGAAGTGCACGTCACCAGCGAATGGGAGCTGTTCATCTATCGCCTGGGCGCGGAAAAATGGTGCATCGGCTCGCCCCTGCGGGACCTGAAAATGCCCGAAGGCACGCGCATCGCCGCACTGTTTCGCGGCCAACAACTGCTCCATCCGTCGGGTAGTACGGTGTTGGAAGTCGATGATTTGCTCTGTGTTATCGGCCATGAACATGATTTGCCGGCCCTTGGAAAACTGTTCAGCCAAGCGCCGCAACGGGGCCTTGATTTGCGCTTTTTCGGCGACTTCGTACTCGAAGGAGACGCCCAGTTGGCCGCGGTTGCCGCCCTGTACGGATTGCAACTGGATGGCATCGATCCGGACATGTCCCTGGGGCGCTTCATTGCCCAGAAAGTCGGCGGCGCGCCGGTGGTCGGCGACCAGGTGGATTGGAACAACACCCTGTGGACCGTCGCGGCCATGGACGGGAACAAGATCGGCAAAGTGGGCGTCAGATTCCCCGAAGGAAGTCGCCCGGGTCCCGGCTTGTTCCTCTAAACTGCTCCCACTCTCACTTGCTCGACCGGTCTCTATGCCTACCCTGCGCTCCTTTTTCGCCATCGCCCTGCTGGGCTTGAGTCTCTCCGTCTGCACACTGCAAGCCGCTGATCTTCCCTCCAGTGCTTCGGTGCAGGCCAGCCTGGACAAGATCGCCGACCGCAAACTGCCGGAAGCCGACCAGAAAGCCCTGCAGGCCGTCTTGCAGAACACGCTGACCCAGCTCAGCAACAAGGCCGACTACGAACAGAAGTTGCAGGCGCTCAAACAGCAACTGGCCACCGCGCCCAAGCAGAACATCGAGAACCAGCGCGAACTGGCGCGGCTCAAGGGCACCACGGTGGTGCCGGTGGCGCAACGCTATGCCAACCTGCCGATTCCCCAGCTTGAGCAAATGCTCTCGGATCGCTCCACCCAGCAGGGTGATCTGCAAAAAGCCCTGGCCGACGCCAACAGCCTGATCATCACCGCCCAGACCCGTCCCGAGCGTGCCCAGGCGGAAATCTCCAGCAGCCAGACCCGCATCCAGCAAATCAACACCATCCTCAAGGCCGGTCGAGACGCCGGCAAAACCCTGAGCGCCGAGCAACGCGACCAGCTCAACGCCGAGTTGGCGGCGCTCAACGCGCTGATTCCGCTACGCCGCCAGGAGCTGGCCGGCAACAGCCAACTGCAGGATCTGGGCAACGGTCAACACGATTTGCTGATGGAAAAAATCGCCCGCACGGAGCAGGAAATCCAGGACCTGCAGAACCTGATCAACCAGAAGCGCCTGGCCCAGTCCCAGGAGACGGTGACCCAGCAATCCATCGAAGCCCAGAAGGCCGGTGGCAGCAGCTTGCTGGCGACCGAAAGCGCGGCCAACCTGAAGCTCTCCGACTACCTGCTCAAAAGCACCGACCGCCTCAACGAGGTGACCCAGCAGAACTTGCAGACCAAGCAACTGCTGGACAGCGTCACCCAGACCGACGCCGCCCTGGACGAGCAGATCAGCGTGCTCAAGGGCAGCCTGCTGCTCTCCAAGATCCTCTACAAGCAGCGCCAGACCCTGCCGCGCCTCAAGCTGGACCAGAACCTGGCCGACCAGATCGCCGACATCCGCCTGTACCAGTTCGAAGTCAGCCAACAACGTGAGCTGCTGAACAATCCCAGTGCCTATGTCGACAACCTGCTGGCCTCCCAGCCATCGGAACAGGCCACGCCGCAACTGCGCAAGACCTTGCTGGAACTGGCACTGACCCGCGTCGACCTGCTGGAACGGCTGAACCGCGAATTGAGCGCAGTGCTCAACGAATCCATCACCCTGCAGCTCAACCAGAAGCAACTGCTCAGCACCGCCCAGAACCTGCGGGCGACGCTTGAAGAGCAGATGTTCTGGATTCCCAGCAACAAGCCGCTGGATTTCGAATGGATGCGCGGCGTGCCGATGCGCCTGGAAAAACAGATCGATTCGCTGCCCTGGGCTTCGAGCCTCAGTGAGCTGGCCGATGGCCTGACCCAGCGTCCGCTGCTGTTCCTGCCCCTGGCGCTGCTGATTGGGGCACTGCTGTGGCGGCGCAAGAATCTTTATGCGCGCTTGAACAAGGTTCACCAGGACGTTGGTCACTTCAAGCGCGACAGCCAGTGGCACACGCCCCAGGCGATCCTGATCAATATCCTCCTGGCAATGCCGGTGGCCCTGGCGCTGACCCTCTGCGGCTATGCCTTGCAGATCGACGCCCGCGGCCAGAACGCCAACCTCGGCGCGGCGCTGCTGCAGATCGGCCAGGCCTGGCTGGTGTTCTACACCGCCTATCGGGTGTTGGCCCCGGGCGGCGTGGCCGAATTGCATTTCCGCTGGGAGAAACCCCAGGTCGAATTCCTCCAGGGCTGGATCCGCCGGCTTGGGCTGGTGGTGCTGGCGCTGGTGGCCGTGGTGGCCGTGGCCGAGTTGCAGCCCTCGACCCTGGCCGATGACGTGCTCGGCATGCCGGTGGTACTGACCTGCTACGCGCTGATGGCGTGGTTGCTCAGCCGCCTGTTGCTGAGTAGCCCGACACACAAGAACACCTCGCTGTTCCGCAAGGCCGTCGGGGTGCTGTTCACCGCGCTGCCGATCGCGCTGTTCGTGGCGGTGTGCTTCGGCTACTACTACACCGCACTGAAGCTCAGCGACCGGTTGATCAATACCCTGTACCTGCTGATGTTCTGGCTGGTGATCGAGGCGACCTTCGTGCGCGGCCTGTCGGTGGCGGCGCGGCGCCTGGCCTACCAGCGTGCCTTGGCCAAGCGCCAGGCCGCCAAGGAAGCCGGCGACGGCGAAGCGGTGGTCGAGGAGCCGACCCTGGACATCGAGAAGGTCAACGAGCAGTCCCTGCGCCTGATCCGCCTGGCCTTGCTCGGCGGCTTCATCGCCGCGTTGTACTGGGTCTGGTCGGACCTGATCAGCGTGTTCTCGTACCTGGACAACATCACCCTCTACGAATACACCAGCGGCACCGGCGTCAACATGAGCATGGTGCCGATCAGTATCGGCGACATGCTCGGCGCGTTGATCATCATCGGCATCACCTTCGCCCTGGCACGCAACCTGCCGGGCCTGTTGGAAGTGTTCGTACTGTCGAAACTGAACCTGGCCCAGGGCAGTGCCTATGCCACCACCACGCTGCTGTCCTATGTGATCGCCGGTGTCGGCTTCGTCACCACGCTGTCCACCCTGGGCGTGAGCTGGGACAAACTGCAATGGCTGGTGGCCGCACTGTCGGTGGGCCTGGGTTTCGGCATGCAGGAGATCTTCGCCAACTTCATCTCCGGGATCATGATCCTGTTCGAGCGTCCGGTGCGCATCGGCGACACCATCACCATCGGCAACCTGTCGGGCACCGTCAGCAAGATCCGCATCCGCGCGACCACCATCACCGACTTCGACCGCAAGGACATCATCGTCCCGAACAAGACCTTCATCACCGGGCAACTGATCAACTGGTCGTTGACCGACACCGTGACCCGGGTGACCCTGAAACTGGGCGTGGACTACGGCTCGGACCTGGATCGGGTGCGCGAACTGCTGCTCAAGGCCGCCCGTGAAAACCCACGGGTACTGAAGGAGCCGGAACCGATCGTGTACTTCCTGAACTTCGGTGAAAGCACCCTGGACCATGAGCTACGCATGCACGTGCGCGACCTCGGTGACCGCAACCCGGTACTGGACGAGATCAACCGCTTCATCAACCGAGAGTTCAAGAAGGAGCACATCAACATCTCCTTCCGGCAGATGGAAATCTATCTGAAGAACATGCAAGGCCAGGAATACAAACTGGTGCCTGCCGAGCCCGACAAAAAGACCATCGCACCCGTGCCTTCGGCTGTTGCCAGCATCAAGCCGGTACCCGAGCCGCCGCAAGAAACACTCGACTGATGCGCGCTGCCTGAAGGCCTCGCGCCGGAGACGGCCATGAAAACGCTGGAAACGTTGACCTTCGATAACCGTTTCGCCCGCCTGGGCGACGGGTTATCGACCCACGTGCTGCCCGAGCCCATCGACAATCCGCGACTGGTGGTCGCCAGCCCGGCCGCCATGGCGTTACTGGACCTGGATCCGGCCGAAGCCGAGGCTCCGCTGTTTGCCGAGATCTTCGGCGGCCATAAGCTCTGGGCCGAAACCGAGCCCCGGGCGATGGTGTATTCGGGGCATCAGTTCGGTCACTACAACCCGCAATTGGGCGATGGCCGTGGGTTGCTGCTGGGCGAGGTGTACAACGAGGCCGGCGAGCATTGGGACCTGCACCTCAAGGGTGCCGGCCAGACGCCGTTCTCACGGATGGGCGATGGGCGGGCAGTGCTGCGTTCCTCGATCCGCGAATTCCTCGCCTCCGAATCCCTGCACGCCCTGGGCATCCCCACCACCCGCGCCTTGTGCGTGATCGGTTCGGACACCCCGGTGTGGCGCGAAAAACAGGAGCGCGCCGCCATGGTGCTGCGCCTGGCACCCAGCCACGTGCGCTTCGGCCATTTCGAATATTTCTACTACACCAAGAAGCCCGAGCTGCACGCGGCCCTCGCCGAGCACGTGTTGAACCTGCATTTTGCCGAGTGCCGCGAGCAGCCGGAGCCGTACCTGGCGATGTTCCGCGAGATCGTCGAGCGCAACGCCGAGCTGATTGCCAAATGGCAGGCCTACGGTTTCTGCCACGGCGTGATGAACACCGACAACATGTCGATCCTGGGCATCACCTTCGACTTCGGGCCGTTCGCCTTCCTCGACGACTTCGACGCCAATTTCATCTGCAACCACTCCGATGACCAGGGCCGCTACTCATTCAGCAACCAAGTGCCCATCGGTCAGTGGAATCTCAGCGCCCTGGCCCAGGCCCTGACGCCGTTCATCAGCGTCGAAGCCCTGCGCGAAACCCTCGGCCTGTACTTGCCACTGTTCCAGGCCCACTACCTGGACCTGATGCGCCGCCGCCTCGGCCTGACCCTTGCCGAAGAAGATGACCAGAAACTGGTGGAGCGCCTGCTGCAACTGATGCAGAACAGCGGCGTCGACTACAGCCTGTTCTTCCGTCGGCTGGGCGATCGATCACCCGAACTGGCCATTGCCAACCTGCGCGACGACTTCGTCGACCTCAAGGGTTTCGATGCCTGGGGCGAGCTGTATATTGCCCGCGTCAACCGCGAAGGCGTTGTCGATCAGGACCTGCGCCGAGCCCGCATGCATGCCGTCAACCCACTGTATGTGCTGCGTAACTACCTCGCGCAGAAAGCCATCGACGCCGCCGAATCAGGCGACTACGAAGAAGTCCGCCGCCTGCACACAGTGCTGAGCAAGCCGTTCGAAGAACAACCGGGCATGGACAGCTACGCGCAACGTCCGCCGGAATGGGGCAAGCACCTGGAGATCAGCTGTTCGTCGTAACCTTCCCGCCAAACACATAACCCTGTGGCGAGGGGATTTATCCCCGCAGGGCTGCGCAGCAGCCCCAAGAACCAGGCAGCGCGGTGCAACAGATAAACCGCGTCAGCCGGATTACGACTGCTTCGCAGCCGAGCGGGGCGGTGCGACGTTTCGCTAAATCCCCTCGCCACAATGTTTCTGACTGGCTTTGAGTGGTTCATCGCCCGCCCAAACCGTCTGCCTGCTCATCCAACCTTATCGTTCCCCTGCTCAGGCGTCTCGATCCCCGACTCTGCCTCTTCAACCCCCTTCTCCTTGGGGTTGGCCGGTGGCTTTTCCTCGGGATAGCCGGGCATGCCGCGGGCGTCTTCAGGGGTCAGTTCATCCCGGTCGTGGCGGCGGTCGGTGGCGTAGGACGGGGCGGCGTTGGGGTCTTCATCGCGACCGGCGGTGCCGAGGACGAAGCCGTCGTCGTTAGGGTTGTCCACTGCCTGGGGCGTGGTTGGGTCTTGAGGATGGCTCATGGGACCTCCTGAGTCTGCAAACAGGTACGTGGTGTCTTTTTGAGGCCGTGACACCTTCTCAGTGCGGCGCACCTGATGAATGGCAGCCTTGGATAACTTTGGCGAAACTCGGAAGGAAGATCAGTGAAAAGCCTGTGGGAGCTGAGCCTGCTCGCGATGAAGGCACCACGATCTACCGGAAGATCGCGTTATCGTTCATCGCGAGCAAGCTTGGCTCCCACAGAAGCACGCTCACTCAAGAGCGCCCACCCTACGCCATATCACTGTGGCTGAATTCCTCGGCCAGAAAATCAATCAACGTACGCACCGACGGCAGCAACCCCCGTCGCGAAGCAAAGATCGCATGGACGATGCCGCACTTGGGCGTCCAGCCCGGCACCAGCTCCACCAACCGCCCGGCTGCGATATCTTCGCGCACCACCACGGTGGGCAGGTGAGCGACGCCGATGCCGGCCAGCACGGCGTGACGCAGGGCCAGCAGGTCGTCGGTGACCATGCGCGGTTCATGACGGATCAGCGCGCGGGTGCCGTCGGGGCCGAACAATTCCCACTGGTATTCACGTTGTGCCGCCCCCCAGTGCACGCTCGGCAAGCCGTTGAGGTCCGCCGGGGAAGCCGGTGCAGACAAACGCTCCAGGAACGCCGGGCTGCCCACCAGGCATTGGGTGCTGTTGCTCAACACCTTCATGACCATGTCGGTGTTTTCCAGCGGCGGAAAGCGCACCCGCAAGGCGATGTCGAACCCTTCGTGGATCAGGTCGACCCGGCGGTTGGTGCTCTCGATGAACAACTCCACCCGTGGGTACTTGAGCATGTAGCGGGTCAGCATCGGTCCGACCCAACTGTTGAGCAGCGCCGTCGGACAACTGATGCGCACCAGCCCCTGGGGTTCGGAGCGGTTGCGCTCGATCACTTCCGCCGCGCTCTCGGCCTCGACCCGCATCGCCAGGCAGCGCTGGTAATAGGCCTGGCCGATCTCCGTCAGCGTGCAATGGCGGCTGGTGCGGTGGAGCAGCCGCACCCCGAGTCGCTCTTCCAGTTGGGCGATACGTCGGCTGAGTTTCGACTTGGGCATGTCCAGCGCGCGACCGGCGGCGGCGAAACCACGGTGCTCCACGACCTGGGTGAAGTAGTACAGCGTGTTGAGGTCTTCGATGATCGTTCTCCAAATAGAACGCTAAGGCTGATTTTCGCAGTCTAGCGCATCAAAGGTGCCAGTTTTAATCTACACCCATCGAAACGCAACACGGTTTGAAGCCGAAGCGCTTCGACCGGATGAGTCACCGATCAATCGCTACACCGACATTAAAAACCTTAACCACGCCGAAACCTTCGGCAACCAAAACTTAATGAGGGCTACGCCATGACTACTTCCTACAACCGTCTCGACAAAGATAACGCCGCCGTTCTGCTGGTGGACCACCAGGCTGGCCTGCTCTCGCTGGTGCGTGACATCGACCCGGACCGTTTCAAGAACAACGTGCTGGCCCTGGCCGACCTGGCCAAATACTTCAAGCTGCCAACCATCCTCACCACCAGTTTCGAAACCGGCCCCAACGGCCCGCTGATGCCAGAACTCAAGACCCTGTTCCCGGACGCGCCGTACATCGCCCGTCCCGGCCAGATCAACGCCTGGGACAACGAAGATTTCGTCAAGGCCATCAAGGCCACCGGCAAGAAGCAACTGATCATCGCCGGCGTGGTGACTGAAGTCTGCGTGGCCTTCCCGGCACTCTCGGCCCTGGCCGAAGGTTTCGAGGTGTTCGTGGTCACCGATGCCTCAGGCACGTTCAACGAACTGACCCGTCAATCGGCCTGGGACCGCATGTCCTCCTCCGGTGCGCAACTGATGACCTGGTTCGGCCTGGCCTGTGAACTGCACCGCGACTGGCGCAATGATGTGGAAGGGCTGGCGACCTTGTTCTCCAACCACATCCCGGACTACCGCAACCTGATGACCAGCTACAACACGCTGACCAGCGCCAAGTAACAGCCACACCGATCCACCTTTGTGGGAGCGAGCCTGCTCGCGATGACGGCAGGACAGTCAATGATGTATTGACTGTCAGGTCGCAATCGCGAGCAGGCTCGCTCCCACAAAGGTTTGCGGTGTGCTTTGCACGGTGTTCAAATCTTCGCCAATGATTTTTCTGGAGACTGCCCCGATGCTGATCCCCTGCCCCCATTGCAACGGGCTCAACCGCATCCCCGCCGAACGCCTGGGCGACCAGCCCAAGTGCGGGCGCTGCAAGGCCCCAGTGCTATTGAACAAACCGTTCGAACTCAAGCAAGGCGACTACGCCAGCCAGATCAAGGGCGACCTGCCGTTGCTGGTGGATGTCTGGGCCGATTGGTGCGGACCGTGCAAGTCCTTCGCGCCGGTGTTCGAACAGGCCGCTGCGCAACTGACGGGTAAATGTCGGTTGGCCAAGCTCGACAGCGAGGCTAATCAGCAGTTATCGGCGCAGTTGGGGATCCGCTCGATTCCCAGCCTGATTCTGTTCAAGGACGGTCGGGAGGTGGCGCGTCAGAGTGGGGCGTTTCCCTTGCCTCAGTTGATGAGCTGGTTGCGCAGCCAGGGGATTTGAAGCCATGAGATAACTGTGGGAGCGGGCTTTTTGTGGGAGCAAAGCTTGCTCGCGATCCAGGCGCTGCGGTCCTCAAGAGACCGCGGCGTTTTCATCGCGGGCAAGCCTTGCTCCCACACAGTTGCTCCCACAGGGTTTTGCACAGGCCAGAATCAGGCGCCTTCCAGCAGGCTATGCAATTCCATGAACTGCTGGGTCAGCTTGTGCCGTGGGTCCAGGTGGATCAGCGGCAAACTGGCCTGGTGGGATTCGCGCATGCGCACCGAACTGCTCAGGTACACCGGCAGTACCGGCAGGCCTTCGGCGATCAGTTCGTCGAGGATCTGCTGCGGCAGGCTGGCGCGAGCCTGGAACTGGTTGACCACGATGCCTTCGACTTCCAGGCCCTCGTTATGGTCGTCCTTGAGCTCTTCGATTTCCGCCAGCAGGCCGTACAGGGCCTGACGGGAGAAACTGTCACAGTCGAAGGGGATCAGCACTCGATCAGCAGCGATCAACGCTGAAACCGCATAGAAATTCAGCGCTGGCGGGGTATCGAGGTAAATCCGGTCGTAATCTTCCTCCAGTTCTTCAAGCAGTTTGCGCAGCTTGTTGATCTTGTGCTTGGCCTCAAGCTTGGGCTGCAGATCCGTCAGCTCCGCCGTGGCGGTGATCACGTGCAAGTTGTCGAACGGCGTTTCGTAGATATCCACCTTGTTCTTTTTCGAAAAGGGCCCGGATGACAGGGTTTGCTTGAAGAAATCGGCAATGCCCATGGGAATGTCATCGCCGGTCAGGCCCGTCAGGTATTGCGTGGAGTTGGCCTGGGCATCCAGATCCACCAACAGCGTGCGATAGCCTTCGCTGGCGCTGACTGCCGCCAGGTTGCAGGCGATGCTGGATTTGCCCACGCCACCTTTCTGATTGAACACCACACGCCGCATGTCAAAACCTCCGTGTATCAAAGATCCCCGAGTGTAGTAGGCCGCGACACCGCTTAGCTACCTTCTGCGTAGAAGGACTACGGCAACAGTGGCTTTTCCAACAATCGAAGCGTCAATTCGCCCGGAAAATGACAGAAAGAACCGACAGACAGGCGAGCAATGATCGCGACAATAGTTTGCCACTGAACCAAGTCGTACATTTCGCTGGACAAAATGTAACCAGTATTTGCTACAAGCCAACCGCACCGGGATAATGCGCGCCACTTGGGTCGCAAGGCCATGCAGGGTTGGACGCGGGTCAAACCACTGAGCCGTGACAATAAAAGCCCGCAGGGGTGGGATGAATTTTGTGATCAATTTCAATATCGCCCAATGGCGCGCGTGGGCCCCTGGGCTCGAAAGCGTGGACGACTGGCAGGCCTGGAGCCGACAGCCGGTCGTATTGCCGCCCAGCGATGCCTCCCCTGACGTATCGTTCCTGCCGGCCATGCAGCGTCGGCGCCTCAGCCGCCTGGCGCGGATGGCCTTCAGTGTTGGCTGGCCGCTGGCCGAGGATCGGCCGGACCTACCGTTGGTCTTTATTTCCCGCCACGGCGAAACCCCACGCACTTTCGAGATTCTCAAGGACCTGGCAGCCGACCAGCCCTTGTCGCCGACCCAATTCAGCCTGTCGGTGCACAACGCAGTGATTGGCCTGTGGTCGATCATGCGAGGCGAAACCAGCGAAATGACTGCCCTGGCCGCTACCGGCGACGGGTTGGAGCACGGTGTGCTGGAAGCCGCCGCACTGTTGAACGAAGGCTCGCCGGCGGTGTTGCTGGTGATCACCGAGGAGCAACCCCCGCAGGTCTACGCGCCGTGGGTCAATGACGTGCCGTTTCCCTATGCCATGGGCTTGCTGCTAACCCCGGGCGACGACTGGCAACTGGACCTGTGTGCGCAAACCGGCCAATTGCCTGGCAGCGACTGGCCCCATGCCCTGGATCTGTTGCGTACCCTGCTGAACAACGAAACCACCTGCCAACATGCCTGGAAGAATCGTGTATGGACCTGGCAACGCAACCGGTGACCGGTAAACATCGCGACGCCTATTACTGGCGCCTGATCGCGACCGCCGCAAGCTTCGCCCTGTTCGGGCTGGGCGGGCTGTGCCTGCGTTTGCTGGTGTTTCCGTTGCTGGCGTGGTGGCCCGGCGATGCCCAGGCCCATCGGCAACGGGCCCGTCGCACGGTCGGGCGGTTGTTCTGGTTCTTCATCCGGTTCATGGCCCGCACCGGGGTGCTGACCTACCGGATCGACGGCGCCGAACGGCTCGGCCGCCCCGGACAAATGATCATCGCCAATCACCCGTCGCTGATCGACGTGGTGTTCCTGATCGGGCTAGTGCCCAACGCCAACTGCGTGGTCAAGCAAAGCCTGTGGGACAACCCCTTCACCCGCGGCCCGCTACGCTCGACCCAATACATCAGCAACGACGGCAGCATGGACATGCTTGATGCCGCCAGCGATGCCCTGCAGGATGGCCAGACCCTGATCGTCTTCCCCGAAGGCACGCGCACCCAGCCCGGCCAGGCACCGGCCTTTCATCGGGGGGCGGCGGCCATTGCCCTGCGGGGTGCGAAAATCCTCACGCCCGTCACCATCAAGGTTTGCCCCACTACTCTGACCAAGGCCGAACCCTGGTATCGCATTCCCCAGCGCCGCGTGCACTTCAGTTTTCGCGTGGGGGCCGATATAGACCCACAGGCCTTCGCCGCGCTCGGCCCACCACCCCAGGCTTCGCGCAGGCTCAACGATTTTTTGCATCACTATTTCATCAAGGAGCTCGCCGAAGATGAGCGATCTGCACCGTGACATCAAACAGCTGATCATCGATGCCCTCGGCCTGGAGGACATAAGCATCGACGATATCGGCGACCACCAGACCCTGTTCGGCGAAGGCCTGGGCCTGGACTCGGTGGATGCCCTGGAGCTAGGCCTGGCGATCCAGAAGAAGTACGGCATCAAGATCGATGCCGACGCCAAGGACACCCGTAACCATTTCAGCAATGTGGCAAGCCTTGCGGCCTTCGTCACTGCAAAAAGCGCCTGAGACCAGACCATGCAAACTCGTGACGACATCTTCAACACCCTGCGCGATGCTCTGGTCGAGCTCTTCGAGCTGGACCCCGAGCGCGTGACGCTGGAATCGAACCTGTACCAGGACCTGGAAATCGACAGCATCGATGCGGTCGACCTGATCGACCACATCAAGCGTCAGACCGGCAAGAAAATCGCCGCCGAAGAATTCAAGTCGGTGCGCACCGTCAATGACGTGGTCGAGGCGGTCTATCGACTGGTCCAACCGGCCGCATGACCCGGCTGATTGGCCTCGGCCTGCTGCTGGCGGGCCTGCTGTACCCCTTTGCGGTGTATTTCGGCATGGAGCACTTCGCCCCGTGGCAGTTCGGGTTGCTGCTCGGCAGCCTGTGGCTGGCCCGGGCATTGCTTGGCAAGGGCGGGCCCGGCAGCCGCTGGATGGCGGCCACGGCGATCGTGTTTTGCGTACTGCTGGCGCTGTTCGACAGCCCGCTCCTGCTGCGCTGGTACCCGGTGCTGATCAGCGCGTTCATGCTCGGGCTGTTCGTCCTGAGCCTGAAATACGGCCCGCCGATGATCGAACGCCTGGCCCGCCTGCGCGAACCGCAGCTACCTGCCAAGGCGGTGGTGTATACCCGCCAGGTCACAGTGGCCTGGAGTGTGTTTTTCCTGTGTAACGGTTTGCTCGCCGCCGCCCTGACCCTCTGGGCGCCGCTGAGCTGGTGGATGTTGTACACCGGCCTGATTTCCTACGGATTGATGGGGCTGCTGTTTGCCATTGAATGGCTCATACGACAACGGGTAAGAGGCCGCCCATGAATTGGATAACACTTGAGCAGATTCTGCTCAGGACTGAACCGGAACGCGCCGTCGCGCTCGATCCGGCGCTCAGTCACACGCAACTGCGGGGCGCGGCGTTGAGCCTGGCGGCCGGCCTGCAAGCCCGTGGCGTGCGGCATGTGGCGGTGCACCTGGAAGACGCCGCCGACCTGGCCATCGCCCTGCTCGGCGCCTGGCGCGCCGGAGTCCGGGTCTTGCTTCCCGCCGACCTGCAGGCGCAGACGCGCCAGCGCTGGGCGGCGGACGTGGACCTGTGGCTGACCGACCAGCCCGGCGACACGCATTCCAACGACGTGCAACAGGCGCCGATGGACGCCGCCGAACTGGACCTCGATCACTGCTGGCTGAGCCTGTGCACCTCCGGCTCCAGCGGCGAGCCCAAGCGCATCGAGAAAACCCTGCGCCAGTTGAGTAACGAAGTCCACGCCCTGGAGCACTTGTGGGGCGCCGACCTGGGGCCGGCCTGCATGATCGGCAGCGTTGCCGCCCAGCATATCTACGGGTTGCTGTTCCGGGTGCTGTGGCCGCTGTGCTCCGGGCGCCCGTTCGTGCGTCGGCAATTGGCGTTTCCCGAGGACCTGCAACGCGCCAGCCGCGAACAACCGGCCTTCGCCTGGGTCGCCAGCCCGGCGCTGCTCAAGCGCATGGGCGATAACCTCGATTGGCCGGCCCTGAGCAGCGTGCGCCGGGTGTTCTCCTCTGGCGGCGCCTTGCCCCCCGAGGCTGCACAAAGCTTGCAGCAACGTCTGGGACAATGGCCGACGGAAATTTTCGGCAGTTCGGAAACTGGCGGTATCGCCTGGCGTCAGGGTGACGGATTGTGGCAGCCCTTTGCCGGCGTCGAGCTCAGCCAGGACAGCGACGGCGCCTTGCTGATCGCTTCGCCCTATCTGCCGGCCGGGCATGTGGAACACACCGCCGACGCGGCGCGAATCGCCACAGATGGACGCTTTGAGCTGCTCGGGAGACTGGATCGCATCGTCAAGCTCGAAGAAAAACGCATCTCCCTGCCGATGCTGGAACAAGCGCTGATGGCCCACGACTGGGTCAGCGAAGCGCGGCTGGGGGTGGTGCAGGAGAAGCGCGCCTCCCTTGGCGCACTGGTGGTGCTCAGCGAAAACGGCCTGCACGCCTTGCGCAACCTGGGCCGGCGCGCCGTTACCGAAGGCCTGCGTCGGCACCTGAGCGAACATTGCGAAACCCTTGCCCTGCCCCGGCGCTGGCGCTGGCTGCGGCAGTTGCCGCTCAACGCCCAGGGCAAGTTGCCCCAGGCCGAGGTCGAGGCGTTGCTGATGGCGCCACGTCCCAAAACCCCTGACGTGCTGGAGCAAGTCGAAACCGACGGTGAGTGGAACCTGCAACTGGTCGTGCCTGCGGACCTTGCATACTTCAGCGGCCACTTCCCCACCGCGCCAGTGTTGCCAGGCGTAGTGCAGGTCGACTGGGCCTTGAGCCTGGGCCGGCAATTGATGGACCTGCCGCCCCGGTTCGTCGGCATGGAGGTGCTGAAGTTCCAGCAACTGGTTCGCCCTGGCGATGAAGTCCAACTGCACCTGCGCTTCGACCGCGAGCGCGGCAAGCTGTACTTTGCCTACCGCAATGACACGGCGGCCTGTTCCAGTGGGCGGATTGTGTTGGGGGAAAACAATGCCTAGGCACCTGTACAAATCACTGTGGCGAGGGAGCTTGCTCCCGTTGGGCTGCGAAGCAGCCCCTGGTATTTCAAGAGCGAGTGCTTCGCACTTGAGCGGGAGCAAGCTCCCTCGCCACAAAATGCTCCTTGGCCACCGAGACATGCCGCATGCATAACCCCTGCGCCGTCATCCCGGTCTACAACCACGAAACCGCCATCTCGGCCGTGGTCCAGGCGTTGCTCGCCAACGGCCTGCCTTGTGTGCTGGTGGATGACGCCAGCAGCCCGGCGTGCGCCGCCGTGCTGGAGCGGTTGGCCGAAGACGAGCGGGTTCATCTGGTCAGGCTGGCGATCAACCAGGGCAAGGGTGGCGCGGTGATGACCGGCCTGCGGGAAGCGGCGCGCCTGGGTTTCAGCCACGCCTTGCAGGTGGACGCCGACGGACAGCACGATCTTGGCGACGTGAAGACTTTCATCGAGCAATCCCGCGCCCACCCGGACGCGGTGATCTGTGGTTATCCGCACTACGACGCCAGCGTGCCGAAAGGTCGTCTGTACGCGCGCTACCTGACTCACATCATGGTCTGGATCAACAGCCTGTCCCTGCAAATCCGCGACTCCATGTGCGGCTTTCGGGTCTATCCCCTGCCACCGACCCTGGCGCTGATCGACTCGGCCAACATCGGCAAGCGCATGGATTTCGATTCGGACATCCTCGTGCGCCTGGCCTGGCGCAATCAACCGATGCACTGGCTGCACACCCGGGTCCATTACCCCCAGGACGGGGTCTCGCACTTTCGCCTGTTCCACGACAACGTGCTGATTTCCAGCATGCACACCCGGTTGTTCTTCGGCATGCTGGTGCGCTTTCCCCTGATTCTCTGGCGACGGTGGCGGGCATGAGCCTTCAGGCAGACAAGCAACATTGGGCCGACCGCCAGGAGCGCGGCAGTTTCTGGCTGATGAAACTCACCGCAGTCGCCGCCAAGGTGCTCGGCCGGCGCTTATTGACCCCGGTGCTGTACGGCATCGTCCTGTACTTCTTCATTTTCGGCCGCAGCGCCCGCCAGGCCGCCTGGCAATACCAGCAGCGCCTGGCCGAATGGAGCGAGCGCCCCGAACTGCGCCCGACCCACCGGCGGGTGTTCGGCCAGTTCATGGCGTTTGCCGATTCCCTGTTGGACAAGCTCGATGTCTGGAACGGCAAGCTGAGCATCGACCAGATCGAAATCGTCGACCCGGCGCTACTGCGCAATCACTTGCGTGACGCCCGCGGGCAGATGCTGGTGGGCGCGCATCTTGGCAACCTGGAAATGTGCCGGGCCCTGGCCGAGCTGGGCGAGAAGGTGACCATGAACGTGCTGGTGCACACCAAGCACGCCGAGCAGTTCAACCGCTTGCTCGGTGAAGCCGGCGCCACGCACCTGCGGCTGATCCAGGTCAGCGAGCTGGACCCGGTGATCATGTTGCAACTGAGTGAACGCCTGGAGCGTGGCGAGTGGCTGGCGATTGCCGGCGACCGCGTACCGCTGCACGGCGGACGCAGTGTGACCGTGGATTTCATGGGCCACCCGGCGGCATTCCCCCAGGGGCCCTGGTTGCTGGCTGGCCTGCTGAAATGCCCGGTCAACCTGCTGATGTGCCTCAAGCACGAGGGACGCTATCGCGTCACCCTGGAACCCTTCGCCGATGCCGTGGCGTGGAAACGCAACGATCGCGAGCAAGTGATCGCCCACTGGGCCGGCCGCTATGCCGAGCGCCTGGCGCAGTACTGCCTCCAGGGCCCCCAACAGTGGTTCAACTTTTACCCTTTCTGGAAGACCGATGACGATGCCCACTCTTGAGCCGGTAACCTTCGGCGAATGCCCCTTGCGCATTGAAGATGTGCTGGCCCTGGCCAACCGCCGGGCGCCGACGCAGTTGCAGGATGACCCGGCGTTCCGCCAACGGATTGCCAAGGGTGCGCAATTCCTCGATTCCCTGCTGGACAAGGAAGGCGTGATCTACGGCGTGACCACCGGTTACGGCGACTCCTGCGTGGTGGCCGTGCCGTTGCACCACGTCGAGGCCCTGCCGCGTCACCTGTACACGTTCCATGGCTGCGGCCTGGGCAAGTTGCTCGACGCCCAGGCCACCCGTGCGGTGCTGGCGGCGCGTTTGCAGTCGCTGTGCCACGGCGTGTCGGGGGTGCGGGTGGAACTGCTGGAACGCCTGCAGGCCTTCCTTGAACACGACATCCTGCCGCTGATTCCGGAAGAAGGCTCGGTGGGCGCCAGTGGCGACCTGACCCCGCTGTCCTACGTCGCCGCGACCCTGTCCGGCGAGCGGGAAGTGATGGTCCGTGGCGAGCGGCGCCTGGCTGCGGACGTGCACCATGAACTGGGCTGGACCCCGCTGGTGCTGCGGCCCAAGGAAGCCCTGGCGCTGATGAACGGCACCGCCGTGATGACCGGCCTGGCCTGCCTGGCCTTCGCCCGCGCGGACTATCTGCTGCAACTGGCGACCCGCATCACCGCGCTGAACGTTGTCGCCCTGCAAGGCAACCCGGAACACTTCGACGAGCGCCTGTTCGCCGCCAAGCCACACCCGGGGCAGATGCAAGTCGCCGCGTGGCTGCGCAAGGACCTGGCGATCGACGCGCCGACCGCGCCGCTGCATCGCCTGCAGGATCGCTATTCCCTGCGCTGCGCCCCTCACGTGCTCGGCGTACTGGCGGACAGCCTGGGCTGGTTGCGTTCGTTCATCGAAACCGAACTCAACAGCGCCAACGACAACCCGATCATCGACGCCGAAGCCGAGCGCGTACTGCACGGCGGGCATTTCTACGGCGGGCATATCGCCTTCGCCATGGACAGCCTGAAGAACCTGGTGGCCAACGTCGCCGACTTGCTGGATCGCCAGCTCGCGCTGCTGGTGGACGAGCGTTACAACCACGGCCTGCCGAGCAACCTGTCCGGCGCCAGCGCCGAGCGGGCGATGCTCAACCATGGCTTCAAGGCCGTGCAGATCGGCACCAGTGCCTGGACCGCCGAAGCCCTGAAAAACACCATGCCGGCCAGCGTGTTCTCGCGCTCCACCGAATGCCACAACCAGGACAAGGTGAGCATGGGCACCATCGCCGCCCGGGACGCGATCCGCGTGCTGGAGCTGACTGAGCAAGTGGCCGCCGCAACGCTGCTGGCCGCCAACCAGGGCGTGTGGCTACGCAGCCGCGCCGAAGACGCGCGACCGCTGCCCCCGGCCCTGGCCGCCATGCACCAGCAACTGGCCGAGGATTTCGCCCCAGTCATCGAAGACCGCGCCCTGGAAGGCGAACTGCGACTGTGCCTGCAACGCATCGCCGACCAACACTGGAGGCTGCATGCGTAACCAAGGTGTTTTGCACGTCGACACGCAGATCGTGGTGCCATTTTTCGATGTCGATTCGATGAACGTGGTCTGGCACGGCCACTACGTCAAATACCTGGAAGTGGCCCGCTGCGCCTTGCTTGACCTGATCGGCCACAACTACAACGACATGCTCGAATCCGGCCATGCGTGGCCGATCATCGACCTGCAACTGCGCTACGTGCGCAGCGCCGTGTTCGGCCAGGCGCTGACCGTGCGTGCCAGCCTGGTGGAATGGGAAAACCGACTGAAGATCAACTACCTGATCAGCGACGCCGCCACAGGCGAACGCTTGACCCGCGCCAGTTCGGTACAAGTGGCCGTGGACCTCGCCAGTCGCGAAATGCTGTTGGCCTCGCCTCGGGTCTTTGTCCAAGCCGTTGAAAGGAAACTGCCATGAAGCGCCTGTCAGTCTGGCTGTTGCTGTGCTGCCTGGCGCCCCTGGCCCAGGCGTTCGACTTGCAACAGCTGAGCGACCAACTGGCCCGCCCGGAAGTGATCCACGGGCAGTTCATCCAGGAAAAACACCTGCGCGCCCTGCCCCAGCCACTCACCAGCAAGGGACGCTTCGTGCTGGCGAAAAAACACGGCCTGCTGTGGCTGCTGCAAACCCCGCTGCAACAGGACTACCGCATCACCCCCCAGGGCATCGCCCGGCGGGACGGCAACGCCTGGCAGATGTTGCCGAACAAGAGCGCCGGGGCCGAGCAGAACCGCTTGTTCCTGGCGGTATTGCAGGGCGACAGCAGTGGCTTGCTGCGGGACTTCGAACTGAGCCTGTCGGGCGAGCCACAACAGTGGAAACTCACCCTGACCCCACGCTCGGTGCTGCTCAAGCAGGTCTTCAACCAGATCAACATCGACGGCGGCGAACTGGTGCAGCGCATCGAACTGCTGGAAACCCAGGGCGACAGCACCGTGCTGCGCATGCAGGACAGCATCAGCACGCAACCCTTGAGCGAAGCGGAGCAACATGATTTTGCCGAGTGAACGGATGCTGCCCCGGCTGTTCCTGGTCCTGCTGCTGGCAGTGCTGGCGCTCGCCGGTTGGCAATGGCGCAATGGCGCACCGCTGTCGGCCAATCTCATGGAGCTGGTGCCGGGCACGTCGCCCGATGCCCTGGAGCTGATCGCCGAGCAACGCATGCAGGAGCCGCTCAATCGTGAAGTGCTGGTGTTGGTCGGCCACACCGACCGCCAGCAAGCCATCGCCCTGGCACAGACCCTGGGTGAGCAATGGCAGGCCAGCGGCCTGTTCGACAAGGTCCAGTGGACGTTGCAGGCCGACTTGCCGGCGCTGCGCACGCAATTGCTCAACGGGCGGTTGGCGATGCTCTCGGCGGCGGACCGCCAGCAATTGATCGAGCAGCCCCAAGCGTTTATCCAACAACGGGTGCAGGCCCTGTTCGACCCATTCAGCGGCTTCAGCCTGGTGCCGAACCAGGACGACTGGCTGGGCCTGACCGGGCGCATCCAGAATAGCCAGCCACAACGCGGCGCGATCAAATTCGATATTGGCAGCGGTGCGTTGGTCGCCGATGCCGACGGTAAGAGCTGGGTGATGCTGCGGGCTCGCGCCCAGGGCAACGCCTTCGACATGAACCTGCCGTTGCAAGTGGCCGAACTGCTGCGGCGCAGCCGCGACCAGGCGGGCCAGGCCCAAGGGCAACTGCTGGCGGCCAGCGGCCTGCTGTACGCCGCCAGCGGCCAGCAACAGGCCTCGCGGGAAATCACCTGGGTCGGCGGCGGCGCGACGGTAGGCATCTTGCTGCTGTTGTTACTGGCCTTCCGGCGTTTGCGCGTGTGGCTGGCGTTCGTGCCAGTGCTGGTGGGCATGCTGTTCGGCGCGGTGGCGTGCGTGGCCTTGTTCGGGCGCATGCATGTGATGACCCTGGTCCTGGGTTCCAGCCTGATCGGCGTCGCGGTGGACTACCCGCTGCACTACCTGTCCAAGAGCTGGAGCCTCAAGCCCTGGCGCAGCTGGCCGGCCTTGCGCCTGACTCTGCCGGGGCTGAGCCTGAGCCTGGCGACCACCTGCATCGGCTACCTGGCCCTGGCCTGGACGCCGTTCCCGGCCCTGACCCAGATCGCGATATTTTCCGCCGCCGGGCTGGTAGGCGCCTACTTGACCGCCGTCTGCCTGCTGCCAGCGTTGCTCAAGGGTGCCGATTTGCGTCCGGCCCAGTGGCCGCTGCGGCTGTGCGAATGCCTGCTCCAGACCCGCCAGGCGCTGTTGGCGCGGGTGCCCACGCCAGTGCTGCTGGTGTTGCTGCTGAGTTTTTGCGCAGGCGGCCTCTGGCACCTGACCACCAAAAACGACATTCGCCAGTGGATCGGCACGCCCCAGCACCTTACCGACGAAGCCCGCGACATCGCGCGCATCACCGGCTTCCAGCCCACCAGCCAGTTCTTCCTGATCCGCGCCGGCGACCAGGCACAACTGCTGGAGCGCCAGACCGCCCTCAACGAGCGGCTGGATCAGTTGATCGGCCTGGAGAAACTCCAGGGCTACCTGTCGCTTAACCAACTGGTCAGCCCACCCGCCGAACAGCAGAAAGTGCGTGAGGCCCTGGCCCGCCTGCCAGCCTTCTGGCAACCGCTGTTGGACCTGGGCGTGCCGGTCGCTGCGCTGCAAACGGAGCTGGCGCAACTGCAAGCCTTGCCGGTGGAAGACATCGATGCAGCGTTGACCGGCCCCTTGGCCGAGCCCTATCGCACACTCTGGCTCGGCCCGACAGAACAAGGCGTGGCCGCCATGATCAGCCTGCAAGGCTTGAACGATGCCGCGCTGCTGCGGGTGCAGGCGGTGGATTTGCCAGGCGTGCAACTGGTGGATCGCCTGGGCGACCTGAACCGGGTCTTCGCCGCCACGCAGGTCAGCGCCGCCGAGTTGAAACTGGCCTCCTGTGTGCTGATTGTGCTGGTGCTGATCTGGCCGTTTGGCGTCGGCGGCGCCTTGCGCATCGTGGCACTGCCGCTGCTGGCTGCGCTGTGCAGCCTGGCGAGCCTCGGCTGGCTCGGCCAGCCACTGACCTTGTTCAGCCTGTTCGGCCTGTTGCTGGTGACGGCCATCGGCGTCGACTACGCGATCCTGATGCGCGAGCAGATCGGCGGTGCCGCCGTGAGCCTGCTGGGCACGTTCCTGGCGGCGGTCACCACCTGGCTGTCGTTCGGCCTGCTGGCGCTGTCCAGCACCCCGGCGGTGAGTAACTTCGGCCTGGCAGTGAGCCTGGGACTGGCCTTCAGCTTCATGCTGGCGCCGTGGGCCGGGCATCAGGCCCACGCGGCTGCCGTCGCGGAGCCCGCCCCATGATGACCCTGCTGTTCTGGCTCATGGCCCTGGGCTTGTTCGCTGTCGCAACCCGCATAGGCTGTCGCTTCGGGTTGATCCCGATTGTCAGCCAGTTGTTGCTGGCGACCTTCGGCCTGCCCCTGCTGATGTATTTCTGGATCGAGCCGGGCTGGCAGCTCAGCGGCGCGCAACTGGTGTCGCCGGTGTGGCTGAAGAACCTCTACAGCCTCGCGTTCGCGCTGTTGCTGGGGCACATTCTCAGCGACGTGATCGACCTGCGCCTGGATCGCCAGAGCGTGAAGATCGCCCTGCCCAGCTTCGTCGTTCCGTTTGCCTGCGGCCTGGCGACAGCGTTCTGGCTGCTGCCGCCCCAACCCTGGATCAGTTCCCTGGCGGTGGGGCTGCTGTTTGCGATCACCGCGATCCCGGTGCTGTACCTGTACCTGCGTCACATCGACTATCCGCCCGCCGCCACACGGCGATTGGTGCAAACGGCGATCCTGATCGACCTGGCCTGCTGGAGCCTGTTCGGCCTGGCCCAGGGCAGCCTCCACTTGAGCAGCCTGTTGCTGCCGCTGGCCTGCGCCGGCGTGCCGCTGCTGTTGCGCCTGCTCGGCCTGCGCCAGCCGTTGCTGTACAGCGGCGTGTTCTTTGCGCTGTTGGTGGTGGCCGAGCACTACCGGCTCAATGCACTGATCGTCGGCATCGGCTATCTGCTGTGCATGGCCGCGCTCAAAGTGCCCTTGCGGCTGCCGCTCGATGCCGCCTGGATGCAGGGTTTGCAGACGTACCTGGCGATCCCGCTGATCCTCACGTTCGGCATTGTGCAGATCAACGTCCACAGCGCCATGAACAGCCTCGACTGGGTGCAATTGACGGCGTTGCTGCTGTTGCCCATCGCCAGCAAACTGCTGGGCAACTGGCTGGGGCTGGGATGGGCCGCCGCTCCCTTCGCCGGCGCCAGTCGTTGGCGCGAAAGTGTCTTGCTGAATATTCGCGGCTTGAGTGAAATCGTCTTCCTCAATCTGCTCTTGCAACAACAGCTCATCAGCCCCGCGCTGTACTTCATGCTGATGCTGATGGGACTGATCGCGACATTGCTGCCGGCCTTGGCCGGTTTCCACCGTATTCCCTCGATTGCCGTCCCGGCCAGGAGCTCCAGTGCCAACAGTTGAAATGGAACGTCGGCAGGTCGTCGTCATCGGCGCAGGCCCTTCCGGCGCTATCGCGGCGGCGCTGCTCAAGCGCAAGGGCCACGATGTGCTGGTCATCGAGCGCCAGCATTTCCCCCGGTTCTCCATCGGCGAGAGCCTGTTGTCCCATTGCCTGGATTTCGTCGAAGAAGCCGGCATGCTCGACGCGGTGAATGCCGCTGGATTCCAGCGCAAGAACGGCGCCGCGTTCGCCTGGGGTGAGCGCTACAGCGCCTTCGATTTCGGCGACACCTTCAGCAACGGCAAGCCCACGACCTTCCAGGTGCAACGCGCCGACTTCGACAAACTGCTGGCCGACCAGGCTGCGCTGCAAGGCGTGGAGATCCGCTACGGCCAAGCCATTGCCAGCGCCGATTTCACTCTCGCCAAGCCGCAACTGGGCGTGCAGCGCGAAGACGGCAGCGAGTACCGGGTCGAAGCCGACTTCGTGCTCGATGCCAGCGGCTATGGCCGAGTCCTGCCGCGCCTGCTGGACCTTGAGGCACCGTCGAACTTCCCGGTGCGCCAGGCCGTGTTCACCCATATTGAAGATCGCATCGACGCGGCGACTTTCGACCGCGAAAAAATCCTCATCACCACCCATCCGAGCAAGCGCGACGTGTGGTTCTGGACCATTCCGTTCAGCGGCGGGCGTTGCTCGGTGGGCGTGGTCGCCGCCGCGGAACATTTCGCTGGCCGCACCGACGACCTCGATGCCTGCCTGCGCGGCTTCATCGACGAAACCCCAAGCCTGGCCGGCGTGCTGCGCAACGCCGTGTGGGACACCCCGGCGCGGACCATCGGCGGCTACTCGGCCAACGTCAAGACCCTGCATGGTCCTGGCTTCGCCCTGCTGGGCAACGCCGCGGAATTCCTCGACCCGGTATTCTCCTCCGGCGTGACCATCGCCATGCGTTCGGCGAGCATGGCCGCCGACGTACTCCACCGTCAGTTGCAAGGCCAAAGCGTGGACTGGCAAAGCGAGTTCGCCGACCCCCTCAAGCGCGGCGTCGACACCTTCCGCTGCTATGTCGAGGGCTGGTACGCCGGCACCTTCCAGGACGTGATTTTCTATACCGAGGGTTCGGACGACATCCGTCGCATGATCAGCTCGATCCTGGCCGGCTACGCCTGGGATCAGCGCAACCCGTTCGTCAGCGAACCCAAGCGGCGCCTGCGCATGCTTTCGGAAATCTGTGCGAGCCCGGCACCATGAGTCAGCAACCATGAGCTACCTGAGCGACAACTACGTCGAAGAAACCCGCTTCGGCTTCTGGTTCCTGCGCAGCCACACCTGGCAGCACCATGTGTTGCGCGTAGCGATCAACGACCTGCGCAGCCTGTTCAGCACCCCGCTGCCGGCCAACCCGGTGCTGCTGGATGCCGGCTGCGGCCAGGGCAAATCATTCCAGTACCTGCGTCAGGTGTTTGCGCCGCAACGCCTGATCGGCGTGGATGCCGACCCCCACAGTCTGGATCTGAGCCGTGAGGAAGCCGCGCGCCAGGGCATCACCGTGGAGCTGATCGGCAGCGACTGCGCGACATTGACGGTGCCCGATGCCAGCGTCGACCTGCTGTTCTGCCACCAAACCTTCCATCACCTGGTGGAGCAGGAAAAGGCCCTCGCCGAGTTCTATCGCGTACTCAAGCCCGGCGGCTACTTGATGTTCGCCGAATCCACCGAAGCCTACATCGACACCTGGGTGATTCGCTGGCTGTTCCGCCATCCCATGCACGTGCAGAAAAGCGCCGCGCAATACCTGGAGATGATCCGCGAGCAGGGTTTCCAGTTCGAGGCCCGCAACGTGTCCTACCCGTACCTGTGGTGGAGCCGTGCCAAGGATTTCGGCCTGCTGGAACGCTTTGGCCTGCGTCGTCCCAAGCCATTTGGCGAGCGGGAGGAAACCCTGGTCAACGTGGTGGCTCGCAAACCTCTCGAAGGGGCTGCCGGATGATCCGTGGCCTGCTGATCGCCTGTGTGTTGCTGCTCAGTGCCTGCGCCAGCCACGCGCCGCTGCCCGCGCGCATGCCGACCCTGGCGTTGCCGATGCAACTGCACATCGAGCGGACAATGGCCGGCCAACGCCAGGACTGGTTGCTGGTGATCCAGCGCGAAGACGCCAGCATCCGTTGGTCGATGATGGACCCGCTGGGCATTCCAGCGGCCCGTCAGCGCCTGGTCGCTGGCCAGTGGCAGGCCGACGGTCTGCTGCCGCCCAACGCCGAGGCCCGGGAGTTGTTCGCCGCGCTGCTGTTCGCCCTGACCCCCGAAGCCGAACTGCCCGATAACTACCCGGCCGCCCGGCAACAGGCGTCGCAACGGAGCCTCGATAGTCGCTGGCTGGTGCGCTACAAGCAGCCGCTGGATTTTGAACTGAGCCTGCCCCAAGGCCCCCGCTACCGCATCACACCGTTGACCGAGAACGCCCCATGACCGCCTATTTGAATGCCCTCGGGGTGATCTGCGCCCTGGGCCGCGACAGACATAGCGTCGCGCGCAACCTGTTTGCCGGCGACTGCTCAGGCGTGCGCATCGAGGATGGCTGGGTGGCCGAACGCGCCTTGCCGGTCGCCTCGGTGACGGGGGAACTCGCGCCCATCCCCCCTGCCCTTGCGGCGCAACGCAGCCGCAACAACCAACTGCTGCTGGAAGCCGGGTTGCAGATTCGCGCAGAGATCGACCAGGCCATCCAGGCCTACGGTCATGCCCGTATCGGCATCGTCCTGGGCACCAGCACGTCGGGCATCGATGAGGCCAGCCAGGGCATCGCCCACTACCTGCGCGAACAACGCTTCCCCGATGGCTACGACTATCAGCAACAGGAACTCAGCGCGCCGGCCAATTTTCTTTCCGACTGGCTCGACCTGAGCGGTCCGTCCTACGTGATTTCCACGGCCTGCACCTCCAGTGCCCGCGCCTTGATGAGTGCCCGACGCCTGCTGGACCTGGGCCTGTGCGATGCCGTGCTGTGCGGTGGCGTGGACAGTCTGTGCAAATTGACCCTCAACGGTTTTTCCGCACTGGAAGCGGTATCGAGCGAACGCTGCAATCCGTTTTCGGTGAACCGCAGCGGTATCAACATCGGCGAAGCGGCGGTGCTGTTCCTGATGAGCAAGACCCCGGGAGACGGCCCCAGGATCGCCCTGCTGGGCGACGGCGCCAGTTCCGATGCCCATCATATTTCCGCCCCCGAGCCCAGTGGTCGCGGCGCCCGCCAGGCCATGGAAAAAGCCCTGCATTGCGCGGGCCTCGAAGCCAGCCAGATCGACTACCTGAATCTGCACGGCACCGCCACGCAGCACAACGACGCCATGGAGAGCCAGGCCGTGGCCGGGCTGTTCCCGGCGGGTGTGCCCTGCTCGTCCACCAAGCCCATGACCGGCCATACCCTCGGCGCGGCCGGGGCGCTGGAAGCGGCGTTCTGCTGGCTGGCCCTGAGCCCCCAAAACAGCGCCCAGGCCCTGCCACCGCATGTCTGGGACGGCCAGGCCGATCCTGCGTTGCCGGCGCTGGACTGGGTCACCGCCAGCACCCGCCTGAACCCGGCCATCCCGCGCCGCCTGATGAGCAATTCATTTGCCTTCGGCGGCAACAACGTCAGCCTGATTATCGGAGACGCCCCATGATTGACTGGCCGCTCGCCGAACTGCTGCCCCACGCAGGGGACATGATCCTCATCGACCGGATCCTGTCGTTCGATGACGAACAGATCCATACCCACACCACCGTCAAGCCTGGTGGTTTGTTCAACCGCGAAGACGGCGCGCTGCCGGCCTGGGTCGGCATCGAGCTGATGGCCCAGAGCGTCGCGGCGTTTGCCGGTTGCCATGCACGCCGGCGCGGCGATGCCGTGGAGCTGGGCTTTTTGCTCGGCACCCGCAAGTTCGAATGCAACGTCGACTGTTTTCCCGTCGGTGCCGAGCTGAGCATCCACGGCGTGCGCTCCCTGGAAGACGACAACGGCATGGGCGTGTTCGAATGCCACATCCACGCCCCCGGCATCCATGCCACGGCCCGGCTCAACGTTTTCCGTCCGCCCAAGGCCGCCCATTACCTTCATGAACCGTCCGCAACAGGAAACCCGTCATGACTGAATCCGTACTGGTCACCGGCTCCAGCCGTGGCATCGGCCGCGCCATCGCCCTGCGCCTGGCCGAGGCCGGGCACGACATCGTGCTGCATTGCCGCAGCGGCCGCGCCGAGGCCGAAGCGGTCCAGGCAGAAATCCAGGCCCTGGGCCGCCAGGCGCGAGTACTGCAATTCGATGTGTCCGACCGCGCTGCCTGCAAAGCGACTCTCGAAGCCGACGTCGAAACCCACGGCGCCTATTACGGCGTGGTGCTCAATGCCGGCCTGACCCGCGATGGCGCCTTCCCGGCCCTGAGCGAAGACGACTGGGATGTGGTGATGCGCACCAACCTCGACGGTTTCTACAACGTGCTGCACCCGGTGATGATGCCGATGATCCGGCGTCGCGCCGCCGGGCGGATCGTCTGCATCACCTCGGTCTCCGGGCTGATCGGTAATCGCGGGCAGGTCAACTACAGTGCTTCGAAGGCCGGTTTGATCGGTGCGGCGAAGGCGTTGGCAATCGAGCTGGGCAAGCGCAAGATCACCGTCAATTGCGTCGCGCCCGGCCTGATCGACACCGCCATGCTCGATGAAAACGTACCCGTGGAAGAACTGATGAAAATGATCCCCGCCCAGCGCATGGGCACTGCGCAAGAAGTGGCGGGTGCGGTGAATTTCCTGATGTCCGCCGAAGCCGGCTACATCACCCGGCAAGTCCTGGCCGTCAACGGAGGCTTGTGCTGATGAAGCGCGTTGTCGTCACCGGCATGGCCGGTATCACCTCCATAGGCAGCGACTGGGAAACCATCGCCGCCAACTTCGCCGCCAATCGCAGCGGCATCCGGCGCATGGATGAGTGGGACCGCTTCAGCGAACTGAACACGCGGCTGGCCGGCCCCATCGACGACTTCCAGGTCCCGGCCCACTGGACCCGCAAGCAATTGCGCAGCATGGGCCGCGTCTCGCGCCTGGCGGTCGCCGCGGCGGAACAGGCCCTGGCCGACGCAGGCCTGTTGGGCGATGAGTCGATCAAGGACGGGCGCATGGGCGTGTCCTGTGGCTCGTCCACCGGCAGCACCGACGAAATCAAGGCGTTCGGCAACATGCTGCTCAACAGCGTGGCCGAAGGGCTGAACGCCAACTCCTACGTGCGGATGATGCCGCACACCACGGCAGCCAACATCAGCATCTTCTTTGGGCTGACCGGGCGCCTGATCCCCACCTCCAGCGCCTGCACCAGCGGCAGCCACGGCATCGGCTATGCCTACGAGGCCATCAAGTTCGGGCGCCTGCCGCTGATGCTGGCCGGCGGCGCCGAAGAGCTGTGCCCGACCGAAGCGATGGTCTTCGATGCGCTGTACGCCACCAGCCTGAAAAACGATGCGCCGCAAACCAGCCCACGTCCCTACGACAAGGGCCGCGATGGCCTGGTGATCGGCGAAGGCGCCGGCATACTGGTACTCGAAGAACTGGAACACGCCCTGGCCCGTGGCGCAAAAATCCATGCCGAGATCGTCGGCTTTGGCAGCAACGCCGACGGCCAGCACGCCACCCGACCCGAACTGAGCACCATGCGCCGGGCCATGGAGCTGGCCCTGGAAGACGCCGGCCTCGAACCCTCGGCCATCGGCTACGTCAACGGCCACGGCACCGCGACTGAGCAGGGCGACATCGCCGAGACCCTGGCCACCAGCAGCCTGTTTGGCGAACACATGCCCATCAGCTCGCAAAAGAGCTTCCTCGGCCACACCCTGGGTGCCTGCGGGGCGCTGGAGTCCTGGTTCAGCATCGAAATGATGAATCGCGACCTGTACGTGCACACCTTCAACCTCGATGAGGTCGATCCCCAGTGCGGCAAGCTCGATTACCTGCGCAACGAATTCCGGCCGATGAGCCACGAATACGTGATGAACAACAACTTCGCCTTTGGTGGGGTCAACACCTCGCTGATCTTCCGCCGCTGGCACTGAATCGGATTCAAAACCCTGTTACCCCTCGTCAAGGAGACCATGATGTCGTTGAAGAAAATCGCCGTAACCGCCGCCCTGTTGCTCAGCACCCTGCCAAGCCTCAGCCAGGCCCGTGATACCGCGCTGTTCCTGCCGTTCGACAAAGTCGTCGCCGAGGCCATCCGCACCGGCAAGATCGACGGCAGCGTGAAGTTCTACCTGGCCGGCAACAAACCGGCCGGCAACGTCACCGTGGTCAGCCCCGGCGCCGTGACCAACAAGAAAACCAACGCCTTCAACAAATCCGATGAAGTGGCCTGCGAATGGGTGCTGCAATCGGCACTGATCAGCCTGCACCAGGCCGCCAAGAACGCCGGCGCCAACGCTGTCACCAACATCGTCAGCTTCTACAAGAGCAACGAACGCAAGGACCCGACCACCTATGAATGCCACGCCGGCGCGATCATGGCGGGCGTCGCGTTGAAAGGGGATCTGGCGAAGGTGCAATAAACCCGGATCCGCCGCAATCGCGAGCAGGCTCGCTCCCACAGTGGATCCAGGGTGTACGCAATCTGGTATGCCACCAAATCCTGTGGGAGCGAGCCTGCTCGCGATTGCAGTGGGTCAGCACCGATGATGTTGGCTGGGCTACCGTCATCACCTCTTCATTTGTAGGTAGCCCAGAGCACCGAAGGGATCAGTCGCGCTTTGCAGGGGCAGGTACTGTGGCTATCCAGCGTGCCGGCCATATGCCTGCCATGACTGACCATATGCGCGATGCCGCCGCTGATCTGATAGGTTTTTCCATCCCGGCCACACGAGACGCGATCACCTTCGCGGGCATGCAGCAGGCCAAACATGTTGCCCCTGCTATCGCCTTCCAGCACTTTCCCACCACAAGTGGTCTTGTCACCCAAACCGATGAAGTCCCCCTCTCTCATTGGATGTTCTCCTTCACCCCATTCGAGTGCAGGTAATGAACATCCGCCAGTTTGAGAGCGGGCAAAAAGTCCTCCGCCATCGGCACGCCTTCACGCACGATGATCAGAAAACGTCTCTGCGGCGTATTGATGATCTCGTCGCCATTGCTCAAGCGGCTGCCGACCAGGGCGATGTTGCTATTGGCGGCCCCGGCGGCGGTTACGATCCGCGCGGTGCTGCCATCGGCGTACACAACCTGGTCGCCTTTCTGCGCCGCTTGTACTTTCCAGCCATTATCCAGGGTGAACGTCAACGACGATGACACTTGCTGGATCGCTCCGCCGTAACGCGTCTGGCTACCCTCGGTGGCCACCCGGTAAATAGCGATTGGGGGATGAGCCATGACGAACGCTTTTTGTTGATTAAGAAATGTGATGACTTTTTCGTCAAAACCATCAAGCGGCTGTTGCTCCAAGTACAAATCGTCCAAATGACGGAGATATTCACGAGAGACTTCGTTGGTGTATGGGGTGTAGGAAGATGAGTGCATTTCCAAGGGCCTTATTCACGGGCTTTGGGCTACTTCCCTTTCCGCCGGGAAGGAGCATTGGGCCAGACAATTCGGAATGATGAATAAGACGTTGCTACGCTGGTGAATCGCAAGCCCAACAGCGTGGACATCTGGAGCGAATAGGAAACATCGCAACTAGGAAAGCGTATTTTCCTACAGTCAACAGGAGCTCTATGCAGGGCGCTCGTGGTTTGTACGGGGGGCTCCAGCATGTTCTCTTCCTGAAAGTTTTCGGAAGAAATAACCTATCGAAGACGCGCGAAGAGGGGGCGATATATAGATACCGCATGAGGCGGTGTCAGGCGGTGTACAGGTGTTGTGGATACATAATCCGTGTGGGGACGTACTAGCTCGTGATGAACCCTGGCGGTAATTGGGGGCCTCGCATCATGCTGGCCGGTTCAGGTACTGGCATGCAGTCAGTCCCAACGCTTTGACAATTTTTTGTTCAATGGTCCTGGAAAATTCAGACAACGCATTGATCACCATCAGGCTAACCCCATAGAAAAGGGCGCTTTTCAGCGCCCTCTCAAACAGCACGGATCAGAGACAGTCGAGTCACTCAGCTTGAATCAACTTGCTTTCCACTACCCCGGCACGGCCGGTTTTTTCATCGACAACCTGCAGGTTGTTACGAGCCTTGATGAAACCCACTTTCACTTCCTGCCAGACAAAATAGTTCTTGCCCGCTTCTGTACTGAGCTTGAGTTCTGAATCGTTTTCCGCAGACGACACCAGCGTCTGCTGGCCAGCCGGTACCGATAGCATCAGATACGACTTGGCAACGGTCTGCCCGACAGCTTTACCGTTGAGCGTTACCGGCATTTTCACCCCGGCGCCCATGCTTTCGTTGCGATAAACGTAGATGTTCGCTTTGTCAGGAACGGTCTGGAAGGTTTTCGCCTGAGCATCCTGGGTGTCATCCGCCATTTTTACCGAAGCACACCCCGTGGTCAGCGCGGCGACTGCCAGCAAGGCAGTAAAGGTCAATCGCTTGAACATCCTGTTTCTCCATGATTGGGTAGGTCGAACAATCGGATATCGGCTGAGACGGTGAAAAACTGAAGCAATGTTGGCTTGCTCGGTCACGGGTGGCGCCTGGCAACAGCAAGCCTCAAGCCCAGACAGGTAACCTTCCGTAAAACTTGTAATCCATTTCCCAAGCTGTCATTAGGGCATTGAGTCTCTTATTCATGCGTGCTCAATTAGCCGTCAAAATAAGCAATGCCATGGATAGGGATAAAAATCGTGAAAACAAAACACTCTCTTTGGTCTTACCTGATGAGCCTTTCAACCACTCTAATCATTGGCAGTTATAACTTATTCGCAAACTATACAAACAACCTCTACCCAGCCGAACATGACATTATCGCCATCCCATTCGCAGCAATGATCGGCACCCTGCTCACATTACTACTCCTGCTACTTTTCCAGCATCCTTATCGCTTAAGAAAAGCAAATAACGCGCCCAATACCCTTCTTACCAAATCCGCGAGCGTCCTCGCCACGACCGTAACGGTGATCCTGTTGCTGGAGCACATACTCTATTGGTCAACGCCAAAACATTTGCCAACTTTCTGGATTTTCCTTACCACCCTCTGTTTTTACATTCATTACCAACTTCAACTTTATGGTTTCATCCGCGCCGACATTAACCACTAGGTAACTCCACCTCATCGGTCAACAACGCCACAAACGCCTTCGCCATCGGCGACCGCTGGTCCTTGCGCTGTACCAGCCACACCGCCGACACCGCCGCCGGGTCGAGCAGCGATCGATAGACCACGCCGTCGATACGCATGCGCTGGTATGACGCCGGCAGGACTGAGACACCCAGCCCCGCCGCGACCAGGCCGATGATGGTCATGGCTTCACCGGCCTCTTGGGCGAAGTGTGGGCTGAAGCCGGCGTCGCGGGCCAGGTTCAGGAGTTGCGCGTAGAGGCCGCTGCCGTAGCTGCGAGGGAAGAACACGAAGGGTTCCTGAGCCAGCGCCGAGAGGAACAGGCCCGCTTCGCTGCCCTGGGCCAGGGGATGCTTGGAGCTGAGCACGGCCACCAGCGGTTCGCGGCTGAGTTCGATTTCCTGCAAGGAGTCGGGCAGTGGCAGCGGACGCATGATGCCCACCTCGATCGCTTCGTCTACCAATGCATCCGCGACCTGGGTGCTGCTCATTTCCCGCAGATTCAGATGCACGGCCGGGAAGCGTTGGCGAAACGTGAAGATCGCTTGGGGAATGGTCGAGTTGAACGGCGCCGAGGAAGTGAAGCCGATTTTCAGCTCACCCAACTCGCCTAACTGGGCACGGCGGGCCACGTCAGCCGCCTTATCGACCTGAGCCAGTACCCGTCGCGCCTCTTCGAGGAACAGTCGCCCGGCCTCGCTCAGTTCGACCCGACGATTGGTGCGCTCGAACAGCCGTGCACCGATCTCCTGCTCCAGCGCCTGGATCTGCTGGCTCAAGGGCGGTTGGGAGATGCCCAGCGCCAGGGCCGCGCGGCCAAAATGCAGCTCTTCGGCCACGGCGATGAAGTAACGCAGATGACGCAATTCCATGGGCAATCCAATAGGTCGTAAAACGTCTTAAACAGGTCGAACAATATATTGGATAGAAACATTAGCCGGCTATATGCTTTTTTCATTGCCTGCCTGGCCGTGTTCGTTCGAGGTCCACCGTGAAAACTGCTGTCGCTCCACTGGCCCATGAAATCCCACCTAGTGTGCAGGATGACGTCGTCGCCGAATTGAAGGACATCTACATCGAGAAAGGCACGCCGATGTTCATGCGCACGGTGCTGGCGCTGTTCAGCGGTGGCTTTGCGACCTTCGCCTTGCTGTACTGCGTGCAACCGATGATGCCGCTGCTGTCCAAGGAGTTCTCCATCAACGCGGCGCAGAGCAGCCTGATCCTGTCGGTGGCGACCGGCCTGCTCGCCATCGGTCTGCTGGTCACCGGCCCGATTTCCGACCGCATCGGTCGCAAGCCAGTGATGGTCGCGGCGCTGTTCGCGGCCTCGGTGTGCACGATTGCCAGTGCCATGATGCCGACCTGGCAAGGCGTACTGGTGCTGCGCGCCTTGGTGGGTTTGTCATTGAGCGGGTTGGCAGCGGTGGCGATGACCTACTTGAGCGAAGAGATCCACCCCAAGCACATCGGCCTGGCGATGGGCCTGTACATCGCCGGCAACGCCATCGGCGGCATGTGCGGGCGCCTGATCACCGGGGTCTTGATCGACTTTGTCAGCTGGCACACCGCGATGCTGGTGATCGGTGGCCTGGCCCTGATCGCGGCGGCGGTGTTCTGGAGGATTCTGCCCGAGTCGCGCAACTTCCGCCCGCGCTCGCTACACCCGCGCAGCCTGCTGGACGGTTTCACCATGCACTTTCGCGACGCCGGTCTGCCGCTGCTGTTTCTCGAAGCCTTCGTGTTGATGGGCGCGTTCGTGACGCTGTTCAACTACATCGGCTACCGCTTGCTGGCCGAGCCTTATCATCTGGATCAGGCGTTCGTCGGATTGTTGTCGGTGGTGTACCTGTCGGGTATCTACAGCTCGGCGAAAGTCGGTGCACTGGCAGACAAACTCGGTCGGCGCAAAATGCTCTGGGCCACCATCGCCCTGATGCTGGCCGGGCTCGCGCTGACCATGGCCACGCCACTGTGGCTGGTGGTCCTGGGCATGCTGGTGTTCACCTTCGGCTTCTTCGGCGCCCACTCGGTCGCCAGCAGCTGGATCGGCCGCCGCGCCCTCAAGGCCAAGGGCCAGGCATCGTCACTTTACCTGTTCAGCTACTACGCTGGCTCGAGTGTTGCGGGTACAGCGGGCGGCGTGGCCTGGCACCTGGGCGGGTGGAACGGTATCGGCCTGTTCATCGGCGGGTTGCTGGTGGTGGCGTTGCTGGTGGCGGTGAAACTGGCGAAGTTGCCGCTGTTGCCGGGGAATGTGCAGGTTTAGATCCAAGGCAGGGGCAATAGACACTTTGTGGCGAGGGGATTTATCCCCGCTGGGCTGCGCAGCAGCCCTAAAGCAGTGAACTCAATCTTCCTGGCCCACCGAGTTGCCTGGTGTGGGGGCCGCTTCGCAACCCAGCGGGGATAAATCCCCTCGCCACAGGGCTTGTTTCTTGCTCGGCAGCGCAGCGTCGAAGACGCGGCGGCCACTCTCTCACCACAAAAACCTCATACCCCTGGCCAAAATTGCTGTGTACTCGATCGATCATTGACGTAACACCACGCGCGCCTCCAGCACACGATCACGCGCTTCCAGGGTCAACGACTGCAGTGCCGCGCCCTCCTGCTCACGTTGATCCAACCAATGAAGCAACGAATTGGCATCGCCACTGACGACGAGCCGCAACGAATCGCCGTCGACCTCCATCTCTGCAATGTCCAACCCCGCCGCGCTTGCACTGTCATTGACGCGCACCGACAAGGGCTGTGTCGCGGCGGTCGAATCCCGGGTGGGTTCGGCGCGCAGGATTCGGGCGTGCAGCTCAGCCTGTTGGCGATACTGTCGCTCGGCAACCTCCAGCCGTTGCCGGGTCGGTTGCCAAATCGAGGTGTAGGCCACGACCACCAGCAACAGCCCGGCCAGGCCCTGCAACAATTGTTGCTCACGGCGTGACACCCTCCCCCAGGCCTGGATCAAGCGATTGAAGTTCATCAACTGTTCTCCAGCGTGAGCGTGGCCTGCACTCGGTTGTTCTGTTTGCTGGCACTGCCCAGGGTAACTGGCAGTCCGGTTTGCTGCCCGCGTTCGCGCAGTTGCTCAAGCTCGACGAAGCTGTTGGCGGTCAGCTGGATTTTCCAACCTTCGTCCTCACGAAAATCGACGCGTTGCACTTCGACGTTGCTCGCGCCAATGACCTGCTCCGTCAGACGGACCAGGCGCGCAACCTGGGTGTCCTGACTTTGCCCACGACGACTCTGCAACGCCTGGAACTGCGCCGCCAGGTCGACGATGCGGGTTTGCTCGGGATACAGCGACCTGAATCGCTGCTCGTCCTGGGTGTACAGATAACGAGTTTCGCCTTCAAGAAATCGTATGCGAGCCTCGCTGAACGCCCAGGTGAGCAATAACAATCCCGACGCAGCAACCGCCACGCCACGCCACGGCAAAGGCTGACGACGTCGACGAAACTCGCCCTGCAACAGGTCGATGGGATGTCCGCCAGCGCTGAGCAGCCACTCATCGATACCTTCGCGATCGCGTCCCTCGTCCAGCCAGTGAATGTCCTCGGGCAAGTCAGGCTTGAGCGTTGCCAGGGCCCGGGGCGACAGCGACACCCGCGCCGGCAACGCCCCGCCCAACAGCCAGCGACCGAACCAACGCACGGCAAAAGCCTTGTCATCGGGAAGCAGGTCGGCATCGACATGCATCGCACGTACATCGAAGCCTTGCGCGGCCAGCAACGCCAGCAATGCCTGGAACCGGCTTCGCTCGGTCACCATCAGCGGGTAGCGCTGCTGACGATCCCGCGCGCCGACGCTGATGTGCAACGTCTCCAGATTTTCACTCAACTGTTCTTCGATGGCGAATGCTAGGGCCTGGGGTCGCGGCTGGCGCCGTGACGGCCACGGATCGCTGCGCAGCCAGCTGCACATTTCCATCGGCAACAGCACGTCGACGACTCGCCCGTGCAACTCGCGGGCGGCTTCATGCAAAGGCAGGCTGCGTCGTTCGCCCGTTGGCGACCACACGCAGCACGGCCAGTTGGCGCAAGGCGCATCCAAGCCGTCGGCCGTCAGGTAAAGCCAGGTTTTCATCAAGGGCGCTCGCTAGGGTTGATGGGTAAAAAACGACGCTGAACTACAGTCCAGCGTCCGCTAACGGAGTCGCGCTCGATATCCGAGGCCAGGCGCAGACGACTGCCGGCACGGATCACGCTCACAGTGATTCGGAACCAACGGCTGCTCACGCCCAGGCCATGGCTGCCGATGCCCAACCCGGACAGCAGCGGGTCATTGGTAAAGGCCTGCACGCTGGTGTAGGGCGTGTGGGAACGCTGGTTGAGCAACGCCTTCGCCGGCCCCTCCTCCATGCCGTCCAGGGTCATCAGCATTAGCAGCGGCGCGGTATTGATATTCAGCTGCGCTTCCTTGGGCAGCAACACCACCCAAGGCTCCAGGCGCCGCAGCGTCTGGCCGTCGATGCCCGGCAACAGACGCAGCTGACTCAGCTCCTGCACCGAGCCGACCTGGGGCAATGCCAGCGCGGGTAAATCCAGCAACGCCAACAATCGCGTCCAACGACCGAGCGTGACCTGATCGGTTTGCCCCTGGGCCAGCAGCGCGTTGAGGTTCAGGCGCCCGGCCAGATCCTCGATATCGACGTGAACCTCGGCGTCTTCCATTTCGAATGCAGGTTTGAGCCGGGCCCAATCCTGGCTCAGGTCTACCGGCCCGGACGAAGTTATCGCGCTACCTTCCAACACTGCCTGCGCCCAGGCTTCAGCGGCCAACCCCAACTGACGCAGCTGGACCTGCTGCAACTGCTGCGCGCTGCTCTGCAACAGCAGGCGATGACTGCGCAACAGGCCGGCAGTGAGCAGCAGCGCCAGGCTCAGGACCAACAACACACTGATCAGCGCCACACCCCGTTGTCGCTTCACGGCAACGCCCCAGGCAACAGCAGCACGCGACGGATCTGCTGGAAACGCCCCGTGGAAATCACCAGTTCCAGCGCCAGCGGCGCGTTGCCGCGCACGGTTTCGCCGTGCCAGCCCCGCTGCGCGTCGAACACACGCCAGCTCAGGCTACGTACGTCCTCGAGCAATTTCTGCTGTTGCACGCTGACCGGCCCTTCACCACGACTGTCGCGCCACAACACCGCTCCCTCGAGTCGATAGTTCACCGTTTGCCGCTCGCTGCGTGGCTGGTCCAGTGGATTGGCCCAATGGCTGCGCTGCAATTGCAGGCGCCCTGACGCGAGCCCGATGGAACCGGCAACGGCCTGCCACACATCCCGTTCGATCACTCCCACCGCACGTTGCAAGCCCCTGACTTCACGCTCATGTTGACCGGTACCCTGCTGGGTACGCACGACACTGTCGAACAGGCGCCAACTGGCCAGGCCAAGCAGGGCAAAAATGGCGATAGCGATGACCAGCTCCAACAAGGTGAAGCCCGACTGTCTATTCATGACGGTTGCGGATCCATCCGGTGGTGCGGTGCACGGCAGCTGGGCTGCCGGCCCGGCTGACCTGGATCTCGACCTGGAGCAGACGCGGGTCGCGGGCCGGGGCGACACGCTGGTGCAAGAGCCAATCGCGCTGATCCAGGCGTCGGGCCAGGCCCTGTGCGCCAAGTGGCGTAGCGCCTTGCAGACGGAGCTCGCTGAGTTGGTTGTCCGCTAGCCAGGCGCCGAACAGACGATCCTCGAGCCCGGCGCTTTGCTTGAGCACGAACTGGCTGGCCGACAGCACCGCAGCCGCCAACGTGGCGAAAATCGCCAGCGCGACCATGATTTCCAACAGCGTGAATCCCTGGCAATCGGCGGCCAGCCTGCGAGCGTCAGCCATCGATCAGCGGCTCCGCCAAGCCATCACTCACGACCTGGGAAATCGTCTGGCCGGCAACTTTGACGAACAATCTGAACGGACTGATCTCATCACTGCTGAGCATCAGCAACTGTGGCGGGCCTTGGGCATCATCGAGCGCCAGGACATGGCCGTCCTGCTCCAGTCCAAACGTCAGGCTTTCAGGCAGCCGATGCGACGCCGACACCGCTGTCCACCCCAGGGACTCGAGGCGCAACGCCTGATAGCCGCGAGGCTGTACGCGCACCCCATACTCCAGCCCATCCAACACCGCGCGTTCGCGCAACTGCTGCACCACACGGATGAAGTCCTGGGCTTGCTGCCGGGCCTCACGCGCCGGGCTCGGACCGAGAGCCAGACTGACCATGCCCATCACGACTCCGATCAACACAATGACGACCATCAGTTCCAGCAAGGTGAAACCCCGAGAATGACCGCCCATGTTCACTCGGCCCAATTGCCGATATCGGCGGCGAAACCCTCGCCGCCCGGCGCGCCATCGGCGCCCAGCGAGTACAGGTCATAGCCGCCATCGAGTGACTTGAGGCCAGGGTTGAGAAACTGGTAGGGCGTGCCCCAGGGATCGACCGGCAGGCTTTTCAAATAACCCTGAGGGTTCCAGTTCTTTGCCACCGGCGTACCGGCCGGACGCTTGCTCAGCGCCTCCAGGCCTTGCTGGGTCGAAGGGTAATGAGCGTTGTCGAGACGGTACATTTCCAGGGCCGTGGCTATCGCCTGGATATCGGTGCGCGCGGCGGTGACCTTGGCTTGGTCGGGCCGGCTCATGAACTGCGGCACGACGATGGCGCCGAGGATGCCGATGATGACCACCACCACCATGATTTCGATCAGGGTGAAGCCGCGCTGAGGACGTGCCGGTCGGTTGCTGTGGAGTTTCATGGGTCAATTCACCAATTGGTTGAGGCTCAAGATAGGAAGCAGAATGGCCATGACGATCAGCAGCACGACGCCGCCCATCAGCACCAACATGGCCGGTTCGAAAAGGCTCACCACCAGCGCGATGCGCGCTGCGAGGCTGGCCTCCTGTTGTTCGGCGGCGCGGGCCAACATGCTGTCGAGTTCGCCGGCACGTTCGCCGCTGGCAATCATGTGCAGCATCAGCGGCGGGATATCCCCACCAAGCTCCAGGCCACGGGTCAGGGTCCCGCCCTCGCGCACCGAACGAGCGACGTCGGCCATGCGCCCGCGAATGGTCAGGTTGCCGATCACCTGCGCGGCGATGTGCAAGGCGTCCACCAAAGGCACCGAACTCTTGCTCAGGATCGCCAGGGTGCTGGCGAAGCGGGCCGCTTCCATCGCCCGCAGCACCTCACCCAACAACGGCAACCTGAGCAACAAGCGATGCCAACGCAGACGCCACGACGGCTGGCGCAGGCTCCAGCGCCACAGCCCGAGCAGCCCGGCCAGGGCCCCGAGCAGCAGCAGGCCGTAGCGACGCAAGCCGTCGCTCACCGCGATCAGCGCCTGGGTCAGCCAAGGCAACGGCTGGCCACTGTCGACGAAAATCTTCACCACATCCGGCACCACGTAGCCCAACAGGAACGCGACAATCGCGACACAGGCCAACATCAGGATCAGCGGGTACACCAACGCCAGTTGAATGCGCTGGCGCGATGCCTGGCGCGCCTGGGTGTAGGTCGCCAGTTGCTCCAGCACCTGGCCCAAATGGCCGGATTGCTCACCCGCGGCAACGGTGGCGCAAAACAGCTCGGGGAAGGCCTGGGGAAATGCCCTCAGCGCCGTCGCCAAGGCGTGGCCTTCCATCACCCGGCTGCGCACCGCCGACAGCAAGTGGACGACTCGACGCTTCTGGCTCTGTTGCGCCACGGCCCCCAGGGCTTCCTCAAGGGGCAGGCCGGCCTGGATCAAGGTGGAAAGCTGCAACGTCAGCAACGCCAGGTCAGCCGGGCTCAAACGTCCCCCCGCAGGCCGGATGCCGATGGTTCGCGACTCCCCGGCTTCACGCAGCTCGCTGGGCAGCAAGCCGCGCTCGCGCAACAACTGACGGGCATGCCGGGGGCTGTCGCTTTCCACACGGCCCTTGCAGCGGCGGCCCTGGGCATCTTCGGCCCGGTAGTCGAAGGTCGGCATGGCGCTAATCCTCCTGAGTGATGCGCAGCAGTTCATCGACGCTGGTCAGGCCTTCGAGAACCCGCTGGCGCCCGTCCTGGAACAGACTGCGGGAGCTCTTGCGCGCCTCAGAGGCCAACGCCTGCTCGGTGGCCCCCTGATGAATCAACTGCGACAACGCAGCACTGACGTTCACCAGTTCGTAAATGCCGATGCGCCCGCGATAACCTTTCTGGCATTGATCGCAGCCCTGGGCCTTGAACAGCCGTGGCGCGGCACCGGCCTCAAGGCCCAGGCGCAGACAAGTGGCGGCGTCGGCCACATAAGGTGTCTTGCAGCATGGGCACAAGGTGCGCAACAAGCGCTGGGCGACGATGCCGGCCAGGGACGAGGCCAGCAGATAGGCATCCACCCCCATGTCCATTAGCCGCGTGACCGCGCCGACGGCGGTATTAGTGTGCAGGGTCGAGAGCACCAGGTGCCCGGTCAGGGACGCCTGGACGGCGATTTCGGCGGTCTCGCGGTCACGGATTTCACCGACCATCACCACGTCCGGATCCTGGCGCAAAATAGCCCGCAGGCCGCGAGCAAAGGTCATGTCGACTTTCGGATTGACCGGCATCTGGCCGATGCCCGGCAGGTGATATTCGATCGGATCTTCGACGGTGAGGATGTTGCGGCTCTGGTCATTGATGCTGCTCAACGCCGCGTACAGGCTGGTGGTTTTGCCCGAGCCCGTGGGCCCGGTGACCAACACGATGCCGTGGGGTTTGCCGAGCAATTGGCGCAACCCGGCCAGGGTGTCGTCGGGCAGGCCCAGGCGTTGCAGGTCCAGGCGTCCGGCCTGCTTGTCGAGCAGACGCAACACCACGCGCTCGCCATGGGCCGACGGCAAGGTCGAGACCCGCACATCGACTTCGTGCCCGGCCAGCCGCAAGGCCATTCGCCCGTCCTGGGGCACGCGCTTTTCGGCGATATCCAAACGGGCCATGACCTTGATCCGCGACACCAGCAGGTTCGCCAGCTCCCGGCGCGGACGGAGCATTTCCTGCAACTGACCGTCGATGCGCATGCGCACCGACAGGTATTGCTCGAACGTTTCCAGGTGCACGTCCGAGGCGTGTTCGCGGACCGCCTCGCTGAGCAGGGCATTGATCAGCCGGATGATCGGCGCATCACCTTGTTGCTCCAGCAAGTCGGTGGTCTGCGGCATCTGGTCGGCCAGGCTGAGCAGGTCCAGCTCCTCGTCCAGGCCCTGGGCCACCTGCTCGGCGGCACTCTGGCCCTGGCGATAGACGTTGGCCAGGCGCGCGGCGAACGACGCCGGCTCCAGCACCTGGATGGGCAAATCCCGACCGCACAGGCGCCGTACTTCCGCCACGGCGGTCAGGGGCGTGTCACCGCGCATCACCAGGGTCAAGGTCGGCCCCGTGCCTTCGAGCAGCACGCCGAAACGCCTGGCGAAGCCAAAGGGCAACGGGGCCTGTGGGTCCGTCACAGGGCCCCCGAACGCTGTTGCGGATCGGCCGTGTCCGTGGATGAGTCGAACAACTGGCGGGCATCCCGGGGCAACAACAGCGAGTTGTTTTTCCGCGAGCCGGGTTTGCTCAGGTCCCGGAGCGCGTCGTAGCGTTGGCGGCTGACCTCGGCCAGGTCTTCGTTGCTGCGCACAATGGTCGGGCGCAGGAACACCATCAGGTTGCTTTTGGTCTGGGTGTCGCGGCTCCAGCGAAACAACGCGCCCAGGTACGGAATACTGCGCAGCAAAGGAACACCGCTTTGCTGGGTGCGGACGCTGTCGCGGATCAGCCCGCCGATCACGATGATCTCACCATCGTCCGCCAGGATCGTGCTCTTCAAGGCGCGCTTGTTGGTGATCAGGTCAGAGGAATCCACACCGGAGACCGATGGCGCGATGTCCGACACTTCCTGCTCCACTTCCAGGCGCAAGGTCGAGCCCTCATTGATGTAGGGCTTGACCTTGAGGCTGATGCCGACGTCCTTGCGCTCCACGGTGGTGAACGGATTGTCCGCACCGTTGCCGCTGGTGGCGTAGGAACCCGTTTTGAACGGGACGTTCTGGCCGACGATGATTTCCGCTTCCTGGTTATCCAGAGTCAGCAGGCTGGGGGTGGACAGCAGGTTGCTGTGGGCATTGCTCGCCAGTGCCGAGACCAGCGCACTGAAACGATCGCTGCCCAGGCGCAGGAACGCGCCTTCGGTCTTTTTATCGAGCTTATTGAGGTCCAACCCGATGATCGGGATGTCGGTTCCCGGAAAATTGATGGCCCCTGTCGCGCTGCCGCTCTCCAGCCCCCACTGCACCCCCAGCGCTTCGGAAATATCGCCGGTGACCTCGACGATGGCCGCATGAATGAGCACCTGAGCCCGGGGTTGGTCCAATTCACGGACGATGTTCTCGATGATGCGAACCTGAGCAGGTTCGGCGATCAGCACGAGGGCATTCTGGCTTTCATCGGCCTTGATCATGAACGAGCTGGCGGCGGCAGTTTCCCGCAAGCCGGTCAGTGCTGGCGTGGTTTTCTTATCCTGGCCGACAGCCTCCAGCACCTCGGCCAGTTGCTTGGCATCGCTATGGCGCAGGCGGATAACCCGGGCGTTGTCCTGAGAGGCGGCGGCCGGGACGTCGAGGGTCCGGGCCAGATCGACCAGGCGCTGGCGCACCGCCGGCGCGCCGATGATCACCAACCGATTGCTACGGGCATCGGCGATCACCAGGCCCGCCGTATCGCCATCGCGCTTGCCGCCAGAGGTTTCCATCAACGGCGCGATATCCCCAGCCTGGGCATGCCGCAACCGCACCACCACATGATTGCGGTTGCGCCCTGAGTCCAGCTGTCGAACCACGTCGGCGATGCGCTGGACATTGGCGGCGGTGTCGGTAACCACCAAGGCATTGGACGATACCGAAGGGCCGACGTAACCATTGCCCGACACCAGGGGCCGGATCAACCCGGCGACGTCGGCGGCGATACTCGATTGCAGGTCGAGGACCCGGGTGACGAACTGCGACGGCGTGGCGCTTTTGGCATCGGCGATTCCGGCCCGCGTCTTGGCATCGCTGACCGGGGTAATGAGGATCCGCTCGCCTTCATCGATCACGGTGAAGTTATGTGCATCGAGTACCGAATAGAACAACCGACGCACACCCTCGCGGTCCAGCGCCTGGCGGGACATGACTGTAATGCGCCCTGACACCCGGGGATCGAGCACCACGGTCTTGCCCAGGATCGCGGAGAATTCCTCGACCACGTCGCGCAGTTCCGCATTGTTCATCGCCAGTTGCCATTGGGCCTCCTCGGCCCGCAGCGCACTGGGGAACATCAGCGGGCAGGCCGCGGCAAGGCAGAACAGGACGCATGACACACGGCCTCGGATAAAGCTGTTCATGATTCGATCACTCTGATTGCCCGGCCACCGGGCGTAGGTATTGCGAGGAATGAAGCGTGGCATGGCGCCCGTCTTCGAGATCCCGCCGGCGCAGCAAGGGCTTGACCGCTTGCTGCAAGGCCAACCGCTCTTCACGGCCGTTGCGCCACAACGTCACATGGCTGGCCTCGACCCGGCGCAGCACGCTGCCACCGGGCAAGCGCTCGCCCACCTGGTAAATGCGCGGGCCGGCGGCATCCGCCAGCAATGCCCGCGACAAGCCTTCGCCGGCGACAAAACTGGCCTGCAACGTAATCGGTTCGGCGCTTGGCGCCTGGGCACCTTCAGGCGCCAGGCCGAGCACGGTCGCCACGGCTTGGACGTTGGGCAAGTCGCGAGCCGGCGCCGCCGGCGAGTCCACCACCACTGGCACGTCACGGCCCAATGCATGGCGAAAACGCCATTCCTGCCCGGCCAGCAATACCCCGTAGAGCAGCGGCACGAGCACCAGCACCAGCCTCGGCAGACGGCTGTCGACCCGAAACGACAGGCTCACCGTTGCGCTCGCTCAAGCGTGCCCGCAGGCTTGGCAAAGGACATTCGCCGCACCACTCTGCGCCCGGAAAACTCATGCCAGAGCACCGCGCACAGGTGCAGCGCGACGAGCATCGAAAGCACCACGCAAGACAGGGTGTGGACGGTGTTGGCCAGCTCGATCAACGTCGGATCAGCCAATGGCTGGGGGAAGCGAACAAGGCCGAAGACACTGATGGCGCTTTTCATCATCAGCACGCCGGTCACCAGCACGACGCCGATGACCAGGTAGATCAGCGCATGCACCGCCGAGGCCAGCCTCTTGCTCCCTGAAAGCGCCGTCCCGCGCGGCTCCAGTTCGTAAAAAAACAGCCAGGCCCGCCACACGAAAAACGGAATGAACAGCGTGGTCAGCGACACATTGAGTGACCCAACCCACTGTTCGGTCGAAGCTGGCACCGGATTGAACGCCACATAAAAACCGGACGCCAACGCCCATAAGATAATGACCGCCGACAGCCAGTGCAGCAGCACCCGGCGCCTGGAGTAATGGATAGACATCACTGCGCACTCGTCTGAAGGCCCCTGGCAACCCGTGTGGATCGCCTGGGACCATGCCTGTCAGGACTTACAGCTTGTCCCAGGCGCTTTGCCAGGAGGCACCGACACCCGGTTCGAAACCGTTCGACGTCGGGCTGTACTGTTTGCAGTAGCCAGACGCAGGGAACGGCTTGCACTCGAAGACTTCGTCAGTCTTGGGCTGCAGCACTTTCGTGCCTACGGTGTAGTCGCTGATGCCTTCCGGGAACACGAAGTCGTACTCGATGCCGGCGCCTTCGCCAGTCAGGGTGACGGCTTGGGTATCCTGGCGAGTGGTGCGTCCGTCTTCGGTGGTCCCCACCAGCGTCAGGGTGTGGGCGCCGGGGGCGCTGCGCACATCCAGGTTCAGGCCGGTGCTGCCTTCACCCACAGTCTGGCTCACGGCACCGACCTGTTTGTTCTTCTCATCGAACAGCGTGGCTTCAAGGTTCATCCGGCGGTTTGCCTGCGCAGTGAACGCCATGCTGATCCGACCTTTGTCGAGGACGTACTCTGGTTGCAGGGAGGAAATCTCCATGCTGGCGCTGGCGTCTTCCTGCATGTCCAGTTGCACTTCATAGCGATTCACACCGCTTTCTTTCTGGGCGTACAGGCTGTTGGCGCCCTTGACCGGCGTGATATTGCCCTCATCGTCACGAATACCGGCACGAATCAGGGCATGGGCGTTGTTGATGGCTTCGGCCAGTTTGAACGACCAGTTCTCAGCCTTGCCTTCCTCGGCGTTGTCGATGCTGATTTCTACGCTGTACTGGGCATTTTCGCCGGTGGCGGTGAATGCCCGGGCCTTGACCTTGTCACCCACCAGCAACTGGGTCGATGGCGCAATGCTGCCCACCGCCGACCAGCCGCCCGGCAACGCGGCTTCGGCGAGGATGTTCACATCGACCGGGTCGTAGAACGCGTTATCGGTGTCGCCTACTGTCCAGACGGCCAGGATGACGTGATGACCCGACTTGCTGTCAGGGATGACGCAGTTATGCGGGGCACCGCCTACCGGCACTTGATTGCCACCTTCCACCGTACAGAACGGCGCGCTGTCGAACGAGGCACGCTTGAGCGCTTCGTTCGGGTTCCAACCGTCGCGGGTAATGAAGTATTCGTGTTTGGTCGCCGGGTGCGCGGCGGAGTATTGCCATTGAAAGGTAATGTCCCGGTCCCTGATTTCAGTCAGGTGCCAGCGCGAAGCCGATTGCGCATCGAGGGCAGAGAAGCGGGCAATGCCGCCACTGGCGATTTTACCGTCGATAGGGCCTTGCAGCGGCGCACCACCTGCACCATTCGGGAAGCCCTTGAAGGTTTCACCGGTACTCTGCGGTTCGTATTGCGCGCCACCGCACTGTTGGTTGACACCTTTCTGGCACAACAGCGCACGGGAAGGCGGCACTTCGACGAAACCGTGGGCAAACACACCCTGGGACGCCACCATCGCCGACAACAGAACTAACGACGAAGCACACCCCGTTAACACACTGTTCTTCTTGAAGTTGTTGTTCATATAAATTCCAGACTACTCATCGAGATTGAAAAGACGTATCACCGTCATCTTGAAAGGTGCGCTGGGTCGTTCAGCGCTGAACCTGACAAGCGCCGAACCTTATAGAAAGTTGAATATTTCCTATGTAGGAAAAATCTCTCAAAACAGAAGGAATGATCTCTGAAGCCATTTCTATTACATAGTTCGAGAAACTTCTTACGAATAGAAATAACTATCAAACAAACACAAACAGATACTTCACACAAAACAACTAACGAGTTTCACATTGAGCCGAATAAACAACCGGGCAAAAAAAAGCCTGTCCGGCACGGGTCCGGACAGGCTGGGTGACACAGGGTGGCGATTACGGGTGATATTGCGCCGACAACTCATGTACCGCCCGCAGGAAGGCACCGGCGTGTTCCGGGTCGACTTCCGGGGTAATGCCATGGCCGAGGTTGAACACATGGCCGCTGCCGCTGCCGTAGCTGGCCAGGATGCGTCCGACTTCAGCGCGAATCGCTTCGGGCTTGGCGTAAAGCACGGTCGGGTCCATGTTGCCTTGCAGGGCGACCTTGTGACCGACACGCTCGCGGGCGTTGCCAATGTCGCAGGTCCAGTCCAGGCCCAGGGCGTCGGCACCGGCATCGGCGATGCTTTCCAGCCACAGGCCGCCGTTCTTGGTGAACAGGATCACCGGCACTTTACGGCCTTCATGCTCGCGGATCAGGCCACTGACGATCTTGCGCATGTAGGCCAGGGAAAACTCCTGGTACGCCGCCGCCGACAGGTTGCCGCCCCAGGTGTCGAAGATCTGCACCGCTTGCGCACCGGCCAGGATCTGGCCGTTGAGGTAGGACGTGACCGACTGGGCCAGCTTGTCCAGCAACAGGTGCATGGCTTGCGGGTTGTCGTAGAGCATCGCCTTGGTCTTGCGGAAATCCTTCGACGAACCACCTTCGACCATGTAGGTGGCCAGGGTCCAAGGGCTGCCGGAGAAACCGATCAGCGGCACGCGACCGTTGAGTTCACGGCGAATGGTGCTGACCGCGTCCATGACGTAACCCAGGTCCTTCTGCGGATCGGGAATCGGCAGGGCCTCGATATCAGCCAGGGTGCTGATGACTTTCTTGAAGCGCGGACCTTCGCCGGTCTCGAAGTACAGGCCCTGGCCCATGGCATCGGGAATGGTCAGGATGTCGGAGAACAGGATCGCCGCGTCCAGTTGCGGATAGCGATCCAGCGGCTGCAGCGTGACTTCACAGGCGAACTGGGGGTTCATGCACAGGCTCATGAAATCACCGGCCTTGGCGCGGCTGGCGCGGTATTCCGGCAGGTAGCGACCGGCCTGGCGCATCATCCACACCGGGGTGACGTCTACGGGTTGCTTGAGCAGGGCGCGAAGGAAACGATCGTTCTTCAGGGCAGTCATGTCGGCATCCGGAAAAAAAGTGCGGGCATTTTCTCAGAGCGCGACGCAAAAGGCACGGCAAGAGCCGTGCCTTTTATCTATCGGGGCAATTTGTCGCGGTGCAACTCGATCTGCTTAACACTGCAAAATGACTGTGGGAGGCATTTTTGTGGGAGCAAGGCTTGCCCGCGATGAAAACACTGCGGTCTCCTGGGTACCGAGGCGCCTGAATCGCGAGCAAGCTTTGCTCCCACAAAGCTCGCTCCCACAGGTTTACTGCATTGCAACTCTGGATCGAGGTCAGACTTGCAGGTAATCCAGAATCCCTTCCGCCGCATTGCGGCCTTCGAAGATAGCTGTCACCACCAGGTCGGAACCCCGGACCATGTCGCCACCGGCGAAGATCTTCGGGTTGCTGGTCTGGTGCTTGTACTGGCCCTGTTCCGGGGCCACGACGCGGCCCTGGCTGTCGGTCTGGATGCTGAACTGCTCGAACCACGGTGCCGGGCTCGGGCGGAAGCCGAAGGCGATGACCACGGCATCGGCCGGGATGATCTCTTCGGAACCGGGGATCGGCTCGGGGCTGCGGCGGCCACGGGCGTCCGGTTCGCCGAGACGGGTCTCGACCACCTTCACGCCTTCGACCTTGTCTTCACCGACAATGGCGATCGGCTGGCGGTTGTAGAGGAACTTCACGCCTTCTTCCTTGGCGTTCTTCACCTCTTTGCGCGAGCCGGGCATGTTCGCTTCGTCACGACGGTAGGCGCAGGTCACCGACTTGGCGCCCTGGCGAATCGAGGTGCGGTTGCAGTCCATCGCCGTGTCACCACCGCCGAGCACCACGACCTTCTTGCCTTTCATGTCGACGAAATCTTCCGGCGACTTTTCAAAGCCAAGGTTGCGGTTGACGTTGGCGATCAGGAAGTCGAGGGCGTCATAGACGCCTGGCAGGTCCTCGCCGGCGAAGCCGCCCTTCATGTAGGTGTAGGTGCCCATGCCCATGAATACCGCATCGTATTCTTCGAGCAGTTGCTCCATGGTCACGTCCTTGCCCACCTCGGTGTTCAGGCGGAACTCGATGCCCATGCCGGTGAAGACTTCGCGACGATTGCTCAGCACGGTCTTTTCCAGCTTGAACTCGGGAATACCGAAGGTCAGCAGGCCGCCGATTTCCGGGTTCTTGTCGAACACCACCGGAGTCACGCCACCACGCACCAACACGTCGGCACAGCCCAGGCCCGCCGGGCCGGCACCGATGATCGCCACACGCTTGCCGGTCGGCTTGACCTTGGACATGTCCGGGCGCCAGCCCATGGCGAACGCGGTGTCGGTGATGTACTTCTCCACCGAACCGATGGTCACCGCGCCGAAACCGTCGTTGAGGGTGCAGGCACCTTCACACAGGCGATCCTGCGGGCACACCCGGCCGCAGACTTCCGGCAGGGTGTTGGTCTGGTGGGACAGCTCGGCGGCCTGGAGGATGTTGCCCTCGGCCACCAGTTTCAGCCAGTTGGGAATGAAGTTGTGCACCGGGCACTTCCATTCGCAATACGGGTTACCGCAACCCAGGCAGCGATGGGCCTGGTCGGCCGACTGCTGGGGTTTGAAAGGCTCGTAGATTTCCACGAACTCTTTCTTGCGTTGACGCAACAGTTTCTTCTTCGGATCCTTGCGCCCGACATCGATGAACTGGAAGTCGTTATTCAGACGTTCAGCCATTGTTAAAACCTCATCAAACTCTTCAGGCGCATATCACTGCGGGTTGGCACGAGTGCTGGAAAGCAACGATTTCAGGTTGGCAGCCTTGGGCTTGACCAGCCAGAAACGGCGCAAGTAGTCATCGAGGTTTTCGGCGAGTTCACGACCCCACTCGCTGTCGGTTTCCGCGACGTACTCGTTCAGCACGTTTTGCAGGTGGCTGCGGTAGGCTTCCATCGCCTCGCCGCTGATCCGCTGGATTTCCACCAGTTCGTGGTTGACCCGGTCAACGAAGGTGTTGTCCTGGTCGAGCACGTAGGCGAAACCACCGGTCATGCCAGAGCCGAAGTTATAACCGGTCTTGCCCAGCACGCAGACAAAACCACCGGTCATGTACTCGCAGCAGTGATCGCCGGTGCCTTCCACCACAGTGTGGGCCCCGGAGTTACGCACGGCAAAACGCTCGCCCGCGGTGCCGGCGGCGAACAGCTTGCCGCCCGTGGCGCCGTAGAGGCAGGTGTTGCCGATGATGGCACTGTCCTGGGTCTTGTAGACGCTGCCCTTGGGCGGAACGATGACCAGCTTGCCGCCGGTCATGCCCTTGCCCACGTAGTCGTTGGCATCGCCTTCCAGGTACATGTTCAGGCCACCGGCGTTCCAGACGCCGAAGCTCTGGCCTGCGGTGCCCTTGAAACGGAAGGTGATCGGCGCCTTGGCCATGCCCTGGTTGCCGTGCTTGCGCGCGATTTCACCGGAGATCCGCGCACCGATGGAACGGTCGCAGTTGCAGATATCCAGCTCGAACTCGGCACCGCTCAGGTCGTTGATCGCCGCAGCGGCCATGTCGACCATCTTCTCGGCCAGCTCACCCTTGTCGAATGGCGGGTTGCGGTCGACCTGGCAGAACTGTGGCTTGTCCGCCGGGATGAGATCGCTGCCCAGCAACGGGGTCAGGTCCAGGTGATGCTGTTTGGCGGTCTGGCCTTCGATCACTTCCAGCAGATCGGTACGGCCGATCAGCTCTTCAAGCGAGCGCACGCCCAGCTTCGCCAGCCACTCACGGGTCTCTTCAGCCACGTAGGTGAAGAAATTCACCACCATGTCGACGGTGCCGATGTAATGGTCCTTGCGCAGCTTGTCATTCTGGGTCGCCACGCCGGTGGCGCAGTTGTTCAGGTGGCAGATGCGCAGGTATTTGCAGCCCAGGGCGATCATCGGCGCAGTGCCGAAGCCGAAGCTCTCGGCGCCGAGGATGGCGGCCTTGATCACGTCCAGGCCGGTTTTCAGGCCACCGTCGGTCTGCACCCGGACCTTGCCGCGCAAATCGTTGCCGCGCAGGGTCTGGTGGGTTTCGGCCAGGCCCAGTTCCCACGGCGCACCGGCGTACTTGATCGAGGTCAGCGGCGATGCACCGGTGCCGCCGTCGTAGCCGGAGATGGTGATCAGGTCGGCATAAGCCTTGGCCACACCGGCGGCGATGGTGCCGACGCCGGCTTCCGCCACCAGTTTCACCGAGACCAGCGCCTTGGGGTTCACCTGCTTGAGGTCGAAGATCAGTTGCGACAAGTCTTCGATCGAGTAGATGTCGTGATGCGGCGGCGGCGAGATCAGGGTCACGCCAGGGACCGCGTAGCGCAGCTTGGCGATCAGGCCGTTGACCTTGCCACCGGGCAGTTGGCCGCCCTCACCGGGCTTGGCGCCCTGGGCCACCTTGATTTGCAGCACTTCAGCATTGACCAGGTATTCCGGCGTCACACCAAAGCGGCCAGTGGCGACCTGCTTGATTTTCGAACTCTTGATGGTGCCGTAGCGCGCCGGGTCTTCACCGCCTTCGCCGGAGTTGGAACGCGCACCGAGGCGGTTCATGGCTTCGGCCAGGGCTTCGTGGGCTTCCGGGGACAGTGCGCCCAGGGAAATACCAGCCGAATCGAAACGCTTGAGCACCGATTCCAGCGGCTCCACTTCACTGATGTCCAGCGGCGTGTCGAGGGTCTTGACCTTGAGCAGGTCGCGGATCATCGATACCGGACGGTTGTCCACCAGCGAGGTGTATTCCTTGAACTTGCTGTAGTCGCCCTGTTGCACGGCCGCTTGCAAGGTGTTGACCACGTCCGGGTTGTAGGCGTGGTATTCACCACCATGGACGAACTTCAACAGGCCGCCCTGCTGGATCGGCTTGCGCGGGCTCCAGGCTTCGGCTGCCAGGGCTTTCTGCTCGGCTTCGATGTCGACGAAACGCGCACCCTTGATGCGGCTCGGCACGCCACGGAAGCTCAGCTCGCAGACTTCTTCCGACAGGCCGATGGCCTCGAACAATTGCGCGCCGCGATACGAGGCGATGGTCGAGATGCCCATCTTCGACAGGATCTTGAGCAGGCCCTTGGTGATGCCCTTGCGGTAGTTCTTGAACACCTCATACAGGTCGCCCAGCACTTCACCGGTACGGATCAGGTCGCCCAGCACTTCGTAGGCCAGGAACGGATACACCGCCGAGGCGCCGAAACCGATCAGCACCGCGAAGTGATGCGGATCGCGGGCGGTGGCGGTTTCCACCAGGATGTTGGAGTCGCAGCGCAGGCCTTTTTCGGTCAGGCGATGGTGCACCGCACCGGTAGCCAGCGAGGCGTGGATCGGCAGCTTGCCCGGCGCGATGTGACGGTCGCTGAGCACGATCTGGGTACGCCCGGCGCGCGCGGCTTCTTCAGCCTGATCGGCAACGTTGCGGATCGCCGCTTCCAGGCCGACGCTTTCGTCGTAGTTCAGGTCGATGACCTGGCGCGCGAAGCCCGGACGGTCGAGGTTGGTCAGCGAGCGCCACTTGGCCGGGGAAATGACCGGCGAGCTGAGGATCACCCGCGAGGCGTGTTCCGGCGACTCCTGGAAAATGTTGCGCTCGGCACCGAGGCAGATTTCCAGGGACATCACGATCGCTTCGCGCAGCGGGTCGATCGGCGGGTTCGTCACCTGGGCGAACTGCTGGCGGAAATAGTCGTACGGCGTGCGCACGCGCTGGGACAGCACGGCCATCGGCGTGTCGTCGCCCATGGAGCCGACCGCTTCGTAGCCCTGCTCGCCGAGTGGACGCAGCACCTGGTCACGCTCTTCGAACGTCACCTGGTACATCTTCATGTACTGCTTGAGCTGATCGACGTCGTAGAAAGCCGAGCCATGGTCGTTGTCTTCCATGGTCGCCTGGATGCGCAGGGCATTCTTGCGCAGCCATTGCTTGTACGGATGACGGGACTTGAGGCGGTTGTCGATCGCATCGGTGTCGAGGATCTGGCCGGTTTCGGTGTCCACGGCAAAGATCTGGCCCGGGCCTACGCGGCCCTTGGCGATGACGTCTTCGGGCTGGTAGTTCCAGACACCGATTTCCGAAGCCAGGGTGATGAACCCGTTGGTGGTGGTGACCCAGCGCGCCGGACGCAGACCGTTACGGTCCAGCAGGCACACGGCATAGCGACCGTCGGTCATGACGATACCGGCCGGGCCGTCCCACGGCTCCATGTGCATGGAGTTGTATTCGTAGAAGGCCCGCAGGTCCGGGTCCATGGTCTCGACGTTCTGCCACGCCGGCGGCACCAGCATGCGCACGCCGCGGAACAGGTCGATGCCACCGGTCACCATCAGTTCCAGCATGTTGTCCATGCTCGAGGAGTCCGAGCCCACGCGGTTGACCAACGGGCCGAGCTCTTCGAGGTCCGGCATCAGGTCGTTGGCGAACTTGGTGCGCCGGGCCACGGCCCAGTTGCGGTTGCCGGTGATGGTGTTGATCTCGCCGTTGTGGGCGAGGAAGCGGAATGGCTGGGCCAGCGGCCATTTCGGCAGGGTATTGGTGGAGAAGCGCTGGTGGAACACGCAGATTGCGGTTTTCAGGCGCTCGTCGCTCAGGTCCGGATAGAAGGCGGTGAGGTCCGCCGGCATCATCAGGCCTTTGTAGATAATGGTCTTGTGGGAAAAGCTGCAGATGTAGTGATCGGTGTCGGCGGCATTGGCCACGGACGAACGACGACGAGAGCTGAACAGCTTGATCGACATGTCCTGGTCGCTCAGACCGTCACCTGCGATGAACACCTGTTCGATCTGCGGCAGGCGCTCAAGGGCCAGGCGGCCGAGGACGCTGGTGTCGATCGGCACTTTGCGCCAGCCCACCAGTTGCAGGCCGGCGGCCAGGATCTCGCGGTTCATGTTCTCGCGAGCCGCCTCAGCCTTCACCGGGTCCTGGTTGAAGAACACCATGCCCACGGCGTACTGCTTGGGCAGGGTCACGCCAAACGTTTCCTGGGCAACGGCACGCAGGAACTCGTCAGGCTTTTGAATCAGCAAGCCACAACCGTCGCCGGTCTTGCCGTCGGCGTTGATCCCACCGCGGTGGGTCATGCAGGTCAGGGCCTCAATGGCCGTTTGCAAAAGGGTATGGCTGGGCTCGCCCTGCATATGAGCTATCAGGCCGAAACCGCAGTTATCCTTGAATTCATCTGGTTGGTACAGACCTGCTTTCATAGACACTTTCTCACCAGGCTGCCTCTAATCGAGGCAAATTTCTTTTCAATTCAACCAGTTGCATGCCGCGCCGAACGTACGCCAGCTTTGCGGGGGCAAAAGGGAGGTCATTGTACACACCGACACAGAGGCTCACAAATTTGACGACGAACTGTCGCAAATCCATGTCGCATTTGTGAAAGGTTTAAAGCTATATGCTGTGCTAGTCAAAACTTTTTTGGGTTCGACCGCTACGACTCAAACACTACTGTGACGCAGACACCACAAGGCGCGCGGCCTGAAAGGTCGCCCGCCCTTGCGGAATTTTGAGGTTGCCGGGAGAGGCGGCCTGGGTAAGGCCGCCGAATCTTCAGCGAGTTGCAGCCAGTTCCTGTTGGACGCTGGCGACAGTGCGAGGCCAAGGTTTACCAGCCTGAACCTTCGCTGGCAAGGCCTTGATAGCGGAAACGGCTGCATCACGACTGGCAAAGCTGCCGTAGGTGATGACATACAGTGGCTTGCCGTTGAGCACTTTCTTGAAATAGCGGTACTCGCCGCCCTGCTCCTTGACGAAGTTCTGCGCCGTGGCTTCAGAGCTGGTGCCGAGGATCTGCACCACGTAGTTACCCGGTGCCTGGCCGGCGTACCAGCTACCGCCCGCGGCCTTGGCCGGAGCAGCAGGCTTGGCGGCCGGTGCTGGCGCGGCAGGCTTGGTCGCGGGCGCTGGAGCCGGGGCAGGCTTGGCGGTGGCTATCTGGGTCGGTGCCGGAGTCGGCTTGGCCGCCGGAGCAGGCGTTGGCGTCGGCGCAGGACCGGCCGGCACGCCCGCCGGTGGTGAGGTGGTGGTCACGGTCGGCGGCACGTCGCTGCTGTCGTCGATCGGTGGCGCCGCGCCGTCGTCGCCTTCGGTGATGCCACCGGCCGCTTCGGCCAGCGGGCCGCGCATGACCGGCTGCGACTGGCCGACCAACGGCAGCGGCATCGGCTGGGTGTTGCCGGCGAATTCCACTGCCGGAGCACCACCGTTGGGTTGCGGCGTACCCTGACCGAGGGGCAGTTGCGCCTGCTCGTTGGCAGGAGTGCCCGTGGTCGGCGCCTTGTTGCGACCCGGCATTAGCCAGGCGGCGGCAACCGCGACCACGACGACAGCGGAAATTGCCAATACGTGTTTCTTCGGCATGTTGAACCCCATACTTGGACGCTTCACCGCTGAGCGGCTGGCAATCATGACTTCGATCAGAGCATCGCGGGCGACCTGGTTGATGTTGCCAGGCCAACCACCTGCGCTTTCGTGAATCTCAGAGATCTGATCGGCGGTAAAAAGTTCGATACCCCGGCCCGCCCCCTCAAGACGCTGGGCCAGGTATTCACGCGTCTCTTCCTCGGTGTAGGGCGCCAGCTCGATAACGTGGAAGCGCTCTTCCTCAAGACTCAGTTGATCCAGATCAGCGATCAGCGACGACTCGCCGAACAGGAACACATGGGGACGACCTTCCGGCGCACCGGCAGCCAGGGCCAGCAGGGCTTCCAGGGCCGACTCGTCGAGCTGCTCGGCGTCGTCCACCAGCAGATAGACTTCCTGCCCGGTCAGCGCCAACTGCACGATCTGATCGAGAATCGCCCCGATTTCGGCCTGGGCGACATTCAGCGCCTGGGCCACCTGGCGCAACACACCGGCGGCATCGCCGGCGCCGCGGGCGGAGACCACCACGCTTTGCACCGACTGCTTGTTGGTACTGGCCACCAGGGCCTGGCGCAGCAAGGTCTTGCCGCTGCCCTGGGGACCTGTGACCACCAACAGCAACTGGCTGTAGCGTGCCAGGTGATGCAACTGGCCCAGCACCGGTTTGCGCTGGGCGGGGAAGAACTTGAAGCCCGGGACCCGTGGAGCGAAAGGGTCATGACTCAATTGGAAATGGCCGAGGAAAGCCTCGTCGGCATGCAAACTAGTCATCGGAATCTTATTAACCTTTAAGCTGAGCCAGGGCGCGGTAGTCCGCTCCCAGCGTGGCCTGTAGAACTGCTTTCGGATAATCGTCGGTCACCACCGCTTCGCCCATGTGGCGCAGCAGCACCAGACGCAGACGACCGTCGATCACTTTTTTGTCGATTGCCATGTGTTCAAGGAAATCCGCCTCAGTCATTTCCTCGGGCGGAACCACCGGCAGCCCGGCGCGCTGGAACAGACGAATGCCGCGATCGCGCTCCTGCTCGCTGATCCAGCCCAGGCGCGCAGACATCTCCAGGGCCATGACCGTGCCGGCCGCAACCGCCTCGCCATGCAGCCAGACACCATAGCCCATATGGGTTTCGATGGCATGGCCAAAGGTGTGGCCCAGGTTGAGCGTGGCCCGCACTCCCGACTCCCGCTCATCGGCACCGACCACGGCGGCCTTGGCGGCGCAGGAACGTTCAATGGCGTAGGTCAGGGCCGCCTGATCCAGTGCACGTAGACGGTCGACATTCTCTTCGAGCCAGCCCAGGAACGGCTCGTCGCAGATCAGCCCGTATTTGATGACCTCCGCCAGCCCCGCAGACAGTTCACGGGCAGGCAAGGTGTTTAGGGTAGCGGTATCGATCAGCACCACGTTGGGCTGATAGAAAGCCCCCACCATGTTCTTGCCCAGCGGATGGTTGATCCCGGTCTTGCCGCCCACTGACGAATCGACCTGGGACAGCAGCGTGGTGGGGATCTGGATGAAATCGACGCCACGCTGATAGCAGGCGGCGGCAAAACCGGCCATGTCGCCGATCACGCCGCCACCGAGGGCAATCACCGTGGTGCGCCGATCGTGTCGCGCACTCAGCAGGCCGTCGAAAATAAGCTGCAAGGTTTCCCAATTCTTGAAGGCTTCACCGTCGGGCAACACCACGGAAATGACCGAGAAGGCCGACAGGCTGCGGGTCAGACGTTCCAGATACAGGGGCGCGACGGTTTCATTGGAAATGATCGCCACTTGCCGCCCGGCGATATGCGGCGCCAGCAGTTCGGGCTGGTCCAGCAAGCCTTCGCCAATATGAATCGGGTAGCTGCGCTCGCCCAGGTCGACCTTAAGTGTCTGCATGTGTCCCCACAGTGAAGATGGAATCAGGCGTCCTGCCTGCAATTAACGAAAGTCCACGGTGCTTGTTCTGACGCCAGTTAATGGCCATCCGCCACGCCCCAGCCGGGCCACGACGGGACGTCGAGGATAGCGCATTTCGCCAAGCGCATTAACGGGGAGGCAGTTGCTGAAGACGATCAAGGATGTCGAGCACCACCATCCGCGGCGGCCGCTCGTCGGTTTCCACCACCAGGTCGGCGATCTCCCGATACAACGGGTCACGCAGCTCCAGCAGATCCCGCAGGGTTTTGGCCGGGTCGGCGGTACGCAACAGCGGACGGTTGCGATCCCGGGCCGTGCGGCCGACCTGTTGTTCGACGGAGGCATGCAGGTAGACCACTCGTCCGCCGGCATGCAGCGCCCGACGATTGGCTTCGCGCATGACCGCGCCGCCGCCGGTGGCCAGCACCACGCCATCGAACGCGCACAGCTCGGCGATCATCGCCTGCTCACGGTCACGAAAGCCCGGTTCGCCTTCCTTGTCGAAAATCCATGGGATATTAGCGCCCGTGCGCAATTCAATTTCCTTGTCGGAATCTTTGAATGGCAGGCGCAGCTCTTTGGCCAGCAAACGGCCGATGGTGCTTTTTCCAGCGCCCATCGGCCCTACAAGAATCAAATTTCGCACAGAATCAACGACTCACAGCAATCGCCTGGTTGTTCATGATACGCGGAGTGAGGAACACCAGCAGCTCGGATTTTTTCTCCGAGACTACATCACGCCGGAAAAGGCGGCCAAGATACGGCACATCGCCAAGAAATGGCACCTTATCTACAACCTTGCTCTGAGTATTTGAGAAAACCCCGCCAATCACAATGGTCTCGCCGTCATTGACCAAGACCTTGGCGTTGACCTCGTTTTTCTTGATTGGCGGCACATCCTGCACCTTGTTCAAGTAGTCCGGCTCATCCTTGGTGACCTTGACCTCCATGATGATGCGGTTGTCCGGGGTGATCTGCGGAGTCACCTCCAGCGACAGCGAAGCCTCCTTGAACGACACCGACGTGGCACCGCTGGAACTGGCTTCCTGATAAGGGATTTCCGTGCCCTTGAGGATTTTTGCCGTCTCCTTGTCGGAGGTCACCACCTTGGGCTGGGAGACGATTTCGCCGTTGCCGGTCTTTTCCATGGCCGTCAGTTCAAGGTCCAGCAAGACGTTGTCGGTAATGAACGCAATGCCGATTCCGGAGGTATTGCCCGACGCGCCCAGATCGACAAACGGCTGGTTGGTGCTGGTACTGCCCGGCGTGCCAATGGTGGTGGAGTCGCCGGTGGTGACCCCGGAGGAATTCCAGTTGCCCTTGTTCTGGATCGAACCGCCCCAACGCACACCCAGGCTTTTGTCGTAATCGACATTGGCCTCGACGATCCGCGCCTCGATCATCACCTGGCGCACCGGAATATCCAGTTGCGCCACGATCCTGCGCAGTTCGTCGAGCCGGTCCTGGGTCTGGTAGGCAATGATGTTGTTGGTGCGCTCATCGACCGTGATCGTGCCGCGCTCGTCGGCTTTCGCCTCGGCACTGGTCACCGACTGGAACAGCTTGGCGATGTCCGCCGCCTTGGCGTAGTTGACCTGCAACAGCTCACGCCGCAGTGGTGCCAGGTCGGCAATCTGCTTCTGCGACTCCAGCTCCTGGCGCTCGCGAGCGGCAATTTCATCGGCCGGAGCCACCAGCAGCACGTTGCCGACCTTGCGCTTGTCCAGACCCTTGGTCTTGAGCACCAGATCCAGCGCCTGGTCCCAAGGCACGTTCTGCAAGCGCAGGGTGATGCCGCCCTGCACCGTGTCGCTGGCCACCAGGTTCAGGTTGGTGAAATCGGCGATCAATTGCAGCACCGAGCGCACCTCGATGTCCTGGAAGTTGAGCGAGAGCTTCTCGCCACTGTAGGCCGCGCGGTCGGCGTTGCGTTTTTGCAGGTCGTCGACGGTCATGGGACGGACGCTGACGGTGAGCTTGTTGTCGGTCTGGTAGGTCGAGTAGTCGAAGGTGCCGCTGGGTTCGATGCTGATGGTCGCCCGGTCGCTGCCGGCGCTGGCATTGACGAACTGCACCGGGGTGGCGAAGTCCTTGACGTCCAGGCGCACCCGCAATGGCTCGGGCAACTGGGTCCTGGCGAAATTGAGGATGATCTTGCCTTCGCGCTCCTGGATGTCCGGGGCGATGGACGGATCAGACAGATCAATTACCACGTTGCCTTCGCCCTGGGTCCCACGCTGGAAGTCAACCCCACGGATCGCCTTGCCCACTGGCGCACTGGCCCTCGCGGGCGCCGCGCTGGCAACCGCCGTGCGCGGGGCCTGGACGGTGTTCTTCGCAGCAGCGCTCTTCGCAGAGCCCCCCTTGCCGACCACCACGAACAGATGGTTACCTTCGACCCGGGTATCGTACGGCGCCAGTTGGGTAAGGCCGATGATCAACCGGGTGCGATCCCCGGCCTCGACCACGGTGGCGCTGCGTGCATTGCCCCCGCCCAGGTCGTGGTTCTTGCTGGCCAGTTGATTGGTCACCCCGGGCAGGTCCAGGGCAATCCGGGCCGGTTGTTCGGTGGTGTAGCCCCGAGGAGTCGGCGGCGGACCATCGAAGGTAAGCTTCAACTCGACACGGTCCCCCGGCAACGCCGCCACATCCAGCGTCTTCAGACTGGCCCCATGAACCATCGGCGACAACAGCGCTATCCATAGCGAAATACCGAGGGCTGAAAAAATCCTGTTCATTGTTCGAGTTCCACTATGAATGCTCTTTCAAAGGAATGGTCCGTGGTCGCTCCAGCCAGGCACCCTCGCCATCGGGAACGATTTCGACCACATCGACCTGAGTGGCACTGATGGCGACGATCCGCCCGTCGTTGCGACCCAGATAGTCGCCGACCTTGAGCCGATGCACTCCGCCCGCGCCACGCAGGAGCGCGAAGGAGCCACTGACGTTGGAGATCGTACCGACCATTTCGAACTGCTCGATGTTGAAGCCCTCCAGGTACTGCTTGACCCGGTTGGGGTCGGGCCGGACATTGCGCGAGCCCCGCTGCCGGTCGGCCTGGTCCACGCGAACCTGCCGGGAAAACGGACTGCGCAGGTTCGCGGCGCTGTAGGTAAAGGTTTCGTAGGGCCTGAACGTGGGTGTCGGCTCGATCTTGCCAGGCGGGCGCAGGCGCACTTCGTTCATATAGGCGTCCAGGTCGCTGAAACCATTGTCGTTGTTGCAGCCCGCCAGCGCGACCAGGCCTGCCAGCAGGCAGATGCGACACACCGGCCTCATGGTTGCGCCTCCTGCTCGTTGTACCGGTAGGTCTTGGCCTGGATACTCATGCGCAGCTTCGTGCCCGCCTCGGGCTCCATCGGAGCGATTTCGAAATCGTGCAGCGTGACGATTCGGGGCAACCCGGCCACTCCACTGACGAACGTCGCCAGGTCGTGGTAGCCGCCGGTCACGGTGATCTGGATCGGCAACTCGATGTAGAACGGCTGGGTGACCTCCGGCAGCAGCTTGATTTCCTCGAACTCCAGGCCGCTGCCCAGGCCGGTGCGAGTGATGTCCTCCAGCAGGCCCGGCACTTCGGTATCGCTGGGCAATTGCCGCAACAGCACACCAAAAGACGTTTCCATCTGCTTCATCTGCTCGGTGTAGCGCTCCAGGTTCGCGGCCATGTGGGCCTTGCCCGCGAATTGCGCCTTGAGGGTGTTTTCTTCCTCGCGCACCTGCTGCAACTGGTTTTCCAGGTCACTCAAGGCAAAGTTATAGCCCAGCCCCAGCACCAGGACCACCAGCAGGACGCCGGCCAGCCATTTGATGGGCGCCGGCCAGGAACCGATGTTGTTGGTGTCCAGGTCACTGAGGTCGATCTTGCGCAGCGCGTCGAACCACTCCCCTGGTTTCATTGGGCGTCCTCCGCATCGGCCGGGCGGGTCTGGCGCACCGTCAGTTGGAAAACGTTGGCCTGGTCGAGTTGCCCGGCGGTGGTGGCCTTGACCTCCGTCAGGTTGGGCGTGTCGAACAGGTCCGACGAGTCCAGGTTGCGCATCAGGTCCGAGACCCGGTTGTTCGATTCCGCGGCCCCCTTGATCGAGAGCGTGTGGTCTTCCATCTTCACTTCGGTGAAATAAACACCTTCCGGCAAGGTCCTCGCCAACTGGTCGAAAATGCGCCCGCTGACCGGCCGGTTCCCCTGCAAGTCCTGAATGATGCGCATACGCTCCAGCAATTGCTGGCGACGAGCCTTCAATTCGCTGATCTGCTTGATGCGCTCGTCCAGCACGGCGATCTGCTCCGAGAGATGGTTATTGCGAGCGACCTGGTGGTCGATGGCGCCGTCGATGTATCGGACCGCAACCAGGACCACGCCGACCGCACCGACCAGCGCGCCCACCAAGGCCAGCAAAAAGCGTTTGCGCCGTTCTTCGCGCAGTTCTTCGCGCCAGGGTAGCAGGTTGATCCGCGCCATCAGTCGAAGCTCCTGAGGGCCAGCCCGCAGGCAATCATCAGCGCCGGTGCATCACTGGCCAGCGCCCCGGCATTGACCTTGCTGCCCAGGGCCATGTTGGTAAACGGGTTGGCCACCTGGGTCGGGGTACCCAGGCGTTGTTCGATCAGCCGATCCAGGCCGGCGACCGAAGCCGTGCCCCCGGCCAGCAGGATGTGGTCGACCGCACTGTACTGGCCCGAGGCGAAGAAGAACTGCAGGGATCGCGAGACCTGCTGTACCAGAGCCTCGCGAAAGGGTTGCAACACTTCGCTCAGGTAATCGTCCGGCAGCCCTCCCTGCTTCTTTGCCAAGCCGGCCTGCTCGGGCGTCAAGCCATAGCGGCGCTGAATCTCCTCGGTCAGTTGGCGGCCGCCGAACAATTGTTCGCGGGTATAGATGATGCGCCCGTTGTGCAGCACGCTGAGGGTGGTCATGGTGGCGCCGATGTCGATAACCGCCACAGTCAGCCGTTCCTGGGAGGCGGCCAGTTGCGTGGCGAGCAAGCCGAAAGCACGCTCCAGCGCATAAGCCTCCACGTCGACCACCCGGGCCGTCAGCCCGGCGAGCGCCAACGCGGCCTCGCGGACCTCGACGTTTTCCTTGCGGCAGGCCGCCAGCAGCACTTCGACGCGCTCGGCACTGCGCGGCGAAACGCCCACCACTTCGAAATCGATGGCCACCTCATCCAGCGGATAGGGAATGTATTGATCGGCCTCGATCTTGAGCTGGTTTTCCATGTCATCGTCGGACAACCCGGCGTCCATCTCGATGGTCTTGGTAATCACCGCCGACCCCGCAACGGCCACCGCCACGCTACGCACGGGCGTCTTGGCCTTGGCCAACAGCCGTGACAATGCCTGGCCCACCCCTTCGAGATCGGCGATGTTCTTCTCGACCACGGCGTTGGCCGGCAACGGTTCGACCGCGTAGGACTCGACGCGATATCGCTCGCCCTGGCGGCTCAACTCGAGCAGCTTCACCGACGTGGAGCTGATGTCGATCCCCAGAAGCGTATGGGCTTTTTTATTGAAGAGTCGTAGCACTACCAATTCCCTATGACTATCCGTGAGTTACGGACTCTCTAATATGCATTGCGTTCAATCACTCCGGTCCGACGGACGTCCGGATGGCATTCGCGACGAAAAAAAATGCTTATAATGCCCAGCGTTTTTTTCGCTTTGTTGCAAGCACGGGTCCATCCCTGCACCTGGCGCCTTTTTCATTCTTTGCCTGGATATCCAAAAGCCTTGATTCGTCTGCTGAAATTTTTCGGATGGTCCATCGTCGCCGTTTTCTGCGGACTGCTCTTGGGCCTGAGCGGTGCCTTCCTTTACCTTAGTCCGGGATTGCCGTCCGTGGAGGCGCTGAGAAGTATTCAGTTGCAGATTCCTCTGCGGGTGTACAGCAGCGATAACAAGCTGATTGCCGAATTTGGCGAAATGCGCCGCACACCGATCCGTTTCGCCGACATTCCCCCCAATTTCATCAATGCGTTACTAAGTGCTGAAGACGATAACTTCGCCAACCACTATGGCGTCGATCCCGGCAGCCTGATGCGCGCCGCCAGCCAGTTGGTCAAGAGCGGGCACATCCAGTCCGGCGGTAGCACCATCACCATGCAGGTGGCCAAGAACTTCTTCCTGACCAGCGAGCGCAGCTTCTCGCGCAAGACCACCGAGATCCTCCTGGCCCTGCAAATCGAGCGACAGCTGACCAAGGATGAAATCCTCGAGCTGTACGTGAACAAGATTTACCTGGGCAACCGCGCCTACGGCATCGAGGCGGCGGCACAGGTGTACTACGGCAAGTCGATCCGCGATGTGAGCCTGGCGCAGATGGCGATGATCGCCGGCCTGCCCAAGGCACCGTCACGCTTCAACCCGCTGGCCAACCCGGCGCGCAGCAAGGAGCGTCGCGACTGGATCCTGGGGCGCATGTACAAGCTCGGCAAGATCAGCGAGGCCGACTACACCGCCGCGATCAATGAACCGCTGAACGCCAGCTATCACGTACCGACCCCGGAAGTGAACGCCCCGTATATCGCCGAGATGGCCCGTGCCGAGATGGTCGGGCGCTATGGCAGCGACGCTTATACCGAAGGTTTCCGCGTGACCACCACGGTACCGAGCAACTTGCAGGAAATGGCCAACACCGCCCTGCACGAGGGCCTGATGACCTACGACCAGCGCCACGGCTACCGCGGCCCTGAATCGCGCCTGCCGGGCAAGACCAAGGAAGCCTGGGCCCTGGAGTTGACCAAGCAACGCACCATCAGCAGCCTGGAGCCGGCGATCGTCACCTCGGTGGACAAGGACGGCATCAAGGTGCTGACCCGCAACGGCGAGCTGGAAGAGCATGTGGCCTGGGACACCATGAAATGGGCCCGTCCGTTCCTCAATACCAACAGCATGGGCGCCAACCCACGACAGCCATCCGACGTGGCCCAGGTCGGCGACCTGATCCGCGTCCAGCGCCAGGCGGACAACACCCTCAAGTTCAGCCAGATCCCGGCCGCCCAGGGCGCGCTGGTGTCCCTCGACCCGCAGGACGGTGCCATCCGTTCGCTGGTGGGTGGTTTCGCCTTCGAGCAGAGCAACTACAACCGGGCGTTGCAGGCCAAGCGCCAGCCGGGCTCGAGCTTCAAGCCGTTCGTCTACAGCGCCGCCCTGGATAACGGCTACACCGCCGCCAGCCTGGTGAACGATGCGCCGATCGTGTTCGTCGATGAGTACCTGGACAAGGTCTGGCGGCCGAAGAACGATACCAATACATTCCTCGGCCCGATTCGCCTGCGTGAGGCGCTGTACAAATCCCGCAACCTGGTATCGATCCGCCTGTTGCAGGCACTGGGCGTGGACCGCACCATCGACTACATCAGCAAGTTCGGCTTCAACAAGCAGGACTTGCCGCGCAACCTGTCCCTGGCCCTGGGCACCGCGACCCTGACGCCGATGGAAATCGCCACGGGCTGGAGTACGTTCGCCAACGGCGGGTACAAGATCACCCCGTACATCATCGACAAGATCGAAAGCCGCAACGGCGAGACGCTGTTCGTTGCCAACCCGCCACGCGTGCCCACGGGCGAGCAGGCCAGCGATGGCCTCGCCGCGCCGTCCACCGAGACGTTCACGGTCAATGCGACGCCGGGCGAAGCCACGACGGCCCCAGGCCTGCCGCAAGCGCCCGCCGTCGCGGAGCGCATTATCGATGGCCGCACCACCTATATCCTCAACAGCATGCTCCAGGACGTGATCAAGCTCGGCACCGGTCGCCGCGCACTGGCCCTGGGCCGCACCGACCTGGCGGGCAAGACCGGTACCACCAACGAATCCAAGGACGCCTGGTTCTCCGGCTACAACGCCGATTACGTGACCACCGTCTGGACCGGTTTCGACCAGCCCGAAAGCCTGGGCCGCCGTGAGTTCGGTGGCACCGTGGCGCTGCCGATCTGGATGAGCTACATGGGTGCCGCCCTCAAGGACAAACCGCCTCACACCCAGCCGGAACCGGAAGGCATCCTCAGCCTGCGGGTCGACCCGGTCAGTGGTCGCGCAGCCACGCCAGGTACCCCGGGCGCGTACTTCGAACTGTTCAAGAGCGAAGACACGCCACCGTCGGTCAACGAGCTGGGCAACGGCGCTGCGCCGGGCAGCCCGCTGCCGGCGGACGAGGCGGCGCCGATCGATCTGTTCTGACCGCCCCCCCAAAGCCCCGCCTTCGGAAGAAGTGCGGGGCTTTTTTTGCAGGCTATATCGTGGCGAGGGGATTTATCCCCGCAGGGCTGCGCAGCAGCCCAAAAACCAGGCAGCACGGAACAACAGATGAACCGCGCCAGCCGGATTACGACTGCTGCGCAGCCGAGCGGGGATAAATCCCCTCGCCACGGGTTTCTGACTTCTGGAAAGATTTCTAACCACCCACAACCCCACAGGCAATAAAAAACCCCGACTCACAGGAGCCGGGGTTTTTCGTTGAAGCGCTACAACGGCTTAGCCGTTGAACACGTCATCCACGCTCTTGAGCGGGTAGTTCTTCGGATACGGCAGGGTGGCCACGCCAGTCTCGATGGCGGCCTTGGCCACGGCGTCGGAGATCAGGGTGATCAGGCGGGCGTCCATTGGCTTCGGAATGATGTACTCACGACCGAATTCCAGCTTGATGCCGCCGTAGGCGTCACACACTTCCTGAGGCACCGGCAGCTTGGCCAGTTCGCGCAGGGCGTTGGCGGCCGCGACTTTCATTTCTTCGTTGATGCGCTTGGCGCGAACGTCCAGGGCACCGCGGAAGATGAACGGGAAGCCCAGTACGTTGTTGACCTGGTTCGGGTAGTCCGAACGGCCGGTGGCCATGATCACGTCGCTGCGGGTAGCGTGAGCCAGCTCCGGGGAGATTTCCGGATCCGGGTTCGAGCAGGCGAACACGATCGGGTTCGGCGCCATGCGCAGCAGGTTTTCCGGGCTCAGCAGGTTCGGACCCGACAGACCGACGAATACGTCGGCACCGTCCAGCGCGTCCGCCAGGGAGCGCTTGTCGGTCGCGTGGGCGAACACGGCCTTGTACTGGTTCAGGTCGTCACGGCCGGAGTGGATCACGCCGGTACGGTCGACCATGAAGATGTTTTCGATCTTGGCGCCCATGCTCACCAGCAACTTCATGCAGGAGATGGCCGCGGCGCCGGCACCCAGGCAGACGATCTTGGCTTCAGGCAGGGTTTTGCCAGCGATTTCCAGGGCGTTGATCATGCCGGCCGCGGTGACGATGGCGGTGCCGTGCTGGTCATCGTGGAATACCGGGATGTCGCACTGTTCGATCAGGGCGCGCTCGATCTCGAAGCACTCAGGTGCCTTGATGTCTTCCAGGTTGATGCCGCCGAAGGTGATGGAGATACGCTTGACGGTGTCGATGAAGGCTTGCGGGCTCTCGGAGTCGACTTCGATGTCGAATACGTCGATACCGGCGAAGCGCTTGAACAGCACACCCTTGCCTTCCATGACCGGCTTGGAGGCCAATGGGCCGAGGTTACCCAGGCCGAGAATCGCGGTGCCATCGGAAATGACTGCAACCAGGTTGCCTTTACCGGTGTATTTGTAGGCCAGTTCAGGGTCGCGAGCGATTTCGCGTACTGGTTCGGCTACGCCGGGGCTGTAGGCCAGCGACAAGTCGCGAGCAGTAGCGGTGGCCTTGGTGAGCTCGACACTCAGCTTCCCTGGACGAGGATTAGCGTGATATTCGAGAGCGGCAGTTTTCAGATCAGACATGTGGGCATTCCGCTTTTTACTGTGTTGGACAGACGGACCGCCGAGGATACGCGCCTCGTAAAATCCCCACAAGACTGACCAGTCACTACTGTCAAGCGCCCTGCCCTACGACTTTGGGCCAAGAGCCATGAAACACAAGGGCTACATGCATACAATCAGATAGAAAAATGTCTACAATTTTTAATCAAGCCCTCTCGCGCAGCCCGATACCTTGCTTTATCGCAGGCACAAAAAAGGCGTCCACAAGGGACGCCTTCTTTATCAATCTGGAAGGGTCGAGACGACCTTCCAAAATGATCAGCCTCAGGCTTTTGGAGTAACTTTGCCGAAAGCACCGAAACGATCGGCGAACTTCTGAACGCGGCCGCCGGTATCCAGAGTCTTTTGCTTACCGGTGTAGAACGGGTGGCATTCGTTGCAAACGTCGATCGCCAGGGCTTTGCCGTAGGTCGAACGCGTTTCGAACTTGTTGCCGCAGCTGCAGGTTACGGCAATTACTGGGTATTCCGGATGGATATCGGTTTTCATGCTGTTTTCCTCAGGCTAGCGTGCCGCCACCCAACACTATTGTTGAATACCGCACGTAAATAGGCCGCGGATTCTACCAGACAACGTCAATCACGCAAGCTATGACTTGCACCAACCGTCTGCTAGGCTCCCCGCCTCATGCGCAAGCTCTTCCACAAGGGTTGTGCCAAGCCTTCTGAATTTGTCTGTATATCGAGACCCTCCCGCGTGCCCGACGCCATCCTGCGCCTCGCCCTGCCTTCGCCCCTGCGCCGCCTGTTCGACTACCGCGCCCCGGCCGGGGTCCTGCGCGCCCAGTTGCAACCAGGCATGCGCCTGCGGGTACCGTTCGGCCGCCGGGAGATGATCGGGATCCTGGTTGAGGTCACCGATCACAGCGAAGTGCCGGCCGACAAGCTCAAACCGGCCCTGGCCCTGCTCGATGCCACGCCACCCTTGCCGGCGTCGCTGTTCAAGCTGTGCCTGTGGACCTCCCAGTATTACCAGCACAGCCTCGGCGATACCTTGAGCTGGGCGCTGCCGGTACTGCTGCGCCAGGGCGAACTGGCCGAGGCGCGCCAGGAGCGGTTCTGGTCGGTGGCCCCGGGAGCCTCGCTGGACGATCCGCGCATCGCCCGTGCCCCGCGCCAGCGCGAAGCCCTGGCGACCCTGGCCCAACATCCCCACGGTGTGGCCCATCAATTGCTGAGCAAACTGATGCTCAGCAAGGACAGCCTCGACCTGCTGCTGGCCAAGGACCTGGTCCAGGTGGAGATCCGCAGGCACGCTCCCGGCGCCCGCCATGAACATTGGCTGGCCCAGCCGGAACTGCCGCTCAACGCCGAACAACGGGCCGCTTGCGAAGCGATCCGGGCCGGCTTCGACAGTTATCACGCCTTTCTGCTGGCGGGCGTCACCGGCAGCGGCAAGACCGAAGTTTATCTACAGCTGATCCGCCAGACCCTGGAAGCCGGCAAACAGGCCCTGGTGCTGATTCCGGAAATCAACCTCGGCCCGCAAACCCTGGCGCGCTTCGAACAACGCTTCAACGCCCGGATCGCCCTGGTGCACTCGGCGGTCAACGACCGCGAACGCCTGGAAGCCTGGCTGGCCGCCCGCGATGGCGAGGCCGACATCATCATCGGCACCCGTTCGGCCCTGTTCACGCCGATGAAAAACCCCGGCCTGATCATCATCGACGAAGAACACGACGGCTCCTATAAACAGCAGGAAGGCCTGCGCTACCACGCCCGCGACCTGGCGCTGGTGCGCGCGCGCCAGGAAAACATCCCCATTGTCCTGGGCTCGGCGACGCCGTCCCTGGAAAGCCTGCACAACGCCTATACCGGCCGCTACGGCCTGCTGCGCCTGAACGAACGGGCCGGCGGCGCCAAGCAACCGCGCTTCCTGCGCCTGGATGTGAAAAGCCGTCCGCTGGACAGCGGTATTTCCGGGCCGATGCAGCAAGCCATCGGCCAGACCCTGGCCGCCGGGCAACAGGTCCTGGTGTTTCTCAATCGCCGCGGGTTTGCCCCGACCCTGTTGTGCCATGACTGTGGCTGGATGTCCGGTTGCGAACGCTGCGACGCGCGGATGACCGTGCATCAGCGCCACGGCGAACTGCGTTGCCACCATTGCGGCCACGTCGAGCGCGTGCCAAGGCACTGCCCACAGTGCGGCAAAGTGGATTTGCGCCCGGTCGGCGCCGGCACCGAACGCGCCGAAGAACGGCTGGGCATCCTGTTCCCCGATTACCCGGTATTGCGGGTGGATCGCGACAGCACCTCGCGCAAGGACGCGATGAACCAGTTGTTCGCCACGATCCAGAAGGGCCAGCCGTGCATCCTGGTGGGCACGCAGATGCTCGCCAAGGGGCACCACTTTCCCCGGGTCACGCTGGTGTCGATCCTCGACGCCGATGGCGGCCTGTTCTCCGGTGACTTCCGCGCCAGCGAGCGCATGGCGCAGTTGATCGTCCAGGTCGCGGGGCGGGCCGGACGGGCCGAGGAGCCGGGCAAAGTGATTATCCAGACGCACCTGGCCGATCACCCGTTGTTGATCCAACTGACCGAACAAGGTTATTTCGCCTTCGCCGAACAGGCCTTGAGCGAACGGCGCAGCGCTGGTCTGCCGCCGTTTGCCCACCTGGCATTGCTGCGGGCCGAAGCCCACAAGCCGGGGCAGGCCGAAGCATTCCTCGACGAGGCCTGCAGCGAGGCAGAACGCTTGCTGGCAGAGCAGAGCCTCACCGGCATCGAACTGTTGGGCCCGGTACCGGCACCGATGGAACGGCGGGCCGGGCGCTATCGCGCGCAGCTTTTATTGCAAGCCAATGCCCGGGCGCCACTGCATCGTCTGCTGAGTGCCTGGCTGCTGGTGCTGGAACAAATGCCCAGCGGGCGAGCGGTGCGCTGGTCGCTGGATGTGGATCCGGTGGATTTGTATTGACCCAGGCATCGTCATCGCGAGCAGGCTCGCTCCCACATGGGAATGCAATTTTCTGCGGGAGCGAGCCTGCTCGCGATGAGGCCCGAATAATCACCACACATCCCCAACCGACCCGCTACAGTTGGCAAGCCCGCCTTCGCCACGGATAATGCCCAGTTTTTCCACCAGCGCATCGAAGCGCCGCCGCGCCTGCGGTTGAAAGAGAAGACCATGAAAGACACCATTCGCCAGCTCATCCAGCAAGCCATCGCCCAACTCGTCGCTGAAGGTGTGCTGCCAGAAGGCCTGTCGCCGGCAATTCAGGTCGAAAACACCCGCGACAAGACCCACGGCGACTTCGCCAGCAATATCGCGATGATGCTCGCCAAACCGGCCGGCATGAAACCGCGGGACCTGGCGGAAAAAATCATCGCCGCGCTGCCGGCCGACGAAAATGTCAGCAAGGCGGACATTGCCGGACCCGGCTTCATCAATTTCTTCCAGAACACCCAGGCCCTGGCTTCGCGCCTGGACGCGGCCCTGGCCGACGTGCGCCTCGGCGTGCGCAAGGCCGGCCCGTTGCAGCGCACCGTGGTCGACCTCTCGGCGCCCAACCTTGCCAAGGAAATGCACGTCGGCCACCTGCGCTCGACCATCATCGGCGACGGCGTGGCCCGGGTCCTGGAGTTTCTTGGCGACACCGTGATCCGCCAGAACCACGTCGGCGACTGGGGCACCCAGTTCGGCATGCTGATGGCCTACCTGCAGGAAAACCCGATCACCAGCGACGAACTGTCGGACCTGGAGAACTTCTACCGCGCCGCCAAGCAACGCTTCGACGAGTCGCCCGAGTTCGCCGACCGTGCCCGTGGCCTGGTGGTCAAGCTGCAGGCCGGCGATGCCGAGTGCCTGGCGCTGTGGAGCAAGTTCAAGGACATCTCCCTGTCCCACTGCCAGAAAATCTACGAACTGCTGAACGTCAAATTGACCATGGCCGACGTGATGGGCGAAAGCGCCTACAACGACGACCTGATCAATGTAGTCAATGACCTCAAGGCCAAGGGCATGCTGGTGGAAAGCAACGGCGCCCAGTGTGTATTCCTCGACCAATTCAAGACCGCCGATGGCGAGCCGCTGCCGGTGATCATCGTCAAGGCCGACGGTGGCTACCTCTACGCCACCACTGACCTGGCGGCCGTGCGCTACCGCAACGGCGTGCTCAAGGCCGATCGAGTGCTGTACTTCGTCGACCAGCGCCAGGCCCTGCACTTCCAGCAGGTGTTCGAAGTCGCGCGCCAGGCCGGTTTCGTGACCCGTCCAATGGAAATGGAGCACATGGGCTTCGGCACCATGAACGGCGCCGACGGTCGTCCGTTCAAGACCCGTGACGGCGGCACGGTGAAGTTGATCGACCTGCTGACCGAAGCTCAGGAGCGCGCCTACATCCTGGTCAAGGGCAAGAACCCGGACCTGGCCGAAGACGAACTGCGCAAGATCGCCAAGGTCGTGGGCATCGACGCGGTGAAATACGCCGACCTGTCCAAGCATCGCACCAGCGACTACAGCTTCAACTTCGACCTGATGCTCAACTTCGAAGGCAACACCGCGCCGTACCTGCTGTACGCCTACACCCGCGTGGCCGGGGTATTCCGCAAGCTCGGCAAAAGCTTCAGTGAAGTAGACGGCCAGATCGTGCTTGAAGCCGCCCAGGAACAGGAACTGGCGGCGAAACTCGCGCAGTTCGGCGAGGTGCTGAACAACGTCGCCGACAAGGGCACACCGCACATCCTGTGCGCCTACCTGTACGATGTAGCCGGCCTGTTCTCCAGCTTCTACGAGAACTGCCCGATCCTCAATGCGCAAACCCCAGAGCAAATGCAGAGTCGCCTGCGCCTCGCCGCGCTGACCGGGCGTACGCTCAAGCAAGGCCTGGAGCTGCTGGGCCTGGAAACCCTGGAGCGCATGTAAGTTGGCCGCCAAGAAAAAACCTGCACCCAAGCGCGGCGCCAGTCGTTACCAGCCTCCAGCCAAGAAACCGATTCCGGGCTGGTTGTGGATGGCCATCGGCCTGACCGTCGGCGCTTTCATTGTGTTCCTGATGAAGCTGGAGCCGGGCCAGGGCGATGACGTCAAGCGCGTCCGGCAGGAGCAGCAGAAAGCCACGCGCATCGCCGAGGCCAACAAGACCCCGCCGAGTCCGACGCAACCGGTGAAGCCGAAATACGACTTCTACACCTTGCTGCCGGAATCGGAAGTCATCGTGCCGCCCGATGCCGTGCCGGAGAAAACCCTGCCGACACCGCAAGTGCCCACTACACCGGTGACCCCGGCCGAAGCGGCGAAAATCGACACCGCTCGCGCCCAGGCAGCCCTGGCCGGCATCACGCCGCCACCGGCCCCGCCGGTGCAGAAAGCCGCGCCGGTGACCAAGTTCTTCCTCCAGGCCGGATCGTTCCGCAAGGAGGCCGACGCCGACAAGGTCCGGGCGCAGATCATTCTGCTGGGCCAGTCCGTGTCAGTGGAGTCCGGCACCGTCAAGGACGAAACCTGGTACCGGGTATTGGTCGGTCCGTTCAGCAACCGCGAAGAACTGACCAAGGCCCAGAAACAACTGGCCGGCAGCGGTTTCAGCAACCTGTTGTTACAACAACGCCAGAGCCGCTGATTTCTGCTGAAAACACCCGGTGCTGTGGGGCTTTTGTGGCGAGGGAGCTTGCTCCCGCTGGGCTGCGTAGCAGCCCCAAAAGCTTGGGACCGCTGCGCGCTCCAACGGGAGCAAGCTCCCTCGCCACAGTGAATGCCTTTGCCACAAACTTGATTGCCCCCAGGGCGCCGCTCGTCCCCTCTCCCTCCCCGCAGTTGAAAAAACCCGCGCCACCCCCATATGAGTTCCATCCGGGCATTTTCGCCCCGCTGCGTGGAGACTCTCCCTTGACCACCATCGTTTCAGTCCGCCGTCATGGCAAAGTCGTCATGGGCGGTGACGGCCAGGTTTCACTGGGCAACACCGTGATGAAAGGCAACGCGAAGAAAGTCCGCCGCCTGTATCACGGCGAGGTCATCGCCGGTTTTGCCGGTGCCACTGCCGACGCCTTCACGTTGTTCGAACGTTTCGAAGGCCAGCTGGAAAAACACCAGGGCCATCTGGTCCGTGCCGCCGTGGAACTGGCCAAGGAATGGCGCACCGACCGCTCTCTGAGCCGCCTCGAAGCCATGCTCGCGGTCGCCAACAAGGACGCCTCCCTGATCATCACCGGCAACGGCGATGTCGTTGAGCCCGAGGACGGCCTGATCGCCATGGGTTCCGGCGGCGCCTACGCCCAGGCGGCGGCCAGCGCGCTGCTGAAAAAAACCGACCTGTCGGCCCGTGAGATCGTCGAGACTGCCTTGGGCATCGCCGGCGACATCTGCGTCTTCACCAATCACACCCAGACCATTGAGGAGCAGGACCTCGCCGAATAAGCCTGCCACTTGCGCACCGGCTCATTCATGCTTGAGGACCGCCAATTACTATGTCCATGACTCCCCGCGAAATCGTCCACGAACTCAATCGCCATATCATCGGCCAGGACGATGCCAAGCGCGCCGTCGCCATTGCCCTGCGCAATCGCTGGCGGCGGATGCAGTTGCCCGAAGAGCTGCGCGTCGAGGTGACCCCCAAGAACATCCTGATGATCGGCCCGACCGGTGTCGGTAAAACCGAAATCGCCCGGCGCCTGGCCAAACTCGCCAACGCGCCGTTCATCAAGGTCGAGGCCACCAAGTTCACCGAAGTCGGCTATGTCGGCCGCGACGTCGAGTCGATCATCCGTGACTTGGCCGATGCCGCCATCAAGCTGCTGCGCGAACAGGAAATCACCAAGGTTCGCCACCGCGCCGAAGACGCCGCCGAAGAGCGCATCCTCGACGCCCTGCTGCCACCGGCGCGCATGGGCTTCAACGCCGACTCTGCCGCAACCCAGGACTCCAACACCCGCCAGCTGTTCCGCAAGCGCCTGCGCGAAGGCCAGCTGGATGACAAGGAAATCGAGATCGAAGTCGCCGAAATGGCCGGCGTCGACATTTCCGCGCCACCGGGCATGGAAGAAATGACCAACCAGTTGCAGAGCCTGTTCGCCAACATGGGCAAGGGCAAGAAAAAGAGCCGCAAGCTCAAGGTCAAGGAGGCGCTGAAACTGGTGCGCGATGAAGAGGCCAGTCGCCTGGTCAACGAAGAAGAGTTGAAGGCCAAGGCGCTGGAGGCGGTCGAGCAACACGGCATCGTGTTCATCGACGAAATCGACAAGGTCGCCAAGCGCGGCAATGTCGGCGGCGCCGATGTGTCCCGCGAGGGTGTACAACGCGACCTGCTGCCGCTGATCGAAGGCTGCACGGTCAACACCAAGCTGGGCATGGTCAAGACTGACCACATCCTGTTCATCGCTTCCGGTGCCTTCCACCTGAGCAAGCCGAGCGACCTGGTGCCGGAGCTACAGGGTCGCCTGCCGATCCGTGTCGAGCTCAAGGCGCTGACGCCGGAAGACTTCGAGCGCATCCTGAGCGAGCCTCACGCGTCCTTGACCGAACAGTATTGCGCACTGCTCAAGACCGAAGGCCTGAACATCGAGTTCGCGCCAGAAGGCATCAAGCGCCTGGCCCAGATCGCCTGGCAGGTCAACGAAAAGACCGAGAACATCGGTGCCCGTCGCCTGCACACGCTGCTCGAACGCCTGCTGGAGGAAGTCTCGTTCAGCGCCGGCGACCTGGCCAGCGCCCATAATGAAGCGCCGATCCTGATCGACGCCGAGTACGTCAACAGCCACCTGGGTGAACTGGCGCAGAACGAAGACCTGTCGCGGTATATCCTGTAAGTAGCAATTACAGGCGAACGCAGACCTGTGGGAGCGGGCTGTGTGGGAGCAAAGCTTGCTCGCGATCCAGGCGCTGCGGTCCTCAAGAGACCGCGGCGTTTTCATCGCGGGCAAGCCTTGCTCCCACACAGCCCGCTCCCACATTGACTGTGTCGTTTTATAGATCAAGGCTCCTTCAGAGACGGATCACAGGCCATGACCAAACTCCCCACCGCCATCAACCTGCACAAAGCCTCCAGGACCCTGACGCTCAAGTACGCGCCAGACGAGGAGTACCACCTGCCCGCCGAATTCCTGCGAGTGCACTCGCCTTCCGCCGAGGTCCAGGGCCATGGCAAACCCATCCTGCAATACGGCAAGCTCAACGTCGGCCTGACCAAGGTCGAACCGGCCGGCCAGTACGCACTGAAACTGACCTTTGACGACGGCCACGACAGCGGACTGTTCACTTGGGATTATCTCTATCAGTTGGCGGTGCGCCAGCAAGACCTGTGGAACGATTATCTTGGCGAACTCAAGGCCGCCGGAAAAACCCGCGATCCGAACGAGTCCGTCGTCAAGCTGATGCTCTAGCTCAAGGGCTGGCGCTTTAGGGGGATTTTTCTAGACTCATCTGCTTGAATGCCCGCGCAGCAACGTCAATGACTGGCCTGCTTGCGAAAAAAATTAAACTCGGGTAACCAATGGAGCTGGCAAGTTACCTGCAAAGGAACCGACGAGTTCCTGGCATACGTTTCCTCATTGGCCCTCGATGCGGAATTAATGGTCACCCGAGCAGCGTACCTGGTATTGGCTGTGTGGCTTCATGGCACGATACGGGTACTCGTCTGAAGGACAATGGAGCGTCGTAGATGAGCAACAAGAACAACGATGACCTGAAGTACCAGGCCTCGGAAAATACCCTGGGGTTGAATCCCGTCGTCGGCTTGCGCAGGAAAGACCTGCTGGCCTCTGCCCGCATGGTGCTGACCCAGGCCATCAAGCAACCGCTGCACAGCGTCAAGCACGTCGCTCATTTCGGCGTCGAACTCAAGAATGTCCTGTTCGGCAGATCCGAACTGCAACCGGCCGGCGACGACCGTCGCTTCGTCGACCCGGCGTGGAGCCAGAACCCGCTCTACAAACGTTACCTGCAAACCTACCTGGCGTGGCGCAAGGAGCTGCACGCCTGGATCGACGACAGCAACCTCTCGCCGGCGGACATCAGCCGCGGGCATTTCGTGATCAACCTGATGACCGAAGCCATGGCGCCGACCAACTCGGCGGCCAACCCGGCGGCGGTCAAGCGCTTCTTCGAAACCGGCGGCAAGAGCCTGCTGGACGGCCTGTCCCACCTGGCCAAGGATCTGGTGCACAACGGCGGGATGCCGAGCCAGGTCAACATGGGTGCGTTCGAGGTCGGCAAGAGCCTGGGCGTGACCGAAGGCGCCGTAGTGTTTCGCAACGACGTGCTGGAGCTGATCCAGTACCGGCCCATCACCGAGCAGGTCCACGAGCGACCGCTGCTGGTGGTGCCACCACAGATCAACAAGTTCTACGTTTTCGACCTGAGCCCGGACAAGAGCCTGGCGCGCTTCTGCCTGCGCAGCAACGTGCAGACCTTCATCGTCAGTTGGCGCAACCCCACCAAGGAGCAGCGCGAGTGGGGCCTGTCGACCTACATCGAGGCACTCAAGGAAGCGGTGGACGTGGTCACGGCCATCACCGGCAGCAAGGACGTGAACATGCTCGGGGCCTGCTCGGGCGGCATCACCTGCACCGCGCTGCTGGGCCATTACGCCGCCCTCGGCGAGAAAAAGGTCAACGCCCTGACCTTGCTGGTGAGTGTGCTCGACACCACCCTGGACACCGACGTGGCGCTGTTCGTCGACGAGCAGACCCTGGAAGCGGCCAAGCGCCACTCCTACCAGGCCGGCGTACTCGAGGGCCGCGACATGGCCAAGGTGTTCGCCTGGATGCGCCCCAACGACCTGATCTGGAACTACTGGGTCAACAACTACCTGTTGGGCAACGAACCGCCGGTGTTCGACATCCTGTTCTGGAACAACGACACCACGAGGCTGCCGGCGGCGTTCCACGGCGACCTCATCGAAATGTTCAAGAACAACCCACTGATCCGTCCCAATGCACTGGAAGTGTGCGGCACGCCCATCGACCTCAAGCAGGTCACCGCCGACATCTTCTCCCTGGCCGGCACCAACGACCACATCACACCGTGGAAGTCCTGCTACAAGTCGGCGCAGTTGTTTGGCGGCAAGGTGGAGTTCGTGCTGTCGAGCAGCGGCCATATCCAGAGCATCCTCAACCCGCCAGGCAACCCCAAGTCACGCTACATGACCGGCGAGGACATGCCGGCCAAGGCCGAGGACTGGCAGGAAAACTCCACCAAGCACACCGATTCCTGGTGGCTGCACTGGCAGGCCTGGCAGGCCGAGCGCTCGGGCAAACTGAAAAAAGCCCCTACCGTGCTGGGCAACAAGGCCTACCCGGCCGGTGAAGCGGCGCCTGGCACCTATGTGCATGAGCGGTAGGAAATGCAACTCGTCTGCTGCGGGAATGAGCTTGCTCACGAATACATCCCGCCAGCCGACACCGAATGCAAGGCCCACAGCGCTGGGGAACATAAAACCCATGTTCACAGCAGATCCCCTGTGGAGCGAGCCTGCTCGCGATAACGGTGTGTCAGCCCACATTGATGTTGGATGTACCGCCGTCATCGCGAGCAGGCTCGCTCCCACAGGGGATAGGGGAAAAATGAAAGACAGCGATCCAACCCATAGGGCTTGAAGCATGCCGCAACCGTACATCTTCCGTACCGTCGATCTGGATGGCCAGACCTTGCGCACCGCGGTACGTCCCGGCAAGCCTCACTTGACGCCCCTGCTGATTTTCAACGGCATCGGCGCCAACCTCGAGCTGGTGTTCCCGTTCATCCAGGCCCTGGACCCGGACCTGGAAGTCATCGCCTTTGACGTGCCCGGTGTCGGCGGCTCATCGACGCCCAACCGGCCGTATCGCTTTCCCGGGCTGGCAAAACTCACTGCGCGGATGCTCGATTACCTGGACTACGGGCAGGTCAACGTGATCGGCGTGTCCTGGGGGGGCGCCCTGGCCCAGCAGTTCGCCTATGACTACCCGGAGCGCTGCAAGAAGCTGGTCCTGGCGGCCACGGCGGCTGGGGCGGTGATGGTGCCGGGCAAACCGAAGGTGCTGTGGATGATGGCCAGCCCTCGGCGCTATGTTCAACCGTCCCACGTGATGCGTATCGCACCGCTGATCTACGGTGGCTCGTTCCGCCGCGACCCGAGCCTGGCGGCCAGCCATGCGGCCAAGGTTCGTTCGGCGGGCAAGCTTGGGTATTACTGGCAACTGTTCGCCGGTCTGGGCTGGACCAGCATCCACTGGCTGCACAAGATCCACCAGCCGACCCTGGTGCTGGCCGGCGACGACGACCCGCTGATTCCACTGATCAACATGCGCATGCTGGCCTGGCGCATTCCCAACGCCCAATTGCACATCATCGATGACGGCCATCTGTTCCTGATCACCCGGGCCGAAGCGGTGGCACCGATCATCATGAAATTCCTGGAGGAAGAACGTCAGCGTGCAGTGATGCATCCGCATCCCTCGCCGCTGGGCGGCTGAAACCGCCCATTAGCGCCTGGCAGGACGCCGGACCGCGCAACGACCCGAAACAGCGACTATGTTGTCTGGTTCGGTGTGTTTGTTTTTAGCCTGATGACGAAGGAGTTGACTCATGCGCGACAAACCGGCGAAGGGTTCCATGCCCGCCCCTGCCAGCTTCATCAACGCACAAAGTGCAGTCACCGGCTTGCGTGGCAGAGACCTGCTGTCCACCTTGCGCAGCGTGGCCGCACATGGCTTGCGCAACCCGGTGCACAGTGCCCGGCATGCGTTGAAGCTGGGCAGTCAACTGGGCCGTGTGCTGCTGGGCGAGACCCTGCACCCCACCAACCCCAACGACCAGCGTTTCGCCGACCCCACCTGGCAGCTCAATCCGTTCTACCGCCGCAGCCTGCAGGCCTACCTGAGCTGGCAGAAACAGGTCACGAGCTGGATCGACGAAAGCACCATGAGCCAGGATGACCGCGCCCGCGCCCACTTCGCCTTCGCCCTGCTCAACGATGCCGTGTCGCCGTCCAATACCTTGCTCAACCCACTGGCGGTCAAGGAACTGTTCAACTCCGGCGGCGCCAGCCTGGTTCGAGGTATCAGCCACCTGGTAGACGACCTGCTGCACAACGACGGCTTGCCGCGCCAAACCACGCCCCACGCCTTTGAAGTCGGCAAGACCCTGGCGACCACACCCGGAGCGGTGGTGTTTCGCAACGAATTGCTCGAGCTGATCCAGTACCGGCCCATGAGCGAAAAACAGTACGCCAAGCCCTTGCTGATCGTGCCGCCGCAGATCAACAAGTTCTACATTTTCGACCTGAGCCCTTCCAACAGCTTCGTTCAGTACGCCCTGAAAAACGGTTTGCAGGTCTTCATCATCAGTTGGCGCAACCCGGATGTACGCCACCGCGAATGGGGCCTGTCCAGTTATGTCGAGGCTGCGGAGGAGGCCATGAATGTCTGCCGGGCGATCACCGGCGCCCGCGAGGTCAACCTGATGGGTGCCTGCGCCGGGGGCATGACCATCGCCGCCCTGCAAGGCCACCTGCAAGCCAAGCGCCAGCTACGCCGGGTCGCCAGCGCCACGTATCTGGTGAGCCTGCTGGACAGCCAGATCGACAGCCCGGCCACGTTGTTCATCGACGAACAGACCCTAGAAGCCGCCAAGCGCCGCTCCTACCAGAAGGGCATCCTCGATGGTCGCGACATGGCCCGGGTATTCGCCTGGATGCGCCCCAACGATCTGATCTGGACCTACTTCATCAACAACTACCTGCTGGGCAAGGAGCCGCCGGCCTTCGACATCCTCTACTGGAATAACGATTGCACCCGGCTGCCGGCGGCTTACCACGGTGACCTGCTGGACTTCTTCAAGCACAACCCACTGACCCATCCCGGCGGCCTGGAAGTGTGCGGCACGCCAATCGACCTGCAGAAAGTGACGGTGGACAGTTTCAGCGTGGGTGGCATCAACGACCACATCACGCCCTGGGACGCGGTGTACCGCTCGACGCTGTTGCTCGGTGGCGAAAAACGCTTCGTGCTTTCCAACAGCGGCCATGTCCAGAGCATCCTCAACCCACCGGGCAACCCCAAGGCCAATTACATCGAAAGCGCGAAACTGAGCAGCGACCCACGGGCCTGGTACTACGACGCCAAGCACGTCGAAGGCAGTTGGTGGACCCAGTGGCTGGGCTGGATCCAGGAGCGCTCCGGCGCCCAACACGAAACCCAGATGACCTTGGGCAACGCGAACTACCCGCCTCTGGACGCAGCCCCGGGGACCTATGTTCGCGTGCGCTGAAGGCCCCACTCCACGGCCAGGTTATTGGCCGTGGCACGACTTGATCACTAAGAAGAACGGATGAAAACCCGCGACCGCATCCTCGAATGTGCCCTGCAGTTATTCAACGAAAAGGGCGAACCGAACGTATCCACCATGGAAGTTGCCAACGAAATGGGCATCAGCCCGGGCAACCTCTACTACCACTTCCATGGCAAGGAGCCGCTGATCCTCGGGTTGTTCGAGCGATTCCAGAGCGAACTGGCACCGCTGCTGGACCCTCCGGCGGACGTGCAGTTGGCGCCGGAAGACTATTGGTTGTTCCTGCATCTGATCGTCGAGCGTCTGGCCCAGTACCGGTTTCTGTTCCAGGACCTGTCGAACCTGGCCGGGCGCTTGCCGAAACTGGCCAAGGGCATTCGCCAACTGCTCAATGCCCTGAAGCGAACCCTCGCCTCGTTGCTGGCGCAACTCAAGGCCCAGGGGTTGCTGGTCAGCGATACCCAAGCCCTGGGGCAACTGGTGGAACAGATCACCATGACCTTGCTGTTCTCGCTGGACTATCAACGGATCCTCGACCGTGAGGGCGAGGTCCGGCTGGTGGTCTACCAGATCATGATGCTGGTGGCCCCGCACCTGCCGCCTGCGACCAAGGTGGCGACCGAGCAATTGGCGTTGCGCTACCTGGAAGAACACGAGTAAGTACCTTGTGGGAGCGAGCCTGCTCGCGATGACGGTCGCACATCCAACATCAATGTGGCTGACACACCGCAATCGCGAGCAGGCTCACTCCCACATTATTTTCTGGGTGATTTCAATATTTGCACCACCACTCCCACAGGTTGACCTGCGTACAAACAAAAACGCCCGACCTTCACAGGCCGGGCGTTTTGGCATGTCCTCAAGAATCAGGACTGGGTGGGAGGCGTCGTTGGAGCCGGCGCGGTAGTCGGAGTGGCGACCGGGGTCGGCGCTGCGGCGGAGTTCGCCGTGCTCACCGGGGCAGCCGGTTTGGCGGCCGCGGTCGGCGCCTTCGGTGCAGTTGCTTTTGGCGCCGCCGGTTTTTTCACAGCCGGTTTTTTTGCCACCGCAGGTTTAGCGGCTGCTTTGGCAGCAGGCTTGGCGGCAGGTTTGGCTGCCGCTTTGGCCGTAGCAGGTTTGGCCGCTGCGGTTTTAGCAGCAGGTTTGGCCGCTGGCTTGGCTGCCGCTTTCGCCGCCACCGGTTTGGCCGCCGCTTTGGCAGCAGGTTTGGCCGCTGCGGTTTTAGCCGCGGGCTTGGCCGCTGCTTTGGCAGCAGGCTTGGCGGCGGTTTTTGCCGCGGCCTTGACCAATGGCTTGGCTGCCGTTTTGGTCGCCGGCTTGGCCGCTGCCGTCTTGGTCGCTACCGGTGCGACTTTGGCGCCAGTGAGTTTTTCGATCTGCTTGGTCAACGTATCGACCTTGCTGTGCAGCGCCTTCACTTCATTGCGGCTCGGCACGCCCAGACGCGAGATCGCACTGTTCAGGCGCTTGTCGAAAGCCCCTTCCAGTTCGTCCCATTTGCCCAGTGCACGATCCTTCACGCCGCCGATTCGCGACTTGGCGGACTCGGCAGTGCCCTTGGCCGCATCGACTTGTTTGCCGACGGCCGTCTTGGTGAGTTTTTCGGCCTTTTCGCCGTCCTTAACCAGGGACTCGAAGAGTTTGCTGCCGTCAGTGTCGATCTTCGAGTACACGCCTAAACCAGCAAGCCAGATTTTGCGGGAGTATTTTTCAATCTTCCCGGCCCACGAGCTGCCTTCTTTTTCAGTGATCTTTTTGCCAGCCATCCCGTTCTCCTTAATGTTTACGCGCGACACGTTCGAGCAATGCTGTCAGCTCATCGAGCTTAGCAGAGAGTGTCTCAACGTCATGTTTAGACGGAATGCCGATACGATTCAAGGCACTTGCAACACGGGCATCAAATACCTTCTCGACTTTATCGAGTTGTACTTCAACCCGGGCCTTGAAAGTATTGACGTCGGTCTTGGCTTCAATCAATTCGCTGTTGGCCGCTTCAAGTTTTCCGGCAATTTTCTTTTTGCCTTTGGTTTCAATAACTTCGCCAGCCTTTACCAACTCCTGGAAGTACTCGCTGCCTTCCTGGCCGACCTTCGTGTAGGCGCCCAGGCCAGCCAGCCAGATCTTGCGCGCGTACGTTTTCACATCGCTGAGCGTGGAAGATTCAACGTCGGTTTTTTTCTTCAGAATAACTTTGGCCATGGTGCACCTCACTCGAAAAAAGGTTTGAGGAACTGCCCGCGCATGGACGGGCTCAGGCACAAAGTAGTGACAATAATTAGAAAGGGCACCCTAACAACTGACAGACATCCCGTTGGCGCTGACTTCCCATGTGGGAGCGAGCCTGCTCGCGATAGCGGAGCGTCAGCCAACTTTGATGTGACTGATACAATGCAATCGCGAGCAAGCTCGCTCCCACAGGTGAATAGGTGGTGAACTTGAGTCACGCATTCCATCCACCCTTCGATCAATCAAACCAACGCCTTATCCAGCGCCTTTTCGATTTCCGTCTTGATCGTGCCGCTCATGGCCGACATCAACATGCCCAGCTCCACATCGACGCGGATCGAATCCTCGCCCACATGCACTTCGCCCTTGACCCCGGAACGCTTGAGTTTCAGGGTATCGCCCTCCCACTGCGGCTCCAGGCCATAGCTGTCGGACAACTTCTGGGCCAGCTTGTCGGCCTTCTCTCGCGCCGCTTCCTTGCCCAGGCCATGGGCACGCTCAACAGTTATACGGGCCATCGGGTGACTCCTGTTTTATCGGGACTTGCCTGAACGTTTCAGACCCTGGCTGCGTCAAAACGTCCCGGCGGTAGCCCATCTTACCTTCAGCCTTGCCAAGACAAAGCCCTCCACCGGGATTAGAATGTCCCGCATTCTTTTTTGGTGACCGCGATATGACTGATCAGCGCAAAGGCAGCGATGCCGAACCCACCACTCACTTCGGCTTCAAGAACGTGCCGGAAAGCCAGAAAGCGGAAAAAGTCGCCGAGGTTTTCCACTCCGTGGCCGCCAAGTATGACTTGATGAACGACCTGCTCTCGGGCGGCATGCACCGCCTGTGGAAGCGTTTTGCGATCGAGCTGTCGGGCGTGCGCAGCGGCAACCGCGTACTGGACATCGCCGGCGGCACGGGCGACCTGACGAAGAAGTTTTCCCACATCGTCGGGCCGACCGGCCAGGTGGTGCTCGCCGACATCAACGAATCCATGCTCAAGGTCGGCCGCGACCGCCTGCTGGACCTGGGTGTGGCCGGCAATGTCGAGTTCGTCCAGGCCGACGCCGAGAAGCTGCCGTTCCCCGACAATCATTTCGACTGCGTGACCATCGCCTTCGGCCTGCGCAACGTCACCCACAAGGAAGACGCCCTGCGCTCGATGCTGCGCGTGCTCAAGCCCGGCGGTCGCCTGCTGGTGCTGGAATTCTCCAAGCCAACCAACGCGCTGATGTCCAAGGCCTACGATGCCTACTCGTTCGCCTTCATGCCGCTGATGGGCAAGCTGATCACCAATGACTCGGAAAGCTATCGCTACCTGGCCGAATCGATCCGCATGCACCCGAACCAGGAAACCCTGAAGTCGATGATGGTCGAGGCCGGCTTCGACCGCGTGACATACCACAACATGACCGCAGGCATCGTCGCCCTGCATCGCGGCATCAAACCCTGATGCTGCTCACCGGCCTGCTCGCCAGCGTCGAACTCGGCCTCAACCGGGTGCTGCGCCTGGACAGCACGGCGCTCGCGCGCCTGGCGCACTTGAGCGGCACAGTGATCGCCGTGGACTGCCGCAGCCCGGCGTTGCGGCTGTTCATCCTGCCCAGCGACGAAGGCCTGATGCTCGCCGCCCACTGGGAAGCCGAGGCCGACTGCACGCTGCGTGCCCCGGCGTCGAGCCTGCTGAACCTGGCCCTGGGCAAGGACAAGACTGCCGTGCTGCACAGCCCTGACGTGGAACTCGACGGCGACAGTGGCGTGCTGCTGGAACTGGCGGCGATTCTCCAGGACCTGGAGCTGGATTGGGAATACGAAGTGTCTCGCTGGATCGGCCCGGTGGCGACCCAATTGCTCAGCGGCCATTTGCGTAGTCGCGGCCGCTGGTATCGCCAGGGCTTCGCCAGCCTGGGGCAGAATCTGAGTGAATACCTGGCCGAAGAATCGCGTACCCTCGTAGGCCAACGCGAAGCCCAGGCCCGCTTTAATGAACTGGACCAGGTCAAGCTTGACCTGGAACGTCTCGAGGCGCGTTTCGAGCGCCTTTCCCGATCCCTTGAAACCAAGCGATAACGCATGAAGCTGCTTGCCGTCCGCCGTTTGTTGCGCATCCAGCGCGTCGTGATCCGCTACCGCCTCGATGACCTGCTGTTCGCCCTGCCGTTGCCCTGGTTTCTCCTGGCACTGCGTTTCGTGCTGCCGTGGCGCTGGTTCCCCCGGCGAACGCTGGACCTGACGCGCGGCGCACGCCTGCGCCTGGCCTTGCAGGACCTGGGCCCCATCTTCATCAAGTTCGGGCAGATTCTCTCGACCCGTCGCGACCTGTTGCCCGAAGACATCGCCGATGAACTGATGCTGCTGCAGGACCGCGTGCCGCCGTTCGACTCCAAGCTGTCGGTGGCGCTGATCGAAGAGCAACTGGGCAAGAAGGTCAGCGAAGTCTTCAGCCGTTTCGACGTCGAGCCCCTGGCCTCGGCCTCGGTGGCCCAGGTGCATGCCGCGCAGCTCAAGAGCGGCGAAGAAGTGGTGGTCAAGGTCATCCGCCCGGGCCTCAAGCCGATCATCGCCCAGGACCTGGCGTGGCTGTTCATCCTCGCCCGCGCCGCCGAGCGGCTGTCGGCCGACGCCCGCCTGCTGCATCCGGTGGACGTGGTCCAGGACTACGAAAAAACCATCTACGACGAACTCGACCTGCTGCGCGAAGCCGCCAACGCCAGCCAGTTGCGGCGCAACTTCGAGGGCTCGCCGCTGCTCTATGTGCCGCAAGTCTATTGGGACTGGTGTCGCCCGAAAGTGTTGGTGATGGAGCGCATCTACGGCATCCAGGTCACCGACCTGGCAACCCTGGCCGACCAGCGTACCGACATGAAGCTGCTGGCCGAGCGTGGCGTGGAGATTTTCTTCACCCAGGTATTTCGCGACAGCTTCTTCCACGCCGACATGCACCCGGGCAACATCTTCGTCAGCACCGTGCAACCGTGGAGCCCGCAATACATTGCCATCGACTGCGGCATCGTCGGCAGCCTGACTCCCGAGGACCAGGATTACCTGGCGCGCAACCTGTTCGCCTTCTTCAAGCGTGATTACCGTCGTGTCGCCCAACTGCACATCGATTCGGGCTGGGTCCCGGCCGAGACCAAGCTCAACGAATTCGAAGCGGCGATCCGTACCGTGTGCGAACCGATCTTCGAAAAACCGTTAAAAGATATTTCCTTCGGCCAGGTGCTGATGCGCCTGTTCCAGACCGCGCGCCGCTTCAACATGGAGGTTCAGCCACAGCTGGTACTGTTGCAGAAAACCCTGTTGAACATCGAAGGCCTCGGCCGCCAGTTGTATCCGGACCTCGACCTGTGGAACACCGCCCAACCGTTCCTCGAACGCTGGATGCGCGAGCGCGTCAGCCCCAAAACCTTGCTGGGCAACGTGCAAAGCCAGTTCGAGCAGCTCCCGCACCTGGCCAACATGACCCGCGACCTGCTCGAACGCATGTCCCAGCCCCATGCCCACGACCCGGCGCCACCGTGGCACCGACGCAAGGATGACTGGTTCCTGCGCCTGCTCGGCGCAGCTCACCTGGGAGGTGGCGCAATGCTGGCGGCTGGTGGGCCGTTGAGCGAATTGGGCCATTGGCCCGCCGCAATCATGGTGATCGTCGGCTTGTATCTGGTCGTTCGCCGATAGCCAGCACCGGTTCGCGCTGGCACACTGTTTCAACGCTGGGCCCGCCGACTTCAGGTGCGTGGCCCATGGTCGGAGTCAAAGATGAAAAACTGGCAGGACGAGATCAAATGGGACGCTGACGGCCTGGTGCCGGCCATCGCCCAGGACCACAAGACCGGGCGCGTACTGATGATGGCCTGGATGAACCGCGAAGCACTGGCCCTGACCGCCGCCGAGAACCGCGCCATCTATTGGTCACGTTCCCGTGGCAAGCTGTGGCGCAAAGGTGAAGAATCCGGGCATGTGCAGCACCTGCATGAGATGCGCCTGGACTGCGACGGCGACGTCATCATCCTGATGGTCGAACAAGTCGGTGAGATTGCCTGCCACACCGGCCGTCAAAGCTGCTTCTATCGCGTCTTCGAGAACGGCGACTGGAAAACCGTCGACCCGGTGCTCAAGGACCCGCATGCCATTTATTCAGGACATCCCCATGAGTGACACCCTGACCCGCCTGGCCCAGGTGCTGGAAGAGCGCAAAGGCGCCGCGGCCGACAGTTCCTATGTCGCCAGCCTGTACCACAAGGGTTTGAACAAGATTCTGGAAAAAGTCGGCGAAGAGTCGGTCGAGACCATCATCGCCGCCAAGGACGCCGCCATCAGCGGCGATTGCAGCGACGTGATCTACGAGACCGCCGACCTGTGGTTCCACAGCCTGGTCATGCTCGCCCAACTGGGGCAGCATCCGCAGGCCGTACTGGATGAACTGGACCGTCGCTTCGGTCTGTCCGGGCACGTCGAGAAAGCCTCGCGCCCGTCCGCCTGATCAACTTTTGAGAGGAATAGCCACATGGGTATTTTTGACTGGAAACACTGGATCGTCATCCTGGTTGTCGTGGTGCTGGTGTTCGGTACCAAGAAACTGAAAAACCTCGGCACCGATGTCGGCGAGTCGATCAAGGGCTTTCGCAAAGCCATGAACGATGACGAAAAACCGGCCGACCCGACGGCTGCCCCGGCGCAACCGGTACAGCCAGCCCAACCGGTACATCCCCAGGCCACCCAGCCTGTGAATGCGCCGCACACCATCGACGTGCAGGCACAAAAAGTCGAAGAGCCCGTCCGCAAAGACTCGTGAGCACTGACTAATGTTTGGGATCAGCTTCACTGAACTGCTGCTCGTCGGCCTCGTCGCCCTGCTGGTACTGGGCCCAGAGCGCCTGCCGGGTGCTGCGCGTACCGCCGGTCTGTGGATCGGGCGCCTGAAGCGCAGCTTCAATGCGATCAAACAGGAAGTTGAACGTGAGATCGGTGCCGACGACATCCGTCGGCAACTTCACAACGAACATATCCTGTCCCTGGAGCAGGAAGCGCGGAAAATCTTCACGCCGACCCAGCAGGAACCGACGCCGGTGCAACCTGCGGTCGAGCCGACGATTGCTCCACAGGCGCTGGTGGATGACACCGTGCCGGTGCCGGCCGAGACCGCAAAACCAGCGGAGCCTGCCCCGACGCCAGTGACGCCAGCAGCTTCCAACGACCCTACTTTGCCGCCGCGAGCCCCATGAGCGATATCCCTGAAAACGACCAGCCGATGCCGCTGGTATCGCACCTCACCGAGTTGCGCACCCGCCTGCTGCGTTGCGTCGCGGCGGTTTTCATCATCTTCGCCGGGCTGTTTTCCTTCACCCAGCAGATCTACACCTTCGTTTCCACGCCGCTGCGCCAGTACCTGCCGGTAGGGGCAACGATGATCGCTACCGACGTGTCGTCGCCGTTCCTGACGCCACTGAAGCTGACGATGATGGTCTCGCTGTTCCTGGCGATCCCGGTGATCCTGCACCAGATCTGGGGCTTCATTGCACCGGGCCTGTACAAGCATGAAAAACGCATCGCCGTGCCGCTGCTGGTGTCCAGCATCCTGCTGTTCTATACCGGCATGGCCTTCGCCTATTTCCTGGTGTTCCCGCTGATCTTCAAGTTCTTCGCCGCCGCCACCCCGGCGGGCGTAGAGATGATGACCGACATCACCAGCTACCTGGATTTCGTCATGACGCTGTTCTTCGCCTTCGGCGTGGCGTTCGAAATCCCCGTGGCGGTGGTCCTGCTGGTGTGGATCGGCGTGGTCGACGTCGCCTACCTGAAGAGGATCCGCCCCTATGTGATCATCGGCTGCTTCGTGGTCGGCATGATCCTGACCCCGCCGGATATCTTCTCCCAGACCCTGCTGGCCGTGCCGATGTGGCTGCTGTTCGAGATCGGTATCCTGTTCGGTGGCCTGGTGCGCAAGCGCCGGGAAGAAGAGCCCGAGGACCAGCCGGTCGACGACCACAACGACCAGCCGCCAGCGACCCAAGCGTGAACCTGCTGCTGCTCGAAGAGGCCGACTTCATCGGGCCGGACCGCGTGATCCTGAGCGATCGCCGGTTGACCCACATGCAGGAAGTCCATCGCAGCGCCGTCGGTGACAGCCTGCGGGTCGGACGCATCGGCGGGTTGATGGGCACGGCCCAGGTGCTGCGCCTGGAAGCCCGCGAGGCGGAACTGCAAGTGACCCTCGACCAGCCTGCGCCGGCCAAGTTGCCGCTGACCCTGGTGCTGGCGCTGCCGCGTCCGAAAATGCTCAGGCGAGTGTTCCAGACCGTCGCCACCATGGGTGTGCCGCGGGTGGTGCTGGTCAACAGCTATCGCGTGGAAAAGAGCTTTTGGCAGACGCCGTTCCTCGAACCCGAGGCTATCCGCGAGCAACTGATCCTGGGCCTGGAACAAGCCCGGGACAGTGTGCTGCCAGAGATCATTATCGAAAAACGCTTCAAACCCTTCGTTGAAGACCGCCTGCCGGCCATTACCGACGGCACCTTGGGCCTGGTCGGTCATCCCGGCAACTATCCGCCCTGCCCGCGCGCGTTGACAGAGCCGGTGACCTTGGCCATCGGCCCCGAAGGCGGATGGATTCCCTACGAGATCGACCTGCTGGCCAAGGCCGGCTTGCAACCGGTGCAGTTGGGCGAGCGGATCCTGCGGGTCGAGACCGCCGTCACGGCCCTGCTCGCACGGTTGTTCTGATCCCCAGGGCTTGTGCACCTTTGTGACAGGGTGGATTGACCCCGCCGGTTGAGAGCCTACCCACCCTCTGGAAGTAATAACCCCTCACCTATTTTCTACAGATCCTTGTGACATGGTCGATACTCTCCTCATAGGACCTACAAAAGGTTCGAAGGAGTATCAGCATGTTCAGTTGGCTGACCGAAAAGCTGGGAAACGTAAGCGTCAATCGCAAACTGGGTTTCGGTTTTGGCCTGGTACTGCTCATGACCCTCCTGAGCACCTTCGCAGGCTGGAACAGCCTGGGCAGCGTGATCAGCCGTGCGGATAAGCAGGCGTCTATCGCCAGTCTCAATGAGTTGGCCAAGGATCTGCGAGTCGCCAGTCTCGACTATGAGATGCGGCGTGGCGAACAAGGGCCCGCTGTCGTCAGCGAGTTCCTGGGCAAGCTTCAGGAAAGCATACAAGCTGCCCTCAAACGGTTCGTGCGTCCGGCAGACCAGGAATTGCTCAATCAGCAACTGGCCATCCTCGATGAGTACAAACGCGCCTTCGGCGATCTGACCCAGGCGACGCAGAACCGCGAATCGGCCCGATCCAAGCTTGGCGCCAACGCCGACAATGCCGTGGCCAAAGTGAAAGAGGTCGAAAATGCCTTGCGCCAGGGCGACAGTGTTGCGCAATTCGACAGTGTGATCGAGCTGAGCAAACTGCTCCAGCAAGCGCGCTACCAGGTCCGCGGCTACACCTACAGTGGCAAGGCCGATGCCGAGCAACCGGCGCTGGAGGCCATCGATAGTGTCTTGAAAAACCTTGAAAGCCTGCCGGGCAAACTGCCGGAACAACACACCGCCAACCTGCAACAAGCCACTGAATCGATGAAGGCCTATCGTGCCGCCGTCAGCCAGTTCCGCGACTCGCAGGTGAGCAGCGCCTCAGCCCTCAAGAAAATGCTGGATCAAGACGCCCGTTTGAACGAGCTGAACAGTCATCTGACGACCTCGCAGATCGAGAAACGCGACCAGGAGACGGCTCAAGCCAAAGAAACGCTGATCATCGTCACCATCCTGGCGCTAGCGTTTGGCTTACTGGCCGCATGGATCATTACCCGGCAGATCGTCGCTCCACTGCAGCAGACCCTGGTTGCCCTCGAACGTGTCGCCTCCGGCGACTTGAGTCAAAACCTGGTAGTCACCCGTCGTGACGACATGGGCCAATTGCAAGGCAGCCTGCAGCGAATGGTGATCAGCCTGCGGCAACTGATTGGCGGCATCAGCGACGGCGTCACGCAAATCGCCAGCGCTGCCGAACAGCTTTCGGCCGTCACCGAGCAGACCAGCGCCGGGGTCAACAGCCAGAAAGTGGAAACCGACCAGGTCGCCACCGCCATGCACGAAATGACCGCCACGGTGCAGGAAGTGGCGCGCAATGCCGAGGAAGCCTCCGAAGCGGCCGTCGCCGCTGACCAGCAGGCTCGCGATGGCGAAAAAGTGGTCGGCGAAGCCATTGCCCAGATCGAACGCCTGTCCAAGGAAGTCGGCAACTCTACCGAAGCGATGGGCCATCTCAAGCGCGAGAGCGACAAGATTGGCAGTGTGCTGGACGTGATCAAGTCGGTCGCCCAGCAAACCAACCTGCTGGCCCTCAACGCCGCCATCGAGGCCGCCCGCGCCGGCGAGGCCGGACGTGGTTTTGCGGTGGTGGCCGACGAGGTGCGTAGCCTGGCCCAGCGTACCCAGAAGTCCACTGAAGAGATCGAGGAACTGATCCTCGGCCTGCAATCGGGCACTGAACAGGTCGCGACCACCCTGGACAACAGCCGCAACCTGACCGATAGCAGCGTCGAATTGACCCGCCGCGCCGGTGGCTCGCTGGAAAACATCACCCGTACCGTCTCGGCAATCCAGTCGATGAACCAACAGATCGCCGCCGCCGCCGAGCAGCAGAGTGCCGTGGCCGAAGAGATCAACCGCAGCGTCGTGAACGTTCGCGATGTGTCCGAACAGACGGCTTCTTCCAGCGAAGAAACCGCCGCCTCCAGTGCCGAACTGGCACGGCTGGGGGTTCATTTGCAGACGCTGGTTGGACGCTTCAAGGTCTGACCCAAAAGAGCTGGCATAAGCCTGTGGCCAGGGCTTGCTCCCTCGCCACAGGAATGCATTACGTCTATTTTTCTACAGATCCCGGCAAAACCGCCGATACAACCCTGATAAAACCAATCAGCGCTACAAGGGAGTATCAGCATGTTCCGGTGGCTTGCCCAGGGTCTGGGAAACGTAGGCGTTAATCGCAAACTCGGCGCAGGCTTCGGCCTGGTGCTGTTCCTCACCTTGATGATTGCATTCACCGGCTGGTCCGGCCTGGGCAATGTCATCAGTCGGGGCGACAAACTGGGCTTCATTGCCAGTCTCAACGACTTGAGCAAAGACTTGAACCTGGCCAGCATCGACTACAACACCACGCGGGGCGAGAAAGGACCGCAAGCGGTCAACGACCTGCTGGGCAAGCTCGAAGAGGGCCTGAAGACTGCTCGCCAGTTGATCGAACAACCGGCCGACGTCGCGCTGATCGATGCGCAACTGGCCGCCGTCGCCGAATACAAGGGCGCCTTCGCCCAGATGACCCGCGCCACCGTCAACCGCGAAGATGCCCGCAGCAAACTCGGCGCCAGCGCCGACAACGCCGTGGCCCGCGTCGCTGAAGTTGAAAAGTTGTTGCTGCAAGCCGGCGACATCACCCCGTTCAACAGCGTGGTCACCCTGAGCAAGGCCATCCAGCAAGCCCGCTACCAGGTTCGTGGCTACACCTACAGCGGCAAGAGCGAAGCCCAGCAACCGGCCCTCGATGCCATCGACACCGTCCTCAAACTGCTCGCGCGCCTGCCAGACCAATTGCCCCAGGAACACGCCGCCGACCTGCAGCAGGCCAGCGACTCGTTCAATCTCTATCGCGCGGCGGTCGCCCAATTCCGCGACTCGCAAATCGACAACGCTGCGGCCCTCCAGCGCATGACCGAGCAAGGTCAAATACTGATCGACGCCAGCCAGAAGCTGACCGTATCCCAGACCGCCGTGCGTGACCACGACGCCGCCCAAGCCAAGACGGTCCTGATCGTAGCGGCCGCCCTGGCGCTGCTGTTTGGCGTGATCGCCGCCCTGTTCATCACCCGGCAGATCGTCGGCCCGCTCGGCCAGACCTTGAAGGTTGCCGAACGCGTGGCCGCCGGTGACCTGACCCACAACCTCACCTCCGAGCGTCGCGACGAACTCGGCCAGCTGCAACGCGCCATGCAAAGCATGACCGTGGGCCTGCGGCAATTGATCGGCGGCATCAGCGAAGGTGTGACCCAGATCGCCAGCGCCGCCGAACAACTCTCGGCCGTGACCGAACAGACCAGCGCCGGGGTCAACAGCCAGAAAGTGGAAACCGACCAGGTCGCCACCGCCATGCACGAAATGACCGCCACCGTGCAAGAAGTCGCACGCAACGCCGAGGAAGCTTCCGAAGCCGCCGTCGCTGCCGACCAGCAGGCCCGCGAGGGTGACAAAGTGGTTGGCGAGGCCATTGCCCAGATCGAACGCCTGGCTAAGGAAGTCGGCAACTCCACCGCCGCCATGGGCGACTTGAAGCGTGAAAGCGACAAGATCGGCAGCGTCCTGGACGTGATCAAGTCCGTGGCTCAGCAGACCAACCTGCTAGCCCTCAACGCCGCCATCGAAGCCGCCCGCGCCGGTGAAGCGGGACGTGGTTTCGCGGTGGTGGCCGATGAAGTCCGCAGCCTGGCCCAGCGTACCCAGAAGTCCACCGAAGAAATCGCAGAACTGATTGTCGGCTTGCAAAGCGGCACCGAACAAGTCGCGACCATCATGGACAACAGCCGCAGCCTGACCGACAGCAGCGTCGAACTGACCCGCCGCGCGGGGGGCTCGCTGGAGAACATTACTCGCACGGTTTCGGCGATCCAGTCGATGAACCAGCAGATCGCCGCGGCGGCGGAGCAGCAGAGTGCGGTGGCTGAGGAGATCAACCGTAGTGTGCTGAATGTGCGTGATGTGTCGGAGCAGACGGCGTCGTCCAGTGAGAAGACTGCCGCTTCGAGTGCTGAGCTGGCGCGGTTGGGGGTTCATTTGCAGACGTTGGTGGGGCGGTTCCGGGTCTAGCAGGCCTACGCAAAACCTGTGGCGAGGGAGCTTGCTCCCGCTTGAGTGCGCAGCGCTCACAATATTGCAGGGAGCAGCGGCTGCGCCATCTTGAGCTGGTGGTCTGTGGGTATAGGTATTCTTGGGTGTATATCCGTTATTTAGGTAACGGCTGCTGACGGTTCCGCCCTTACGGCGGCTCACTTTTGAAAAGCCCGGAAGCCGGCCCAGTCAAAAGTAAGCAAAACGCTTCTGCCCCACCACTCGGCACCTCGCCTAGGCTCGGTGTGCCCTCACTCCGGCATTGCTCCGTGGGCCGCCGCGAAGGGCCATCCATGGCCCAGCGCGGCTAACCCGGCATCCATGCCGGGTTGCCCACTGCGCAATGCCTGCGTTCGGCCAGCGTGGTTAACGGGGCGCCCGAGATCAACGTCCACCGCGAGGCGGCCTGATAGCCGACCTAGCTCTTGGTAAAACCGCGTTCCTCCTGTGGGAGCGGGCTTGTTCGCAAAGACCATGTCACAGCCAATGAAGATATCGAATGTGTTGGCCTCTCACCGTTGATCTTCAGCGGGCACAACATTCATGTACACCGCAAAGCCATTGTGGGAGCGAGCCTGCTCGCGAAGGCGGTGCTACAGTGGATGAAGATGTCGGATGTGGTGGCCTCATCGCGAGCAGGCTCGCTCCCACAGGGGAGTGCGGTCACCCAGAACCAGGTCGGCTCTCAGGCCGCCTCGCGGTGGACGTTGATCTCGGCGCCCCGTTAACCACGATGGCCGAACGCAGGCATTGTGGAGTGGGCATCCCGGCATGGATGCCGGGATAGCCGCGCTGGGCCATGGATGGCCCTTCGCGGCGGGCCCACGGAGCAATGCCGGAGTGAGGGCATGCCGAGCCTAAGCGAGGCACCGAGTGGTGGGGCAGGAGCGTTTTGCTTACTTTTGACTGGGCCGGCTTCCGGGCTTCTCAAAAGTGAGCCGCTGTAAGAGCGGAACCGTCAGCAGCCGTTACCTAAATAACGGATATACACACAAAAATCCCCCTCCCACAATCCGTCATCCCAAGGCTACGGCGCCTTGCGCCATTGCCTACAACTACGCCAGAATCCGCCGGCTTGTACGCCTTAGGCCTGGGCTTTAACGTTTGCAGGTCGCTGTCAGTTCAGCGATCGGGTTTAGCAGCCTGAACAATCCTAGACGTACGCTCTCCACATGCGTGAGCAGGCTTCAGCGCCTGCACATCTATGTCATGGCGGTTGTGCGTGGGAGACCTTCGGGTCTGCCGGGTTCTAGGGTCCCGGTCTGCTAACCCGCGTACAGTCGCCACCCTTCTCGTTTAGCAGCGATATCTGGCGGCTCCATTACCCTAGGAGCGTCAACCATGTACAAGGTCACACCCAACCCACCAGAACCCGAAACCGATCCCAAGAAACTCCAGGAAGCCACCGATCGCGCGCTCGATTACTACCTGAACCCCAAGCAGCCCAAACCAGAAAACGAACAACCATCGGGCCAGCTTTTCACCGTCCTGGACCACATCGACACCGAAACCCTACTGGCCAACCTCAGCGAAACCCTGGCCTCAGCCGATGCCATGACCAACGACCTCGCATTCGACCTGGAAGGTTCACGACGCCATATTGCTCTGGGCATCCAACAACTGATCGAACTGAGCGGCCTGTTGGCAAACCGAGTGCTGGACAGAATCAATGCACAACCCTGACCTCGCCACGGCGAACTAAAACAGCCCCCAACAAAAAGCCCCGCTTCCTTTCAGAAGCGGGGCTTTTTGCGTATCAAGCCACTTGCGATTGTACGCTCACCGGCTGTAGCGGCAGCAGCGGTGCATGGGGATCGGCCTTGACCGATTCACGCCAGGCCGCCAGCCACTCGGGATGCGCCTCGCTCCAAACCTGCTCGTGCAGGCGGGACAAGGCCACCGGGTCGCTCAGCAGTGCCAGTCGCTCAGCGTTGCTGAGACCGGCAGGACCGGCCTTCAAGGCGTGACGAACACGTTCGACCCGCAGCCATTCAATCGGCTCGGCCTGACCATGCCGCGAGGTCGCCAGCGCATACGCCAAGGCATTCTGTTGTGGATCGACCACTGCCCGGATGAAGCCGTCGTTCAGCGCGTGCCAACGGTTTTCATGGGTGTACTGGTCCGTCGACAGCAGTTCCTGCGGCGGTGCGTATTCCTCAGGGATCAGGAACAGGCTCTCATCACGGGACTTCAAGCCCAGGCCCACGCGACTGGAGATCACCGACACCGGGATCGACAGCATCAGCGAACCGACGATCGGCACCAGCCACCACAGGAAGCTCGGGTTCAGCCAGATAACCAGCAAGGCCCAGAAGAAGCCCAGCAAGGTTTGCGGGCCGTGGCGCTTGACCGCTTCGCTCCAGGGCGTGGAGTCGTCGTCACGTTGTGGCGAGTTCCAGGTCGCGGCCCAGCCCAGGAACGCGGCGAGCACGAAGCGGGTGTGGAAAATCATCCGCACCGGCGCCAGCAACATGGAGAACAACATCTCCAGCAGCATCGACAGCGTCACCTTGAACTTGCCACCGAACTCCTTCGCACCCTTGGCCCAGATCAGCACGATGCTCAGCAGCTTGGGCAGGAACAGCAGCACGATGGTCGTCGAGAACAAGGCGATGGCCTTGTCCGGATGCCATTGCGGCCACAGCGGATAAAGCTGGCGTGGTTCGAGGAAGTATTGCGGTTCCATCAGGGTGTTCACCGCCAGTAGCGCGGTGGAGAGCACCAGGAAGAAGAACCACAGCGGCGCCGACAGGTAAGACATCACGCCCGTCAGGAACACCGCACGGTGCACCGGGTGCATGCCCTTGACCAGGAACAGCCGGAAGTTCATCAGGTTGCCGTGGCACCAGCGACGGTCACGCTTGAGTTCGTCCAGCAGGTTCGGCGGCAGCTCTTCGTAGCTGCCCGGCAGGTCATAGGCAATCCACACGCCCCAGCCGGCACGGCGCATCAGCGCGGCTTCGACGAAGTCGTGGGACAGGATCGCACCGGCGAACGCGCCTTTACCGGGCAACGGCGCCAGGGCGCAGTGCTCGATGAACGGTTTCATGCGGATGATCGCGTTGTGGCCCCAGTAGTGGGATTCGCCCAACTGCCAGAAGTGCAGGCCGGCGGTGAACAGCGGACCGTACACCCGGGTGGCGAACTGCTGCATGCGCGCATACAGCGTGTCCATGCCCGAGGCACGTGGCGCTGTCTGGATGATGCCAGCGTCCGGCGTGGCTTCCATCAGGCGCACCAGGCTGGTCAGGCACGTGCCGCTCATGACGCTGTCGGCGTCGAGTACGACCATGTACTTGTAGTCGCTGCCCCAACGACGGCAGAAGTCGTCGAGGTTGCCGCTCTTGCGCTTCACGCGACGGCGACGGCGGCGATAGAAGATCTTGCCGAAGCCGCCGGCTTCACGGCAGACGTCCAGCCAGGCCTGTTGTTCGGCGACGCAGATGTCGGTTTCGTTACTGTCGCTGAGGACGAAGAAGTCGAAGCGATCCAGGTCACCAGTGGCGGCCACCGACTCGAACGTCGCGCGCAAACCGGCAAATACCCGTGGCACGTCTTCGTTGCAGATCGGCATTACCAGCGCGGTGCGGGCGTCCTTGGGAATCGGCTCGTTGCCGGCGCTGGCACCAGAGATCCGGTACTTGTCGTGGCCGGTGAGCAATTCGAGGAAGCCCATCAGCGCCGTCCAGAAACCTGCCGACACCCAGCAGAACAGGATCCCGAACAGAATCAGGATGCTGGTTTGCAGCGCATACGGCAGCACTTGCGTGGCGGTCTGCGATAGCGGTTGGTGCAGGACTTCGTCCAGGTCCACCAGCGACCAGCCCTGGTACGGCATGATGCCTTTCATGTACCAGCCGGCGACGATGGTCTGGCCGAGCATCAATATCAGCAGGATGTAGCGACGGGTCGAACCCACGGTACGCCAGCGTGCATGGGGCAGCACGCGTTCATCCTTGGGCGGCTTCGGCGGGTTGGTACGACCGGTCAGGCGCCGCCAGGCGCGCACCAGGATATTGGTGCGCCACGGCTCCGGCACGACCTTGGTCCGACGGATCGGCGGCGTCGCCTTGAGGCACACCCGACCACTGGCGTCGAGCCCGAGCATTTCGGCTTCTTCGAGCTCTTCGGCGGTGCTCAGGGTCAACCGGCGGCCCACCGAGGCTTGCGCCGCCTCGGCGGGCGCGTCGAAGGTCGAAGACGACAGGCGTTCGTGCAATTCGCTGAAGGACTTGCAGCCCGCCAGTTCGGCGCGCTGCTCGTCGGTCATGGGCAAATGGGCCAGGTACTCGCTGAGTGTCTCTGGCTGTACTGGAGTATTACTCATCGGCTGGCAACTGATAGCTCCAGGTCTCGGTCAGGACTTGTTCAGTCGGTTCCGGTTCCTGCGGGGTTGGGGTCGGTTCAACAGCAGCATCCGCCGCCTTGACGGCTTTGGCTTCGTCTTTCGCTTTTTCTATCGCGAGTTCTTTTTCGGTCTGCTGGCGGGCGACTTTGTCGGCCTTGGCCAGGGTCGTGGTCACGGAGTGCGAGGCGGCCGGGGCTTCGACAGGCGTCAATGGACGCACCAGCGCCGCGCGCATTTCGGTGGCCTGTTTCGAATCCTTGATCTTCAACCGCAGGGTCAAGCGCCAGCCCTTGGTTTCAGGGTTGTAGCGCACGCTATTCTCGACGATCTCGCCGTTTTCGCCGACGCTCACCTGGCTACGCACATCGGCGTCTTCCGGCAAGGCTTGCAAGGACGGGCCTTCGAAATCCACCAGGTAGGCCACGCTACCATCCGGCTGACGGATCAGGTTGGATTGCTTCACGTCACCGGTGGAACGCAGGGTCTGCTTGACCCAGGCACTGTCCGGCGAGTGCAGGCTGGCCTCGTCGAGGGTCCAGTGCAGGCGGTAGCTGAAGTCCAGCGGCTGGCCTGGCTCAGGCAGTTTTTCCGGGCTCCAGAAGGCAACGATGTTGTCGTTGGTTTCGTCGGCGGTCGGAATCTCTACCAGGTCGACGGTACCCTTGCCCCAATCGCCTTTCGGTTCGATCCAGGCACTTGGGCGCTTGTCGTAGCGGTCGTCCAGGTCTTCGTAATGGCTGAAGTCACGGCCACGTTGCAGCAGGCCGAAACCGCGCGGATTTTCCACCGAGAAGTTGCTCACGGCCAAGTGCTTGGGATTGTTCAGCGGGCGCCAGATCCACTCGCCATTGCCGGCATGGATCGACAGGCCGCTGGAGTCATGCAGCTCGCGACGATAGTTCAGCACTTTGGACGGCTGGTTGGCGCCGAACAGGTACATGCTGGTCAACGGGGCCACACCCAGCTTGGTCACGCGGTCACGCAGGAACATGCGCGATTTTACGTCGACCACGGTGTCAGTGCCCGGACGCACAGTCAGGCGATAGGCACCGGTAGCCCGTGGCGAATCCAGCAGGGCGAAAATCACCAAGTGCTTGTCGGTCGGTTTCGGACGTTGGATCCAGAATTCGCGAAAGCGCGGGAACTCCTCGCCCGATGGCAGCGCGGTGTCGATGGCCATGCCACGTGCGGACAGACCGTAGGTCTGGCCTTTGCCGATGACGCGGAAATAACTCGCGCCCAGCATGGTCATGATCTCGTCCTGCTTGTCAGCCTTGTTGATCGGGTACAACACGCGGAAACCCGCGTAACCCAGCTGCTCAGTGGCCTTCGGATCGAATGTCACATCGGCGAAGTCGAAGCGCGACGGGTCGTACTTGATCTCCTCGACGGTCGTCGCGGTGATTTCGTTGATCTTCACCGGCGTGTCGAAATGCATGCCCTGGTGATAGAAGGAAAGCCTGAACGGCGTCTTCTGGTCGGCCCATTCGGCTTTTTCGGTGCGGAAACGGATTTTTTGATAGTCAGCGAATTTCATCTCGCGGAATTCGTTCGGCAGATTGCTGCGCGGGGCTTCGAATTTTTGCCCGGCCAGTTCTTGAGCCTTCGCCGATACATCATCCAGGCTGAATGCCCACAGTTGGCCCGCGCCAAACAGGCACAACAGGGCCGAGCCCGCTACCAGAGCGTTTCTAAACCGTTTGGCAGTCATTTTTGGTGCATTACAGGGACTAACAATCACGAGCAACCCTCGCCGAAAACAGATCAAAAAACCAACGGCCAGATAAAGTATCCACACGGTATCGGCATTGAAAAACCGATCCTGCAGACCACTCTTGCCAAGTTGGCGAGCATTGTTCCGACTCCGGTGGGAGAAAATGATTCCCCAAACGGACCAGGACAAGTCTCTACCTAAGTCAAATGGACCAGCGAACGCTGGTCCCCCGTAGCGCGCGATTATCTAGTAGCCCGCGTGACAACGCATCAGGGATAGCAAAGTATTTATCGAGAAAACTCCCCGTTTAGCCTCGAAACAGATCCGAAAAGATGTTTCAAACGCTTTCAGGCCTGTAACAGGAAGGTTACCGGGCCATCATTGACCAAATGCACTTGCATGTCGGCGCCGAATCTACCTGATGCCACAGTGCCATGCACCTGTTTCGCCCGGGTTAGCAAATAGTTGAACAACTCTTCTCCCAGGGCCGGAGGCGCGGCGGTCGAAAAACTCGGGCGCAAACCGCTTTTGGTGTCTGCCGCCAAGGTGAACTGCGACACCAGCAGCAACCCGCCACCGACATCCGCCAGGGACAGGTTCATCTTGCCGTCGGCGTCGCTGAACACTCGGTAGTTAAGCAGCTTATGCAGGAGCTTGTCGGCGCTGGCCCGGGTATCCCCGGGCTCGACGGCCACCAACACCAGCAAACCCTGATCCACCGCCCCGACGATCTCGCCTGATACTTCGACCCGTGCGCCGCGAACTCGTTGCAACAGCCCCTTCATGCTTCTTCAGGCGGCAGGTCAAGCAAGCGCCGGGCCATTTGCGCGGCAGCGCGCACCAGGGCGTCGGTGATCCCTGGCTCCGAAGCGGCGTGGCCGGCGTCGCGAATCACCTGCAGTTCGCTGTTGGGCCAGTTCTGGTGCAGCTCCCAGGCATTGTCCAACGGGCAGATGACGTCGTAGCGGCCATGCACGATGACGCCCGGCAAATGGGCGATCTTGCCCATGTCGCGAATCAACTGGTTAGGCTCGAGGAAGGCATTGTTGGTGAAGTAGTGGCATTCGATCCGGGCGATCGACAGAGCCCGCTGCGGCTCGGAGAAGCGATCGACCACCAGCGGATTCGGACGCAGGGTCGCGGTGCGGCCCTCCCAGGTGGACCAGGCCTTGGCCGCGTGCATCTGGGCGATCTGGTCGTTGCCGGTCAGGCGCTTGTGGAAGGCGCTGAGCAGGTCGTCGCGCTCGTCCAATGGGATCGGTGCAATGTAATCCTGCCAGTAGTCGGGAAACAGGCGACTGGCGCCAGCCTGATAGAACCACTCGATTTCCTGCGGACGGCAGAGAAAGATCCCACGCAGGATCAGGCCATGCACCCGCTCCGGGTGGGTCTGGGCATAGGCCAGGGCCAGGGTCGAGCCCCAGGAGCCGCCAAACAGCACCCATTTTTCGATGCCCAGGTGCTTGCGGATACGCTCCAGGTCTTCGACCAGATCCCAGGTGGTGTTGTTCTCCAGGCTCGCGTGGGGGGTGGACCGACCGCAGCCGCGCTGGTCGAAGGTGACGATGCGGTACAGGTTCGGATCGAAGTAGCGGCGGCTCTGTGCATCGCAGCCAGCACCCGGGCCGCCGTGAATGAACACCACGGGCAGGCCTTCCGGGGAACCGCTTTCATCGACGTAGAGCGTGTGGGTGTCATCGACAGCCAGATCGTGCCGGGCATGGGGTTTGATCTGCGGGTACAAAGTCTGCATTGAGCGCTCCGTAAGGGGTCGAGTCATCCCTGTGGGGACTTCTATTTAGTCTGCCGTCCGGCATCATAAACCCGAATTACCTTAATGAGCATGCCCCCTGCGCAGTCAAAGCGTGTCAGCCAGGTACGCCAGCAGCGTGCGATACATCTGATCGACCTCCGGCACCAGACTCCGACCGCGCAGGCAACCATGGACCAACCCTTCGCCGACATACAACACGGCATCCACCCCTGCGGCGTTCAGCCGCTCGCTGTAAAGGACGCCATCGTCACGCAGCGGGTCCCACTGCGCCACGACGATCAACGCCGGCGGCAGCCCGCTCAGGTCATCGGCGAGCAATGGCATGGCGCCGGGCAACGGTGCGAGGCCGCCCAGGTAAAGCGCGTGATAGCTGTCCAGGTCAAGGCTGCTCAACAGCGGCGCATTGGCATGTTCGCGGCGCGACGGCAGAGTCGCTGGGCCAGCGAGCGCCGGGTAGATCAACACCTGGGAACGGGGCAACGGTTGCCCTGCATCGCGCAAGGCCAGGCATAACGCAGCGGCGAGATTGCCTCCGGCACTGTCACCAGCCACCAGCCGGCGACGCGGGTCGATGGCAAAGGGGGCAGCTGCCAGATGGCGCCACACGGCGAGGCAATCGTCCAAGCCTGCCGGAAACGGATGCTCTGGCGCCAGCCGATAATCCACGGCCACCACCAACGCGCCCAGGGCGGCAGCCAGTTCCATACAGATGAAGTCATGGGAGTCCAGGTCTCCCACCACCCAACCACCGCCGTGCAAATAGAGGATGCACGGCCAGCCTGCGGGCGGCGCTGCACGCCGTGGGTGATAAGCACGTACGCCCACACCGGCCCACTCGAAATCCTCGATGGCCAGCGTTGGCGGATATGGCGGGGTGAACGCCCGGCACATCTGGCTGTAGGCCTGGCGCAAACCGGCGAGGCTGTCGTCCGGGCTGGTGAAGCTCAGGGTTTTGTCGATGAAGGCGGACATCTGTTCAGAGAGTGGATATGAGGCCATGAAGAACACCACCTATTGAAATGTGGGAGCAAGGCTTGCCCGCGATGGCAGCGGTACATCCAATAGTTATGTCGACTGATACATCGCTATCGCGGGCAAGCCTTGCTCCCACAGATAAATCACTCCACCACAGATGAATCACCCCGCCACAGCCAGGTAGGTCAATTCTTGAGACTGGCCTGCACCGCCGCCACGCCATCCTTGCCATCGAAGCTGGTGACACCGGCCAGCCAGCGCTGAAGATCCTCGGGATGATCGCGCAGCCATTGCCGGGCGACGTCCTGGGGTGTCTTGCGCTCCATGATCGGCACCATCAACTGGCTTTCCTGGGCGGCGGTGAAGGTCAGGTTCTCCAGCAGGTGATTCACATTCGGGCAGCGTTGGGCGTAGTCCGGCGCAGTCACGGTGGAGACGGTCGCCGCGCCCTCGTTCGGGCCGTAGACGTCCTCACTGCCGGTCAGGTAGGTGATGTTCATGTTGATGTTCATCGGGTGCGGGGTCCAGCCGACGAAGACCACGAACTCCTTGCGATTCACCGCCCGTTGCACCGCGGCCAGCATGCCCGCCTCGCCGGATTCGATCAGCTTGAAGTCCTTGAGGCCGAAGTGGTTGGTTTCGATCATGGTCTTGATGGTGGTGTTGGCTCCACTGCCCGGCTCGATGCCGTAGATCTTGCCACCCAACTGATCCTTGAACCGGGCGATGTCGGCAAAGGTCTTGAGCCCCGCCGCCGCCACATAGTCGGGTACCGCCAGGGTGGCTTGGGCATCGGCCAGGCTCGGTTTGTCCAACACCTTCACCTGGTTGGCCGCCAGGAACGGGGCGATGTTCTTGTCCATCGCCGGTTTCCAGTAGCCCAGGAAGATATCGAGGCGCTTGTCGCGGATGCCGGCGAAGATGATCTGTTGCACCGCGCTGGTCTGCTTGCTTTCGTAGCCCAGGCCCGTGAGCAGTACATCGGCCATGCCGCTGGTGGCGATCACATCGGTCCAGTTGACCACGCCCATGCGCACGGTCTGGCACGACGCTGGCTCGGCGGCCATGGCCCCGCCGCTCAGGATGGCGGTACCGCAGAGGATCGACAGACAGCGTTTGAACAGTCTTTTCATCGGGAAGGTCTCGTGCGGCAGCGATTATTGTAGGTCGGTGTCTTGGTGCACCGTGACCGGAACATTACGCAGCGTCGAGGGGCTGAAGATGAACTGTGGCGACGCGGTTTTGCACGGTGGCGACCGTTCCCCTCCGAGGTTCAAGGACAACACAACCCTGTGGCGAGGGGATCTGTGGGAGCAAGGCTTGCCCGCGATGAAGACACCGCGGTTCCCCTGAAACCGAGGCGCCTGTATCGCGAGCAAGCTTTGCTCCCACAGATGACTCCCCTCGCCACAGAGGAATCGCGCAGGTGTTTATTTTTTGTAAGCCTGCTGCCCCCACGCCAGCAAACCTTCCAGCAATTGCTTGAGCACCACCTGGGTCGGTTCCGCCAAGTCCGCGCGGTAGTTGAACGGTTCGAACTCTTCCATGTAGGTGCTCTGGCACAGCTCCAGTTGCACCGCGTGGATGTCTTCGGTCGGGTTGCCATAGTGCCGGGTGATGTGTCCGCCCTTGAATCGCCCGTTGAGCACATGAGTGAATTGATCGTGGCGGGCACAGATGGCTTCGAGCTGGCTGGCCAGGGTCGGGTCGCAACTGACGCCGTTGAACGTGCCAAGGTTGAAATCCGGCAGTTTGCCGTCGAACAGGTGCGGGATCACCGAGCGGATCGAATGGGCATCGAACAGCAAGGCATAGCCGAATTCGGCCTTGAGCCGCGCCAGTTCCTGCTGCAGCGCCTGGTGATAAGGCATCCAGACCTGTTGCAGATAAGTCGCCCGCTCCTCGGCCGACGGCTCCAAGCCTTCGCGAAACAATGGCACGCCATCGAACAACGTCGCCGGGTACAAACCGGTGGTGGCGCCAACGTACATCGGCTTGTCATCGGAGGGTCGGTTCAGGTCGATGACGAACCGCGAGTACTCCGCGGCCAGGGTGCTGGCGCCCAGCTCGGCGGCAAATTCGTAGAGCCTTGGGATGTGCCAGTCGGTATCCGGCAGGCTTTGCGCCTCGGGGATCAACCCGGCCTGTACCGCCGGGGTCAGGCGCAGGCCGGCGTGGGGCATGCTGATCAACAGCGGCACGCGCCCTTGCTTGAAATTCAGGACCTTCTCCACAACCGTTCTCCTCAATCGATTTCAACGCCGTGACGCACGACGCGCTTTTCCAGATCGCCACCAAGCCAGTACGCCAGGTCGGCCGGGCGGTCGATATGCCAGGCGACAAAATCCGCCGCCTTGCCGGCTTCCAGCGAACCGTGGGTGTCCGCCATGCCCAAGGCCTGGGCGGCATGAATGGTCACCCCGGCCAGGGCTTCTTCCGGGGTCATGCGGAAACAGGTGCAGGCCATGTTCAACATCAAGCGCAGCGACAACGCCGGCGAGGTGCCGGGGTTGAGGTCGCTGGCCACGGCGATCTTCACGCCGTGCTTGCGCAGGGCGTCCATGGGCGGCAGCTGGGTTTCGCGCAGGAAATAAAACGCCCCCGGCAGCAGCACCGCCACCGTGCCGGATTCAGCCATGGCCTTGGCATCGTCTTCGGTCATGAACTCCAGGTGATCGGCCGACAGCGCCTGGTAACGCGCCGCCAGGCTTGAACCGTGCAGGGACGACAATTGCTCGGCGTGCAGCTTCACTGGCAGCCCCAGTTGCTGCGCTGCGATAAACACCCGCTCGACTTGCGCTGGGGAAAACGCCAGGTATTCGCAGAAGGCATCCACCGCATCCACCAAGCCTTCGGCTGCCAGGGCCGGCAGCATCTCGGTGCAGATGTGCTCGATGTAATCATCGGCGCGATCTTTGTATTCCGGTGGCAAGGCGTGGGCCGCCAGACAGGTGCTGCGCACGCTGACCGGCAGTTCGGCACCGAGACGGCGGATGACCCGCAGGATCTTGCGTTCGCTGGCCAGGTCCAGGCCGTAGCCGGATTTGATTTCCACCGTGGTCACGCCGTCGCGCATCAAGCTTTGCAGGCGCTTGGCGGCACTGGCGAACAGCTCTTCTTCGCTGGCGGCGCGAGTGGCGCGCACGGTGCTGGCGATGCCACCGCCGGCCGCCGCGATTTCGGCGTAGCTGACACCTTGCAGGCGCTGTTCGAATTCACCACTGCGGTTGCCACCAAACACTGTGTGGGTGTGGCAGTCGATCAGCCCCGGGGTGACCCAGGCGCCCTTGAGATCGTTGACCGCCGGGTAGTCACCCGTCGGCAATTCGGCACGCGGGCCGATCCATTGGATGTGCCCGCCCTGGGTGACGATCGCGGCGTCTTCGATGATCGAGTAGACGCCCTGGGCCATGGTCGCGGCGTGGCAGTTTTGCCAGAGGGTTTTCATCCCGAGTCTCCTCGTCTCATTCAAAATCGATTCGCGAGCAGGCTCACTCCCACAAGGATTACGCTGAACCTTGTGGGAGCGAGCCTGCTCGCGATGAGGCCCTTACAGGCTCGGCAGCAATTGCGCCGTGACCAGTTCATTCAGGCAACGACTGGCCAACAACTCGCTCGCCGCGTTGATGTCCGGCGCAAAGAACCGGTCCTTCTCATAAAACGGCACTTGCGCGCGCAACAGGCTGCGAGCCTGTTCCAGCTTAGCGGAGGTCTTCAAGCCGCCGCGCAGGTCCAGCCCCTGGCACGCTGCCAACCATTCCACCGCCAGAATCCCACGGGTGTTCTCGGCCATTTCCCACAAGCGCTTGCCGGCGGCCGGGGCCATGGAGACGTGGTCTTCCTGGTTGGCCGAGGTCGGCAGGCTGTCTACCGAATGAGGATGGGACAGCGCCTTGTTTTCACTGGCCAGGGCGGCAGCGGTGACCTGGGCGATCATGAAGCCCGAGTTCACCCCACCATTGGCCACCAGGAACGGCGGCAGTTGCGACATGTGCTTGTCCATCATCAACGAAATACGCCGCTCGCTCAGGGAGCCGATTTCGGCGATCGCCAAGGCCATGTTGTCGGCAGCCATCGCCACCGGTTCGGCGTGGAAGTTGCCACCGGAAATCACGTCACCCTCGGCGGCGAACACCAGCGGGTTGTCCGACACCGCGTTGGCCTCGATCACCAGCACTTCGGCGGCCTGGCGGAACTGGGTCAGGCAGGCGCCCATCACTTGCGGCTGGCAGCGCAGGGAGTAGGGGTCCTGGACCTTGTCGCAGTTCTGGTGCGAATCGGAGACTTCGCTACGTTCGCCCAACAGGTCGCGGTAGGCAGCGGCGGCATCGATCTGGCCTTTCTGGCCGCGGGCGGCATGGATGCGCGCGTCGAATGGCGAACGCGAGCCGAGCACCGCTTCCACCGTCAGGCTACCCAGGGCCAGGGCACCGGCGAACAGGTCTTCGCCTTCGAACAGGCCACGCAGGGCAAACGCGGTGGACACCTGAGTGCCGTTGAGCAGCGCCAGGCCTTCTTTCGCCGCCAGGGTCAGCGGCGCAAGGCCGGCCACTTTCAGCGCTTCGACAGCCGGCAGCCATTCGCCCTTGTAGCGGGCCTTACCCTCGCCCAGCAACACCAGGGACATGTGGGCCAGTGGTGCCAGGTCGCCGGAAGCGCCGACCGAGCCTTTCAGCGGAATGTGCGGATAGACCTCGGCATTGATCAGCGCAATCAGCGCATCGATCACCTGCCGGCGGATCCCGGAGAAGCCCCGGCTGAGGCTGTTGACCTTGAGCACCATGACCAGCCGAACCAACGCATCGCTGATCGGCTCGCCCACCCCGGCGGCATGGGACAGCACCAGGGAGCGCTGCAGGTTTTCCAGGTCTTCGCTGGCGATGCGGGTCGAGGCCAGCAAGCCGAAACCGGTGTTGATGCCGTAGGCGGTGCGGTTCTCGGCCAGGATCTGTTCAACGCAGGCGACACTGGCTTCGATCTGCGCCGACGTGCTGGCGTCGAGGCTCAGGGTCACGGGTTGCTGATAGATGTCGCGCAATTGAGCCAGGCTCAACTGGCCGGGAATCAGGTTTAAGGCAGTCATGTATTGCTCCTTTTGAGAGTTTTGTTTTCACCCGCCAGTCGCTCCGGAATGTTCCGTTATCCGTCACCCTCGCCTTTTGGGCGGTGGATGCCTTGGCACGCTGGCGGTTTTTGATCAGTTCAAATTCGGTAAAGCGTTGTGCAGCACGGCTGGATCTTTAAGCAGCGCGGCGGCGCTGGCGATGTCCGGCGCCAGCCAGCGGTCCTGGTCGTAGGCCGGGACATGCTCGCGCAGCAGTTTCCACGCAACGTCGGTGCCGGCACCGAAGCGTTGCGTCTTGAGAAATTCAAAGGCCTGGGCCGCCAGCAGGTATTCGATGGCGAGGATCTGCGTGCAGTTTTCCAACGCCCGATGCAGCTTCAGGGCGGCGTTGGTGCCCATGCTCAAGTGATCCTCTTGCAGCCCTGAAGTGACGAAGTTGTCGAGCACCGCCGGTTGCGCCAGTTGCTTGTTCTCGGCGCACAGCGACGCGGCGACGTATTGCACGATCATCATCCCCGAATTCACCCCGGGGTTGGCCACCAGGAATGCCGGCAGGCCGCTGACATGGGGGTTGATCAAACGGTCGAGGCGGCGCTCGGCGATGGAGCCGATTTCGGCCATGGCAATCGCCAGCAGATCCGCCGCCAACGCCACCGACTGGCCGTGGGGGTTGGCCTGGGACATGACGCGGAAGTTTTCCGGCGTGCCCAGCAGCAGCGGGTTATCGGTGGTGGCGTTGAGTTCGGTTTCGATCTGTTTACGGGCATGCTCCAACTGATCGCGAGCGGCTCCGTGCACTTGGGGAATCGAGCGGATACTCAAGGCGTCCTGGGTGCGAATGCCCAGGCTCGCGGCGATGACTTCGCTGCCGTCGAGCAAGGCCCGCAAGTTGCCCCCGACTTGCTGCATGCCCGGGTGCGGCTTGAGGGCGATGATCTCGGCATCGAACGCTGCGATCTGCCCGCGCTGGGCCTCGAAGCTCATGGCACCGATCACATCGGCCCATTGCAGCAGGCGCGTCGCATCGGCGAGAGCCAGGCAGCTCAGACCGGTCATGCACGGTGTGCCGTTGACCAGGCACAAACCGTCCTTGGCCCCCAGTTGCACCGGTTGCAGGCCTTCGGCAGCCAGGGCCTGTTGCGCCGGGACTGTTTGCCCGCGATAGCTGACATTGCCCACGCCCAGCAGCGCGATGCTGATGTGGGCCATGTGGGTCAGGTAGCCCACCGAACCTTGGGAGGGCACTTGCGGTGTGATGCCACGATTGAGCAACGCCAGCAGCGCTTCGACCACCCGACGATGAATGCCGGACTTGCCCTGGCTGTAGTTGAGGATGGCGGCGCAGAGAATCGCCCGGGTCTGCTCATCGGAAAGCGGCGCGCCGACACCACAGGCATGGCTGAGCAGGGTGTTGCGTGACAGTTGGCTGAGTTGTTCGTCCTTGAGCGAGACATTGCACAAGGCTCCCAGGCCGGTGTTGACGCCGTAGGCACGCTCACCGCTTTCGACGATGCGCTGGACGATGGCCTGGGCATTGTCGATCCGTGCCCAGGCCTGGACCGACAGCTCGAGCACAGCGCCGAAGCGGGCGACGGCGACCACGTCCTGCCAGCGCAACGGAGCGCCGGTGATTACGATTTTTTCAGCCTGGGACATCTTCAACCTCGTGCGCATATAAGTTGCCAAAAAATTTGTGGCGAGGGGCGGATATCTGTGGGAGCAAGGCTTGCCCGCGATAAAAACAACGCGGTCTCTCTGGAACCGAGGCGCCTGTATCGCGAGCAAGCTTTGCTCCCACAGATAAATCCCCTCGCCACAACTGCGTCCTACCTCAAACCACCGCCGCACGCCGCTGCACGAACCGATCGACATACTCATCCGCCGGCGAGTGCAGGATCTCGCGGGGCGTGCCGACCTGAATCAGCTTGCCGTCCTTGAGGATCGCGATGCGGTTGCCGATGCGCACGGCCTCGTCGAGGTCGTGGGTGATGAACACGATGGTCTTGTGCAGGGTCTTTTGCAGCTCCAGCAACTGGTCCTGCATTTCCGCGCGGATCAGCGGGTCGAGGGCGCTGAAGGCTTCGTCCATCAGGATGATGTCGGTGTCCGCCGCCAAGGCACGGGCCAGGCCCACGCGCTGGCGCATGCCGCCTGAGAGCTGGTGCGGGTACTTGTTCTCATAGCCCTTCAGGCCCACGGTGTTGATCCAGTGCAGCGCTCGCTCAGCGCACACCTGCTTGCTCTCGCCGCGCACTTTCAAGCCGTAGGCGACGTTGTCCAGCACGCTCTTGTGGGGCAGCAGGCCGAAGCTCTGGAACACCATACTGATCTTGTGCCGGCGAAACTCGCGCAGGGCGTCCATGTCCAGTTGCAGGATGTCTTCACCGTCTACCAGGATCGCCCCACTGGTAGGATCGATCAGCCGGTTGAAGTGCCGCACCAACGTGGACTTGCCGGAGCCGGACAGGCCCATGATCACGAAGATCTCACCGGTGCCGATACTCAGCGATAAGTCGTTCACGCCGACCACGCAACCGGTTTCGGCCAGTACCTGGTCCTTGGTCTTGTTCTGGCGGATCAGCTCCAGGGCTTCCTTGGAGCGATTGCCGAAAATCTTGAAGACGTTCTTGACTTCGATCTTGCTGATGGCTGCGTTGCTCATTTGCTCACCTCGTGCCGAGGACGACCATAGGCCTGGGTAATGCGGTCGATGACCACGGCGAGAATCACGATGGCCAGCCCCGCTTCGAGGCCGCGTCCGACGTTGAGGGTCTGGATGCCCACCAGCACGTCTTCACCCAGGCCTCGGGCGCCGATCATCGAAGCGATGACGACCATCGACAGGGCCATCATGGTGGTCTGGTTGATCCCGGCCATGATGCTCGGCAGGGCCAGGGGCAGTTGCACGCCGAACAGCTGTTGCCAGCGATTGGCGCCAAACGCGTTGATGGCTTCCATCACTTCGCCGTCCACTTGGCGAATGCCCAGGTCGGTCAGGCGAATCAATGGCGGCGCGGCATAGATCACCGTGGCGAAAATCGCCGGGACCTTGCCCAGGCCGAACAGCATCAACACCGGAATCAGGTACACGAAGCTCGGCATGGTCTGCATGATGTCCAGCAGCGGCATCAGCACCGAACGCAGGCGATTGCTGCGCGCCGAGAGGATGCCCAGCGGGATGCCGATCAACACCGAGATCAGCGTCGCCACCAGCATCAGGGCGAGGGTCTGCATCAGTTTGTCCCACAGGCCCACCGCCCCCACCAGGAACAACAGGCCGACGATGACCGCCGTGGCCACGACCTTGCGGGTGGCGTGCCAGGCAACGCCGCCGACGATGGCCAGCATCAGCCACCAGGGCGCCATGCGCAGCAGGCCTTCGAGGTTGACGATGGCCCACAGCAGGGTGTCGGAGATGTGCCGGAACACATCGCCATAGTTGGTCACCAGGGAGTCAACCCAACCGTTGACCCAGTCGGCGATGGAGAAGGTAAAGCTTTCGGGAAACATAAGAGACTCTCGATCAAGTGGATGCGGTGAACGTCCCGGCCAGCCCTACGACTGGCCGGGGGTATTCGACCTACAGAGCCGCGTCGATTTTCTTGGCAGCGTCTTCGCTTACCCAGGCGTGCCAGACTTCAGGATGTTCCTTCAGGAAGATCTTCGCCAGTTTTGGCGACTCGATCCGCTCCTTGGCCATGCGTCCGAGGTTCTGGTTCAGGATGTCGATGGGCAGGTTGACCTTTTCCAGCACGGCCACCAGTTCCGGTGCTTCGTCATGGAAGGTCTTGGACAGGCCGACCTTGATGCTCACGCTCTTATCCACGCCCGGTTTTTCTTCCAGTTTCACCAGATCCACCTGGCCCATCAGCGGCGTTGGCGACCAGTAGTAGAACAGGATCGGTTCGCCACGCTTGTAGCTCGACAGCACGGCCGCATCCAGCGCCGGGCCAGTGCCGGGGCGGAAGTTGGTGTAGGTTTTTTCCAGGCCATAGCTTTTCAGCATTTCGCTGTTGTCCAGCTCACAGGTCCAGCCGGCCGGGCAGTTGTAGAAACGGCCCTTGGACGGTTCTTCCGGATCCTTGAACACGGCGGCGTACTGCCCCAGGTCGGCGATGTTCTTCAGGCCTGGCGCCTTGGCTTCGAGCTTGCGCTTGGCATCGCCTTCCACCACGTAGCGCGGCACGTACCAACCTTCGATGGCGCCTACGACCGGGGCACCGACACCGACCACTTTGCCGGCCTTCTCGGCCTTGTTCCAGACTTCGCTGCGGCCGACCCACTCTTCGGCAAACACCTGGATGTCGTTGCTGCTCAGGGCGTTTTCCATGGTGATGGAGTTGCCTGGCAGGCTGTCGGTCTTGCAGTCGTAGCCTTTTTCCAGCACCACTTGCAGGACGTCGGTCAGCAGCATGCCACTTTCCCAGTTCAGGCCGGCGAACTTCACCGGTTTGCCCGACTCGCACCAACCCGCCGCTTGCGTGGCGCCGGCACTGGCCAGCAGGCCCATGGAAAGCAATGTGGTCAGCAGGGTCTTGTTCGATTTCATTGTGTGACGCTCCTAATCAGTGAATTGGCTTACGGCAGTCAAGAGGCATCCAGCCCTGTCAACGTCCCATCAGACCGCTTGAACGCGGCCCGCCCTGCTCGGTTGTGCGTCAACCGTGTCCTGCTCGACCGGCAGGATCAATTGATCGGGTACAGCGCTGTGCCACTTCTTGGCGGCGAGGTAATACAGCACCGCCGGGACCACCAGACCGATGATCCAGGAAATATCCACACCCCCCATCGCTCCCACCAGCGGACCGGTATAGAACTTGGTGGCAATGAACGGCAATTGAATCAGTACACCTACCGCATAGATGCTGATACCGAGGGCGTTCCAGCGACCGTAGCGACCGTTCGGGTCAGCCAGTGCCGGCACGTCATAGCGCTCGCGAGTGATGCAGTAGTAGTCCACCAGGTTGATCGCGCTCCACGGCGTAAAGAACGCCAGCAAGAACAGGATGAAGGACTTGAACGCACCGAGGAACGAGTGCTGGCCGAGCAGCGCGATCAGGGTCGCGGCGCCGACGATGACCAGCACGAAGACCAGGCGTTGCAAGCGTGTGACGTGCAGGTGGCCACGAAAACCGCTGATGATGGTGGCAATGCACATGAAGCTGCCGTAGGAGTTCAGCGTGGAGATGGTGACCTTGCCGAACGCGATGCTGAAGTACAGCAGCGCAGCGGTGGCGCCGGTCCCGCCCAGGCCAACGATGTAGGCCACTTCGTGACCTGCGAACTGCCCGTTGGCCGAGGCGGCGGCAAATACGCCGAGGATCATCGCCACCTGTGCGCCGATGACTGAACCGGCGCCTGCGGCAAAAAAGGTTTTCACCGAGGACGTCTTGCTCGGCAGGTAACGCGAATAGTCCGCCACGTAGGGGCCGAAGGCGATCTGCCAGGATGCCGCAAGCGACACCGCCAGCAGGAAGCTGCTCCAGCTGAAATGGCGGATTTGCAGGAGTGCGCCAACGTCTGTCTGGCTCATCAGGCGAGCGAACAGGTAAACAAAGGCAATCACGCCAAGGATGCTGGCGACACGGCCAATGAAGTGAATCACCCGATAACCGAGCACCGTGACCAGCACGATGACACTGGCGAAAATGAGGATGCCGACACTGTCGCTGACGCCGAACAACTGGCCCAGCGCCTGGCCGGAAAGCACGGTTCCGGTTGCGGTGAAACCCAGGTACATCAGGCACACCAGCACGATCGGGATGGCCGCGCCGTAGACACCGAACTGCACCCGGCTGGAGATCATCTGCGGCAGGCCAAGCTTGGGTCCTTGTGCGGCATGCAACGCCATCACGCCACCGCCGAGCAGTTGGCCGATCAGCAAACCGATCAACGACCAGAACACGTCACCGCCCAGCACCACCGCCAATGCGCCGGTGACAATGGCAGTGATTTGCAGGTTAGCCCCCATCCAGAGAGTGAACTGGCTCAACAACCGACCGTGCCGCTCCGCTTCCGGGATGTAGTCGATCGAACGTTTCTCGATCAACGGCTTGCTGCTTGCGCGTGTGCTACTGACAGCCATGGTTCAACCTCTGGTGGATTGTTCTGGAATTCATTGGCGCTGCAATTTCCATGTGGGAGCGAGCCTGCTCGCGATTGCGATCTATCAGCCGACACCTGAATTGAATGTGCTGACGTCATCGCGAGCAGGCTCGCTCCTACAGGGGAATTTGCATTATTTGCCGGTGATCATCGGCAGGTTCAGCCCCTGTTCTTTCGCGCAGTCGATAGCGATCTGGTAACCGGCATCGGCATGGCGCATCACCCCGGTACCCGGGTCGTTATGCAGCACACGAGCAATGCGCTCGGCCGCTTCGTCGGTACCGTCGCAGACGATCACCATGCCCGAATGCTGGGAGAAGCCCATGCCGACGCCGCCACCGTGGTGCAGCGAAACCCAGGTCGCGCCGCTGGCGGTGTTGAGCAAGGCGTTGAGCAGCGGCCAGTCGGAGACCGCGTCGGAACCGTCCTGCATGGATTCGGTTTCACGGTTGGGGCTGGCCACGGAACCGGAGTCCAGGTGGTCGCGACCAATCACGATAGGGGCCGACAATTCGCCGCTGCGCACCATTTCGTTGAAGGCCAGGCCCAACTTGGCGCGCTGGCCCAGGCCAACCCAGCAGATACGTGCCGGCAAGCCCTGGAAGCTGATGCGCTCGCGGGCCATGTCCAGCCAGTTGTGCAAATGAGCGTCGTCGGGGATCAGTTCCTTGACCTTGGCGTCGGTCTTGTAGATGTCCTGCGGGTCACCCGACAGCGCGGCCCAGCGGAACGGACCAATGCCCCGGCAGAACAGCGGACGGATATACGCCGGGACGAAGCCTGGGAAGTCGAAGGCATTTTCAACGCCCTCTTCCTGGGCCATCTGGCGGATGTTGTTGCCGTAGTCGAAGGTCGGCACGCCCATTTTCTGGAAGGCCAGCATGGCTTTGACGTGGACGGCCATCGATTGCTTGGCGGCCTTCACCACGGCGGCGGGTTCGGTCTTGGCGCGGGCGCGGTATTCGTCCCAGGTCCAGCCGGCAGGCAGGTAGCCGTTGAGTGGGTCGTGGGCGCTGGTCTGGTCGGTGACCATGTCCGGGCGCACGCCACGACGGACCATTTCCGGCAGGATTTCAGCGGCGTTCCCACACAGCGCGATGGAAATCGCCTTGCCTTCGGCGGTGTATTTCTCGATACGGGCCAGGGCGTCGTCGAGGTCTTTGGCCTGCTCGTCGACGTAACGGGTCTTGAGGCGGAAATCGATGCTGACCTGCTGGCATTCGATGTTCAGCGAGCACGCACCGGCCAGGGTCGCGGCCAATGGTTGTGCGCCGCCCATGCCGCCCAGGCCGGCGGTGAGAACCCAACGGCCCTTGAGGTTGGAGTCGTAGTGCTGGCGACCGGCCTCGACGAAGGTTTCGTAGGTGCCCTGGACGATGCCCTGGCTGCCGATGTAGATCCAGCTGCCGGCAGTCATCTGGCCGTACATGGCCAGGCCCTTGGCGTCGAGTTCGTTGAAGTGTTCCCAACTGGCCCAGTGCGGCACCAGGTTGGAGTTGGCGATCAGGACGCGAGGCGCATTGCTGTGGGTCTTGAACACGCCCACCGGCTTGCCGGATTGCACCAGCAGGGTTTCGTCGTCGTTCAGGTTGGTCAGGCTTTCGACGATCTTGTCGTAGCACTCCCAGTTGCGCGCCGCGCGGCCGATGCCACCGTAGACCACCAGTTCCTTGGGGTTCTCGGCCACTTCCGGGTCGAGGTTGTTCATCAACATACGCAGCGGCGCTTCAGTCAGCCAGCTCTTGGCGGTCAGCGTGTTACCGCGAGGCGCGCGGATTTCAACGTCACGGTATTTTTCGGGTTTGCGGGTAGCGTCGGTCACAGCAAAAACTCCTCAGCGATCAATCCAGACCAGCCCGGGCAGTGGGCAGCGATTTCTACGAACGTTGCGTTGAATATCGGTGACTCATACGCATACGTCTTTACTTGTATGTACAAGCATATGCAATCAAGCGGCCAACTTGTTGGAGGCGGTGTTCAGGAACGGTCGGGGAATTGGCTGAAAGCCTTGTGACTTAAGGGCTGCTGAGCTGCATGAAATTTTTTAAGAGGGTTTTCGAGGGGAAAATCGGCGAGGCACAAAAGCGTGGTATTGCGCCACGCTGGGGCATTCGGTAACAAGTTGGTGCGTACAGAAACAGCAGGCTGGTACCTTGTGGCGAGGGGATTTATCTGTGGGAGCAAGGCTTGCCCGCGACGCAGGCGACTCGATTTTCTGGCAGACCGCATCGCCTGCATCGCGGGCAAGCCTTGCTCCCACAGGGTACTCAAGAAGCTGAAATTAGTGGGCCGTCAACTCGATCACGCAGCACTGGCCGTGACTGGAGATGTCCAGCAGCCCGGTGTTACCGCTCAATTGCAGGCAGTCGTAGAGGCCCAGGTTGATGGCGGACTCGCCAATCTTGATCGCCAATCCCGGGGCCGCGCTGAATACCAGCACCGTCCCTGCCTCGCTGAAAAACCGCTGTTGGCCCCCCATCCACTGCAACCGCGCGCGGTAACGCTGCGGTGCATAGATCAGGTTGAAGTCACGGATCGGTCCACCCAGCAACGTGCAAAAGACATGACTTTCGCCGCTGAACGCAAAGGGGTCCAGCGGATGCAATGGCCGCGTAACCTGGCCATCGACGTTCAGTGTCATGCCGTCACCCTGCAAGACGCTGATGATCCGCTCGTAACCGGTGAATGTAGAAAAACCGCCCGACTCAGCGATATCGGCAATCGACAGACGCCAGCCAAAACCCTCCAGGCCGGTTCCGGCATCGCGAGTGATTTCCTCGGTGCTGCCGCCGCCGTTTTTCCATGGCATGCGTGGATAATCCGCAGCGCGTAAAACCTTCAAGTCACTCATTTATGAAACCGTCCTTCCAGACTATGACGCGAGCCTGGATGGATCAGGCGTGCGGCGGTCACCGGCTGGCGTCCGGACCAGGTACGACGGCGGATCAACAGGCACGGCTCGCCCCTTTCGATCTGCAGCAGCTTGCATTCGCTCGGCTCGGCCAGGATCGCCTCGACCACATGCTCGCCCTCGGTCAGCGGTGCGACCTGGTTCAGATAGGCGTAGGGCGTTTGTACGGTGAAATCCTGCTTGAGGTAGTCCGGCGCCACCAATGCGTTGACGAAACGGTCCTCGATTTGCACGGGAATGTCGTTCTCGAAATGCACGATCAGCGAATGGAAGACCTTCTGGCCTTCACGCATGTCCAGGGCCAGCGCACGCTCGGAACCGGCCGCCTCTTCTTCGAGGGTGATGACCTTGCAGGTGTGGCGATGACCACGGGAGGCGATTTCGTCGGCGATGTTATGCACTTCGAACAGCGCGGACTGGCTCTTGGGCTCGGCCACGAACGTGCCGACGCCCTGCATGCGCACCAACAGGCCATCAGCGGTCATTTCCCGCAGGGCACGGTTGATGGTCATGCGGCTGAAACCCAACTGGCTGACCAGTTCGCTTTCCGACGGCACACGGTAGTGCGGCGGCCAGTTTCCACTGTCGATCTGCTGGGTGATCATCTGTTTGACGCGGGCGTACAAGGGCGCCGGACTGTCACCCATGTTTGCGGCCAGCGGCGGTTTGGCAGGCGGAGTCGGCACGGCGGTTCCCTGTTCTGCGGATAAGGTTGCTAGCTTGCCGGAGTTTACCGGCCAGGCAAACGTCTGTATATGTATATACAAATTATGCACAATGAGGTTGAACCATGTCCGCCTTCTTTGCCGAACGCGCGCTGCTGCCTAATGGATGGGCCAATGATGTACGTCTTGAGGTCGACGCCGAGGGCGTGCTGACCCATATCCGGGCCGGCTCCCATGCAGACGGTGCCGAACGGCTGGGTGGTCCGCTGTTGCCGGGCATGCCGAACCTGCACTCCCACGCCTTCCAACGGGCCATGGCCGGGCTGGCGGAAGTGGCCGGCAATCCCAACGACAGTTTCTGGACCTGGCGCGACTTGATGTATCGCCTCGTCGGAAAAATCAGCCCCGATCAACTCGGCATCATCGCCCGCCAGCTGTACATCGAAATGCTCAAGGCCGGCTACACCTCGGTCGCCGAATTCCACTATGTGCACCACGACACCGACGGCACGCCCTACGCCGACCCGGCGGAGCTGGCCTTGCGCGTCAGCCACGCCGCCAGCGCCGCCGGCATAGGCCTGACGCTGCTGCCGGTGCTCTACAGTCATTCCGGTTTTGGCGGCCAGGCGCCCAATGATGGGCAGCGTCGGTTCATCAACAGCAGCGAAAACTACCTGAAGCTTCAGTCACGCTTGCAGCCGGTCCTGGCCGGACAACCGTCCCAGACCCTGGGTTTGTGCTTCCACTCGTTGCGCGCCGTGACACCCGGGCAGATCCAGGATGTGCTGGCCGCCAGCGACCGTGAGTGCCCGGTGCATATCCACATCGCCGAGCAGCAGAAAGAAGTCGACGACTGCCTGAGCTGGAGCGGCGCTCGCCCGCTGCAATGGCTGTACGAAAACACCGAAGTCGACCAACGCTGGTGCCTGGTCCACGCCACCCATGCCAACGCCCAGGAAGTCAGCCTCATGGCCAAGAGTCGGGCGATTGCCGGCCTGTGCCTGACCACCGAAGCCAACCTGGGGGACGGGATTTTCCCCGCCGTGGATTTCCTCGCCCAGGGTGGGCGCCTGGGTATCGGTTCCGACAGTCATGTGTCGTTGAGCGTGGTGGAAGAACTGCGCTGGCTGGAATACGGCCAGCGCCTGCGGGACCAACGGCGTAACCGTTTGTATCGTGCGGATCAGCCGATGGTCGGCCGCACGCTGTTTGACGCGGCGCTGGAAGGCGGTGCCCAGGCCCTGGGGCAACCGGTGGGCGCCCTGGCAATCGGCAAGCGCGCCGACTGGCTGGTGCTCGATGGCAACGACCCGTACCTGGCCACCACCCAGGGCGACGGGATCCTCAATCGCTGGCTGTTTGCCGGCGGGGATCGTCAGGTGCGCGATGTGATGGTCGGCGGCCAATGGGTCGTGCGCGATGGGCGTCATGCCGGCGAAGAGGAAAGCGCCCGGGCGTTTACCCAGGTGCTGCGCGAACTGCTGGGCTAACGCGGATAAAAATGTGGGAGCGGGCTTGCTCGCGAATGCGGTGTGACAGCCGACATCTATGTGTCTGATACACCGTATTCGCGAGCAAGCCCGCTCCCACATTGTGGTCCCAGGCGTCGATCAATCCGAAGTCTTGGCCATCTGCCGATCCGACGCTCGCCAGATCAACCGTGTCGTGTCGTAGCCCTGCTGGCGCGCGATGCTCAGCAGTTCCTCGCGCACGACGCTATTGACGGTCGGCGTACGGGACAGCAGCCACATGTAGCGACGGCTCGGGTCGCCAACGATAGCGGTCTTATAGTCATCGCTGACGTACAACACCCAGTATTGCCCTTTCGCCACGCCCGGCACGATCCGCGAAAACCAGTTGTCGAATTCGACCCAGAGCTTGTCGGTCTTGCCCGGCACCTGGGGCGTGGCGGTGCCCCTGGCTTCTTCCCACTGCCAGTCCGAGGTCAGGCAGCGATTGAGCACACCCATGTTGCCGTCTGGCTTGAGGGTGTAGTGAGCTTCCGATTGCGCGCAATTGCGCTGGAAATACATGGGCAGGCGGGCCAACTCATACCAGGTCCCTTGGTAACGCTTGAGATTGACGCTGTTGACCGTCTTGGGTGCCAACGGATCTTCGCCAGAAGTGGCACAGCCAGCCAAAACCAGGCCAGCCAAAAGCACAAAAACTAACCGCATCATTATTTTTCTCCCGTGGGCCCATGGCCCCGGTTTACTTCAGGCCTTGGCCGGAAAACATCAACACTTTGTCACCGGCGTACTGCACGCTGATAAAGCTTTTCTGGTCGCCCCAGGTGCAGCTGGACATGCCGAGCGCGCCTGAACAATCGGTCGGTTTCCCCAGCAACGTTTCGACTTCGGACTTGGGCATGCCAGCCGACAGTTTCGAGTAGTTTTCCTGGTTGACCTTGCTGCATGCGGTCAACACGACGCACATAAACAGCAGGGCGATAGATCGCAGCGACATGGTGTAACTCCTGAAGCGGAAGGGAGGTGGCAGGGTGCCAACCTGATCCTTAGAAGAGAAAACCCCTATCTGGTTCCCTGACGCCCCCAGTATTTATTGGCTGTACAGAGGTGTTTCATCGGTGAATCAATCGATTTGTGACAGCGTCGTACCTTTCGTCGGGATTGGACCCTTGACGCCTGATGGGCCGGGCTTTTGCGCCGATAAAAAGTAACGGCGCAAAATCCTGCGTTATGGCAAATTGACAGCCCGTCCTGACTCATCCCCCCGCGGTAGTGTTATTAATGACCAGAAACATGAAATTCAGCCATAAAATCCTGTTGGCTGCCGCCCTTGTGGTGGCCATTGCTTTCGCCTGTTTCATCCTGTTCAACGACTATCGTCAACGCCAGAGCCTGCACGCCAGCACCGAGACTTCCATGCAGGAACTCGGCAGCCTGACCAGCCGTAACATCCAGACGTGGGTCGAAGGTCGCATCCAGTTGCTGCAATCGCTGGCCCAGCAGATCGCCGTGGACGGCAGCGGCGCCGACAGCCTCAAGCGCGCCGTGGGCTTGCCGGCCTACACCAGCAACTTCCAGCTCAGCTATTTTGGCGGCACCGACGGTGTGATGTTCTCGGTACCGGCCGGCAATCGTGCCGCCGATTACGACCCCCGCGCCCGTGGCTGGTACAAGGCCGCCAACAGCGCACAACAAACCATCGTCACCGAACCCTATATCGCCGCTTCGTCGGGCAAGCTGGTGATCACCGTCGCCACTCCGGTGCAGCACCAGAACCAGATGATCGGCGTGGCCGGTGCGGACATCGACCTGTCCAGCATCAGCGCCATCATCAACTCGCTGAACTTCGGCGGCCACGGCCACGCGTTCATCGTCAGCGCCGACGGCAAGATCCTGATCCACCCCGACAGCAAGCGCGTGCTCAAGACCCTGGCCGAGGCCTACCCCAACGGCGCGCCGCAAATCAGCCCCGGCGTGAAAGAAGTCGACCTCGACGGCAAGACCCAGTTCATCTCCTTCACCCACGTCAACGGTGTGCCGGGCGCCGACTGGTACGTGGCGCTGGTGCTCGACAAGGACACCGCGCTGGCGATGCTCAGCGAGTTCCGTACTTCGGCACTGATCGCCATGGTCATTGCCGTGGTGTTCATCATCGCCCTGCTTGGCATGTTGATCCGCGTGCTGATGCAACCGCTGCTGACCATGGGCCGCGCGATGCATGACATCGCCGAGGGCGAAGGCGACCTGACCCGACGCCTGATCATCCACGGCCACGATGAATTCGGCGCCCTGGGGACTTCGTTCAACCGCTTTGTCGAGCGTATCCATACCTCGATCCGCGAAGTGGCCTCGGCCACCGGCCAAGTCAACGAAGTCGCCCTGCGTGTGGTCAGTGCGTCCAACTCGTCGATGTTCAACTCCGACCAGCAGGCTTCGCGCACCAGCAGCGTCGCCGCGGCCATCAACCAACTCGGTGCCGCCGCCCAGGAGATCGCCCAGAACGCCGCCCTCGCCTCGCAGCACTCCAGCGATGCCCGCAGCCTGGCCGAAGACGGCCAGCAAGTGGTGGATAAAACCATCGCCGCCATGCAGCAGTTGTCAGCCAAGATCAGCGATTCGTGCGGCAACATCGAAACCCTGAACAGCAACACGGTGAACATCGGCCAGATCCTGGAGGTGATCACCAGCATTTCCCAGCAGACCAACCTGCTCGCCCTGAACGCCGCCATCGAAGCCGCCCGGGCTGGTGAAGCCGGACGCGGCTTCGCGGTGGTCGCCGATGAAGTGCGCAACCTGGCCCACCGGACCCAGGACTCGGCGCAGCAAGTGCAGAAGATGATCGAGGAACTGCAAGTCGGCGCCCGGGAAGCGGTGCTGACCATGACCGACAGCCAGCGCCAGAGCGAAAGCAGCGTCGGCATCGCCAACCAGGCCGGCGAACGCCTGGGCAGCGTGACCCAGCGCATCGGTGAAATCGACGGCATGAACCAGTCCGTGGCCACCGCCACCGAAGAACAGACCGCCGTGGTGGAGTCGATCAATGTCGACATCACCGAGATCAACACCCTGAACCAGGAAGGCGTGGAAAACCTGCAGGCTACCTTGCGCGCCTGTGCCGACCTTGAACAGCAGGCGGCGCGGTTGAAGCAGTTGGTGGGGAGTTTCCGGATCTAACGCTCTCAAGGGCCCCATCGCGAGCAGGCTCGCTCCCACAGTTGACCGAGTTCCTTCAGGGAAACACGATCGACTGTGGGAGCGGGCTTGCTCGCGAAAGCGGCATCAGCCTTACAGAAAAAATCAGAACCTGGACCCAGGCCTGTTCAAGAACTCGACTTCCTCAGCCGTAGACTCGCGCCCCAACACCGCATTGCGATGAGGAAAGCGTCCAAACCGGGCAATGATCTTCTGATGCCGTTCGGCATAATCCAGGTTGTCTTCAAACACCGCCCGCTGCGCCTCAGGCTGCTCCCGCACCAGATCGATAAACCGTGACACGGCTTCGTTCTGCACTGCGAGGTTTTCGCAGTGTTCCAGTACCAGGTAGATGAACACGCGCTGGATCGGCTTGAGTTGCCGGTCAAAACCCGCCGCCAGGCCCTGGGCCACCAGCGCTTGGGCACGCAGGTCACCGGAAAAAGCCTTGGGAGTGTCGCGAAAGATCATTCGCGGGAGCTGATCGAGTAGCAGCACCAGGGCCAGCCAACCTTCCGGGCGTTGCGCCCAGTCGGTCAATCCACCGGCCAGTGCCTGCTCGACCAGATCGCCGAAGCGCTCACGCGCCTGGCGATCATGACCTTTGCCAAACCACAGCTTGCCCTTGTCAGCCGATATTTCGTCTGGCGTGTCGGCTGAGCCAAACCACCAATCGAGCAACGACTGCCAGGGCTCGGCCATGCCTTATTCCTTGTGGTAGGCCGTGACGCGGGCGACTTCTTCCTTCGAACCGAGGAACACCGCCACACGCTCGTGCAGGCCTTCAGGCTGGATGTCGAGGATACGCTGGTGACCGTCGGTGGAAGCGCCACCCGCCTGCTCCACCAGGAACGACATCGGGTTGGCTTCGTACATCAGGCGCAGCTTGCCCGGCTTGGACGGCTCACGGCTGTCGCGCGGGTACATGAACAGACCGCCACGGGTCAGGATCCGGTGCACATCGGCAACCATTGCGGCAACCCAACGCATGTTGTAGTTCTTCTTCAGCGGGCCTTCCTCGCCTGCCAGCAACTCTTCAACGTAGCGTTTTACCGGAGCTTCCCAGTGACGCTGGTTGGACATGTTGATGGCGAATTCCTGGGTGGTTTCAGGAATGGTGATGTCTTCGTGGGTCAGGACGAAGCTGCCCATCTCGCGGTCCAGGGTGAAACCCTTGACGCCGTCGCCCAGGGTCAGCACCAGCATGGTCTGCGGGCCGTAGATGGCATAACCGGCGGCGACCTGCTGGGTGCCTGGTTGCAGGAAGGCCTTTTCATTCAGGGCTTCGTTCTGGCTCAGGTATTCGTTCGGGCAACGCAGTACCGAGAAGATGGTGCCGACCGGGGCGTTGATGTCGATGTTCGACGAACCGTCCAGTGGGTCGAACACCAGCAGGTAGGCACCCTTGGGGTATTTGCCCGGGATCTGGTAGGCATTGTCCATTTCCTCGGACGCCATGCCGGCCAGGTGACCGCCCCATTCGTTGGCTTCGAGCAGGATTTCGTTGGACAGCACGTCGAGCTTCTTCTGCACTTCGCCCTGTACGTTTTCAGTGCCCATGCTGCCCAGGACACCACCCAGCGCGCCTTTGGAGACGGCATGGCTGATCTCCTTGCACGCACGCGCCACCACTTCGATCAAAAAGCGCAGATCGGCAGGGGTGTTGTTGCTGCGGGTCTGCTCAATCAAATAGCGACTCAAGGTAACGCGGGACATGGACGGCTCCGAAGAATAGGGGGCGGAAAAACCAGCGCAGTTTAGCGCGAGTCGGGACTTAATTCCTCCTATGAGACGGGATATGGAGGATTGAGTTCACGGGCTGGCGCCTCGCTTGGGTATTTCTGTTGATTGAGAGGACGCTATCGCGAGCAGGCTCGCTCCCACATTTGATTTTCTGCGGACACAATTTTGTATACGACATGAATCCAGTGTGGGAGCGAGCCTGCTCGCGATGGGTGCGCAGCACCTCAGTTTTTGACCGGCGGCTTGCGCAGCAGGCTGAACGCCATCGCCGCCAAGAACAGCACGCTGATCAACAGCACTGCCCACAAGCCGATTTTCTTCCAGTTGGTCTCGACCGTCGCAGGCGAGGTTGCCGTGGCCGCAGCCGGGATCGACGTGGCCACCCCGTTCACCGTCGCCGTACCCAGCGTCGCCAGGCGCGATGGCTTGTAGTCGGGCACCAGGGTGGTCAATGGCAAGCTGGCGGCTTTCACCGTCGCGCTGCCCAGCGCCAGGCTGTAGGGCCCTTCGCCGCGCGCCAGAAACACCACCTGGGTCGGGCGTACGGCAAAGCGCAGGGCCGGAGCTTCGGTTCCCAGGCCGCCGCCGCGCTCGTCCACGGTCAGTTTCAATTGCTGCACGGTCTGACCAGACAGTTGCAATTGGTTTTGCAGCACATCCTGGCCATTCTGGGTCAGGCGATAGAGCAAGCCACTGCCCAGCGATTGCCACGGATGGCTGCTTTCTCGACGCCCGGCCAGGGTCACCGGCGCCAGGCTGTTGGCCTGGCTCAGCTCGACCTGCACCTGCTCGATGTTCAGCCCCATGGGCAACTGCCAGGTGTACTCACCGGCCTTCGCGGTGCTGCCGGCCAACGGCTGCGACCAGACCAGTGGCAACGGCAAACTTTCGCGGCTGGCGCTTTGCAGTTGGGCCGAGGTCAGCACCGGCGCGGAGGATGGCGAATCCCACAGCAACCGCAGGTAACGCGCCGGCTGCCCCGGCAAGCTCACTTCATGTTGTTCGACCCGCTCATCGGCAAAGGTCAGGCGTGCCACCTGGCCTTCGCCCCACGACTGCCAATGCTGCAAGTCGTCACTGGCTTCGATGGTGAACCGCTGGAAACCGTCCCGCTCACTGGTCCAGTCGAGGATCAGTTGCTGCAATGGCGCCTTGATCGCGCTGGCATCCAACAGCCAACCACGCAGTTCCTCCTCCCCCGCTTCGAGGCGGCTGGAGGGTTGAACTTCCACCAGGGTGCCGTTGGCGTTCGATTGCACCCGCACACTGGGCGCACGCTCGTTGTCATCGGCGGCGTTGTACAGCGGGAACCATTTCACGTCGGTGAGGGTACGGTTTTCCCGGCTCTGGGCCGACTCGCGCAGCAACGCGTAGGCCTGGGCCTGGCCAGCCGCATTGAAGACCCGCAGGTCGCTCAGGTCGGTCTGCCGCGCTTGCAACTGAACGTCCAGTGGCAACGGCAGGCGATACCACGGCCCTTCGCCGCTCAGGGCCAAGGGCACCTGATGGGCGAAATCCGCCGGTTGCTCCTGGGCCGTAGCCGACAATGCCACCCACAACCCAACCACACCCAGTCCGATGCGACTCAACTTGCGACTCAAGACGACACTCCCTCACTGACAGGCATCGGCGGCTCGGCCGGCGAGGCCGTTTCCGGGCGCTTGGGCGGCAGCGGCGCGAAATAGCCCACCACCAGCAACAACACGCCCACGCCGATAAACGACACGATCCGCGCCAGACCGCCACGGTTACTCAACTCGACAAAGAACAACTTGGCCACGACCACGGCGATCAACGCCGCGCCGATCAGCCACACCTCTCGACGGTGACGCAGGTGCCCACCGATCATCAGGCCCAGGGCGATCAAGGTCCAGACGATGGACAGCCCGGCTTGCACGAACATGGATTCAAGCAGCGCATCGAGCTCGAACGGCACGCCCATCCACTGGTGGGCACTGCGCATCACCAAGGCAGTGAAGAACGCGAACAGCGACACACCAGCGATCAACTGGGCGATGTGTCCGACGCGGTTCCAACGATTCGTCGATTGCGCCACGGCGTTGCGGGCCCACACATAGACACCGAACAAGGCGAACAGCAGGCCCAGCTCCAAGGGATTGAGCAACGGCACGTAAGGCAGTGGCTCTGCGGTTCCATCGCTGAAGGTGTTGGTCAGCCAGAACCAACCGAGCATCAACAGCGCCATGGGCGCCGCCGCATAGACCCGGTATTCGCGCGACTGGGCCGAGATCGGCCATGGCCAGGCACGCGGCGCGGCCATCAACACCAGGTACAGGCTCGGCAGGATCGCCCAACCCAGCCAGCGCCAAGCGTTGTACTGCTCGGACAGCAACAGCAGGCCGTAACGCAACTCCAGCATCAACACCGCCATCAGCAACCAGCAACCGAGCACATGGGCCGTGCTGCGCGCCCGGGCCGGCAGCATCGCCGCCAGGCGCTTGAGAGAGAAAAAGTGCACGGCAAATACCGCCAGCCAGGCCAACCAGCCGAAATCCGCGGCAGGGTGATAGTAGCCGTGCCCCGTCGCCACCAGCACGCAACCCGCCGCCGGAATCAACAAGGTGCACAGCAGCCCCAGCGCCGGCCATTTCAAACGCAGCGCCAAGACGGTCCACACCGCCACACTGATCGCCGCGACCAGCAGCAACAAGCTACCTTGCAGGTTCGCCGGGGCGAAGCGCAGCACTTCGCTGACCCACGCCAGCGCCCACCAACCGGCACCCCAGATCAGCAGCAACTCGGACAGACGCTGCAAGCCCAAGGCTTGCAACTCCTGCGCCGCGTGGGCCCGTTGCAGTCGCCACGCCCCCACCAGCGCTGCCAGCCCCAGCACCAGCGGCGTCCAGAAGCCGCTGTGGGCCAAGGGCCGCAGATCCTCGGCGCTGAGCGGCCCCAACAGCGTCGGCCCTGCCGTCAGGAACGCCGCACCGCCCAGCAGTTGCAGCAGCAGGCCGAAGACAAAGCTCACGCGTTGTTTCAGGTACAGGCTCAGCCAGATGATCAACAGGCCGCTGGCCGCCCACACGCCACTCGCCGTTTGCCATGGCAGCACGAACAGCACCGCTAGATTGATCAGCACCAGTCCTGCCAGCAACACCACTGAGAGGCCGCGCAGCAACCGGACATCGTTGCGCACCATATCGTCGCGTGCCGCCAGCAACATGCCGCCAATCAACGCCAGGCCGATCAGCGAGGCGCTGAGCAAACCGCTCCAGCCCGCGCTGAACACCGCCGCCGAATCACCTTCGGCGCCTTGCAAGCGCACCAGGAACAACGCGCCACCGAGCAATTGCACCGCAAATGCAGTGAACAGGAAGCTGCGCGATTGCAGGCGCAGGCCGACAAACAGCGTCGCCAATCCGGCCAGGGCCCAAGCGATGGCGGTGCCGTGAGTGAGGAAGAACAGCGGTGCCAGCAGATAGAGGAAACTCAGCCCCAGCACCGCCAGCACTGGCAGGCCCCGGCGCTCCCAGGCTGCACAGTGTTCAGGCGCAGCCTTGAGCAGTTGGTAGAACGTGAACAGCAAGGCGCCGCCGAGCATCAATGCCCCCAGCGGTGAACCATCGAGCAGGCTGCCGTCGCCGTTGCGCAACTCGCTGACAAACGCCAGTGCCGAGCCCAATTGCAGCAACAAGGCAAACGCTCGGGCCAAGGGTCGTTGCTGGCGCAGGCCCAGCCAGAAGATCCCCGCGCCCTCCACGGCCCAGGCCGCCGAGGTCCAACGCGCGTCAAGCCCCAAGGGAATCGCCAGGCTGGCAAAAATCACTCCCAGGGCCAGGCAGGTTTCGGCCAGCAGCAAGGCGCGCCCGCCCATCAGCACGCGGGCCAGGCCCATGTAGATCATGCCCAGGGCCAGGGCGCTGAACGCGGCGGCGAATTCCAGATGCTGCACCAAGGCGAACTGCAAACCGAAACCCACCAGCGGCGGTGCGAACAACATCGTGCCGTCGACGTAATCACCCTTGCGCGCCGACCAGCGCAGCAATGCGTCGCGGCTGCCGTCCTCTGGGGCATCGCTCATTTCCAACAGTTTGCGACGGGTGAACAGCAAGCCGATCGCCAGGTAAATGAGGAAGAACAGAATCAGGAACGGCTCGGTGCTCCAGAGCAGTTCCGGCGTGTAAGAACGCAGGCCCCAGGCGAATCCAATGCCGAAGGTGCCGACGAAGCCGATCAGGTTCAGCAGGCGCCAGGCCTTGAACCAGGCTATCGCGAGGATGCCGGCATTAAGCAGGATGAAATAGCTGAACAGGGCAACGTGGTTACCGCTGCCGGTAGACGTCAGGATCGGTGCGGCAAACCCGCCCAGCGCCGCAGCCGCAGCCAGGCCCAGGGCGTTCTGGGTAATTGCCAGGATCGCCGAGAACACGGTGACTGCCACCAGCAACCCCAAGGCCGCCTTGGAATCGAGCAACGGATGCAGGCGCATGGCGGCGAACACCGTCAGGTACAGCACGGCGATCCCGGTGCCCTGGAGCATCAACGCATAACTACTGTTGCGTTGACGCAACCACCAGCCCAGGCCCAGCAGGCCCAACGCGCTGGCCGCGACGCCGGCGTAACGCAGTTCGATCGGCACCACCATGCCTTCGGTGGCGTAGCGCAACAGGAACGCCAGGCCGAGGAACAGCAGCACCACGCCGACCCGCAGCACCGTGTTGCCGCCGAACAGCCAGTTGCGCGCGCCGATAATGGCGCGGTCGAACAAGTTAGGACCACGCGGCGCCGTCGGTTGCGCAACCATCGGTTCCAGAGGCAGAGGGGCAAAGTCGCGCTGGGCACGCCGACTGGAGGTCTCTGGCGCGGGCTTCCAAACGTCATCGGGCAACGGCTGGCTGGCCTGGGTGGCCATCGAGGGAACGGGCTCGAGGTCTGGCGGCAATTCCCAGATGAGCTCTGGCTCGGTGCGCGTCTCGGGTTTCGCGGTCTGGGGTACGACAACCTCGGGTGCTGGGGCCGGATCACTCGATTCGGCCACCTTGCCGCGTTCGAGAACCGCCAGACGGGCTTGCAGCGTGAGCAAGCTCTGCTGGGCCTCTTGCAACAAGACCTGTTGCTTGGTCGCCTGGAGACCCAGGCGGCCCAGTCGAAACGATTGGGCAATGCCAAGCCCCACCAGCGCGCCTATCAGCGCATCGGCGAACGACTCGTCCACCACCCAGCCGAGTGCCAGGCCCAACAGCGTCAAGATCCATTGCATGGTCGATATCCCTAAGCGGCCCGTTGCGGGCGTAACCGGGGTGATGCGGTGCCTGGATCAGTCTAGTGGAAAGCCCCAAACCCTGTGGGAGCGAGCCTGCTCGCGATAGCGGTCTTCACATCCAACATTGATGTTGGTTGACAGACCGCTATCGCGAGCAGGCTCGCTCCCACATTGGACACTTTTGACTGAGCGACAACACCGCAGCCCGGCGAAACTGGCGCTTAGTATATCGACGAAGCCCAACCGCCGTTGGGCTTCGCTCACATTTCTTACAGCAAATGCTATTCCAGGGCTTTCCAGATGTCGGTGGCGTACTCACGGATGGTCCGATCCGAGGAGAACCAGCCCATGCGCGCAGTGTTGAGCACCGCCGAACGCCACCATTGCTTGGAATCATGCCAACGTTCTTCGACCTTGGCCTGGGCGTCCCAGTAGGCGTCGAAATCGGCGCAGACCAGGAAACGGTCGTAATTGATCAATGAGTCCACCAGCCCGGCGTAGCGCATCGGATCATCCGGCGAGAACACCCCGCCGCGAATCGCCTGCAACACATCATTGAGCCGATGGGAGGCGGCGATGTCCGGCTCGGCGCTGAATTCACCATTGCGCTTGCGGGCTTCCACCTGCTCAGCCGTCAAGCCGAAGATGAACATGTGCTCACCACCGACGCGCTCATGCATTTCCACGTTGGCGCCGTCCATGGTGCCGATAGTCAACGCACCGTTGAGACCGAACTTCATGTTGCTGGTGCCCGACGCTTCGAAACCGGCGGTGGAGATCTGCTCCGACAAATCCGCCGCAGGAATGATGCTCTCGGCCAGGCTGACGTTGTAGTTGGGCAGGAACACCACTTTGAGCAAGCCACGCACGGTTGGGTCATTGTTGACCACTCGGGCGATGTCGTTGGTCAGCTTGATGATCAGCTTGGCCTGGTGGTAACTGGCGGCGGCCTTGCCGGCGAAGATTTTCACTCGCGGCACCCAGTCCACTTCCGGTTCGGCGCGGATCGCCTGGTACAGCGCCACGGTGTGCATCAGGTTGAGCAACTGGCGTTTGTACTCGTGGATCCGCTTGACCTGCACGTCGAACATCGCCGCCGGGTTCACGGCAATCCCCAACCGCTCGTGGATCAGGTAAGCCAGGGCTTTCTTGCTATGCAGACGCTGCTCGGCGAACTGTTTACGAAACGCCGGTTTATCGGCAAACGGCTCCAGTTCGATCAGACGCTGCTCGGGGTTGTCCAGCACGCTCGGGCCGAGGGCATCGACCATCATCGAGGTCAGTTCGGCGTTGGCCTGGAACAACCAGCGGCGGAAGGTGATGCCGTTGGTCTTGTTGTTGATCCGATCCGGATAGAGCTTGTGCAGCTCGGAGAACACCGTGCTGCGCATCAGTTGGGTATGCAGGCCGGACACGCCGTTGACGCTGTGGGAACCGAGGAACGCCAGGTTGCCCATGCGCACCCGGCGACCGTTGTCTTCTTCGATCAGCGACACCGAGCGCAGCACATCGAAATCGTGCACGCCCTTGGCCCGCAGCGAATCGATGTGCTGGGCATTGATCAGATAAATGATCTGCATGTGCCGGGGCAGCATGCGCTCCATCAGCCCTACCGGCCAGGTTTCCAGGGCTTCGGGCAGCAGCGTGTGGTTCGTGTAGGACAGCGTGTCCTGGGTGATCTGCCAGGCAGCGTCCCAGGCTACGTCGTAGACGTCCACCAGTTGCCGCATCAGTTCGGCCACGGCGATCGACGGGTGGGTGTCGTTGAGCTGGATCGCCGCGTGATCGCCCAGGGTCAGCACCGAGGTGTGCATGTTGCGATGGCGGCGCAGCAAGTCCTGCAGCGAGGCGGCAACGAAGAAGTACTCCTGGCGCAGGCGCAGTTCCTGGCCGGCCTCGGTGCTGTCGGCCGGGTACAGCACACGGGAAATACTTTCCGCCCGGGCCACCTCCGCTACCGCGCCCAGATGGTCGCCGGCGTTGAAGCGCTCCAGGTGCAGGTCTTCCACCGCCCGGGCGCGCCACAGGCGCAAGGTATTGACGCTGGCACCGCGCCAGCCCACCACTGGCGTGTCATAGGCAATGGCCCGCACGGTTTCCGCCGGGGACCAGACTTGCCGGGTCTTGCCGGCGTCGTCGGTGACGGTCTCTACACTGCCGCCAAAGCCGATCGGGTAGACCACCTCTGGCCGCTCGAACTCCCACGGGTTACCGAAATCCAGCCAATGCTCGGTCTGCTCCTGCTGCCAGCCATCGACGATCGCCTGGCGGAACAAGCCGTGCTCATAACGAATGCCGTAGCCGTGGCCGGCGATGCCCAGGGTCGACATGCTTTCCATGAAACACGCCGCCAGACGGCCAAGGCCGCCGTTGCCCAGTGCCGCATCCGGTTCGAGCAGGCGAATGCGCTCCAGGTCCACGCCCAGCTCAGTCAGGGCCTCACGCGCAGTGTCCAGCAGGCCGAGGTTGCTCAGGCTGTCGTAGAGCAAGCGACCGATGAGGAATTCCAGGGAGAGGTAATAGACACGCTTCTGGCCCTTGCGATAGATCTGCCGCGTGTGGTCCATCCAGTGTTCGACCATATGGTCGCGGGCGGCAAGGGCAATGGCTTCGAACCAGTCGTGATCAAACGCATGATCCGGGTCCTTGCCGACGGCATAAGTGAGCTTGGTCAAAACGGCGTCGCGAAATGCAGCGACTTCAGCTTCGCGAACAAGTGGTTCTTGAGTCATTGATGAGACCTCGAACGAGCATGGAATTGTCTGAGCCTAGTCGGTCTGACAGACGGCACAGGCTCTGGTTCGGTGGTTTTTCCCTGTGACGGAGAATCGTCGCCAGGGAATTGCCGGATGAGCGAATGAATGCAGGGGCCGTGCCGGTCCGGGAGCGGTTTGGCCGGGATGAAAAAAAACTGGCGGATGGTCGTTCAAAATTTCACCAGTCCCGGTATGATCGCGCGCCCTGATGCATGCTGGTAAACCGTGATGATGAAGCCCAACCTGATCGCCGCCGCGGAGATCGACCGACTCGATACCTGGGCCAAGTACTCCGCCCCGATGTGCGGTTCCTGCGTGTCGAGCTGCTGCACGCTGCCGGTGGAGGTCAAGATCAAGGACCTGATCCGCATCGGCATCGTCGATGAGTTCGAACTGGGCGACCCGCCGAAAAACATCGCCAAGCGCCTGCAAAAGGAAGGGATCGTCGAGCGCTACAACCAGAAGTCGGAAATCTTCACGCTCCAGCGCATGAGCAACAACGATTGCCTTTATCTGGACCGCAAGAGCCGCTTGTGCACCATTTATGAAAAGCGCCCGGACACTTGCCGCAACCATCCGCGGGTCGGGCCACGGCCGGGCTATTGTGCCTACAAGCCCAAGGAAGTGGAGCGCGAGCGTAATCCGCGGACGCTGGACAAGTTCTGATCCATAGAAGGTTCAGCGGTGCCTGGACCACTGTCATCGCGAGCAGGCTCGCTCCCACACTGGATTTGTATCGGACACAAAAAAGCGGTGGTCGCTGCAGATCAACTGTGGGAGCGAGCCTGCTCGCGATGAGGCCCTTACAGACGCCACATAACTTCCAGCATAAAAACCAGGCAAAAAAAGCCCCCGATCTCGCGACCGGGGGCGTTTTTCATTCAGCCTGGGCTAAATCAGTTCTTGGCTTTCTTGGCAGCGCGGGTACGCTCGCTTTCATCCAGGATCTTCTTACGCAGGCGGATCGACTTCGGCGTCACTTCACACAATTCATCGTCCTGGATGAATTCCAGGGCCTGTTCCAGGGTGAAGCGAACAGGTGGAACCAGGGCGATGGTTTCGTCTTTGCCCGAAGCACGCATGTTGTCGAGCTTCTTGCCCTTGGTAGGGTTAACGCCCAGGTCGTTGTCACGGCTGTTCAGACCAACGATCTGGCCGCCGTAGATTTCCTGGCCGTGCTCGACGAACAGCTTGCCACGCGCCTGGAGGGTTTCCAGGGAGTAGGTCAGCGCCTTGCCGGTTTCAACCGAAACCAAAACGCCGTTCTGACGGCCAGACATGTCGCCAGACTTCATCACGTCGTAACGGTCGAAGATCGAGGTCAGGATGCCAGCACCGTTGGTCAGGGTCAGGAATTGGTTACGGAAACCGATCAGACCGCGAGCAGGGATATTGTATTCCAGACGTACACGGCCTTTGCCATCCGGCACCATGTTGGTCAGGTCGCCCTTACGCAGGCCCATCTCTTCCATCACCTTGCCCTGGGATTCTTCCGGCAGGTCGATGGTGACGTTTTCGAACGGTTCGTGCTTCACGCCGTCAACCAGACGGATGATCACTTCCGGACGGCCTACAGCCATTTCGAAGCCTTCGCGACGCATGGTTTCGATCAGAACCGAGAGGTGCAGTTCACCACGGCCGGAGACCTTGAACTTATCGGCCGAGTCGCCTTCTTCAACGCGCAGTGCAACGTTGTAGAGCAGTTCTTTGTCCAGGCGTTCCTTGATGTTACGGGACGTCACGAACTTGCCTTCTTTACCGCAGAATGGCGAGTCGTTGACCTGGAAGGTCATGGAAACGGTCGGCTCGTCGACGGTCAACGGCTTCATCGCTTCAACGGTGTCCGGGTGGCACAGGGTGTCGGAGATGAACAGCGAGTCCATGCCGCTGATGCAGACGATGTCGCCGGCAGCCGCTTCTTCAACGTCTACACGGTGCAGACCGTGGTGACCCATCAGCTTCAGGATACGACCATTGCGGCGCTTGCCGTCGGCACCGATAGCCACGACCGGGGTGTTCGGCTTGACGCGACCACGAGCGATACGGCCAACACCGATAACACCCAGGAAGCTGTTGTAGTCCAGTGCCGAGATTTGCATCTGGAACGGACCGTCACGGTCGACTTTCGGTGCGGGTACGTTGTCGACGATCGACTGGTACAGCGGGGTCATGTCTTCAGCCATTTCGGTATGGTCCAGACCGGCAATACCGTTCAGGGCCGAGGCGTAGACGACTTTGAAGTCCAGCTGTTCTTCGGTGGCGCCCAGGTTGTCGAACAGGTCGAAGATCTGGTCCAGGACCCAGTCCGGACGCGCGCCTGGACGGTCAACCTTGTTGATGCACACGATCGGACGCAGGCCGGCTTCGAAAGCCTTCTTGGTCACGAAACGGGTTTGCGGCATAGGGCCGTCCTGGGCGTCGACCAGCAGCAGCACGGAGTCGACCATCGACATCACGCGCTCTACTTCACCACCGAAGTCGGCGTGGCCCGGGGTGTCCACGATGTTGATGTGGTAGCCATTCCAGTTGATGGCGGTGTTTTTCGCCAGGATGGTAATACCGCGCTCTTTTTCCTGGTCGTTGGAGTCCATCACGCGCTCGTCGTTGAGCTCGTTGCGCTCCAGGGTGCCGGATTGACGCAAGAGTTTGTCTACCAGGGTGGTCTTACCATGGTCAACGTGAGCAATGATGGCGATGTTGCGTAGATTTTCGATCACTTGTGTATCTCGATCAGAGGATTCGGTGTGCTGACAGGTCGTGGCAGCGATTTACGTTGAGTCCGACAAAGCCGTTACAGCCTGTCGGCGGCGTCGGGGGGCCGGTGACGCAGGCCACAGGCAAACAGCCCCGGGCACTTAGCTCGGTCGATAAACGCGCACATTGGCATGCCCCTCACTGAGCAAATGGTGGGCATGCAGGCGACTCATCACGCCTTTGTCGCAATACAACAGGTACTGGCGAGTAGGGTCCAGTTCCTTGAAACGCGCGTTCACTGCATAGAACGGCATCGTTTTTACCTCGATGCCGGCGACACTCAGCGGGTCGTCTTCAGCGTCATCCGGATGACGGATGTCGATGATGATCTGACCGGCCAGCGCTTCGCCGACTTCTTCAATCTGTATGTCCTGGCCCAATTCGTCGATGACGCGATCGATCGGTACCAGCCTGGCGTTTTCGAGCGCCCGCTCGAGTATCGCCATGTCGAATTCTTTCTCTTCGTGCTCGACCCGCCCGCGCTTGGCCGCCGTCTTCGGGTTGACCGAGATGACGCCGCAGTACTCCGGCATGTGTCGGGCAAACTCGGCGGTGCCAATGGCATTGGCCTGGTCGATGATGTCCTGCTTGTGGCTGGCAATCAGCGGCCGCAGGACCAGCTTCTCGGTCACGCAGTCGATCACCGACAGGTTCGGCAACGTCTGGCTCGACACCTGGGAGATCGCCTCGCCGGTCACCAGCGCGTCGATTTGCAGGCGGTCGGCAATTCGTGAAGCGGCGCGCAACATCATACGCTTCAAAATGACGCCCATATGACTGTTATCGACTTTGCCGAGAATCTCGCCCAGGACTTCCTCGAACGGCACACTCACAAATAACACGCGCTGGGAGCTGCCGTACTTCTTCCAGATGAAGTGCGCCACTTCCATCACGCCCAGTTCGTGGGCACGCCCGCCGAGGTTGAAGAAGCAGAAATGGCTCATCAGGCCGCGACGCATGATCTGGTAGGCGGCCACCGTGGAATCGAAACCGCCGGACATCAGCACCAGGGTCTGCTCCAGCGAGCCCAGCGGATAACCGCCGATGCTGTTGTGCTGGCTGTGGATCACGAACAGCCGCTGGTCGCGAATTTCAATGCGCACTTCGATCTGTGGGTCTTTCAACGAAATACCGGCCGCACCGCACTGTCGGCGCAACTGGCTGCCGACGTACTTTTCCACATCCATCGAACTGAATGGGTGCTTGCCGGCACGCTTGCAACGCACCGAAAAGATCTTGCCGGCCAGGGCATCACCATAATGAAGCATGCACTTGGCAAGGATGTCGTCGAAATCCCCCAGCGGGTACTCATCGACTTGCAGGAAATGCGCGATGCCCGGCATGCAGCTCAGGCGCTCGGTCATTTCCTTCAGGACCTTGGGTTCGCTGACACGGGTTTCCAGCTCGAGGTTGTCCCACACGCCGTTCACCACCACGGCCGGGTCCAGGTCTCGGAGCACGGCGCGGATGTTCTTGGCCAACTGGCGGATGAAACGCATCCGTACCGGGCGGCTCTTGATGGTGATCTCGGGGAAGACTTTTACGATTAGTTTCATGAAAACAGCGCGCGAACGGCCAGCCGAAAAAGGGGGGCGCGGATTATAGCGGAAATTGCTCAAGGTTTAACCAGTTAATGTGCAGATCGTTTTGCATGCACCAAAACAGGTCATTATCGATTGACGACGCCACATTGCAGTGCGTTATTGTCTGACAATCCGCGATTAAGGCCCTCAAAAGCGTGGATTTGGTGCAAAAAACCCATGCTGGGGCACTGGCATGCAATTTGCTCCCTTGTGAGGCAGGTTGCCTTGGCAGAGTATTCGCGCCGGCATCACCCATATCTAAGGGCACTCCACTACCCGCCCGAAGCCACCCGGAGGACATATGTCGAAGTCGGTTCAACTCATCAAAGATCATGACGTCAAGTGGATTGATCTGCGCTTCACTGACACCAAAGGTACTCAACATCACGTGACCATGCCGGCCCGTGATGCGCTGGACGACGAATTCTTTGAAATCGGGAAAATGTTCGACGGCTCCTCCATCTCCGGCTGGAAAGGCATCGAAGCCTCCGACATGATCCTGATGCCGGACGACGAAACCGCCGTCCTGGACCCGTTCACCGAAGAGCCGACCCTGATCCTGGTCTGCGACATCATCGAACCTTCGACCATGCAAGGCTATGACCGCGACCCACGCGCCATCGCCCACCGCGCCGAGGAATACCTGAAGTCCACCGGTATCGGCGACACCGCTTTCTTCGGTCCTGAGCCTGAGTTCTTCATCTTCGACTCGGTCAAGTTCAAGTCCGACATCTCCGGCTCCATGTTCAAGATCTTCTCCGAACAAGGTTCGTGGATGTCCGACCAGGACGTGGAAGGCGGTAACAAAGGCCACCGTCCAGGTATCAAGGGCGGCTACTTCCCGGTTCCACCGTTCGACCACGACCACGAGATCCGTACCTCCATGTGCAACGCACTGGAAGAGATGGGCCAGACCGTCGAAGTTCACCACCACGAAGTGGCGACTGCCGGCCAGAACGAAATCGGCGTGAAGTTCAACACGCTGGTCAAGAAGGCTGACGAAGTCCAGACCCTGAAGTACTGCGTGCACAACGTTGCCGATGCCTATGGCCGCACCGCGACCTTCATGCCGAAGCCTCTGTACGGCGACAACGGTTCGGGCATGCACGTTCACATGTCGATCTCCAAGGACGGCAAGAACACCTTCGCAGGCGAAGGCTATGCCGGCCTGTCGGACACCGCCCTGTACTTCATCGGCGGTATCATCAAGCACGGTAAGGCCCTGAACGGCTTCACCAACCCGTCGACCAACTCCTACAAGCGTCTGGTTCCAGGCTTCGAAGCCCCGGTCATGCTGGCCTACTCGGCTCGCAACCGCTCCGCCTCGATCCGTATTCCTTACGTGAACAGCCCGAAAGCCCGCCGTATCGAAGCTCGCTTCCCGGATCCGGCTGCCAACCCATACCTGGCCTTCGCTGCACTGATGATGGCCGGCCTGGACGGTATCCAGAACAAGATCCACCCTGGCGATGCCGCTGACAAAAACCTGTATGACCTGCCGCCTGAAGAGGCCAAGGAAATCCCACAGGTTTGCGGTAGCCTGAAAGAAGCCCTGGAAGAGCTGGACAAGGGCCGTGCGTTCCTGACCAAGGGCGGCGTATTCAGCGATGACTTCATCGACGCTTACATCGCACTGAAAAGCGAAGAAGAAATCAAGGTTCGCACCTTCGTACACCCACTGGAATACGAGCTGTACTACAGCTGCTGATCCAGTAAGCGCCGCCACGCACGGCGTGAATAAAGAGAGGCCTCCTTCGGGAGGCCTTTTTTATGGGCGCAGGTTGCGTGCATGATGCCTCCCCGCCCCCTCCATAGAAGACGAGACTGCCCATGACTTTGCGCTTCAAGCTCTGCCTTGCCCTGTCTGCCGCGCTGTTGGCCGGCACCGCCGAAGCCGCCTCCACTCCCGCTCCTGACGCCCTTACCCCGCTGCTTAACGCCATTGGCGAACGCCTGGCCCTCGCCGATGATGTGGCGTTGAGCAAATGGGACAGCCGTAAACCGGTAGAAGACCGTCAGCGCGAGCGGGAAGTGATTGCCGCTGCCGTTGCCCAGGCGCCGGCCTACAAGCTGAGTGGCGAAACCGTGGAAGCGTTTTTCGCAGCCCAGATAGAAGCCAACAAAATGGTGCAGTACATCGATTTGTCCGACTGGGCCCTGGAAGGCAAGGCCCCGGACCTTCCGCGCCCGGACCTGGCGGGACAGATCCGCCCGCAACTCGACCGACTGCAAAAGCGGCTGCTGCAACAACTGGCCGACTTCGCCCCCTACCGCACCGACCCGCAGTGCCCGCAATGGCTGGCCCGAGCTACCCACCACAACAAGCAGCACCCGGTGCACCGGCTGGCCCTGATCCGGGCAACCGGAGGACTGTGCCTCTCCCCAAAATCCTGAGCCCCCCCCCCTTCCCCTGTGGGAGCGAGCCTGCTCGCGATGAGGCCTGCACATCCAACACCTCAGCGCCTGACACGCCGCCATCGCGAGCAGGCTCGCTCCCACAGGGATCCAGCGTCGGCCATAAAGGCCGTGAACACCACAGATCCAATGTGGGAGCGGGCTTGCTCGCGAAGGGGCCGCCACATCCAACATCTCAGCGACTGACACACCGCTTTCGCGAGCAAGCCCGCTCCCACAAGGGGTGCGATACAACAACTTGGGCCATCCGCGTCGCCTGGCCTATGCTGCACCCATCACTTTTCGTTTTCGGTCGATTTTCATGGGTCGTGGTTTTTCAATCATCCTGTTGTTGCTGGCTCTGCCAGCCGCCGCGCAGATCTACAAGTACACCGATGCCGAGGGCAACACCGCCTATAGCAACCAGCCGCCCCAAGGCGTACCGGCTCAGACGGTGGAATTACCGCCGCTCAACAGCATCGAACGCCAATCCCCGGCCAGCCCGGGCGCACCACCAGCCTCCGCGAACAGCGACGAGCCACGCAATGCCTACGAGATACTGGAACTGACGGACATTCCCACCGACGAGGCCCTGCGCGCCAACAACGGCACCTTCACTGTTGGCGTACAGGCTCAACCGCGACTGCGCAGCCCGCACCTGTTCCGGCTGCTACTGGACGGGCACCCCTACGGCCAGCCGACCAACGTGCCACGCCTGCAATTGGTGAATATCGACCGGGGCGAGCACAGCCTGGCGGTCCAGGTGATTGATGGGGAAACCCTCGTGCAACAAAGCGAAACCGTCACCTTCACCGTGCAGCGGGTGCACCGGCCATGATCCGCCGGTTGCTGGCGCTGGGCCTGTTGCTGATCGCTCAGTCAGGCGCGGCCCAGGTCTACACCTACATCGATGCCCAGGGCAATCGCGTGTTCACCGATCAACCGCGCCCCGGCAATGCGAAGAAAGTCCAACTGCCACCCAGCAATCGGATGCCGGCGCCGCCTTCAGGAACGTCCGCGGCGCCTACGGCCGAAGCGCGGCCCGAGCCGCTGTTTCATTACGAAATGCTCCGCCTGCTGATACCCGAGCCGGACGCGACGATACGTAGCACCGCAGGCGAACTGATCGTCAGCGTCACCAGCGAACCCGGCCTGCAAAAAGGCCACCGCTACCGCCTGCTGCTCGACGGCCAGCCCACGGGCGCACCAGGGCCGAGCCCGGTGTTTGCCTTGAGTAACATCGACCGAGGCACCCATCATCTGGCGGTAGAGATCCTCGATGAGCAAGACCGTATCGTCGAACGCACCGCCAACCAGCCCTTCCATATGCAACGCATGTCCCTGGCGCAGAAGCGTCGCATCAAACCCTGCGCCACGACCGATTACGGTCAACGCCCCGAGTGCCCCCTGGCCGAAAAGCCCGAAGAAGAAAAAAGCAGCATCCTGCCGTTCTTCTAACGCTGCTCAGGTTGACGCACTATCTTGGTGCAACAAATTGCACGCTACCCAGATTCCACACCCATTTTGGTTCGAAAGTACCCGAAAAAGCTGGCAGAACGCCACGCAACCGGGCGAAAAACACCCTTTTGAGGCTCTAAACGCTTCTTTTCGGAGCCTTGGTTTGGTTTTTGCATTTTCCTTGTAACAGCGCATTAATCGCGCGCGCAATTTGGGACCGGCCCCGAGTTGCTACGCTCCAAAAGAGGTCCTGATGACCATTAGCGACGCACTACACCGCTTGCTGCTCGACAACCTCACCACCGCAACCATTCTGCTCGACGCCGAATTGCGCCTCGAGTACATGAACCCGGCGGCGGAGATGCTCCTGGCCGTCAGCGGCCAGCGCAGCCACGGGCAGTTCATCAGCGAGTTATTCACCGAATCCGCCGAGGCGCTCAACTCCCTGCGCCAGGCAGTGGAACAGGCCCATCCGTTCACCAAGCGCGAGGCGATGCTCACCGCGCTGACCGGCCAGACCCTTACAGTGGATTATGCGGTCACGCCGATCCTGAACAACGGCGCCACCTTGCTGCTGCTGGAAGTCCACCCCCGTGATCGCCTGCTGCGCATCACCAAGGAAGAGGCCCAGCTATCCAAGCAGGAAACCAGCAAGATGCTGGTGCGTGGCCTGGCCCATGAGATCAAGAACCCCCTCGGCGGGATTCGTGGCGCGGCACAGTTGCTCGCCCGTGAACTGCCGGAAGAAAGCCTCAAGGACTACACCAACGTCATCATCGAGGAAGCCGACCGTCTGCGAAACCTGGTGGACCGCATGCTCGGCTCGAACAAGCTGCCATCGTTGGCGATGTGCAACGTCCATGAAGTGCTGGAGCGCGTCAGCAGCCTGGTGGAAGCGGAAAGCCAGGGTTGCATCACCTTGGTGCGCGACTATGACCCGAGCATTCCCGATGTCCTGATCGACCGCGAACAGATGATCCAGGCCGTACTGAACATCGTGCGCAACGCGATGCAAGCCATCAGCAGCCAGAACGAACTGCGCCTGGGCCGTATCAGCCTGCGCACCAGGGCCATGCGCCAGTTCACCATCGGCCACGTGCGCCATCGCCTGGTGACCAAGATCGAGATCATCGACAACGGCCCGGGCATCCCTGCCGAGCTGCAGGAAACCATTTTCTTCCCCATGGTCAGCGGTCGCCCGGACGGTACCGGGCTGGGCCTGGCCATCACCCAGAACATCATCAGTCAGCATCAGGGCTTGATCGAGTGTGAAAGCCACCCCGGCCACACCACCTTCTCGATCTTCCTGCCACTGGAACAAGGAGCCACATCGACATGAGCCGTAGTGAAACCGTGTGGATCGTCGATGACGACCGTTCTATCCGTTGGGTCCTGGAAAAAGCCTTGCAACAGGAAGGCATGACCACCCAGAGCTTCGACAGCGCCGACGGGGTGATGAGTCGCCTGGCGCGTCAGCAACCGGACGTCATCATCTCCGACATCCGCATGCCTGGCGCCAGCGGCCTGGATCTGTTGGCGCGGATTCGCGAGCAGCATCCACGGCTACCGGTGATCATCATGACCGCCCATTCCGACCTGGACAGCGCCGTGGCGTCCTACCAGGGCGGGGCCTTCGAATACCTGCCCAAGCCATTCGACGTCGATGAAGCGGTGTCGCTGGTCAAGCGCGCCAATCAACACGCCCAGGAACAACAAGGCATGGAAGAGGTGCCGGCCCTGGCCCGCACCCCGGAAATCATCGGCGAAGCGCCGGCGATGCAGGAAGTGTTTCGCGCGATCGGGCGCTTGAGCCATTCCAACATCACCGTGCTGATCAACGGCGAATCCGGCACCGGTAAAGAACTGGTGGCTCACGCCCTGCACCGCCACAGTCCACGGGCGGCGTCGCCGTTCATCGCGTTGAACATGGCGGCGATTCCCAAGGACCTGATGGAGTCCGAGCTGTTCGGCCACGAAAAAGGTGCGTTCACTGGCGCGGCCAACCTGCGGCGCGGGCGCTTCGAGCAAGCCGACGGCGGCACATTGTTCCTCGATGAGATCGGCGACATGCCGGCCGACACCCAGACGCGCTTGCTGCGTGTACTGGCGGACGGCGAGTTCTATCGGGTGGGCGGGCATACGCCGGTCAAGGTCGATGTGCGCATCATCGCCGCGACCCACCAGAACCTGGAAACCCTGGTTCACGCCGGCAAGTTCCGCGAAGACTTGTTCCACCGCCTGAACGTGATCCGCATTCATATCCCGCGCCTGGCGGATCGTCGCGAAGACATCCCGACCCTGGCCCGGCACTTCCTCAGCCGAGCGGCCCAGGAGCTGGCGGTGGAGCCCAAGCTGCTCAAGGGCGAAACCGAGGAATACCTCAAGAACCTGCCGTGGCCCGGTAACGTGCGCCAGCTAGAGAATACCTGCCGCTGGATCACGGTGATGGCTTCGGGTCGCGAAGTGCACATCAGCGACCTGCCGCCGGAGCTGTTGAGCCTGCCACAGGACTCGGCCCCAGTGACCAACTGGGAACAAGCCTTGCGCCAGTGGGCCGACCAGGCCCTGTCCCGCGGCCAGTCGAGCCTGCTGGACAGCGCCGTGCCGAGTTTCGAGCGGATCATGATCGAAACCGCCCTCAAGCACACCGCCGGTCGCCGTCGCGATGCCGCCGTGCTGCTGGGCTGGGGCCGCAATACCTTGACCCGCAAGATCAAGGAATTGGGGATGAAGGTCGATGGTGGGGATGATGATGACGGGGATGAGGGCTGATCGGCCTGTAACCCTTCGCTGAACTTGAAGGCCCAATCGCGAGCAGGCTCGCTCCCACAATGGATTTTCGGTGTTCGCGATATTTGTGAGCACCACCAAACCCTGTGGGAGCGAGCCTGCTCGCGATGTTTTTTAAGGGTGCCATGCACCGCACCAATGCACCATGAACCGCAATTGCGCATGCCTTATGAGCAGGAGCCACTCGATCCTCCTCGGAAAAACCAGCTCAAATAAAAGCCAAAGCCCCGGAATACGGGGCTTCGCGCACCATCAGCAGTTTTTTTGTGACAAGCCATTAAAAACTGGCACGACCCCTGCAGTAACTCAATCACTACCCAGTTTCGGGGACCTTGGTACAGGCAGGCCGGGGATTCCCCACTTTTATACCGGGCTCATCGAGCCCACTGTTTTGGGGGCCTTGATACAGGCAGGTCAAGGTTTCCCTTCTTTACACCCAGGGCTATGCGCCGAGCGCCAGCCCTCCCGTTTTGGGGACCTTGGTACAGGCAGGCCGGGGATTCCCTCTTTTATTGCTCCTGGAGACGGATCTCCAACCGCCAGCGGTCATCCACCTCGCTGCCGGTCCACTCTCCCCGCAATGGACGCGCCGCCACCAGTGTCAGCAACAATCCCTTGTCACTCAATCGCACTCGCCAGTTCACGTCCTTGCCATTGAGCTTCAACTGACCGCTCTGCGGTCGACCTTCTGCTTCGAACAACAGCGCTACCGAGCCGTCGATGACTTCCCCGTGTAGCTTGGGTTCGTTGTTGAACCAGACCACCACCCCACCGTCAGCCATCTCGACCTGCTGCAATACGCTCGGTTCGGGCGTGGTCAGGCGTCCGATCATCAGTCCGACCATCATGCCGAAAATCGCCAACGAGCCCATCACCCGAGGCATTAGCTTCGAACGTTCATCGGTTTGCGGCGTAGAATGCCGCTCATCTTTGTCTGCGGAGCCGTGCATGTTTCACGTCATCCTTTTTCAACCGGAAATTCCGCCGAATACCGGCAACGTCATCAGGCTGTGCGCCAACAGCGGCTGCCACCTGCATTTGATCGAACCGCTGGGCTTCGAGATGGACGACAAGCGCCTGCGCCGAGCCGGCCTCGACTACCACGAGTATGCCACTTTGCAGCGTCACGCCGACCTTGCCAGTTGTCTGGAAAGCCTCGGGCATCCACGCCTGTTCGCCTTTACCACCAAGGGTTCGCGGCCATTCCATGACGCCAGCTTCGTCGCCGGTGATGCGTTCCTGTTCGGCCCGGAAAGCCGTGGCTTGCCAGCCGAGGTGCTGGACGCCCTGCCCGCCGACCAACGCTTGCGCCTGCCGATGCGCGAAGGCTGCCGCAGCCTGAACCTGTCCAACACCGTGGCGGTGGCGGTTTATGAGGCTTGGCGACAGAACGGTTTCGCCTGAGCCCTTGCTGTCAGCCAGAAACACCTGTGGGAGCGAGCCTGTGGGAGCTGAGCTTGCTCGCGATGAGGTCGACACGGTTCAACTGCAAAACCGCGTCATCGTTCATCGCGAGCAAGCTCAGCTCCCACAGGGCTCGCTCCCACAGGTTTTATGCTCGGCTGACGGACGCTAGCCCGCCCTGCCGCTTACTGAACGGTCGCGCCGCCTTCTTGCTGCATGCGTTGCAGCTCTTGGGCGTACAGGGCGTCGAAGTTCACCGGAGCCAGCATCAGGGCCGGGAACGAACCACGGGTCACCAGGCTGTCCAGGGTTTCGCGAGCGTACGGGAACAGGATGTTCGGACAGAACGCGCCCAGGGTGTGGCTCATCGAAGCGGCATCCAGGTTCTTGATCAGGAAGATCCCGGCCTGCTGCACTTCGGCGATGAACGCCACTTCGTCGCCGTTCTTCACGGTCACCGACAGGGTCAGCACCACTTCGTGGAAGTCTTCTTCCAGGGCTTTCTGGCGGGTGTTCAGGTCCAGGCCTACGCTCGGTTCCCACTGCTGGCGAAAAATCGCCGGGCTTTTCGGGGCTTCGAAGGACAGGTCACGGACATAAATGCGCTGCAAGGAGAATTGCGGTGCGGCTTCTTCTTCGCTGGCAGCTGTGTTCTGTTGGTCAGTCATCGCAGATCCTTCTTACTTTCAGGTTCTATTAATGGAAAATCAGGCCTTGAGCATCGCATCGAGCTTGCCGGCGCGCTCCAGGGCATACAGGTCATCACAACCGCCCACGTGGGTGCTGCCGATCCAGATCTGCGGCACGGAGGTGCGCCCGGCTTTCTGGGTCATTTCGGCGCGCAGTTGCGGCTTGCCGTCGACCTTGATCTCTTCGAAAGCCACGCCTTTGTTCTGGAGCAGGAACTTGGCTCGGGAGCAATAGGGGCAGTAATCGCTGGAATAGACAACGACGTGGGTCATCTCACTTCACCAGCGGCAGATTGTCGGCTTTCCAGCTCGCCACACCACCGGACAGCTTGGCGGCGGTGAAACCGGACTTCATCAGCTCGCGAGCATGGGTACCGGCGTGCTGGCCTTGGGCATCCACCAGGATCAGCGTCTTGGCCTTGTGTTTTTCCAGTTCGCCGATACGGGCGATCAGTTTGTCCTGGGGAATGTTCACCGCCCCGACAATGTGGCCTGCGGCGTAATCCTTGCTCGGACGGATGTCCACCACCACGCCGGCATCCTTGTTGACCAGCGCGGTCAGCTCGCCGGTGCTCAGGCTGCGACCGCCGCCCTGCATCGTGTGGGCAACCAGCAGCGCCAGCAGCACGACGAAGATACCGACGAGAATGTAGTGGTTAGTGGCAAATTGAATCAGGTGAGCAACCATCGAAGGAGGTTCCAGGGCGTTAAAATGTCGGCCAGTATACACAGCACGCAAGGCCGGCCAAACCCCGCCCGGCGGTGACGCCGTCGGAACTTACCTTTAAACTGCCCGTCCCTTTTCCATCGTCTTCTTTTAACCAGCCACGAGTGGATTCCATGACTACCACGCCTAAACCTTTGGTCCTGATGATTCTCGACGGCTTCGGTCACAGTGACAGCCACGAATCCAACGCCGTGTATTCGGCCAGGAAGCCTGTGCTGGACCGCTTGTGGGCTACCGTGCCCAACGGCCTGATCTCCGGCAGCGGCATGGACGTCGGCCTGCCGGACGGGCAGATGGGCAACTCCGAAGTCGGCCACATGAACCTCGGCGCAGGCCGCGTGGTGTACCAGGACTTCACCCGCGTGACCAAATCGATCCGCGACGGCGAGTTCTTCGAAAACCCGACCATCTGCGCCGCCGTGGACAAAGCCGTGGCCGCCGGCAAGGCCGTGCACTTCATGGGCCTTCTGTCCGACGGTGGCGTGCACAGCCACCAGGACCACCTGATCGCCATGGCCGAACTGGCCTTCAAGCGCGGTGCCGAGAAAATCTACCTGCACGCCTTTCTCGATGGCCGTGACACCCCGCCGAAAAGCGCCGCCTCGTCCATCGAGCTGCTGGATGCGACGTTCCAGGCCCTCGGCAAGGGGCGCATCGCCAGCCTCATCGGCCGCTACTACGCCATGGACCGTGACAACCGTTGGGACCGCGTGGCCCAGGCCTATAACCTGATCGTCGACGGCAGTGCCGAATTCAACGCCACCACCGCCCAGGAAGGCCTGCAAGCGGCCTACGAGCGCGGCGAAAGCGACGAATTCGTCAAAGCCACCACCATCGGCGAGCCGGTGAAGGTTGAAGACGGCGACGCCGTGGTGTTCATGAACTTCCGTGCCGACCGCGCCCGCGAGCTGACCCGCGTGTTTGTCGAAGACGGCTTCAAGGAGTTCGAGCGCGCTCGCCAGCCAAAACTGGCCGGTTTCGTCATGCTGACTCAATACGCTGCCAGCATCCCCGCGCCGTCGGCCTTCGCCGCTGGCAGCCTGGAAAACGTGCTGGGCGACTACCTGGCGAAGAACGGCAAGACCCAGCTGCGCATCGCCGAGACCGAAAAGTACGCCCACGTGACGTTCTTTTTCTCCGGCGGCCGTGAAGAACCCTTCCCGGGCGAAGAACGCATCCTGATCCCTTCGCCGAAAGTCGCGACCTACGACCTGCAGCCGGAGATGAGCGCGCCGGAAGTGACCGACCGCATCGTCGACGCCATTGAAAACCAGCGTTACGACGTGATCGTGGTCAACTACGCCAACGGCGACATGGTCGGCCACAGCGGCGTGTTCGACGCGGCAGTCAAGGCCGTGGAATGCCTGGACACCTGCGTTGGCCGTATCGTCGAGGCCCTGGAAAAGGTCGGCGGCGAAGCGTTGATCACGGCTGACCACGGCAACGTAGAGCAGATGTCCGACGAATCCACCGGCCAGGCCCACACCGCCCACACCACCGAGCCGGTGCCGTTCATCTATGTCGGCAAGCGCGACTTCAAGGTTCGCGATGGCGGCGTACTGGCTGACGTGGCACCGACCATGCTGATGTTGTTGGGCATGGAGAAGCCGGCGGAGATGACCGGGACGTCGATCCTGGTCTGATTCAACACAAATCCCCCTGTGGGAGCGGGCTTGCTCGCGAATGCGGTCTGCCAGTCGACATTTATGTGTCTGGTCTACCGCATTCGCGAGCAAGCCCGCTCCCACATTGGTTTTTGGTGTTTTTTGGGCCAGTTATCACACAGTCCCAAATGGGCGTTTTTTTTGCAGCGTGGGGCGGGCATACTAGGCCGTCCCTTTCCCTGGTGTCGCCCGCCTCTATGCTTCGCGTCCTGATAGCCCTCGTTCTGACCTGCCTGCTCCAACCGGCCTTTGCCGACGAGCGCGAGCAAACCCAACAGCAGTTGGAAGCCACGCGCCAGGACATTGCCGAGCTGAAAAAGCTGTTGGGCAAGTTGCAGGAAGAGAAATCCAGCGTGCAGAAAGACCTGCGCGGCACCGAGACCGAGATGGGCAAGCTGGAGAAGCAGGTCGACGCCCTGCAAAAAGAGCTGAAGAAAAGCGAATCCGAGCTGCAGCGGCTCGATGGAGAGAAAAAAAAACTCCAGAGCGCGCGCACTGAACAGCAAAAGCTGATCGCCATCCAGGCCCGGGCGGCCTACCAGAACGGTCGCCAGGAATATCTCAAGCTGCTGCTCAACCAGCAGAACCCCGAGAAATTCGCTCGCACCCTCACTTATTACGATTACCTGAGCCAGGCCCGCCTGGAACAGCTCAAGAGCTTCAACGAAACCCTGCGCCAGCTGGCCAATGTCGAAAAAGACATCGAGCTGCAGCAGGCCCAATTGCTGGTGCAAAAGAGCAGCCTCGACACCCAGCGCGAAGAACTCGAGAAAGTTCGCAAGGAGCGCCAGGTGGCCCTGGCCAAGCTCAATGACGACGTGAAGGCTCGCGACAGCAAACTCAAAGCCCGCGAGCAGGACCAGGCCGAACTGGCCAACGTATTGAAAACCATCGAGGAAACCCTGGCCCGCCAAGCCCGAGAGGCGGAAGAGGCGCGCCAGAAAGCGCTGATCGCCCAGCAGGAAGCCGAAAAAAAGCGTTTGCGTGAGGCCCAGGCCGAAGCGGACTCCGGCGACGCTCCGCGCAAACCGGTCAAATCCAGTCCTGGCGCGCTGGTTTCCAGTGATGGCGAAACCTTCGGCGGCGCTTTTGCTTCAGCCCGAGGCAAACTTCCATGGCCGGTCAATGGTCGATTGCTTGCACGCTTCGGTGAAACCCGTGGCGACGATACTCGCACCAAGTGGGATGGGGTGATGATCAGCGCTTCGGCGGGCAGCCAGGTGCATGCTGTTCATGGCGGGCGCGTGGTATTCGCCGACTGGCTGCGTGGTGCCGGCCTGCTGGTGATCCTGGATCACGGCAACGGTTATTTGAGCCTGTACGGCCACAACCAGACGCTGCTCAAGTCGGCGGGGGATGTGGTCAAGGCCGGTGAGTCCATCTCCACGGTCGGTAACAGTGGCGGGCAGGATACGCCAGCACTGTATTTCGCTATTCGTCAGCAGGGTCGCCCCAGTGACCCGGCCCAATGGTGTCGTGCGCAAGGATAAGCGCGCCCATCCTATTAAGGAGTTCGTTCGACATGCTGCATTTGTCCCGCCTTACCTCGCTGGCCCTGGCGATCGCCCTGGTGATCGGTGCGCCCCTGGCTTTTGCCGCCGACCCGGCCCCGTTGGCGCCAGCCAGCACGGCCGCGACCACCAAGGCCCCGCTGCCGCTGGACGAACTGCGCACCTTTGCCGAGGTCATGGACCGGATCAAGGCCGCCTATGTGGAACCGGTGGATGACAAGGTGCTGCTGGAGAACGCCATCAAAGGCATGCTCAGCAACCTTGACCCGCATTCGGCCTACCTGGGGCCAGAAGACTTTGCCGAGCTGCAGGAAAGCACCAGCGGCGAGTTCGGTGGCCTGGGTATCGAGGTCGGCAGCGAAGACGGCTTCGTCAAGGTGGTCTCGCCGATTGACGACACCCCTGCATCCAAGGCCGGCATCCAGGCCGGAGACTTCATCGTCAAGATCAATGGCCAGCCGACCCGCGGCCAGAGCATGACCGAAGCCGTGGACAAGATGCGCGGCAAGATCGGCCAGAAGATCACCCTGACCCTGGTGCGCGATGGCGGCACGCCGTTCGACGTGACCCTGACCCGTGCGGTCATCCAGGTCAAGAGCGTGAAGAGCCAGTTGCTGGAGTCGGGCTACGGTTACATCCGCATCACCCAGTTCCAGGTCAAGACCGGCGAAGAAGTCGCCAAGGCCCTGGCCAAGATGCGCAAGGACAACGGCAAGAAACTCAACGGCCTGGTCCTGGACCTGCGCAACAACCCCGGCGGCGTACTGCAATCGGCGGTGGAAGTGGTCGATCACTTCATCACCAAGGGCCTGATCGTCTACACCAAGGGCCGTATCGCCAATTCCGAGCTGCGCTTCTCGGCCACCGGCAACGACTTGAGCGAAGCCGTGCCACTGGTAGTGCTGATCAACGGCGGCAGCGCCTCGGCCTCGGAAATCGTCGCCGGCGCCCTGCAGGACCAGAAGCGTGGCGTGGTCATGGGCACCACCAGTTTCGGCAAGGGCTCGGTGCAGACCGTGTTGCCACTGAACAACGACCGCGCCCTGAAGATCACCACCGCGCTGTACTTCACGCCCAACGGCCGCTCCATCCAGGCCCAGGGCATCGTCCCGGACATCGAGGTGCGCAAGGCCAAGATCACCAACGAGCAGGACAGCGAATACTTCAAGGAAGCCGACCTGCAAGGTCACCTGGGCAATGGCAACGGTGGCGCCGACAAGCCGACCGGCTCCGGCGCCAAGGCCAAGCCAATGCCCCAGGATGACGACTATCAGTTGGCCCAGGCCCTGAGCCTGCTCAAAGGATTGAACATCACGTCCGGCCGCTGAGATGGGCCTGCGTTTCACCTTCGCCCTGCTGTGCCTGCTGGCAGGGGCCGTTAATGCGGCTCCCGCCACATCCTCCTTGCCGCACAAGGCGTACCTGAGCCTGATCATCGACGACCTGGGGCAAAACCTGCCTCGGGATCGCCGGGTACTGGCCCTCCCCGGCCCCGTCACCGCCGCGATCATGCCGGACACGCCCCACGCAGCCGAATTCGCCCGCGAGGCCCATCGCGCCGGCAAACTGGTCATGCTGCACATGCCCATGGATCCGGCCACAGGGCCGTTCGCCTGGCATCCGGAACTGCCCATCGAAGAACTCGGCAAACGCCTGGACGCCGCATTCGCCGCCGTGCCCTACACCAGCGGGATCAACAACCACATGGGCAGCCGCATGACTGCCCAACCCCTGGCCATGGCGTGGTTGATGGCGAATTTGCAACAGCGCCACAAGTTTTTCGTCGACAGCCGCACCAGCGCCCAGACTGTCGCCGCCGCCGAGGCGCAGAAGATTGGCCTCGCCAGTGTCTCGCGGGATGTGTTCCTGGATGACGAGCGTACCGAAGCCGCCATTGCCCACCAGCTTCAGGTGGCCATTGAACTCGCCCGTCGGCAGGGTTCGGCAGTAATGATTGGGCATCCCTACCCGCAGACCCTCGCAGTGCTCGAACGCGAACTACCTCGGCTCAAGGCCGAGGGCATCGAATGGATCGACATCAAGTCGATGATCAGCCTGCGCAGTAATCGCGCGATGGTCGGGCATGGGAAAGATGGGGTTTATCGGTAGCGGCTGAGCGCCATCTCAAACCGCGACACCGCCATCGCGAGCAGGCTCGCTCCCACAGATTTCCGGGCGCCTACAGAAGTCAGTTCCACCGCCAAGCCTGTGGGAGCGAGCCTGCCCGCGATGCGGTGGTACGGTCGGGTACAGCGCTCAGAGATACCGCGCCAGGATCGCATCCACCGCACCTTCCTTGCGCAGCTCGTCCAGGGCCGCTTGCAGCCGGACAACCACGTCGTCAGGCACGTTTTTATTCAACGCCAGGTACAGCTCGGCACTGTTGAATCGCAACACGGTCTTGAGGTCGTTCACCCCTTCCTGACGCGCCAGGTAACGCCCGGCAGGATCTCCGGTGGCCCACAGGTCGATCTGGCCGTTCAGCAGTTTTCTGGCGTTGTCCTGATCGCGCAATACCACAATCGGCTTCAGGCCCTGCTTGGCCAATGTCTCGGCAATCGCGTCGCCCTTGTAGGCGCCAATCCTGTATTGGCGCGCCTGTTCCAGCGAGTCGAGGGCGATCTTGCTGTCAGCCTTGGCGAGCATGATCCAATCATCCGGGCCGATGGGGCCGACCCATTTGAAAAGCTTTTCGCGCTCCGGCAATCGCGCCATGACAAACACGCCATAGCCAGGGTTTTCCAAGGCGAGTTTGTAGATTCGCTCCCAAGGGAAACGTAGCGTCAGGCTATAGGAGATGTCGGCGCGCTTGAATATTTCGCGGACGATGTCCACGGCAATGCCGTTGATGTTCTCGTCCTGGGCGAAGTTTTTGCCGTTCTTGGCCATGTTGTACGGCGGGAAGTTTTCCGTCAGCAATACCAATGACGTATCGGCGGCGCGGGCGGTACCTGCAAGTAGCAACGTGACGCCGGCAAAGGCAAGAACGAGACGTTTGAGCATGTCGGGCTACCGCAATCCATGGTGTGCCCAAGAGTGCCTTGGGCCCGCCATGGTGTCCAGCGATCAGCGAATGCAGATACCGCGATGCGCCATATAGGCCTTGGCTTCCGGCACGGTGTATTCGCCGAAGTGGAAGATGCTCGCCGCCAGTACTGCACTGGCGTGGCCTTTGAGGATGCCGTCAGCCAGGTGTTGCAGGTTGCCGACGCCGCCGGAGGCGATGACCGGGATACCCAGGGCATCGCTGATGGCGCGGGTGACTCCGAGGTCGAAGCCGTTTTTCATGCCGTCCTGGTCCATGCTGGTCAGCAGGATTTCACCAGCACCCAGGCCTTCCATCTTCTTCGCCCATTCAACGGCGTCGAGGCCCGTGGGTTTACGACCGCCGTGGGTGAAGATTTCCCAGCGCGGGGTTTCGCCCGGGCCGGAGACCTTCTTGGCATCGATGGCCACGACGATGCATTGCGAACCGAAGTGCTGGGCCGCTTCGCCAACGAATTCCGGGTTGAACACCGCCGCGGTGTTGATGGACACCTTGTCCGCACCGGCGTTGAGCAGGTTGCGGATGTCCTGCACGGTGCGCACGCCACCGCCCACGGTCAGCGGGATGAACACCTGGCTGGCCATGCGCTCGACAGTGTGCAAGGTGGTATCGCGGCCATCGACGCTGGCCGTGATGTCGAGGAAGGTAATCTCGTCCGCACCCTGTTCGTCGTAGCGACGGGCGATTTCCACCGGGTCGCCGGCGTCACGGATGTTCTCGAACTTCACGCCCTTGACCACCCGACCGTTGTCCACGTCCAGGCAAGGGATGATGCGTTTGGCCAGCGCCATGGTGAGTCCTCAGCCTTTGTAGGAGTCGCAGAAGGCCTGGGCCTCGGCGACGTCCAGTGTGCCTTCGTAGATCGCGCGACCGGTGATCGCGCCGATGATGCCCGGCGCCTTGGCGTCGAGCAGCGCCTTGATGTCGCCCAGGTTATGGATACCGCCGGAAGCGATCACCGGGATCTTCGTGGCGGCGGCCAGGGCGGCGGTGAACGGGACGTTGCAGCCCTGCATCATGCCGTCTTTGGCGATGTCGGTATAAACGATGGCGGACACGCCGTCAGCCTCGAAACGCTTGGCCAGGTCGATCACCTGCACGGTGCTGACTTCAGCCCAACCGTCGGTGGCGACGAAGCCGTCTTTTGCGTCCAGGCCAACGATCACCTTGCCCGGGAAGGCGCGGCAGGCTTCGGCGACAAACTCAGGCTCCTTGACGGCCTTGGTGCCGATGATCACGTAGCTCACGCCAGCCTTGACGTAGTGTTCGATGGTTTCCAGCGAACGAATGCCGCCGCCGATCTGGATCGGCAGGTTCGGGTAGCGCTTGGCGATGGCCGTGACCACTTCACCGTTCACCGGCTGCCCTTCGAAAGCGCCGTTCAGGTCAACCAGATGCAGGCGACGGCAGCCGCCCTCCACCCACTTGGCGGCCATGCTCACCGGGTCATCGGAGAACACCGTGGAGTCTTCCATGCGGCCCTGACGCAGACGTACGCAAGCGCCGTCCTTGAGATCGATAGCGGGGATAATCAGCATCTGGCAAACCTTCAAATACGAATATTCAGCTTGGCTCGAAAATCAATTCTTCTCGAGCGCCCACAAGTCGCTTTCAATGCTTTCGAACCTTTCTTTAAGGTGCGTCTGCACATCGAAAATCGCCCTGTTGTAATAGTGCGGCGCAATTTCGCGGGTAAACAGGTCAAGAATTTCCGCCGCTTCGAACGAACCCAGGTCCAGTTCGAAACGCTCCTCCATGAACCGTTGGATCTTGCGGTTCGCTTCACCCTCCTGCTCGGGCGTGAGGGTGAGGATCGGCGGTTTCTTGCGGGCCATTACCAGCGCCCGTCCCACGCGGCGAAGTTCTGCAGCAGTTGCAGGCCGTGGGTATGGCTCTTCTCCGGGTGGAACTGCACGGCGAAGCGCGAACCATCGGCCAGGGCCGCGGCGAAATCGACGCCATAGTGACCGCTGCCCACTACCTGCCGTGCATTGCCGGCCGCGATGTAGTAGCTGTGCACGAAGTAGAAGCGCGCCAGGTCCGGAATGTTGTGCCACAGCGGGTGATCCACTGTCTGCTTCACTTCGTTCCAGCCCATGTGCGGGACTTTCAGGTGTTCGCCGTCTTCATGCAGGCCCTTGCCAAAAAACTTCACCTGGCCTGGGAACATGTTGATGCAATCGACACCGTCGTTCTCTTCGCTGCGTTCGAGCAAGGCTTGCATGCCCACGCAAATACCAAGGAACGGACGGTCCTGGCTGACTTCATGCACCAGCTTGTCGAAGCCCAGGCGACGAATCTCAGCCATGCAATCGCGAATCGCACCGACGCCGGGGAAGACCACCCGGTCGGCTTCGCGAATCACATCGGCATCGCTGGTGATCAGCACCTTGCCGGCCCCCACGTGCTCGAGGGCCTTGGCCACCGAGTGCAGGTTGCCCATGCCATAGTCGATAACCGCGACCGTCTGCATTACAGCACGCCCTTGGTGGAAGGCATCTGGCCGGCCATGCGGTCATCGAGCTCCACGGCCATGCGCAGCGCGCGGCCGAAAGCCTTGAACACGGTTTCGATCTGGTGGTGGGTGTTGTGCCCGCGCAGGTTGTCGATGTGCAGGGTCACGTTGGCGTGGTTGACGAAGCCCTGGAAGAATTCCTGGAACAGGTCAACGTCGAAGCCGCCGACGGTGGCACGGGTATACGGCACATGCATCTGCAGGCCCGGGCGGCCGGAGAAGTCGATGACCACACGCGACAGCGCTTCATCGAGCGGCACGTAGGCATGGCCGTAGCGACGGATGCCCTTCTTGTCGCCGATGGCCTTGGTAAAGGCCTGGCCCAGGGTGATACCGACGTCTTCCACCGTATGGTGGTCGTCGATATGCAGGTCGCCCTTGCTGACGATGTCCAGGTCGATCAGCCCGTGACGGGCGATCTGGTCCAGCATGTGCTCAAGAAAAGGCACGCCGATATCAAACCGGGCCTTTCCGGTGCCATCCAGGTTGATCGAGGCTTTGATCTGGGTTTCCAGAGTGTCGCGCTCGACAGACGCCTTACGTTCGGCCATCACCAGCTCCGCAAAATCATTGGGCGAAAAAGGCAGCCATTATAGGGGCGCGAGCGGCAAACAGAAACACGGGAGGTGATATCCCTGACGGGTTGTCGGCGATAGACATGTCCATACAAGCTTTCGCCTACACACAAAACAAATGTGGGAGCGAGCCTGCTCGCGATAGCGGTGCATCAGAAGACAATGATGTCGACTGACACGCCCTCATCGCGAGCAGGCTCGCTCCCACATGGGTTGCCCTTACCCAATGGGTCAGGGCAACGGTCTTAGCGGAACAACACCGCCGTCTTCTGCAGGGTCACCCACACACCCCACGCCAACGGAATGCCCACCACCAGCCAGGCAGCGACCGCCAGGGGCTTGGTGCCTGGCGCGGCTTTCCACTCCAGCGAAGTGGTGCTGTCTGCGCCCTTGTCATGGCCCAGCGCCTGTTCGGCGGCCAGTTCGGCGTCGGTCATGAAGTACTTGTCGGCGACCGGACGGACCAGCAGGTTGCACAGGAAGCCCAGCACCAACAGACCGGAGAGGATGTACAGGGTGATGTCATAGGCCGCGGCGCGTTCAACGCCGATGCTCAGTTGATATTCACGCAGGTAGTTCACCAGCACCGGACCCAGCACGCCCGCCGCAGCCCATGCGGTCAACAGGCGACCGTGGATCGCGCCGACCATTTGCGTACCGAACAGGTCCGCCAGGTAGGCCGGCACGGTGGCGAAACCGCCGCCGTACATCGACAGGATGATGCAGAACGCCGCCACGAACAGCGCGACGCTGCCCAGGTGCCCCAGGTTCGGGATCAGCGCGTACAGGGCAAAGCCCAGGGCGAAGAACACGAAATAGGTGTTTTTACGACCCAGGTAATCCGAGAAGGATGCCCAGAAGAACCGACCACCAATGTTGAACAGGCTCAACAGACCGGTGAAACCGGCGGCGATAGCCGCGATCTGACCCAGTTGCGTAGCGTCCAGCTGGCCGAACGGCAGGTCATTGCCGAGCAACTTGCCGCCGAACACTTCCTGCAGCAGTGGCGAAGCCATGCCGAGGATGCCGATACCGGCGGATACGTTCAGGCACAGCACCAGCCAGACCAGGCGGAACTGCGGGGTTTTCCAGGCAACGTTCACGTGAACGTGGCGATGGGTGATCATCGCGTTCGCGGCTTTCTTCGGTGCCGGGGTCCAGCCTTCAGGCTTCCAGCCAGTCGGCGGAACGCGGTACGACAAGGCGCCACCGATCATGAACACGAAGTAGATCGCGGCCATGACCAGGAAGCTCTGCCATACGCCCACGCCAGTCGGCGAGGCGAAATGGCTCATCAGCGCTGCGGCCAGCGGTGCACCGACCATCGCACCACCGCCGAAGCCCATGATCGCCATGCCGGTGGCCATGCCACGCTTGTCCGGGAACCACTTGATCAGGGTCGATACCGGGGAGATGTAGCCCAGGCCCAGACCGATACCACCGATCACCCCGGAACCGACCCACATCAGCCAGATCTGGTGGGTATAGATGCCCAACGCGGAAATCAGCAGGCCACCGCACCAGCACAATGCCGAGACAACACCGGCCTTGCGCGGCCCGGCGTGTTCCAGCCAGCCGCCCCAGATGGCTGCCGAGCAACCCAGGAAGATGAAGAACAGGGTGTAGATCCAACCGAGCATCGAGATCGGCCAGTCACATTGGGACGAAAAGACTTGCGAGATGAAGCTCATGTCCGGTGCACAGGCCACAGGCTTGGAGATACCCAAGGCTTTGGACAGTGGCAACCAGAACACCGAAAAGCCGTAGGCCATGCCGATGCACAGGTGAATGGCCAGTGCGGCCGGTGGAACCAGCCACCGGTTGAAACCGGGCTTGGCGATGATGCGTTCCTTGGAGAGGAACGCTGGCTGGTCGGCGATGCCGCCCGCCGTGATGCTCGTGCTCATTGTGTATCCCCCAGTTATTGGAATGGTTCGCCAGCCACGCATCACCCTCAGCCTTCATTGCACGCAGGCATGGCTGTATTTTCTGGTGAAGCTCCATAGTGTGCGACATCAAGTCGCAGAAGGGCGGACGAACGGGCAAAGGTTACCATTTGCTCGCGGCAGAAAAACCAAAGTGATATCACCTTTTTCGTGCCATCTGTCTTATCGCACACTTGCTCGCTTTCTGTAGGGGACTAACGATTTATTTTTTCAGGAGTTGAGCCCCCTCTCTGTGGCGAAGGGATTTAGCGAAACGTCGCACCAGCCCGCTTGGGTGCACGAAGTGGCCTCGAAACCAAACGCTTCGATCCATCAGGTTGTGATTGTCTTTGCTGATATCAGTGTTGCTTCGCAACCCTGCGGGGATAAATCCCCTCGCCACAGGTCTATGTTCGGCAGCCTGGCAGGAGAACGATCCTCCAACGCGCCACCAACTCAGGGCGTTATACTCCCGGCTAAATTTTGAACTCAACCTACAAGGATTCGCCCATGAAAGCGTTCGGCAAAATCCTGGGTCTGGTACTTCTCGGGCTGTTGCTGATCATTGTGGCCCTGGGCTTTGCCCTGACCCACCTGTTCGATCCCAACGACTACAAAGAAGAGATCCGCCAGATAGCCCGCGACAAGGCCCACATCGAGCTGACCCTCAATGGCGACATCGGCTGGAGCCTGTTTCCATGGCTGGGCCTTGAGTTGCACGACGCCAGCGTCGCGACCTTGGCCAGTCCTACCCAACCTTTCGCCGACCTGCAGATGCTCGGTCTTTCGGTACGGGTGATACCGCTGCTACGCCGGGAAGTACAAATGAGCGATGTGCGGGTCGAAGGCCTGAACCTGCGGCTCAACCGTGACAAGAACGGTCACGGCAACTGGGAAGACATCGGCAAGGTGCCAGCCTCCACGACGACGGCGAACGCCCCGGCACCGGTGCCGACCGAGCAACCGACTTCGCCCGCCAGCACCCCGGCGGAAAAACCTGCCCAGCCAACCCGCCTGGACATCGACAGCCTGACCGTGAACAACGCCCGCGTCGAATACACCGACGAGCGGACCGGCAAGCTGTTCACGGCCGAGAGCATCCAACTGAGCACCGGCCCGGTCCACGACTCCACCAATATCCCGGTCACCCTGACCGCCTTCCTGTCCAGCAATCAGCCAGCCGTACGTGTACGCACCGAAGTGACGGGTGAACTGCGTTTCGAACGCGCCCTGCAACGCTACAAGTTCGAGGACCTGAAACTGTCCGGCGAAGCCACGGGCGATCCCTTGCAGGGCAAAACCCTGAACTTCGCCGCCCAAGGCCAACTGTTCCTGGACAAGGCGGCAAACGTCGCCGAGTGGACCGGTATCAAACTGTCGCTCAATCAACTGCGCGCCCTGGGTGAACTGAAAGTCAACGACCTCGACAAGACCCCGCAATTGAATGGCGGTGTGTCGATCGCCCAGTTCGATCTGGCGAAGTTCGTCGACAGCGTCGGCCAGACACTCCCGGCCATGGCCGAAGGCAGCCTGAGCAAGGTCGAACTGGTCAGCCGCATTGCCGGCACGCCGACCAGCGTCGAACTCAACAACATCAACCTGAAGATCGATGACAGCAGCTTCAACGGTCGCATCGCCGTGGAAGACTTTGCCAAACAGGCCTTGCGCGTGCAGCTCAAGGCCGACACGTTCAACGTCGACCGTTACCTGCCGCCAAAGTCCGCCGAAGCCGACAGTTCCAAGGCCGCCCGCGAGGCCGAAGTCAGCAACACCGAGGTCAGCGCCATGGCCGGTGCCGGCAGCACACCGCTGCCGAGCTCTCCGACTCAGGGGGCCTGGAGTAATGATCGGCTGTTCCCGGTGGAACGCCTGAGCAAGCTGGACCTCGATGCCGACCTGACCTTCGGGCAACTGACCCTCGATAAACTGCCGATCCAGAACGCTGCACTCAAGGCCACCGGCCTGGGCGGCCTGCTGACCCTGGAGAACCTGCGCGGCGATCTGTACAGCGGCAACTTCGAAACCAAGGGCACCCTGGACGTGCGCCAGCCTACGCCACAGTTGAGCCTGCAAACACGCATCAACCGGGTCCCTGCCGAGAAGATCATCGAAAGCCAAGGCAAGAATCCGCCGGTCAAAGGCCTGGTCACCGTCAACAGTGCGATCACCGCCAGCGGTAATAGCCAGAAGGCCCTGATCGACAGTCTCAACGGCAACGCCGGGTTCGTCATCAACGATGGCGTACTGCTCAATGCCAACCTCGAACAGCAATTGTGCAAAGGCATCGCCACCCTCAATCGCAAGACCCTCAGCGGCGAACCGCGGGGCAAGGACACGCCGTTCCAGCAACTCAACGGCAATCTCACCTTCAATAATGGCGTTGCCAACAACCCGGACCTGAAAGTCCGCATCCCCGGCATGACCGTCAATGGCAACGGCGATATCGACCTGCGGGTGTTGGGCATGGATTACCGCGTCGGCGTCATCGTCGAGGGCGACAAGAGCGACATGCCCGACCCGGCCTGCCAGGTCAACGAACGCTACGTCGACGTTGAATGGCCATTGCGCTGCCGTGGCCCACTGGAGCTAGGGGCGAAGGCCTGCCGCCTGGACAACGACGGGCTGGGCAAGGTCGCGGCGAAACTGGCCGGCGACCGGCTCGGGGACAAGATCGATGAGAAGCTGGGCGACAAGGTCAGTCCAGAGCTGAAAGACGCACTCAAGGGGCTGTTCAAGCGATGAGAGCCGAGCAGTTTTCCACCGCCGTCCTGGACTGGTTCGACCGCCACGGGCGCCATGATCTGCCCTGGCAGCAGGACATCACGCCCTATCGGGTGTGGGTCTCGGAAATCATGTTGCAGCAGACCCAGGTCAGTACCGTGCTCAACTACTTCGACCGGTTCATGGCCGCGCTGCCCACCGTCCAAGCCCTGGCCGCCGCGCCGGAGGACGAAGTGCTGCACCTGTGGACCGGGCTGGGCTATTACACCCGCGCGCGCAATTTGCAGAAAACCGCGAAAATCGTTGTCGACCAATACGGTGGGGAGTTTCCCCGGGACGTGGAAAAACTCACCGAGTTGCCGGGCATCGGCCTGTCCACCGCTGGCGCCATCGCCAGTATCAGCATGGGCCTGCGGGCACCGATCCTCGATGGCAACGTCAAACGGGTGCTGGCGCGTTTCACCGCCCAGGAAGGCTATCCGGGCGAGCCCAAGGTAGCGAAACAGCTGTGGGCCACCGCCGAGCGCTTCACGCCACAGGACCGCGTCAACGCCTACACCCAGGCGATGATGGACCTGGGCGCCACCCTTTGTACCCGCAGCAAGCCCAGTTGCCTGCTCTGCCCGCTGAAGCAAGGCTGCGAAGCCCACATGCTGGGCCTGGAAACCCGCTACCCCATTCCCAAGCCACGCAAGGAAGTGCCCAAGAAGCGTACCTTGATGCCAATGTTGGCCAACCACGAGGGCGCGATCCTGCTTTACCGCCGCCCTTCCACAGGGCTGTGGGGCGGGCTGTGGAGCCTGCCGGAACTCGACGATCTCGACGACCTGCAACACCTGGCCCTGCAACACTCGCTGGAATTGGGTAGCCAACAGCAAATGCCAGGCCTGGTGCACACCTTCAGCCACTTCCAGTTGGCGATCGATCCCTGGCTGGTCCGGGTCCGGGAAACCGGCCATCACGTGGCCGAGGCCGACTGGCTCTGGTATAACCTCGCCACCCCGCCGCGCCTGGGCCTTGCCGCCCCGGTCAAAACCTTGCTCGAACGCGCGGCCGCCGTAATGAACGCAGGAGAGTTGCAATGACCCGCACCATCATGTGCCGCAAGTACAAAGAAGAACTCGAAGGCCTGGAGCGCGCGCCGTTCCCGGGAGCCAAGGGCCAGGACATCTTTGACCACGTCTCGGCCAAGGCCTGGGCCGACTGGCAGAAACACCAGACCCTGCTGATCAATGAAAAACGCCTGAACATGATGAACGCTGAAGATCGCAAATACCTTCAAGGCGAGATGGACAAGTACTTTTCCGGTGAAGATTACGCCAAGGCCGAAGGCTACGTGCCGCCGTCCGAATAAGCTGTTCAGCGCGGGGGTGGATCGTAAGCGACGGTAATAATTAAATATTTTTTGATAACGTGCTTGACGCCCCCCCGAAAAACCCGTTTAATGCGCCCCGTTGCCCAGATAGCTCAGTCGGTAGAGCAGGGGATTGAAAATCCCCGTGTCGGCGGTTCGATTCCGTCTCTGGGCACCAAATACCGAAAACCCCGATCAAGAAATTGATCGGGGTTTTTTATTGCCTGGGATTTTCTTCCTGTGCATTGTCGACTCAGCTACATTCGTCCGCTCCTCTCTAGCAAGCGAGTCGACATGGACATCACCGGTATCCCCTTCGGCACCACCGATTGGTCCACCATCGAACCCACCGAGCACAAAGGCGTCACCGGAACTGCCTATTGGCGCACGCGGCAATTCGGGGATATTCGGGTACGTATGGTGGAGTACACCGCCGGGTATCTGGCCGACCATTGGTGCACCAAGGGTCACATCCTGTTTTGCCTCAAGGGCGAGCTCCATACTGAGCTAGAAGACGGTCGGCAATTTTTGCTCAAGCCCGGCATGAGCTATCAAGTCGCCGACCAGGCCGAGCCTCATCGATCCTCCACTTCATCGGGGGCGACGCTCTTCATAGTGGATTGAGATTCGAAGCGTGCGCGTTGAAGCTGTAGGATAGATGGCCTTATCCATCAGGAATCCGACCATGTCATCGGCGAACAAACAGCACAAGCGCAGCCAGCGCGCCAAGGCGAAAGCCAAGCAGAACCGCACTCAGCGTGCTGCTGCGCCAAACGATTTCCTGGACCCGAACGACGAGCGCATCGATCTGGAAACCGTGGACCTGACGGAGCTGTTCCAACTCATGAGTGCCGCCGAAAAGATCAGCCAGAAGGCGATGTGCGAAGCGTTCCTGGCCCATCCCCTGCTGGCGCTGGTGCTGGAGCAGGAAGGTGAGGAAGAAGCGACCGACTTCATCTTTACCGCACTGATCGAATACCGCCGTCTGACCACGGGCGTGGATGAGCAGACCGCGCTGGATTGGGTGGAAAGCAAGCAATTCCAGGCCGATTATGTGGCTGCATCCCAGGCGCTGACGCAAGGCCAGGACTGACTGTCTGGCCGGGGCCGCGGTGGATGACGCCCTGCGGGGATAGTTCCTACAAACCGGGGTCAACCAAGACGGGGCGGCGTCATCCCCGTCCTGCATCAATCCGCTATTTTTCCTCCCAAGCAATCAGCCCCGTCCGGCATCATCGAAACGCCGCCCGGAGCATCCTTGCGGTCCGCCCCTTCTCAATGGCTGGACACTGCGATGACGCCACTGCTGCCCCAAGATGACCCACAGCTCGCCCCCTTGATCAACGAACTCGGCGAGTTGATTCGCCAGGCACGCCAGAAGGTCCTGCGAGCCGTCGATACGCTCCAGGTACAAACCTGCTGGCAGATCGGCCGGCATATCATCGAGTTCGAACAGGGTGGCGCCGAACGGGCGGCTTACGGGGCACGGTTGTTGCCATCGCTGGCTAAAGTGCTGACGGCACGGTTCGGGAAGGGATTCGATGCCTCGAATCTGCGCTACATGCGACTTTTTTATCAAGCATTTCCAATGTGTGACGCACTGCGTCACGAATTGAGTTGGACCCACTATCGAGTATTGCTGCGTGTCGAAAATACTCCTGCACGCCATTGGTATATGAACGAAGCCGCAACGCAAAACTGGTCCACCCGCGCCCTGGAACGCCAGATCGGCAGTTTCTATTACGAACGCCTGCTGGCAAGCCGCGACAGGCCGGCGGTGGAGCAGGAAGCCACCACCCATATCAAGGAGATGAACCTCGGCCCCCGGGATATCGTCAGGGATCCGGTGGTCCTGGAATTCCTCGGCCTGCCCAATGCCGGCGCGCTACTGGAAACGGAACTGGAGCAGGCCTTGATCGACCAGCTACAGGGTTTCCTTCTCGAACTGGGCAAGGGCTTCGCCTTCATCGCCCGTCAGCAACGCATCAGCACCGAAAGCAAAGACTTCTACCTCGACCTGGTCTTCTATAACTACCTGCTCAAGTGCTTCGTGATCGTCGACCTCAAGCGTGGCGAACTGAGCCATCAAGACATTGGGCAGATGGACATGTACGTGCGCCTCTACGACGAGCTGAAACGCGGTCCTGATGACAAACCCACCGTCGGCATCATTCTCTGTTCCCGGAAAGACGAATCAGTGGTGCGTTACTCCGTATTGCAAGGCAATGAACAACTGTTCGCCAGCCAATACCAGCTGGTGCTCCCCACGGAAGAAGAGCTGCGCAAAGAGCTGGATCGCGAGCGAGCGCGACTCGAGGAGGGGCAATCGGGCACAACGGCTTGAAGAAATGAGAGCCGATCTGATGGACGCGCACTCAAAAAACCCATGTAAGATTGGTGCGCTTTTTTTCCAGCAACGCTTCAATCAAAGAGCGTCATCCTGCATGTCATCGGCCCCGCCCCACCCTTCTCTGATTCAGGCATTGCGGACCGAAACCGCTGAACTGCACGTCGCCCTGGAAAAACGCCTGCCGTTTTTCTCGCAACAGCTGGACCTGGATCTGTACCGACGCCTGATGGCGGCTTACTACGGTTTTTATCAGCCGCTGGAGCAACAGCTTCATGTGCTGGCGCTGATTCCAACCGGGCTGGACCAATCCCTGCGCATCAAACTGCCGGTATTGCGAGCCGACCTCAAGGCACTGGGCCTGGATGAAGCCGCTATCGAGGCATTGCCCACCTGCCAGGCGCTGCCACGAATCGACTCCCGAGCCGCCGCCCTCGGCGTTTCCTACGTGCTGGAAGGTGCGACCCTCGGCGGGCAGATCCTGCGGCGCAGGGTTGCCGAGCAGCTCGGCCTTGATGCCTCCAGCGGCGCGGCCTTTCTCAATGTGTATGGCGAACTCACCGGTCGACGCTGGAAGGATTTCCTTCAATACCTGGACGACAGGAACCTTGGCGAGGCCCAGGTGTTCGAAGTCACACGCGCCGCCAAGGCGACGTTCTCTCATTTTGAACACTGGCTGGACAGCCAAAAGGTACTGTTATGACCCCGGAAAACCAGGAAGCCTTCGACGAACTGCTGGCCAATTGCGCAGACGAACCGATTCGCTTTCCTGGGGCCATCCAGCCTCACGGCGTGTTGTTGATGCTGTCCGAGCCCGATTTCGTGATCCGTCAGGTCAGCGCCAACGCGTTGCAGTTGATGGGGCAAGATCCCCACAGGCTGTTGGGCCAGACACTCGACGCACTGCTGGGGCTGGAACAGGCCGAGGCGATCCTCATCGCCTGTCGCGCCGCCCCGGAAAGCGACAGCGTGCCCGTGGCCATTATCGTGAACCAGCAGCGTTTTGATGCCCTGGTACATCGCCACCAGGGCGCCCTGATCGTCGAACTGGAACAGCACCTGAGCGACTATCGCCCCGAAGGCGTCAGCGGCGAGGCGAACATGGGGCGTATGCTGCAACGTCTGCAAAGTGCGAAGACCCTTCAGGCACTGTACGAAATCAGCGTGCGGGAAATCCAGGCCATGACCGGTTACGACCGGGTGCTGATCTACCGCTTCGAGGAAGAAGGCCACGGTCAGGTGATTGCCGAGGCCAGCGCGCCGTCGATGGAACTCTACAAAGGCCTGTTTTTCCCGGCGTCGGATATTCCCGAACAGGCCCGCGAGCTGTATCGCACCAACTGGCTGCGGATCATTCCCAATGCCGACTACGCGCCGGTACCGCTGGTCCCGGAACTGCGGCCCGACACCCAGGCGCCGCTGGACCTGAGTTTTGCCACGTTGCGCAGCGTCTCGCCGATCCACCGCCAATACATGAAAAACATGGGCGTGCTGTCCTCCATGAGCATCTCGCTGATGGAAGGCGAGCGCCTGTGGGGGCTGATCAGTTGCGGCAATCGCCAACCGCTGCTTGTTCCCCATGAAATGCGCATGGCCTGCCAGACCATCGGCCAGGTGCTGTCGTTGCAGATCAGCGCCATGCAGGCCCTGGAGCTGACCCGGCAGAGGGACGCCAAGCTGGAAGACCTCAAGGTCCTCGCCGCGGTCATGGCCGAGTCCAGCGATAACGTGTTCGACGGCCTGTCCAATGAGCCACAACGCCTCATGGACCTGACCGGGGCCAGCGGCGTCGCGATTTTCGAAGACAACAAGCTGCACCGCCACGGCCAATGCCCGGAACCGGAGCAGATCCGCGAGCTGCACAAATGGATTCTGGAAACCGACAAGCCGGTGTTCTCCCACCACAACCTGAGCAGCGTCTTCGCGCCTGCCCAGGCTTATCAGGACGTAGCGAGCGGGGTGCTGGCGATCCACCTGCCCAAGCCGGTGGAAAACGGTGTGCTGTGGTTCCGTCCCGAGGTGAAGCAAACCCTGCAATGGAGCGGTGACCCGCAAAAGCCCCTGGACCTGGAAAACAGCGAGACCGGCCTGCGCCTGCGACCCCGGACGTCTTTCGAGATCTGGAAAGTCGAAATGGCCGGCATCAGCACCAAATGGACCCATGGCGAACTGTTCGCCGCCAACGACCTGCGACGCTCGGCCCTGGAAAACGACCTGGCCCGCCAGGTACGCAAGGAGCGCCAAGCCGTGCAGGCGCGCGACGAACTGGTGGCCGTGGTGTCCCATGACCTGCGCAGCCCGATGACGGTCATTTCCATGCTCTGCGGCATGATGCAAAAGGCCTTCAGCTCCGACGGCTCCCACAGTTCCAAGCGAATTTCTTCCGCCATCGACACCATGCAACAGGCCACCAGCCGCATGAACACGCTGCTGGAAGACCTGCTCGACACCTCGCGCATCGACGCCGGACGCTACACCATCAATCCCCAGCCGATGGATGTCAGTCAGATCTTCGACGACGCCTGCTCGCTGCTGACGCCGCTGGCCACTGCCAAGGCCATCGACATGTCCTTCCATGCCGAACCCAACCTGAGGATCAGCGCCGATCCCGAGCGGTTGTTCCAGGTGCTGTCCAACCTGATTGGCAATGCCATCAAGTTCACGCCACAACAGGGCTCCGTGGGCATCAGCGCGATGTCTGTTGGCAACGAGATAGTATTCAGCGTGCGCGACACCGGTGAAGGTATTGCGCCAGAACAGCTGCCTCATGTTTTCGAGCGCTACTGGACGACCAAGGAAGGCAACCCCAACGGCACCGGATTGGGGTTGTACATTTCCAAGGGGATTGTCCTGGCCCATGGCGGTAAACTGCACGCCGAAAGCCAGCCAGGCCAGGGCAGCGAATTTCGCTTTACCGTGCCAAAAATCGACTGAACCGGGCGCCGCCCCCTAATGAATTGGAAACCGAAGCCCAATGGCCTCACTGAACAAACAGCAGAAACGCGCCAAGCGCGCCAAAGACAAAGCCAAGCAGATCCGCATGACCGGGCGCAAATCGATCCCGATGTATGGCGACCCGGCACACGCCACCGCCCAACCACCGGTCTACGTGCTGGAACTGTTCGCCAAGCTGCGCGAAGCCGAGGCCGTCAGCCGCAGTGAAATGCTCGATACGCTGCTCACGTCCCTGAGCGTAATGATCATCGAACGCCCAGGCCTGCTCGACCTGAAAAACGCCGAAAACGAAAGCATGGCAGCCACCAACCTGGCCGCCGACATGCTGGTGGACTACCGCATGTGGGTCGATGACATGGATCGCGAGACGGCCCAGCGCTGGCTCAGCACCCCGGAGTTCATCGAGGATTTCAGCCAAGCGCTAGACCGTTATCGCCAGTCCATGGAAGAGCCCGCCAGCGAGTAAGCCGGCTGGCTATTCGTCACCGTTCCAATGGAACACCAGGCTGCGTGGGGCGCCACTGCCTACCTGGGCGGTGTCGTGCCGCGCCTCGCCGTTGCGCGTCGCCACCACCGTGTACTTGCCCGGCGGCAACTGCACGTAAACCAGCGGTCCCGCGTCATCCAGCGTCAGCAGCGTTTGCCCCGACGCGTTCTGGACGGTGACATCCACATCCGGGATGTATTTGTTTTCCACGCCAATCGCGAATGTCATGTGCAGGTTATAGCCCTGGGCCTGGCCGATGGCGTGGGCTTCATCCTCGCCGATACCGCCGGATAGATAGGTGATGCCGTTCTGCTGTAACGGTTGGACTTGCACGCCTGTGCTGTCTATTGGAGCCAGGTTGGTGGCGTTGGGCGTGATGGGAAATAGCAGTGCACCGATGGCGATAAGACAGTAAAGGAACTTCATGGCGGCAACTCCTGGTTCTGGGAAAGCCATCTCATTTGATGGATTCAGGACCATTCCGGTTTAGATCGATTGGAAGTTGGGCCGACTGCGGATTGGAATAGCACGCTCATCCGGTTAACCCTTCCAACCCCCGCCCAAAGCTGGCACCATCGCGCCTTTTTTTACGCGACTCCCCGGACTTTTCACCGGTAAACAAGGTTCAAACGGCCGTTCGGTTGTTGATGGCGCGACAGACTGCTGTGCCGATGCGACAACCTGCGGCACATCACCGGTTTACCGCCCGTAGCGCTGTTGGCTGCCATTCGGACGCATGCTAGCTTGGCCGCCTCGCCAAGGAAGGCCACCAACAGCAAGGGAGCACACATCATGAGGACCGCACATGGCCCAGGCCACGCCCGCGCTTGAAATCCGCAACCTGCACAAACGCTACGGACAGCTGGAGGTGCTCAAGGGCGTCTCGCTGACCGCCCGCGACGGCGACGTGATCTCGATCCTGGGTTCCTCCGGATCCGGCAAGTCCACGTTCCTGCGCTGCATCAATCTGCTGGAAAACCCCAACCAGGGCCAGATTCTGGTGGCCGGCGAAGAGCTCAAGCTCAAGGCCGCGAAAAACGGTGAACTGATGGCCGCCGACGGCAAGCAGATCAACCGCATGCGTAGCGAGATCGGGTTTGTGTTTCAAAACTTTAACCTTTGGCCGCACATGAGCGTGCTCGATAACATCATCGAAGCCCCGCGCCGAGTGCTTGGCCAAAGCAAGGCCGAAGCCGTCGAAGTCGCCGAAGCCCTGCTGGCCAAGGTTGGCATCGCCGACAAGCGCCATGCCTACCCGGCCGAACTGTCCGGCGGCCAGCAACAACGCGCCGCCATCGCCCGCACCTTGGCCATGCAGCCCAAGGTGATCCTGTTCGACGAACCCACTTCCGCCCTTGACCCGGAAATGGTCCAGGAAGTACTTAGTGTGATCCGCGCCTTGGCCGAAGAGGGCCGCACCATGCTGTTGGTGACCCACGAAATGGGCTTCGCCCGTCAGGTTTCCAGCGAAGTCGTGTTCCTCCATCAAGGCTTGGTCGAAGAGCAAGGATCGCCACAGCAGGTCTTCGAGAACCCGCTTTCGGCGCGCTGCAAACAATTCATGTCCAGCAACCGCTAACGGAGCAGTACACATGCAGACCTACAAGAAATTCCTCCTGGCCGCAGCGGCCAGCCTGGTTTTCTCGGCCAGCGCCACGGCGGCCGAAAAACTGAAGATGGGCATCGAGGCGGCCTATCCGCCGTTCAACAACAAGGACGCCAGCGGCCAGGTCGTGGGATTCGATAAAGACATCGGCGACGCCCTGTGCGCCAAGATGAAAGTTGAGTGCGAAGTAGTCACTTCCGACTGGGACGGCATCATCCCGGCCCTGAACGCCAAGAAGTTCGACTTCCTGATTTCTTCACTGTCAGTCAACGAAGAACGCAAGCAGGCCGTGGACTTCACCGACCCGTACTACTCCAACAAACTGCAATTCATCGCACCGAAAAACGTCGATTTCAAAATCGATAAAGCGTCTCTCCAAGGTAAGGTCATCGGGGCACAGCGCTCCACGCTCGCCGGCACCTGGATGGAAGACAACATGGAAGGCGTCGAGCTGAAACTCTACGACACCCAGGAAAACGCCTACCTGGACCTGACCTCCGGCCGTCTCGACGGGATCCTGGCAGACAAATACGTGAACTACGACTGGCTGAAAACCGACGCTGGCCGTGCTTACGAATTCAAAGGTGACCCGGTGGTAGAGGGCGACAAGATCGCCATTGCCGTGCGCAAGGGCGATCCACTGCGTGACCGACTGAACGCAGCACTGAAAGAAATTGTTGCTGACGGCACCTATAAAAAGATCAACGACAAGTACTTCCCGTTCAGCATCTATTGATGCCGACGCGCCTGGCCGACGCTGCTCCTGGCAGCGCCGGCCCTTAGCAAAGCCTGCCGCGATATGAATTCTTACCCATGATGATCGATCTCTACGGATTCGGCCCGGCGCTCGCTGCCGGCGCGCTGATGACCGTCAAGTTGGCGCTCACGGCCCTCTGCCTGGGGCTGGTGCTCGGCCTGCTCGGTGCCCTGGCCAAGACCTCGCCATACAAGCCGCTGCAATGGCTTGGTGGCACTTATTCAACACTGGTTCGCGGCATCCCGGAATTACTCTGGGTGCTATTGATCTATTTCGGCACCGTTAACCTGATGCGTGCCTTGGGTGAGTACTTCGGCAATCCCGACCTTGCCCTCAACGCCTTCGCCGCCGGGGTCATTGCCCTGGGCCTGTGCTTTGGCGCCTACGCCACGGAAGTGTTTCGCGGCGCGATCCTGGCGATTCCCAAGGGCCACCGCGAGGCCGGCGTCGCCCTGGGCCTGTCGAAGTGGCGGATCTTCACCCGGTTGATCATGCCGCAGATGTGGCGCATCGCCCTGCCCGGCCTGGGCAACCTGTTCATGATCCTGATGAAGGACACCGCGCTGGTCTCGGTGATCGGCCTGGAAGAAATCATGCGTCATGCGCAAATCGGCGTGACCGTGTCCAAGCAACCGTTCACCTTCTATATGGTCGCAGCCTTCATGTACCTGGGCCTCACGGTGTTCGCCATGATCGGCATGCACTTGCTGGAACGACGCGCCGCCCGTGGCTTTACCAGGAGCACCCAATGAACTGGGACGTCATCATCAAGTGGCTGCCGAAGCTGGCCCAGGGCGCCACGTTGACCCTGGAGCTGGTAGCCATCGCCGTGATCGCCGGGCTGCTGCTGGCGATTCCACTGGGCATCGCCCGCTCTTCGCGCCTGTGGTACGTACGGGCGTTGCCCTACGCCTACATCTTCTTTTTCCGTGGCACGCCGCTGTTGGTCCAGCTGTTTTTGGTCTACTACGGCCTGGCACAGTTCGATGCCGTGCGTAGCAGCGCGCTGTGGCCGTACCTGCGGGATCCGTTCTGGTGCGCCACGGTCACCATGACCCTGCACACCGCCGCCTACATCGCCGAAATCCTGCGCGGCGCCATCCAGGCCATCCCAAAGGGCGAGATCGAAGCCGCGCGGGCCCTGGGCATGTCCCGACCCAAGGCGTTGTTCTACATCATGCTGCCCCGTGCTGCGCGCATCGGCCTGCCGGCCTACAGCAACGAAGTGATCCTGATGCTCAAGGCCAGCGCCCTGGCGAGTACCGTGACCCTGCTGGAACTCACCGGCATGGCCCGCACCATCATTGCCCGGACCTACCTGCCGGTGGAGATTTTTTTCGCCGCCGGCATGTTCTATCTGCTGATGTCCTTTTTCCTGGTGCAAGGCTTCAAGCAGCTGGAGCGCTGGTTGCGCGTCGATGCCTGCCAGGGGCGCTGACAGCAGCGGCGTGCTGACGGGCGAGGCATTGCTCGCCCGCTTCACGGCGCTGGACGCTTTTCTCACGGCGCACCAAGTGCTGTGGAAGCCGCGTCCGTTCACCTATCTGCAACTGCCTTGGGAAACGTCCCACCCGGAATTGGCCCGATGGCTACGCCAGCGTTCGCTGGAAGCTGCGGAAAACGACCATCATCAGCCGTGGTTGATGGAAGGCGCACCAGCGCCCTTCCCGGAATTGGCCGCAATCTCCCGCGCATTGAGCGCTGTCGCAGAATTGCCCGCCAGCACGCTCGAAGCGCCAAGCCATCGCCTGAACGTCGACGTGCCCGGGCGCAAATGGCAGCAGATCGAAGCCTTCGCCAGCCGTCTGCACTTCACCACCCAGCCGACCCACTGGCTGGATTGGTGCGCCGGCAAAGGCCATCTCGGTCGACGCCTGCTGCACGACAAACAGCAACTGACCTGCCTGGAATACGACCCTGCACTGGTCGCCAGCGGCCAACAACTGAGCCTGCGCCATCGCCTGCCCGCCACGCACCTGCAACAAGACGTGCTAGCGGCGGACGCCACCCAGGCGCTCCACCCCGAACACACCCCCGTGGCCCTGCACGCCTGCGGAGACCTGCATGTTCGCTTGATGCACCTGGCCAGCGCCGTTGGCTGTGCACAACTGGCTATCGCGCCGTGCTGTTACAACCGCATCAACACCGAACGCTATCAAGCGCTATCCGACGCCGCCAAGGCCTCTGCCCTACAGCTGTCGCTCGACGATCTCAGCCTGCCCCTGAGCGAAACCGTCACCGCCGGCGCGCGCGTCAGAAGACAACGGGACCACTCCATGGCCTGGCGCCTGGGCTTCGATTTGCTGCAACGGCAAATCAGAGGGTGCGACGACTATCTGCCCACGCCGTCACTGCCCACCGTTTGGTTGGAAAAGTCCTTCGCCCAATACTGCATCGATCTGGCATCTCTGAAAGACTTATCCACAGTCGGCACGCCTGATTGGGCCGCCTTGGAAGCAGCGGGCCATCAGCGCTTGGCCGAAGTGCGCAATCTGGAGTTGCTGCGAGGCCTGTTCCGGCGACCACTGGAGCTTTGGCTGGTGCTGGACCGAGCGCTTTTCCTTACCCAAGAAGGCTACGACGTGCGCCTTGGCACCTTCTGCGATACGCCGCTGACGCCACGCAATCTGATGTTGTTGGCAGAACGTTACGACGCCGAAACAGCCTGTGGATAACTCTGTTGATGAAATAAACCTGGATCCAAGAAATCCGCGATTTCCTGACCGAATAAAGGCTGGTCATTTTTTGTTCACATGGATAAAAAACCATGAAAACAGGCATTTGCGACGAAACGCGAAAGCGGTCACAAAATCGCAAGATGCCCTTCGCCTCCACCTGCCCGTTGTGCATAAGCGCCCAAGCAAAACGACATAACCGCCGAATTCAGTGCTGCCCCGCGCCAGTAATTGCGTCCACCACGCCCGTGCTATACAACAGCCCAACGTATCGTGATTGACACAATGCCGACACACTCAAGGACTGGCCGTGACGTTCATTTCCTACGCACAAAACTTCGAAGACATACGCCTGTGGCGCGCCCTTCAATCGGTGGAAAACGGCTTTTACCTCGACGTCGGCGCCAATCACCCGACCGATGATTCGGTCACCCGAGCGTTTTACGACCGCGGCTGGCGCGGCATCAATATCGAACCGGTGCCGGCCTACTATGATGCCCTCTGCCAACAACGCCCCCACGACATCAACCTGCAATGCGTGGCCGGCGAAAACGCCGAAAGCCTGACCTTCTACACCATCGCCGACACCGGCTTATCCACAGTGGAAGCCAGCGTCGCCCAGCAACACCGCGACGCCGGCATGGACGTGCGCAACCAGACCGTCCAGTCCCGCACACTGGCCTCCATCTGCGAGCAATACGCCCAGGACCGCCCCATCCACTTCCTGAAAATCGACGTCGAAGGTCACGAAGAAACCGTGCTGCGCGGCATGGACTTCAGCCGCTGGCGCCCCTGGATCATCCTCATCGAAACCCCATGGGCCCGCGACCAGACCTGGGAAAACCTGGTGACCGACGCCGGCTACCAATCCATCCTGTTCGACGGCATCAACACTTACTACCTCGCCGAAGAACACCTGGCCCTCAAGCCCGCCTTCGACATCCCCCCGTGCAACCTCGACGGCTTCCAACTCTGCAAAGGCCACAAATTCAGCCACCCCCTGAGCGACACCGACCAACAACTCAGCGCCGCCCTGCAACGCGCCGAACAGGCCGAAGCCCAGCTCCACGCCATCCAAAACAGCCGCACCTGGCGAGCCCTGAACAAACTGCGCACGCTGCTGCACCGCGCCCAAGCCGGACCTGCGCAAAAATAGTCAGAATTCAGGGGTTTACAGAACGCACCCAATCGCTATAATCGTCGCCCACACGCCGGTATAGCTCAGTTGGTAGAGCAACTGACTTGTAATCAGTAGGTCCCGGGTTCGACTCCTGGTGCCGGCACCATACAAAACGAAGCCCTCGCAGAAATGCGAGGGCTTTGTTGTTTCTGGAACGTCCACTTTTCATCCACACGCTGAAACCTGTGGGAGCGAGCCTGCTCGCGATGAGGCCGTCAAACCCACCGACAATCCACCGGCCGGACGAAGGGTTGCCTTTCTTAGAACACAACGAACGAAGCGACCTCAACCAAACAGCATCTTTTGCCAGTGGTCCTCACCCACAATGGCAATCGAAGCGCCCGCCTCCCGCAGCTCCACTGCCTTCATGATCTTCGTTCCGTACGTGCTGTGGCGCCACTGCTCATTACCCACGCTGCCGACCACCAAGTAATGCACCTTCTTACTCACACCGCCCCCAATTAAACCACCCCGCTCCTCGACCAATGCCTGACAATCTTTGCGCGGCCCAAAGGCCATGACACCCGTAAACACAAACATCCGACCACCCCACACCAAATCAGGGGCCGGCGAGTTGAATGGAAGATCTGTAGGCGCAACGGCGCCAGCACCACCGACCTTTGGCCTCTCGATGTCCATTCCAGAAAAGCCATGCAGGATATTAAGCAACTCAAGAGACTCATCCTGGTCCAGCACATCATCCTGAAGCATGCACGCCAAACGCGAATACAGCAGGTTGATCACCGGATCGTTCAGGTGCGCCAGATTGCTTTCCAACCATTGCTTCAGGAAAACCGCTTCGGTGGTATTCACCACGCCATCTGCCGCAATCCCTGCCGCCAGCCCGACCAATGCGTCAGCAGCGCGTCGATCGATACGGGCTCGGTGGAAAAATTTACTGTTTTCGAATTCGCTGTGTAGGTCCATTACAAGCTTTCCTTGGATGGTGTTGGCTCGGATGGGGTAATATCATAAAGCTAGCACTCCGCCATACAGGTGCAAGTTCGCTCTGTCCGACCTTACTTCGTACCGGTGGTCACAGGTGCGTTAATCCCGCACACACAATTTCTAACCCCGCCAGCATCGCGCCACGATTGCGCCCCCCAATCGCCCGCTACTCTCCAACTGTCGCTGCCAATTCAGCGACCGGGCCTGAGAACCCGAGTAAGATGCAGGCGCCACAGCGCCCGAACCACGTTTGCGGCGTTTTTTTATGTCCGCATTCCGTGCAATGGCGGCTGTGCGTGGGAGACCTTCGGGTCTGCCGGGTTCCTGTATCTCCGGTTTCTCAGCCTGCGCACAGCTGCCACCCATTCGCCTGAGAACGAACGTGGCAGCTCTCATTTGATATGGGGAGTTTATCGATGCACGCCATGGATCTGCTGCAATCTCGCTTTATCGCTTTGCTAGTCGCCGTCCGCCGCCAATTGGCAAAAGGAGGTGCGCAATGACCCATCCCAAAGACCTCAAAACCCCAGGCCTAACCCCCTTCGCCTACCACTCCGACCGCCCGCTATTCCGCGTCAACAGCGGCATCCCCATCGGCGAAGCCCTGTCCCATGCCTCCGACCTGCTCCACGTCGCCAAGGTTCTGGCCGAGGACGCGGCGATGATTCGCGGCACGGATCGGTATGCCTGGGCGTCGTGTTATTTGCAGGATATGAGCAAAGCCGTCATCGATGATGTGGTGAAGGTGCTGGAGGCGCCGGGGAGTAATCCGGCTTAACCGTCGTTGGCGCCATGCTGCTCACGGAGGTGGGCAGCATTGGGTTTTGATCTGTCGCAGCGCCGCGAGAACGGGGCGCAGGTTACAAGGAGGGCGGCTTCGCAGCCATCGGGGATAATTCTCTCGTCACAGGTTCACTGTCCCTGGCCCAAACAATTTGAAGCATATTCATCAAATCATTCCCCCCGCCGATAGCCTCAGATAAGAGCATCGCCTGACCCAAGGCTCGGCCGGCACTCGACTACACTTTCCCAGAATTCCTCCGCTCCAGGAGCAGTAAGCGATGAAGATCCGCACCAAGGTCATAGGCTCGGGGTTGGTCAGTCTTTCTTTTGCGCTGTTGCTTGGCGGTATCGGGCTGTGGGGTTATCACTCCATGACCGAGGCCCTGGTGCAGAACGAGACCAGTATTTCGGCCATGCGCAAGCACATGGAGGCGGACATGATGCATGACGCCATTCGGGCCGATGTGTTGGCCGCTTTGCTGGTGACACAGGGGGATGCCCAGGCGGCCAAGGAGGTGACGGAGGCATTCGATGAGCATACGCAGCGCATGCGCAAGGTCATCGCCGAAAACGCCGAGGCCAAGTTGCCGGCGGATGTCGCCAAGGCGATTGCCGAGCTCAAGCCACAAGTCGAAACCTACATCGACAAAGCCAAGCAAATCATTGGCAAGGCACTCAGTGGTGCCCAGGACGGCCATGCGCTGCGGGCGGAGTTCGACGGGGCGTTTTCGGCTCTGGAAGAGCGCAACGAGGCGGTGAGCGAGCTGATCGAAAACCAGGCGCAGACATCCCGCGAGCATCAGGACGGCAGCATTCAAAGCTCGGAGCGCTGGCTGATCGCGACCTTGCTGGCCACTTGCGTGGCGCTGGCGCTGTTGTCGTGGAGCCTGCTCAAGGCCGTGCTCACACCGCTGAACAAGATCATCCTCAACACCCAGGCAATTTCCCAGGGGGATTTGCAGCGCTCGATGGGCGCGCAAAGCAAGGATGAGCTGGGCCAGTTGCAAGGTGTGATCGAGCAGATGCAGACCAATCTGCGGCAGATGATCGCCACGATTCGCGGCCAGAGCGATGAGTTACACGGCACCTCCCGCAATCTGGGCGATACGGCACGGCAGATCGTGTCCAGTGCCGATCAACAGGCCCAGAGCGCGACCAGCATGGCGGCCAGCATGGAGCAGATGATGGCGAACATCAGCCAGATCCATCAGCACGCCGACAGCGCGCGGACGATTTCGGCGCAGTCCGAACAACTGGCGAGCAGCGGTGGCCAAGTGATTCTCGGGGTGGTGGAAGGCATGAACCGGATCGCCGAGGTGGTCAACCAGTCGTCCAGCAAGATCACGGCGCTGGATGCATCGTCCGAGGACATTCATTCCATCATCCAGGTGATCAAGAGCATCGCCGAACAGACCAATCTGCTGGCCCTCAACGCCGCCATCGAAGCCGCCCGAGCCGGTGAGGCGGGCCGTGGTTTCGCGGTGGTGGCCGATGAAGTACGTAACCTGGCGGCGCGCACGACCCAGTCGACCCAGGAAATCACCGCGATGATCGAGCGCATCCAGTCCAGCGCCCGGGATGCGGTGGCGAACATGCAGGCGTGCGTCAGCCGCGTGGATGAAGGCGTCAACCTGGCTCAGCAGGCCGGGGTGTCCATCAGCGAAATCCGCACTGGCGCCCGGCATGCCGCCGAAGTGGTGGAGGAAATTTCCCAGACCATTGCCGAGCAATCCAAAGCCAGCGATGAGATGGCCCAGCGGGTAGAGTCGATTGCCGAACAGTCCCGCGAGAACACCCGCTCGATTCACACCCTGACGCAAACGGCGGATCAATTGAACCATGCGGCGGGATCGATGCAGGCTTCGGTGCAGCAGTTCAAGATCTGATCAATCGACACTGTTGTGGCGAGAGTGCTTGCTCCCGCGGGCGGCACAACATCCTCTGCTTTCAATAATCGCGAATTATTGAAAATTATGGCTGGGCAATAATGATTGCCCAGCCATAAACACTGCAAAAGCCCTGGCTCACACCTGACTCACCTCAAACACAAACGAAATCTCCCGCTTCTGGGCACTCCAGACGTACCGAATATGCTTGCCCTGCACCGGAATCGATACCGCCGGTGGGCGAAACGCCGCCACGCATTCGTGGCCGGGCAGGCGCACGCTGTTGTACAGCAGCCCCCACGACAAGGTTTCCCGCAGTTGCCGGGCGAACACTTGGGACGGGCCGTAGGCAGTAGGGTCCGGGTCGTGAAGGTGGGGGTAGTCGTGGCGGATGTCGTGCAAGGGTTTGACGACCTTGTTGACGTAGGTACGCATGGTCAACTCCAGGTCTGGCTCGTTGGTCGCGCCGAGGAATCGTGCCTGGTGGTAGCAGGTTTCAGCGATGGCGGCTTCCTGGCTGCTGGCGGCGTAGTAGACACCGAAGGTGCCGTCGCTGAAGCGGCTGCTTTTGCCGATGTGGGTAAACGCCGCCATCACCGGCGAGGAACCGGGCCCCGAAACGCGGTCCTCGGGGCGGACCCGGGACAGCACGCCAGCCTGTTCCATCAGCCGGTCATTGGTCAGCGCCTCCAGAGCGTAGGCCGTGGGCAGGTCTTCAGGGTCGAGTACGTCTTCAAACAGCGAAATCGGTGGGAAGCTGCTGTTGACGATCCGATAGGCCCGTTTCCATTGCGGGTCCGCCAAGGGTGGCATCATCAACCGCGCACTCCGTCGAGATATCGCCGCACATCGGCGATGTCCACCACCCGCCCGGTCAGCATGTAGGACAGCGCCGACTGGCCGTTGAACGGTGCCGCGGTATTCGGGCTGCTGACCCACTGATAGGCACGGTCCCGGCTATTGCTGAAGATGATGCTCAGCGCCTTGTGAATACCCATGAGGTAAGAGATACGCTCCAGCGTATCGCGAGGCAGCTTCACGTTTTCCGGCAACTGTTTGTATTTGTAGAAGGTCGTGTTTCCCACCTTGCCCAGCAATATGCGCTGCTGCTCGACACTGCAGCCCCAGAGCTCCATGAGGTTGAAGAAAAACTTCAACGCGACTCGACCCGCGCCCGGGGAGTCCAGTTGTTGCTGTGCATTGAGGTTGATGGAGGGAGTCGCCATGGGTCTAGGCTCCTTTGTCGCGGGGTGGTGCTTAGAGGATAGTACAGATATGGATTATTTTTAAGTTTTTATTCGCAAGTGAATTAAAGCGTTCCCCGCCGACCGATCCTGCCAGCATCGACTGGGCAAAATCCCTAAATCCCGCATAAGCTCCAACCATCGCCTGCCGGCGCTTTTCGGCACAAAATCGCGACAAGCGTGGCAAGGTGCATGATGATAGCCAGCATGCACTGCCTGGCCCGGACCAGGTGCACAACAATAGCGAGCCCACTTAAGCAGAGGGCATTACCTCATGGATAGCAGAACCCTACGCAACCTCATGCGCATCGTGCAGACCGGCTCCTTGTCGGCAGCGGCCGAACATTCGTGCCTCACGGTGCAGGCGTTGGCGGCGCAGTTGAACAAGGTCGAGGAACAGTTCGGTTTCCGGTTGTTCCGGCGCTCGAACAAAGGCCTGACCTTGACGAGCCAGGGCTCGGAACTGACCCCCTTCATGGATCAGGTGCTGGTTGCCACCCGACAGTTGGAGGAGAAAGTCGCGGCGCTCAAGACACCGCGACAGCGCACGCTCAGAGTGGCACTCAATACCACCCTGCCAGCGGAATTCAACCGGCGGATGATCGACCGGTTGATCGCTGTGTTTCCCCAGTATCAGCTGGAATTCAGCTATGCCGAGTCGATGGAGAACCTGAGCAAGCTCAGGAATGAAGATTTTGACCTGGCGATCCTGATCGGGCAGCAACAGGGCGGTTTTTCCAGCATCACCATGCCGGATGTGCAGGTGCAGGTGGTCGGCGCCCATTGCGGCGACGAAGACGACTCCCTTGGCTTGCTCGGTGACAAGTTTCAGGTGCGTCCGGCAGAAGAATGCCCGTATTCCCAAAGCTTCCTGCGTTTTCTCGACGCAGGCCTGGGTGAGTACGGGTCGAGCCAGCGAATGGTGTACTCCTGCAGTGAAACACTGACGTTGTCGTTGATCACCCAGCTCGACGGCCTGGGGCTGGTGTCCCGGGAAGCGGCGCTGCGCAATGGCTTGGCGATTTTCCCGGACTTCGAGGATTTCCTTGAAGTCCGCCTGGCGGTGAACAATCCGGAGTTGTCGGGCCAGGCGCTGCACGATGTGGTGGACCTGACGCTACAGGAACGAACCGAGCGCGATGTACGCCGCCGTGCCCACCGCCACGCTGAGAAACAGGTTGCGGCTGAAATACGCACATAACAACGTCGGAATCGCTGCATAAAACTCAGGGCGGTCGAGTTGTATCTGCTGATCCTTGATCAACAAGGGGGTCAGGCTGATGGCAGCGACGATCGCCACTGGCAGGTATTCCAAGGCTCGGGCAACGAAGGGCGGCCAGTGCTCGGTATTGACCTGCAGTGGCAAGGCGCGTGGCAGGAAAGTCACGGCCATCATCAGGGCCACGACCAGGATCAGGAACGTTTGGTCAGGCATACGCCCACCCCGCAGCCAACGAACGTGGCGATGAAGACGTTGAACGGCGAGCTGCCCAGCAGGCTCAGCCCCCCCATGCAGACGACAGCCGCCAGAGCAGCGATCAGTTTGTTGCGGGTGTTACACAACGAAACCAGCACGTAGAGCATCATCGCGGTCAGGGCATAGTCGAGCTTGTACTTGATGAGGTGCGCCGCGTACTGCGCGCAAACGGCCCCCAGCAAGCCGCCGAGCACCCAGGAGGTGTGGCAGAACAGGTTGAAGCCGACCAGGTAGCGCACGCTGACCGGTGCCCCACTGCCAAGCTTGACGCTATGGAACGCGAACGACTCGTCCGTCAGCCCAGCCGCGTAACACCAGCGCTCGAAACGGCTGAGCCCCAATGCACGCAGGGCCTTGGCCATGTAGACCGACATCAACATGTGCCGGGCATTGATCAGGAACGTGGTAAGCACGATGGTGGTCAGCGACGCACCGCTGGAAATCAACGCCAGCGCGGCGAATTGCGAAGCGCCCGCGTAAACGAACAGGCACATCGCTACTGGCAACCACAGGGGCAGCCCGGCGTTGACCGCCATCAGACCGAACACAAACGAAACCGTGAAATAACCCGCTACCACCGGACTGGCTTCAGCGAAGGTACGCGAGGCTTGTGGTTCGACCGCCAGCGGCTGGCTGGAAGTCTTGTTCATAAATCCCTCTCGAAGGTGATTTCACCCCGAGGCTCACAGAACCCCTGGGCAGCCCAGAAGCGCTTGCCGGCCAGATTAGCATCGTCGACGAAAAGGAACATGCGCAGCACGCCGACCCGTTTCATGTCGGCCGAGGCCGCCTCCACCAGGCGCTGGCCCAGGCCTCGGGTACGATGTGCCGGACTGACGGCCAGGTGATTGATCGTGCCGCGGGTGCCGAGCATGCCCCCAATCACAGCACCGACCACTTCACCACTGGCATCGACCGCCAGGTAGGCGGTGGTGGTGTCCTGCAACAACACCCCCCGCAAAAATCGAGCATCCTGCCATTCGCAGAACGACACTTCGTTGAATCCGCGAAAAAACTGCTCCAGTCGTTCCGCGTCCCTGACCTGGGCCCGGCGCAACAGGACCTGCTGCACCGAATCGTCCATGGGTTCGAGCCGTTCAGCGAACAATGTCGAAAGCGGTCCCGGGCCGCGAGAAGGAAATGGCCAGGATTTGCCGGAACGCCATTTCATGGGCGTGAACATTGCGGGCCGGCGTCACGTAATGGCGCATATCGCGATCGAGGAAGAACGTGGTGTCGAGGATGTCCTCGTAGGTAATCGCCGCCAGTTGTTCTTCCTGGGCGGTGTACAAACGGCTTTCGGCGCCCGCCACATTATGGCGGCCCCAGAAGTGCACGCCGCTGAACGGATACCCGTCGCAGTGGATTCCTTCGGGTGTGATTTCCAGCTGTTTACCTGGCTTGATCTCGATGCGGATCTGGTGGATCTGGCACTGCCAGATTTCATCGTGCAGTTCCTGCGGCAGGACGTTCTTGTAGACCTCGAAGTCCGTGTCGATCAGGCTGCGCATCACCGGCGAGTTGATCACTTCGTTGGAAAAGTCCTGGAAGTGCCGCTCCAGGCCGCCGACATAGCTGTTGTTAGCCTTGGACTGGATGTAGGCCCGGTGTTCGAGCTGCGTGAGCTCACGAGTCGTCGGGTTGTATTCGAAGTCGCTGTAGCGGCGAAAACGCATGCCTGACTCGGCCTGGCCGTAGTAGCTGTCGGGTTCCATGTTTTCCCAGCTTTTGGTCAGCCGGACAAAATCGCCGAAATGACCGTAGAGGTTGAAGTCCCCACCGCGAACGTTGACGTATTTGTCACGTCTTAGCGCTTCGCCCACTTCCCTGTTCAGAACGATCATTTTTCATAGGTCTCCACTGCATTGAGCGGCCTAATCTAGTAGGTGCAGGATTTACGTCCATGAGAAAGTATTTGAGGCACTTCAAGCCGTGCTTGAAACGGCGGTTGAAGTTTCATTAGTACGACTTTTCCTCGGGGAAACGCGCGTTTTTTGCGACTTTTCTGGCGTCAAAAGGTAAAAAACCCCCGAGTTGACGTCGGGGGTTTCTATCAGGCGCTTGTCACGCAATCAGGCATCAGAAGACATTGATCGGGTAATCCACGAACACTCGCAGCTCGTTGCCGCTGACGTTGTACTCGCTCGACTTCTGCGACACACGCAGCACGGAACTGCGCAACCTGACGCTCAAGTCCTTGGCCGGACCACCTTGGACCACGTACTTGAACTGGTTGAAGATCTCGCGCTCGGTGCCGCCTTCGCTGGTGGAGGTGGTGATGTTATCGCCACGCACGTAAGCGACGTTATAGGTCAGGCCCGGTACGCCGAAGGTGGTGAAATCCAGGCCATAGCCCAACTGCCAGCTGCGCTCGTCTTCAGCGTTGAAGTCGGACCAGTAGGAGTTGGCCAGGTAGATCGTGTTACCACCATCACCCACGCGATTCTGCCCGCGCTGATAACCGCCGTAGGCGTAACCCAGGTTGCTGTCGCCGGTGCTGCGCTGGTGGGCGAGGGTGAAGCTGTGCGGGCCCGTGGCGAAGGTGGCAGCCAGGCTCCAGATCTTGTTGTCGTCGCCGGTGACGTTGTTTTCGCGAACGTAGCTGTTGTCCAGCTTGGTGCGATAACCGTTGAAGTCCAGGGTCAGGGACTGATCCTTGGCCAGCGGGAACACATAGTTGGCGTTCACGTATTGCTTCTTCAATACGTCCTCGACATCCGAGGCGTAGAGCGAAGCCTTGAACTGCTCGGTGAACTGATAGCTGCCGCCCAATACGTTGATCGACTTCAGGCCACCGCTGTCACGGCCTTCGGCGCTCTTGCGCGATTCGGCGGTAAAACGGCCGGCATTCAGTTCCAGGCCTTTGATCTCCTTGGAAGTGATCAGCGTGCCGGTGTAGCTTTCCGGCAGCAGGCGCGAATTGTCATAGCTCAGCACCGGCAGGGCCGGCATCTGGTCACCGTAGGCCAGCACGGTATTGGAGACGCGGAACTTGACCGCTGCACCGAACTTGGAGAGGTCATCGGCGGCGTTGCCGCTGTCGCCTTGCTTGAAGAAGTCGATGCCTTGGGCACCGCTACGCCCCTTGCCGCCGTCCAGACGCAACGCGTACAGGCCGAAGGCATCTACACCCACGCCCACCGTGCCCTGGGTGAAACCGGACGAGAAGGTACCGATGGCCGCCTGGCCCCACTCGGCCTTGTCCTCGTTGCCATCTTTGTAGTCGCGATTGATATAAGCGTTGCGCAACAGCACTTTCAAGCTGCTGTCTTCAACGAACCCCTTGGACTCAGCCTGGTCATTGGCCATGGCGTGTGTCGTGCTCAAGATCCCCAGTGCGATCAAACTAATGCGCTTGTTCAACATGATTATTTTCCTTGTACGGGTTGATACGCACTGCGGCGGGCAGCCGAAATGGCGCTTTTTGCGCTCTTTTTCGGACTCTTGCTCCTGAAATAATGAAAAGGCCCGCCCACGAGTGATCGTGTCGGGCCTTTTTATTATTTAAGAGTCATGGCTGTTAGCCACAGGCGTGGGCGAATCCTAGTCGCGCGCTCAACGGTGTGTCAATTTCGTGAATCGTCTGTAATTAGGCGAAAAACGTCTAAGAACGATCAGAACGAACAGCCGTCCAGACCGCACGCCGCGGACGGTGTGGAGGGCTGCGCCGGTAGGGTTTGCGCCAGCCATTGGGCGAATGCCTCGGGCTTGCCGAGCCAGGGGCCGATGTCGATCAGCGTGAACTGACCGTCCTGCTCCAAGGCCAAGGTTGGGAAACCCTGGCCACCGACCTGGGCCAGCAAGGTGCGACTGGCCTTGATGTGCCCTTGCACATCAACCGTGCTGAACGCGGCCAGGAACGCCTGGGCCGGCAGGCCAACGGATTGAGCGAGCTCCAGCAGAACGGCTTCGTCAGCGATGCGCCGACCTTCGACGTAGTGTGCGGTTTGCAGGCGCCCGAGCAATTCCAGGCCATGGCCGCCGAGTTGTTCGGCGGCGAGGATGGCGGCGGTCGGTGGCGTCGAATCGAACACGGCACTGTGGTCTCGCAGCAAACCTTCGAAATAGGCCTCGCCAAATGGCTGCCCGGAATATTCGGCGATGCGCCGGTCGTGGGGCATCACGTAATTGCGCAGCTGCGGCGAGACCTGTTGGCGATTGGCACCGGTCATCATGCCGCCACCATGGACGATCACCGGCAGCACCGCCCGGGCGGCCTGCACCAGCGGTTTGGCGCCGTAGCACCAGCCACACAGCGGGTCGTAGATGTAATGAAGGGTGGTCATGGGAACTCCGCTAGCCATGTAGATTGGTTGGCGGCAGGTTAATCCCGTGGGCGTTGCAGAAAAACGCCGGAATGGCTTTCAGTGTGTTTCGTGGATCGGTCGAATCCCCCGCCTGAATGAACTCTGATCCTGTGGGATTTTGTGTGAGCTCGAAAACCAGCGGACACAAAAAAAGCGCTGCCATCCCGGCCAGCGCTTTTTATCAATCCGTCGAATTCTATCCTTGCATCACATCCCACAACGCTTCCAGCTCCGCCTCGCTGAACAGGCCAGCGGGGTAGCGTTCAACGATCACCCGGCGCGGATCAGGTTCTCTGATCTGACGCGTTCCGTTGGACTTCAACCACTGCGCCAAGGCTTGAAGCGACTCACCATTAACGGCCAAGGGATGGCATGTGCGCTCGCTTATCATATTCATTCCAGCGCCCTCTCCTGGTTGATGAGCGGCCAATTTATCCAAGGTTTATGACAAAACAACGCAGTCCCGCTCCCCGAAACTGCCGAGATGCTGATACAAGAGCTATGCCAATGTATCCCCGACAACCATAAAACAGACACAAAAAAAACCGCGACCCAATCGGGCCGCGGGCTTGCCAGGATGGATCCAAAAACGCCGACCTAGAGCGGGCGCCATTGATATCACCAAGCTGTTACATCGCCACTCATTTTGTGCGCGGCGCGGGTTGCTGTTGGGTAAGGCAATGGATATTGCCGCCCCCCAGTAACAGTTCACGCCCAGGCACCATGACCACTTCGTGCTCCGGGAACAGGCTCTGCAGGATGTCTTTGGCCGGGCCATCGAGCGGATCGTCAAAACTTGGCGCAATGATGCCGCCGTTGACGATCAGGAAGTTCACATAGGAGCCGGCCAGCCGCACAGTTGGGTTGCGCTCCTGGGAACCTTCCACTGCGTCCACGCCTGCACATTCCTCTTCGGTGGCATACAACGGCCCCGGAATCGGCATTTTGTGCACTGTGAACGGGCGTCCCTTGGCGTCAGTGCTGTTTTGCAGCACGTTTATCGCCGCGTGGCAGCGAGTGTAGTTCGGGTCTTGCGGGTCGTCGGTCCAGGCAAGCAGCACTTCACCAGGCCGCACGTAACAGCAAAAGTTATCCACATGGCCGTCGGTTTCGTCGTTGAACAGGCCATCCGGCAGCCAGATGACCTTGTCCACCGCCAACTGCGCACTGAGCACCGCCTCGATAGCTTCACGGCTCAAGTGCGGGTTGCGATTGCGGTTGAGCAGGCATTCCTCGGTGGTGATCAGGGTACCTTCGCCATCCACGTGGATCGATCCGCCCTCGAGCACAAAACCTTCGGTGCGGTAGCGCGGGCTGCGTTCGATCTCGAGAATCTTGCCAGCCACTTGCGAATCACGGTTCCATGGCGCGTACAGGCCACCGTCGAAACCGCCCCAGGCATTAAAGTCCCAGTCGACGCCACGCACCTCGCCGCTGTCATTGATCACGAACGTAGGGCCCGTGTCACGGACCCAGGCGTCGTCGCTGGACATTTCCACCAGGCGGATATTCGGCACGTCGAGACGCGCCCGGGCATTTTCGTATTGGGCCGCGGACACCGCGACGGTCACCGGTTCAAAACGGGCGATGGCCTTGGCGACCGCCACGTGGGCAGCCTGCGCGGGCTTGCCACCCAGACGCCAGTTGTCCGGGCGCTCGGGCCAGACCATCCAGACCTGGGTCTGAGCCGCCCATTCGGCAGGCATGTGAAAACCATCCGCGCGGGGAGTGCTGTGCAACGTTGTCATGGGTCATCTCCTGGGCGATGGGCAATGCGACTTTATAGACGATAAATATCGACTAATAAAGTCTAAAAATCTAATAACCACCAGATAAAAGCTAAAAACATCGACAAAAATCGATTTAAAAACGCTAAACCCCTGTGCGAGCGAGCTTGCTCGCGATAGCGGGAAGCCAGCCATTAATGTTGGCTTGGACACCGTCATCGCGAGCAAGCTCGCTCCCACAGGGGAACACAGCTTCGCAGCTTGGCGTTCCAGATCGATTACAGCCCCTCGTTCAATACCTTCGCCAGCATATCGACGAAGAAATCCACGCTCTGGCGCGTGGTGACCATCGGTGGCTTGATCTTGAGGATGTTCAGGTAATCGCCGGTCGGTTGCATGAAGATCCCCAACGCTCGCAGGCGGTTGCACAACGCCGTGGTTTCTTCAGTGGCCGGCTCCAATGTGGCGCGATCGCGGATCAGTTCCACGCCCAGGTAGAACCCGGAGCCATGCACCGCGCCAACCAACGGATAGCGGTCGATCAAGGCCTCCAGCCGAGCCTTGAAATGCCCGCCAACCACGCGGGCGTTTTCCCAGAGGTTTTCCTCTTCCATGACATCCAGCACCGCCATGCCGATCTGGCAGCTGACCGGGCTGCCACCGGCCGACGAAAAGAAATACCCCTCGGCCTCCAGCGCCTCGGCGATTTCCCGGCGGGTGATGACCGCGCCCAGCGGCTGGCCGTTGCCCATGCCCTTGGCCATGGTGATGATGTCCGGGACCACGCCTTGCTCTTCGAAGCCCCAGAAAAACTCACCCATGCGCCCATAACCGACCTGTACCTCGTCGGCGATGCAGACCCCACCGCGCTCGCGCACCATCGCGTAGACCTGCTTCAGGTAACCGGCCGGCAGTGCGATCCCGCCGGCATTGCCGTACACCGGTTCGCAGATGAAACCGGCGAGCTGGCGCTTGCTCTCGGCGATTTTCGCCAGGTTGTGTTCGACGCTGCGCACGTAGTCCGGCGCACTATCGGGGCCACGGAATTGGCCGCGATAGGTGTTCGGTGCGGTCACCGGGTGCACCCAGTCCGGGCGGCTGCTCAGGGCCTGGGGGTTGTCGGCGATGGAGGTCGAGACCGCATCGGCCGCCACCGACCAGCCGTGGTAGGCCTCCAACACGCTGAGCATGTCCCGTCCGCCGCTGTAGGCCCAGGCCAGGCGGATCGCCAGGTCGTTGGCCTCGGTGCCGCTGTTGACCAGGAACACCCGGTCCATGTTGGACGGTGACAACGCCAGCAGGCGCTCGGAAAAATCGGCGATCGCCGCATAGTGGAAACGCGAGTTGGTATTGAGCAGCGACCACTGCCGGGCAGCCACTGCCGCCATGCGTGGATGGCCGTGGCCCAGCACGGCGACGTTGTTGAGCATGTCCAGGTACGAGCGGCCCTGCATGTCGATCAGGTGGTTGCGCCAGCCACGCTCGATACGCGGCGGGTCGACGTAGTAGTGCTTCTGCGAACGGGCAAAGCTCGCATCGCGACGGGCCAGCAGCGCCTCGGGGTCGATCTCCGGCTCAGCATCGCAAGCCAGCCCCAGCAGCACCGCCGGCGAAGGGCAAAGCGCTTGCCAGGCCAGGGCACGGGAGGGCGTGCAGAACAGCGGCGGATTCACCTGCCCCCCTCTGCACAACTGGACCCGCAACGGCCCCGTCACTTCGCCCAGCACCTGCCCCTTGACCAGCGCCGCGCCGGAATGCAGCGGCGACGTCACACCCCATAGCCGCACGCTCAGCTGGGCACTGTCCAGTTGCAACAAGCCCTCGGCGCTCTTGTGCACGACCCCGGCGAACGGCGATTCGAGCGGTGTACCCCGAGGCACACTCAACTCCACGTGCAGTGGATAAGTATCGGGCTCGACGGCGCTGTCCGGTCGGGTGCGGGATAACCGGTACTGTCCGTAGCGGCTGGCGGCCAGACCGTGGACGCCAGCGGCTTCGCTCAACAGACGCTGGTCGATCCCCGGTTGTTCCCAATTGCCGGCCTCGAAATGCGGGCTCAGCACACCCAGGTCTATCAAGGCGAACTCACGCCCTACCAGGGTCGGCAACAGCGGCGCAAAGCCCTCGCTGGCAATGGCCGGGAGGCTGTGGCCGACGGCGGTGAGAATCGCCGCTTCCATCAATTCGAGGGGCACCGAGTGGGCGACCTGGAAAATCTCCCACTCATGGGCCAGGTTGTCGCGGCTGTATTGGTTATTTGGGTCGATGGAAACCTGCTGTTCACCACTGAGCACCAGCACCGCGGCGCGCGCCACGATCAGCGGCCACAGCGCCAACAGCTCCTGGTGTTGCAGGGGGTTGGCCGCGTGGTAGGCCTTGATCGCCGGCAAGATGAACAACGGATCGCCGTCGGCGTGATGCAGCAGGGCCGCGCATGTCACCGACAAGTCAGTGATGCGCCAGGTACGGACCAGGTCGCCAAAATCAATGACGCCCTGCAATTGCCACTGGCGCTGGGCATCGCGCTGCCAGACCACGTTGTCATCGGTGATGTCCATGTGGATCGCCTGCACCGGCAGGCTGGCCTTGAGCGGCTGCAAGCGTCGCTCGGCCTGTTGTGCAACCTCGGCGACCAGATGGCGCCGTTGTTCATCCTCAATGACAGGCAACAGGTACTCGACCAGAGCCGGGGCGTGGCGCGCGTCCCATTGCAGGGTGCGCTCCAGGCCAGGGTGGTCGAATGTCGCCAGGGCCAGGTCCATTTCCGCGCACAGGCGGCCCAGGCCGGTCACCAGTTCGGGCGTCAAGTGCTTGAGCTGCGTGAGGGACTGGCCATCGATGTACTCCAGCAGTCGCATGTGAACCGCTTGGCCGTCGACGTCCAAGGTAAGCAGGTCCTGCCCGTTGCTGGCGGTAATCACTCGCGGCACTTTCACCGCGGCGTGTCCGGCCAACTGCTTGAGGGCGGCGTGCTGGGCCTGGATTTCCGGGACAGCGTAGTCGCCGTGGCAAATTTTCAACACAAAGCGCCCGCGGTCGCTGTCGACGCGGTAGTTGAGGTCCTGGTTGCTGCCAAGGGGTCGCAGGTCGCCGCTGAGTCCGTAATTCGAGCGCAACAGCACCAGCGCTTGCTCGGCGCTGATCTGTGGGCTTGGCAAACTGGCACGGTGAACCAACGTAGCGAATGGCATACAAGGACCCCTGAAGTGGTTTTGTTCGGATGCCTATCTCGCCACTGAGTCGGGGGATAAGCAACCCCTCCTGTTCAAAAATATGCACAGCCTTCCTGAAACGCCGTGTTGGGAGGGCGTGTCCATGGGATATTCGCTTGCACCGCTCCCGCCATGCCGACAAGCTATGCTCTTGTGCTTTGTCGTCCAACGGAAAAAGGCTTAACCGGATGCGCATTTTCATCACTGGCGGTGCTGGCTTCATCGGCTCGGCGCTCATACGGCACTTGATTCTCGATACCGAGCACCAGGTCCTGAACTTCGACAAGCTGACCTACGCTGGCAATCTCGAATCGCTGAGCAGCATCGATCACGACAGCCGTTACGAATTCGTCCAGGCCGACATTGTCGATCAAGCGACTGTCAGTGCGGTGCTCGCGCGATTCAAGCCTGACGCCATCATGCACCTGGCGGCCGAGTCCCATGTAGACCGCTCCATCGATGGCCCGGCGGACTTCATCCAGACCAATATCGTGGGCACCTACAGCCTGCTGGAAGCCACTCGCGCTTATTGGCAGGCCCTGGCCGAGCCGCAGAAGCGCGCGTTTCGCTTCCACCACATCTCCACCGACGAAGTGTATGGCGACTTGCACGGTGTGGATGACCTGTTTACCGAAACCACCGCCTATGCCCCCAGCTCACCGTATTCGGCGAGCAAGGCGGCGTCCGACCACCTGGTCCGCGCCTGGCAACGTACCTACGGCTTGCCCGTGCTGCTGACCAACTGTTCGAACAACTATGGTCCGTTTCACTTCCCCGAGAAGCTGATCCCACTGGTAATTCTCAACGCACTGGCCGGTAAGCCGTTGCCGGTCTACGGCAACGGCCAGCAAGTACGCGACTGGCTGTTCGTCGAAGACCATGCCCGCGCGCTGCTCAAGGTCGTCACCCAAGGCACGGTCGGCGAGACGTACAACATTGGCGGGCACAACGAGCAGAAAAACATCGACGTGGTACGCAGCATCTGCGCGCTGCTCGAAGAACTGGCGCCACGCAAACCCGAAGGCGTCGAGCACTACGCCGACCTGATCAGCTTCGTCCAGGATCGCCCCGGCCACGACCTGCGCTACGCCATCGACGCGAGCAAGATCGAACGGGAACTGGGCTGGACACCTCGGGAAACCTTCGAGACCGGTCTGCGCAAGACCGTGCAGTGGTACCTCGAAAACCTGCTGTGGTGCCAGCGTGTCCAGGACGGCAGCTATCAGGGCGAGCGCCTGGGCTCGCTCGACAACAAGGATGCAATTGCATGATGAAAGGCATTGTTCTGGCCGGCGGTTCCGGCACACGCTTGCACCCGATTACCCTCGGGGTTTCCAAACAGCTACTGCCGATTTATGACAAGCCGATGATCTATTACCCGATCTCGGTGTTGATGCTCGCGGGCATCAAGGACATCCTGATCATTTCCACCCCTCAGGATCTGCCGCAATACCGCAACCTGTTGGGTGACGGCCATCAGTTTGGCGTGCAATTCAGCTATGCCGAGCAGCCGTCGCCCGATGGCTTGGCCCAGGCATTCCTGATTGGCGAGCAGTTCATTGGCGGCGACTCGGTGTGCCTGATCCTGGGCGACAACATTTTCCACGGTCAGTATTTCGGCGAGCAATTGCAGACGGCCATCAACCGGCCAAGTGGCGCGACGGTGTTCGGCTACTGGGTCAAGGACCCTGAGCGTTTTGGCGTGATCGACTTCGACTCGCAAGGGCGGGCGATGTCCATCGAGGAAAAACCCACCGCGCCTAAATCCAGCTACGCGGTGACCGGCCTGTATTTCTACGACAACGACGTGATCGAGATCGCCAAGGCCATCAAGCCATCCAAACGCGGCGAACTGGAAATCACCGACGTCAACAATGCCTACCTGCAACGCGGCGACCTGCATGTCGAGCGCTTCGGCCGTGGCTTCGCCTGGCTGGATACCGGCACCCACGACAGCCTGCTGGAAGCCTCGCAGTACGTGCAAACCATCGAACATCGCCAAGGCCTGAAAGTGGCGTGCCTGGAAGAAATTGCCTACCAGCAAGGTTGGGTCAGCCGCGAGCACATCCTTGAGCGCGCCCAGTATTTTGGCAAGACCGGCTACGGCCAGTACCTGTTCAAGATCGCAGGAGAAACACGTTGAACGTCATCGCTACCCGTTTGCCGGATGTCCTGATCATCGAGCCGAAAGTCTTCGGTGACGATCGGGGTTTTTTCTACGAAAGCTTCAACGCCCGGGCGTTTGCCGAGGCGACTGGCTCTACCCTGCAATTCGTCCAGGACAACCATTCACGCTCCACCCGGGGCGTGCTGCGGGGCCTGCACTACCAGATCGAACAGGCCCAGGGAAAACTCGTGCGCGTCACTGCCGGGGAGGTGTTGGATATCGCGGTGGACATTCGCCGCAGCTCGCCGACCTTCGGTCAGTGGGTCAGCGTACGCCTGTCGGCGCAGAACCATCGGCAGATGTGGGTCCCGCCAGGGTTCGCCCACGGCTTCGTCGTGCTGAGCGAGTCGGCGGACTTCCTCTACAAGACCACTGATTACTACGCGCCCTCCGCCGAACGTTGCATTCGCTGGGACGACCCGCAACTGGCCATCGACTGGGAGCTCGAAGGTGCACCGGTCCTCTCGGCCAAGGACCAGAACGGCAAGACCTTGCACGAGGCAGACCTGTTTCCATGAGTGCTCCCTTGCGCATCTTGATCATCGGCCAGCATGGCCAGGTTTCCCGGGCACTGCAATCGCGCCTGTCCGGCATGGGCGAGTTGCTCGTACGCGGCAGCGACCAGTTCGATCTGGCGCAACCGGATTCCCTGCGTACGCCCATCGAGGCCCTGCGGCCCGGCCTGATCATCAACGCCGCCGCCCACACGGCCGTCGATCAGGCCGAGAGCGAACCGGAACGGGCGTTCGCCATCAATGCCATGGCCCCGGGTATCCTGGCCCAGGCGGCGGTCGGGCTGGGCATCCCGTTGATTCATTACTCCACCGACTACGTCTTCGATGGTCTCAAGCCCGCCCCCTACACCGAGGACGACACGCCCAATCCGCTGAGTGTCTACGGACGCAGCAAACTGGCCGGCGAAAATGCCATCCGCCAGGCCGGCGGCCTGCACCTGATTCTGCGCACCAGTTGGGTGTACTCCACCGAAGGCCGCAATTTCCTGTTGACCATGCAGCGCCTGTTGCAGGAAAAACCGCAGCTGCGGGTGGTGGCCGATCAGATTGGCGCACCGACCTGGGCGGGCACCATCGCCGACAGCACCGCCCAACTGATCGAGCGCTGGCAAGCCGGCCGACCCGGCGCGTGGGGCACCTATCACCTGACAGCCCAGGGCGAGACGTCCTGGTTCGGTTTCGCCCAGGCCATCGGCGAAAACCTGCTCGAACGACACAAACCGTGCGCACTGCTTGAGCCCATTGCGTCGAGCGCCTATCCGACTCCCGCCCCTCGGCCGCTGAACTCGCGCCTGGATTGCACGCGACTGTTCAGGGAATGGGGAGTGAGCCAGCCGGACTGGCGAAGCGCGTTGCAACGGTGCCTTGCCGGACAAGCCTAGTGCTGCCTTACAAATAGTATTTGCGAGGCAACTAGGCATAATACGCCTGTCACCACAGGCGCCCGATGCTCATGAATTCCACCCTTCCCCGCAGACCCCGTTGGCGCAGCCTGGCCTTGCTCGCGATGTGCCTGGCGCCGCTGCTGTGGCCGTTGGAGCACTTGGCCGAACGTTATTACCGCAGCGAACTGGCCGGGCAGAACCGCCAGACCCTGGACCTCTATGTCGCCAACCTGTTGGGCACCCTGCACCGTTATGAGATGCTGCCACAGATTCTCGGCGACCTGCCGGCCTTGCGCGCCGCCTTGTCGGCACCGGACGATGGCGTGACCCAAGGCAATGCCAACCAGCTGCTGAAAAACATCAGCGTCCAGACCGGTGCCGAAGTCATGTACCTGATGGACCCTTCCGGCAAGACCCTGGCCGCATCGAACTGGGACAAACACGACAGTTTCGTCGGACGCAATTTCTCCTTCCGGCCATACTTCATCGAAGCCATGGCCGGGCGCCTGGGCCGTTTCTTCGGTTTGGGCACCACCTCGGGCAAACGCGGTTACTTCTTTGCCGCTGCCGTGCGCGAGCGCGAAAAAGTCATCGGTGTGCTAGTGGTCAAGGTCGACCTGGATCACACCGAAAGCCTATGGGGCAAGACCCCCGAACAATTGCTGGTGACCGATCACAACGGCGTGGTCATCCTCACGTCGCGACAGGAATGGCGATTTCGCGCGACCCGGCCCCTCAATGACGACGAGCGCAAGGCTATCAGCGCGGTACAACCTTATCCGACCCGCGATCCCAAGCCGCTGAACCTGGACGCCAATGCCTGGCTGCCCCAGACCCAATCCATCGAGGAAACCGGCTGGAGCGTAAGCATTCTCGCCCCGCGCACGCTGATCGATCGGCCGGTGCGCACCGTGGTCGCCATCGGAGGCGCGGCGTTGCTGGTCTTGATGTTGTTGCTCGGGTTGATGATGCAGCGCAGGCGCCATTATCTGGATCGAATCGCCTTCGAAGCCAAGGCCCGCCACGAGCTGGAGGGCCGGGTGGCCGAGCGTACCAGTGACCTGGAAGGGCTGAACCGGCGATTGAAGCAGGAAGTACTGGAGCGCGAGCAGGCCCAGCAGGAATTGGTCCGTGCCCAGGATGACCTGGTGCAAGCCGGCAAGCTGTCGGCCCTGGGCACCATGTCGGCGAGCATCAGCCACGAACTCAATCAACCGCTGGCAGCGATTCGCAGCTACGCGGAAAACGCCGAGATTCTGCTCGACCACCAACGCACCGAAGACGCCCGGGGCAACCTCAAGCTGATCAGCGAACTGACCGGGCGCATGGCCTCGATCATCGCCCACCTGCGCGCCTTTGCCCGCCGCGACCGTCATGCCCCGGAAAGCGTCGCCCTGCAACCGGCGCTGGACGATGCCCTGGCACTGCTCGCCAAACGCCGGCGCAGCATGGAAGTGGAACTGATCCGTGACCTGCCGGCCGCCACGCTGTGGGTCGAAGCCGGCGAAACCCGCCTGCGCCAGGTACTCGGCAATCTGCTGGCCAACGCCCTCGATGCGCTTACCGAAAAAGGCCCGCCACGCAAACTCTGGCTCAGCGCCCAAGCCACCGAAACCGGCGTCAACCTGTACATCCGCGATAACGGCCCAGGGTTTTGCATGGAAGCCCTGGGTCGCGCCGGCGAACCCTTCTATACCACCAAGACCCGCACCCAGGGCCTTGGCCTGGGGTTGGCGATCTGCGACACCCTGATGCGCGCCTTTGGCGGCGAACTGTCGTTCGCCAACCACAAGGAAGGCGGCGCCCTGATTACCCTGAAGCTGCGCGCCGGCGCCCCCGGGGTGAGCCTGCAACCGTCCGAGGACCGAAGTGTATGACCATCGATAACCGGATTGAGGTAGTGCTGATCGACGACGATCCCCATTTGCGTCAGGCCTTGAGCCAGACCCTCGACCTGGCCGGCCTGAAAATCCTGCCCCTGGCCGAAGCCAAGGGCGTGGCCGGGCAACTGCCCCGTGACTGGCCGGGTGTGGTAGTCAGTGATATTCGCATGCCGGGCATGGACGGCCTCGAACTACTGCACGAACTCCATGCCCAGGATCCTGAGCTGCCGGTGCTGCTGATCACCGGCCACGGTGACGTGCCACTGGCAGTACAGGCGATGCGCGCCGGGGCCTATGACTTTTTGGAAAAACCGTTCGCCAGCGATCATCTGCTCGACAGCGTTCGCCGGGCCCTGGCCCTGCGCCGATTGGTGCTGGACAACCGCAGCCTGCGCCTGGCCCTGAGCGATCGCCATGAACTCAGCGCTCGCCTGGTCGGCCAGTCGACACCGATGCTGCGCCTGCGCGAGCAGATCGGCGCACTGGCCGCCACCCGCGCCGACGTGCTGATCCTCGGTGAAACCGGCGCCGGCAAGGAAGTGGTCGCCCGTGCGTTGCACGACCTTTCATCCCGCCGCAACGGCCCCTTCGTCGCGATCAACGCCGGAGCCCTGGCCGAGTCGGTGGTGGAAAGCGAGCTGTTCGGCCACGAACCCGGCGCCTTTACCGGCGCGCAGAAACGCCGTATCGGCAAGTTCGAGTTCGCCAACGGTGGCACGCTGTTTCTCGATGAAATCGAAAGCATGAGCCTGGATGTCCAGGTCAAGTTGCTGCGTCTGCTGCAAGAACGCATGGTGGAGCGACTGGGGGGTAATCAACAGATCCCGCTGGATATCCGCGTCATCGCCGCGACCAAGGAAGACCTGCGCCAGGCCGCCGATCAGGGGCGTTTTCGCGCCGACCTGTATTACCGCCTGAACGTCGCGCCGCTACGCATACCGCCGTTGCGCGAACGAGGGGAGGATGCGCTGATGCTGTTCCAGCACTTCGCCGACGAAGCCAGTGCTCGCCATGGCCTGCCGCCCCACGAATTGCTGCCGGCGCAACGGGCACTGCTGTTGCGCCACAGCTGGCCGGGCAATGTGCGCGAACTGCAAAACGCCGCCGAGCGCTTTGCCCTGGGCCTGGAACTGGCCTTGGACAACAGCGCGCCAGACGGCAGCCCCGGCGCACCGGTGGAGGTGGTCAGCGGCGGCCTGAGCGAGCAGGTGGAAAATTTCGAGAAAACCCTCATCGCCGCCGAACTGGCCCGCCCCCACAGCTCGGTGCGCAGCCTGGCCGAAGCCCTCGGCATCCCACGCAAGACCCTGCACGACAAGTTGCGCAAACACGGCCTGACCTTTGGCGACAGCGGCCACGGCTCGCCCGATGAATCCGATTGAATTTTCCTCGTCATCCTTTCAAGCAAGAGGCCCCGCAATGAACCGCGACAGCCGTTACCTGGAATCGATCCTGCACCACGACATCCCCTTGACCCGGGACATGGGCCTCAAGGTGCTTGATTGGCAGGCCCGGCAACTGCGCCTGTCCTTGCCGCTGGCGGCCAACGTCAACCACAAGAGCACCATGTTCGGTGGCAGCCTGTATTGCGGCGCGGTGCTGGGCGGCTGGGGTTGGTTGCACCTGGCCTTGCGCGAGGAAGGCATCGAAGACGGGCATATCGTGATCCAGGAAGGGCAGATCAGCTATCCACTGCCAGTGACCCGCGACGCGACCGTGGTCTGCGAAGCGCCTGAGGAAAAGCTCTGGAAACGCTTCCTCGCCACCTACCGGCGTTACGGACGGGCGCGACTGGCCTTGCAGACGCAGGTGATGAACAGCGGCAGCAATGACGTGGCGGTGCAATTTGAGGGGCAGTACGTGTTGCACCGCTGAAACAGGCGCATGACCCTGTGGCGAGGCACTTCTGTGTGGGAGCAAGGCTTGCCCGCGATACAGGCGCCGCGGACTTTCAGGAACCGGGGCACCTGTATCGCGAGCAAGCTTTACTCCCACAATCCTCTCTGCCACAGGGGATTGAGCCGGGCTCAGGAGCGAGCAAGCTCCAACAACTTCCCACGCCACGCCGCTTTCGCCGGCAATGCCAGGAACGACGCATTCAGCAGCGACTCACGCGGTGGGTAACAGAACGGTTCGCCGTTCAAGTCCAACACCTCGCCACCCGCTCCTTCCAATACCCCCTGGGCCGCGGCGGTGTCCCACTGGGACGTCGGCGCCAGCCGTGGATAGCAATCCGCCGCGCCTTCGGCCACCAGGCAGAACTTCAATGAGCTGCCGATGCTGGTCAGTTGCAATTCACCCAGGCTCCCACTCAAGCCATCCAACAGGCGCTCCTGCTCGGGGCTGGTGTGTCGCCGACTGGCGACCACAGTGAAAGCCTCGCCCGGCGCCAGGACATTACGCACCGCGATAGGCGAAGGCTCGCCGCCACGATCGCCACGCCAGGCACCCAGCCCTGCGCCGCCAACGTAAAAGCGCCCATTGGTGGGCATCGACACCACGCCGAACACCACGCGCCCCTGTTCCACCAACGCAATGTTGACGGTGAACTCCTCGCTGCCGGAAATGAATTCCTTGGTTCCATCCAGCGGGTCCACCAGCCACCAGCGTTGCCAGCTGGCACGCACGCTTTGGGCAATATCGGCGTCTTCTTCGGAGAGGATCGGAATATCCGGGGACAGCGCCAACAACCCGGCCACGATCACATCATGAGCGGCCATGTCTGCGGCGGTCACCGGCGACTCATCGGCCTTGTGGTTGACCTGCACGTTGGCGCGCCAGAACGGCAGGATCGCCTCACCGGCCTTGAGTGCCAGCTCGACCACAGGCGCCATCAACGGATGAGGGTAAGTCATGACAGGAACACTCCACGCTGGGCCAGCAGGTCACGGGCCAGGTACAAAGCCGCCAAGGCCCGGCCCTCCGTGAACTGCGGGTTCTGTGCCAGGGCCGACAGTTCATGCAGGTTGACCTTGTCCACACGCATCGGCTCGGGCTCATCGCCCTCCAGCCGCTCTTCATACAGGTCAGTTGCCAACACCACCTGGATTTTCTGGCTCATGTAACCAGGAGACAGCGACAACTCGGTCAGGTGTTCCAACTGTCGCGCACCGAAACCGGCCTCTTCCTTGAGTTCCCGCTCAGCCGCCGCCAACACGTCTTCACCCGGCTCGATCAAGCCCTTGGGCAGGGACAGTTCATAGGCGTCGGTCCCCCCGCAATACTCCTCCACCAACACCGCGTGGTCGGCGTCGAGCATCGCCACGATCATCACCGCGCCGTAACCCGCGCCCTTGCTCGCCAGACGTTCATAGGTGCGCTCCACACCGTTGGAAAAACGCAATTTCAGTTCTTCCACGCAAAACAGGCGGCTGGTGGCGACGATCCGGCGATCGAGTATGGTGGGTTTCTGGCGCATAAACGGCTCCCTGGGCGATAGCGGGCTACTATACCCGGCCTATTCTGATTGTTTGTGTCGGATATCCGATTACCGCTGGAGAAGTTTTATGGCTTTGCTGCCCTGGCATGAGATCGATACGGTTCTGCTGGACATGGACGGCACCCTGCTGGACCTGCATTACGACAACCATTTCTGGCTCGAACACCTGCCCCAGCGCTACGCCGAGTTGCATGGCGTGAGCCGGGCGATGGCCGAGATGGAGCTGCAGCCATTGTTCGAGCGCAATGCCGGCCAGTTGCAATGGTATTGCCTGGACTTCTGGAGCAGCGAACTGAAACTGCCGGTGCGCGAACTGAAGTTGGAAACCGCGCACCTGATTGCCTTGCGCCCGGACGCCGATACCTTCCTGGCGGCGATCCAGCGCGCCGGCAAGCGCGTGGTGATGATCACCAACGCCCACCGCGATTCGTTGTCCCTGAAGCTGGAGCGCATCGAACTGGCTCCCTACTTCGAGCGCTTGATCAGTTCCCACGACTACGGCTTCCCCAAGGAAAACCCGCAATTCTGGGACGCGCTGCAAGCCGACCTGAATTTCGACCCGGCCCGCAGCCTGTTCATCGACGATACCCTGCCAGTATTGCGCAGCGCCCGGGACTTCGGCGTGGCGCACTTGCTGGCCGTCAGCGAGCCGGATAGCCGCAAGGGGCCGAAGGATACGGGGGAGTTCGAAGCGCTGGGGGATTACCGGGATTTGATCGCCGGCCTTTGACAGGACCAGTGTGGCGAGGGAGCTTGCTCCCGCTCGGCTGCGCAGCAGACGCATTGGGGTCGCTTCGCAACCCAGCGGGAGCAAGCTCCCTCGCCACAGGGGCCCGGTTATTCAGGGATACGCAACACCTGCCCCGGATAGATCCTGTCCGGGTGCGACAGCATCGGCTTGTTGGCCTCGAAGATCTTGTTGTACTTGTTCGCGTCGCCGTACTCGGCCTTGGAGATGGCACTGAGTGTGTCGCCCTTCTTCACGGTCACGAAACGCGCGGCTTTTGCCACCGGACCGGTCACCGTGATCTGGTCGTCAACACTGCCGACACCGGCGATGTTGCCCACCGCCAGCAGGATCTTTTCTTTCTCTTCCTGGCTCGCGACTTCACCGGTGACGATGACCTTGTCGCCCTCGATCGTCGCCTGAACGTTCGGATTGCCCAGGCCGACCTTTTCAATGTGCTGTTTCAGTTGTTCGCTGGCATTGGCATTGCCAGGGGTCAGCAGATCGATCAGCTTTTCGCCTGCTTCTTTCACGAAGCTAAAGATACTCATGGCACACGCTCCTTGGGTTTAAGTGTCCAGACGCCAAAGACTAGACCAGGCGAGCCGAACCCGGTTCCCAGCCGACCAATGACCCCACCCCCCACAAGCGCTAGAATCCGACTCTTCCTGCGCCTTGGAGCGAAGATGGACATCAAGCAGCTGAAATTTCTTATTGCGCTGGACGAAACCCGCCACTTCGGCCAGGCCGCCGCTCGCTGCCACATCACCCAGCCGACCCTGTCGATGCGCCTGCGCAGCCTTGAAGAGGAACTCGACCTGCCGCTGGTCAACCGCGGCCAACGCTTTGAAGGCTTTACCGCGCCGGGAGAACGGGTGCTGGCCTGGGCGCGCACGGTACTGGCAGCCTATGACGGGCTGCAGGCCGAAGCGGCGGCCTGCCGTGGCAACCTGGTGGGTACGCTGCGCCTGGGCGTGGTGCCGTTGTCGGACTTCGACCCCCTGGCAATGATGCAGCGCTTGCACGCCGAGCACCCCAACCTGCGTTTCGAATTGTCGTCCCTGAGCTCCGAACGCATCCTTGAACAGCTGGCGAACAACCGTATCGACCTGGGTATTTCCTACCTGGAACGCCTGGACAACGAACGCTTCGAGGCCCTGCCCTTCAGCCACACCCGCATGGGCCTGCTCTATGACCAGCGCTTTTTCTTTTTCGGCGAACAACCGCTTAGCTGGGAAGCGCTGATCGAACTCCCCCTGGGCATGCTCACCAGCGGCATGCATTTTCGCCAATCCATCGACCATAACTTCCACAGCCGGGGCCTCACGCCACAACCGCTGTTGCAAACCGACGCAGTGCATCAATTGTTACAAGCTGTGCACGGCGGGTTGTGTTGTGCGGTGATGCCCTTGGACAGCGGCCTGAACGTCCTGACCGAAGACTTGCGCATCCAGCCCATCGAAAGCGCGCAGACGTTGGTCCCGCTGGGTCTGATCATGCGCCGCGCCGCCCCACGCTCGGCCTTGGCCGAAGCGTGTTTTGCCCTCTATCAGAAATCAGTAACGACTTCTTGATCGACGTCATCTATTGAGAGATCAGTAATAGCGATTAGACGTGGCAGATTGCCGCATTTAGTCTTAACACTATTCCTACTCTCAGTGATGCCTATGAACGACAAGCCTCCGGTCAGTCCAGCGCCTGCGATGGAAACATCCGCGCCGGTCGCCAGCCAGAGCTATCGCTACTGCACTCTGGACCGCTCCCAATCGGACAGCACCGCGCTGGCCGAGGAAGTGGCGCTGGCGATTGCCTATAACGGCATCAGCCAAGCGGTCATGCTGGTCACCCCCACCGACCTTGAAGACTTCATCGTCGGCTTCAGCCTCGGCAGCGGCATCATCGAAGACGCATCGGACATCTATGACCTGCAACTGAGTGGCGCGGGTGCCGCGCACCATGCCCAGGTGACCATCGCCAACCGCGCCTTCTGGAACCTCAAGCAGCAACGCCGGCAGTTGGCGGGCACCAGTGGCTGCGGGCTGTGCGGCGTGGAAGCGGTGGAGCAGGCATTGCCAAACCTCAAGGTGCTGCCCGGCGCGCCGCTGCCGCCGGCGCAATGGCTCGAAGGCCTGCGTGACCGTATCGGCCAGTTCCAGCCCCTGGGCCAGTACTGCGGCGCGGTCCACGCCGCGTTGTTCATGAATGCCCAGGGCAAATTGCTGCTGGGCCGCGAAGACATTGGCCGGCACAACGCCCTCGACAAGCTGATTGGGGCATTGGTCCGGCAACGGATCCCGGTGTCAGGTGGCGTGGCGATCGTCACCAGCCGTTGCAGCCTCGAATTGATCCAGAAAGTACTGCGTGCCGGCATCCAGACCCTGGTCAGCCTGTCGTCGCCCACGGGCCTCGCGGTGCAGTGGGCCCGCCAACACAACCTCAACCTCATCCACCTGCCGCAAAAAAGTGCGCCGCGGGTCTACAGCCCTGCGATGGAGAAACAAGCGTGAGCAATCATCAACAAGCCGACCAGAAACCCGTACCGCGCTACAAGCCCTATAAGGGTCCCGCCGGTGGTTGGGGTGCGCTGATCAGTGTCGCTCAGGCCTGGTTGACCAGCGACAATGCGCTGAAAAACATCCGCATGATGCTCAAGACCAACCAGAATGGCGGTTTTGACTGCCCAGGCTGTGCCTGGGGCGACTCACCGGAAAGCGGCATGGTCAAGTTCTGCGAGAACGGCGCCAAGGCGGTGAACTGGGAAGCCACCAAGCGCCGCGTCGATGGTGCGTTTTTCGCCAAGCACAGCGTGACCTCGCTGCTGGAGCAGAGCGACTACTGGCTCGAGTACCAGGGTCGCCTGACCGAGCCAATGCGTTACGACGCCGAAACCGACCGCTACAAGCCCATCAGTTGGGAAGCGGCGTTCGCCCTGGTCGGCAAGCACCTGCAAGGGCTCTCCAGCCCTAACCAGGCCGAGTTCTACACTTCGGGCCGGGCCAGCAACGAAGCGGCCTACCTGTATCAATTGTTCGTGCGGGCCTATGGCACCAACAACTTCCCCGACTGCTCGAACATGTGCCATGAGGCCAGCGGCGTAGCGCTGGCCCAGAGTGTCGGCGTGGGCAAGGGCACGGTAACCTTCGACGACTTCGAGCACGCCGACGCGATTTTCGTCTGGGGCCAGAACCCCGGCACCAATCACCCCCGGATGCTCGAACCGCTGCGCGAGGCGGTCAAGCGCGGTGCCCAGGTGGTGTGCATCAACCCGCTCAAGGAGCGTGGCCTGGAGCGCTTCCAGCACCCGCAGCACCCGCTCGAGATGCTCACCAACGGCGATAAACCCACCAACACCGCGTACTTCCGCCCCGCACTGGGCGGCGACATGGCGATATTGCGCGGCATGGCGAAGTTCCTGCTGCAATGGGAACGTGAGGCGCAGAACACCGGCGCTGCGGCGGTGTTCGACCACGCATTCCTTAACGAACACAGCACCAACGTGCTGGATTACCTGGCCGTTGTCGACGACACCTCCTGGGAGCAAATCGTTGAGCAATCGGGGCTGCCCCTGATCGAAATCGAGCAAGCGGCGCGCATGTACGCCAAAAGCGAGAACGTGATCATGTGCTGGGCGATGGGCATCACCCAGCATCGCCATTCGGTGGCGACCATCCAGGAAATCGCCAACGTGATGATGCTGCGCGGCAACATCGGCCGACCAGGCGCAGGCCTGTGTCCGGTACGCGGCCACAGCAACGTTCAGGGCGACCGGACCATGGGCATCAACGAGCGCCCGCCAGCGGTGTTCCTCGATGCGCTGGAGCGACGCTTCCAGTTCAAGGTGCCACGCGAGAACGGTCATAACGTGGTCGAGGCAATCCATGCCATGGCCGACGGCCAGGCGAAGGTGTTCATCGCCCTGGGCGGCAACTTCGCCCAAGCCACGCCAGACAGCCATCGAACGTTCCAGGCCTTGGCCAATTGCGACCTGACAGTGCAGATCAGCACCAAGCTCAATCGCAGTCATCTGGCCCACGGCAAGGAAGCGCTGATCCTGCCGTGCCTGGGCCGCACCGACATCGACCTGCAAGCTGAAGGCGCGCAAGCGGTGACCGTGGAAGACTCCTTCAGCATGGTGCATGCCTCCAATGGCCAGTTGCAGCCGCTGTCGAGCCAGATGCGCTCCGAACCGTGGATCATCGCCGGCATCGCCGCCGCCACGCTGGGCAGCCGCCCGGTGGACTGGAACTGGCTGGTGGCCGACTACAGTCGAATCCGCGACCTGATCGCCGACACTGTGCCCGGCTTCAAGGACTTCAACGAAAAACTGAAGAACCCCGGTGGATTCTATCTGGGCAACAGCGCCGGTTCGCGGCGCTGGAACACCCCGTCGGGCCGCGCCAACTTCAAGCCCAACCTGTTGCCGACCGACCTTGTGCATGAACGCACCCGCGCCACCGGCCAGTTGCCCGACCTGATCATGCAGTCCATGCGCTCCCACGATCAGTACAACACCACCATCTATGGCCTGGATGACCGCTATCGCGGCGTAAAGGGCCAGCGTGACGTATTGTTCGCCAACGAAGCGGACATCATTCGCCTGGGCTTCAAGCCGGGACAGAAAGCCGACATCGTCTCGCTCTGGGATGATGGCCGCGAGCGTCGGGTCAAGGGCTTTACCCTGCTGGCGTTCGACATTCCTGCCGGGCAGGCTGCGGCCTATTACCCGGAAGTGAACCCGCTGGTGCCACTGGAAAGCACCGGCGACGGCAGCCACACCCCAACGTCGAAATTCGTCGCGATTCGCCTGGAAGCGGCGAGCGAGAATGGGTTGATCCTGGCCAAGTCGGCCTGACACGACCCTGCTTGGATCATGCGGACCTGTGGCGAGGGGATTTATCCCCGCATCACGCCCAACGGGGATAAATCCCCTCGCCACAAAGTACTTTCCAGCGCCCACAAAAAAGGCCGTTTTCCATAGAAAACGGCCTGTCCGAAGTAGCTACAGACCGACCAATTCGCCTTAAGTTCCCACCTAAAAACAATAACTTAGAGAATTGTGCACAAGTCGTGCTACTCGTCGGATTTCTATTGTAAGCAAGCGAAGCGAGCCTCAGGATCGCGCCGTCATCCCTTTGAGGCTCCTCTATGAAGTTCTCCTCCATTCTCTTGTTGTCCCTTAGCCTGGCCAGTGGCGTCGCTTCTGCCGGTGGTACTGCCGAAGCAGGTGTGGGCGGCGCATTGGGCGGGGTTTTGGGTTCGGTCGTCGGCCAGTCCCTGGGCGGCAACACCGGTTCCACTATCGGCGCGGCGCTGGGCGGCGCGGGCGGCAGTGCGGTCGGTGCAGACAAACATAGCCGCGGCGAAGCAGCCATCGGCGGCGCGCTGGGCGCAGCCGGCGGCAACGTGGTTGGCCGTAGTGTCGGCGGCAGCACCGGCAGCCTGATCGGTGCAGCAGCGGGCGGCGGTGCCGGTGGCGCGCTGGGTAACTACATGGGCAAGGACGACGACGATGATCGTTATGAAGGTCGCCGTGGTGATCGTCGCTACTATCGCGACGGCCATCCGGGTCGCGGCCATGCCTATGGGCATCGCAAGCACAAGCATAAGCATCGCTATCACGATGACTGACCGCTGGCTTTAAACCCAGTTGGTAAAAGATCGCAGCCTTCGGCAACTCTTCCAAGAGCCTGACCGGAAGCTGCGATTTTTTGTTTCAGACCACCAACCGTTCCAAAGCCCCACGTAGCCGATCCGGAATCGCCACCGGTCGATTCGACGCCCGATCCACGAATACGTGAACAAAACGCCCCGCCGCACAGGCCTCCTCCTCGCCCAGCTTGAACACCGCCAGTTCGTACTGCACCGAACTGCTGCCCAGTTTCCCGACCCGCAGGCCGATTTCAATCCGGTCTGGAAAGGCGATCGAAGCAAAGTAGTCACAGGCCGAACTCACCACGAACCCCACTACCTCTCCGTCATGGATATCCAGGCCGCCGACTTCGATCAGGTAAGTATTCACTGCGCTATCGAAGAAGCTGTAGTAGGTGACGTTATTGACGTGACCGTACACATCGTTGTCGTGCCAGCGCGTGGTGATGGGTTGCAAGTGGGGGTATTCGTTGCGTTGCGGCATCAGGTGTCCTTTACGATTGTTCAATGATCTTGACGTGACATGGCCTCAGGCCTGCGCGAAACCCTTGCCCTGCGCTGCCAGCTCGCCGATCAGGCGCGCGGGCTTCCATTGGTCACCCTGCTTCGTTTCGAGCTCCAGCAGGCGTGCGTGGATATCCTCCAGCCCCTGCCCGTCGGCCCAGGCCATCGGTCCGCCCTTGTCCACAGGGAAGCCGTAGCCATTGAGGTAGACCAGGTCGATATCGTGGGCTGACTCGGCAATGCCTTCCTGGAGGATCTTCGCCCCTTCGTTGACCAACGCCAGCAAGCAACGCTCAAGGATTTCCTCCGGGCCGATCACGCGACGCTGGAAACCCAGCGCGTCACTGACCCGTAGCACCAGCGCATCAACCTCGACATCATGCTCGGCCTGTCGACTGCCCGGCTCGTAGTGATAGTACCCATTGCCGCTTTTCTGGCCGAACCGTCCCAGCTCGCACAACCGGTTGTCCACCTGCACCTCGGGTGCGTCCTGGCCCTTGCCCGCCAGTTCACGGGCACGCCATTCCAGATCGATGCCAACGACGTCGTACATACGGAACGGCCCCATGGCGAAGCCAAAGCCTTGCAACGCAGCATCCACCTGATGGGGAAACGCCCCCTCCAGCAGCATCTTGCGCGCCTCCAGCACATAAGGATGAAGCATTCGGTTGCCGATGAACCCATGGCAATTGCCCGAGACAACGCTGACCTTGCCCATGCGCTTGCCGAGCACCAGCGCCGCATCCAGTACCGCGGTGGAGGTTTTTTTGCCGCGAACGATTTCCAGCAGCCTCATGATGTGCGCCGGGCTGAAGAAATGCAGGCCGAGGACCTGGGTTGGCCGGCGAGTGACAGCGGCGATGGCATCGATGTCCAGCGCCGACGTGTTGCTCGCCAGGATAGCCTCGGGCTTGAGCAAGCCGTCCAGCTCGCGAAAGATGGTCTGCTTGAGTTCCAGGTTTTCGTAGACGGCTTCGATCACCAGGTCCACATTGCGGATCGCCGCGTAATCATCCGCCCGTGTCACCCGGGCGATCCGCGCGTCGGCCTCGCCCTGGTCGATACGGCCCTGGCGCACGCCATGGGCATAGGTCTCGGCCACGGCGACCAGTGCCTGCTCGAGCATCTGCGGATTGTTGTCGACCCACTGCACTGCCACGCCAGCGTTGGCCAGGCACATCACGATGCCCCGGCCCATGGTGCCTGCACCGACCACCGCCGCACGCTGAATATCGAAAGGTGTCTGGCTCATGTTTGCTCTCTTATTGGCGATCCGAAGACAGCCTTCACCTTAGTCAGCCGCCGAATATTTTTGAAATTTATTCGTGTGATGAAGGGCATTCAGCGGATGGATGCAGCTCACAGGTGCGCTTGAGTCCATTGGCGAACCTGCGCGTACGGATACTCTTGCAGTGCGGCATATCCGCGGATCGTCCGCGCCTTCAAGCGAGTGAACAACGGCACACTGATCCCACACAGGAAGCGGGTGAGGCGTTCGGCAGACGGCACACTGCCGCTGTGCTGCTCATGCTTGTGGATAAAGTCACCACACAGCGCCTCGAAGTTTTTATCCACAAGCGCCGGCAACGCAGGCGGCTCTGGCAGGCGCGCGACATGACCATGGCACACAGAACAGTGACCGCACTGGCGTGGCGCATTGTCGTCGCCGAAATACTGCGCCAGGCGATAACCCAAGCAATGGTCGGTGGCGAACAATTCGAGCATGGCGTGGATCCGCGCGATTTCACTGTGCTCGTGCCGGGTGAAATAGGCATGTAGCTCGGCGCTCAAGACCTGCGCATCCAGGTCCGCTTCCAGCACGCTGTACACCTCGGTCATCTGTTTGCTTTCCAGCTCGATCCAGCCCTTTTCCTGGAAATAATCCAGCGCCTTGACCACGCGATTACGCTCAGCGTGATACTGCTGGTACATCCCGTCGAAATTCACCGTGGCCCAGGTCCGGGCGCGACTGGAAGTCTGGATGATGGCCGAGACGAAGTCCCTTCGCTCGCCTTCGAAGCGCTCCAGCAGTTCATGCGGCTCAACCAGGAACTTGAAGCGGTACTCCGCGAAATAGGCATAGCGCGGCGCGATCAGCCGGCGTAGCTCCAGCTGGACCAACAACGTCTTGAGCGGCAGTTGCCGGATGTTGCTCTGGTCCGCCAGTGGTCCCAGCAAAAATTCCCATTGCCCATCGGGGGCGGCGGCCTTCAGTTCGTCGAGCACGCAACGAATGCCGGCGAGCTCCGGCGTATCGCCATACACAAAATTCTCCAGCACGTTGAGACTGTCGCGATTGGCCAGCACCAGGCAATCGGAAGGCTGCCCATCCCGCCCGGCACGGCCGATCTCCTGGCTGTAGTTTTCGATGGACTTGGGCAGGTCGAAATGCACGACGTTGCGGATATCGCTCTTGTCGATGCCCATGCCAAACGCGATGGTCGCGACGATACAATTGGATCGCCCGCCCATGAAGCGCTGCTGGATGGCTTCGCGTTGTTCATGGGGCAAACCGGCGTGATAGGCCTCGGCCTCGATACCGTGCCGGCCCAGATGCTCGGCAATCTGTTCGGCGGTTCGCTGCAAGGTGACGTAGACAATGCTCGGTTGCCCGGCACGCTCGCCCAGCCATTGCACCAGCCGCGCGCGCTTGTCGGCACCCCGCACGGGCTCGACCAACAGATTGAGGTTTGGCCGGTAGAAACCGGTCGTCACCACATCAGTGGCGGCAATGGCGAATTTCGCCTGCATGTCGGCGATGACCTTGGGTGTAGCGGTGGCCGTCAGTAGCAATACCTGGGGAATGTTGAACTGATGCTGGTAATCGGGAAGCTTGAGGTAGTCAGGTCGAAAGTTATGCCCCCATTCCGAAATACAGTGAGCCTCGTCCACCACCAGCAACGAGATCGGCACCTGCTGCAGGAAATTGCGAAAACGCTCGTTCTTCAGGCGTTCCACGGAAATCATCAGGATCTTCAACCCACCCGAACGGGCCCGCGCTATGGCGTCGCTGGTTTCGTCACGGCCCTGGGCCGAATCGATACTCGCCGCCGCGATACCGTGGCGCTTGAGGAACGCCAGTTGGTCCTGCATCAGCGCCAGCAACGGCGAGACCACCACGGTCAGGTGCGGCAATAACAGGGCCGGCAATTGATAGCACAGGGACTTGCCCGAGCCCGTAGGGAAAATGGCCGCCGCCGACCGACCGGCAAGCACGGCACCGATGGCCGCCTCCTGGCCGGGACGAAACTGTGGATAACCGAAAACCTGTTCCAGGGTGCTGTGCATGCGCGGTCGCTCCTTTGACTGCTGCGATGCCCAAAGCCTAGCGGGCCAACGCAGCGAGTCGAGAAAAGGTCGGGGTCAAAAACGATACTGGATGATACAGCCTCGGCGTTCTTTGGCTTTGCCACAAAGCGATACAACCCCGGGCTCTCTGCTATCTCGTTCCCATTCAGTTTGCGGGTTAAGGTACGCGTCCAATTCAGGCGTTACATCGAGGCCAGGAGGCCTGGTGTGCAAAACTTGTTCAAGGAATGAACGATGCCCTACCCATTTCTCGCGCTATGCGCCCTGGCGATAACGTCAGCCTTCCTTCTGTCCGGTTGCCTGGCAACTCCAGGGCAACCTGGCGTGGAACCGGCCGTGTTTGAAACTCCGGAATATCACGCACAGAGAGGCTTGGCGGTGGTCAAGGCTTCGGCCTTGTATGCACGCGGCGGCACGGGCCAGGACGTAACCGTGGCGCTGATCGACTCGGGGCTCGACGCCAGCCTGGAGGAATTCGAAGGCAGGCTGAGTGATCCCGGGTTCGATTACGTCGAAAACCGTCCAGGTACGATTGACCGCGTCGGCCATGGTACGCAAATGGCCGGCATACTCGCCGCCAACAAGGACCACCAGGGCATGCATGGCATCGCGTTCAATGCCCGGCTGATCCCCTTTCGCTTTGGCGATGACAACGAGCCGTTCTTCTTCGACAGCGAAATTGCCCAATCCTGGCAAAGCGGCTTCGACAAGGGTGCCCGGCTGTTCAACAACTCATGGGCCAACGCGATTCCCGCCACCGAAATAAACGAAGCGCGCTACAACCAGGTAATGCCCGACGCCCTGGCCGTTGCTCGAAAGCTGGTCGCGGACGGCGCCGTGTTTGTCTTTCCCACCGGTAACGAGCTCAAACGCGAGCCCCTGGCCGAGCCAGGACTGCCGGTCGCCTTGCCGGAACTGGAAAAAGGCTGGATCGCGGTGGTGGCGTTGAAAAACGACGGCAGCGCCATTAACGCAAAATCCAACTATTGCGGCGTCGCGGCGGCGTGGTGCATCGCCGTACCCGGCGGCGACGCAGGTGCACAGGCAGGCTTGCTCACGGTGGGCAAGGATGGTCGTTACATGCAAACCGCCGGCACCTCCCCAGCCACAGCCCTGGTCAGTGGCGCACTGGCGGCCCTTCAAAGCCTTTATCCACAACTCGGCCCGCAGCAAGTGCGCGAACACCTGCTGGCGACAACCAACCGCACGGGTATCTACGCCAACAGCGAAGCCTATGGCAGAGGGCTGATGGACCTTGAGGCGGCTTCGCGGCGCGTTCCTGGAGCAATGGTTGACTGAGGACAGTCTGCAGCGAACTGCTGGAAGTCGTAGCCAGAAGAATTAGGGCTGGCAGTTTGAGCTTTAGTGGTCAGCCATAGGACGTTAAATAAAGATCCAGTCCCTGAGGGAAAACCAACGATGCCAACCGCTCGATTTCTAATACCTGTGCTGCAGAAAGTCTAAAGTCCGCACCAATGTGATCATCGTTACCTGCCCATTGCATCAATGGTTTCAAGTCTTCCACCGACAAGCTGATGCTCTGCTCAAATACCAATTCATCCTTACCTGGATAAAAGCCCAACAACAGAAAGCTCATCGAACCTTGAAGCCCTCGAAGTACTCCTCATCCTCTTTGTATCCTATCGACTTATTGAACCGCATTCATTCCAACTCAAGCAGCCATACTTAAAAAATCGCTCCACATGCTGACTACGCGTAGTCATTACAGCTAAGTTGAAAAATATAAATTGGATCATAAATATTTCTCCCCAATATGACTTCTAACGCATCAAGCTGAGATTTTGTAAGATCATAACCCTCCCAACCCTGTTGCTCGCTAGTCCAGCCCATGATCTCTTTTAAATCCTCATCATGACCTTCGGGTATTTTTTCTTCAAAAGCAAAGAAACCGGTTTTTTTATCAAAGGCTTCAACTATATAGATCATGGCTCAACGCTCCTGGCTTTATCTGCGGGTTTGGTTTGTTCGCCTGTAGTCGAATCATACTCACCAAGGTGTAAACCACGCTTGTTATACATTTCAACTGTCCCGTGCTGAGAATCCCACTCAAAGATAGTTCCTTTAAGTGTTTTCCAGCGTTTTCTGAGGGCACCACCACCTTTAACCCGAGTTTTACGGTCAGCGCGCACCGCATCCGGAAAGGCAATCAATTTTTCTGGAGCTTTATAGTATTTATGATCCCCCGGAACACTCAGAACAATATAAATCGGCCGAACCCCAGAATCCGCCGGAAACACAAGAATGAAATCCTTGTACTCCGGTGGATAGATCGGGTTGACGATGATGCTGTCCGCCGCAGGCGTCGGAGGAAAAATCCAGATGTGCGGCGCCTGTGGCGCGGCCTCCAGCGCCGGGATGCCCAACGTCGCGGATGCATCGACCGCCGGCGTCCAGATCAACTCGACCCCATCGCCAAAGTCCGCCACTTGCTGCTCGCCGCGAACCTGGAACGTCACCACCGGAATCATTTCCCAGTCACGTCGCGCCTGGGTGTTGTAGCCGTACCCCTTGAGCGTGCCATCGGTCTGGGTTTCGATATGCAACCGCACCCGCGTACGTGCCTGCTCCAGGGAGCGCAGTTGCTCTTCGGTGTACAACGAACCGTCACCCAGGTTCGTGGGCATCAGCAACCCCACCAGGCCGATCAGCACACCCGCCGCCACAGGAGCGGTGACCGCGCCAGCAGCCCCGGCCGCCATACCAAGGGAAACCGGCGGCGTCCGACCCAAGGCAAACGTGCCAAAGCTTGCCGGTAACGACCCGCTGATGCTCTTAAGCTGAATGCGCCCTGACTCATCGGCTTGACGTCCACCCAACAAGGTAAACTGGCCGTAGTCCCTCAGGGCTTCAGTCGGGATGTAACCGGTCGGGTTGTGGTAGTCGATAACGGAATCAGGCAGCTTGCAGGACTTTGCAAATACGCAGCCCTTCATGTCGAAGGGTTGCTCTTCGCGCACCTGGGCCAGACGCTTGCTCATGTACGCCGCTTGCCTGGCGAGCATGTCCTCATAGGCCTGCTGATCGGCGCCTCTTTTCGCCAGTTCGCTGGGCGTCATGTCCCGCAGGATCCTGTAGCCCCGATCGCCACCGTAATGCTCCCAGACCTGCGGAACACTGCCCTTTCCTTTCGTCATGCTTCGTCCTTGCTCGGTAGCCATTACCCCATTGAAAGGGCGTGGCGAACCTTACCGGGCGACCAAAGGATTACTCAGCAGACGGTTCCGAGACTGCTGTGAGATCTTTCTTCTTTTCCAATGCGCAGCGATTTCCCCCTAAACTTTCCCTCTGTACAGACGCGCGCCAACCCCTCCGGAAACTTCGCCATGCACCTCGCCCCAGACTTCCCCGACGATCACACCATGCGCCAGCTCATGGAGTTGCTTCACGAAGAAATCGGCCTGCCTGAACGCAAGACGATTCGCCTGGAAACTGCGATCAATCTCGACTTGGGTTGCGATGGCGCGGACGCCCGTCATTTGATGGAGGCGCTGGAGGAGCGGTTCGCCCTCGAGCTGATCGATTACGACGCGTACCGCTATTTTCAGCCTGAAGGGTTTGATGTGTTTCAAAAGCGCAGGGCCAAGGGCCGTGGCAACAAGATACCGTTAACCATCGGCATGCTTTACAAGGCGATCAAGGCACAACGATGGGATACGCGGGAAGTGGAAGCAGCCTAGCTAACCGGGCGGTCTCAAGTGGCACTGCTTGGCCCGATTTCAGCAGGAATAATGGCAGCTTCCATACCATGTACGAGTAAATAGCCGGCCATAAAAAAACCGCCCATGAAGGGCGGTTTTTCATTCACCAACCAAACCTTACAACTGCGGACCTGCCGCCTTGATCGCGTCGCTCACGTCGAACTTCTTGAAGTTCTCGATGAACAGGCCGGCCAATGCCTTGGCCGCTTCGTCGTAGGCAGCTTTGTCGGCCCAGGTGTTGCGCGGGTTCAACAGGCCAGTCTCGACGCCCGGTACAGCCAGCGGCACGTCCAGGTTGATGATGTCCAGGTGTTCGGTTTCAACACCGATCAGCGCGCCGCTCTGGATCGCCGCGATCACCGCACGGGTGGTCGGGATGTTGAAGCGCTTGCCGACACCGTAGCCGCCGCCGGTCCAGCCAGTGTTGACCAGGTAGACCTTGGAGCCGAAACCACGGATGCGCTTGATCAGCAGCTCAGCGTACTCACCCGCTGGACGCGGGAAGAACGGAGCGCCGAAGCAGGTGGAGAAAGTCGACTTGATGCCGCTGCCCGAGCCCATTTCGGTCGAGCCCACCAGTGCGGTGTAGCCGGACAGGAAGTGGTAGGCGGCTTGTTCTTCGCTGAGGATCGACACAGGCGGCAGTACGCCGGTCAGGTCGCAGGTCAGGAAGATCACGGCGTTTGGCTCGCCACCGAGGTTTTTCGGCGCACGTTTTTCGATCAGCTCACGTGGGTAAGCAGCGCGGCTGTTCTGGGTCAGGCTGTCGTCGGCGTAGTCGGCTTTCTTGGTGACCGGGTCCAGGACGACGTTTTCCAGTACGGCGCCGTGCTGGATGGCCTTCCAGATCACCGGCTCGTTTTTCTCGGACAGGTCGATGCACTTGGCATAGCAGCCGCCTTCGATGTTGAAGACCACGCCCACGCCCCAACCGTGTTCATCGTCACCGATCAGGTAACGGCTTTCATCGGCGGACAGAGTGGTCTTGCCAGTGCCCGACAGGCCGAAGAACAGGGTCACATCACCCTCTTCGCCCATGTTGGCGGCGCAGTGCATCGGCAGCACGTCAACAGCCGGCAGCAGGAAGTTCTGCACGGAGAACAGGGCTTTTTTCATTTCACCGGCGTAGCGCATGCCGGCGATCAGCACTTTCTTGGCCGCGAAGTTGATGATCACGGTGCCGTCGGAGTTGGTGCCGTCGCGCTCAGGCTCGCAAACGAAGTTCGGTGCGTTGAGGATCTGCCACTCGTCCTTGCCACCGGCGTTGTACTGCTCGGGGTTGATGAACAGGCAACGGCCGAACAGGTTGTGCCAGGCGGTTTCGGTGGTCATCTTGACCGGCAGGTAGTGCGCAGGATCGGAACCTACATGCACGTGGGAGACGAAACGCTCGCGCTCGCCCAGGTAGGCTTCGACGCGGTTCCACAGGGCATCGAACTTGTCGGCCGGGAACTTGCGGTTGATCGGGCCCCAGGCGATGGCGTCCTGGGTGGTTGGCTCTTCTACGATGAAACGGTCGACTGGCGAGCGACCGGTACGATGACCGGTACGAACAACCAGAGCGCCAGTATCGGCAAGCTCGCCTTCACCGCGATTCAGGGCTTCTTTGACCAGATCATCGACACTCAGATCGGTGTACACGGCGTTATTGGCTTGCGTCATGAGATTCCCCGTCGGCCCGTGGCCGAGTGCTCCAAACGTTTTGTAGTAGGAAGTCGCGCACTACTACCCGAAAAAAGTGGGCCGGATTATGCCAGAAAAGCCCAAAAAAAGTAGGGCCCTCCGGTCAGTACGGCGTAAATCCGGCGTTTGCCAGGAGATTTACCTGCGCTGAACCGTTTTAGTGACGAGTATCTGACGGTGTGTCGACACCCGCACCGGCGAACAATTGAGCGATGTCCGCCGCGTCGAACAGGTAGCGCTCGTTGCAAAACTGGCAATCGATCTCGATGGCGCCGCCATGCTCGATCACCAGTTGCTGCGCATCTTCCAGACCCAGACTGACCAGCGCATTGCCGGAACGTTCACGGGAGCAGCTGCATTCGAAGCGCAACGGCTGGCCGTCGAACAGGCGTACCTGCTCCTCGTGATAGAGGCGATGCAGCACGGTTTCGTTGTCCAGGCCCAGCAGCTCATCGGCGCTCAGGGTGCTGGCCAGAGCGGTAATGTGCTGCCAACTGGCGTCACGTTCTTCCGGGTCGCGCAGGCGATCGGCGGGTAGTTGTTGCAGCAGCAAACCGCGAGCGCGCCGCCCGTCGGCGTAGAGCCAGAAGCGGGTATTGGTCTGCTGGGACATGACGAAGTAGTTGGTGAAACATTCAGCCAGGGTCGCGCCGTCGAGATCGACGATGCCCTGGTAACGCTTGCCATGGGTCGGGTCGACCGTCAGGGCCAGTACGCCATTGGGCATCATGTCGGCCAGGGTCGCGTCGGGCGCGATCTGCTCGGCGTGGTAACGGGCCAGGCCACGGATCTCACGTTCGCTGGAACATTCGATCATCAGCAGCGGGACCGGCCCTTCGGAACGTGCCTGGAGAATCAGCAAGCCATCGAACTTCAAGGTGCCCACCAGCAGCGCCGCAGCCGCCATCAGCTCGCCGAGCAGTTGCGCGACCGGCTCCGGATAGGGGTGCTTTGCGAGGACTTCGGCGTAGCTACGCTCCAACGCCACCAGCTCGCCACGGGCGTCGCTGTCATCGAAGATGAAACGTTGGGTGTAGTCGGTATCCGGTAAATCAGTCATAGGGTCTGGTATCTGCGGTGATGACAAATGATAGCGGGCATTTTATGGGCATTCGGGGTGGGTTCCAAGCAAGGCTTGGGCTGGCCTGACGGGAAGGCGCTGCCAACTCATCTGAAGTGTGGGCCTGACACACTGTGGCGAGGGAGCTTGCTCCCGCTGGGCTGCGCAGCGGCCCCAAAATCTTACGGTCGCTGCGCAACCGAGCGGGAGCAAGCTCCCTCGCCACGGGTACTCTGACCTCAAATGGCCAGTGCTTTATTCGCTATTGCTGCCATGAAACTTGAACAGGTCCCGGCGCTGCTTCTTGCTCGGTTTGCCATCGGTGCTGACGCCCAGGGCGCCGGCCTTGCGTTGCGCGGCGGCGGCTTCGCGCTTGGCGATGCTGGCTTCGGTTTCGCGATACAGGGCCTGTGCCTCAGGTGCGCCGCGACGCACGATCGACAGGGCCTCGACCACCACGGTCTTTTCATCGAACCCGGTGCGGATGACAAATTCGTCGCCGATACGTGGTTCCTTGCCCGGCTTGCAACGCTCTCCCCGGTGATGAACCTTGCCGCTTTCGATGGCGGTCTTGGCCAGGGCCCGCGTCTTGTAGAAGCGCGCCGCCCACAACCATTTATCGAGACGGACCTTGTCGTCCTCTGCGTTTTTTTGTGCCACTGCCATTCCTCTTTCTGCCAATAGCCCGAACTGTACTACCGTTTTTGTCGGGCGCACGAATCCGACGCGACAGATAGAATGCCCGCCAAAACCGACGCCATACGCATCCCTTGGGTCGGAATCGGTTACAAGCACAAACAAGTGCGTAGATAACTGTCGCCATTTTGTGATTATTCTGCGTGAATACCGCGATTCGCGGAGTCCACGATCCGATGTACTGATCGCAGGTTTTTTTATTGAAGACTTTTGACCATTTGACCGTTGTCGGTCTGCGCGAGTGGGTGGCGCTCCCGGATCTGGGAGTCGTGGGCCTGCGGGCAAAAATCGACACCGGTGCCAGCACTTCCAGCCTGCATGCCACCGACATCGAGCCGTTCGAGCGCGATGGCGAAAAGTGGGTTCGCTTCACTGCGCACCTCGGCACCGTGGTGCAGTTGCGCCATCGTCGCTGCGAAGCTCCGCTGGTGGCCCGCAAGACCATAAAGAGTTCCAACGGCCACGCTCAGGTCCGCTACGTGATCAGCACCACGTTGGCGCTGGGTGACCGGATCTGGCGAGTCGAATTCACCCTTGCCTGCCGAAAATCCATGCGATACCGCCTGTTACTGGGTTCCAAAGCCTTGATCGACGGCCAACTGGTGGTCAATCCGGGTACCAAATACGTTCAAGACAAGCCGGCATTCCCGGTGTCCACTACCTCTGCCACAGGTGTTGCATGAAGATCGCTGTGCTGTCGCGTAATCCGCGTCTGTATTCCACTCGTCGACTGGTTGAAGCCGGAACCGAACGAGGCCATGAAATGGTGGTGATCGATACCCTGCGCGCCTACATGAACATTGCCAGCCACAAGCCGCAGATCCATTACCGTGGCAAGCCGCTGGAAGGGTTCGATGCGGTGATCCCGCGCATCGGCGCATCGGTAACGTTCTATGGCTGCGCGGTGTTGCGCCAGTTCGAAATGATGGGCGTGTTTCCCCTCAACGAGTCGGTGGCCATCGCCCGCTCCCGGGACAAGCTGCGCTCGCTGCAGTTGCTGTCACGGCGCGGGATCGGCCTGCCGGTCACCGGTTTTGCCCACTCTCCCGACGACATCCCCGACCTGATTGCGATGGTCAACGGCGCACCACTGGTGATCAAGGTGCTGGAAGGCACCCAGGGCATTGGCGTGGTCCTGTGTGAAACCGCAACGGCGGCGGAGTCGGTGATCGAAGCGTTCATGGGCCTGAAGCAAAACATCATGGTCCAGGAGTACATCAAGGAAGCCGGTGGCGCGGACATCCGCTGTTTCGTGGTCGGCGACAAAGTCATTGCCTCGATGAAACGCCAGGCCAAGCCCGGTGAGTTCCGCTCCAACCTGCATCGCGGTGGCAGTGCCAGCTTGATCAAGATCACCCCGGAAGAGCGCATGACCGCCCTGCGCGCGGCAAAAGTCATGGGCCTGGCGGTGGCAGGCGTGGATATCCTGCGTTCCAACCACGGACCGCTGGTGATGGAGGTCAACTCCTCGCCGGGCCTGGAAGGCATCGAGACCACCACGAGCAAGAACGTGGCGGGGATCATCATCGAGCACCTGGAAAAGAATGGCGGGCCGAACATGACCCGGACCAAGGGTAAAGGCTAAGTCAGAACAACAACTGTGGGAGCGAGCCTGCTCGCGATAGCGGTGGGTCCGTCAGCATCGATGTGACTGATATACCGCCATCGCGAGCAGGCTCGCTCCCACAGGCTCTTCCACGGGTCTCAGCCAGACTGGGATGGCTACACCGCATCCCGCGGCAGCATCAACCCCAACGGCAAGCGCACCCGCGCTTCCAGCCCGCCGCCAACGCGGTTGCGCAGTTCGACATTGCCGCCGTGCATCGAGGCGATGCGCTTGACGATGGCCAGGCCCAACCCCGTGCCCTTGCCACCCCGGGCGCGGTCGCCGCGAGTGAAGGGGTTGAAGATGGCTTCCAGCTCCGAGGGATCGATACCAGCACCACGGTCCATGACACTCAACACCACGTAAGGCGCGCTGGTGTCACCGGAGACATAGGCCGCCACTTCAACGCCGGTGCCAGCATGGTTCAGGGCGTTGCCGATCAAGTTGTTCAGCAAACGCTTCATCGACACACGGCGCAACGGGAACGGCTGGATCGGTTCCAGGCGCAGGTGCACTTTCTCATCGTTCTGGTTATAGGGCGCGGCCACTTCCCGCACCAACTCACTGAGATCCACCTCTTCCACCGACTCGTCACGACCGTCGCGAATGAAGGCCAGGAACTGGTCGAGAATCGCGTCCATGTCCTCGATGTCGCGAACCATCTCGTCGGTCAGGTCGGTGTGCTCGCCCATCAACTCCAGCGACAACCGTAGCCGGGTCAGCGGAGTGCGCAGGTCATGGGATACGCCAGCGAGCATCAGTTCACGTTCCCGCCCGGCTTGCTCGACGTCCTCGGCCATCTGGTTGAAGGCGCGATAGACCTCGGTCATCTCGCTGGGTGTATCGCTGATGGGCAGCCGTACGCTGCGGCCCTGGCCCAGTTGGCGGGCCGCGTAGACCAGGCGTTTCAACGGTTGGTTGAGCTGGCTGACGAAGATCCAGGCCGATGCCGTCGACAACAGGCCGATGGCCAGGAACCAGCCAAGCACATTCCAGATTTTCTGGCCGCGCAGCGGATGCGGGTACAGCGGCACTTTCAGCCAGCCATCCCCCAGGCTCGGAGCCCGCACCCAAAGCGCCGGCGGCGAGTGCATGCGCAATCGCACCTCGGTATCGGCGCCCAGTTCGGCCTGCATCTGGCGTTGATAGATTTCGCTGTAGGGCCAGTGCTGCTCACCCTCCGGCACACCGGCGCCGACGACGCGGATCAGCGTCGCCGCCTCGGCTATTTTCGCTCGGTTGGTTTCATCCGCCGCCCAATAAGCCCGCAGGGTCAGGGCCACGCCGTGGCTGTACTGCCGGTCCACGAGCACGTCTTCGTTCATCAGCAGGTACACCAGCGTCAGTGCCTTGGAGAAGAGCACGACGATCAGCACCAGCCAGAGGGTGCGGGAGAAGAAGCTCTGGGGGAACCAAACGGGGGTTTTCATGAATAACCGCTACACACTTGCAGGAGCGAGCGATGCTCGCACATGACAGACCGCGAGTCGCCTGGAAGAAGACATTTCAACCCTCCAGGCCACCCGCTCCTACAAATCGCCGATCACTTGCTGGCGGCGCCATCCGGCACGAACACGTAGCCCACGCCCCAGACCGTCTGGATATACCGCGGCTTGGAAGGATCTGGCTCGATCATCCGGCGCAGGCGGGAAATCTGCACGTCGATGGAGCGCTCCAGCGCATCCCATTCACGGCCACGGGCCAGGTTCATCAGCTTGTCGCGGGTCAGCGGCTGGCGGGCGTTCATCACAAGGGCCTTGAGCACGGCGAACTCACCCGTGGTGAGCATGTGCACCTCATCGCCGCGCTTGAGCTCACGAGTGGCCAGGGACAACTCATAGTCGCCGAAGGTCACGCTTTCGTCTTCGCTGCCCGGCGCGCCAGGTACCGGCGCCGACTGACGACGCAGCACCGCCTTGACGCGGGCCATCAGCTCGTCGGGGTTGAACGGCTTGGCCAGGTAATCGTCGGCGCCCAGTTCAAGGCCCTTGATACGGCTCAGCTCGTCGCCCTTGGCGGTGAGCATGATGATCGGGATCTGGTTGTTGGCGCCACGCAGGCGGCGGCAGGCTGTCAGGCCGTCTTCACCGGGCAGCATCAGGTCGAGCACCACCAGGTTGAAAACTTCACGGGCCAGCAGTCGATCCATCTGCTCGGTGTTCGGTACGGTGCGGGCGCGGTAGCCCTTGCTGACGAAAAAACGTTCCAGCAGGCTGCTCAGCCCCGGATCGTCGTCAACGATAAGAATTTTTTCGCCTTCAGCAGTTTGTGCAGTGCTGCTCATAGGAAGCTCCTTTGATCTCGGCGCGCATTATGGCCTAGCTGCCGTTATACGCACCGTGTGCATTGTTAGCAGATTTTTCCTCTATCTCCACCAATCCGGGTATCGAGCCTACAGACCATGTCCCCCCCTCAAGGCGCAACGCTGGTTATAATGCGCGGCCTTTTGTGCCTGGGAATGTCGGATCGTGACCCCCGGGGTGCCATCTTTTCTCCTTGGCCAGGCAGCACTTTTTGAATTTCGCGGGTCAACAGGCAGCCTTTTGACCCAGGCAGCGGCGCATGCCAGGCCGCTCAACCAGTCTCGCCGAGCCCGGCTTCTGCGGTGGCGAGCCTGATTTCACAATTTGTCAGGTGGTTTTATGGACAGCATCAACAGCCGCATCGCCGAGGAACTCGGTGTACGCCCACAACAGGTCGAAGCGGCCGTCGCGCTACTCGATGAAGGCTCCACGGTGCCTTTCATCGCCCGTTACCGGAAAGAAGTGACCGGCAGCCTCGATGACACCCAATTGCGGCATCTGGAAGAGCGCTTGCGCTACCTGCGAGAACTCGACGAACGGCGTATCAGCATCCTGGCCAGCATCCAGGAGCAGGGCAAGCTGACTCCGCAACTTGAGCGCGACATCAAGCTGGCCGACACCAAGACCCGCCTCGAAGACTTGTACCTGCCCTACAAGCAAAAACGCCGCACCAAGGGCCAGATCGCCCTGGAGGCCGGACTCGGCGAGTTGGCCGACGGCCTGTTCAACGACCCGAGCCTGACCCCGGAAACCGAAGCTGCGCGCTTCGTCGATGCCGAAAAAGGCGTGGCGGACGTAAAAGCGGCGCTGGAAGGCGCCAAGTACATCCTCATGGAGCGTTTCGCCGAAGACGCCAACCTGTTGGAAAAACTGCGCAATTTCCTCAAACAGGAAGCTATCCTCAGCGCCCGGGTGATCGCCGGCAAGGAAGAGGAAGGCGCGAAGTTCCGCGACTACTTCGAACACGACGAACCGCTCAAGAGCATGCCATCACACCGCGCACTGGCGATTTTCCGGGGCCGCAACGAAGGCATTCTCAGTTCCGCACTGAAGGTCGGAGAAGAACTGCCCGGCACCATGCACCCATGTGAAGGCATGATCGGCCAGCAATTCGGCATCCAGAACCAGAACCGCGCCGCCGACAAATGGCTGGCCGAGGTGGTGCGCTGGACCTGGAAGGTCAAGCTTTACACCCACCTGGAAACCGACCTGCTGGGCGAGTTGCGCGACAACGCCGAGACCGAGGCGATCAACGTCTTCGCCCACAACCTGCACGACCTGCTGCTGGCCGCTCCGGCCGGCCCGCGTGCCACCCTCGGCCTGGACCCGGGCCTGCGTACCGGTTGCAAGGTGGCGGTGGTGGACTCCACCGGCAAACTGCTGGACCACGCGACGGTTTACCCGCACGTGCCACACAACAAATGGGACCAGACCCTCGCCGTGCTCGCCGCCCTGTGCGCCAAGCATTCGGTGGACCTGATCGCCATCGGCAACGGCACCGCCAGCCGCGAGACCGACAAACTGGCCGCCGAGCTGATCAAGAAATACCCAGCCATGAAGATGACCAAGGTCATGGTCTCCGAAGCCGGCGCTTCGGTTTATTCGGCGTCGGAACTGGCCTCCAAGGAATTCCCGGACCTGGACGTCTCGATCCGTGGCGCGGTGTCCATCGCCCGTCGCCTGCAGGATCCGCTGGCGGAGTTGGTGAAGATCGATCCGAAATCCATCGGTGTCGGCCAGTACCAGCACGACGTTTCCCAGTTGAAACTGGCTCGTGGCCTGGACGCCGTGGTGGAGGATTGCGTGAACGCCGTGGGTGTGGACGTGAACACCGCTTCGGTGGCGCTGTTGGCGCGTATCTCGGGCCTCAATGCCACACTGGCGCAGAACATCGTCACCCACCGTGACGAACATGGCGCGTTCAAGACCCGCGCGGCGTTGAAGAAAGTCCCGCGTCTGGGAGAAAAAACCTTCGAGCAGGCTGCCGGTTTCCTACGTGTCATGAACGGTGACAACCCGCTGGACTCTTCGGCCGTTCACCCTGAAGCCTACCCGCTGGTGCAACGCATCGCCGCCCAGACCGACCGCGACATTCGTTCGCTGATCGGCGACGCCGCGTTCCTCAAGCGCCTGGATCCGAAGAAATTCACCGACGAAACCTTCGGCCTGCCCACCGTGACCGACATCCTTCAGGAACTGGAGAAACCCGGCCGTGACCCACGTCCCGAGTTCAAGACCGCCGAGTTCCAGGACGGTGTCGAAGACCTCAAGGACCTGCAACCGGGCATGATCCTCGAAGGCGTGGTGACCAACGTCACCAACTTCGGTGCCTTCGTCGACATCGGCGTGCACCAGGACGGCCTGGTGCACATCTCGGCCCTGTCGGAGAAGTTCATCAAGGACCCGCGCGAAGCCGTGAAGGCCGGTGATGTGGTGAAAGTGAAGGTCATGGAAGTCGACATCCCGCGCAAACGCGTCGGCCTGTCGATGCGCATGAGCGACACGCCCGGCGAGAAAGTCGACGGTGCCCGCGGTGCACGCCCTGGCTCGACACCTCGTCAGTCGCAAAACACCGCGCCGCGCAAGGAAACCGCCACCGCGGCCCCGACGAACAACGCCATGGCTTCGTTGTTCGCCAACGCCAAGCAGTTGAAGAAACGCTGATGGACGTGCCGGCCGGGTTGGTGGAAAGCGCGTTTTTCAAGCTGCTCGGCTGCCGTCTGCACAGCCTGGGGAACGGGGTGGCGCAAGTCGCCCTGGGCCTCGAGCCGCCGTTGCGCAACCGTGGCAACAAGCTGCATGGCGGCGCGCTGTTCAGCCTGGTGGACATCGCCATGGGCCTGGCCTGCTCCAGCGTCCACGGCTTTGACCAGCAGAGCGCCACCATCGAATGCAAGATCAATTACATTCGCGCCGTGTCCGACGGCGAAGTGTTGTGCACCGCCCGGGTCATCCACCCCGGCCGGCGCACACTGGTGGTCGAGGCCGAGGTGATGCAAGGCGACAAGCTGGTCGCAAAAGCGCAAGGCACGTTCGCTGTCCTATAGCTCACCGTCATCGATTTGAGTTAATTTCGACGCCACGAATGCGGTATCGATACCCCTTGTGGGAGCGAGCCTGCTCGCGATAGCGGTATGTCAGTCAGCCCGATATTGACTGCTCCACCGCTATCGCGAGCAGGCTCGTTCCCACAGAGGGTTGAGGTGACTTGTCCTTGGCCGCATGAAAACCAGGCGAAAACGCCAGTTTTAACTTCACCCTTGTAGACCGTCTTGCCCACCCCCATATTGGGGCGACTGACGCGTGAAGGAATTCAACTTGAGCGACCTTTTAAACCGCCGCCTGGCCCTGCTCGGCGAGCGCGCCAACCTCTCCCTGCTCGAACAATGCCTGCACGGCATCGAGCGTGAATGCCTGCGCGTCACGGACGATGGCCACCTGGCACAGACCCCGCATCCCAAGGCCCTGGGTTCGGCACTGACCAACGAACAGATCACCACCGACTATTCCGAGTCGCTGCTGGAGTTCATCACCCCGGCCCTGGCCGACCCGGCCGATACCCTGCGCAGCCTCGACAAGATCCACCGGTTTGCCTACAGCAAACTCGGTGACGAGTACCTGTGGAGTCCTTCGATGCCGTGCCCGCTGCCGGAAGAGAAAGACATCCCGATCGCCTACTACGGCACCTCGAATATCGGTCGGCTCAAGTACGTCTACCGCAAGGGCCTGGCCCTGCGCTATGGCAAGACCATGCAATGCATTGCCGGAATCCACTACAACTTTTCCCTGCCGGAAAAGCTCTGGCCGCTGCTTCGGCAGAACGAAGCCGCCGACGTGAGCGACCGTGATTTCCAGTCTTCGTCCTACATCGCGCTGATCCGTAATTTCCGCCGCTACAGCTGGTTGCTGATGTACCTGTTCGGTGCCTCGCCGGCCCTGGACGCTGGTTTCCTGCGAGGTCGCCCGCACCAATTGGAGCAATTGGACCCGGACACCTTGTACCTGCCCTATGCCACCAGCCTGCGCATGAGCGACCTGGGTTACCAGAGCAACGCCCAGGCCGGCCTCACGCCTTGCTACAACGACCTGACGAGCTACACCGACAGCCTGCGCAAAGCGGTGGCGACACCCTACGCGCCCTACGTCGAAGTCGGCACTCACCAGAACGGCGAGTGGGTGCAGCTCAATACCAACATCCTGCAGATCGAAAACGAGTACTACTCCAACATCCGCCCCAAACGCGTGACCTACACCGGCGAGCGGCCGATCCAGGCCTTGATGGCCCGGGGTATCCAGTACGTCGAAGTGCGCTGCCTGGACATCAACCCGTTCCTGCCGATGGGCATCGACCTCACCGAATCGCGCTTCCTCGATGCGTTCCTGCTGTATTGCGGCCTCAATGACAGCCCGCAGCTGGAAAACAACGAATGCGGCAACGCCACGAGCAACTTCCTCACGGTAGTCAAGGAAGGTCGCAAGCCAGGCCTGCAATTGCAGCGACAAGGCCAAGCAGTAGACATGCAGGCCTGGGCCGTCGAACTGCTGGAAAAAATCGCCCCGCTGGCCTCGCTGCTCGACCAGAGCCACGGTGGCGACGCCCACCGCCAGGCCTTGGACGCGCAACTGGCGAAGGTCCGTGATCCGTCCCTGACACCTTCCGCCCAAGTGCTGGCCGCCATGGCCGAGCATCAGGAAAGCTTTGCCCAGTTCTCCCTGCGCCAAAGCAAGGTCCACGCCGAATTCTTCCGCGCCGAGCCGTTACCAGCCCAGGAGCAGACAGCGTTCGAAGACGCCGCCCGGGAATCCCTGGTTCAACAAACTGAACTGGAGCAGAACGAAGTGGGGGATTTCGATGTGTTCGTGGGTTCGTATCAAGCGAGCATTCTGGCGATCAGTAACTGATCCCTCTTTGATCAGGACGCTTTTTGTGGCGAGGGAGCTTGCTCCCGCTGGACTGCGAAGCAGGCCCCTTTTACGGCTGCTGCGCAGCCGAGCGGGAGCAAGCTCCCTCGCCACAAGGGTTTCCAGTGTGGCTTATAGATTTTTTCGAAAATAAGCTAATTCGAAAAAGTTATTTATTTTTGAATTCTTAGATCATTTAGTCTCCTCCAACGCCGAACATCCGGCGGCCTGTTGAGGAGCTTTCCCATGACTTTGCGTTTCCCCCTTCGCCTTCTCGCGGCCGCCTCCCTGGCCGTCACCAGTTTTTTTGCCCAGGCAGCCGACCTGACCGTTGCCTACCAGACCACCGTCGACCCGGCCAAAGTCGCCCAGGCCGATGGCGCCTATGAAAAAGCCACCCAAGCCAAGATCGACTGGCGCAAGTTCGACAACGGTGCCGATGTCATCACCGCCATCGCCTCGGGCGACGTGCAGATCGGCTACCTCGGCTCCAGCCCGTTGACCGCGGCCATCACCCGCAAGGTCCCGGTGGAAACCTTCCTCATCGCCACCCAGATCGGCGCCGCCGAGGCCTTGGTGGTTCGCGACGGTTCCGGGATCAAAACCCCACAAGACCTGATCGGCAAGAAGATCGCCGTGCCGTTCGTCTCCACCGGCCATTACAGCCTGCTCGCCGCGTTGAAGCACTGGAACATCGACCCGTCGAAAGTCACCGTCCTCAACCTCGCGCCACCGGCCATCATCGCCGCCTGGAAGCGCGGCGACATCGACGCCACCTACGTCTGGGATCCAGCCCTGGGCGTGGCCAAGGAGAACGGCAAGGTATTGATCACATCCGCGGAACTGGCCAAGTTCGGCGCACCGACCTTCGACGCCTGGATCGTGCGCAAGGACTTCGCCCAGAAGCATCCTGAAATCGTCACCGCTTTCGCCAAAGTCACCCTGGATGCCTACGCCCAGTACCGCAAGGATCCACAAGCCTGGCTGGCCGATGCGTCCAACGTCGACAAACTGGTGAAGCTCTCCGGCGCCAAGGCCAGCGACATTCCGCTATTGCTGCAAGGCAACGTCTTTCCCCTGGCGGCCGATCAGGTCGTGAGCCTCGGCGCACCAACCACCCAAGCCATCACCGACACCGCGGCGTTCCTGAAAGAACAAGGCAAGGTCGAAGCCGTGCTGCCGGACTACGCGCCTTACGTCAGCGCCAAATACATCACTCGCTGATTGGAAAAAGGGAGACACACGATGGCCTTGCTACAGCTGGAGCGCATCAGCGCACAGTACCCCGGCGCGGCGGAACCTGTGCTGGCGGATATTTCCCTGACCCTGGGGCCCCGGCAACTGCTGGTTGCCCTCGGCCCGTCCGGCAGTGGCAAGACTTCGCTGTTGAACCTGATTGCCGGGTTCGTCGAACCCAGCGCCGGGCAGATCACCCTGGACGGCGTACCGGTCAAGGGGCCGAGTGCCGAACGCGGCGTGGTGTTCCAGGACGATGCGCTGCTGCCTTGGCAGGACGTGCTGGCAAACGTTGGGTTCGGCCTGGAACTGGCCGGGGTTGCCAAGCAAAAGCGCGAAGCCCGGGCCCGGGAAATGCTTGCCCTGGTGGACCTGGCCGGTTTCGAGCAACGCCGCGTCTGGCAGCTCTCCGGCGGCCAGAAGCAGCGTGTTGGCCTGGCCCGGGCATTGGCGGCCGACCCGCGCGTGCTGTTGATGGACGAGCCTTTCGGCGCGCTGGACGCTTTCACCCGCGAGCAGATGCAGGAACTGTTGCTACAAGTCTGGCAGCGCACCGCCAAGCCGGTGTTCCTGATTACCCATGACATTGAAGAGGCCGTGTTCCTCGCTACCGACTTGATCCTGTTGGCGCCAAACCCGGGGCAAGTCGTCGAGCGCCTGAGCCTGGATTTCGGCCAGCGCTACGGGGCCGGGGAGTCGGCGCGATCGATCAAGTCCGACCCGCGCTTTATCGAAACCCGCGAGCATGTACTCGCCAAGGTGTTCGCCCAACGCAGCGCCACTCGACCACAGGAGAGCGCATGATGAGCAGCTACGAAATTCCAGCCGTGGTCAGTGACGCGGCGCCCCAGCGCTCGGCCATCGGCCCGAGCCCCAACCTGAGCACACGTTGGATCAGCGGCTTGACCCTGATCGCACTGCTGGCGGTCTGGTGGGCCGTCACGGCCAGTGGCCTGATCGAACCGCTGTTCCTGCCCTCGCCGTCTGCCGTGCTGCAAAAGGGCTGGCTGCTGGCGACCAGCGGCTACATGGACTCCACCCTCTGGCAACACTTGGCCGCCAGCCTTGAACGCATCGGCCTGGGCCTGTTGTTCGCGGTACTGACAGCGGTGCCAGTGGGCATCGCCATTGGTGCCAACCGCATCGCTCGCGGCGTGCTCGATCCGTTGATCGAGTTCTACCGGCCGATTCCACCGTTAGCCTACCTGCCGTTGATCGTGATCTGGTGCGGCATCGGTGAGTTATCGAAGGTGCTGTTGATCTACCTGGCGATCTTCGCCCCGATCGCCATCGCCACCGCCACGGGTGTGCGCACCGTCGACCGGGCCAAGTTGCGCGCGGCACAATCGTTGGGCGCCACGCGGGCCCAGTTGATTCGCCATGTGATCGTGCCCAGTGCCTTGCCGGACATTCTCACCGGCATTCGCATTGGCCTGGGCGTGGGTTGGTCGACCCTGGTGGCCGCCGAGCTGATTGCCGCCACCAGCGGCCTGGGGTTCATGGTTCAGTCAGCGGCGCAGTTCCTGGTCACCGATGTGGTGGTGCTGGGGATCCTGGTGATCGCACTGATCGCCTTCGCCATGGAAATGGGCTTGCGCGCCCTGCAACGCAAACTGGTGCCGTGGCACGGCCAGACCCATTGATAGCCAATGACCACGCCGACCATTCGGCGCCCCCACTGCGAGAACACGACAATGAGCCGCCCGACCATTACTCCTTTGAGCATCGCCCTTGGCGCGCAGATCAGCGGGATCGACATCAGCCAGCCCTTGAGCCCGGAACATCGCGACGTCATCGAGCAGGCCCTGCTTGAGCATCAGGTGCTGTTCTTTCGCGACCAGCCCATCGAGCCGACGCAGCAAGCGCGATTCGCCGGATATTTTGGCGACCTGCACATTCATCCGATCTACCCCAACATACCGGAGCAGCCGCAAGTCCTGGTGCTCGACACTGCCGTCACCGATGTTCGCGACAACGCCGTGTGGCACACCGACGTAACCTTTCTCCCGACGCCCGCGATGGGCGCGGTGCTCAGCGCCAAACTGCTGCCGGCGTTTGGCGGCGATACGTTGTGGGCCAGTGGCATCGCGGCTTACGAAGCCTTGTCGGCGCCGTTGAAGCGCTTACTGGAAGGCCTGACGGCGACTCACGACTTCACCCGCTCGTTTCCCTTGGAGCGTTTTGGCAACAGCGCCGAAGACCTGGCGCGCTGGGAAGAAGCGCGGCGGAAAAACCCGCCGCTGTCCCATCCGGTGATCCGCACCCACCCGGTGAGTGGGCGTCGGTCGCTGTTCGTCAATGAAGGCTTCACGACAAGGATCAACGAGCTATCGGAAAGCGAAAGCGAGGTGATCCTGAAACTGCTGTTCGCCCACGCCACCCGCCCGGAATTCACCCTGCGCTGGCGTTGGCAGGTCAACGATGTGGCGTTCTGGGACAACCGCGTCACCCAGCATTTCGCCGTGGACGACTATCGCCCGGCCCGGCGGGTGATGCACCGGGCGACGGTGTTGGGGGATGTGCCGTTTTTCAGGTGAGGCACTGAATCTGAATTGCTCTTGTGGCGAGGGGATTTATCCCCGCTGGGCTGCACAGCAGCCCCAAAACAGATAACTCGATTCCACCTGATACACCGCGTGCTCAGGTTTGGGGTTGCTTCGCAGCCCAACGGGGATAAATCCCCTCGCCACAGGGTTTTGTGTTCACCGTACTTGCAGAGGTGGTTACTCCGCCGACGAAGGTTTCTCCCAAAGATTGATCCCGCCTTCCTGGGCAAACCGGTCGATTTCGGCCAGTTCTTCGGCGCTAAAGCTCAGGTTCTTCAGTGCCCCGACGTTCTCGATGATTTGCTCCGGCCGGCTGGCGCCGATCAGGGCGGAGGTGACCCGGGGATCACGCAGGGTCCAGGCCAGGGCCATTTGCGCCAGGCTCTGCCCGCGCCGCTGGGCGATCTCATTGAGCGCGCGCACGTGGGCGATGTTCTCCTCCGACAGGTGCGAAGCCTGCAACGAGCCGCCGCCCGGACGGTTCACCCGCGCATCGGCCGGAACGCCCTTGAGGTACTTGTCGGTCAGCAGGCCCTGGGCCAGTGGCGTGAAGGCGATCACACCGGTACCCAGTTCGTCGGTGGCGTCCAGCAGGTCTTTCTCCACCCAGCGGTTGAGCAGGTTGTAGGCCGGCTGGTGGATCAGCAGCGGGACTTTCCACTCCTTGAGCAGCGCCGCCATTTCCCGGGTCTTCACCCCGGAATACGAGGAGATGCCAATGTACAACGCCTTGCCCTGCTGCACTGCGGTGGCCAGCGCACTGGCGGTTTCTTCCAGTGGCGTATCGGGGTCAAAGCGGTGGGAATAGAAGATATCCACGTAGTCGAGCCCCAGGCGTTGCAGGCTCTGGTCAAGGCTGGCGAGCACGTATTTGCGCGAGCCACCGCCCTGACCGTAAGGCCCCGGCCACATGTCCCAACCGGCCTTGCTGGAGATGATCAATTCATCGCGGTACTGCTTGAAGTCTTCGCGCAGCAGTCGACCGAAATTGATCTCGGCGCTGCCGTACGGCGGGCCGTAGTTGTTCGCCAGGTCGAAGTGGTTGATACCCAGGTCGAACGCCGTGCGCAGCAGGGCGCGCTGGGTGTCGATGGGCGTACTGTCACCAAAGTTGTGCCACAACCCCAGCGACAGCGCTGGCAGCACCAGCCCACTGCGACCGACGCGGCGGTAAGGAATGGACTCGTAACGGTTTTCGGCAGCGGTGTAGGTCATCGAAAGGCTCTCTGTTCTCACGCTTGTGGCACAAGCTAACATTTCACAGACGCCTCGGTCAGGCTGAAAGTTCGCATATCAGGTGTGGGAGCGGGCTTGCTCGCGAAAGCGGTGTGTCAGTCAGCACAAATTTCGAATTTGCCGACGCATTCGCGAGCAAGCCCGCTCCCACAGGGTTTTGCAGTGCCAGGAAATCGGAGGGCACACTAACGCGCCTGCGCAAACACCTCCGCCACCCAATCCACGAACACCCGCACCCGTGGCGACATGAGTCGGTTGTGCGGATAAAGCACCGAGACCGGCATGGACGGTGGTGGGGTGGCGGGGAGGACTTCCTGCATCAGGCCCTGCCGGATCGGCTCTTGCATTCGGTAATACGGGCATTGGATCAAGCCCAGGCCGGCAATGGCCGAGGCGGCGTAGATTTCGGCACCGGACACCGACAACGTCCCCCCGATCGGCACCTCCTTGAGTTCGCCATCGACCATGAACTCGAACGGATAGAGCTTGCCGGTGGTCCGCGATACGTAATTCACCGCCCGGTGATGTTTCAAGTCATCGAGGCTTTTCGGTTCGCCGTACTGGCGCAGGTAACCGGGGCTGGCACAGGTGATCTGCCGAAGGTTGGCGACACGTCGGCCAATCAATGACGAGTCCGTCAGCGCACCGGAGCGCAACACGCAATCGACGCCCTCGGCAATCAGGTCGACGAAACGATCCGCCTCGCTGATAAACAGTTCTATTTCGGGGTAGCGGGCCATGAATTGCGGCAACGCCGGGATCACGAAATACCTGGCCTGAGTGCCATGCAGGTCTACTCTGAGTTTGCCCTTGGGCGCCACGCCGCGAAACGCCAGCTCGGCTTCTTCGAGTTCCGCCAGCAATTGCACGCAGCGCGGGTAGTAGGCTTCGCCGTCGAGGGTCGAGCGCACCTTGCGAGTGCTGCGCTCCAGCAAACGCACGCCCAGCCAGGCTTCGAATTGATTGAGCGTGTGGGTCAGCGTGGCCCGGGGCATGTTCAAGTCTTCAGCGGCCAGGGTGAAGCTGCTGCGTTCGTATATGCGGACAAATACCCTCATCGCCTTGACCTGGTCCATTTGAATCCCGCGCGCTGATTGTTGGAAAAAATTGAACAGTCAAGGCAACTCTCGTGCATTTATCGCCAAGAGTAAACATGTGAATCTGGCTTCAACGAATCACAACCCCTCACTCTCAAAGGAACCCTCACATGACTGTTCAAAACTCGAAAGTTGCCATCGTGACCGGCGCCTCCCGCGGCATCGGCGCCGAAATCGCCAAGCAACTGGCCAGCGAAGGTTTTGCCGTCGTCATCAATTACGCCAACAGCGCCAGCGAGGCGTCCAAATTGGTGGTGCAGTTGCGCCAGGCCGGCCACCAGGCCATAGCGGTCAAGGCAGACGTGTCCTCTGCCGCGGATGTGCGGCAGATGTTCGATGAAACCGAAGCGAAACTGGGCAAGGTCGACGTGCTGATCAACAACGCCGGCATCCTTCAGGTAATGCCCCTGGCGCAGCACAGCGACGAGCTGTTCGAGCAGACGTTCGCCATCAACACCCGTGGCACCTTCAATACCCTGCGCGAAGCCGCGACCCGCCTGAACGACGGTGGCCGGATCGTGAATTTTTCCAGCAGCACCGTTGGCCTGAACCTGCCCGGCTACTCGGTGTACATCGCCAGCAAGGCGGCGGTGGAGTCGCTGACCCAGGTGTTCGCCAAGGAATTGCGCGGCCGCCAGATCACGGTCAATGCCGTGGCCCCCGGCCCGGTCGCCACTGAACTGTTCATGCATGGCAAGAGCGAGGAGCAGATCCAGAACTACGCCAAGATGCCGCCCTTGGAACGCCTCGGCCAGCCGGAAGACATCGCCAGCATCATCGCGTTCCTGGTCAGCCCCGCCGCTGGCTGGGTGAACGGGCAAATCTTGCGGGCCAACGGCGGCCTGGTCTGAGGCTTTATTCTCCGTCGCCAGCCACACCGCCATCGCGAGCAGGCTCGCTCCCACAAGGCAATCACTTAAACCTGTGGGAGCGAGCCTGCTCGCGATGGGGCCAGAGCGGTGCAGATGAAGATCTGCTCGGCTACCTTTATCCTTGGGCTTCGATCAGCGCACCAGATGCAGGAACTGCAGGTGCCGCTCGTACTGGTCGAGAATGTCGTTGATCACCTGCTCCTTGGTGTAGCCCACCAGGTCGTAATCCTGGCTGCCTTCGCTCAAATGCACCTCGGCACGGTAGTAGCGCCGGTTGTTGAGCTCCTTCGAGCCCATGCCGCCGCGAGCAAAGGATGGCGTGAAGTAGCCGCGCATCTGCACCTGGTAAATGAACGGATGTTGCTCGCCGTGACCGATCTCCAGGCTGACGCTGTCATTGGCCGGGTCTGGCTGGGTCACCACCGTCAGGCCCTTCTCGACGAACACCGCGGTCACTTCTTCAATGGCCGGACGTACCGTGGTGTCGAGGAAACGGTACACCTCATCCCGAGACGGGAAATGTACCGCCTGGCTCAACCGCTGGCGCCAGCCGCCCGTGCCCCGGCGCGATCCAGATACCGGCGCCAGGGAATGCAATTGCGCGATCTGCTTCTGGGATTCCAGGTAGAACGCCTTGTGCAGGCCCCACATCATCAACAGCAGAATCAGCGAGAACGGCAAGGAAGTCAGCACCACCGCCGACTTCAAGGCATCGATACTGCCGGAGAACAGCAACGCACTGGTCACCAGGGCGGTCATCGCGCCCCAGAACACTCGCAGCCATTTCGGCCCGTCCTCATCAGGGTTGCCGCCCTTGGCCGACAACGTCGACAGCACCACGGTACCGGAGTCGGCGGACGTGACAAAGAACACGAAGCTGATGAACACGGTGACTGCGATGACAGTCTTGCTCCACGGGTAGGTTTCCAGCAGCAGGTAAAGGCTCATCGATGGATTTTCCAGGGCCGACATGCCCAGGGCGCTCATGCCGTGGTTCAGCACCTGGTCGATGGCGCTGTTGCCAAAGATCGACATCCACGCCAGGGTGAACCCCAGGGGAATCAGCAGCACGCCAAACACGAATTCGCGGATGGTGCGACCACGGGAAATCCGCGCGATGAACAGCCCCACGAACGGCGACCAGGCGATCCACCAGGCCCAGTAGAACACCGTCCAACCGCCCAGCCAGTCGCTGGGTTTGTCATAGGCGTACAGGTCGAAGCTCTTCATCGGCAAGGCACCGAGGTAATCGCCGATGTTCTGGATCAAGGTGTTGAGCAAATGCTGGGTGGGCCCGGCAAACAGCACAAACAACAACAACGCACAGGCCAACAACATGTTGATGTCGGACATGACCCGCACGCCTTTGTCGACACCGGCCACCGCGACGATGATCGCCGCGCCCATCATCAGCACGATCAGGCCGACTTGAATCCATTGGGTGTGGGCGACACCGAACAGGTAATCGAGCCCTGAATTCAGGTGCAATACCCCGAAGCCCATGTCCGCGCCGAGACCGAACACCGTGGCGATGATGCCGAAACCGTCCACCGCATAGCCGATGGGGCCGTTGATGCGCTTGCCGATCAGCGGGTACAACGCCGAACGCAGGGCTAGCGGCAAATTGTGCCGATAGGCGAAGTACGCCAGGGCCATGCCGACGAAGGCGAACACGCCCCAACCGTGCAGGCCCCAGTGCAGAAACAGAATCTGCATGGCCTGGCGCGCCGCGTCAGCGGTACCGGCCTCGCCCTGGGGCGGCTGCACCAAGTGGGTCAACGGCTCGGAGACGCAGAAGAAAAATAGCGTGATGCTGATGCCGGCGGCGAACAGCATGCCAGCCCAGGACAGGTAACTGAATTCGGGTTCGTCGTGGTCGGCACCGAGCTTGATCTTGCCGTAGCCGGACAAGGCGGTGACCACCACGAAGACCAGATACAGCGTCATCGCCAGCATGTAATACCAGCCGACCGTATTGGCCGCCCAGTTCTGCGCCGCCAGCAGCCAGGCACCGGCCTGCTCCGGCACGGCAATCACCACCAGGCCGAACAACAGGATGAAAGTCGCCGCGAAATAAAACACCGGCGGGTTCATGCGGACCAGGCCGCTGGGTGGGAGGGACGAGGCACTCATGGGCAGTGCACTCCGGAAAGCGAAAGGATGGCGGTCGAAAACGGACTCGGCAAAGGCAAGCCTCCTGTTGTGAGCGGGCAGCAAACCGACGGTTTAACTTGAATGAACGTTCAAGTTAAACATGAATAGGTAGCTAAGGACTAATCGCAAGGCTCGACGGCACGTTTCCTACGCTAGCCTACGGAAGGGTATGACGTTGCCTGGAGAGCATTCGTTCACAGATGCCCTTGCAAATACAGACCCTGTGGGGTTTTTGGTGTTCATCCATTTGCGTCCCCTCCCCCGTTTACGCCCCGACAAACGATTGCCGGTTGCCCATGAATATCGGCGTGCCTATAGTCCAGACATCGCCTACAACCAGTACGGACCCCATGATCAAACAACAGTTGTCTCGCTTTAACCGTCTCGACCTGCTCGGCCATCCGACACCGCTGGAAAAACTCGAGCGCCTCTCCACCTGGCTCGGCCGGGACATCTATATCAAGCGCGACGACCTGACGCCCCTGGCCTTGGGCGGCAACAAACTGCGCAAGCTCGAATACCTGGCCGCCGATGCAATCGCCCAGGGCGCCGACACCCTTATTACCGCCGGCGCGATCCAGTCCAACCATGTACGCCAGACCGCCGCCCTGGCCGCGAAGCTGGGCCTGGGTTGCGTGGCCCTGCTGGAAAACCCCATCGGCACCGAGGACAGCAATTACCTGGGCAACGGCAACCGATTGCTGCTGGAGCTGTTCGACACCAAGGTCGAGCTGGTGGAAAACCTGGACAACGCCGATGAGCAGCTCCAGGCCCTGGCCGGTCGCCTGCGCAGCAACGGGAAAAAACCCTACCTGGTGCCGATTGGTGGTTCGAACGCCTTGGGCGCGTTGGGGTACGTGCGCGCCGGCCTGGAACTGGCCGAGCAGATCAAGGACACCGGGATCGAGTTCGCCGCCGTGGTACTGGCCTCGGGCAGTGCCGGCACCCACAGCGGCCTGGCGCTGGGGTTGAGTGAAAGCCTGCCGACGCTTCCGGTCATTGGCGTCACGGTTTCACGTAGCGAGGAGGACCAGTTTCCAAAGGTCCAGGGTTTGGCCGAACGCACCGCCCAGTTGCTGGACGTGGCCCTTCCCGAGGCTTTCAAAGTGAACCTGTGGGATGAGTACTTCGCGCCCCGCTACGGTGAGCCAAACGCCGGGACCCTGGCGGCGGTCAAGCTGCTGGCCAGCCAGGAAGGCCTGTTGCTGGATCCGGTCTACACCGGCAAGGCCATGGCCGGCCTGCTCGACGGCATTGGCCGCGACCGCTTCGACGACGGCCCGATCATCTTCCTGCATACCGGCGGTGCGCCCGCGTTGTTTGCCTATAACGCGGCGTTCCAGGCTTAGTGAAGTTCCCAATGTGGGAGCGAGCCTGCTCGCGATGGCAGTGTTTCAGCGGAATAAATTTCGGCTGATCCACCGCCATCGCGAGCAAGCTCGTTCCCACAGGCACTCATTCCAAATAAGCATATATGCTTGATTTAATATTATTTTAGAATCTATAACGGCCACCCTATAGTCTCGCCACAGGCGCATTTGCCGCGAGACGCCCAGGCTGCTTTAAGGCAGGATGTGGCAATCTTTTCGGATCGCGGCTACGCCTTATCTCAGCCAAAATAACCTCTTCATAAGAAAACACAGGGGCTTGTCATGAATTTTTCCGCATTACGTCGCAACCTGTTGGTAGGTTCGCTGGGCCTGGCATTGAGCGCCGGCCTGTTGGGGCAAGCGGTTGCCGGTGAGCAACTGCAAAAAATCAAGGACGCAGGCGTAATCAACGTCGGCCTGGAAGGCACTTACCCACCGTTCAGTTTCGTCGACGCCGACGGCAAGCTGGCCGGTTTCGAGGTGGAGTTTTCCGAAGCCCTGGCCAAGGAACTGGGGGTGAAGGTCAAGCTGCAGCCGACCAAATGGGACGGCATCCTCGCGGCACTGGAATCCAAGCGCCTGGACGCGGTGATCAACCAGGTGACCATCTCCGAAGAACGCAAGAAAAAGTATGACTTCTCCACGCCGTATACCGTTTCCGGGATTCAGGCGCTGACCCTGACCAAGAACAAAGACACCATCAAGACCGCCGCCGACCTGGCAGGCAAGAAAGTCGGCGTAGGCCTGGGCACCAACTACGAACAATGGGTGAAAGCCAACGTCCCCGGCGCTGACGTACGTACCTACGAAGATGACCCGACCAAATTCCAGGACCTGCGCGTTGGCCGTATCGACGCCATCCTGATCGACCGCCTCGCCGCGCTCGAATATGCCAAGAAAGCCAAGGACACTGCCGCCGCCGGCGAAGCGTTCTCCCGCCAGGAAGCCGGTATTGCCCTGCGCAAAGGCGAGCCTGAACTGCTGGATGCAGTGAACAAGGCCATCGACAAACTCCGCGCCGATGGCACGCTGAAAAAGCTCTCGGAAAAATACTTCAGCGCTGACGTCACTCAATAATGGAAGAGGCTTTTCAACTCGCGCTGGACTCCGCGCCCTTCCTGCTCAAGGGCGCGTATTACACGATCATCCTCAGCCTGGGCGGGATGTTTTTCGGCCTGCTGCTGGGGTTCGGCCTGGCGTTGATGCGCCTGTCGCGCTTCAAACTGGTGAGCTGGATCGCCCGCATCTACGTGTCGTTCTTTCGCGGCACGCCGCTGCTGGTGCAGTTGTTCGTGATCTATTACGGGTTACCGCAACTGGGTGTCGAACTGGATCCGCTGCCGGCGGCCCTGATCGGCTTCTCGCTGAACATGGCCGCCTATGCCTGTGAAATCCTGCGGGCCGCCATCAGCTCCATCGAGCGCGGCCAGTGGGAAGCGGCGGCGAGTATCGGCATGACCCGCGCCCAGACCCTGCGCCGGGCCATCCTGCCACAAGCCGCACGCACGGCCCTGCCGCCGCTGGGCAACAGCTTCATTTCCCTGGTCAAGGACACCGCGTTGGCGGCGACCATCCAGGTTCCGGAGCTGTTCCGCCAGGCGCAGTTGATCACCGCGCGAACCTTCGAAATCTTCACCATGTACCTCGCCGCCGCGCTGATCTATTGGATTCTGGCGAGCGTGCTCTCGCACCTGCAGAACGTCCTGGAAGCCCGGGTCAATCGGCATGACCAGGAGTCCTGACCCATGATTGTCGTGGAAAAACTGACAAAGCAGTTCAAGGGTCAGGTGGTGCTCAACGGCATCGACCTGCAAGTCGAAGAGGGTGAAGTGGTGGCGATCATTGGCCCCAGTGGTTCGGGCAAGACCACTTTCCTGCGCTGCCTGAACTTCCTCGAAGAACCCAGCAGTGGCCGGATCAAGGTCGGCGACATCGAGATCGATGGCAGCCGTCCGTTGAACCAGCAGCAGAATCTGGTGCGTCGTTTGCGCCAGCAGGTGGGTTTTGTGTTCCAGAACTTCAATCTGTTCCCCCATCGCACCGCGCTGGAGAACGTGATCGAGGGTCCGCTGGTAGTGAAAAAGACCCCGCGCGCAGAAGCCGAAGCACTGGGCCGTAAACTGTTGGCCAAGGTCGGCCTGTCTGGCAAGGAAGACGCCTACCCTCGGCGCCTTTCCGGCGGTCAGCAACAGCGCGTGGCGATTGCCCGGGCGTTGGCGATGGAACCGGAGGTGATCCTGTTCGACGAGCCAACCTCAGCCCTCGATCCGGAATTGGTGGGCGAAGTCCTGGCAACCATTCGCGGCCTGGCCGAAGAAAAACGCACCATGGTCATCGTGACCCACGAAATGGGCTTCGCCCGGGATGTCGCCAACCGCGTGGTGTTTTTCGATAAAGGCGTGATCGTCGAACAAGGCGAAGCCAAGGCCTTGTTTGCAGCGCCCAAGGAAGAACGCACTCGACAGTTCCTCAGCAAATTCCTCTCGTCCAGTCAGCACTCGCAGTAAGTTATAAAACGACATCACTTCCAGGGAAGGACGTGATGTAACTGCAATGTAGCCAGCAAAACACCTGAACTTTATTCACGACAAAACAACCGGCAATTTCTCGCCCATTTAACACACTGTTTGTTTCATGCGCGCTATAACCCCTCGTTACACTTCCCTCCCCCAAGCCTACACCTCCGCCTTATCCACCCGGCTATTACCAGGTTTCCATTACAAGGGCCAAGCCGAGGAAAAGGGTGTTTGATGCGCGGCATTATTAACGCCAGCCCGTAGGAAACTTCTGAAGCCTCGCACAATTAATTATTAAGCAAGCGCCTCTATTGACACTGAAACTTTTGAACCCTTATCTAGGAAACCACAGGCGATGCACATTATTTATTTCTGCGCAGTGACTAACTGCAGTCAGCCTCCACGACTGCGCAAAATAAAATATGTCTCGATTATCCATTGCCTTTGATTTTCCCAAACGGACTTCGTTTTCAAGTATCAAGGAGAACACCATGACAAGTATGTCGAATCTTGCTGAACTGTCCGCGCCGACCCTGGCCAATGCCCATCCCACCGGCATCAACATCGCCAGCGCCGCTCACCTGGAAGTCGCCATAGCCCCCTATCCCGGCATGGACGTCGGCGACCTGATCGAGCTGTTCTGGGACAACTGCTACGTCGGCTCTCGCCAACTGTCCCAAGCAGACCTGCAAGGCAGTATCACGCTGCGGGTACCGGAGAGCTTCGTCGTCAACGGCACCTCGCACATCCACTATCGCGTGATGCAGGTCGGGCGCGGGCCGGCACTGTCCGCCAGGCAACAAGTGCAGGCGAAGCTCGACTGCCCCGGCGGCCAACCATCAACCCTTAGCGGCGATGAAAACCAGGGACTGGCGCCGGTGCATATTCCCGGCGCCATCCGCCGCCAAGGGGTCAACCCCAACCAGATCAAGCGCGGCGTACCGCTGACGATCGAACCCTACCTGAACATGGCCGCCGGCGATGCGGTCACCCTGCGCTGGGGCGATGTGCGCATGGACCTGCCCCCGGTCACACCGGACGAGGTCGGCCTGCCCATCCATATCTGGGTGCCGCCGCAGATCATTCTCGAGGCCGGCGAAGACCTGCGGCTGGAAGTGACCTATTGCATCCTCGACCGCGTAGGCAACAACTCCCTGTGGGCACCACCGCGAACGTTGAAGATCGGTTGCGCCAATCCTTATCTGAAAAGCCCGGCGAAAGAGACCCTCATGGCTGCCGAGCCGCGCCGCAGAACGTGAACACTCTGAGGAAGCTTTTGTGGCGAGGGGATTCATCCCCGCGGGGCTGCGAAGCGGCCCCCAAATCTGCAATCCCGGTGCATCAGGTTGCTGGGTTGCCTGCTTTGGGGCCGCTCCGCAGCCCAACGGGGATAAATCCCCTCGCCACAACATCACACGGCAAAAGCCCTCTATTTATATTCCTAAAAGTTAGTTCAAAAATAATTTATACACGCTTAGGGTATATATACCGGACCACCGGACATTCTTGATTTTCGCTCGCCGCATTCATCGCGGCGTTTCTAAAGATGTGAGGTGGGTAATGGTACGGAACACAATCACCCCAGTGCAGTACGCCCCGGCACTGCCCGCAGCCACGGAGTGGCTGTAATGTCGGATTTGGCCCAAGCAAAGGTCCAGAGCGACCAGGACATCGCACCGCTGTTGTTGCCTGCCCAAGTACTGCGCAACGATGCCGAGGCCATCAAGGCCGCTCATGAGCTGGCCCAGGTCGCCCGCCAGCAAGCCGCGCGACGTGACCAGCAACGCAAGCTGCCCTGGGCAGAAATCGAGCAATTCACCCGCAGCGGACTGGGTAGCATCGCCGTTCCCCGGGCGTACGGCGGTCCCCAGGTCTCGTTCGTCACCCTGGCCGATGTATTCGCAATCATCTCCGCTGCCGATCCGGCCCTCGGACAGATTCCACAGAACCAGTTCGGCGTGCTCCAGCTGATTCTCGGCACGGGCACCGAACGGCAGAAAAAAATTCTTCTGCAGAGCGTCCTCGAAGGCTGGCGCATCGGCAACGCCGGGCCGGAACGAGGTGTTCGCAATACCCTTGAGCTGAAGGCACGGATCACCGCCGACGGTGACAGCTTCGTCATCAATGGCCAGAAGTTCTATTCCACCGGTGCACTGTTTGCCCATTGGGTGGCCGTCAAGGCGCTGAATGACGAGGGTCGCCAAGTATTGGCGTTCGTGCGGCGCGGCACCCCGGGCCTGCGGATCGTCGACGATTGGTCGGGGTTCGGCCAGCGGACCACCGCCAGCGGCACCGTGCTGCTGAACAATGTGCGGGTAGATGCCGAGTTGGTCCTGGACAACTGGCGGATCAACGAAACGCCTGGCGTGCAAGGCGCGATTTCCCAACTGATCCAGGCCGCCATCGATGCAGGCATCGCCCGTGGCGCCATCGACGATGCCATCGCCTTCGTGCGTGAACGCGCCCGGCCATGGATCGACGCCAAGGTCGACCGCGCCAGTGACGACCTTTACGTGATCGCCGACATCGGCAAGCTGAAAATCGAATTGCACGCCGCCGAAGCGCTACTGCGCAAGGCCGGACAAGTGCTGGACCAGGTCAGCGCCGCGCCCATCACCGCGCAATCGGCTGCCCGCGCCTCGATTGCCGTGGCCGAGGCCAAGGTGCTCACCACCGAGATCGCCCTGCAAGCCAGCGAAAAACTCTTCGAGCTGGCCGGCAGTCGCGCCACCCTCGCCGAATTCAATCTCGACCGCCACTGGCGTAACGCCCGAGTGCACACCCTGCACGACCCAGTGCGCTGGAAGTATCACGCCGTAGGCGCCTACCACCTGAACGGCACCTTGCCGGCCCGGCATTCCTGGATCTGACGACCCGACCTCTGGAGCAGTACATGACGTTTTCTCAACACGTCGCGGTGATCACCAGCGATGAACAAGCCCTGATCGTGGCCAGCGACCTGGCCGATGACTTCAAGCGCGACAGCGCCCTGCGCGACCGCGAGCGTCGCTTGCCGCACCCGGAACTGGAGGCGTTCTCCCGCTCCGGCCTGTGGGGCATCAGTGTGCCCAAGGCCTACGGCGGCGCCGGTGTGTCCAACGTCACCCTGGCCAAAGTGATTGCCTTGATCTCTCAGGCTGACGGCTCTCTCGGGCAGATTCCACAAAATCATTTCTACGCCCTGGAAGTGCTACGGGTAAACGGCAGCGAAGCGCAAAAACAACGCCTGTATGCCGAAGTACTGGCCGGCCAACGCTTTGGCAATGCGTTGGCGGAGCTCGGTACCAAGACCGCCCACGACCGCATCACTCAACTGCGCCGCGACGGCGAGGGTTATCGCATCAACGGCCGCAAGTTCTACGCCACGGGGGCGATCTACGCCCAGCGCATCCCCACGTCGGTGGTGGATGAAAACGGCGTGCAACAACTGGCGTTTGTCCCTCGCGACAGCAAAGGCCTGACGGTAATCGACGACTGGACGGGGTTCGGCCAGCGCACCACGGGCAGCGGCTCGGTGGTGTTCGAAGACGTCCCCGTCGCCGCCGAAGACATCGTGCCATTCCAGAGCGCCTTCGAGCGCCCGACACCGGTGGGCCCCCTGGCGCAGATTCTTCACGCTGCCATCGACACCGGCATCGCCCGCGCCGCCTATGAAGACGCCTTGTACTTCGTCCGCAACAAAACCCGCCCATGGATCGACGCTACCAGCGACATCGCCACCGAAGACCCGCACACGCTCAAGAGCTTCGGCCAACTGAGCATCCGCCTGCACGCCGCCGAAGCCCTGCTGGAGCGAGCCGGTGAGTTTCTCGACCGGGCCCAGGCCGACACCCAGGCCGACACAGTCGCCGCCGCCTCGATTGCCGTGGCCGAAGCCCGGGCCATCAGCACCGAGATTTCCCTCGCCGCTGGCAGCACGCTGTTCGAACTGGCCGGCAGCCAGGCGACCCTGGCCGAACATGGCCTGGATCGCCACTGGCGCAACGCCCGAGTGCACACCCTGCATGACCCGGTGCGCTGGAAATACCACGCGGTCGGCAACTTCTACCTCAACGATGAAAAACCGCCGCTGCGGGGGACCATTTGATGGCCCACGGCAAGAAAAAAATCCTGCTCAACGCGTTCAACATGAACTGCATCGGGCACATCAATCACGGCCTGTGGACCCATCCCCAGGACACCTCGACCCAGTTCAACACGATCGAATACTGGACCGCCCTGGCGCAGTTACTCGAACGCGGATTGTTCGACGGGCTGTTTATCGCCGATATCGTCGGGGTCTACGACGTGTACCAACAGTCGGTGGACGTCACCCTGAAAGAGTCGATCCAGCTGCCGGTCAATGACCCGTTGCTACTGGTGTCGGCGATGGCCGCCGTGACGAAGAACCTCGGTTTCGGCCTGACCGCCAACCTGACCTACGAACCGCCCTACCTGTTTGCCCGCCGCATGAGCACCCTCGATCACCTGAGTCGCGGCCGGGTCGGCTGGAACATTGTCACCGGTTACCTGGACAGCGCCGCCAAAGCCATGGGCCTGACTGCCCAGGTCGAGCATGACCGCCGCTACGACCAGGCCGACGAATACCTGCAAGTGCTCTACAAACTGTGGGAGGGCAGCTGGGAAAACGACGCCGTGCTCAACGACCGCGAACAACGGATCTATGCCCGGCCGGAAAAAGTGCACAAGGTCCGGCACCAGGGTGAGTTCTATCAGGTCGAGGGTTATCACCTGTGCGAACCGTCGCCCCAGCGCACGCCGGTATTGTTCCAGGCCGGCAGTTCCGAGCGCGGCCTGCTATTCGCCGGGCGGCATGCCGAGTGCGTGTTCATCAGCGGTCAGAACAAACCGGCGACCAAGGTCCAGGTGGACAAGGTCCGCGCCAGCGCCGTCGAAGCCGGGCGCAACCCCGAGGACATCAAGGTGTTCATGGGTCTTAACGTGATTGTCGGCCAGACCGAAGCGGCTGCCTGGGCCAAGCATGCCGAGTACCTGGGCTACGCCAGCGCCGAGGCCGGGGTGGCGCATTTTTCCGCGTCGACGGGGATCGATTTTTCCCAGTACGAACTGGACGAGCCGATCCAGTACGTGAAGAGCAATGCCATCCAGTCTGCCACCAAGACTCTGCAAAACAACGATTGGACCCGACGCAAATTGCTGGAGCAACACGCCCTCGGTGGTCGCTACATCACCGTGGTGGGCTCGCCCGAGCAGGTGGCCGACGAACTGGAGTCGTGGATCGCCGAAACCGGCCTCGATGGTTTCAACCTGACCCGCATCGTCACGCCGCAAAGCTATGTGGACTTCATCGACCTGGTGATTCCCGAGCTGCAGCGACGCGGTTCGTACAAGACCGAATACGACAACGGCACCTTGCGTGAAAAGCTGTTTCAGGCAGAGGCCTATTTACCCAAGCAACATACCGGCTCGACCTACCGGCACTGAGCCCCTGAAGAGCTCTTCTAAAATGACTGGAATATCCGACATGACCAAGCAACTCCTGACCCTGCCAGTCAAAGCACTGGCCCTGGCCCTCGGCCTGTTCAGCTCGGCGCTGTTCGCCGCCGATGCACCGTTGAAAATCGGCACCACCGCTGCGTTCGCCATTCCCCTGGAAGCCGCCGTGGAAGAAGCCGGCAAGCAAGGCCTGAAGGTCGAGTTGGTGGAGTTCAGCGACTGGATCGCGCCCAACGTCAGCCTGGCGTCCGGCGATATCGACGTGAATTACTTCCAGCACATCCCGTTCCTGGAAAACGCCAAGGCCGCCGCCGGGTTCGACCTGGTGCCCTTTGCCCCGGGGATCATCAACAACGTCGGCCTCTATTCGAAAAAATACAAAAGCTTTGATGAGTTGCCCGAAGGCGCGAGCGTGGCCATTGCCAACGATCCGATCAACAGCGGGCGCGGCCTGCAACTGCTGGCCAAGGCCGGGCTGATCACTCTCAAGCCCGGTGTCGGTTACAAGGCCACCGAAGACGACATCGTGGCCAACCCGAAGAAGCTCAAGATCCTCCAGGTCGAAGCCGTGCAACTGGTGCGCGCCTATGAAGATGCCGACCTGGTACAGGGCTACCCGGCCTACATCCGTTTGGCGAAAACCTTCGATGCCACGTCAGCCTTGCTGTTCGACGGCCTCGATCACAAGGAATACGTGATCCAGTTCGTGATCCAACCCAAGAGCAAGAACGACCCGCGGCTGGCCAAGTTCGTCGATATCTATCAGCACTCGCCTGTCGTGCGCGCCGCCCTGGACAAGGCCCACGGCAAGCTCTACCAAGCCGGTTGGGAAGGCTGACCATGAACGCCGTCAACGCGCGACTTCGACAGGAAGCCCCCACGCCCCACAGTGCCGAACAGACTGAACTGCATCCAGAGCTGAACCGTGCCCACGTGCGCTTCATCGGTCTGGGCAAGACCTACAACGGCGCCCAGGGTCCGGTGGCCGCACTGCAAGGCATCGACCTGGCGATCCAGCGCGGCGAAGTATTCGGCATCATCGGTCGTAGCGGTGCCGGCAAGTCCTCGTTGATCCGCACCATCAACCGGCTCGAACAACCCACCAGCGGCCGGGTATTGATCGATCAGGTGGACATCGGCGAGTTCGATGAAGACCGCTTGGTGGAACTGCGTCGACGCATCGGCATGATCTTCCAGCACTTCAACCTGATGTCGGCCAAGACCGTGTGGCAGAACGTCGAATTGCCCCTGAAAGTCGCAGGTGTACCCAAGGAGCAGCGCCAGCGCAAAGTCCGCGAGTTGCTGGAACTGGTCGGCCTGCAAGGCAAGCACAAGGCCTACCCGGCGCAACTCTCCGGCGGGCAGAAGCAGCGGGTCGGCATTGCCCGGGCGCTGGTGCATGACCCGCAGATCCTGTTGTGCGACGAAGCCACTTCGGCCCTGGACCCGGAGACCACCCAATCGATCCTCGGCCTGCTGCGCGAGATCAACCAGCGCTTGGGCCTGACCATCGTCTTGATCACCCATGAAATGGCGGTGATTCGCGAAGTCTGCGACCGGGTGGTGGTGCTCGAGCAGGGGCGGATCGTCGAGCAGGGGCCGGTCTGGGAAGTGTTTGGCAACCCGCAGCACGAGGTCAGTCGAACGCTGCTGGCGCCCTTGCAACACGCCATACCGGAGGAACTGCAAAGCCGCCTGCAAGCGCAGCCGGCGTCGGCGGATGCCGCTACCGTGCTGCGCCTGCAATTCACCGGCGCGGGTCGCGATGAAGCGGATCTCGCCGCTCTGTTCAGCGCCCTTGGTGGCCGGGTGCGGCTGCTGCACGGCGGCATCGAGCGCATTCAGGGCCATGGGCTGGGGCAATTGCTGCTGGCCGTGAGCGGTTCGTCGTGGGGCGCCGAGGAATTGCGTCAACGTGCGGGCAATTGGGCGCAACGGGTGGAGGTGCTGGGCTATGTGGTTTGATCGGTTGTTGCAGGGTTTCATCGACACGTTCCTGATGGTTGGCGTGTCGTCGCTGATCGCGCTGCTGGCGGGCATACCGCTGGCGGTGATCCTGGTCACCAGCGGCAAGGGCGGGATCTATGAAGCGCCAGCCTTGAACCGCGCCTTGGGCGCGTTCGTGAACCTGTTCCGCTCGATACCGTTCCTGATTCTGATGGTGGCGTTGATCCCGTTCACCCGGCTGATCGTCGGCACCACCTACGGTGTCTGGGCAGCAGTCGTGCCGCTGACCATCGCCGCCACGCCGTTCTTTGCCCGCATCGCCGAAGTCAGCCTGCGGGAGGTCGATCATGGCTTGATCGAAGCCGCCCAGGCCATGGGTTGCCGCCGTTGGCACATCGTCTGGCATGTGCTGCTGCCCGAAGCCCTGCCGGGCATCGTCGGCGGCTTCACCATCACCCTGGTGACCATGATCAACTCTTCGGCCATGGCCGGAGCCATCGGTGCCGGCGGCCTGGGCGACATCGCCTACCGCTATGGCTACCAACGCTTCGACAGCCAGATCATGCTCACGGTGATCGTGTTGCTGGTGGCGTTGGTGGCGGTGATTCAACTGGGCGGAGACCGCCTGGCGCGGGGTCTGAACAAACGCTGACCTATGGGAGCAGTTGACCTGTGGGAGCAAAGCTTGCTCGCGATAGCAGTATTCCATCCAACATGGATACCAACTGGACGACTGCAGTCGCGAGCAAGCTTTGCTCCCACAGGCAGATCAGCGGCCTTGCGGTATAGTCGCCTGACACTCCTCACCAAGCCCACACCCATGAAACACACCGCCGACGACCTGCACGCCATCACCGCCACGACCCTGGGCCATTACAACGCCGTGGCAGAAAGCTTTCGCGAAGGCACCCGCGACCACGACGTCAGCCAGAACATCGACGCCTTGTTGCGCCACATCCAGGGCCAGGCACCGTTGCACATCCTGGACTTCGGCTGCGGTCCGGGGCGCGATTTGCGCACGTTCACGGCCATGGGCCACGTCGCGGTCGGTCTCGACGGCTCGGCGGAATTTGCCCGGATGGCGCGCCAGGACAGCGGCTGTGAAGTATGGCAACAGGACTTCCTGGCGCTCGACCTGCCAGCCGACCGCTTTGACGGGATTTTCGCCAACGCGGTGCTGTTTCATGTGCCGGTCCAGGAGCTGCCTCGGGTGCTCAGGCAATTGCACGCCACGCTCAAGCCCGGCGGCGTGCTGTTCAGCTCAAACCCTCGGGGCGAAAACCAGGAGGGCTGGAGCGGCCAGCGCTTCGGCGCCTACCACGACCTCGCGGCCTGGCGCACTCTGCTTGGCGACGCAGGTTTCGTGGAACTGGAGCATTACTACCGACCGGCGGGGCTGCCACGGGAGCAGCAGCCTTGGTTGGCGAGTGTCTGGCGTAAACCTGCTTAGGATTTGAGGACGCCATCGCGAGCAAGCTCGCTCTCACATTGGATCTGTGTTTGCTCACCGATCATGAGTTCACAGCTGATCAAGTGTGGGAGCGAGCCTGCTCGCGATAGCGGTGCAACAATCAATGAAACTCGATGGTTTGGCCTCATCGCCTGGAAGCTTCACTCCTGTTTTTTCAACCACTTCTGCGACAACTGCTCCAACCTCCCGTCATCCTTGATGCGCGCCAGGGCGTTATCCAGGCTGGCCTTGAACGCCGGATTACCCTTCTGGAACGGAATCACCAGGCTCGGCGCTGGGACGCTCTTTTCTTCCGGCTGGAACGACGGCGCCATGACCAACGGACGTTGCGTCTCATCCTTGCTCGCCAGCAGTTGTGCATCGGGATGGCTGTAAGCGGCACTGAGGTCGAAACGTTCCGCCAGTTCCGGGGTCATTGCTATGTGGTTGATGGCAACATCGTACTTGCCGCTCTCCACGCCAGTCAGCAGATCCCCGGCATCGGTGACCACGAAGTCAGGGCGTACATCGAGCTCACTGGCAAGCATTTCGCCCAGTTCCACTTCGAAACCGGTGAGTTTGCCGTCTTCCTTGAAGTTGAAGGGTGCGGTGTTGGCCTCCAGGGCAATGCGCAGTTCGCCACGGTCATTGATGTCATCGATCAGTTCGGCATGAGCCAGGGGACTCAAAAGGGGTAGCAGGCAAATCAGGCCAGGCAGAAAACGCATGGTCACTCCTATGTATTTATACAAGCGACGCTCGTTTCAGGCTCGCTTTGCTATGGTTGTTGCAGGCTTCGACAACGATTGGTCATGAAGTTGTCATGGCCAGGCGGATTTCATGGAAAAACTGGAGAAAAAAATGAAAAGCTTTATGTCTCGTGCTGCGTTGGCCGGTCTGTTGCTGGGTGCTTCGGTGCTGGCAAGCGCCGCGACCCCGGCGCCCAAAGGCGCAGAAGTCTTCATCGTTTCCCCGGAAGACGGCGCCACCGTCTCCAAAGAATTCAAGGTCAAGTTCGGCGTCAAGGACATCGCCCTGGCTCCGGCGGGTGATGTGACCAAAAATACCGGACACCATCATTTGCTGATCGATGTCGACAAACTGCCTGCCGCGGGCGCGCCGATTCCCACCGATGCCAACCACATGCACTTCGGCAAGGCACAAACCGAGGCCGACATCAAACTGACCCCAGGCAAACACACCTTGCAACTGATCCTGGGCGACAGCGGCCACATGCCGTTCGATCCGTCGATCGTGTCCAAGAAAATCACGGTGAACGTGAAGTAACAGCACTCACTGAAAAAAATGCGTCCCCCCTGTGGGAGCGAGCCTGCTCGCGATAGCGGTCTATCCGACACATTAATGTTGGCTGACACGCCGCTATCGCGAGCAGGCTCGCTCCCACAGGTCATATAAAAAAACGGGAGCCCTTTCGAGGCTCCCGTTTTTTTCAGCGACCGCTCTGTTAGAACAACACGCGGCAACGAATGGTGCCGTTGATGTGCTGCAGCTTCTCTTGCGCCAGGTCCGAGTATTCGGCGTCGACGTCGATCACGACGTAGCCGACTTTCTCGTTGGTCTGCAAGAACTGACCGGAAATGTTGATGCCGTTTTCGGCGAAGACCTTGTTGATCTCGCTCATCACACCCGGGATGTTCTCGTGGATGTGCAACAGGCGGTGCTTGCCAGGGTGAGCCGGCAGGGCCACTTCCGGGAAGTTCACGGACGATACCGAAGTACCGTTGTCGCTGTACTTGACCAGTTTTTCCGCCACTTCCAGGCCGATGTTGGCCTGGGCTTCAGCGGTGGAACCGCCGATGTGCGGGGTCAGGATCACGTTGTCCAGGCCACGCAGCGGGCTTTCAAAGATGTCGTCGTTGGAGCGTGGCTCCACCGGGAACACGTCGATGGCGGCGCCGATCAGGTGCTTGTCCTTGATCGCGTCGGCCAGGGCGTCGAGCTTGACCACGGTGCCGCGCGCGGCGTTGATCAGGATGCCGCCCTTCTTGATGGCGCGGATTTCCTTCTCACCGATCATCCACTGGGTGGCAGCGGTCTCCGGCACGTGCAGGGTCACGATGTCGGACATGCCCAGCAGCTCGTGCAGGTTGTTGACCTGGGTAGCATTGCCCAGCGGCAGCTTGGTCACGGTGTCGTAGAAGAACACCTGCATGCCCAGGCCTTCAGCCAGTACCGACAACTGGGTGCCGATCGAGCCGTAGCCGACGATACCCAGCTTCTTGCCGCGAATTTCGAAGGAGTTGGCCGCGCTCTTGATCCAGCCGCCACGGTGGCAGGAAGCGTTCTTCTCAGGGATGCCGCGCAGCAGCAGGATCGCTTCGGCCAGCACCAGTTCGGCAACGGAACGGGTGTTGGAGTACGGCGCGTTGAACACTGCGATACCGCGCTCACGCGCCGCGTTGAGGTCAACCTGGTTGGTGCCGATGCAGAAGCAGCCGACCGCGACCAGTTTCTTGGCGTGGTCGAAGATCTCTTCGGTCAATTGCGTACGGGAGCGAATGCCGATGAAGTGAGCATCGGCGATCTTTTCCTTGAGCTGGGCTTCCGGCAGAGAACTGGTGATGTACTCGATGCTGGTGTAGCCCGCCGACTTGAGGACGTCGACAGCCGATTGGTGGACGCCTTCGAGAAGAAGGAACTTGATCTTGCTCTTATCGAGAGAAGTCTTGCTCATCTGCGTAAACCTGTGTCCCGGAGAAAAATGGCAGGGAATCGGACAGCGCATGCTGACCCGACCGGCGTGACAGCCGTCGCCGCAGAACAGCCGTTGGGCACTACGCTGCGGGGTCGGTATGCTAGCATATGCACCCCGCTAAACACTCATTCCTGCGACGTGAAGCGTTCTCAGGATGACCATGAATTGTTCGAGAGTTCTGTCGATGACCAATCCTGCCCTGATAGATGAGCTGAAGACCCTGGTTGAGCCTGGCAAGGTCCTGACCGATGCCGACTCCCTGAACGCTTACGGCAAGGACTGGACCAAGCATTTCGCCCCGGCGCCGAGCGCCATCGTCTTCCCCAAGACCACCGAGCAGGTCCAGGCCATCGTGCGCTGGGCCAATGCGCACAAGGTCGCGCTGGTGCCATCGGGCGGACGTACCGGGCTTTCCGCCGCAGCCGTGGCGGCCAACGGCGAAGTGGTCGTGTCATTCGACTACATGAACCAGATTCTCGATGTGAACCTCACCGACCGTACCGCCGTCTGCCAGCCAGGCGTGGTCACCGAACAATTGCAGAACAAGGCTGAAGAACATGGCCTGTACTACCCGGTAGACTTCGCTTCGGCAGGTTCCAGCCAGATTGGCGGCAACATCGGCACCAATGCCGGCGGGATCAAGGTTATTCGCTACGGCATGACCCGTAACTGGGTGGCGGGCATGAAGGTCGTCACTGGCAAGGGTGACCTGCTGGAACTGAACAAGGACCTGATCAAGAACGCCACCGGCTACGACTTGCGGCAGCTGTTCATCGGTGCCGAGGGCACCCTGGGCTTCGTGGTCGAGGCCACCATGCGCCTGGACCGCGCGCCGAAAAACCTCACCGCCATGGTGCTCGGCACGCCGGACTTCGATTCGATCATGCCGGTGCTGCACGCTTTCCAGGGCAAGCTGGACCTGACCGCCTTCGAGTTTTTCTCAGACAAGGCCCTGGCCAAGGTCTTGGGCCGAGGCGACGTGCCAACACCGTTCGAAACCGAGTGCCCGTTCTACGCCCTGCTGGAATTCGAAGCCACCACCGAGGAAGTCGCCAACCACGCCCTGGAAACCTTCGAACACTGCGTGGAACAAGGCTGGGTGCTGGACGGCGTGATGAGCCAGAGCGAAACCCAACTGCAGAACCTGTGGAAGCTGCGCGAGTACATCTCCGAGACCATCTCGCACTGGACGCCATACAAGAACGATATCTCGGTGACCGTCTCCAAGGTCCCGGGCTTCTTGCGGGAAATCGACGCGATCGTCGGCGAACACTACCCGGACTTCGAAATCGTCTGGTTCGGCCACATCGGCGACGGCAACCTGCACCTGAACATCCTCAAGCCGGAAAACCTGAGCAAGGATGAGTTCTTCGCCAAGTGCGCGACCGTGAACAAATGGGTCTTTGAAACCGTCGAGAAGTACAACGGTTCGATTTCCGCCGAACATGGCGTGGGCATGACCAAGCGCGACTACCTGACTTATAGTCGTTCGCCAGTGGAAATCGAGTACATGAAAGCCGTGAAGGCTGTATTCGACCCGAACGGCATCATGAACCCGGGCAAGATTTTCGCTGTTTGAATCAACGAACCAGGAGTCGGTAATGAGCTATCAGCACCAGTATGTCGACGGTACACGTATCCATTTCCCGGTAGGGAAAGTGGTGTGCATTGGCCGCAACTACGCCGAACATGCCAAGGAATTGGACAACCCGGTGCCCACCGAACCCTTGCTGTTCATCAAGCCGGGCAGTTGTGTGGTGCCACTGGAGGGCGGTTTCAGCATTCCTGCCGACCGTGGCTCGGTGCACTACGAAGCGGAAATCGCCGTGCTGATCGGCAAGCCGCTGTCGCCCCGCCCGAGCGCCGAGGAAGTGCTGGACGCCATCTCCGGCTTCGCCCCGGCCCTGGACCTGACCCTGCGGGACAAACAGGCCGAGCTCAAGGCCAAGGGCCTGCCGTGGGAAATCGCGAAATCCTTCGACGGCGCGGCGGTGATCGCACCGTTCGTGTCGAGCGGCACCTTTGCCGACCTGACCGACATCCCCGTTCGCCTGACCATCAACGGTGAAGTGCGCCAGGATGGCAACAGCAGCCTGATGCTCAACCCTATCGTGCCAATGATCCAGCACATGGCCGGGTGCTTCTCGCTCCAGGCCGGCGACGTGATCCTCACCGGCACCCCGGCGGGCGTCGGGCCGCTGAATGCAGGGGATGAATTGGTACTGGAACTGCCGGGGGCGAGCCGCTTCGAAAGCAGCGTTCGCTAACTCGGTTTTGTAACCTCTATAGATCAAATGTGGGAGCGGGCTTGCTCGCGAATGCGGTGTATCAGTCGACCTTTATGTGTCTGATACACCGCATTCGCGAGCAAGCCCGCTCCCACAGGTATCTGGCTTTTTCCTGAAGACCGACGTTTTACCGTTTTTTTCACATGCCATCCGGATAATTCCGGGGAATGCGGCATCTGAGCCAGCCATTCCCCTAGCCGAATTTTCTGGAACGCATTCCCCGATGGCCAAAACCCAAACACTGTCTGCCGCCAAACCTGCCCGCCGCTCCCGCTTCGCCCTGCCCTGGTATGCCTGGTCGCTGCTGGCGCTGGCCGCCGCCTATGGCCTGGCGTTTGCGATGCATTGGGACGACCGCGGGCTGCTTTGGCTATCGGAACACTTCCAGAGCCCGGCCCAGCGCCAGGAGAGCATCTGGCTGCCGGACTACCGCGCCGTGATCGACGCCAAGCCACTGCCGGGCATGGAGAAGGACGAGGCGTCCGATGTGACCTACAACCCGCAGACCAAGACTCTGTTCGCCGTCATGGGCAAGAACCCGTTCCTGGTGGAGCTGACCCTGCAAGGCGATGTGCTGCGCAAGATGCCTTTGGTGGGGTGGAACAACCCCGAAGGCGTGACCTATATGACCAATGGTCTGCTGGCGATTACCGACGAGCGTAATCACACGCTGTCAATCGTCCAGGTGGATGCCAGCACCCGCGAGCTGAACAGCACTGACTTCCCCAAATACGACCTGGGTGCATCAGAGAACCAGAACAAAGGGTTCGAAGCGATTGTCTGGGATCCGCGTAACCAGCAACTGGTGCTCGGGGAGGAACGCCCGCCAGCACTGTTCACCTGGACAAGCGATGGCAGCCAATTGCTCAAGGGCGACAAGCAGATCCACGTCAGCAATGAACTGGACTTGCGCAACCTCTCGGCACTGGCGATCGACCCGCGCACCGGTCACATGCTGGTGCTTTCGGCCGACTCCCATCTGCTGCTGGAACTGGATGAAAAAGGCGAGCAAGTCAGCTTCATGACCTTGCTGGGCAGCTTTAACGGCTTGAAAGACACGATCCCTCGCGCCGAAGGCGTGACCGTCGATGAGGCCGGCAATCTGTACATGGTCAGCGAACCGAATCTGTTCTATCGTTTCGAAAAACAGCGCTGATAGCACTAACTCTGTAGGATAAATTCTCCTTCGTTGTAGGGTGTGGCACACAGCCATTAAGCTTCAGTTCAGGCAGCCGTGGTATTTCCACCCACCTGTTCTTATCCGAGCCCACCCCAACATGCGTCGACTCGCCCGCCCCAAACCCCTGGTCCTGATACTGCTGACCCTGGTGCTGATCTTCCTGATCGCAGCCGGTCAGCACCTGCGTCTGTTCGAACGCGCCTGGTTCAATCTCAACACCCTTTGGAAAACCACCAGCGAACAGGCCATCGCCTTGGACCAGTACCGGGTCACGGTCGAGGCGCAGGTGATCGAAGGCCTGGACGATGACGTTTCAGCGCTGACGTTCGATCCCGTACGCAAGAGCCTGTTCACCGTCACCAACAAGAATGCCGAGCTGATCGAATTGTCCCTGGACGGCAAGATTTTGCGGCGCATCGCGCTGATCGGCTTTGGCGATCCAGAGGCGGTGGAGTTCATCAGCGAAGACACTTACGTCATCACTGACGAGCGCCAGCAGCGCCTGATCAAGATTCACCTGGATGACGACACCCAATTCCTCGACGCCGCCGATGCCGAGCAGATGACCCTCGGCGTGCACATGAGCGGCAACAAAGGCTTCGAAGGGCTGGCCTACGATTCGGTGGGCAAACGGCTGTTCGTGGCCAAGGAACGCGACCCGATGCTGATTTATGAAGTGCATGGGTTTCCCCACCACAATCCGGAAAAATCCTACGCGGTCCACGTGATCAACAACCCCAAGCGCGATGCCGGGCTGTTCGTGCGCGACCTTTCAAGCCTGCAATACGATGAGCGCAGCGGCCATTTGCTGGCGCTGTCCGATGAGTCGCGGTTGATTATCGAGCTGGATATAGACGGCCGGCCGTTGAGCACGCTGTCGTTGAGCAAAGGCCGCCAGGGCCTGCAGAAAACCGTGCCGCAGGCCGAAGGCCTGGCCATGGACGACGACGGCAACCTGTATGTGGTGAGCGAGCCGAACCTGTTCTACGTGTTCAAGAAGCCGCAGCCTTGATGCACTCGCCCTGAAACACCACAACAACCCAATGTGGGAGCGAGCCTGCTCGCGATAACGGTGTGTCAGCCGACATTGATGTGTCGGATAAACCGCTATCGCGAGCAGGCTCGCTCCCACAGGGAATACTTCACTCAAAAGAGCAGGTTATTTCGTCGACTTACTCAGCCCGCAGGGTCTTCACCCCTTCAGCGGTTCCCAGCAACAGCACATCCGCCGGACGAGCCGCGAACAAACCGTTGGTGACCACGCCGACGATGGCGTTGATCTGGCTTTCCAGTTCCACCGGGTTGGTGATCTGCAAGTTGTGCACGTCCAGGATGATATTGCCGTTATCGGTCAGCACGCCTTCGCGATACACCGGGTCGCCGCCCAGCTTCACCAGTTCGCGGGCCACATGACTGCGGGCCATCGGGATGACTTCCACCGGCAACGGGAATGCGCCGAGCACAGGCACCAGTTTGCTGGCGTCGGCAATGCAGATGAAGGTCTTGGCCACGGCCGCGACGATCTTCTCGCGCGTCAGGGCCGCGCCACCGCCCTTGATCAGGTTCAGGTGCGCGTCGCTTTCGTCGGCGCCATCGACGTAGAACTCCAGGTCGCTCACGGTGTTGAGCTCATACACCGGGATCCCGTGGCCCTTGAGGCGCGCGGCGGTGGCTTCGGAACTGGCGACCGCGCCGTCGAACGCGCCCTTGTGGCGAGCCAGCGCGTCGATGAAGCAGTTGGCCGTGGAGCCGGTACCGACCCCGACGATGCTCTTGTCATCCAGTTTCGGGAGGATGAGGTCGACGGCGGCCTGGGCCACGGCCTGTTTGAGTTGATCCTGGGTCATGCGGGCTCCGAAAGCGGGCAGGAAGTAAAGAGGGGCGCGAGTATAACCCAACAAAACCTTGGGATTCGTGTGGTCGCCCAGCCAAAAGCCGGGTTAGACTCCTTGGCCCTGCCCAACTCGCTCAGTGATGCTTTCCGATGCTTGAACAGTACGTCAAAAAGATCCTCACCTCGCGCGTTTATGACGTTGCCGTAGAAACCCCGTTGCAGACCGCTCGCCAGCTCTCCGAGCGGCTGGGCAACAGCATTTTGCTCAAGCGTGAAGACTTGCAGCCGGTGTTCTCGTTCAAGATTCGCGGAGCCTACAACAAGCTGACCCAGCTCAGCGACGAAGAACGCGCACGCGGCGTGGTCACGGCTTCGGCGGGCAACCACGCCCAGGGCCTGGCCCTGGCGGCCAAGGTGCTGGGCGTCAAGGCCACCATCGTGATGCCCAAGACCACCCCGGAAATCAAGGTCGAAGGCGTGCGCTCGCGGGGCGGCAAAGTGGTGCTGCATGGCGATTCGTTCCCCGAAGCCCTGGCCTATTCGCTGAAACTGGTCGACGAAAAAGGCTACGTCTACATCCACCCCTATGACGACCCCCACACCATTGCCGGGCAGGGCACGGTGGCGATGGAAATCCTGCGCCAGCACCCCGGGCGCCTGGATGCGATCTTCGTCCCGGTGGGCGGTGGCGGGCTGATCGCAGGGATCGCAGCCTACGTGAAATACCTGCGCCCGGACATCAAGGTCATCGGCGTCGAGCCGGACGACTCCAATTGCCTGCAAGCGGCCATGGCCGCTGGTGAGCGCGTGGTGCTGCCGACCGTGGGGCTGTTCGCCGATGGCGTCGCCGTGGCACAGATCGGCCAGCACACCTTCGATATCTGCAAACACTACGTGGACGAAGTTATCACCGTCAGCACCGACGAGATCTGCGCCGCCATCAAGGATATCTACGACGATACCCGCTCGATCACCGAACCTGCCGGCGCCCTGGGCGTGGCCGGGATCAAGAAATACGTCGAGTCACGGGGCGTCAGCGGCCAGACCCTGGTGGCCATCGACTCCGGGGCCAACGTCAACTTCGACCGCTTGCGCCACGTGGCCGAACGCGCCGAACTGGGCGAGGGCCGCGAAGCGATCATCGCCGTGACCATCCCTGAGAAGCCAGGTAGCTTCAAGGCGTTCTGCGAAGCCGTCGGCAAACGCCAGATCACCGAATTCAACTACCGCTATAACACCGGCAGTGAAGCGCACATCTTCGTCGGCGTGCAGACCCACCCGGAAAACGACCCACGCAGCGCGCTGATCGCCAGCCTGACCGAACAAGGCTTCCCGGTGCTGGACCTGACCGACAACGAACTGGCCAAGTTGCACATCCGCCACATGGTGGGCGGGCACGCGGCGCACGTCATCGACGAAGTGGTGTTGCGCTTCGAATTCCCGGAACGCCCGGGCGCACTGTTCAATTTCCTCAACAAGCTGGGTGGGCGCTGGAATATCTCGATGTTCCACTACCGCAACCATGGTGCGGCGGATGGCCGTGTGGTCGCCGGGTTGCAAGTGCCTCACGATGAGCGCCACCTGGTGCCAGCCGCCCTGGAAGAAATCGGCTACCCGTACTGGGATGAAAGCGATAACCCGGCCTATCAGTTGTTCCTGGGTTGATAAAGCCGGGCTAGGCTGTGAGCAGGACTTAAGGAAATCGAACAATGGAAACACTGACCACGCTGAAGATCGCTCACATCGTCGCCACGGTATTGCTGTTGGCGGGCGCCCTGGGGCTGGCCATCTGGGTCTGGCGCACGCGCCGCAACGGCGATGCCACGGCGGCGGCTCGTACGCTGCAACGCCCGCGGCTGTTCATCTGGTTGGTGATGATCCTTGCACTGGCGAGCCTTCCATTCACGGGCTGGTGGATGGTGCACCAGGTCGGCTGGCCACTGGGGCAGACCTGGTTGCTGGCTTCCAGCGTGCTCTACACCTTGGCCGCGCTGGCGGGGTTCTGGCTGGTGGTGCGGCTGAACAAATTGCGCAAGGCGCCGGGAGGTAGCGGTAGGTTTACCTTTGCCTTGGCGTTGTTCAGCGTTGTCTGCTTTATCGCCATTGCGGGGTTGATGGGGGCCAAGCCGGTTTAAGGTTTTAGACCGCGCCGGCCCCATCGCGAGCAGGCTCGCTCCCACATTGGATTTGCGTTGTTCACAAAATCCCTGTGGGAGCGAGCCTGCTCGCGATAGCCCTATCAGCCGCGCAACGAAATCACCGGCCAACCACGTCTTTCGGCCTCGGCCCGCAGATTCGGATCCGGATCCACCGCCACCGGATGCGTCACCACCTCCAGCAACGGCAAGTCGTTCATCGAATCACTGTAGAAATAGCTGCCGTCGAGCGAATGCCCGGTCTCTTCCAGCCAACGGTTCAACCGGGTCACCTTGCCCTCGCGAAAACACGGGATGTCGGTGCTGCGCCCGCTGTAGCGCCCGTCAATCATCTCGCACTCGGTGGCGATCAGGGTTTCCACACCCAGGCGTTCGGCAATCGGCCCGGTGACAAAGCGGTTGGTGGCAGTGATGATCACCAGCTTATCGCCAGCGGCGCGGTGCTTTTCCAGCAATTCGACGGCCTGGGGCAACACGATTGGCTCGATGCAGTCGCGCATGTAGTCCAGGTGCCACTGCGCCAGCACGTGCATTTCGGTCCGACCGAGGATTTCCAGGCAAAAGTTCAGGTACTCGGCGTTGTCGAGCTTGCCGGCCAGGTAATCCTGGTAGAACTCGTCGTTGCGTGCCTTGTAAGTGACAGCATCCAGGAAACCGCGCTCGCACAGGTAATCGCCCCACGCGTGATCGCTGTCGCCGCCCAGCAATGTGTTGTCCAAGTCGAATAAAGCCAGCCGCATTGCAGTTACTCGCTGAAAAATCTGAAGAAAGGCGTCCAGAATACGTACTTTTCACAAGAGTGCACATAAGCTAGGCGGGCTCGTTGCTGCTTTCACAACCTTTGTGGAACAATGCGGCGACATGCGTTTGCGAGGTTGTTGCCGTGATCGACCCCGATGGTTTCCGCCCCAATGTGGGGATCATTCTTACGAATGATGCAGGGCAGGTGCTATGGGCTCGCCGTATCAATCAAGACGCCTGGCAGTTTCCCCAGGGCGGGATCAACCCCCAGGAGACGCCGGAAGAGGCCTTGTACCGCGAGTTGAACGAAGAAGTGGGGCTTGAGCGAGAAGATGTCGAAATACTCGCCTGCACCCGAGGCTGGTTGCGCTATCGTTTGCCGCAACGCCTGGTCCGCACGCACAGCCAACCGCTGTGTATCGGCCAGAAGCAGAAATGGTTTCTCCTGCGCCTGATCTCCAACGAGCAACGGGTGCGGATGGATTTGACCGGTAAACCGGAGTTCGATGGCTGGCGCTGGGTCAGCTATTGGTATCCGTTGGGCCAGGTGGTGACATTCAAGCGCGAAGTGTATCGACGCGCTCTCAAAGAGCTTGCCCCGCGCCTGCTGACGCGCGACTGACGACGGAGTTCGACCCCGAGCCATGCTCAATACGCTGCGCAAGATCGTCCAGGAAGTTAACTCCGCCAAGGATCTCAAGGCGGCGTTGGGGATTATTGTATTGCGCGTCAAAGAGGCCATGGGCAGCCAGGTCTGCTCGGTCTACCTGCTGGACCCCGAGACCAACCGTTTCGTGCTGATGGCCACCGAGGGCTTGAACAAGCGCTCGATCGGCAAGGTCAGCATGGCGCCCAATGAAGGTCTGGTCGGCCTGGTCGGCACGCGCGAAGAACCCCTGAACCTCGAAAACGCCGCGGATCACCCGCGCTATCGTTACTTTGCCGAAACCGGGGAAGAACGCTACGCCTCGTTCCTCGGCGCACCGATCATCCACCACCGCCGCGTTGTCGGCGTATTGGTCATCCAGCAAAAAGAGCGCCGCCAGTTCGACGAGGGGGAAGAAGCCTTCCTCGTGACCATGAGCGCGCAACTGGCCGGGGTTATCGCCCACGCCGAGGCCACCGGCTCGATCAGCGGCCTGGGTCGCCAGGGCAAGGGTATCCAGGAAGCCAAGTTCGTCGGCGTACCGGGCTCACCGGGCGCGGCGGTGGGCACGGCGGTGGTCATGCTGCCGCCCGCCGACCTCGACGTGGTGCCGGACAAGGCCATCACCGACATCGATGCCGAGCTGGGCTTGTTCAAGACCGCCATCGAAGGCGTACGGGCCGACATGCGCGCCCTGTCGGCCAAGCTGGCGACGCAGCTGCGGCCTGAAGAGCGCGCGCTGTTCGACGTCTACCTGATGATGCTCGACGACGCCTCCCTGGGCAGCGAAGTGACCACCGTCATCAAGACCGGCCAGTGGGCCCAGGGCGCGCTGCGCCAGGTGGTGACCGACCACGTCAACCGTTTCGAACTGATGGACGACGCCTACCTGCGCGAGCGTGCCTCCGACGTCAAGGACCTTGGCCGCCGGTTGCTGGCCTATTTGCAGCAGGAACGCCAGCAGACCCTGGTCTACCCCGATAACACCATCCTCGTCAGCGAAGAGCTGACCCCGGCCATGCTCGGCGAAGTGCCGGAAGGCAAGCTGGCGGGGCTGGTCTCGGTATTGGGCTCGGGCAACTCCCACGTGGCGATCCTGGCCCGGGCCATGGGCATCCCGACGGTGATGGGCCTGGTGGACCTGCCGTACTCCAAGGTCGACGGCATCCAGATGATCGTCGATGGCTACCACGGCGAGGTCTACACCAACCCCAGCGACGTACTGCGCAAGCAGTTCGCCGATGTGGTGGAGGAAGAGAAACAACTGTCCCTGGGCCTGGACGCGCTGCGGGACCTGCCTTGCGTGACCCTCGACGGCCACCGTATGCCGCTGTGGGTCAACACCGGCCTGCTGGCCGACGTGGCCCGGGCACAGAAACGTGGCGCCGAGGGTGTGGGCCTGTACCGCACCGAAGTGCCGTTCATGATCAACCAGCGCTTCCCGAGTGAAAAGGAACAACTGGCGATCTACCGCGAACAACTGGCCGCGTTCCACCCGCAACCGGTGACCATGCGCAGCCTGGACATCGGCGGCGACAAGTCCCTGTCCTACTTCCCGATCAAGGAAGACAACCCGTTCCTCGGTTGGCGCGGCATTCGCGTGACCCTCGATCACCCGGAAATCTTCCTGGTCCAGGCCCGCGCCATGCTCAAGGCCAGCGAAGGCCTGAACAACCTGCGCATCCTGTTGCCGATGATCTCCGGCACCCATGAACTGGAAGAAGCCCTACACCTGATCCACCGGGCCTGGGGCGAAGTGCGCGACGAAGGCACCGACGTGCCGATGCCGCCGGTAGGCGTGATGATCGAGATTCCGGCAGCGGTGTACCAGACCAAGGAACTGGCGCGGCAGGTGGACTTCCTGTCGGTGGGTTCCAACGACCTGACCCAGTACCTGCTGGCCGTGGACCGCAACAACCCACGGGTCGCCGATCTGTACGATTACCTGCACCCGGCGGTGCTGCAAGCCTTGCAGAACGTGGTGCGTGACGCCCATGCCGAAGGCAAGCCGGTGAGCATCTGCGGCGAAATGGCCGGTGACCCGGCAGCGGCGGTGCTGCTGATGGCGATGGGTTTCGACAGCCTGTCGATGAACGCCACCAACCTGCCGAAAGTGAAGTGGATGCTGCGCCAGATCAACCTCAGCAAGGCCCAGGAGTTGCTGGCCGAGGTGATGACCATCGACAACCCGCAGGTGATCCACAGCTCCTTGCAATTGGCGCTGAAGAACCTTGGGTTGGCGCGGATGATCAATCCGGCGTCGAACAAAACGCTCTGAACCTGTAGCGCCCCTATCGCGAGCAGGCTCGCTCCCACAGGGGATCTCGGTTGTTCACACAATATGTGTTCACCGCCGATCCACAGTGGGAGCGAGCCTGCTCGCGATAGGGCCAGACCTGACACCACAAAGCTAGACCCTGACCTCGACCTCCCCCAAATGCCCCCCATGCGGCCCGAAACTGCGCTCGACCATATGCCGTGTCCCATCGGCATGGACAATCAACGCCGTGCTCGCCCGCGTCCCATAAGCCGGGCTGGCGATGAACACGCTCGACAACAGCATCTCGGTCGCCAGCCCAACGCCCGTATCCGGCAGCTCAGCCACCGGGGCGGGTTGCGGGTCGTTCAGCAGCGCCAATAGCGCCTGGGGCTGCGGATCGTCCAGCACCTCGGCCAGCGCCAACCGGGCCTTGAGCAGCTTGGGCCATGGCGTGTTCAGCCCGGCGTTCGACAAACCATAGACGCCTTCGGCCAGTCGCTGTGGCCGAATATCACGGGCGTTGTGGTGCCAGAGCTCGGAGCCATCGCCGAGCAGCAGGTTGAACCCGCCATACTCGCTGGCGCGGGGCACGACTTCGCTCAAGTACTCGGCAATCGAGAGATTTCCGGTCAGGAACCGCGCCACCAGCTCACCGCGAGACTTGAATGCCGGCAACTGGCCCGGGTCACGGATGTTGGTCAGGGCGGCAAAGCGACCCTCGGCGCCAACGCCAAGCCAGGTGCCGCCGGCCTCCAGGTCGCGACCAGCGTGGACCTGGGGCGCGTCAGGCCACTGGGCCAGGGGCAAGGTCGGCCGGGCGTAGAACTCGTCGCGGTTGGCCGCCACGATCAATGGCTGGGCGTGGCCGGGGCGCCAGGCAAATACGATCAGGCACATCAGGTAATCCCGTTAACAATGCCAATCGGTTGAAAGAATAAAGCCAGACACAGTTTTTGTGGGAGGCACTGTGTGGGAGCAAAGCTTGCTCGCGAAACAGGCGCCTCGATTTCTGAAAGACCGTAGCGCCGCCATCGCGGGCAAGCCTTGCTCCCACAAAGCGGGGCGGGGCGACGTTTCGCTAAATCCCCTCGCCACAAGGTTTCGTGCCAAATGCTGTGATCACTCTACCCAGACATCGCCGCCACATCCATCGCCTTCAGTAGAGCCCAAGGCCCTGGATCCGTTACCATGCCGCTCTTATTTCGGGGATGGGCGGGGAGACGCTGGTGGAATTTTTGCTCTATCTGCTGCTCGGCGCCTGCGCCGGCGTGCTGGCCGGGTTGTTCGGCGTGGGGGGCGGGATCATCATCGTCCCGGTGCTGGTGTTCAGTTTCACCTTGCAAGGCTTCGACCCGCAGGTATTGACGCACCTGGCCGTCGGCACCTCGCTGGCGTCGATCATCTTCACTTCGGTCAACGCCGTACGCGAGCATCAGCGCAAGGGCGCGGTGCGCTGGCCAGTGTTCGCCTGGATGACCGTCGGCATCCTGATCGGTGCCGGTTTTGGCGCGATCACCGCCGAAGCGATTTCCGGCCCGCACCTGCAGAGGATCATCGGCGTGTTCGCCCTGGTCGTCGCCGCGCAATTGGCCCTGGATCTCAAGCCCAAGGCCAGCCGTACGGTGCCGGGCAAGGGCGGCCTGACCTTGGCCGGCACGGTGATCGGCTGGGCCTCGGCGATCTTCGGCATTGGCGGCGGTTCGCTGACCGTGCCGTTCCTGACCTGGCGCAGCGTGCCGATGCAGCAAGCGGTCGCGACGTCATCGGCTTGCGGGCTGCCCATCGCCGTGGTCAGCGCATTAAGTTTCATGATTCTGGGCTGGCACGATCCGTTGTTGCCGGCCCATAGTCTCGGTTTTGTGTATTTGCCGGCGCTGCTGGGCATCGCCTTGACCAGCATGGTCTTCGCCCGTTTCGGTGCGCGGCTGGCCCATCGTCTGTCGCCGCGCTTGCTCAAACGGCTGTTCGCCGCTTTGCTGTTCTGCGTCGGCTTGAGTTTCCTGTTCTGACGCAATCCTGGCTTAATCCCGAGGTGGCAGCGTCGCCCGGGTATTTTTGACGTTTACGAGGAATATCAATGCTGCCTTACCCGCAGATCGATCCGGTAGCCCTGGCCATCGGCCCGCTGAAAATCCACTGGTACGGCCTGATGTACCTGGTCGGCATCGGCGGCGCCTGGCTGCTGGCGTCGCGCCGGCTCAACCGTTTCGACCCGACCTGGAACAAGGAAAAGCTCTCCGACCTGGTGTTCTGGCTGTCCATGGGCGTGATCGTCGGCGGGCGCCTGGGCTACGTGCTGTTCTACGACCTGAGCGCCTACCTGGCCAACCCGACGCTGATCTTCGAGGTCTGGAAGGGCGGCATGTCGTTCCACGGCGGGTTCATCGGCGTGATGCTGGCGGCGTTGTGGTTCGGCAAGCGCAACAACAAGTCGTTTTTCGAGCTGATGGACTTCGTCGCGCCAATGGTGCCGATTGGCCTGGGCGCCGGGCGCATCGGCAACTTCATCAACGCCGAGTTGTGGGGCAAGCCGACCGATGTGCCGTGGGCGATGATCTTCCCGCCGTTCAGTGACCCGGCACAGTTGCCGCGCCATCCGTCGCAGTTGTACCAGTTCGCCCTCGAAGGCGTGGCATTGTTCCTGATCCTCTGGCTGTTCTCGCGCAAGCCGCGGCCAACCATGGCGGTATCGGGCATGTTCGCGCTGTTCTACGGGATCTTCCGCTTCATCGTCGAATTCGTCCGCGTACCGGACGCCCAGCTCGGCTACCTGGCGTGGAACTGGCTGACCATGGGCCAGGTGTTGTGCCTGCCGATGATCGTCGGCGGCCTGGCGCTGATCTGGCTGGCCTATCATCGCCCGCCAGCTGCGGCGGCCAAGGTTTAAAATTCGAACCCCGGGGCGCTGGCCCCGGGTTCAAGGACACAGGTAACCCATGAAGCAATATCTCGATCTGGTGGCCCACGTCATCAAGAACGGCACCAAGCAAGCCAACCGCACCGGCGTGAACACCATCAGCTTTCCCGGCGCCATGCTGCGCTTTGACCTGAAGGACGGTTTCCCGGCAATCACCACCCGCAAGATGGCCTTCAAATCGGCCATCGGCGAGATGTGCGGTTTTCTGCGTGGGGTCAACAACGCCGCCGAATTCCGCGCCCTGGGCTGCAAGGTCTGGGACCAGAACGCCAACGAAAACGCCCAGTGGCTGGCCAACCCGTTCCGCCAGGGCGAAGACGACCTGGGCGAGATCTACGGTGTGCAATGGCGCAAATGGCCGGCCTACAAACAGATCCCTTCGAGCAACCCGGCGGCCATCGAGCAAACCCTGGCCCAAGGCTACCGGCAGATTGCCGAAGGCGAAGAAAACGGCCAGGCCTACGTGGTGCTGTACAAGGCCATCGACCAGGTTCGCCAGTGCGTCGACACCATCATCAAGGACCCGGGCAGCCGCCGTATCCTGTTCCATGGCTGGAACTGCGCCCAACTCGATGAAATGGCCCTGCCGCCATGTCATCTGCTCTACCAGTTCCACCCGAATGTCGAGACCAGGGAAATTTCCCTGACCCTCTACATCCGCTCCAACGACCTGGGCCTGGGCACGCCGTTCAACCTCACCGAAGGCGCCGCGCTGCTGAGCCTGATCGGCCGCCTGACCGGCTACACGCCGCGCTGGTTCACCTATTTCATTGGTGATGCCCACGTCTACGAAAACCACCTGGACATGCTCAACGAACAACTCAAGCGCGAGCCGTTCCCGATGCCGAAACTGGTGATTTCCGAGCGCGTGCCGGAGTTCGCCAAGACCGGTGTGTACCAGCCCGAGTGGCTGGAGTTGGTAGAGCCGAGCGACTTCTCCCTCGAAGGCTACCAGCACCACGCGCCGATGACCGCGCCGATGGCGGTCTAAGCCACACCACCCCTCCCCTTGTGGGAGCGAGCCTGCTCGCGATAGCGTCCTCACATTCAATGCTTATGTGACTGACCCACCGCTATCGCGAGCAGGCTCGCTCCCACATTGAATCGGCATGAGCTCCAAGATCGGCTCAATGCCCATGACTCCTGCCCACATGTGAATGCTCCACCTCCGGCGCCACCGCCCCGCTCACCTCCAGGCGCTGCAAGATCCCGCATTGATCCAGGTCCGGCCCTTCGCCACAGCGATGGCGCAGGTCGATCAGTTGTGTCTGCAAGGCCAACAGACCATCGATGCGAGCCTTCACGTGCTGGATGTGTTCGTCGATCAGTGCATTGACGCTTTCGCACTGGTCCTGGGGGCTGTCTCGCAGGGCCAGGAGGCTGCGGATTTCTTCCAGGGTCATGTCCAGGGTGCGGCAGTTGCGGATGAACGTCAGCCGCTCGGCATGGGCCTGGGTATAGACGCGGTAATTGCCATCGCTGCGGGCCGGTTCCGGCAGCAGGCCTTCGCGCTCGTAATAGCGGATGGTCTCGACCTGGCAGTCGGTGATTTTCGCCAGTTCTCCGATCTTCATGGTGCGGCCTCCCAAATAGGTGCTTGACCCTATAGTGGCTACAGGGTCTTTACTGTGCAACAGGCACTTTTCACGGATGTAACCCGATGAGCGATTCCCTCCACATCCACAAACCCGTCCACGACCATGACCACGGGCATTCCTGCTGCGCGTCGAAAGCGGCACCGGCGGTGGTCAACCTCGGCAAGACGCCGACGGACGGTGCGCGGCTGAGCAGTTTTCGCATCGAAGCCATGGACTGCCCCACCGAACAGACGCTGATCCAGAACAAGCTCGGCAAGCTCGAAGGCGTGCAGCAACTGGAATTCAACCTGATCAACCGCGTGCTGGGCGTGACCCACGATTTGCCCAGCGACGCGCCGATCATCAAGGCCATCGAGTCCCTGGGGATGCAGGCCGACCCACTGACCCCGGGCCAGAAATCAGAAACCAACGACCTGCCCGCCCCAGCCAAGCCCTGGTGGCCGCTGGCATTGTCCGGCGTGACAGCCCTGGGCGCCGAGGTGATTCACTTCACCAACGCCGCGCCAAACTGGGTGGTCGCGCTGGTGGCGTTGGTGTCGATCCTCAGCGGCGGCCTGGGTACGTACAAGAAGGGTTGGATCGCCCTGAAGAACCGCAACCTGAACATCAATGCGCTGATGAGCATCGCCGTGACCGGTGCGGTGTTGATCGGCCAATGGCCGGAAGCGGCGATGGTGATGTTCCTGTTCACCGTGGCCGAACTGATCGAAGCCAAATCCCTGGACCGGGCGCGCAATGCTATCGGCGGCCTGATGCAAATGGCCCCGGAGCAAGCCACCGTGCAACAGGCCGATGGCAGTTGGCAGGTGCAGGCGGTCAAGGCTATCGCCCTCGGCGCGCGCGTGCGAGTGCGCCCCGGCGAGCGCGTGGGCCTGGACGGTGACGTGGTCGCCGGGCGCTCCACCATCGATCAGGCACCGATCACCGGCGAAAGCCTGCCGGTGGAAAAAACCGTCGGCGACAAAGTATTCGCCGGCACCATCAACCAGGCCGGCGAACTGGAGTACACCGTGACCGCGGCGGCCGATCACTCCACCCTGGCGCGGATCATCCACGCCGTGGAACAGGCCCAGGGCTCCCGCGCGCCGACCCAGCGCTTCGTCGATCAGTTCTCGAAAATCTACACTCCGGCGGTGTTCATCCTGGCCTTGACCGTGGCCGTCATCCCACCGCTGTTCATGGGCGCGGCATGGTTCGACTGGATCTACCGGGCGCTGGTGCTGCTGGTGGTGGCCTGCCCGTGCGCACTGGTGATTTCCACGCCCGTGACCATCGTCAGCGGCCTCGCCGCCGCGGCGCGCAAAGGCATCCTGGTCAAAGGCGGCGTGTACCTGGAGGGCGGTTACAAGCTCGACTACCTGGCCCTGGACAAGACCGGCACGCTCACCCACGGCAAGCCGGTGCAAACCGACTATGTGGCGCTGGACCCCACCGTGGAAAGCATCGCTCCGGCCCTCGCCGCCAGCCTCGCCGCGCGCTCCGACCATCCGGTTTCCCGAGCGATTGCCCACGCAGCTGTGGATAAGCATCTGGCACAGCAGGTTGTGGATAACTTCGAGGCGCTGGCCGGGCGCGGCGTTCGCGGCGACATCGGTGGCCAGACCTACCACCTGGGCAATCATCGCCTGGTGGAGGACCTGGGCCTGTGCTCTCCCGAGCTGGAAGAAAAACTCTTCGCCCTGGAAAAACAAGGCAAGTCCGTGGTGGTGCTGCTCGACAGTACAGGCCCCTTGGCGCTGTTTGCCGTGGCGGACACCGTTAAGGATTCCAGCCGCGAAGCCATTCGGGAGCTGCATGACCTGGGCATCAAGACCCTGATGCTCACTGGCGATAACGTCCACACCGCTGAAGCGATCGCCGCCCAGGTGGGCATGGATCAGGCCCGCGGCGATTTGTTGCCGGAGGACAAGCTGCAAGCCATCGAAGACTTGTACACCCTGGGTCACCGTGTCGGCATGGTCGGCGACGGCATCAACGACGCACCGGCCCTGGCCCGCGCGGAAATCGGCTTCGCCATGGCGGCGGCCGGCACCGACACGGCCATCGAAACCGCTGATGTGGCGTTGATGGACGATGATCTGCGCAAGATCCCAGCCTTCATTCGCCTGTCGCGGCAGACTTCAAGCATCCTGAAACAGAACATTGCCCTGGCGTTGGTCATCAAGGCGATCTTCCTTGGGGTGACCTTCGCCGGCTTCGCCACCATGTGGATGGCGGTGTTTGCCGACATGGGGGTGAGTTTGCTGGTGGTGTTCAATGGGTTGCGGTTGTTGCGCAAGTGAAACGCTCTCGCGCTGATTTTCGGCCCAACCCCATCACACTTTGTGGCGAGGGGATTTATCCCCGCTGGGCTGCGAAGCAGCCCCAAAAAAGCTGCCAACCCGGTGTTTCAGATTGATTGGATTGTCCTCTGAGGAGCTGCTGCGCAGCCCAACGGGGATAAATCCCCTCGCCACAGGTTAACTCCCCTCCCCACAAAATCTGCGCACGGCTCAATCACGCTTGGGCTCGCGAATCTTGTACCAGGCCACATACAGCGCCGGCAGGAACAGCAATGTCAGCAGGGTGGCGATGATGATCCCGCCAATCATCGCGTAGGCCATCGGCCCCCAGAACACTTCCCGGGCAATCGGGATCATCCCCAGGCTCGCCGCGGCCGCCGTCAGCAGGATCGGCCGGCGCCGGTGTTCGGTGGCCTCCACCACCGCATCCCAGGGCTCGTAGCCGTCACGTTCATACTCGTCGATCTGGGTCACCAGGATCACCGAGTTACGGATGATGATGCCGATCAACGCGAGGATCCCGAGGATCGCCACGAAACCCATGGGCGTGCCCGTCGGCACCAGCGCCAGCACCACGCCGATCAAGCCCAGGGGCGCGACGCTGGCCACCAGGAACAGTTTCTGCACGCTGTGCAGCTGGATCATCAGGAAGGTCGCCATCAAGAACAGCATCAGCGGCACGACACTGGCGATCGGCCCCTGGGCCTTGCTGCTCTCTTCCACCGTACCACCGGTGGCGACTTTGTAGCCCACCGGCAGGCCAGCGGCGAACTTGTCGATGGCCGGTTGCAACTGCTTGACCAGGTCGGTGGGCTGGATTTCATCGCGCACCGCCGCCTTGATGGTGATGGTCGGTTTGCGGTCGCGACGCCACACCAGCGGCTGCTCCAGTTCATAGCCCACCGTGGCGAACGCCAGCAGCGGGATCGAGGTGCCGCTCGGGGTGACGATCTGCAGATTTTGCAGGGTTTCCGGTGAGCCGCGCTCGGCGTCTTCGGCCCGGCCCACCACATTGATCAAGTAGATATCGTCATCGACCTGGGTCACTGGAGACCCGCTGACGATGCTGTTCATCAGCCTGGCCACGTCATCGGAAGACAAGCCCAGTTGCCGCGCCTTGTCCTGGGCGATGTCGATGCGCAGCACCTTGCCCGGCTCGTTCCAGTCGTAAATGATTTCGCCGATGTGCGAGTTCTTGTCCAGTTCGGTGGCCAGCTCGATCGCATGCTTGCGCACCTGGTCGATGTCCTTGCCGCTGACCCGGTACTGGATCGGCCGACCCACCGGCGGGCCCATTTCCAGGGCCTGCACGTAGCTGCCGATGCCGACGAAGTCTTCACGCAGGCGCTTTTGCAGGCGTTCGGTGAGGGCGGTGCGCGACTCCAGGCCTTTACTGACGATCACCAGTTGCGCGTAGTACGGGTTCTGCAATTGCTGGTCCAGCGGCAGGTAGAAACGAATGGCGCCTTCGCCGATGTAAGTGCTCCAGCGCTCGATGTCCGGGTCGCCCTTGAGGCTCGCCTCCAGGCGATCGACGACCTTGCGGGTCTCGTCCATCGAAGCGTTTTGCGGCAGGTTGAGGTCCACCAGGATTTCCGGCCGGTCCGAGGACGGGAAGAACTGGTTCTGCACAAAGCGCATGCAAAACACCGCCAGCACGAACAGCAGTACGGTGATGCCAATGGCCCACCAGCGATTGCGCATCGCCCACAGCAGGCCACCGTTGAAGGCCCGGCCGATCCGACCCGGCTCGGCGCTGTGGGGTTTCACGTTGGTGCTGAGGATGTGCACGCCAATCACCGGGGCGAAGAGCACCGCGACGATCCACGACACCAGCATTGCCACGGCGATCACCGCGAACAGGGTAAAGGTGTACTCACCGGCGGAACTGGCGTTCAGGCCAATGGGCACGAAACCGGCCACGGTCACCAGGGTCCCGGTGAGCATCGGGAACGCGGTCGAGGTATAGGCGAACGTCGCGGCCTGGTCCTTGCTGTCGCCTTTTTCCAGGCGCGTGACCATCATCTCCACGGTGATCATCGCGTCATCCACCAGCAGGCCGAGGGCGATGATCAAGGCGCCGAGGGAAATCCGCTGCATGGTGATGCCGCTGTACTCCATGAACAGGAAGACCATCGCCAGCACCAGCGGAATCGAGCAGGCCACCACCAGCCCGGCCCGTATGCCGAGACTGACGAAGCTGACGAGCAGGACGATGATCACCGCCTCGAACAAGGCGCTGGTGAAGCCACCGACCGCCTCCTCCACCACTTCGGCCTGGTCCGACACGGTATGCACGCCAACGCCCACCGGCAGGTCAGCGGTCAGCTCGCTCATGCGCGCATGCAACGCCTTGCCGAAATCCTGGATGTTGCCGCCCTTCTTCATCGCGATAGCCAGGCCGATGGCTGGCGTGCCATTGAAACGGAACATCGGTGTGGCGGGGTCGACGTAGCCGCGACGGATGTCGGCGATGTCGGCCAGTCGATAGAAGCGGTCATTGAGCCGCAGGTTGACGTTGGCCAGGTCCTTTTCCGACTGGAATTGCCCGGACGTGCGCACGGAAATCCGCTCGGGCCCGGCGTCGATGACCCCGGCAGGCGTGACCGCGTTCTGCGATTGCAGGCTCTGCACCACCTGGCGTTGATCGATGCCCAGGGCCGCGAGTTTGCGCGTGGAGAAGTTCAGGTACAGCACTTCGTCCTGCTCGCCCACCATCTCGACCTTGCCCAGGCCCGGTACGTCACGGATCTCGGCGCGCACCTGTTCCACGTAGTCACGCAACTGGCGCATCGACAAACCATCGCCGGTGAAGGCATACACCGAGCCGTACACGTCGCCGAATTCGTCATTGAAACCAGGCCCCTGCAAGCCGTCAGGGAAATCGCCGCGAATGTCGTTGATCTTCTTGCGCACCTGGTACCAGATCTCGGGAATTTCCTTGGCCCCGGTGGTATCGCGCAGGTACACGAACACCGTCGATTCTCCCGGACGGGTGTAGCTCTTGACGTAGTCGAGGGAGTCGAGTTCTTCGAGTTTCTTCTCGATGCGATCAGTGACCTGCTTGAGGGTTTCCTCCTGGGTCGCGCCGGGCCAACGGGTCTGGATGACCATGGTCTTGATGGTGAACGACGGGTCTTCTTCGCGCCCCAGGTTCATGTACGAAAACACGCCCATCAACAGCGCAACGAACATCAGGTACCAGACGAACGACTGATGCCGCAGGGCCCATTCGGACAGGTTGAAAGGCCCTTTCATCGTGCGTCCTCATCGAGTTTCACTTTCTGCCCCGGCTGGAGACTGTTCACACCAGCGCTGACCACGCGGTCGCCAGCCTTGATGCCGTTGGCCACCAGCACCGAGTCGGCCGAACGTTCGAGAATCCGCACGTCACGGGGCGAGACTGTCTGGTTCTGCGGGTCGACCAACCAGATGCGGGCCTTGCCGTCGACTTCTTGCAGCGCGCTGAGTGGCAGCTCGATGCGTGGCTCGATGGTCGAACTCAGGGTCACGCTGATCGCCGTGCCCAGGCGAAAGCCGGGTGGTGTATCGGCCAGCGTCAGGCGCGCGCGACGGGTACGGGTGGCACTCTGGGCCTGGGGTTCGATCTCGCGCACGGTGGCGGTGGTATGAATGCTCGGGTCCAATTGCGCGGCGACCTCGAACACCACGTCCGCGGGCAGGCGTTCGACCAACCCGGCCGGCAGGTCGATCACCGCTTCCTTGATGTCCGGGCGGGCCAGGGTCACCACTTGCTGGCCGGCGGTGACCACCTGCCCGGCTTCGGCATTCCAGGCCGTGACGATCGCGTCGTGGTCGGTGCGCAGCTCGCTGTAGTTGAGTTGGTCGCGGGCCTGCTCCACCGAGGCGCGGGCCTGTTCGAGGGACGCGCCAGTGGTTTTCAAGTCGGTCTGGGCGATGTCCAACTGCGCCTGGGCGCCGACGCCACGGTCGAACAATTGTTGCTGGCGACGGGCATTGGCCTGGGCATTGATGTACTGCGCCTCGATCCGCGCCAGGTCGCCCTGGGCGGCGCGCAACTGGTTCTGCTGGTCGGTGGGATCGAGGGTGGCGAGCAGGTCGCCTTTCTTCACTTCGGCGCCGACATCGACATTGCGGCTGGCGATCCGCCCCGGCACACGGAAGCCCACGTTGCTCTCGTAACGCGCCTGGATATTGCCGGCAAACCGTCCAAGCGCCTGTTGGTCGAGGGCCCGGACCTCGACGGACAACACCGGACGCACCGGTTCGGGCGGTGCTTCCTCCTTGGAACAGGCGGCCAGCAAGAGTCCGGCCGAGATCATCCACAAACGCTTCATGGCTGGGCTCCCGGCGTGGATTTTTCATGGGTGTTTTCAGCGATCTCGACGCGTACGCCGGGGTGCAGCAATTGCCCGCCGGCGGTGACGATTTTCTCGCCGCCCTTGAGGCCGTCGCTGATGATGACCTTGCCGGTCAGGTAGCGGCCGACCGTCACCGTATGCAACTGCGCCTTGCCTTCACCGTCCACCAGCCACACGGCCGGGTCGCTGAGGTTCTTGGTCAGGGCCGACCAAGGCAGTTCGAAGGCAGTCTTGCCGGCGGACTTGGCCGTGGCGCTGACCACCGACCCCAGGCGCATGCCTTCGGGTAAATCATTGAGGGTGACCTTGACCTGCACCGTGCCGGTCTGGGCAGACACCGCCGGGGTGATCTCGCGTACCGTACCAGTGGTCTTGATGGCGGGGTTATCCAGCAAACTGATAGTGATGGCAGGATCCGACGGCGGTTCGCTCAACAGCGATTCGTAGATGTTGAACACCGCGTCGCGTTCGCCGTCCCGGGCCAGGCTGAAGATCGGCTCCGTGGCCTGCACCACCTGGCCGACTTCAGCCTGGCGCGCGGTGATGATGCCCGGTGCCTCGGCAATCAGTGCGGTGTAGCTCAGTTGCTCACGAGCGTTGGCCAGTTGGGCCTGGGCGGCGGTCAGCGCACTCTGGCTGCTGCGCAGTTGGGCCTGGGCCGCGTCATATTCGCTCTGGCTGGTATAGCCCTTGGGCAGGAGTTTCTGCTGGCGCACGAACGCCGCCGCACTCTGCTTGACCCGCGCCTGCTCGGCGGCCACCTGGGCCTCGGCGGAGTCGACATTGGTCTGCAAGTCGCGGGGATCGAGCCGGGCCAGTATTTGCCGGGCCGAGACTCGGTCGCCGACATCGACCTTGCGCTCGATGATCTTACCGCCCACACGAAACGACAGGTCGGCCTGTACCCGCGCCTGGACATCGCCAGTCAGGGTCACCGAGGCGGCGTATTCGCTGGGCACGGCTTGCTGCACAAAGACCCGTGGCAGGGCTTTTTCCGCAGGCTTTTCATCACCGCATCCGGCCAGTAGCGCGCAAAGGCCCAGGCCAACTACCAGTTTGATTCGGGGACCAGCCATGCAGACTCCTATGCGCTGTACGGACGTACCAGTGACGATACGACTGTGAGCTTAGAACAGGGTTCAACGAATACAATAGGTGCCGCAGATCAGGCACACTGATCGCCTCCCTGTAGGAGCCTGCGCATGCTCAAGACCCTGGCGGTGGCCAATTATCGATCCATCAACAAACTGGTCATCCCCCTGGGCCGGCTGAACCTGATCACCGGCCCCAACGGCAGCGGCAAGTCCAATCTGTACCGAGCCCTGCGCCTGTTGGCCGAGACGGCCCAGGGTGGAGTGGTCAACGCCCTGGCCCGCGAAGGCGGACTGGACTCGACCTTCTGGGCCGGCCCGGAAGAAATCAGCCGCCGCATGCGCAACGGCGAGGTGCCGGTCCAGGCAGTTGTGCGCCAGGGCACCAAGCGCTTGCGCCTGGGATTCGCCGGTGAAGACTTCAGCTATTCGATTGCCTTGGGCCTGCCGGAACCCAGTCTTTCAGCGTTTTCGCTGGATCCGGAGATCAAGCGTGAATGCATCTGGGCCGGTCCGGTGTTTCGGCCGGCCAGCCTGCTGGTGGATCGCAACGGGCCGATGATCCGTGCCCGCGAAGGCCGTTCATGGGATGTGCTGGCCCAGCACACGCCGACCTTCGACAGCCTGTTCGACCAGGTCGGCAGCCTGCGCACTTCGCCGGAGGTCCTGCAGATGCGCGAGTTCATTCGTCGCTGGCGCTTCTACGACCATTTCCGCAGCGACGCCGACGCGCCAGTGCGCCAACCGCAACTGGGCACCCGCACGCCGGTACTGCACCACGACGGACGCGACCTGGCCGCCGCGCTGCAGACCATCCTTGAAATCGGTGACGTCGAGGCCTTGCATGCCGCCATCGGCGACGCGTTCCCCGGTGCCCACCTGCACATCGAGAAACTGCAAGGCGGACGTTTCGCCATCGCGTTCCAACAGCACGGCCTGCTGCGGCCGCTGTCCGCCGCCGAACTGTCCGACGGAACCCTGCGCTATCTGTTACTGGTGGCCGCCCTGCTCACCCCGCGCCCACCCTCGCTGATGGTGCTCAACGAACCGGAAACCAGCTTGCACCCGGATCTGTTGCCGGCCTTGGCGCGGTTGATCATCCGCGCTTCAGCCAATTGCCAGGTCTGGGTGGTGTCCCACGCCACGCGCCTGATCGCCGCACTGGAGCAGGATGAGGACTGCAATTGCATCGTGCTGGAAAAGGAGCTTGGACAGACCGGGATTGTCGGGCAGCGGGCGCTGGATGAACCGGCTTGGCATTGGCCGGATTAATCAGCGCCAGATAAACCGAATCGCGAGCAGGCTCGCTCCCACAGGGGGCATGGTGCTCGACCGCAAATCTTCCGCCCTCCGCCGGCCAATGTGGGAGCGAGCCTGCTCGCGATGACGGCAGCACAGCCAACATTTGCACAAGCTGACACTCTGCCATCGCGAGCAGGCTCGCTCCCACAGGGGGAATGGTGCTCGACCGCAAATCTTCCGCCCTCCGCCGGCCAATGTGGGAGCGAGCCTGCTCGCGATGCGGTCCTTGAGGCGCTGCAACTGTCAGGAAATCAACCCTGCCACTTGCCACCCTCGACAATCACGCTCTCAGGCTTGGTGTCATCGCTCAATTCCTTGCGCACGTACTGGTCGTACAGCTTGAGCAGGTATTTCTCTTCACCCAGCTTCGCCAACTCGGCATTGACCCAATCACGCAGCTCGACATTGCCCTTCTTCACCGCCGGCGCAATCGGCGCTTCGGCGCCCAGTGTCTGCGCCAGCACGCGATAACCCGGGTTCTGCTTGGCCCAACTGAACAGCACCAGGTTGTCCTGGGCATAGGCGTCGCCACGACCGTTGGCCAGTGCTTGCAAGGACTCGGAGTTCTTCTCGAACTTGAGCAGTTTCCAATCCGGGTGATTCTTGGTCAGCCAGATATCCGCCGTGGTGCCGGTGGTGACGATGGTGGTACGGGTCGCCAGGTCATCGAGGCTTTTCACTTCGCTGGCCTGTGGCACCAGTGCCTGCACGGCGACTTTCAGATTCGGGTTGGTGAACTCCACCGCTTCCTTGCGCTCCGGGGTCACGGTCATGTTGGCCAGGATCAGGTCGACCTTGTCACTTTGCAGGAACGGAATCCGGCTCGCCGGCTCGACCGCGACGAACTCGACCTTGTTTTCATCGCCGAGCAGGTCCTTGGCGAATCGACGGCCAATGTCGGTATCGAAGCCGACATAACGCCCGGCCTCATCGACGAAGCCAAACGGTGGCTTGTCGGTGAAGACCCCGACGATCAATTTGTCCCGCGCCTTGATTTTGTCCAGGTAGCTGGCCGGCGCGGTGCTTTGGCTGGCGGTTTTCGGCTTTGGCGGTTCTTCGGTTTTATTGCAGCCGGCCAGCAGTGCAAGACCGAGCAGCGGCAGTAGCAGCAGAGAAGACTTGGCAGTTTTCATGACAGTTGCAGTTCCTTTGTTTGAGTCGTTTTGGGTAGTGCGGCGACGTAAGAGAACTTCTCCAGGAACTGCTGCGCTCGTGCGGTTTGCGGGTTCGTAAAGAAAATCTCGGGAGGGTTTTGTTCAAGGATTCGCCCGGCATCCATGAACACAATGCGGTCAGCCACGGCCCGGGCGAAGGCCATTTCGTGGGTGACGATCAACAGCGTCATGCCTTCGCGGGCCAGGCCCTGGATGACCTCCAGCACTTCCTTGACCATTTCCGGGTCGAGGGCGGCGGTGACCTCGTCGAACAACATGACCTTGGGGTTCATGCACAGCGAGCGAACGATAGCGATGCGTTGCTGCTGGCCGCCGGAGAGCTGGCGTGGAAAGGCATCGCGCTTGTCCAGCAAGCCCACCCGCGCCAGCAGGGCTTCGGCCTGGTCGCGTGCTTCGCGGCGGTCGCGTTTCTGTACTTTGATCGGGCCGAGCAGCAGGTTATCGAGCACGCTCATGTGCGGGAACAGGTGGTAGCTCTGGAACACCATGCCGATCCGCTGTCGTACTTCACGCCAGTCGGTGCCCTTGTCCAGCAACTCGCGACCGGCGAATCTCAGGCTGCCGCTGTGGGCCGCTTCCAGCCCATTGAGGCAACGCAGCAAGGTACTTTTGCCGCACCCACTGGGGCCGAGGACGACGATCACTTCGCCGGCCTTCACTTGCAGGTCGATGCCGTCCAGCACCTGCTGCTCGCCGAAAAACTTGTTGAAACCCTTGAACTCGATCAATGCGCTCATGCTTGCGTCCAGCGCCGCTCCAGCACGCGCGAGGCGGCCGAGAGCGGGTAGCAGATGAAAAAGAAAAACAGGAATAGCGCGCCGTAGATCAGCACGGATTCATAGGTACGCTCGATGATCTGCTGGCCGACCTTGATCACATCCACCACGCCGATCAGCACGGCCAGGGAGCTGGTCTTGATGATGCGCGTGTAGACGTTGATGGTTGGCGGCGTCATGCGTTTGAGCGCTTGCGGCAGCAGTACATGGCCGTAGAGTTGCGGACCGTTCAGGCCAATCGACAAACCCGCCTCGCGCTGGCCGCGCGGCAACGAATGCAAGGCTCCGCGCACCACTTCCCCGACTTCACTGGCGCCCCACAACGACAGCACCAGCACCGCGCACCAAAAACTTGGAAGGCTCAGGCCGAAAAAGATCGGCAGGCCGAAGAACAGCAAATACAACCAGACCAGCACCGGGATCGCCCGGAACAATTCCAGGTAGACCCGCAGGACGACGTCCAGCCACTTCACGCCCAACGTACGCAACACGCCGTAAAGCACGCCGCCAACGGTGCTGATGGCGATGCTCAGCAAGGAAATCGACAGGGTTTGCGCAGCGCCCTTGCCCAGTTGCGGCAACGACACCCACAACAATTCAAGACCCGAACTGGCCATGCTGGAGCCTCCTTTCCAGACGGCTGAGCAGCAGCGACAACGGCAAAAACAGCAGCACGCAAATCAGCGTCAGCACGGCGAGCATTTCGTAGGTCTTGTAATAGAGCGCGATGTAGCTTTTGGTGGTGTAGAGAATCTCCGGCACCGCTACGGCCGAGACCACGGTGGTCTCCTTCAGCAGGAAAATGAAGTTGGCGAACAGCGACGGCAGGCTGAGGATCCCGGCCTGCGGCAGGATCACGTAGCGCAACAACTGCCCATGGGACAGCCCGATGGAGCGACCGGATTCCAATTGCGCCTGGGGCACCGCGTCCACACCCGCACGCAGCACTTCCGTGAGGTAGGCACCGCCCAGGAACGTCATGGTAATGATCGCCGCCGCAAACCCCGAGACCTTGATACCCAGCGCCGGCAAGGCAAAGTAGACGAAGAACAGCTGGATGAGCAGCGGCGTGTTGCGCGCCAGTTCCACATACAGCCCCACCAGGCGTTGCAGGTAAGGTGTGCGCGACACCAGGATCGTTGCGTTGACCAGCGCCACCAGCAGCGATGTGGCGATGGCGATAAGGCCGACCTGCAGCGTCACGCCCACGGCCTTGAGAAACGCCGGGAGGGTGCTGAGGATAAAAGCGTAATCGAAGTTCATTGAACATCCTGGACGCCGCTCGGTAAGCGGCGGTAGTGCGGTCCATGGGCAGCGGATAGCTGCTCGGCAGGAGCTGACTTTAAAGGTATAAGAAGCGCAATTTAAATACCGTTAAAGCATATTGATATCACACAAAAAACTATTCCCTCGATTTGCCGCGATGGGCAAAGCCGACTATTTTTCTTTGCGTCGCAGGGAGGACTTTTGTCCGAAATCCCCGAACCATTACAAGGAAGAAGACATGGCTGACGTAAAAGTGCCGCAGCGACTGGAACCGCAGGAAATACTGAAATTGTTGGTGGCGTTGCGCAGGGCGTTGAAGACCAGGGTGGCCTGACAACTAGTGTGGCGAGGGGATTTATCCCCGCTGGGTTGCGCAGCAGCCCCAAAGCCTGAAGTCGCAGTGCGTCAGATCCAGCGAACCCATCCAGTCCACGGGTCTGCTGCGCAGCCCAGCGGGGATAAATCCCCTCGCCACAGGACAGGTTCGACTCGTCTCAAATAAATAACCTCCCCCCACGGGATCTCGAGCACAAAAAAACGCCGACGCTGTATCAGCCGTCGGCGCTTGAAACCGTGAAAGGGTTTAGTGCACCAATCAGAACGCCGGCAGTACCGCGCCGCTGTATTTCTTCTCGATGAACGCCTTCACTTCCGGGCTGGTCAAGGCCTTGGCCAGTTTCTGGATGGCCGGGCTGTCCTTGTTGTCCGGACGGGCTACCAGGAAGTTGACGTAAGGCGAATCCGCACCTTCGATCACCAAGGCATCCTTGGCCGGGTTAAGACCCGCTTCCAGGGCATAGTTGGTGTTGATCAGGTCCAGGTCGACCTGGTCCAGCACACGCGGCAGCATGGCCGATTCCAGCTCCTTGAACTTGAAGTTGTGCGGGTTCTTGGCGATATCTTTCGGGGTCGCCAAAGCGTTTTTCGGGTCTTTCAACTCGATCAGGCCAGCCTTCTGCAGCAAGATCAGGGCACGGCCGCTGTTACTGCCTTCGTTGGGCAGCGCGATGGTCGCGCCGTTTGGCAGATCAGCCAGCTTCTTGTACTTCTTCGAGTAGCCGCCGAACGGTTCGACGTGAACGCCGATTACGGTCACCAGGTTGGTGCCTTTACCTTCGTTGAAGTTTTTCAGGTACGGCAGGGTCTGGAAGTAGTTGGCATCCAGGCGCTTCTGGTCAACCTGGACGTTGGGCTGGACGTAGTCGGTGAAGACCTTGATCTCCAAGTCAACGCCTTCTTTGGCCAGGGCTGGCTTGATCAGTTCAAGAATCTCGGCGTGAGGCACCGGGGTAGCCGCCACCACCAGTTTTTCCGCGGCCTGGGCCAGGCCCGAGGTCAGGGCTGCCGCCAATGCGGTGAACAACAGAACCTTTTTCATGCAGTGTCCTTATCGAAAATCACTGTCGTCATGGACGACGGCCAAATATGGGAGTGCCAGTGAAGTGCTATCGCTGGCGTGAGGCGGACAATACCGATATTTTTTATTCCTTAACAATATCTTTTATTCAAGTTCATATTCATTTTTCTCATATACAAAAACACCGCTTCATGTGAGGGGATAAATCCCCTCACCATAGTTCCGGGGTCTTCTATAGCGTTTGGCTCAATTGGTTGAGCAGCGCCTTGAGGGCTATGCGCTCGGCTTGCGAGCCTTGTGCAATGACGTGAGCCGCCTGCCGGTCAATCAGCTCGAGGGCTGAAGGCTGGGACGGTAAGTTCAGGTGCTCCGGCAAAATTTCATCCCCCGTGCTCACCAGCAACGCGAAGTGAATGACGTTTTCCAGCTCACGGGTATTGCCCGGCCAACTGTGCTGTTCAAGGGCATGCTGTGCCGCCTCGCTGATCAGCGGCACGCTGAGGCCGAGCCGCTGGCTATAGATGCCCAGGAAATATTCGGCCAGGGACAGGATATCGCCCACCCGCTCGCGCAGGGCCGGCAGCTCGAGCTGGCCTTCGCCAAGGTAGTGGTAGAGCCGTTCGTGGAATTTCCCGGCCGCCACCGCTTGGGCCAGGTCGATGCTGGTGGCTGCCACCAGACGGACATCCACCGGACTGGGCTGATGTGCACCAACACGGGTGACTTCGTGGTTTTCCAGGGCAGCCAGCAACTTGATCTGGATTGGCAGTGGCAGATCACCGATCTCATCCAGGTAAAGGGTGCCACCATTGGCCGAACCAAACCAACCGGCCCGGCTGCTGGCCGAGCCGCTGTAGCTGCCGGCGGCATAGCCGAACAGTTCGGCGTCGGCGTAGGTCGGGCTGATGGCGCCGCAATTGACCGAGACGAACAACCCTCCGCGATCACTTGCGCGATGGATATGCCGGGCAAGCAGCTCCTTGCCACTCCCGGTTTCGCCACGTATCAGCACCGAGATCGCACGCGGCGCCAATTGCTCCAACTCCTGGCGCAACTGCCGCGAACGGGGGTCGACAAACACCAGCGCCTTGGCGCGAATGCTCAGGGGGCTTTTTTCCGCATCGGGAAAGGTCAGCAATGGCTGACCGAAGGTTTCATGCAAACTCATGGCAGGCTCCCGCCCCAGACCGCCGGGAGACGGGGGGCGCTAAAAATTCAGGCGCGACGCAGGGCGTGATGCTCCATGCGATTTTGCAGACGATAGAGATAAGCGAACCCCTGCTCCCAGCGTTGGTGGCCGGACTTCACGTTGATATGCCCCGCCCCCGCCAGGATGCCGGCCTCGGCCCCCCAGTTGCGTGCCAGCTCCAGGGCGCGCGGGGCGCTCACGGCGGCGTCGTTGTCGGAGCTGACCACTTGGCTGGGGAACGGCAACAAATCAGTGGGAATCGGCGCGAAATTGCGCAGCGCCGGGGCGCAGGCCGGCCGCTCGACATCCGCCGGCGCCACCAGCAATGCCCCACGCACCTGTCGCAGAAACTGCACCGGCGCGGTGGCGGCCCAATGGGCAACCGTGATGCAGCCCAGGCTATGAGCAATCAGGATGACCGGCGTGCTGTCGGCGGCGATGGCTTCGGCCAAAGCCGCGACCCAATCCTCGCGCCGAGGCGTCAACCAGTCGGCCTGCTCGACCCTGGCGCTGTTGGGCAGGCTGTTCTGCCAGTGGGTTTGCCAATGATTTTCTGGCGATCCTTGCCAGCCCGGCACAATCAGGTAGCGAATCGATTCGTTGCGCATGGGTGCTCTCCTGCGTGTCTGTTCCCGGACGAGTATAGGGAGGAGAGCTATATTCTTTAAGGAATAAGAAGCTATTTGTTAATACTTAAAACGAATAACAAGTCAACACCGTGGGAGCGAGCCTGCTCGCGATGGCGATATGTCCGTTACATCAATGTCGACTGACAGTCCGCTATCGCGAGCAAGCTCGCTCCCACAGGTTTCGTATGCGCCTCACTCGCTACGCCCCTTGCGCAGCAACACGTCCAACTGGTCCACCACTTCCGCCCAGTCCGCATCCTCGAGGATTTCTTCCCGCAACAATTGCTGCTGGCTTTCGCTCCAGAAAAACGCGTCAGCCAAGTGAAGCTCAGGCTTGAGGGGTGAATGGGTCGCGATGAATTTATCGATCTCAACGGCGTCGTCGGACAGGCCCAATTGCTTGAACAGCGCAGGCAGGCTGTGGATCGGGGGTTCCATGGGGGGCTCCTGGCAATAAGACCGATTGTTGGGTTCTTTCCCGCAGTCTAGCCCCTCATTGACCGCCAGACTGATCAAAATTCAATCAACCCTCGACTCGACTAGACTTTGAATAACATCCCGACGAATACACGTTGCGGAGGGTCCTGTGAACATTCACTGGTTGACGCTTGCGCTGCTGGCGATCAGCGGGCCTGCGTTCGGCGCCGATAGCCTCGTGCTGCCAGGCACCGATCCCCTGGGTTTCTGGCTGGTCGCCGTTGGCGTGGCCTTGCTGGTCTTCGAGGCGGCCCTGCCCAATTATGGCGTCGCTGGGCTGGGCGGCATTGTCCTGTGTGTGATTGGCGCGGTCATCCTGACCAACGCCGATGTGCCGGTTCCCCTGATGATCGGCCTGGGCCTGGTCAGCGCCTTGCTGCTGATCGCCCTGCTGGTCCGTGCGTTGAAAACACGACCACGCCAACCCGTCAGCGGCGACGCCGCATTGCTGGGCAACATCACTACGGTGACCGCGTTGCAGGGCGGGAATAATCATCATGGCTGGGTCCAATTGGAAGGCGAACGCTGGCAGGTGGCAAGCGCGACGCCGCTGCGCCCTGGGCAAGCGGTACGGGTCATCGCCCGCAAGGGTTTGCTGCTGGAAGTGGCCCCCGCTGATTCACAAGGAGTCTGAGATGGGCATGCAAATCGGTTTTGCGCTGCTGTTGTTGCTGTTGATCGCACTGGCGGGGGCGACGTTCCGGATCCTGCGCGAATACGAACGGGCAGTGGTGTTCCAGCTCGGTCGGTTCTGGCAGGTCAAAGGGCCGGGGTTGATCCTGCTGATTCCGGTAGTCCAGCAGATGATCCGCGTCGACCTGCGCACGATTGTCCTCGACGTGCCGCCCCAGGACGTGATCACCCGGGACAATGTCTCGGTGAAGGTCAACGCGGTGCTGTATTTCCGCGTGCTCGATCCGCAGAAAGCCATCATCCAGGTGGAAAACTTCCTCATGGCCACCAGTCAACTGGCCCAGACCACCTTGCGTGCGGTCCTGGGCAAGCATGACCTGGACCAGTTGCTGGCCGAACGCGAGCAATTGAACAGCGACATCCAGCAAGTACTGGACGCCCAGACCGACGCCTGGGGCATCAAAGTGGCAAACGTCGAGATCAAGCATGTGGATCTCAATGAATCGATGATCCGCGCCATCGCCCGACAAGCCGAAGCCGAACGGGAACGCCGGGCCAAGGTGATCCACGCCGAGGGCGAGTTGCAAGCCTCGGAAAAACTCATGCAGGCCGCCGAAATGCTCGGCCGCCAGCCGGGTGCCATGCAACTGCGCTACATGCAGACGCTGGGGTCGATTGCCGGGGACAAAAGCTCCACCATCGTCTTCCCCTTGCCGATCGAGTTGCTCAAGGGGATGGCGGAGTTGTCGCCCAACAAGTCTTGATGGGCGAAGCGGACACTATCCTTGTGGCGAGGGAGCTTGCTCCCGCTGGGCTGCGAAGCAGCCCCAGAATCTGGCGGTCGCTGCGCAACCGAGCGGGAGCAAGCTCCCTCGCCACAGAAGCGTTTTGTCCAGCTACGTGGTCAGTGACTTCAACGCTTCATAGGGCCCCTGCGCCCAACGCATGACCTGCTCACGCAACAGCGCCGAAGCCTCCCGGCGCTTGCCCGCGCTGTCCCTGACAAATGCCTGCCCCGGCTGCTTGGCATGCTGCCCCGCCATCGCAAACACCTGCTTGCGCTGTGCGTCATTCAGCCCGAAAAACACCGCCAGCCGCCCTGCCATCGCATCAGGCAACTCAGCGTAGTTAACCGCCAGCCCGGTAAATTCATGGCAGTGCCCCAGCCCCACCTGCAACAGCCGCCCCAACCGGCGGGCGATGAAATCCTCCTGACCGCTGAAAGGCGCTCCATCGTCCAGCACACTCGCGCCAATCATCCCCGGCACCATGTGCATACCGGGGCGGCGCAGGTGGGAGACGGCGATTTCCAAGGGGTCGCGGTACACGAACAACCAAGGCGTGTCGGGAAAACACTCACGCAGCAGTGGCAGCTCACCGATGTTCCAGGCGTCCAGCTTGACCACCAGGCGCTGCTCCATACCTCGGCGACGCTGCCCATAGGCCGACATCAAGCCCTTGAGCGCCACGCACCGCTCGGCAGGCGGCAAATCGCTGCGCAGCAACGTATCCAGGGGCGGCGGTTCAGAGATGACGATGTGATCGTCCAATTGGGCGAGCATCTGGCTGATCAATGTCGAACCACAACGCGAGGCATGGAAAATGAACGCACTGGGCGCAAGGCCCGGGCTTTGTTGCCGCCACTGGCTCAGAACATCCAAGGACGTCTGGCGGCGAAACGCCTGGTTGAAGGGCAGGCGCAGGGCGTCATCCACGGCATCGCCAAAAAACGGTTGCAACAGTCGCGTATCGCCAAACCAGCACCAATCGACCTGCCATTGCGCGGCTTCTTGCCATAGGCGGATCGGCAGCCAACCGTGCAGATTCAGGTCTTCCACTGATCTCTCCACCGCTGGCGACCATTGCGCATCGCCGCCCGCAATTCTTCCCGAGTGAAATAAAGCCCTTGCTCAGCCCCCAGCGCCAGCGCGGACGCTATGAAAGCGTCCGGGTCATGCAGGCTCTGCAGAGCCCGGGCAAGGTAAGGGTCAGCTTCTACGCGCCGCTGAAAGCGGACAAGATCGCTTTGCCCGGCGCCAGCGGCGGGCGTGGTGGGCAGCCCATCGGCAATCTGCTGTTCCAACCATGGTCCTGGGCGGCAATCGAGCACCAGATGAACTCTCGGTGCGGCGCTGCGGTTATCGACGCGATGAGGCCGCGCCAAGTCGAGGAACCAGCACTCGCCCGCCCTCATCGGAATGATTTGCCCATCCAGGAAGAAGTCCACCTCAGGCGGGCTGAGCAGCGGAACGTGCAGGCGCAAGTCGGCGTCCGGCCCACCCAGGTCATAGTCACGATGCTCGTGAATGCACCCACCGGGCCCAAGCCGCAGCAGCCGGGCCGAGACGATCTCCAGGGGCCAGTCGCGCAACGCTTCATGCCAACGGCCATCCTTTGACCAAGGCGCGCGATGCAGGGGCTGGCCGCGTCCGGGAGACAGCTCGGTAACGGCATCGGCCGCCGAAATCAGCGCCACGCCGCTCCAGTCGCCGCTGTGATAGGCACTGTTGAAATGCCCCTGCCAGCGCTCGTCTTCAATGGCCGCCAGTGCCTGCAACAGCAACGGCAGATCCACCGCCACCGGCAGCCGGGAAAACGCCGGGCGCATCATGTCAGCGGCCGATTATTGGGTCACCGTGGCCGTCTTCGGCAGCGTGATATCGCCCTGGGCCCAGGCCGCTTCGCGGTTGGCCAGCGCCGTGGCGATCGACTGGACTTCGGTCGATTGCACTTCGTTTGGCAGCGGGTCGAGGCCGGCGCTGGCGAAGATCTGCCCGTAGGCGTTGCGCAGATCGGCGTAAGCCAGGTCCCGGCGCAGATCGGCCTGCAGGGTGTTCAGTTCTCCCTGGATCAGGTCCAGCTCGCCGATGCCGGCAGCCTGGTGACGGCTGCGCAACTGACCGACAATCTGCCCGTCGATGTCCGACAGCTGCTGACTGGTCTTGAACTGACGCAGCGCTTCGCGATAGTTGGCATTGGCCACGTACAACTGCGCCAGCACGGCAATCGACATCGCCTGGCGCCGCGCCGACGCCACTTCTTCACCGGCCTTGGCCACATCGATGGCCGCCGGGGCGGAAATCACGTTGAACAGGTTCCAGGTGACTTTCACGCCATAATCGGCCCAGCCCTGCTCCACCAGGAACGAGTTGCTGTCGTAATGCCCGCCAGCGGAGAACTCCAGCCCCGGCAGCAGGCGCAGCATGGCCTTGCGGGTTTCAGCGGCGGTGATGCGGGTCTGGTAATCCTGCTCGCGCAGTTCCGGACGGCTGGCCAGGGCTTCCTGTTCGAGACGGGCCAGGTCGACCTTGAGTTCCGGGATGTCATATTCATCCTGGGTCGCCAGGGTCAGCTCGGTACCCAAGGGCAAGTTGATCAGGGTCGCCAATTCGGTCTTGGCCAGGGACAGCGCCCGGCGTTGCTCTTCGAGCTGGCGGGTGGCCTGGATCAGCGAGCGCTGGTAGCCCAGGGCCTGCACCGGGTCACCGATGCGCTGTTCGCTCATGCTCTGGCTGTTGCCGCGTGCCGTCTCGACCCGGGCCATCAGGCTGTCGATCTGTTTGAGCAAACGCTCGGCGGCCATGGCTCGCCAGTAGGCCGAACGCACGTCCTGGACGATGGTGTTGATCACCTTGCGCCGGCGCTCCTGCACGATCAGTCGCTGGTCCCCGGCCTGTTTGGCGCTGATGTAGCTGACGCCGAAATCTAGCACGTTCCAGACCATGGTCAGGTCGGCCACCTCGCGGTCGCGGTCCTGGGAGGTCGACGGTTCCAGGGACTGGGTACCGGTTTCCACGCTCTGGCTGCTGGAGGCATTGACGTTGTTACGGCCCACATAACCGGCGTCCAGGGCCATGCGCGGCAGCATGTCGAAACTGGCCAGGTCCAACTGACGCTTGGCCAGGGCTTCCTCCATGATCTTCAAGCGACCTTCGAGGTTGTACTTCACTGCCCGGGCCATGGCCTGGTGCAGGGTCAATGGGCCGCTGAGGGGCTCCTGGTCCTTGTACATGTTTTGCAGGTCGGTTCGGGCGCGCTGTTCGCTGACGCTGCGATCGATCGGCTCGCTGGTGACCGCACATCCACTGACCACCAACGCCAGCACACTCATACCGAATAACTTCTGACTTCTATTCATTCCCTGGATTGCCCCTGGCTGCCCCAATATTTTTTTAGAATCAGGCCTGCACCTGGCTGATGCCGACCTGTCGTAACGCGGTTGCCAGGCTATCGACCTGACGCTGTTCAGTGTCCTTGAGATGTTGCAACTGCTGACCCAGGGTAGGCGCCCCGAACATCCCGCGCAGTCCTTGGGACACATCGCCACCCTGCATCGACTGGCTGCCGAAGGCGTCCATCGATTCGCCCTCGGAAGTGGCGTCCTGGTTGAACAGGGTCGACAGCGTGCTGCTGCCGAACACCCCGCCATCGCCACCACCAAAGCCCAGGAACCCTTGGCCGGAGCCATCGCCGGCGGCGTCATTGCCGAACACCTGGGCGATATAACTCGGCGCCAGCGCGCCATGATTGATGAAAATACTTCCTATCGGCTGAGTCCCGTTGCCCAGGTCCCGTTGCTCGAACAGCGGCGGGAAGCCCAGCGGCGTACCCAGGTTGCCGGTCGGCGGGGTAAAGACGATCGGTTGCAACGGCACCTCGGACGGTGGCGTAACCGTGACCGGGTCGGAGGTCAGGAACTCCGGCGGCGGCTTCACATCGTTGGGCACCACGGTGTCGATCGCATAGTTGTTGGACACCGCCACGCTGGCCCCGGCGTTGCCCGACAGGTCGCTGACGTTGCTGGTGTCCAGGGCAATGAAGTTGCTCGGGTCGGTGAGGTTCACTGTCGGCGTGAAGGTGGCCGTCCAGGTCTTGCCGCCGTCACTGGTGGTCAGGTTGGTCAGTTCACCGTTGGTGACGCTGAGGTCCGACAAGTCAAAATCCGTCACTGCTTCGCTGAAGGTGAAGGTCACCTGGGTCGTCTCGCCCACCGTCAGGTTCGGGTCGGCGACCACGATGGTTGCCGTCGGCCGGGTGGCGTCGAGCGCGTAGTTGCTGGAAATCGCAATGCCCACGCCGGCGTTGCCGGCCAGGTCCTGCACAGTGCTGGCGTCGAGCAGGATCAGGTTGGTGGCGTCGTTGACGCCTGCGGTAGGCGTCAGGGTCGCTGTCCAGGTCAGGCCGCCGTCATTGCTGGCGAGGTTGGACAACACGCCATTGGCGACACTCAGATCCGACAAGTCGAAACCAGACACCGCCTCGCTGAAGCTGATGGTCACCGTCGTACTCTGGCCGATGCCCAGGGTGGTGTCGCCCACGGTGATGGTGGCACCAGGGCGAACCGTATCGATCGCGTAGTTGTTGGAGACCACTACACCGACACCGCTGTTGCCCGAGGCGTTGACCACACCGCTGGTGTCCAGGCTGATCAGGTTGCTGGTGTCGGTGATGCTGGCGCTCGGAGTGAACGTGGCCGTCCAGGTAACGCCGCCGTCGGAAGAAGAGACGTTGCTCAGCGTGCCGTTGCTCACGCTCAGGTCGGTGTTGTCGAAACCGCTGACCGCTTCCGAGAAGGTGATGGTCACCAGTGAGGTTTCCCCCACCTTGAGCGCGTTGTCGGCCACCACGATCGTAGCCGTCGGTACCTGCGTCTCGACCGCATAGTTGGCCGAGTCGGTCGTGCCTGTCCCGGTATTGCCCGCCGCGTCGCTCACACCGGTATTGTCCAGGGTGATCAGGTTGCTGGCGTCGGTCACGCCCAGGGTCGGGGTGAAGGTCGCGGTCCAGGTCAGGCCGCCATCGCTGCTGCTGACCGCGCTTAACGTGCCGTTGGCAACGCTCAGGTCAGCGTTGCTGAAACCGGTCACCGCCTCGCTGAAGGTAATGGTCACCTGGGCGGTTTCACCCGGTTTCAATACCGAATCGCTCAGCACGATGGTGGCGGTCGGACGCTGAGTGTCGACGCTGTAGTTGTTCGAATCGGTGGTGCCGCTGCCAGCGTTGCCCGCCAGGTCGGTGACGCCGCCGTTGGCAAGGGTGATGACATTGCTGGTGTCGGTGATGCCAGCGGTTGGCGTAAAGGTCGCGGTCCAGGTGATGCCGCCGTCACTGCTGCTCAACCCACTGAGCGTACCGTTGGCAACGGTCAGGTCGGCGTCGGTGAAACCGGTCACGGCCTCGTTGAAGGTGATGGTCACCAGCGAGGTCTCGCCCGCAGCAATGGCCGTGTCGGCCACGACAATGGTCGCCGTTGGACGCACGGTATCGATGGCATAGTTGTTCGAATCGGTGGTGCCGACGCCGGCGTTGCCCGAGACGTTGACGACACCGGTATTGTCCAGGGTGATCAGGTTGCTGGTATCGGCAATGCTCGCGCTCGGTGTGAATGTGGCCGTCCAGGTGACGCCGCCATCGGACGACGACACGTTGCTCAACGTGCCGTTGCTGATGGTCAGGTCGCTATTGTCGAAACCGCTCACCGCTTCGTTGAAGGTGATGGTCACCAGGCTGGTTTCGCCGATGTTCAGGGATGTATCAGCCACCACGATGGTCGCCGTCGGCACCTGCGTGTCGATCGTGTAGTTGGCCGAGTTGGTCGTGCCGGTTCCGGTATTGCCCGCCGCGTCGCTGACGCCGGTGTTGTCCAGGACGATCAGGTTGGACGTATCCCGCACGCCGAGGGTCGGCGTGAAAGTCGCGGTCCAGGTCAGGCCACCATCACTGCTGCTGACCGCACTCAGGGTGCCGTTGGCAACGCTCAGGTCAGCGTTGGTGAAACCGCTCACCGCCTCGCTGAAGGTGATGGTCACCAATGAGGTTTCGCCGACACTCAGGCTGGTATCGGCCATGACGATGGTCGCCGTTGGGCGCACGGTGTCGATGGCATAGTTGTTCGAATCGGTGGTGCCAATGTTGAAGTTGCCCGCCAAGTCAACGATGCCACCACTGTTGAGCGTGATGACATTGCTGGAGTCGTTGATGCCTGCGGTCGGCGTGAAGGTTGCGGTCCAGGTGATGCCGCCGTCGCTGCTGCTCAGCCCCGAAATCACACCGTTGGCGACGGTCAGGTCGGCACTGGTGAACGCCGTCACGGCCTCGTTGAAGGTGATGGTCACCAACGAGGTTTCGCCAGCGGCAATGGCCGTATCGGCGACGACAATGGTTGCCGTTGGACGCACGGTATCGACGGCATAGTTGTTCGAATCGGTGGTACCCACGCCGGCGTTACCCGAAGCGTTGATCAAGCCGGTATTGTCCAGGGTGATCACGTTGCTGGTATCGGAAATGCTCGCGCTCGGCGTGAACGTGGCGGTCCAGGTCACGCCGCCGTCGGTGCTGCTCATGGTGCTGAGCGTGCCGTTGCTGACGGTCAGGTCCGAATTGTCGAAACCGCTGACCGCCGAGTTGAACGTCACGGTGACCAATGACGTCTCGCCGATGCTCAGGGTGGTATCGGCAATCACGATGGTCGCCGTCGGGACGTTGGTGTCGACCTGGTAGTTGTTGGAGTTGGTGGTGCCGGAACCGCTGTTGCCCGCCGCATCGCTGACCCCGGTGTTGTTCAGGGTGATGACGTTGGACGTGTCGGTGACGCCGAGGGCCGGGGTGAAGGTGGCTGTCCAGGTGAGGCCGCCGTCACTGCTGCTGACCGCACTCAGCGTGCCGTTGGCGACGCTCAGGTCCGAATTGTCGAAACCGCTGACCGCCTCGGAGAAGGTAATGGTCACCAGCGAGGTTTCGCCGACGCTCAGGGCCGTATCGGCGACCACGATGGTGGCGGTCGGGCGCAAGGTGTCGACGAGGTAGTTGTTGGAATCGGTGGTACCGCTGCCGGTATTGCCCGCTCCGTCCGCCACGCCCGTGTTGTTCAGCGTGACCAGGTTGGTGGCATCGTTGACGCCCACGCTCGGCGTGAAGGTGGCGGTGTAGGTGATGTTGTCGCTGGTGCTCAGGCCGCTCAGGCTGCCGTTGGCCACCGTCAGGTCGGCCAGGGTGAAACCCGTCACAGGCTCGCTGAAGGTAATGGTCACCACCGTTGTTTCGCCAATACCGATGGTCGAGTCGGCGACCACGATGGTGGCGGTCGGACGCACGGTGTCGATGGCGTAGTTGTTGGAATCGGTAGTGCCGCTGCCGGCGTTGCCCGCCGCGTCCGCCACACCGGTGTTATCCAGGGTGACCAGGTTGGTGGTGTCGCTGACGCTGGCACTTGGCGTGAGCGTGCCGGTCCAGGTGATGCCGCCGTCGCCGCTGCTCAACCCGGTGATCGTGCCGTTGGCGACCGTCAGGTCAGCGGTGGTGAAGCCCGTCACCGCTTCGTTGAAGGTAATGGTCACGAGGGACGTTTCGCCAACCCTCAAAGCGTTATCGGCGACCACGATGGTGGCGGTCGGGCGCACCGTGTCGACGGCATAGTTGTTGGAACTGGTGGTGCCGCTGCCGGCATTACCGGCCGCATCCACAATACCGGTATTGGCCAGGACGATCAGATTGGTGGCGTCGGTGATGCTGGCGCTCGGAGTGAGCGTCGCGGTCCAGGTGATACCACCGTCGCTGCTGCTCAGCCCGCTCAGGCTGCCGTTGGCCACCGTCAGGTCGGCCAGGGTGAAACCGCTCACCGCCTCGCTGAAGGTAATCGTCACCAGCGATGTTTCGCCGATGTTCAACGCGGTATCGGCCACCACGATGGTGGCGGTCGGGCGTAGCGTGTCGATCGCGTAGTTGTTCGAGTCGGTGGTACCGGTGCCGGTGTTTCCGGACAAGTCAGCAATACCGGTATTGGCCAACGTGATCAGGTTGCTGGTGTCGCTGACGCTGGCGCTCGGGGTCAGTGTCCCGGTCCAGGTGATGCCGCCATCGCTGCTGCTCAGCCCGGTGACCGTACCGTTGGCCACCGTCAAATCGGCGGTGGTGAAACCGCTCACCGCCTCGTTGAAGGTGATGGTCACCAGCGACGTTTCGCCGACACTCAACGCAGTATCAGCGACCACAATCGTGGCGGTCGGGCGCAGAGTGTCGATAGCGTAGTTGTTGGAGTTCGTCGTTCCCACGCCGGCGTTGCCGTTGAGGTCCGCCACGCCAGTGTTATCCAGGACAATCAGATTGGAGGTATCAGTGATCGCCGCGTCCGGCGTCAGGGTGGCCGTCCAGGTGATGCCGCCGTCGCTGCTGCTCAGGCCGCTGATCGAGCCGTTGGCCACGGTCAGGTCGGCGGCCGTGAAACCACTCACCGCTTCGCTGAAGGTGATGGTCACCACCGAGGTTTCACCGACTCTCAGGGCGGTGTCGCTGACCACGATGGATGCCGTCGGCGCCACGGTGTCGTTGACCACGTAATTGTTCGAGAGGGTGGTACCCACGCCAGCGTTGCCGGCCAGGTCGGCGACCCCGGCATTGTTGAGGGTGATGACGTTGGTGGTGTCGGCGATGTTGCTGGCCGCGGTCAGCGTGCCGGTCCAGGTGATGCCGCCATCGCCGCTGGTGAAGGAGCCCACGGTGCCGTTCTGCACCGTCAGGTCCGCCGCGGTAAGGCCCGTCACAGCCTCGGAGAAGGTGATGGTTACCGTCGACGTGCCACCGGAGTTCAGGCTGGTGTTGGCCACCACGACAGTCGCTGTGGGCGGCGTCTCGTCCGGCACATAGTTGGTATTGATGGTGCCGCCATCGCCGTAGACGTTGGCCACCGACGCCGGCGAAACACCCGCGGTACCCGCACTCGTGCCACCCACGCCACTGCCACCGACGTTGCCGGCCAGGGCCGCGAAGTTGGCCGCGGTGATCAGGATCGAGCCTTTGTTCCAGATGGCGCCGACACCGACGCCGCCGGCACCGCCCGTGTGGTTGTAGCCGCCACCGGCGCCACCGCCACCACCACCGCCGCCTGCGCCGACGTTGTTGGAAATCACCGTGTTGCCGATGATCCGCAGGGTCGCGCCGGTGTCGTTGTAGATACCGCCGACCGCCCCGCCACCAGCACCACCGATGTCGTTATAACCATCGCCACCGCCACCGCCGCCGATGGACAGCCCACCGCTGACGGCCGTACCGCCCGCGGAGCCGGTGCTATAGCCCGGATAGGCGGAGCCGCCAGCCCCACCGGTGGAGGAACCGCCACGCCCGCCCATGTTGAAGAAGCCACCCCCGGCACCGCCCTGCCCAGCCGAGCCGTTGGAGCCCGTGGCATTGAGGGTGTCGCCGCCCTTGCCGCCAGTACCGCCGGTGATCGCGCCGCCGCCACCACCGCCACCGCCGGCGTATTGCGGCGTCACACCACCACCGCCACCACCACCCGAAGCGGCGTTCGCGGTCACCGTCACGTTGCGCAGGGTCAAGGTGCCGGCGTTGTAGATACCACCACCCTTGGCGACGAGCGCATCGTCGCCACCGTTGCCGCCGTTGCCCGCCGTCATGCCCCGAGTGATCACCAGCCCATCGAGGGTCGCCGTCGTCCCGGCTGTCACGTTGATGATCTGGGTACGGTATTGTCCGTCGAGGGTGACGTCGGCCACGTTATCGTTGTTGAGATCACCATCGATGGTGACGTTTCTATTGACGTCCAACACCTGGGTCAGCGCGACGGTCATGCCGGTATTGAAGGTGACGATGTCACCGTTCTGCGCCGAGGCCAGGGCAGCGCGCAAAGACCCGACACCCGAATTGAGGTTGTTGGTGGCGGTCCAGGTGGCCAGGCCCCATTGGTAGTCGCTCATGGCGCTGGCCGAGAGCACATTGGCGCTTTCGATGTTGCCGGTGGCGATTTCCAGGTCCCAGTCACCGCCAAGGCCGGTACGGTCGTTGGACGCCGCTACATCGCGGCCGGTCAACGTCGCCAATGAATCGACCAGGCTCAGGCCGCGATCGCCTTCGGCGGTGTAGCAGCCGTAGATCAGGATATCGCCACCGACGTTCATGTCCTGGCCGATCTGCGCCAGCACTTCGCTGCGGGCCTGGACGTTATCCGCCGAGAGGTAGCTGTTGCCCAGCCACAGATCACCGGCGTTACCGTGGGCGATGATCTGCACCGAGCTGATGCCCTGGTGGGTGTCCAGGTAATCGGCGATCTGCTGCAAGCCGTCCTTGGTGGCGTCCAGTTGCACCACCTGGGTACCGGGCGCCACGCCTTCGAGCAGGCTGGCGGAATCCTTGACCCGTGAATCGACGAACACCACGGACTTGCCCGGCACGGCGGCCTGGGTGGCATCGACCTGCCCCTGCGGTGCATGGGTGTCTGAAGCCTGGTCGGCCGTGGGTGTCTTGGCCGCCTCGGCGGTGGGCTGGGCGTCCGGTTGCGCGGCATCGGCCACGGTAGCGGCCACCGCGCCGTCGAACAGCATTCGCGGCTCCAGGGACATGATCATTGGCGATGCCAGGGCCTGTGCACCCTCGGTTACCCGCGACTTAGCTTTGCTCCACCACATGACGATCACCTGGACTCGAACTTCTTGAACACGCAAATGAAAAAAACCGCGATCAGCTGGTCGCGGCGTCGGTTCTCATACGAATGACATTGGCAGCGCTGGCGGAACCATCGCGCCAGAACGACAACTCGGCATACTTTTCAAACAGATCCGGCGGCAGCAAGGTCCGCCGGGCTTGCGGCGCGACCTTGGGCTTGACCTTGTGCAGGCCGGCAACACCCAGGGCCTGGTCAAAGGCCGGTGCGTCGTAGGTCAAGTGATTGAAATCGTGTTCGAACCAGGGCTCGCCGATGAACTCGTACACCAGCCGCATGACCCGCTCCGGGGCCTGGCTCAGCAGGTCGTAATCGACAATCAGCAGCGACTCGGCGTTTTCGCCGTAATAGGCCTCTTTGAGCGCCGTCCAGGCAAACCCTACCAGGCGATTGCGCTGGGCCAGGGTTTCGCAGCGGCTGTAGACGGTATTGCGCTCGTCATCGTCGTTGAACAGCTTGGTGTTCTCGAACGGGTTGGCGCGGTAGAGCCGCTCCAGGCTGTCGAGTACCCAGGCGACGTTGCGCACACAGGCGATGGTCTTGGCTTGGGGGAACAGATCCTGCAGGGCCGGCAGGCGCGCGCACCATTGGCGGTTTGTATCGAAGATGACAGGTTTATCGGCTTTGTCGGCGTAGTAGGAATCGAAGAGTCCGCGCAATAGGCGGCGACGCAGGTCGGTGTCGATCACCGAGCCGAACTCACTGCCGGCACTGCATTGCTGCAGGACGCTGCTGAACAGCGAACCGACGGGGCTGGTCATGCCGGCATGGAAGCGCGGGTTCTGCAGCAAAATGGCAGAAAGCAGGGTCGAGCCCGAGCGCGGTAGACCGGAGATAAAGTGAAACTGCGGCAATCCCTTCACCTTGTTTGTAGTCCTTTTGTACGCAAGCGTAGCCGAGGAAATAATCGCCGCCTAGTAGTACTTTGATATCAAATTCATCCAGGTCCGTAAAAAAGATGGACGGTATAGGCGCAATACGAACCTGAATCGTTTAAGCCAATCGACAGCATTTTTCCGCCCTTGCAGCCTGCAGAATCAAACATCCCGGTCTACGCTCAGCCGTGCGTGACCAGGCCAGGGAGTGAAGAAGTCGGGCTGATCGCAATCCTCTCCCTCGGACCCTGTCGGCATTGCCAAATAAACAATCTGAAGGGATGAGGAATCTATGGAAGTATTTATGGGCACCATCCAGCCGTTTGCCTTTAACTTCGCCCCCAATGGGTGGGCGCTGTGCAGCGGGCAGACACTCGGCATTTCCCAATACCAGGCGTTGTTCTCCCTGCTCGGCACGTACTACGGAGGCAACGGCACCACCAACTTCATGCTCCCCAATCTGCAAGGCCGCACGCTCTTGGGACAAGGCAACGGCCTGGGCCTGACTCCGCGTGTCATCGGCGAAGTCGCCGGCACCGAAAACGTCACCCCGACGATCAACAACCTGCCCACCCACTCTCACACCATGGCGGGACTCACCGCCTCCACCACTCTGCAACTGGCGAACCCGGCCAGCAACCCGGTGAACACACCAACGTCCACCAATTCGTTCATCGGCACCTCGGGCACCGGCCCGGGCGCGGCCAATATCTATTCCGACCAGCTAGGTGCCTCGCCGATACCGGTCAAGGGCGTGAGCACCACCATCGACGGCACGATCTCCCCGACGGGCAACGGCTTGCCGCTGGCGATCATGAACCCGTTCCTGGCGATCAACTTCAGCATCGCCTTGAACGGTCTCTTCCCGTCCCGTAACTGATCAATCGTCGGAGGGCTTCGGCCCTCCGACTGTTGGAGAGTCGATATGCTGCAACAGGTTCACAGCCACCATTTCCAACCACTGCTGGGCCAGACCAGCAGCCTGACCCTGCCCGACGGCAGCTCTTTGCCGGTGCGGATCGAGAGCCTCGCGCAAACACCCCGGTCGAAGTTGCCCAACAGCGAACGCATGCCGTTCAGTGTGGAATTCAACAGCCTGGAAAGCACCGATTTCGTGGATGGGTTATGCGCCCTGGAAGTGCCTGAACTGGGCAGGCTCGAAGGGGTGTTCGTGTCGCGGATACCGCCCATGGGACGGGATCCGACGCTGGGGTATTTCTACATCGCATTTAACTGATCGCACAAAACTTGAGTTCACAACAAACCTATTGTGGGAGCGGGCTTGCTCGCGAAGGCGGTGTATCAGTTGGCAAATTTATTACTGACCCACCGCCTTCGCGAGCAAGCCCGCTCCCACAGGGATTTATGGCGTCTGCAAGATTGGGTCAGTTGCCTTTCGGATACCAGACCAGCCGCTCCGCCGCCGGGCTGCGCTCCTGCACCTCGAAACCCAGAGCCAGATAGTGCTGGCGCGCGTGGAGGTTGCTGGCCCAGACCACCGTCGCCACCGGGCAGCGGATCTGTTGCGCGGCTTTCTGCACCCCTTGCAACACCGTCCGGCCATACCCCTGCCCACGCGCCTGGGGAATGAACGCCAGGTACAACACACGGATTTCATTGGGGCCAAAATCCGTACTCAACGCGCCGATAGCGGTGCCGAGTTTTTCCACGACGTAATGCATGGCGTTGGGGAAGTTCTCGCCCAACCCTTGTTCCTGCACCTGGAACTGCTGGGCAATCACCTGTTGCACCTGCTCATGCTCACCGTCGATCCATTGCAGGTCCGGTCGCGCCGCCTGGTACAGGTTCTGCAAGAATGGCCCGTCGCTGACCCGCGATGGACGCACCACCAATCCCTCTGCCGCCACTGAATCCATGTCTGCTCCTTAAAAGCCGCTTTCCCTGACCCCCAACGCCGCCAACCGGCGCCAGGCCGCTCCCAACACCGACTCGCCCTTGCCCTGCAACACCGCCACGCCACGCAACGGTTGCACCGGAGCCAACGCGTCATCGACCGCACTCAGGCGCACGCCATATTGCGCCTGCACGGGCTCAGCCCGTTGCTGCGAATCGCGGCGTACCGCAATCGGTCCGTGATGATCGGACGTCAACGCTTGCTGTTCGACCCAGGCCACGCCGTTGGTGTCGATTTCATTCAACTGCACGGCAATCGAGGCGTGCATCGGATCGTCAGCGATGAAGCGTCCCGTGGCACCCGGTCCGACCCGCCAAAGCTCGGCTTCGGTCAGGTATCCGCGTAACCGCGAATCGGTCTGCACCACCCGCGCCAGCACCTGCGTGGGCGACAACCAGCGCCCGACCGGGAGTTGTGGCAACAAGTCGCGCACCTGGCCGGCATGGGGCGCACGCAACAACAGGCGTTCACGCTGGGCGACCAGGCCCCGGTACTCGGCCACCGCTTCGGCCAGTTGCTGTTCGATGATGCCGGCATCGGCGGCGGTTTCGCTGCGCCCGGCCTGGCGACGCATCTGCAACTGCTGGATCTCGATTTCCCGACGCACGATGGTCAGGCGCGAGGCCATATCCGGCGATTCCAGCTCGATCAGCACATCGCCCTGGGCCACGGTCTGGCCGTCGCGCACATTCACCTGCTTGACCCGCGCCGCCACCGGCGCGTGCAAGGCACTGGCACGCCCGGCCTCGAGCATGGCCGGCACTTCCACAGCGCTGCGCCAGGGCAGCAACAACACCAGCAGCAACGCCAGCAGTGCCAGGGCGCTCAGGAACACCCGTGCACCATGGGCCTGCTCGCGGCGACTCCACCATTGCCGCCATTCATTCACGATGGGCATAAAAATGAACCACACCAATTCCACCATCATCAGAAAAATGCCCAGCACCTTGAAGAACAGGTGATAGACCGCCAGGGCAATCCCGAAAAACAACAACGCCCGCCATAACCAGGAACCATAGCCCCACACCAGCAAACGGCGACGCATCTTCGGGGACCAGGGTTCCGGGGCCGCCGCGCCATAACCGAACAAGGCTTCGCGCAGGCGCCAGCGGCACAGGGCGAACGCACGCCCCTGAAGGTTGTCCACCGCCCAGAAATCACTGAGCAGGAAATACCCGTCGAAGCGCATGAAGGGGTTCAGGTTGATGATCAACGTGGTGATCCACGTGGCACTGGCCAGCATGAACGCTGCCGTGCGCGCCGGCCCGTCGGGCAACAGCGACCAGGCCAGCAACGCGACGCACGCCAGCAGCAGCTCGGCCAGGACCCCGCCGGCACCGATCAGCAGTCGCGCGCGACGATCGTTGATTCGCCAGGCGTCGCTGACGTCGGTATAGAACATCGGCAACAGCACCATGAACGCCACACCCATGCTTTGCACACGACAACCGGCGCGCTTGGCCATGAAGGCATGACCGAATTCGTGACACAGCTTGGCAAAGAGCAACGCCGTCCCAAAGGCCAGCGCACCGCCCAGGCTGAACAGGTGGGGAAAGGTCGCGACGAAGCGCTGCCAATCCCGTGAAACCAGGAAAATACCCAGGCCCAGGGTCAGCGGCAGGCCATAGCGCAGGATCCCGGGGCCGAACCGCGCCAACCAGGGCCAGGCACGATTGAGAAAGGCGTCCGGGCGCCACAGCGGAATACGAAAAAACAGGTATTGATGCAGCAGGATCTGCCACAGGGTCTGGCGCTGGGCGGCGGTCTTGAATTGATAGCTGTCGCGCTGTTGCGGGTCCATGGCACTGATCAGATCGTGACCGCGCAAGAAGCCCAGCAGTTGCTCCAGGGATTCGCCATTGAGCGGCAGGCCCGGCTCGCGGTTCGCAGCTTGCAGCACTTGCTCCGGATCACCCAGGGACCAGTGCCGCAACATGCGCATCGCCGCCGCGCCAAGCTTGAAATAGCGCCCGCGCACCGGATCGGCCAGGGTCCATTGGGGCGAACCATCCGGGTCCGGGGCTGCCGGGGACAATTGCAGGTCCGGCCGCAGGCTCGGCAGCTCCATGCTACAGACCTACGCTCTGGCGCAGGCCGGCCAGTGGCCGACGCAACAGGTACAACGCCAGCGGCGCACGGTCGCCGAAGACCTTCGCCGTGCCCCGCAGGCCGATGCGCGGCGCGGCCGCATCGAAACGCGCATCCAACCGATACGCCAGTTGCCCGGCGGCGGTAGGCTGCGCTTCATAGGCTGAACGCTCCAGCCAGGCCAGGTGTCGCTGCAACGGATCACTGTCGAGAAACAACGCCACTTGCGCACCGGGCTCCAGGGCAATCGCGTCGCCCACCGCCAATTCAATGCGCAACTCGGCCTGGTTCGGATCGGCGATTTCCATCAATCGCTCGCCGGTCTGCACCGGTTTGCCGAGCCAGCGTTCGGCATCGGCGAACACTGCAATACCATCGCGCTCGGCGCGGACTTCGCTGCGCTTGAGCAGTTCAAGCGCGTAGTTGCGTTCGGCGCGTTTCTGTTCGACACGGGCGGCCAGCAAATCAATCTTCGAACTCGACTCTGCGTCGGCAAACGAGCGCTGGGAATTGGCCTTGAGTTCCGCCTCGGCCACGCCCAACGCACGCTCGGCGACATCGGCCTGGGCCTTGAGGCTGGTGCTTTCGAAACGCAGCAGCAGGTCACCGTTCTTGACGGTCTGGTTAGGCTTGACCAGGAACTCGGCGATCACCCCGTCCAAAGGCGCCGCCACCACCTGCCCGCCCAACGGCACCACTTCGGCCGGGGCCAACACGGACTGGCGCACCGGAATCAACAACCCCAGCAGCAACACCGCCACCAGGGCGACCTGGCGCTTGCGTGTCCAGCGCAGGCGCCACGGCTTGCGCGGTTGCAGCGCCAGCCAGGCGTGGCTGTAGGTGTCGCCCAGTTGCGACAGCAGCACTTGCTCGGGCGGGGTCCATGGCAGGTCGCGGGCCAGCCACAAACCGCCAAACACCTGGCCCTGATGATCGATCAATGGCAGCCAGAAGACTTGGCCGGCCGACAGGCTTCGCCAGTCTGCCCGGATGGATTCGTTGACCAGATCGGCGCTAATCACCCGGGCCTGATTCAGTACGCCCTGCTTGAACAACTGCGCCACTGCCTGCTCGACGAACGCCACAAATGGCGCGTTCGGCTCCACGGCACTGACACCGGTCACGGCCTGAACCTTGCCAGCGATCAATAACGCGGCGTGGCGAAAGCCGAACAGGGCCTGGCCGTCGTTGACCAGGCTGTAGCTCAACTGCGCCGGCGTACGCGCGGCCCGCGTCTGGCGTTCCAGGTCGAGGAAGCGGGCGAACACCTGTTCGGCGCTGCCCGTTATCGGCGCGTTCACTTGGGCTCCGCGAAACGCGCGGTACCACTCATGCCGGACAGCAAGCCGCTGGCATCCGGCACGCTCGCCACCAGCAGCAAGGTCTGGCTGCCCTCATCGATGCGCGCGCCCAGGCGCTTGACCGTCGCCTGCAACGGCTTGCCGGTTTCATCGGGGACAAAGGTGAAAGGTTGACCGGGCTTGAGCCGGTCCATCCAACGCGAAGGCACCAGCAGATGGATCTCCAGGGTGCGGTTGTCGACCACATCCAGCAACGGCGCACCGGCCGCCACGCTTTCATAACGCTGGACCTTGCGCGCCACCACTTGCCCGTCGAACGGTGCGATCACGCTGCAGCGCTTGACCTGGACCTGATACACCTGGGACTGCGCCTGAGTCTCGCTGAGCCGGGCCTCGGCCCGCGACACTTCAAACCGCCCGACTGATTTCAAGGCCGCCAACTGCCGGTTATGCGCCAGTTCTTCACCGGCACCACGGCTGGCCGCCTGGGCCGCGTTGAGCTGGGCCTGATACGCCGAGCAGTCGAAACGCGCCAGGGTGTCGCCCTTCTTGAACGACTCGCCCTCACTGAACGGCAACTCGACGATACGCCCGGCCAACTCGCTGGCCAGCACCGCCTGATCCCGTGCCCGAAGCACCCCTCGCGCCTCGTTGCCAGACGCACTGGCCGAGACGTTGCTCTCAAGCAATGGATCGTCTGCTACAGGCGTTTGCGCCTGGACACCGCACGTTACAAAGGCCAATCCCACAACCCAACTACTCAAACGCCGCATGACCGTTACTCCCTGACGGATGGGCGGAGTCTACGACAGCGGTGGGGGGCGTCAAGGGAGGAGCTGTGAGAGGTGAGAAATCTGATGGTCATACACGCTCTGTGGCGAGGGGATTTATCCCCGCTGGGCTGCGCAGCAGACCCAAAGCGATTTATTCAATTTCCCTGGCTCAACGAGGTATCAGGTTTCGGGACTGCTGCGCAGTCCAGCGGGAGCAAGCTCCCTCGCCACAGGTTCTGTGATCGACGATCATCGCGCAGGGCCTACTCCACCAACGTCAACTCACCATCGCAATACACCACCTCACGCCCCAACCAACCCACATCGACCTGAGGCAATACCGCCGAAGGTTTGCGCAGTTCACGCAGTAGCGTCGAGCCGTGGGACAAGCGCCCGCCCATGCGTGCAATCACTGCCCGGGCGCGTTGATAGTGGGCATGACGGCCAGGGTCGAGGGTGTTTTCCAGCAGAATGTCCTCGCCCAAAATACCTTGGGCCTGACCCGGATAGATCAGGAAACCGCTCGCCTGCTCGGTACCCTCACGACCGTCCTGCCAGAAGCTGCCATCGCGACTGCGGATGTCCGGGTGCGGCGCGAACCAATGTGCCCGGTCCACCGTCGGCATAGCGTGGTGCAGGCGAAAGAAAATCCGCATCAGGTTGTCGCGATACCATTCGCGCACTTGCAGGTAGTAACCGCGCAAACCCGGCAGACCAGCGCCGTGAGCCAGGCGAATCACCAGGGGCCATTGGGGGAATACCTGCAGTGGCAGCTCGGTCGGGGCCGGGCGTGGCGTCGCCGGGTCGGTTTCCCACGGCAGTCGATGGGGGCTGTGTTCAAGGTTGTCATAGGCGGTCGGCGGTCGTCCCAGCAGATCGCCGCCGCTGCTGGCCAACGCGGTCGCGATGCATAGATTGCCCTGCACCACGAACACATAGAACCGGGTGAACCAGTCAGCCAGTTGTTGGCCGCCAGCGCCTTGGGCGGTCAGTTCATGCAGCTCTCGGTCGAAGCGTTGCAAGCCGTTTTCCAGCGTCAGCAAATGACCACGCGCAATGCGCTGCATACGCAGGAACAATGGCAGCGAACGGAGCAGGCGAAGGGGCCGCCAAGGTAAATGCGGGGTGGCGCCACCGACCTCACCGGCGTAGTTGCTGGCACTGATGCCCCAGTCGGCCAGTCGGGCGAGAAACAGGTCGTTGTTGATATAGGAAGCGCCGCCAAACACCGCCGTGAAGGGCTCGTTGTCCTGCAACACCCTTGAGTCCCAACGGGCCATGATCGCCGGGATGCTCGCCGCCGCGCGGCGCTGGGCGTACTCCACCAACACGCTGGGCTGCGGCGGCAGGATCTCGGCGATGTTGGCGGCAGTCAGATGGCGGCGCCAGCCGTAGTCGCTGATCGGCCGGTACTGCAGCAGCCAGAGTTGCGTGCCGTCCCAGGCCCATTCGACGTCGCCGGGCACGTAGTGAAAGACCCGCAATACGCCTTGGAGAAACCGCCATAACGCTTCGGCGGTGAGGCCATGGGCTGGCTTGAATGCACCGCTGTTCCATGACTCGCCGAGACGGGAAATGATCGCCCGCTCGGGGCTCACGTGACCGTCTGCCAAGGACTCCAGGTGACCTTCGACCCATTCCAGTTCGACTGACAAGTGACGCACGAACGCGATCCCGGACAGTCGCGGCGCGATGAAGCGCTGCACCACAACCTCTTCGACTCCCGCCGCCGTTAGTTCGTCGATACGCGCCGGCACGTTGGATGTCGGTTCCCGCAGGAACGTGGTGCTCAAGCCGGCATTCGCCGCATCGGCCTGATCCTCTCCATAACTGGAGGAGCGCACGGCCCAGATCGCGTCCGGCAGGCTGTCCAGCAAGCTCGGCAAGCGCGGGTCGTGGCAATCGTTGAGTGACAGCGCCGCAGGCACCGGCTGCCCAGCCAGTGCCGCCAGCCGCAAGCGACCGCCCTTGGTATGCGCGACGAAGCCACGTTCGCCGGACTCCAGCCACGCCGCGAACTCAGCGGGTGAGTCGATCCACGGGTAGTGGCCCCAACCGGGTTTCAGGCTGATGGTCAAATCGGCACGGGCAAGAATGGCCGACCATGCCGCCGCTTGGGCGACGCCCAGTACCTTGTCCTGATCGCCCCACACCAGTTCGACCGGGTCGGTGATCCACTCCAATAACGGCAACGCGGTGTCCGCGCGCACCAGATCCCAGTGCGGCACAAAGGCTCGGCAGCGGGCGTACCCGGCGCCCATGCGTTGGTACTGCGCGGAGGTCCAGGTCTGGCGGGAGAACTTGTGGGCGAACAGCGTCGGCTTGTTCGCCAGCAGCCAGTGAATGGTCTTGCGGATTGGCAGCGGTGACATCAACGCCGGCAACCGCCGCTGCCACAAAAACGCGCCCACCGGCGCCAGCAACACACTGCGGCAAAAGTGCCCCGGCTCGCGTTGCAGCGCGTGGAGCACCAGCAAAGCGTTGACCCCGACCGCCATGATCGCGCAGCCCTTGTCCGTTGCCGCCAGCAACGCTTGGGCGTAGGCCGCCAGGTCTTCGCAGGGAGACTGAGGGTTGCTGCCGAAGCCGGGCAGTTCCAGCGGCACCACGTCGTAGTGTTGAAAGTGCGGCAACGCATCGTCCCACCAATCGGCGGCGCTACCGTTGCCGGCCAGCAGGTACATCCCCGGCTTGCTCATGGATGCTCCTCAGGCCAGGTCGCGCAGGGCAGCGTCGAGCGTCGGGTAACGGAACGTATAACCCGCCTCGACGAGACGGCTCGGCAGCACACGCTGGCCGTCGAAAAACAACTGCGCCATTTCGCCGGCCAGGGCGCGCACCGGCGCGGCGGGAATGTGGAACCACACCGGGCGCTTGAGCACCTTGCCGACGCTTTCGGCGAACAGCGCCTGACTGACTGTTTCTGGTGCCACCAGGTTGTAGGTGCCGCTCAGGTTTTCGTCATCGAAGGCGCGGGCGATGACGGCAATCACGTCGTCGCGGTGCACCCAACTCATGATTTGCCGACCATCGCCCATCCGCCCGCCGAACCCCAGGCGAAACGGAATCAGCAACGGCAGCAACGCACCGCCCGGACCGAACACCACGCCCAGGCGCATCACCACCTGGCGCACGCCCAGCTCGGTGGCGGGCAACGCCGAGGCTTCCCAGCGCGCACAGAGTTCGGCCATGAAACCATCGCCCCGGGCAGCGCTTTCATCGAGGCTCTCACTGGCATCACGCACGCCGTAGAAGCCGACGGCAGAAGCTTGAATCCACAGCGCTGGCTTGTGCCGGGCGTTGTTCAGCCAAGCCATCAATGCCTCGGTGGTATTGACCCGGCTGGCGATGAGTTGCGCCTGACGCTTGGGGCTCCAGCGTGGGCCGGCAACCGGTGCGCCCGCCAGGTTGATCACCACATCGAAGGTTTCGTCATGGCCCAGCTTGCCCAGCGAACGCAGGCAACGGGCGCGGCCATCGAACAGGTAGGCCGCCTCCAATGGATCGCGAGCCAATACGCTGACCGTGTGCCCGGCGTCGAGCAGTTGGTTGACCAGGGTTTCGCCGATAAACCCGGTGCCACCGGTGACCAACACGCGCTTGTAGCCGCCACCGGCAAACGGGTTGGCGGGCTTGCCCGCGCGTTGCATGCGCAAGGCCGCCAAGCCGTCGCGAATCCCCGAAGCCGTGACGCCGATGGCGAACAAGGTCAGCAACCAACCGCGCCAGCCCAGGTCGATCCCGCTCAGGCCGGTGGGCAAACTCGCCCACTGCGCCAGTTGCACACCGTACAACGCGAAGAAGGCACCGCCGTTGACCGCCAGCACCGTGTGCATGATGCGTTCGATGGGCGGCAGCTTGCGGCTCCGGTCTTCGACCACGAAGTCCCAGAGCGTCAGGCCGATCTCCAAGGCGAACAGCAAGGCGATGACAATCGCCCACGTGCCTTCGAAGGCCAAATGCGCAATGCCCAGGAACAGGATCCCGTAGAAGCACGAACGCAAGGCATGGATGGACAATTCCAACCGGGCACTGTGGCGATAGGGCAAGGCGACGGTAAGTTCGTGGTGATACAGGGTGTCCAGCGCACCGAGGACAGCCTGGGCAATCAACAGCGTGATAGCCCAGTCCAGCAGTGAAAAATCAGGCATGGTTTGAATCACTCGACGCGTTGTCAGTCAGGGATATGCGGCGGTCGTGGCGATAGAGCCAGAACAGCGGCGGCAATAATACGAGCAATGCGATGCTGTCTAGCCACAGGTGCGACCAGACCCGGGCCTGGGCAGAGATCAACATGTCCTGGGGCGCCCAGAGCATGATGCCAGCGATCAACCAGCCCCAAGGCATGGCGCACTTCAGACGACTGCCTATGTGCACGAGGGCAAGCATGTACAGCCCATAGCTTTGCAACGTGGCGCCGAACAAGGCCAGCCACCAGACTTGCTGCGTGCGGGCCGTCGCGGGCACCACCGCGTCGGCGCCCCAGAAAGCCTGCTCGATGTTCTGCAGATAATCGTCGAGCAAACCCGAATGACCGGCCCAGGTCAGCGTAACGCCAGCGAGCAGATGCATCAGGGCGGCGGCATATAACCAAACGACCAGGGCTTTGCGAAGGGTGTTGGGAGGGGTTGGCATTCCATGTCCTGAAGGCTTGCTTGAGGGCGGCCAGTCTAAAGGAAATGGACGGGGCTTTACTTGGCTAATTGGGTTTGGTGCGGCTCGGACAGCAGGGTCCTAGGAGATTTCCTTCGAGTTGTGGCGATGTTGGTGAACTTGTCCGGCTTCGGGCCCACCGCTAGTCTGGGTTTGTCACTGAAAAAACGGTGACACGGACGTGCAAGTCCGGGTAAAAACCCAACCTATAATGCCTCCGGCCATTTATGGTGCATTCGTGCCTGTGTTTTATGGCGGCTGTGTTCGGGAGACTCTCAAGGTCTGCCGGGGTTTTTGGTGTGGTTACCCGGTCTTGCACACTCGCTCACAGCTGCCACCTTCCATCGCGTGCAAGCGATTCAAAGTGGTTCTCCAATGGAAAACCTACCATGTTCAAACCTACACCTAACCCTCCACCCTCCTCACCTGACACCCGCGCTGAAACCCCGAACTCCAAAAAACTCGACGAAACCGCCGAGCACGTCCTCGACTACTACCTCAACCCCAAACCCACCGATGAAGCCTCGGGCAAAACCCAAACCGCCCAACTCTTCATGGTCGCCCCGGACATCGACACCGAAACCCTCCTGGCCAATGCCTCCGAAGACCTGCTGTCCATCAGCGCCATCGCCGCCGACCTGGCCGATGATGTCGATGGCACCCGTCGCAGCGTGATCCTGGCGATCAGCCGTATGGCCGATGGGGTGCATTTGTTGGTGGAGCGGGCGATGGATCGACTGGAGGTTCAAGCTGCGCGCTGACAGAGCTGCGCTGAATTGAAAACCGTCATCGCGAGCAGGCTCGCTCCCACATTGCATCTGTGTTGGCTGAGATATCCGCGACACAGCCAATCGCCCTGTGGGAGCGAGCCTGCTCGCGATGACGTCAGCCCAGGCACCCCGAACTGTGGCGAGCAGTACTGATCAACGCTGCATCCCCCAGCGCTTCACCGTCACCCGCTCCAGGGAATCAAACACCAGGTTCTCCACCAACAACCCAATCAAGATCACCACCGCCAACCCGGCAAACACCTTGTCGGTGTACAGCTCATTACGATTCTGAAAGATGTACCAACCCAATCCACCCTTGCCGCTGGTGGCACCGAACACCAGTTCGGCGGCGATCAGAGTACGCCAGGCAAACGCCCAGCCGATTTTCAACCCGGCGAGGATCGACGGCAGCGCCGCCGGGATCAGGATGAACAGCACAAAGCGCAGCCCCTTGAGCCCATAGTTGCGCCCAGCCATGCGCAGGGTTTCGGACACACCGAGAAAACCCGCATACATGTTCAACGCCAGCGCCCACAGCACCGAATGCACCAGCACGAAAATCAGGCTGTTCTGCCCCAGGCCGAACCACAGCAGCGCCAGCGGCAACAGGGCGATGGCCGGCAACGGGTTGAACATCGACGTCAGGGTACTGAGCACATCGCGACCGAACTGGGTCGACACGGCCAGCGTGGTCAGGCCAAACGCCAAAACGATGCCCAGCAGGTAGCCCTTGATCAGCACCACCAGGGAAATCCACACCTTGCCCAGCAGCTCGCCGCTGAGTAAACCGTCGTACAAGGCGCTGGCGGTTTGCAGGAAACCGGGCAGCAACAGGTCATTGTTCTGATAGCGCGCCACACCCTCCCAAAGCAGCGCCAGCAGCAACAGGATCAGGCTTTTGCGCAGCCAGCCCTGTTGCCAGAGGCGCTGACCCAGGGGCAACTCGCGCTCCAGCGGCACGTGGGTCAGGGGTTGCAGATCGACTTCGTATTCTTCGCGCACGGGCGATAAATGGCTCATGGAGGTTCCCCTTAGTACGCGATACGAATATCAGTGAAATCCAGCTCACGCTCGGTTTCAGGCGGCTGGCCTTCATTGAACAGCAGCCCATGGATACGCCGCGCCGTGTGTTGGAACCCTACGCCACCGAGGCTGTGCAAATCGTATTGATGGCTGTGGATTTCCGCCCGTACACGGCCAGGATGCGGCGACAACAGGAGGATGCGATTGCCCACCACCAACGCCTCTTCGATGGAGTGAGTGACGAACAGCAAGGTAAAGCGCACCTCCTCCCAGAGCAGCAGCAATTCTTCCTGCATCTTGCGCCGGGTCAGGGCATCGAGGGCGGCGAAGGGTTCGTCCATCAAGAGGATTTTCGGCTGCATCGCCAATGCCCGGGCAATCGCGACCCGGGCTTTCATGCCACCGGATAACGTGTGGGGATAGGCATCGGCAAACGCCGCCAGGCCAACTTTGTCGAGGTAGTGCAGCGCCCGCTCCTCGGCCTCGCGACGCTTGAGCGTGCCCGACGCCAACAGCGCGAACATCACGTTCTGCTTCACGGTTTTCCACGGCGGCAGTTGATCGAATTCCTGGAACACCACGATACGGTCCGGCCCCGGCGCACTGACGGTTTGGCCTTGCAAACGAATCTCGCCTTCACAAGGAGCGATGAAACCTCCAATGGCCTTGAGCAAGGTGGACTTGCCGCAACCGGACGGGCCGAGCAGCACAAAACGATCCGCCGGGTCGACTTCGAAACTCACTTGATGGGTGGCCCGCACCACCCGCTGCGGGGTGCGGTACTCCAGGCTGACGTTATCCACCGACAACAACGCGGTGCCGGTGGAAGTGGGGTTGCTGGCCGCGTGGCCTTGCAAACGCGCGTTCATGACGATCAGCTCCCCTGCAACGGTTTGGCGTCCTGGAAGAAATAGTCTTCCCATGACGCGGGTTTGTTCTTGATCGCGCCGACGCGGTAGAGGAATTCGGCCAGCGGGTAGGTGTTTTTCGGCGTGACAGTGAATTCGATCTGCGGGTTATCGATGATCTTCAGCAAGGTCGCCCGGTCGATCTTGGCCTTGGTCACCCGCAGGTAGGTGTCCGCCGCCGCGCCCTTGTCGTTCTGGGCGAACTCGGCCGCTTCGGTCAACGCCTCGACGAACGCCTTGTAGGTCTTCGGGTTTTCATCGCGGAATTTCTCGGTGGCGAACAGCACCGTGGGCGAGTTCGGCCCCAGCACGTCATAGGAGTTGAGCACCACGTGGACGTTGGGGTTTTGCAGCGCCTGGTCCTGGAACGGCGGGTTGGAGAAATGCCCGGTCAACTCGGTGCCGCCGGCAATCAACGCCGCCGTGGCGTCCGGGTGCGGAACCGCCAGGGTGTACTTGTCGAGGCGATTGAAGTCCTTGTCGCCCCACTGCTTCGCGGCGGCGTATTGCAGGAACCGTGACTGCACCGAAACACCCACCGCCGGCACCGCGATGCGGTCCTGCTCGGTGAAGTCGGCGATGGTCTTGACCTTGGGGTTGTTGCTCAACAGGTAATAGGGAAAGTTGCCCAGGGAAGCCACGGCCTTGACGTTCTGCTTGCCACGGGTGCGGTCCCAGACCGTCAACAACGGCCCGACGCCGGCCCCGGCAATGTCGATGGAGCCCGACAGCAACGCATCGTTGACTGCCGCGCCGCCGGACAACTGGGTCCAGTCGACCTTGATGTCGATACCTTCCTGCTTGCCATGCTTCTCGATCAGCTGTTGGTCACGAACCACGTTGAGCAACAGGTAAACGATGCCGAACTGCTCGGCGATACGAATCTCGCCCTCGGCGTGGGCACTGGCGGGCGCGACCAGGCTGCCGGCCAGTAAACTGAACCCCAGGCCGACGGCGGCGGCCAGCGGTGCAAAAGCAATGCGTTTGGACATGGTGAGTCTCCGGGCTCTTTGCGCGCTGCGCAGCCGATCAGAAAGGGGCGTCGCCCTGGATGGTGGTGCGATACAGCTTGCGGCGCAGATGACTCGGGCAACCGGCGGCCAGATGGATCAGCGAACGGTTGTCCCAGAACACCAGGTCATGGGGCTGCCATTGATGGCGATAGATGTTCTGCGGCAGCACGCTGTGGGCATACAGCTCGGCCAGCAGTGCGTTGCTCTCGTCCTCCGGCAGGCCGACGATGCGGGTGGTGAACCCCTCGCTGACGAATAACGCCTTGCGCCCGGTTTCCGGGTGGGTGCGCACGATCGGATGCACCACTTCCGCGACCTGGGCCAATTGCTCTGGGGTAAGCGTCGGGCGCCAGTTGCCTTCGAATTTGGTTTCGCTGTAGCGCGCCGTGTAGGAATGCGCCGCCGAACGGCCTTCAACCGCTTTACGCAAGGCTTCGGGCAAGCCCTCCCAGGCCTTGTGCATGTCGGCGAACAGCGTGTCGCCACCTTCGCTCGGCAGTTCCTGGGCGTGAAGCATTGAGCCGAGGCTGGGCAGTTCTTTATAGGAAAGGTCCGAATGCCAGAACTTGCCCGCATCGCCGAGGCCGATGGATTGGCCGTTTTCGATGATGTTGGAGACGATGAGGATTTCCGGATGCCCGGCCAGCAGGAACTGCTTGAGCACATGGATTTGCAGCACGCCGAAACGGCGGCTGAAGGCGATCTGTTGTTCAGGAGTGATGCGCTGGTCGCGGAACACCACAACGTGATAGTCCAGGTGCGCACGGTGAATGCGGGCGAAGTCCTGGTCGTTGACCGGCCGGGACAGGTCCAGCCCGACGATCTCGGCGCCGACGGCATCGGGGAACGGACGGATTTCGAACGACTGCGGCGCAATGTTCGCGGCATTTGAATCTGGAGAAAAAGAGACGGCTGACATACATCACTCCCACGCACAGCGCGCTTTACAGGCGCGTGTCGATCAAAAACTCACGGAGGTCCCGTGTCGATTTGTGTCGTGCGGCGCGCCGATTGGTCGGCAGGTACGCAGGAGGATGACTTTAAAGGTATAAGAAAGTTAATTTAAATATTAAAAACGCATAACTATATGGCAGAACCTGTGGGAGCGAGCTTGCTCGCGATGACGGTGTGTCAGTGATCGATAAAAATCTGACCTGCCGCTATCGCGAGCAAGCTCGCTCCCACAAGGGCTTGGAGAATGGCACGATCCCGTGGCGAGGGAGCTTGCTCCCGCTGGGGCGCGCAGCGGCCCCAAAAAGCAGTGAGCGCTTCGCACTCAAGCGGGAGCAAGCTCCCTCGCCACAAAAGCGGCAAGCCACAGGCCTGTGTGCCTAGCGCTCGTGCAACGCCTCGGACCGGGCCTTGATGATGGGCTTGAGCAGGTAGCTGAGCACGGTTTTCTTGCCGGTGATGATGTCCACCGAGGCCACCATCCCTGGGATGATCAGCAAGGGCTTTTCAGGCGTGCCCAGGTGGCTGCGTTCGGTGCGCAGCTTGATGATGTAGTAGGTGGTTTTCTTGTCTTCATCGGTGATGGTGTCGGCGCCGATCTGTTCCAGCTTGGCTTTCATCCCGCCGTAGATGGTGTAGTCGTAGGCGGTGAATTTCACCGTGGCGTCCTGGCCGGGGTGCAGGAAGGCGATGTCCTGGGGACGGATTTTCGCTTCCACCAGGATGGTGTCGTCCAGCGGCACGATTTCCACCAGGTCACTGCCGGGCTGGATCACCCCGCCGATGGTATTCACGAGCAACTTGTTGACGATACCCCGCACCGGCGATGTCACCAGGGTCCGGCTCACCCGGTCTTCCAGGGCCTTGCCGGTGGCCTGGGCCTTATTCAGATCAGTGCGGGCTTCGTTGAGCTGGGTCAGGGCTTCACTGCGGAATTTGCCGCGAGTCTCGTCGATCTTGCGCTGCACTTCCTTGATCGCCGATTCGGCGCGGGGGATCGCCAGCGTGGTAGCGTCCAGTTGCCCACGGGTCTCGACTTCGGCGCGCTTGAGCCGCAGCACTTCCACCGGCGACACCGCGCCCTGGGCCACCAACGGCTCGGACATGTTGATTTCCTGGCGCTGCAGCGCCAGGCCGGAACGGTACTGCGCCTGCTTGGAGACGAACTCGCGCAGTTCCTGCTGGCGCTGGATCAACTGCTCCTGCAAGCCGCCGATTTCATCGTGCAACTGCTGGCGACGGCTGATGTACAGCGACTCTTCGCTGGCAGCCTGGCCCGGCACGGCCTTGAGCACATCGGCCGGGAAGTTCAGCGGCCGGTCATCGACCTCGGCACTCAGGCGCTCGACCCGCAACAGCATGGACAGGCGATCAGCCTCGGTTTCGCCGACGTTGGAAACAAACCGCGTGTCATCCAGGCGAATCAGCGACGCGCCGGCGTCGACAATCTGCCCTTCCTTGACGAACAGCTCAGCGACGATGCCGCCTTCCAGGTTCTGGATCTTCTGGATCTTGGACGATGGGATCGCCTTGCCGTCGCCCTTGGTCACTTCGTCGATCTCGGCGAAATTGGCCCACAGCACCAGGAACACAAAGAAGCCGATGATGCCCCAGATCGTCAACCGCACCACCCGCGGAGCATCCTCGATCAGGGCTTTGTTGACCTCGGGCAGCGGTTGCCCGTGCAGCGAGTCGGAGCCTTTGAAATAGCGGCCCACGGCACCCTTCAAACCGGATTTAAGCAACACTGATCTGCCCCTTCTTCAACGCTTCCATGACAGCGGCTTTCGGGCCGTCGGCGAGAATCTGTCCACGGTCGATCACCAGCAGGCGATCCACCAGCGACAGCAAGGAGGCCCGGTGCGTCACCAGCAGCACGGTCTTGTTTTCCACCACGGCGGCCAGGCGCTGCTTCAAGCGTTCTTCACCGGTGTTGTCCATGGCGCTGGTGGGTTCGTCCAGCAACAGGATGGGCGGGTTGAGCAGCAGCGCGCGGGCCAGGGCGACGTTCTGGCGCTGGCCACCGGACAGGTTCTGCCCGCGCTCACCGACCTGCAGTTCATAGCCTTGCGGATGCAGCCGCGCGAACTCATGCACGCCCGCCAGCTCGGCGGCCTGGAGCACCAACTCGTCTTCGACGTAACGGGCGCCGGAGGTCAGGTTGTCTCGCAGGGTGCCGGCCAGCAACTGGATGTCCTGGGGCACATAGCCAATGTTGTAGCGCAGCTCGCTGACGTCGATCTGGCGGATGTCCACGCCGTCCACCAGCAACGCGCCGTCGTCCGGCTGGTACAGGCCCACCAGCAACTTGGCCAGGGAGCTCTTGCCCGAACCGCTGCGGCCAATGATGCCGATTTTCTCGCCCGGCTTGATCACCAGGTTGATGTTCTTCAGCGCGGCGTTCTGCTGGCCCGGGTAAGTGAAATTCAACTGACGGCATTCGACAGCACCCTGCAATACCTTGCGGCTCAGCGGACGCTCGTCGAAATTGCGTTCCTGGGGCAGCTCCATCATCTGGTCGACCGAGGTCATGGTCACCCGCGCCTGCTGGTAGCGGGTCAGCAGGCCCGACAACGAGGCCAACGGGCTGAGGGCGCGGCCGCTGAGCATGTAGCAGGCAACCAGCCCACCCATGCTCAGGTTGCCAGCGATGATCAGGTAAACGCCAAAGACGATCATGATCACGCCGGCCAGTTGCTGGATCAGCAAGGTGATGTTCATCGCCAGGCCGGAGAGCATCTTCACCCGCAGTTCGAGGCGACTGAGGGTACCGATGGTCTGTTCCCACTGGTACTGACGCTCGCTCTCGGCGTTGTTGACCTTCACTGCGTCCAGGCCGGCCAGGGTCTCGATCAGGCTGGATTGGCGTTCGGCACCCAGGGCCATGGTGCGCTCCATAGTCGCTACCAGAGGCTTCTGCAAGGCATAGCCAATCAGCAGGGCAATCGGGAACGCCAGCACCGGAATCCACACCAGGTGCCCGCCGATAATCGCGATGACCATGAAAATCAGCAGGGTGAACGGCAGGTCGATCAGGCTGGTGAGGGTCAGCGAGGCGAGGAAGTCCCGCAGGCTCTGGAACTCATGGATGTTCTGGGCAAAACTGCCGACCCGCGCCGGGCGGTACTTCATGGACATGCCGACGATGCGCTCGAACAGCGTCGCCGAGATGATCAGGTCGGTTTTCTTGCCCGCCAGGTCCAGACACAGGCTGCGCAGCATCTTGAGGATCAGGTCGAACACATAGGCGCCAGTGATACCAACGGCCAGTACCCACAGGGTCGATTCAGCCTGGTTCGGCACCACGCGGTCGTAGACGTTCATCACGAACAGTGGCGCGGCCATGGCGATGATGTTGATCAGCAAGCTGGCTGCGATGGCATCGGCGTACAGCCAGCGGGACCGTTTGAGGGTGTCACGAAACCACGAACGCGCCCGGGGAATGAGCGTGCCGTGGTTGACGTCAAATTTATGCTGCGGTTGGGCGAAGAACACCTTGCCGCTGTAGTCATCGGCCAGCAGTTCGCGGCTGATGGTCACCTCACCGCCGTCGCTTTCGCTGAGCAGCAGTCGTGCCTGGTCGTCACCGACCCAGCCCAGCAGCACGGCGCTGCGACCGTCTTTGAGCAGCAACAGCGCTGGCATGGCGATGGGTGGAATTTGCTCGAGCTTGCGTTGCAGCACCCGGCCCTGCAGACCGGCACGGGCGGCGGCACGCGACAATAATTCGACGCTCAGCCGTTGCTTGGGCAGCGGCAGGCCGGTGGTGAGCATCGCCGCGCTGGCCGGCTTCTGATGCAGCATGCAGAGCGCCAACAGACCGTCCAGCAACGGGTCGTCGTGCAGCGTGCGCGGGTCATGAACGAGTTCGACTGGACTGACTTCTGATTCCACGCTCTGCACTCTGACTGATTAAAACGGGTTGTAGACTCAATTCATCCCAGGCAACTGAACCTTGGGTTTCATGTCGTTCTGCACAACCGATGCCAACGGTGCGACCACACCCTGGCTTTTCAACAACTGCCCCATGGTTGCCTTGATCCGGTACTGGGTGAAAAGCTGCACGTTTTTGATTTCCGCCAGGCGCCGGGATGCGCTGAACAGCTCGTTTTCGCTGTCGAGCAAGTCCAGCAGGGTCCGCTCGCCAAGGCTGAACTGTTTCTGGTAGGCGGTGCGCACGTTGGCGCTGCGATCCACATATTGCTGGGCGACCGGCACCTGGGCGTTGGCGTTGTTCAAGGCGTTCCAGGCCAGGCCCAGCTCTTCGTTCAACTGGCGCAGCGCGTTGTTGCGGATGTCCAGGGCCTGGTTGGACAGGTACGACTTGGACTCCAGGTCCGCCTTGTTGCTGCCGCCGGCATACAGGTTGAAACGCATGCGCAGCATGGCCTGCCATTCATTGTTGTGGCCGTTCTGGCCGTCCAGGTCGTTGTCGGCCGTGCGACCCAACTCGGCGTCGAAGCGTGGGTAGAAGCTCGACTTGGCGGCTTCGTACTGTTGCTCGGCGGCGGCGATGTCAGCTTCGGCCGAACGCAATACCGGGCTGTTTTCCAGCATCTGGGCGCGGGCTTCGGTCAGGTTGGCCGGCAGCAGCGCCAGAAAATCGGCAGGACGCTCCAACTGATCGGGCAGTTGGCCGACGGCGCTGAGGTAGTTGGTCTCGGCATCGGCCAGGTTGGTCTGTTCGGTGATCAGGTTGTTGCGGGCCTGGGCCATGCGCGCTTCGGCCTGGTCCAGGTCGGCGCCGCTGCCCACGCCACGGGAAGTGCGCAACTTGATCTGGTCGAAGATACGCTCGTGGCTCTTGAGGTTTTCCTCGGCCAAGCGCACGAACTCGCGACGGGTCAGCACGTCCAGGTAGACCTGGGCCACCGTCAACCCGGTGCGCTCGGATGCGTCCAGCAGCGAGTAGGCACGGGCATTGACGGTGGCTTGTTGACGCCCCACTTCGCTGGACGTCGCAAAACCGTCAAAAACCATTTGCGACAGACGCAGGCTCGACTCGCTGCGGTTCAGGGTTTCCCAATGATTGTTACCGCCTGAACGGGTGGTGACGCTGTCGGTGCCTTCACGGCCGTATCCGGCTGCAAGGTCCACTCTAGGCAGGTAGCCGCCCTTGGCGGCCTTGAGTTGGTAATCGGCCGCGAGGCGACTGTTCACACCGGCCTGGATTTCAGGATGGACGTCCAGCGCCTGTTGCATGGCCTGCGGCAAGGTTTGTGCTTGTACGAAACTGGCGGCGAGGGCGAAGGGTAAAGCCTTGAGCAGGTGCGAACGCATGGTTGGATTATTCCCGAAACTCTTGTCTTGAATCACAGCGAAACGTGGCGCTGCATCGGATGATGGCAACCGGAATGACCGTATGTCGGAAAGTTCAAAACAGGAGCTGGAACACGCACCGAAAGAACAGGTCGCCGCTTAAATATCAATGTGACATTACGCCAATGATTGTTTAGGATGGCTGGCATAAGGTCAATAGTTTGGCACAAACAAAATAATTGAAAAATAAGAGCCAAAATATTGACATGTGAAAGCGTCAAATAACCTTACTTTGTGAATATGAACGTCCAGACCGCTGCCGCCTACAAGCTGCCGGGTCCATGGAAGTCTACTGAGCGTGGCACCCGGAGAGTCTTCAATGAGCAGTGTTATTGCCGTTGTCAAAAGCATTGTTGGTCAGGTTTTCGTCGTATCCCCCGAGGGCATCCGGCGCGTACTCATTGAAGGTGATCGCCTGAACGTAGGCGACCAATTGGACACCGGGCCTGCTGGCGCCGTCACACTGGAATTGGCCGATGGCCGCACCCTGGACCTGGGTCGCGACACTCAGTGGAGCGCCAATGCTCCGGACTCTTCCACTGACCTGGCACAAGCCACTGCCCAGGCCGCACCGTCGGTAGAAGAACTGCAGCAAGCCATCGCCGCTGGCGTCGACCCGACGACCGCCCTGGAAGCTACCGCCGCCGGCGCTACCGCCGCGGGGACTGGTGGTGCCGCCGGTGGCGGCCACAGCTTTGTGGTGCTGGATGCCACCGCTGGCAGCGTCGACCCTACCGTTGGCTTCCCAACCGAAGGCCTCGCTGCGGCTGCCGCCACCGATGACAACATTCTGGGTGGCGACACCACGGATACGACCGCCAACGCCGTGCTCAATGCAACGATGACCCTGAGCGCCACCCCGACCTTGACCGAGGCCGGTGGCGTGCTGGTGTATACCGCGACCGTCACCCAGGCGCCCCAGACCGATCTGACCGTGACCCTGTCCAACGGCTCTGTGATCGTGATTGCTGCCGGACAAACCACCGGCAGCGTCAACGTGCCGCTGGCACCGAACGACACCGTTTATAACGACGCCAACCAAATCAGCGTGACCGTCACTGGCACCACCGGCGGTACCGGCATCGCCGTGACCGTACCGACCACCCCGGCCGTGACTCAGATAACCGACACCATCGACACCACCACCGTCACCCTGACGGCGGGCAACACCGTGACCGAAGGCGGCCAGATCACCTACACCGCCACCTTGACCAACCCGGCCCAGACTCCGGTGACCGTGACCTTGAGCAACGGCTCGGTCATCACCATTGCTGCTGGCCAGACCACCGGCAGCGTTGCGGTCGATACTCCGACCAATGATGTCTACAACAACGGCAGTACGGTCAGCACCACCATCACCGGCGCAACGGGTGGCAACTTTGAGAATCTGGTACCGAGCACTGCGCCTGCTGTCACCACGATTACCGATTCGGCTGACACCACCGGCCTGACCTTGACCGCCAGCAACACCATCACCGAAGGCGGTTCGATCGTTTACACCGCGACGCTGACTAATCCGGCTCAGACTCCTGTGACCGTGACCTTGAGCAACGGCTCAGTCATCACCATCGCTGCTGGCCAGACTTCCGGGTCCGTCGACGTCGAGACGCAGGCTAATGACGTCTACAACAATGGCAGCACGGTCAACACCACCATTACGGGCGCAACCGGCGGCAACTTTGAAAATCTGGTACCGAGCACTGCGCCTGCTGTCACCACGATTACCGATTCGGCGGATACCACTGGCCTGACCCTGACCGCCAGCAACACCATCACCGAAGGCGGTTCGATTGTTTACACCGCGACGCTGACCAACCCGGCCCAAACTCCGGTCACCGTGACCTTGAGCAATGGCTCGGTCATCACCATCGCTGCGGGCCAGACTTCCGGGTCCGTCAACGTCGAGACGCCGGCTAATGACGTCTACAACAACGGCAGTACGGTCAGCACCACCATTACCGGTGCGACAGGTGGCAACTTTGAGAATCTGGTGCCGAGCACCGCACCTGCCGTTACTACGATTACCGATTCGGCCGACACCACCGGCCTGACCCTGACCGCCAGCAACACCATCACCGAAGGCGGTCAGATCACCTACACCGCGACACTGACCAACCCGGCTCAGACTCCGGTGACCGTGACCTTGAGCAATGGCGCGGTGATCAACATCGCTGCAGGCCAGACGACTGGGACCGTCAACGTCGAGACACCGGCCAATGACGTCTATAACAACGGCAGCACAGTCAGTACCACCATCACCGGTGCCACCGGCGGTAATTTCGAAAACCTGGTGCCGAGCACTGCGCCTGCGGTCACCACGATTACCGATTCGGTAGACACCACTACCGTGACGTTGACTGCTACGCCAACCGTGAATGAAAACGGCACGATCACTTATACCGCCACGCTGACCGACGCCAATGGCAACCCGGTCACGGCGCAAAATGGTCCGGTCACCGTGACCCTGGAAAGCGGCAAAACCATCACCATCGCCGCGGGTGCAAGCTCTGGCGTGTTGGATGTAGCCGTTGGCAACGATGTTT